>Ga0247725_1000032_pt1 | contig 226831 bp, 190 predicted proteins | sample OKSTACKMCFT3sol_FD_183021 | JGI IMG/M metagenome (GOLD analysis project Ga0247725, IMG submission 183021) | Subsurface sediment microbial communities from gas well in Oklahoma, United States - OK STACK MC-FT3-sol | ecosystem: Environmental > Terrestrial > Deep subsurface > Rock core/Sediment...
CCTTGGTGATGGTCAGGTTATTGCCCTGGTAGCTCAGGTCGTAGTTACCGCTGTTCAATGCCAGGTCGCCCTGGTTGATGCCGTACACGCCGACATTCTCGCCAGCCACGCGGCTCAGGCTGCCACCGTTGAGCACCGCGCCAGCGGTATCACCGTTCTTCAGGCCGCTGACCTGGTAGGTCAGGCTCGGATCGGCATCGCCGTAGACCTTGGTCTTGGCGTCGGCGATCACATTCAGCAGCGCCTTGGTGATGGTCAGGTTGTTGCCCTGGTAAGCCAGGTCATAGTTACCGCTGACCAGACCCAGGCCACCCTGCTGAATCGCATAGTTGCCTACGTTTTCGCCGGAGACACGAACCAGGCCGCCGCCATTGAGCACCGCGCCAGCGGTATCGCCATTCTTCAGGCCGCTGACCTGGTAGGTCAGGCTCGGGTCGGCATCGCCATAGACCTTGGTCTTGGCGTCGGCGATCACATTCAGCAGCGCCTTGGTGATGGTCAGGTTGTTGCCCTGGTAGCTCAGATCGTAGTTGCCGCTGTTCAATGCCAGGTCGCCCTGGTTGATGCCGTACACGCCGACATTCTCGCCAGCCACGCGGCTCAGGCTGCCGCCGTTGAGCACCGCGCCAGCGGTATCGCCATTCTTCAGGCCGCTGACCTGGTAGGTCAGGCTCGGATCGGCATCGCCGTAGACCTTGGTCTTGGCATCGGCGATCACATTCAGCAGCGCCTTGGTGATGGTCAGGTTATTGCCCTGGTAGCTCAGGTCGTAGTTCGCGCTGAGCAGGCCCAGTCCACCCTGGTTGATGCCGTACACGCCGACATTCTCGCCAGCCACGCGGCTCAGGCTGCCGCCGTTGAGCACGGCACCGGCGGTGTCGCCGTTCTTCAGCCCGGACACCTGGTAGGTCAGTGCCGGATCGGCATCGCCATAGACCTTGGTCTTGGCATCGGCGATCACATTGAGCAGTGCCTTGGTGATGGTCAGGTTATTGCCCTGGTAGTTCAGGGTGTAATTGCTGCTGACCAGGCCCAGTCCACCCTGGTTGATGCCGTACACGCCGACGTTCTCGCCAGCCACGCGGCTCAGGCTGCCGCCGTTGAGCACGGCACCGGCGGTATCGCCGCGCTTGAGACCGGAGACCTGGTAGGTCAGCGCCGGATCCAGGTCGCCGTAGACCTTGGTCTTGGCATCGGCGATCACGTTCAGTTGTGCCGGGGTGATGCGCAGGTCGTTGCCGACGTAGCTGAGGGTGTAATTGGCCGTGTTGAGGCCCAGCCCGCCCTGGAGTATCCCGTAGTTGCCGACGTTCTCCCCGGCCACCCGGCCGAGGTTGCCGCTCAGCACGCCAGCGGCGGTATCGCTGTTCTTCAGGCCACTGACCTGGTAGGTGAGGGTCGGATCGGCGTCGCCATAGACCTTGGTCTTGGCGTCGGCGCTGACGATCAATTGCGCCGGCGTGACGGTCAGCTTGCCGTCCTGGCGCACCAGTTGGTAACGCTGGCTGAAATACTCGCTGCCATTGGCGTTACCGGTGATCGCGTACTGCCCGACATTCGACGCCTGGGTCGCCGTGGTGCTGGCGGTCGCCTGGTAGAGGTCGTTGAACTGACTGTTGACGTAGGCGTCGATGGCGTTGATGCCGGACATCGTGGCCGTCAGAGTCGGATTCACATCACCGTAGACGCGGGTAGCGTCATTGGCGGTCAGGGTGGCGGTCTGCTGGCGGGAAAGGATGTCGCCGGCAGTGGTGGTGGTCTTGAACATCTCCACCTGGGCGCGCTCGGCGAAGCTGTTGAACGCTCCCTCGCGCATGAACAGGTCCAGGCGGGTATCGACGCGGCTGGTCTTGCCGCCGAGGCCGAAGATCAGTTCCTCGGTCAGGCCGGTGCCGACGTCGTACTGCAGCTCGTCGGTCACGCCGATCACGCCGCCGAAGCCCTTGACGCCCCAACTGGTGCCCCAGTTTCCGGTCCAGGTGGTGACGCTGCCGTTGCCGGCGGCGACGGTGAACCCGCTGGGCGCACCGCCGTTCGGGGTGGCGGTGACGTTGCTGCCGTTGACCTGGTAGCGCAGGTTGGTCACCAGGTAGTCCGACGAGTCGTTGGTCGGGAAACTGGCGGAACCGCTGACCCGCCGATAGGGCAGCGCGGTGAACACCAGGCGGTCGAACTCGCTGTTGCCGTCGGCGGTCAGCGTGTAGTTGCCGGTGGTGCCGACGCTGTTGGCCTCGAGAATCCGCGTGCCGACGCTGGAGACGATGTTCTGCGCGGTGCCGGTCATGCTCTGGTTGATGAACGGATCGAACACCGTGCCGCTCGTGGTCACGCCGGTGGCGTTGCTCTGCCGGTACTTGAGCGTACCGTTGAAGGTCTGCAGCGCCAGGTTGCCGGCGTAGTTGTCCCAGGAAGCCAGGTCGATGCTACCAGCGCGGCCGGCGAGGTTGGCGGCGATCAATGCGGTACCGGCCTGCTGGCTGATCTTGCCGGCGGTGCTGGTCTGCATCCACAGGGTGCCGCTGCCCAGGTCGACGATGCCGCTGGTCTGCGGCGTGCCGCCGCTGAGGAAGCTGATGTTGCCGCCGGCGCGGATTGCCAGGCTGCCGTTGCGGAACAGGATCGGCGCAGAGATATCCACCGCACCGGCAGGTCCGGTGGCGATCAGCTCCAGGCCGCGACTGGCGCCGCCCAGGTTGCTGGTGATCAGCGGCGCTTCCACCGACAGCCGGTCGCTGGCGCTGAGGGTCACCTTGCCGCCTGCCAGCGCACCGGTAACCACCGAGGCATTCACCGTCGCGTCGCCGCTGGCGCCGTTGGCGCCCCCCACCGAGCCGGAGGTGCCGCCGGATGCGACGATGCGCAGGGTGGTCGGGTCGAGCAGCCAGGTGCCACCGTTGCCGTAGGGTGCGGCGACGCTGACGTAGGCGCTGTCGGCGATGCTCAGGTTGACCTTGCCGGAGGTCTCCACCAGGCCGCCGTTGCCGCCCTGGGCGCCGCCGCGCGCGAGGATCCGCCCGTCCATGCGGGTATTGCCGTCGGACCAGACCACCGCCAGGCCGCCATTGCCCTTGCCGGTAGCCGAGACGTCGATGCTGGCGCCCTTGGCCAGCGTAGCGTTCTTCGCTCGTGGCAACTCGCCGCGGCCCTGGAAGTCGCCGCCGATGCGCACGCTGCCGCCCTGTGCGGCGCCGCGGGCGTCGATGCTGGCGGTGCTCGCCAGGGCCACCTGCTGCCCGCTGACCAGCACGTCGCCGCCGCTCTTCGGACCGCTGACGTCGATCTTGCCGGCGACCTGGATGTCCCCGGACTTGCTTACCAGCGCTACGCTGCCCTCGCGCACCTCGGTGCCGCGGGCGAGGATCACGCCGGACAGGTTGACCGCGTTGTCGACCACCCGGGAAGCCTGCTCGGCGGTGATCAGCACGCTACCGCCGTCGGCCTGGATCGCGCCGCCGTTGCTGACCAGCGCCTGGGCATCCTGCGGCTTGCGGGTAACCGGGTCGGTCACGGCGATGGACACCAGGCCATCGCCGTAGAGGTCGATGGTCGCGGCGTTGCCGGCGGCCATCGCCACGGTGCCGAGACGGGCGTTGATCACGCCGTTGTTGGCCACGGACGGCGCGACGAAGGCCGCCAGGCCTTTCTCCGCGACGCTGATGCTGCCGTCGTTGACGATCCGCGCGTCGGGGTTTCCGGGCTGGTCGAAGATCAGCTTGCCCTGGCGGAAGTGTTCGTCGCTGATGTTCGCCGTGGTGGTGATCAGGGAGCCCACGTCGACCTTGGCCGAGCCGCTGAATACCACGCCGTTGGAGTTGTAGATGATCACCTGGCCGGGCGCGGAGATGCGCCCGGCGATCACACTTTCCTGGCCTGCGGTGACCCGGTTCAGGGTCGACGAGGTCACGCCGGGCTGGTTGAAGCGCACCGCCTCGTCGGCGGAGACGTCGAAGCCCTTCCAGTTGATGATCGCGCGCTGGGTGCTCTGGTCGATCAGCGTGGTCTTGCCCTGCTGGCTGATCTTGATCTCGTTGGGGTTGAACTGGGCACCGGTAGGTGCCGCCATGGCCGCGTTGATGCTGGCGATGGCGAACATGAGGGTGCTGCTGGCGGCAAGGACGAAACGCCCTTCCCTACCAGCTTTCGAAGAGGTGCGCTTGCCGCGCTGGCTATCCGGACGGACCATGAAAATCTCCCTATCTGCGTGGCGCACGTCAGTTTTCCAGCACTGCATTTCGTCAGTTAAATGACGAAAATCTGAGAAGCAATTCACATTGCGCCTTGTGTGCCAAAAAAATGCCTTTCAGATCAAAAATTGTCCACTTGAAAGGGCGACCGTTCGTCGGAGTGACTCAAAAATGACACTACAGAGGTTAAATATGTAATACCGTCAAAAAACTGACAATACTTTCTGGATAATCACTGTCAAGAAAACCGGAAGACCTCCCTGGCACGCGGGTTTGCTAGGCTAGGCAGCCCCCGTCCGCTGCCGCCAAGGAACCGTCCATGAGCCATGCCCTGCGCGCCGTTTTCCTCGACCATGCCTCCCTCGACCTCGGCGATCTGGACATGCGTCCCCTGCACGCCGCCTTCGACGAGCTGCAACTGCATGCCGCCAGCCAGCCGCAGGAAGTCGCCGCGCGGCTGCACGGTGCGCGGGTCGCGATCAGCAACAAGGCGCCGATCGACGCGCAATGCATCGCCGCCTGCCCAGAGCTGGAATTGATCCTGGTCAGCGCTACCGGCACCAACAACATCGATCTCGCTGCCGCTCGCGAGCGCGGTATCGTCGTCGCCAACTGCCATGGCTACGGCACGCCCTCGGTAGCCCAGCACACCCTCGCGCTGCTGCTGGCCCTGGCTACGCGCCTGCCGGACTACCAGCAGGCGGTACGCAGCGGCCGCTGGCAGCAATCCAGCCAGTTCTGCCTGCTGGACTTCCCCATCGTCGAACTGGAAGGCAAGACCCTCGGCCTGCTCGGCCATGGCGAACTGGGCGGGGCGGTGGCGAGGCTGGCGGAGGCGTTCGGCATGCGTGTACTGCTCGGTCAGTTGCCAGGACGGCCCGCCCGGGCGGACCGCCTGCCGCTTGGCGAACTCCTGCCACGGGTCGACGCCCTGACCCTGCACTGCCCGCTGACCGAGGACACCCGCGGGATGCTCGGCGCCGCCGAACTGGCGCTGATGAAGCCTGGCGCCTTCCTGGTCAATACCGCCCGTGGCGGCCTGGTCGACGAACAGGCGCTGGCCGACGCCCTGCGCGGCGGCCACCTGGGCGGCGCCGCCACCGACGTGCTCAGCGTCGAGCCGCCGAGAAACGGCAATCCGCTGCTGTCCCCCGACATCCCGCGCCTGATCGTCACCCCCCATAACGCCTGGGGCAGTCGCGAGGCGCGGCAGCGCATCGTCGGCCAACTGGCGGAAAACGCAGAGGCATGGAAGGCCGGGCGCGCCCTGCGGGTAGTCAACGCCGGCTGATACGGCGCTGCGGGCACCGCGCACGGATGAACGGCGATCCTCGCCGACAATCCATGCGGGTATGCCAGGCCCAAGCCTGTTAAGATTTCCCATTTTTTCCGGAGCCCGCATGGACCCTCGCAGTGAAGTGCTGCTGCGCCAGCGCCACCTCTTCGCGACCCCGCTGCTGCTGGCCGGCCTGCCCGCCGACGACCTGCTCGCCGAGCTACCGCAGGCCCAGGGCTGGAGCTGGCACGCCGGCGAGCAGGCGCAGTTGGACGCCCGCTTCCCCGACCGTAGCCGTTTCGACACGCGCGCGCCGACCGGCGCCTGGACTTCGGCCGTTCTGTTCCTGCCCAAGTCCCGCGAACTGACCGACTACCTGCTGGCCAGCCTGGCCGCCCGCCTGCCCGGCGGCGAACTCTTCCTGGTCGGCGAAAAGCGCGGCGGGATCGAGCGCGCGAGCAAGCAGTTGGCCGCCTACGGCAAGCCCCGCAAACTGGATAGCGCGCGGCATTGCCAGCTCTGGCAGGTGCGTATCGAACAGGCGCCGGCCGAGCCCGACCTGCACGCCCTGGCCCAGCGCTACAGCCTGCCGCTGGCCGATGGCGAGCTGCAGGTGGTGAGCCTGCCGGGGGTGTTCAGCCATGGCCGCCTGGATCGCGGCAGCGCGCTGTTGCTGGGGCAACTGCAAGCCCTGCCCGGCGGCCATCTGCTGGACTTCGGCTGCGGTGCCGGGGTACTCGGGGCGGTCCTCAAGCGTCGCTACCCCGCCAGTCGCCTGAGCCTGCTCGACGTCGACGCCTTCGCTGTCGAGAGCAGCCGACTGACCCTCGCCGCCAACGGCCTGGACGGCGAAGTGATCGCCGCCGACGGCATCGACGGCGCGCCGCGCGAACTCGCCGCGATCGTCAGCAATCCGCCCTTCCACCAGGGCGTGCACACCGACTACCAGGCCTCCGAGCGCCTGCTGCAACGCGCCGCCGAGCACCTGGCGCCGGGCGGCGAACTGCGCCTGGTCGCCAACAGCTTCCTGAAGTACCCGCCGTTGATCGAACGCCACCTCGGCCCCTGCCGGACACTCGCCGAAGGCGACGGTTTCCGCATCTACTCCGCCCGTCGCTCCTGATTTCTGCCTGGAACCCTGTGAATGAAGCTTTTCCTCTCCCTGCCCGCACGCCCGCAGCCAGACCCTTCCATGGCCACCCGCCGGGAGGCCGCCGATGACTGACCTGAACGCCAGCCAGGGCCAGCAATTGCGGCGGGTGCTCAAGCCGCGCCACCTGAACATGATCGCCATCGGCGGCTCCATCGGCACCGGGCTGTTCGTCGCCTCCGGGGCCACAGTGGCCACCGCCGGGCCCGGCGGTGCGCTGCTTTCCTACGCCCTGATCGGGCTGATGGTGTACTTCCTCATGACCAGTCTCGGCGAGATGGCCGCCTACATGCCCGTTTCCGGCTCGTTCTGTACCTATGGCAGCCGGTTCGTCGAAGATGGCTTCGGTTTCGCCCTCGGCTGGAACTACTGGTACAACTGGGCGGTGACCATCGCCGCGGAGCTGGTGGCAGCGCAACTGGTGATGAGTTTCTGGTTCCCCGAGGTGCCGGGCATCTACTGGAGCGCGATCTTCCTGGGCATCATGTTCGGCCTCAACGTGATTTCCGCGCGCGGCTTCGGCGAGAGCGAATTCTGGTTCGCCCTGATCAAGGTAGTCACGGTGGTGATCTTCATCGGCGTCGGCCTGGCGACCATCTTCGGCATCATGCATGGCGTGGAGTCGCCCGGCTTCAGCAACTTCACCATGGGCGACGCGCCCTTCGTCGGCGGCTTCCAGGCGATGGTCGGGGTGGCGATGATCGCCGGCTTCTCGTTCCAGGGCACCGAACTGATCGGCATCGCCGCCGGTGAATCGGAAAATCCGCGGAAGAACATCCCGATCGCCATTCGCCAGGTGTTCTGGCGCATCCTGATGTTCTACATCCTGGCGATCTTCGTGATCGGCATGCTGATTCCCTACACCGACCCGAACCTGCTGAAGAACGATGCCAGCGACATCAGCGTGTCGCCCTTCACCCTGCTCTTCGAGCGCGCCGGCTTCGCCGCGGCGGCCGGGGTGATGAACGCAGTGATCCTCTCGGCGATCCTCTCCGCCGGCAACTCCGGCATGTACGCCTCGACCCGGATGCTCTACAACCTCGCCCTAGAGGGCAAGGCACCGCGCCTGTTCTCCCGCGTCTCGCGCAGCGGCGTGCCACGCAACGCGCTGTACGCCACTACCCTGGTCGGCGCCCTGTGCTTCCTCACTTCGGCCTTCGGCGACAGCACCGTCTACACATGGCTGCTGAACACCTCGGGCATGTGCGGCTTCATCGCCTGGCTGGGCATCGCCATCTCCCACTATCGCTTCCGCAAGGGTTACCTGGCCCAGGGCGGCCGCCTGGAAGACCTGCCCTACCGGGCCAAGCTGTTCCCCTTCGGCCCGCTGTTCGCCTTCGCCCTGTGCATGGTCATCACCCTCGGGCAGAACTACCAGGCGCTGGTGGGCGAACGCATCGACTGGATCGGCCTCCTCGCCACCTATATCAGCCTGCCGCTGTTCCTGGCGATCTGGCTGGGATACCGCTGGAAGAAGCGCGCACGCTTCGTTCGCTACCACGAAATGGACGTCAGCCCGACCAATACCTGACTCACCCTGCCGCCCAGCGATTCCTCGCGGATCGCTGCGGATGCCGGCACGTTTCCTTGCGATCAGGCTCCCTCGCCGCCCTCCCGGACGAAAGTTTCCGTCCCGGGCTTGCCCAAGCCGCCCGGCTTGGGCAGAATGCGCCCCGTCCTAGGGGAGTAGTCTCCCGCGAGCGCCGCACCGGCCTCGCCCGGCACGCGTCAACACACTTGGTCCGCAGACCATGGCGCGCGCGACCCAAGCCTGCCCAGACAGGCCAAGGGTTTGACAAGACCTATGACACGCACGATCTGACCCGGGGCGGGCAGATGGCGCGTGTCATGGTGATTGGTCGACCCGCCCCTTAGGAAGCCTGATGGAATCGCTGTTCGTCCCTACCCTCATCGTTGCCCTCGCGGAAATCGGCGACAAGACCCAGTTGCTGGCACTCCTGCTCGCGGCGCGTTTCCGCAAGCCGTGGCCGATCATCGCCGGCATCGTCGCCGCCACCCTGGCCAACCATTTCGCTGCCGGCGCGGTGGGCGCCTGGGTCGCCAGCTTCTTCTCGGAAGCCACCCTCAGTTGGATCCTCGCCGCCTCCTTCATCGCCGTCGCCCTGTGGACGCTGGTACCGGACAAGCTCGACGACGAAGAGTCCGGACTGAAGAAATACGGCCCCTTCCTCACCACCCTGATCGCGTTCTTCCTCGCCGAGATGGGCGACAAGACCCAGGTCGCCACGGTCATGCTGGCCGCCCAGTATCCGCATTTCTGGCTGGTGGTGATCGGCACCACCCTGGGCATGCTGATCGCCAACGTACCGGTGGTACTGATCGGCAACCTGGCCGCCGACAAGCTGCCGCTGACCCTGATCCGCCGCCTGGCCGCGGCCGCCTTCGCCGCACTTGGCCTGTACGCCGCCTGGCACGCCGCGCAATTGACCGGCTGGCTCTGAAGGACTGCGCCGCCGGGCCCGGGATGGCTGGGCGGCCAATGCAAAATGCATAGGAACGGCTACAGTTCAGGCAGGCACCGGATGCCTGCCCCACCACTCGCCCTCGAGAGCCGGAGATGCCCTCACACGACCTGAAACGACTCGCCCGCCATCACATCGAGCTGTCCTGGAACAAGGGCCGCATGGCGTTGGTGGAGCAGTTGCACAGCAAGGATTTCCTCTACAAAAGCTCGTTCATCGGCCGTCCCCTGGATACCGCCGGCTATATCCGCCTGCTGCAGGACATCCGCACGGCGATGCCGGACCTGGAGGTCGTGGTCGAAGACTGCATCGGCGAGGAACGCAAGGTGTTCACCTGGAGCACGCTGATCGGCACCATCGTCCGGCCGACCCTGGGCTATCCGGCCAGCGACAAGGTGCTGAGCATTTCCGCGATGGGCTTCTGGGTGTTCAACCCGCAGGGCCAGTTGCAGGAGCTGTGCACCATGTTCGACATGGAGAGCTTTCGCGCCCAGCTGGGACTGCAGACCCGACCCTTCGCGGAAAAAGCGCTGCCCTAGCCAACCGTCCTAGGCATTGAAATAGCCGTTGTCGCGGAACCAGTCGATGGCGCGCAGCAGGGTGTCGTCGAGGGCGGTGGTGGAGAAGAAGCCGAGTTCCTCGCGGGCCTTGCGTCCATCGAGGAACTGCCCGCCAGCCATCACCTCGATGGCGGTTTCGTCGAGCAGCGGCAACTGGCCGCTGACCCGGTAGCGCAAGCGGCCCAGGGTGGCCAGCGCGCGAGCCATGGCCATCGACATCGGCTGCGGCGCAGGCTGGCCGAGCAGCTCGGCGATGCGCCGGGTCAGGTCGGCCATTTCCAGGTTGTGCCCGGTCAGCAGGTAGCGCTCGCCGATACGCCCGCGCTCAAGGGCCATCAGCAGTCCGCGCCCGGCTTCGGCGGCATCGATGACGTTACGCTGGCCGGCGACGTAGTGGGTCATCTCGCCATTGCCGATGGCGGTGATCACGCGCCCGGTAGTCGGGCCGATGTCCAGTTCGCCGAGTACCATGCCGGGAATCCCGATCACCACCGGCAGGCCGTTGCGCGCCTGCTCCCGGGCCTGCTCGTCGAGCGCCCATTTGCACAGCACGTAGGAACTCTTGCCGCTCGGCAGGCTGTCGTAGAACAACCCCTCGTGGCCCGGTAGTCCCTGGGGATGGCGGGGCATGGCATATGCCGAACCGACATAGAGGATGCGCGGCACCCTGGCCTGCAGGCAGGCGGCATAGAACGGGTTGGTCTGGCCCAGCGCGCTGGCCACTTCCTCCTGCCAGCGGCGCGGCCGCGAAGGATAGTAGCCGGCGCTGAAGATCACCCCGTCGAGGCCGCGCAGGGCGCGTTCCAGGCCGGCGTGGTCGAGCATCTCGGCGACCCGGCACTCGGGCTCCAGATAGGCGAGACGCTGGATCTGCGAAGAAGGACGGTGGATCAGCACCAGATCGTGACCGGCGGCCCTGATGGCGCGCGCGGCGTGATGTCCCAGCAGGCCGGTGGCTCCGAGTACGGCGTATTTCACATGAGCTCCAGGGCGTGAGAGTGGCTGTTCGTCCACGGGTCCCGCAAGCGGGTCGGCCAGCAGTCTAGGCCGAACACCGGCGAGATACCAAACAGCAGGTTACGGAAATACACAACAGGCGTTTCCGATGGTAAGCCTGTCGGCGCGCCGGCCGCCCCCCGCGACCGCGCGCCCTGGCCTCACTTGCCGCGCCTGGCCTGCTGGTACAGCGGCATCACCTTGGGAATCGCGGCCTGGAGATTGGCCATCCGCGAACTGTCGGAGGGGTGGGTGCTGGTGAACTCGGGCTGGCTGGCGCCGCCGCTGGCCCTGCCCATCTTCTGCCAGAGGGTGATCGCCGCTTCCGGGTTGTAGCCGGCGCGGGCGGCCAGCTCGAGACCGATCAGGTCGGCTTCGTTCTCGTTGGCACGACTGTTGGGCAGGGTCATCAGGTAGTCGACGCCGGTATTGGCCAGTTGCAGGCTTTCCTGGCCGAGGCCGGCCAGGGCGCCGATCTGGCTGGCCACCTGCACGCCGTAGGCCTTGGACATGGCCTCGCGCCCATGCTCGCGCAGGGCGTGGGCGATCTCGTGGCCCATCACCGCGGCTATCTCGTCGTCGGTGAGCTTCAGCTTGTCGATCAGCCCGGTGTAGAAAATGATCTTGCCGCCGGGACCGCAGTTGGCGTTGAGCTCGTCGCTCTTCACCACATTGACTTCCCAGTTCCAGCCGGTGGCGTCCGGGCGGAAGGCGGCGGTCTGCGGGATCAGCCGCTGGGCGATCGCCTTGACTCGCCGCGCGTCGGCGCTGCTGGTATCGAGCACGCCGGCGCTTTTCGCCTCGCCGAGAGTCTTCTGGTACGACTGGGCGTACATCTGGTCGACTTCCTGGCTGGACAACATGCTGAACATGTATTGCTTGCGGTCGACGCCGACGGCGCCGCCACTGGTGGTGTTCACTGCCTGGCAACCGGCGAGCAGCAGCGCGCCGGCGAGGGTGGCGAATCGGAAGGGATGAGCCATGGTCCTTTGTTCTCCTCTGAAGGCCGAGCGCATGGTAGGCCGCGCCTCGAACGCGGGCAACAGCCGTTGGCGAGGAAATCTCCGACGGCCGATTAAGGATTTGCCGTCCTCCTGCCGATAAGCTCCTCAGAGACAATTCCAACAAGGGTCAGAAGTCCCATCATGAAGCTCAAGTCGATCCAGTTTTCTGTCGCCGCCCTCGCCGGCGCCAGCGTTCTAAGCGTCGTCGTGGTGCTGGTGCTGTACGCCCTGTTCGCCGGCGCGCGAACGCAGGAGCTGGTGCAGCAACGCACCCAGGGCCTGTTGGAGAAGGTCATCAACGAGCGCCTGGTGGCCCTGGCCCGCGCCCAGGTCAGCCAGATCCAGCGCGAGTTGGAGTATCCGCTGACGGTGGTCCACGGCCTGGCCAACAGCACCCGCCTGCTCGGCGAGCCGGGCGCCGACGGCATGCCGCAGCTGAACGCCAGCCGCGACGAAATCTCCGCGCTGCTGCGCAGCACCGTGCAGAACAACCCCAAGCTGCTCGACACCTTCATGGCCTGGGAACCCAATGCCTTCGATACCGATGCCGCCTTCGCCGGGCAACCCGGCAAGGGCTACGGCCCGGACGGCCGCTACCTGCCCTGGTGGTATCGCGGCGCCGACGGCAAGCCGATCGTGGAGGCCATGGCCGACAGCATCGATAGCGAAAAGCTGCTGCCCACCGGGGTGCGCGAGAACGAGTTCTATGCCTGTCCGAAAGAGAACAAGCGTCCCTGCATCATCGACCCGGCCCCTTACGAAATGGGCGGCAAGACCGTGATGATGTCGTCCTTCAACGTGCCGATCATGGTCGGTGACCAGTTCCGCGGCGCAGTCGGTGCCGACCTCTCGCTGGCCTTCATCCAGGACCTGCTCAAGCGCGCCGACCAGCAGCTCTACGATGGCGCCGGGGAAATGGCGCTGATCGCCAGCAACGGCCGCCTGGTGGCCTACACCCGCGACGACAGCAAGCTCGGCGAGCCCGCCGGCAGCGTCCTCGACGGCAACGAAGTGGACAACCTGAAAAACCTCACGGTCGACCAGCCGCTCTACGACATCGACGCCGAGCACGGCCACATCGAGCTGTTCCTGCCTTTCACCATCGCCGACAGCGGCGTGCGCTGGACCCTCATGCTGCAGATTCCCCAGGCGGCGGTATTCGGCGAACTGCAGCAACTCCAGGGCGAGCTGAGCGACCAGCGCCAGCAGGATATCCTCGGCATGAGCCTGGCCGGCCTGGTGGTAGCGGCCCTCGGCCTGCTGGTGGTCTGGCTGGTCGGCTACGGCATCGCCCGGCCGCTGCGCCAATTGGTCGGCATGCTCGACGACATCGCCCAGGGCGAAGGCGACCTCACCCGCCGCCTGAGCAGCGAGCGCGCCGACGAGCTGGGCTCCATCGCCAAGGGCTTCAATACCTTCCTTGGCAAACTGCAGAACATGATCGGCCAGGTGGTGCAATCGGTGCAGAAGGTCAGCGACTCCTCGGAGCACACCGCCGACATCGCCATCCGCACCAACCAGGGCGTGCAGCAGCAACTGGCGGAGATCGAACTGGTGGCCACCGCGGTCCACGAGATGACCGCCACCGCCCAGGACGTGGCGCGCAACGCCACCCACGCCGCCGAGGCAGCCAACCACGCGGACCAGGCCGCGCACCAGGGCAAGCAGATCGTCGAAAGCAGCTCGGCGGCGATCCAGGCCCTGGCCAGCGAGATTGGCCGCGCGGTCGGAGTGGTGCAGAACCTGGCCAAGGACAGCGAAAACATCAACGCGATCCTGGTGGCGATCCGCGGTATCGCCGAGCAGACCAACCTGCTCGCCCTCAACGCCGCCATCGAGGCCGCCCGCGCCGGCGAGCAGGGTCGCGGTTTCGCGGTGGTGGCCGACGAGGTACGCAACCTGGCGCAGAAGACCCAGCAGGCCACCGAAGAAATCCAGAGCATGATCCAGCAGTTGCAGCAGGGCACCCGCGACGTGGTGAAGGTCATGCAGGACAGCCAGGAGCGCACCGACGACAGCGTGCGCCATGCGCGCCAGGCGGCCGAGGCGCTGGAATCGATCACCCAGGCGGTATCGGTGATCAACGACATGAACACCCAGATCGCCAGCGCCGCCGAGGAGCAGAGCGCGGTGGCCGAGGACATCAACCGCAACGTCGCCAACATCGGCCAGGTCGCCAACCAGGTGGCCGGCGGCGCCGACGAGGCCTCGCAGGCCAGCGCCGAGCTGACCCGCCTGGCCGAGCAGCAGCGGCGCCTGGTGAATCAGTTCAGGGTCTAGCGTCAGGCCGGGGTCAGGCACTCCGGCCCGTCGGTTTCAGGCTTGTTGACGAAGCCGGCCAGGGCCACGCTGCGCAGGTTCGGCTGGGGCTTGGCGAGCAGGCTTATCAGCGCCGGCAGCGGCGTGTCCGGAGCCAGCCAGGTATCCTGCTCGGCCTCGTCGAGCAGCAGCGGCCGGCGGAACTCGGCGGCCGCCTGGGATACCTGGGCCACGCTGAGCCAGGTTTGTCCATGCACCGGATAGGCCTCCCAGATGCCGGCGAAGAATAACAGGCGCTCGCCGGTGGAGACCCAGTACGGACGCTTACGCACCCCACGCCATTCATAGAAGCCGTTGGCCGGCAGCAGGCAGCGGCGCTGCTGGAACGCCTCGCGGAACATCGGTTGCTCGGCGAGGGTTTCCGCCCGCGCGTGGCTGGGCGTACGCGACAGGTCGGTGAGCCAGGCCGGGGTCAGCCCCCAGCGCGCCAGGTCGGCGCGGCGCGCACCGGCGTCCTCGCGAACCATCAGCACCTGGTTCGCCGGAGAAATGTTCCAGTGCGCCCGCCAATCCGCCGGAAAGCCCGGCAGGGCCGCCAGCGACGGATTCCAGCGGAACAGGGCGTAACGACCACTCATGCTTGGCACTGCCTGGTGAGGGAAAGCCGCACAGTGTAACCCGAAGCGCCACACTGGCCTTGCCGAACGCAAGCTGAATGAAACCCAATCTTAACTTGACGCGCCTATCCTCCAGGCTTAAGGTGCCGCCCGCATTCTGTAACCCACACAGGAGTCCTGCATTGGACAACAGCCCTAGTCGATTGCGACAGGTCCATCCGGCGAGCTAGTCCAGCAGAACCCTCTGCCACTGCCTCGCCGAACATGGCGGACAGTGGCGATCCGCATCCCGTCCGGGATGACGCATCCCCATTTTCCCTTCGTGTCCCTTCCCTCGCGCCAACGCGCAGCGGGAAGCCGCGGTCCTGCGCAATCCATCGTCCCTTATCCGCGCGGACCGTCGGCCCGCGCCAGCTCCGGCCGTCGGCCGGCAACGAGGTGAAACATGGATTGGAAAGTATTTCTCCTGCGTGTCGCGGTCGCGCTGGTCCTGGGCGCCCTGATCGGCGCCGAACGCCAGCTGCGCCAACGCCTCACAGGCCTGCGCACCAACGCGCTGGTCAGCACTGGCGCCTGCCTGTTCGTGCTGATGACTCAGGGCGTGCCCGGCCTGGCCGGCGACGCTTCACGGATCGCCGCCTATGTAGTCTCCGGGATCGGCTTCCTCGGCGGCGGCGTGATCATGCGCGACGGCCTCAACGTGCGCGGCCTGAACACCGCAGCCACCCTCTGGTGCACCGCCGCCATCGGCGTCCTGTGCAGCATGGGCCTGCTGCTGGAGGCCACGCTCGGCAGCCTGGTGGTGCTCTGCGCCAACATCCTGTTGCGCGACATCGCCCAACGCCTGAACCGCCAGGACGTGTTGCCGGCCAGCGAGGCCGAGCAACGCTACGAAGTGCAGATCGTCTGCCGCGCCGAGGACGAGATCCAGGTTCGCAGCCTGATGCTGCACAGCCTCGGCAGCAGCGACCTGCGCCTGCAATCGCTGCACAGCGAGGATCTGGACAACCCGGCCAAGCTGGAAGTCCGCGCCGAACTGCTCGGCACCCCCGAAGCTCCGGCGCAGCTGGAACGCCTGGTCAGCCGGGTCAGCCTGGAGAAGGGCGTCAGCTCGGTGCGCTGGCAGGTCTTCGAACTGGCGGCCGACTGAGCGGCGGCCGCCTCAACACAACAGGCTGCCGGGGCCGCAGGGCTCCGGCGGCTCCTCGGCCAACGGGGCGGCGGCGTTGTAGGCGAGGATCAGTTCTCGCGCCCGCTCCGTCTGCTCGTCCGCCACCAACAACGCCAGCAGTCCGCCAGGCGGCAGTTCGCCGATGGCGCCGACCAGGTGGCGGCCGCTGACATGGGCGGCGATCCCTTCGCTGGCGAGCATTCCCACCAGCATCTCGGCCTCCAGCAGGTCGGCCGGCTCATATACGCGCTGCATCAGTCATCCTCCCGGCGGACGTTCAGTGACCAGTCCTGCCCATCGGTGCGCAGGTCGAACAGGATCGGCCGGCAGCACACCGGGCAGTCCTCGTAGTACTGCTGGTCGCCGGCGCTCAGGTCGAGCAGCGCCTCGGCCGGTTCCCCGCAGTAAGGGCAGCTATAGGCCTGGCTTTCGAGCATCGCTGCACCCCCTATGAGTTCCGTTTATAATCGCGCGGTTCAATTTTCGGCCACCCCCTTGGGCGGCCTTCGCAGCATCCATATGGAACCAGAAAGCATGATGGGCGAGTTCGAAGCCATCCGACCCTACAGTGACGCCGAAGTCCCCGCGGTATTGCAACGCCTCCTGAGCGACGACGCCTTCCTCGGCGCCCTGGTCCGCTACCGCTTCCCGCGCCTGGCCGGTCCCCTCGGTTGGCTGCTCAAACCTCTTATAGCCCATCGCCTGGCCCGCGAGGTCACCGGCATCCGCAGCGTCGCCACGCTGCAGGACAAGTTCGAGCCCTACGTCGACCACACCATCGAGAAGGCCACCGATGGCGTCACCTACTCCGGGGTCAATCGCCTCAAGCCAGGCTGCGCCTACCTGTTCATCGCCAACCACCGCGATATCGTGATGGACCCGGCCTTCGTCAACTACGCCGTGTACCACGCCGGCCTGCCGACCCCGCGCATCGCCATCGGCGACAACCTGCTGCAGAAATCCTTCGTCAGCGACCTGATGCGCCTGAACAAGAGCTTCATCGTGCACCGTTCGCTGAGCGGCCGGCGCGAGAAGCTCGCCGCCTACCAGACGCTCTCCGCCTACATCAACCACTCGATCCGCGAGGACCGCCAGTCGGTGTGGATCGCCCAGGCCGAAGGGCGGGCCAAGGACGGCGACGACCGTACCGACTCGGCGATCCTCAAGATGTTCCACATGAGCCGCAAGGACGAACCCTTCGCCGAAATGGTGCGCGCCCTGCATTTCATCCCGGTGTCGATCAGCTACGAATACGACCCCTGCGATCTGGCCAAGGCCCGCGAGTTGCACACCCGCGCCAGCACCGGCGAGTACCGCAAGGCGCCGGGCGAGGACGATGCCAGCATCGCCCTGGGCATCACCGGCTACAAGGGCCGCGTGCACATCAACTTCGGCGCCGAGCTGGAGGGCGAGTTCAGCGACGCCAAGCAGCTGGCCGCCGAACTGGACCGGCAGATCCTCGGCAACTACCGTCTGTTCCCGGTGCACTACCTGGCCTACGAGATGAGCGAGAACCGCGACCCGGGCCTCGCCGTCCCCACGGCCGAGAGCCTGTTCGGCAGCGAGGAGCTGGAGAAGGCGCGCAAGGAATGGAACCGCCGCCTGGAGCAATGCCCGGCCGAGCAGCGCCCCTGGCTGGTGCTGCAATACGCCAACCCGGTGCTCAACCAATACCGGATCAAGCAGCAATCCTGAAGACGAAAGCCCGGCGCCGCCGGGCTTCTCCATCGGGCAACGGCTTCGAACCCGCAGGCGATGGACGGATAACCGCGATACGCTTATCCGCGTGCGGTTCGGCTCGCCGAGGCAGGGCTCTCAGAGCCGCGTGCTGGCCCAGCTGACCAGCAGCGCCAGGCCCAGGCAGGCGGTGCCGAATCGGTAGAAGAACAGGTTGATCCGCAGGGTCGCCTCGTCCATCGGCAATGCCGCCTCCCCCGCCTCGCCCTCCGCGGCCCAGCGCGCCAGGGCGCGACGCTCGCGTGCGCGGGTGGCCAGCAGCAGCCAGGCGCCGGCGACACCGAAGAACAGCGCAAGGCCGTTCACGGCCTGCGCGGGATGGGCGAGGAACAGCGCCCACAAGGCTTGCAAGGACATCGATAACCTCCGCAACAGGACCACACGCCGGGGCTACCGAATAACGCCTTGGGTGAGCTGATGACAGGACGGACCGTCGGGGACGGCGGGGAAGGACTGGTCGAATTCTATCCAGAATGCATGAGCGACGGCCAGCGGCACCCGGGTTGTCGCGACGAAGCGCAGCGGTTAGCAGCAATCCGTCTAAAAAAGGCGCGGCCTCGCCAGAGTGACCGACTAGTCTGAAAGTGCTTTGCCGGTCACAGAACCCCACCCAGGCAAACGACAACACAGGAGAGTCGTCATGCTGGAAACCGCACCCCACGAACATAACTATCTGATCGACCACCTGGACGAGATCGAGGCCGTGATCGTCGATCTTTCCTTCAATGTCCAGGACGACCGCTGGCTGGTGTACTGCACCGCCTGCGGCCATGAACACCTCGACCTGCCTGAGACCGACGAACGCATCAGCATCGGCGAGCCGGACCCGTTCCACCAGGCCGCCTGAGTTTCCCGAGCGCATGAAAAAGCCCGGCATCCGCCGGGCTTTCTCGTTACCGCCGGCTCATTGCTGGCCGAGGGTCTGAGCGATGGTCGGGTCCTTGAACACGCGGGTCAGGGCGTCGCTGAGCACCTCGCTGACCAGCTTGCTGTTGGTCGCCTGGTTCGGCGCCATGCCGAAGCGCTGGTTCAGCGAGGCGCCATAGCGACCGGTGTAGCGCCGGCTGCTGTTCTGCACGTCGGCGCGGAAGGTCGCGGTGATGTCGGCCTGGGTGACGTAGACGCCGTCCTTCGGCGACTGGTACTTCAGCTCGGCCAGGGTCAGGGTCAGTTGCGGCGCGTTGTAGGCGTTGGCCGAAGGCGTGTAGCCGAGCAGGCGCACGGCCGTCTCGGCCTGGGCCTGGAGCTTGGGCACCACGTCCTCGCTACGGACGGTCAGGGTGCTGGTATCGGCGTAGAGGCCGCCGCGAGTGCCCAGGGACGGGCCGGGACGGCCATCGACCACCTTGACCACCACCGGCTGGCCATGGCCGACTGCGGTCAACGGTCCTTTAAGGACCGGTTGCGGGTCCAGTTGTTGCGGGCTCAGGGCGCAGCCGCCGAGAACCAGGGCGCTTGCGGTCATCAGGCTGAGCAACAGGCGATGCAGCATGCTCATCTCTCCATGGGTTGGGCACGAATGGCCGGCAGTATAACGGCGCCGCGAAAGCACCGCAGCATTGCCTTGGACGTTCGCCACGGGGCGCGGTTCCTCGCCTGTGGCAGGTGGCGCAGGGCACGCATGCCCGGCGTTTGGCAGATACGGCGCGGCGGATTGTCCCAGGGGGCTTTCGCCGGCGGGCACTTCGTGACCGGGAATGGGAAAAAAGTCTAAGGAGCGGGGTATTTTTTGATTTTCACCGTTATAATCGCCCCCCGATTATAAGGACGCCTCCTGATCGGGTTCCGGCCCCCGCGCCATCCCCCCACAGAGAGCCGCCAGTAGAGCGCTGCCCCATGAGGCAGACGCCCTGAAACGCCTGTAGCGAGTTTTTCGGCAAGGAATGCCGCATGACCCCGCACGATTCTGCGAAGGCATGCCCGCGACAGACGAGCCCTTCCGGCCCATGTCTCCAAAAGAGCGTGGATCGAAGGTATTTCACTACTTCACGAGAGTGTGGCGAGCAATGAAGAGTTTTGCGTCGGTAAGTGCGCCATTAGCGCTTGAAACAGCCCCCCGCAGACGCGACCGCAGCGGATACCTCATGACCAGAGCCTGACGGCCCGTTCCGTCGCGAATGTGCTTGCACGACCGGATGCCCGCATGGGCCAGCCAGGCTGCCAGATCGCCAGCCCCGCGCCCGGCATCCATAGGCGATGACGCCCGGCGTCCCGCCGTTGTTGCGAAGAATCGGACATGACGGCTCCCTCCGCCGCTGCCTGCCGGCCCGTACCGGCCTCGGCCCCGCCCCGTCTGTCGTCAATTTGGTGCTGAAGATTTTGGAGAAGCGTTAATGGCGCAAAACGATCACGAAACAGTCGACATGCTGCTGGTAGGCGCCGGCATCATGAGCGCGACCCTGGCGGTCCTGCTCAAGGAACTCGACCCCAACCTGAAGATGGAAGTCGTCGAACTCCAGGAGTCCGGCGCGATCGAAAGCTCCAACCCGTGGAACAACGCGGGCACCGGCCACGCCGGCCTGTGCGAGCTGAACTACACCCCGCAGTCGGCCGACGGCAGCATCGACATCAAGAAAGCCGTGGGCATCAACACCATGTTCGAGGTGTCGAAGCAGTTCTGGTCGCACCTGGTCGCCAAGGGCACCTTCGGCTCGCCGAAGACCTTCATCAACCCGGTACCGCACCTGAGCTTCGTGCGCGGCAGTGAAGGCATCGCCTACCTGAAGAAGCGCTTCGAATCGCTGACCAGGCACCACGCTTTCGAGACCATGGTCTACTCCGAGGACAAGGCCACCCTCGCCGAGTGGATGCCACTGATGATGCCGGGTCGTCCGGCCGACGAAGCGATCGCCGCGACCCGCGTCGAGGGCGGTACCGACGTCAACTTCGGCGCCCTGACCAACCAGCTCCTGCAACACCTGGCGCAACAGCCGGGCGCGCAGATCCGCTACAACCAGAAGGTCACCCACCTGCGCCGCGCCGATAACGGCTGGCGGGTCACCGTCAAGGACACCCGTAACGGCGGCGACCGCGAGATCCAGGCACGCTTCGTCTTCCTCGGCGCCGGCGGCGGCGCCCTGCCGCTCCTGCAACTTTCCGGCATCCCGGAAGGCAAGGGCTTCGGTGGTTTCCCGGTGAGCGGCCAGTGGCTGCGCTGCGACAACCCGGAAATCGTCAAGCAGCACCAGGCCAAGGTCTACAGCCAGGCCGAGGTCGGCTCGCCGCCGATGTCCGTGCCGCACCTGGACACCCGCGTGGTGGACGGCAAGAAATCCCTGCTGTTCGGCCCCTATGCCGGTTTCTCCACCAAGTTCCTGCGCCATGGCTCGTTCCTCGACCTGCCGCTGTCGGTACGCCCGGGCAACATCCTGCCGATGCTCTCGGTGGCCCGCGACAACATGGACCTGACCCGCTACCTGATCGGCCAGGTCATGCAGTCGCCGGAACAGCGCCTGGAAGCCCTGCGCAAGTTCTACCCCGAAGCCAGGGCCGAGGACTGGCGCCTGGAAGTCGCCGGCCAGCGCGTGCAGATCATCAAGAAGGATCCGAAGAAAGGCGGCATCCTGCAGTTCGGCACCGAGCTGGTGGCCGCCCACGACGGCTCCATCGCCGCCCTGCTGGGCGCCTCGCCGGGCGCCTCGGTGACCGTCTCGATCATGCTCGGCCTGATCGAGCGCTGCTTCCCGGAGCAGGCCCGCTCGCCGGAGTGGAGCGCCAAGCTGAAGGAAATCTTCCCGGCTCGCGAGAAAGAGCTGGAAAGCGACGCCGAGCTGTACCGCAGCGTCAGCAGCCGTTGCAGCGAGGTGCTGGAACTGACCGCGAAGAACGACGTGCAGGCCCCGGTCAACGCCGAGTGAGCCGCGCTACGGAACAAGCCGCCTTCGGGCGGCTTGTTCATTTGTGGAGTCAGGCGCCGGCCTCGCAATTGATCATCCAGGACACCCCGAAACGGTCCACCAGGGTACCGAAACAGGGCGACCAGAAGGTCTTGCCCAACTCCAGCTCGACCCGCCCGCCGTCCTCCAGCAAGGCGTCATAGCAGCGCCGCGCCTGCTGCGGGTCGCGGGTATTCAGTGAAAGGGAAATCCCGGAGATCGGCTGCAACGCCGGCCCGTGCCCGTCCGAGGCCATGATCTGGCTGTCGCCGATCTGCAGGTTGGCGTGCATCACCTTGTCGCACCAGCCTTCGGGCACCACCACCGGACCGGGCGCCTCGTCGAAACGGAACAGGAAACTCACCCTGGCACCGATGGCGTGTTCATAGAAACGCAGGGCCTCTTCGCAACGGCCGTTGAAGCAGACGTAGGGCTGGACGTACATGGGAACCTCGGCAGGCTGTTTTTCCTGTGAGTGTAGAAAAGCAGCAGCCGACAGGCAGCCTCTCGCAGAGCGAATAACGCAGTCCTGGCCATTCGCCCTTCCCCGCCGCCCTGGCGATCCGCGACCGCGGCGGGGCCCGCGCGGCGTCTATCGACCCTTGCCACCACCAGCCGCCATTCGGATGCTGGCGTTCTCCGACGGGCGTGACTCGGCGGACCGCGCAACGAAAAAACCCGCCGAAGGGCGGGCTTTTCGCTGCATGGCCGGCTCAGGCGCCCTTGGCCGCCTGCAGCGCTTCGATGTAGGGCACGGCCTGGCGCTGGTCGGCGACCAGGGCGACGAAGTCGTTGCCCTTGGCGTCGCGCGCGTCGAGATCGTAGCCGGCCTCGCGGAAGAAGGTGAGGAAGCGCTCGAAGTCGTCGATGCGCAGACCGCGATAGGCCTTGATCAGCTTGTGCAGCGAGGGGGGGGTGTCGTCGGCCGGCTCGACGCCGAGGAACAGCTTGATCGACTCGTCACTGATCTCTTCGCCAATGATCTGTTTCTTGTCTTTGCGCATCGCTTTCTCTCAACGGCTCTGGGGCCGGGCTCGCCCGGCGCGGGATAAGGCCAGGCAGTTTACTCCCGGCGCGCGGCGAGGCTCAACGCGCGCGTACCGCGCCGGTGTGCAGGTCCGCCCAGACATGGCCGTTGGGATAGGCGAGGAACTGGCAATAGACCGTCTGGTTGCGCAGCAGGTCGAGCAACGCCGGGTACTGCGCCAACGGGTAGTTGAGCGTGAGGGTGCGGGTCCCGGCATCGTAGACCGGCTTCTTCAGGCTCTTGCCTTCGCTGTCGAACTGGATCAGCACCTGGGCCAGGGTCGCGCCCTTGCTCAGCGGTTTGCCCTTCAGGCGCAGCAGGGTCGGCGTGGTGATCGGGATCGGCTGCTGGTTGGACTGCCGCTGGTTGCCCAGCACCACGCTGTACTCGGTGATCTGGATCAGTTGCTGCTGCTCCGGCGCCTCCTGGCGCAACTGGCCGTCGTCGGGCGGCAGGAAGCGCGCGTGCATCGGGGGATTCTCGGCGGCCAGGCCGGCCAGACTGACGAACAGGAGCAGGGAGCCGCACAGGCTACGGGCGAACATCGGGACCTCCGGACAGGGCGAGCCGGCACTCTAGCATGGCTGCCGACCCGCCGCCGAAGCGAAGCGCTCAGGCGAACTGGGCGCGCATCCAGTCCCGGTAGGCCGGCGCATCGGCGCTGCCTTCGGCAGGCGCCCAACTGGCGAACTCGCCTTCGCCGAGCGGGCGGTAAGGCCCGGCCTTGCATTCGAACAGGATGCTGTCCGGCTCCAGCACCACCAGGGCATGGAACACCCCGGGCGGCAGGTCGACACCGGGGCAGTCCCCAGCGGCGCTCAACTCGCGCTTGTCGAGGAGTTCCCCGTCCTCGGCGAAGACCAGCAGGCCGAGACGGCCCTTGAGCACGATCAGCGCCTCGGCCTTGCCCGCATCCAGGTGCCGGTGCGGCGGGATGTAGGTATTCGGCTGGAGGCCCACCGCCATGCGATGGCAGGGCTCCTCCATGCGGTGGAAGTTGTGATGCTGGCGACCACGCGGCGCGTTACCCGCCCCGCTCGCCAGTTCGGCGAACAATTGCTGGTCGAGGTAGCGCGGTCCGGCCATCTCAGAGCCCCTTGACCGCGAAGATGCCCGCGGCGTTGCGCCAGTAGCCCTTGTAGTCCATGCCGTAGCCGAACACGTAGCGGTCGGCACAGTAGAGGCCGGTGAAGCTGGCCTTGAGGTCAGGCCGGGCCTTGCGCTCGTGTTCCTTGTCCACCAGTACGGCGGTGTGCACTGCGCGTGCGCCGGCATGCTTGCAGAAGTCGATGATCGCCGAGAGGGTGTGCCCTTCGTCGAGGATGTCGTCGATGATCAGCACATCACGGTCGATGAAGGAGATTTCCGGCTTGGCCTTCCAGAACAGTTCGCCGCCGGAGGTCTCGTTGCGGTAACGGGTCGCATGCAGGTAGGACAGTTCGAGGGGGAAGTCGAGCAGCGGGAGCAGCTTGCCGGAGAAGATCAGGCCGCCGTTCATCACGCAGAAGACCACCGGGTTGGTCTCGCCGAGATCGCGGTTGATCGCCTCGGCGACGCGACCGATGGCTGCCTCGACCTCGTCGTTGTTGAACAGGCAGTCGGCTTCCGCCCTGACTTGGCGGATGTGCGCGAGATCGACGGACATGGTGCTTCTCCCTGGCTGGGCTGAGAAAAAGTCGGCAAAGGTACTCATCCGGTCGCCATCGGGCAACCCCCGGCGGTCGAGTGCGAATCAGAATAATGGTCCAGACTGTGCGGAATGCATTACGCTAGCGCAATTTTTTTGCCCGCCCCCCGTTGGAGACAGTCGCCCATGCCCGTACATGAGATCCGCCACCCCCTCATCCGCCACAAACTGGGCCTGATGCGCCGTGCCGATATCAGCACCAAGAACTTCCGCGAACTGGCCCAGGAAGTCGGCGCCCTGCTGACCTACGAGGCGACCAAGGACCTGCCCCTGGAACAGTACGAAATCCCCGGATGGGCCGGCCCGGTGACGGTGGAGAAGATCTCCGGGAAGAAGATCACCGTGGTGCCGATCCTGCGCGCCGGCATCGGCATGCTCGACGGCGTGCTCAGCCTGATTCCCGGCGCCAAGGTCAGCGCGGTCGGCGTCGCCCGCAACGAAGAGACCCTGGAAGCACGCACCTACCTGGAAAAACTGGCGCCGGACATCGCCGAGCGACGCTCGCTGATCATCGACCCGATGCTCGCCACCGGTGGCTCGATGGTCGCCACCATCGACCTGCTGAAGAAGGCCGGCAGCAAGGAAATCCGCGCCATGGTGCTGGTCGCCGCCCCCGAGGGCATCGAGGCGGTACGCCAGGCCCACCCGGACGTGATCATCTATACCGCCTCGATCGACGAGAAGCTCGACGAGAACGGCTACATCATTCCGGGCCTGGGCGACGCCGGCGACAAGATCTTCGGTACCAAGCAGAAGGAAGCCTGAACATGGGCGATGCCTTCCAGGAGCCGCTCTGGCGCCAGGTGCTGTCAGGCGCGCAGATGCTGTTCGTCGCCTTCGGCGCGCTGGTGCTGATGCCGCTGATCACCGGTCTGGATCCCAACGTCGCGCTGTTCACCGCCGGCCTCGGGACCCTGCTGTTCCAATTGGTGACCGGGCGCCAGGTACCGGTGTTCCTCGCCTCCAGCTTCGCCTTCATCACCCCGATCATCCTCGCCAAGGGCCAGTTCGGCCTGGCCGCGACCATGGGCGGGGTAGTCGCCGCCGGCTTCGTCTACACCTTCATGGGCCTGGCGGTGAAGATCAAGGGCACCGGCTTCATCGATAAACTGCTGCCGCCGGTGGTGATCGGCCCGGTGATCATCTCGATCGGCCTGGCGATGGCGCCGATCGCGGCGAACATGGCGATGGGCAAGGCCGGCGACGGCAGCGAGTTGCTGCCGTACCGCACCGCGATGATGATCTCGATGCCGGCGCTGCTCACCACCCTGGTGGTGGCGGTATTCGGCAAGGGTATCTTCCGCCTGGTGCCAATCATCGCCGGCGTGCTGGTCGGCTTCGCCCTGTCGTTCGTCTTCGGCGTGGTCGACACCGCCGCGATCGTCGCCGCACCCTGGCTGGAACTGCCGAAATTCACCGCGCCGGAATTCAACTGGCAGGCGATCCTGTTCATCGTCCCGGTGGCCCTGGCCCCGGCCATCGAGCATATCGGCGGGGTCATCGCGGTGGGCGGCGTCACCGGCCAGGACTACCTGAAGAAGCCCGGCCTGCACCGCACTCTCCTCGGCGACGGCCTGGCCACCTCGGCTGCCGGCCTGTTCGGCGGACCGCCCAACACCACCTACGCGGAAGTCACCGGCGCAGTGATGCTGACCAAGAACTACAACCCGAAGATCATGACCTGGGCGGCGGTGATCGCCATCACCCTGGCCTTCGTCGGCAAGTTCGGCGCGATCCTGCAAAGCATCCCGGTACCGGTGATGGGCGGCATCCTCTGCCTGCTGTTCGGCACCATCGCCTCGGTCGGCATGAACACCCTGATCCGGCACAAGGTCGATCTCTCGGAAGCACGCAACCTGGTGATCGTCTCGGTGACCCTGGTGTTCGGCATCGGCGGCGTGCTGATCGGCAGCGGTACCGGCCCCGACGACATCGGCCTGAAGGGCATCGCCCTGTGCGCCATCGTCGCCATCGTCCTCAACCTGTTGCTGCCGGGCAACGACGGCTGGCAGAACAAGGCGCTCGACGAACAACACAAGGATTCACACTGAAAACAACGGACGGAACACTTCGCTGTTCCGTCCATTTTCCACCCGCCACGTTATTTTCAAAAGCATGTAGCCAATCGCTTACTACTTTGTAATTAAACTTCCCTGTATTTTCCAAATAATCACGTCATCTAACTGGCAGAGGCTTATTCGCGCTGCTATATAGCCAGTCAAGCATGACTGGCGAGCCGCTCTGCGCCGCACCCGGCGCGTCGCCAGCCATGAACTTCGAGTTTGGCGGATATATAAGGCCGATCATTTAAAGTCGTGGGAACTTTATTTATCCGCCAACATCGTCCTGCGCCACCGACATTCGTTATCGACAGGAAGTTAGAGATGAATAAACGCACTCCGGCAGTCTTGTTGTTCTGTGCCTGCGCCAGCCTGCTGGGCACCGCCCAGGCCGCCGGTACGCTGATCGGCCAGGTCGGCGTGCAGATGGTCATCGGTGCCGGCTGCACCATCATCAACGGCAGCGTCAGCGGCGGTATCAACCAGTGGGGAACCCTGGACTTCGGCAGCCATTCCGACCTTACCAACGTGGTCGACGCGCAGACCGTCGGCACCAGCGGCAATATCCAGATCCAGTGCAGCACCGGCCTGACCCCGAGCCTGACGGTGAACGCAGGCCTGCACGCCAGCGGCGGCCAGCGCTACATGCAGAACACCACCACCACCAGCAGCACCATCGCCTACAACATCTATTCGGACGCCGCGCGCAGCGCGCTGATCCAGGCCAACACACCGGTGGACATTTCCTCGGTCTCCACCGGCACCGCAGTCAACATCCCCCTCTACGGCCGCGTGGTGCCCACCGGGCAAAGCACGCCCACGCCGACGGCGGGGACCTACACCGACACCCTGCTGGTCACCATCGCCTGGTAAGACGCGCCGCCAGGCGCGGCGCCGGGCAGCATGGTCCTGGGGGGACCGATGAGCCTGAACCGCTACCTCGCCGGAGGACTGCTCTGCCTGCTCGGCTGCAACCCGGCAAACGCGCAGACCGCCACCATCGTCCTGAGCGCCACGCTGCTCCCGGCCTGCGAAGCGGGTAGCGTCGGCAGCGGTGGCGCGATCACCTTCGGCACCCTCGACTTCGGCCAGTACGCCTCCCTGAACAACGCCATCAGCGCCACCAGCCAGCAAGGCGCAGGCTCCATCCGGGTCAAGTGCGTCAGCGGCCAGACCTATGCGATCACGCTCGACGGCGGGCTCTACGGCAGCGTCGCCACGCGGCGCATGGCGAACATCGCCAACACCGCCCTCACCCTGACCTACAACCTGTACAGCGACCGCCCCGGCGGCATCGTCTGGGACAACACCACCGGCGTTGCCGCCACCGGCAACGGCAACGACCAGTGGTATCCCATCTACGGCCTGGTGCCGGCACAGACCACGCCGGTCGCCGGGACCTACCGCGACACCGTCAACGTGACCATCAGCTGGTGATGCCGATGTCCAGCCGGCGTCTATTCCTGCCGCTTCTCCTGCTCCCGCTGCCGAGCCTGGTCGCGCATGCCGATCCATCGCCGATCAGCCGCGCATTCCAGGTCCAGGCGGTGGTCGCCAACGGCTGCGCCTTCGGCACCGCCATCAGCGACAACGCCTATGACCTCGGCACCCTGAGCTTCGGCACCCTCGGCAACCTGGCCAGTCCGGTTAACGTCGCCAGCAGCTCCGGGGCCGGCTCCATCGTCCTGACCTGCACTCCGGGAATGACCGTCTCCGTCGCCCTCGACTACGGGGTCAATGGCGGCAGCAGCAGCCAGCGCTACCTGAAGCGGGTGAGCGGCAACGAGACCCTCGCCTACCAGCTCTACCAGGATGCCGCCTACTCCCAGGTCTGGGGCAACGGGGCACTCGCGCGGACCATCGCCAACTTTCCCGCCAGCACCCAGACCTACACGGTATACGCGCGCCTGTTCGCGGTCGGCAGCCTGCCGTCCGCCGGCAACTACCGCGATACCGTCACCGTCACCCTTTCGTTCTGAGCCGTCATGGAGGATCACATGCCCAGTCCACACCTACCTCTCCGCCCCAGCCGCTGGCTTGCGGCGCTGCTGGCGCTGCTCCTGGGCGGCCCGGCACAGGCCGCCAGTGCGGTGCTGATCTGGCCGATCAACCCGGCCATCGAAGCCGACCAGCCGGCCACGGCGCTGTGGCTGGAGAATCGCGGCAAGCAACCGGTGACCCTGCAGGTGCGCGTGCTCGGCTGGTCCCAGGCGGATTTCCAAGACGTCTATCGCAACCAGCAGGCAGTGATTCCCAGCCCGCCCTTCGTCAAGGTCGAGCCGGGCCGCCGGCAACTGGTCCGGCTGATCCGCCAGGGCGGCCAGCCCAGCACGCCGGAGGACGCCTACCGGGTGCTGATCGACGAAGTGCACGACGGCGACGCGGGGCAGACGCAACGAAGCCCCGGTCTCGCCCTGCAGTTCCAGATGCGCTATTCGGTACCGCTGTTCGTCAGCGCCGACGGCGTCTGGACCCAGCCGCGTAGCGATGTCGAGCGCGACCCGGCCGACGCGACCCGGCCGAAACTGGCCTGGCGGCTGGTCGAGGAACAGGGCAAGCGTTACCTGCAGGTGCGCAACGAGGGTAGCGTGCACGCCCGCCTCAGCCATGTCCGCTGGGAGGGCAACGGCCGCAGCCTGGCGCTGCTGGACGGCCTTCTCGGCTACGTGCTGCCCGGCCGGCAGATGCGCTGGCCGCTGCCGCCGGGGCTGCTGCCGGACTCCGGCATGACCCTGAAACTGCAACTGGCGGACAACGACGCGCCGATCAGCGTTCCCGGGTACTGAGGCGGACGTCGGTCCCGTGCCTCGCCCGTGTCAGCGGCGCTCTCGCCGCCACCGCTCGCTACTGATCGGCCTGGCGCTGCTCTCCCCTGTCCATGCGGCGGACTACCTGGCCGGACTGCCGCCGCCGCAACCCGCTCCGTCCGGCGGCGGCAACGTCCTCTACTACCTGGAACTGGTGATCAACGGCCGCGACAGCGGCCAGGTGGTGCCGGTCAACGCCGCCGATGGCCATTACCTGCTCGACGCCGCGGCCCTGCGCGAAGCCGGCGTGCGCCTGCCTGGCAACCCCGCCGGACAGGTCGCGGTGGACGCCCTGCCCGAGGTCCGGGCGGACTATGACAGCGCCAGCCAGCAACTGCACCTGCAAGTGCCGCCGGACTGGCTGCCGGAGCAGCGCTTCGACGATCCCGGACTGGTCGCCCGTGCCCCGGCGCGCAGCAGCCTCGGCGCGCTGTTCAACTACGACCTGTACTACTCGGACCCCGCCGACGGTGCCACGCCCTGGCTTTCCGCGCTGCTCGAGCAACGCCTGTTCGACGGCTTCGGGGTGATCTCCAACACCGGCGTCTACACCCGCTATTTCGGCGACGCCGACAACCTCGACAGCCGCTACCTGCGCTACGACACCTACTGGCTGTACAACGACGAACGCAACATGCACAGCTACCAACTGGGCGACTACGTCAACGGCGCGCTGAACTGGACCACCCCGGTACGCATGGGCGGCTTTCGCTTCGCCCGCAACTTCGGCGTACGTCCGGACCTGGTCACCTATCCGCTGCTGCGCTTCGACGGCCAGGCCGCAGTGCCCAGCACCGTCGACCTGTTCATCAACGGCTACAAGGCCAGCAGCGCCGACCTGCAACCCGGTCCCTTCGCCATCAGCAACGTGCCGTATATCAACGGAGCCGGCGAAGCCACGGTGGTGACCACCGACGCCCAGGGCCGACAAGTGGTGACCAGCCTGCCGTTCTACGTATCCAACACCCTGCTGGCGCGCGGCCTGAGCGATTTCGACCTGTCCGTCGGGCGTCTGCGCGACGACTACGGCCTGCGCAACTTCTCCTATGCCGACAATGCCGCCAGCGGCATCTATCGCTACGGCGTCAGCGACCGCCTGACCCTCTCCACCCACGCCGAGGCCGCCAGCGACCTGCGCCTGCTCGGCATCGGCGGCGACATCGCCGTGGCCACCTTCGGCACCCTCAGCCTGGCGGCCAGCGGCAGCGACGGCCAGGGCGACAGCGGCCAGCAATACCTGCTCGGCTACTCCTACTATTCGCGACGGCTCGGCCTCAGCCTGCAACACATCGAGCGCAGCGCCGGCTATGGCGACCTCGGCACCCTGGACGGCGAGTACCAGTTGAGCCGGCGCACCGACCAGGCTACCGCCAGCCTGACCTTCGACGAGCAGGGCACCATCGGTACCGGCTACTTCGACATCCGCGCCCGCGACGGCAGCCGCACGCGCCTGGCCAACCTCTCCTACAGCCGCCCGATCGGCAGCCGCAGCAGCTTCTACCTGGCGCTGAACAAGGATCTCGACGGCGACGGCTACAGCGCGCTGATGCAACTGGTGATTCCCTTCGACATCAACGGCCTGCTGAACATCGGCGTCACCCGCGACAGCGACCGGCGCTACAGCGAGCGGGTGATCTGGAGCCGCTCCACGCCGAGCCAGGGCGGCCTCGGCTGGAACCTCGGCTATGGCGGCGGCGCCAGCCGCTACCAGCAGGCCGACCTGACCTGGCGCATGCAGAACGTGCAACTGCAGGGCGGCCTCTATGGCGAGACCGGCAACTACACGCGCTGGGCCGATCTCAGCGGCTCGCTGGTATGGATGGACAACGCCGTGTTCGCCAGCAACCGGATCAACGACGCCTTCGTCCTGGTCAGCACCAAGGGTTATCCACAGGTGCCGATCCGCTACGAGAACCAACTGATGGGCAGCACCGACGACAACGGCCACCTGCTGGTGCCCTGGGTCGCGGCCTACTACCCGGCGAAGTTCCAGATCGAGCCGCTGGACCTTCCGGCCAACGTCAGCGCGCCCGAAGTCGAGCAGCGCGTGGCGGTACGCCAGGGCAGCGGCCTGCTGCTGGATTTCCCGATCCGTGCCGTAGTCGCCGCCAGCATCAACCTGGTGGACGAGCGCGGCGAACCGCTGCCGCTGGGCAGCCAGGCCGAAGAAACCGGCAGCGGCCAGCGCGCCAGCGTCGGCTGGGACGGCCAGGTCTATTTCGAAGGATTGCAAAGCGACAACCAGCTACGCGTGGTCCGCCCCGACGGCCGGGCCTGCCAGGCACGCTTCCGCCTGGACACGCGCAAACCCACCGTCAGCCAGGTCGGCCCGCTGACCTGCTCGGCCCCGATCGGAGATACGCCATGAGCCGCCACTCCACGTCCGCCTGCCTGCTCGGCTTCGCTACGCTCTGCGCCAGCCCGTTGCTGCTCGCCGCCTGCACCACCAGCTCCGGCACCGGCAATTTCGGCAGCCTGAGCTCGTTCACCGTGGCCAGCACCGCCCAGACCATCACCGGCACCACCGGCTTCAAGTGCACCGGCAGCCTGTTGTCGATCCTCAGCACCAACACCATCGACGCGACCATCGCCAGCACCGCCAATCCGCTGGGCACCACGCCGCGGCTGTACAACGCCGCCAGCGGCACCTACCTGCCCTACAGTATCTGCAAGGACAACGGCTGCGGCACCGTCTACAACGTCGGCTCGACGGTACGCTGGAGCAGCACCACCTTCCTCGGCATCCTCGGCCTGTTCAACGCCACCGACGGCAGCCTGCCGCTGTACCTGCGCACCGCCACCGGGGTGACCCTGCCGGCCGGCACCTATACCGATACCATCGGCCTGAACTGGGCCTGGCACCTGTGCGCGGCGGGCATCGGCCCAGTCTGCGTATACGACGACGGCACCGCCAGCAGCAGCGTCAACGTTACCCTGACGGTGCTCAAGGACTGCTTCATCGACAGCGCTCCGGACCTCAGCTTCGGCAGCGCCGCGCTGGTCTCGGCCTTCACCGCGGTGAACCAGAACATTGGCGTGCGCTGCACCCTGAACGCCACCTATACCATCGGCTTCGACAACGGCAACAACTTCAGCGGCGGCTGGCGGCGAATGCTCAGCGGCGCCAACGCGATCCAGTACAACCTCTACAAACCGGGAGACTCGACGGTCTGGACCACCAGCAACACCCAGGCAGGCACCGGTAGCGGCGCCGCGCAGAACGTGCCGTACCGGGCCATCGTCAACCCGGCCCAGGGCAACGTCCCCGCCGGTACCTACAGCGATACCGTGCGGGTGATCCTCACCTACTGAGTCAGGCCGGCTGCCGGGACGCCTTCCAATCCTCGCCGCCCTCGCCTTCCCGTCGCAGGCTCCAGTCCTTCAGGTGCTCCAGGCTGGCGCGATAGGGCTTGAGGCCGATCCCCAGCAGGACTACCGCACCGAGCACCGCGGCCAGGGTCACCAGCAGCAGCGAGTAGCGCAGCGCCATGTCGTCGGCGAAGACGAAATCGGTGACCAGCGCCACCGCCGTCGGGCCCACGCCGAGACCGAACAGGGTGACCACGAACAGGTAGATCGCCGAGGCCTGGCCGCGCATCGAGTTGGGCATGATCTCCTGGATCGCCGCCGGGGCCACGCCGAACGGCATGCTCAGGAAGAACACCGTCGGCGCCATCAGCGCCGCCGCCCAATTGGCGTTGTCCAGCAGCGGATAGACCAGGGTGAAGGGAATCACCGCCCAGGCGGCGAGCAGCCCGACGCGCATGTTCGCGTCGCTACGCCCGCGCTTCGCCCAGTAGTCGGCCAGGCGCCCGCCGAAGACGATGCCGAGACAGCCGAACACCGCGACGATGCTGCCGTAGACCACCCCGACATGACCGGCGTCCCAGCCGTGGGTGCGGACGAAGAAGGTCGGCACCCAGGCGCCGCTGCCGTAGCCGGCGAAGGACAGGCAGGCGAAACCGAAGTTGTGGCAGAGCACGGTCTTGCGGTTGGCCCGCAGGTAGGCGCCGACCTCGCCCAGCGGCACCGCCACGCCTGCGCCGACTCCGCGCCGGGCCGGCTCGCGGATCGCCAGCAGCAACAGGCAGAAGAGCACGCCGGCGGCGCCGAGGATGAGGAAGATCAGTTGCCACGGGCGCACCTCGCCGAACAGCGGCAGATGCACGTCGCCCTGGGCCGAGGCGAACTTGATCACCAGCCCGCCGAGCAGGAAGGCCAGCCCCGAGCCCAGGTAGATGCCCATCGAGTAGACGCTGATCGCCGTCGCCCGACGCTCGCGCGGGAAGCTGTCGGCGATCAGCGAATAGGCCGCTGGCGACAGCGCCGCCTCGCCGACCCCGACGCCGACCCGGAAGGTGAGGAATTGCCAATAGCTGCGCGCCAGACCGCAGGCCGCGGTCATCGCGCTCCACACCAGCACGCCGAACAGGATCAGGCCGCGCCGGCTGCGGTTGTCGGCCATGCGTCCGAGCGGGATACCGCAAAGGGTGTAGAACAGGGCGAAGGACAAGCCCATCAGCAGGCTCATTTCCGTATCGCTGATGGCCAGGTCGCGGCGGATCGGGCCGACCAGCAGGTTGAGGATCTGCCGGTCGATGAAGGACAGCACATAGGCGACCATGAGGATCGCCACCGTGGTCCAGGCCGCAAGGTTGGAGGGATAGCCGTTATTGTTGTTATGCATGCCGAACTCCTGGACGCCGCCGAAGCGGCGGATGCGAAGGGAGGGTCGACAGGCAGGATAAGCCGGCAACATCCGGGCTTATACCCAGGGCAAGGGACTATAGAACTGCTGAATGCGGGAAGCGGGTTCCGGCGAATGACCGCCAGGTCATTCGCCGCCGCATGCGCTCAGAGCCTGTCCAGCATCTCGCGAGCTGGGCGGGGAAGCGGAGCTGACGAGCGGCAAATGAGCACTTCAAAGCCGTCATACCGCGCCGCGCAGCGGATCATGAACAGGCTCTCAGAGCGGCCTGGCCAAGCGCCCGCTCATCTCGGCCAGGGCGCCGACCCAGGCGGGGTGGTCGTTGAGGCAGGGAATCAGCACCAGGTCCTCGCCGCCGGCACTGATGAACTGCTCGCGGCCGCGCATGCCGATTTCCTCCAGGGTCTCGATGCAGTCGGCAACGAACGCCGGACACATCACCAGCAGGCGCTTCACCCCGCGCTGCACCAGTTCGTCGAGCTTGGCGTCGGTATAGGGCTCGATCCACTTGGCGCGCCCCAGGCGCGACTGGAACGACACCGACCAGCGCCCCTGCTCCAGGCCGGCGCGCTCGGCGAAGGCCTCGGCGGTGCGCAGGCACTGGCTGCGGTAGCAGAGGGCGAGGGCTTCGGGGCTGACGTTGCGGCTGTTCTCGGCCAGCAGGTCGTGGGCAGGATCCTTCACCAGCTTGCGGATGTGCCGCTCGGGCAAGCCATGGAAGCTCAGCAACAGATGGTCGTGGGGCTGCTGCAGGTACGGACGCACGCTTTCCACCAGGGCATCGAGGTAGACCGGCTGGTCGTAGAACGGCGGCAGCGTGCTGACCTCCAGGCCCAGGCGATGGGCGGCGATCACCCGGCGCACCTCCTGTTCGGCGGTGGTCGTGGTGCTGTCGGCGAACTGCGGATACAGCGGCGCCAGGGTCACCCGCCGGATACCGCGGCGCGCCAGGTCGAGCAGGACCTTCTCGATGGCCGGCTGGCCGTAGCGCATCGCCAGTTCCACCGGCCCATGCGGCCAGTGCGGCTTCATCGCCTCCTGCAGGCGACGACTGAGGACGATCAGTGGCGACCCTTCGTCCCACCAGATCGAGCTGTAGGCGTGCGCCGATTCGGCCGGACGCTTGATCAGGATCAGCGACACCAGCAGGCGCCGCAGCGGCCAGGGCAGGTCGACCACGTAGGGATCCATGAGGAACTGGTCGAGATAGCGGCGGACATCCTCCACCCGGGTCGAATCCGGGGAGCCCAGGTTGAGCAACAGCAGGGCATTCTCGGTCATGCCTGATCCTTTCGTCGGGCGTCCAGGACATCGGCCAGCGCCACGTCCAGGTCGGTGAATTGAAAACGGTAGCCGGCGTCCTGCAAGCGTTGCGGCAAGGCTCGCTGGCCGCCGAGCAGCAATCCGGACATTTCTCCCAGCCCGAGGCGCAGGACGAACCCGGGGGTCGGTATCCGCGCCGGCTTGTGCAGCGCCCGGCCCAGGGCCTTGGCGAAATCGCGGTTGCGCACCGGGTTGGGAGCGCACGCATTATAGGGACCGCTGGCATCGGGCCGCCGCAAAAGAAAATCGATCAGCTCGATTTGATCCTCGATATGAATCCACGGCATCCATTGCCGGCCGTCACCCAGCGGTCCGCCCAGGCCGAGCCGGTAGAGCGGCAACAGGCGCCCGAGGAAGCCGCCCTCGGGGGCCAGCACCAGGCCGGTGCGCAACAGCACGACACGGGTGCCGAGCTTCTCCGCCTCGCGGGCGATCTGCTCCCAGGCGAGGCATAGCTCGCTGGCGAAATCCTCGCCGGCCGCCGCCCCCTCCTCGGTCACCGGGCGCTCGCCGCTGTCGCCATACCAACCCACCGCAGAACCCGATAACAGAAGGTCCGGGCGCTGCTCGCGAGCGTCCAGCCATTCCACCAGGCGCTCGGTAAGGCGTACCCGGCTTTCCCACAGCAGGGCCTTGCGCTTGTGACTCCAGGGTTTGTCCGCGATCGGCTCGCCGGCCAGGTTGACCACCGCGTCGAGCGGCTGGTCGCCGTACTCGTCGAAACGATCGATGCCGCGCACGCCGACGCCGCACAGCGATTCCACCTGCTGCGGCCGCCGGCTGAACACGGTCAGCCGGTGTCCGGCCTGTCGCCAGCGGGCGCACAGACGGCGCCCCATCAGGCCGGTACCGCCGGTCAAGAGAATGTGCATGGCTGTCTCCTCGTTTTGCCTGCGTGCCCTTTCAGTCTGGACCCTGGACATCGATCTGCCCGATGACCGTGCATCCTTCCCCCATTCCGGCGTTATCCTGTGGATGGAAGATCCGTCGGCTCCGGCCGGGGAACCCTGGCGTCGTTTTCGACTCAGCCAAGGAACAGGGCTTGCATCGCACTGGTGCCTTAGTGAACGGCGCCAGCCGTCTATTCTTCAGATAACTCGGTTGATACTTCCGAACGGAACGTCTGAAGGTTCGACAGGCCAGGAAGCGAGCCGTGCGCCGCAGGCGCGCCATCGGCGCGATGCAAGGTGCGCCTCGAAGCACGCGCAATACTGTACATTAAATCAAGCTTGTACAAGAAACCTGATTCGCCTGTCCAGACGCTACACAACCAGAGAGGCATGTCATGAGCGTCCCCATCGCCATCATCGGTACTGGCATCGCCGGGCTTTCCGCCGCCCACGCATTGAGATCCGCCGGCCAGACCGTACAACTGTTCGACAAGGGCCACGGCAGCGGCGGCCGCATGGCCAGCAAGCGCAGCGAGGCCGGCACGCTGGACCTCGGCGCGCAATACTTCACCGCCCGCGACCGGCGCTTCCTCGACGCCTTGCAACACTGGCGCGAGGAAGGCTGGGTGGACGAGTGGAAACCCGCTCTCTACCAATACCGCGACGGCCAGCTGAGCCCCTCCCCGGACGAGCAGCCACGCTGGGTCGGCATCCCACGGATGAGTGCGATCACCCGCGCCCTGCTCACCGATCTGCAAGTGGTCTTCTCCTGCCGCATCACCGAGGTCTTCCGCGGCAAGCAGCACTGGCACCTGCAGGACGCCGAGGGACAGAACCACGGTCCGTTCAACCAGGTCCTGATCGCCATCCCCGCTCCCCAGGCCACGCCGCTGCTGGCCAGCGTGCCGAAACTGGCGGCCACCGCCGCGAGCGTGGTCATGGAGCCGACCTGGGCGGTGGCGCTGGGCTTCCGCGAGGTACTCGACACCCCGGTGCAGGGCTGCTTCGTGCACGACAGTCCGATCGCCTGGCTGGCCTGCAATCGCAGCAAGCCGGGGCGCGACACCACCCTCGACACCTGGGTGCTGCACGCCACCAGCCAGTGGAGCCGGCAGCACATCGACATGGCCAAGGAGGACGTGGTCGAGCACCTGCGCTGCGCCTTCGCCGAAGTGATCGGCTGCGCCGTACCGGAAGCCGCCTTCAGCATCGCCCACCGCTGGCTCTATGCACGCCCGGCGGAGGCCCACCAGTGGGGCGCCCTCGGCGATCCCGACCTGGGCATCTACGCCTGCGGCGACTGGTGCTCCAGCGGCCGCGTCGAAGGCGCCTGGCTCAGCGGCCAGGAAGCCGCGCGGCGCCTGCTGGAACATCTCTGAGGGGATCGGGCCGTCGCCTGGCGGCCCGATGTGACAAGAAAATACCTATACAAATACATTGACCTGTACAAGATAAGTTCTAGGATGTGTCGTATGACCGCCTGGCTGTCGAGCTGCGCGCGAACCTCCTTTCCCCTCGGGAGACGACACCGATGCACGAATCTCACCCTTCCCTGACGCCCCGACTCGGCATCAGCGCCTGCCTGCTCGGCGAACCGGTGCGCTTCAACGGCGGCCACAAGCGATCCGCGCTTTGCGAGGAACTGGCGCGACACGTCGAGTTCGTCTCCTTCTGCCCGGAACAGGCCATCGGCCTGGGCACGCCGCGCCCGGCGATTCGCCTGGAAGGCACTCCGGAAGCCGCCGAGGCGCGGAGCCGCGACGGCCTGGCGGTCGGCGGAGCGCTCGCCGAATATGCGCGGAGGGTGGCGCAACGGGCGGATACGCTGGACGGTTTCATCTTCATGCAACGCTCGCCGTCCTGCGGGCTGCAACGGGTCAAGGTCTATCCAGAAGGCGGCGGCGCGCCGCGCGCCGAAGGCCGTGGACGCTTCGCCGCAGCCCTTTGCGAAGCCTTGCCGGAGCTACCGGTGGAAGAAGAAGGCCGGCTGCACGATCCGGTCCTGCGGGAGAACTTCCTCACCCGCGTGTATGCCCATGCCCACTGGCAGGCCCTGCGCCAGCGCGGCCTCAGCCATTCGGCCATCGTCGCCTTCCATAGCCGCTACAAGTACCAGTTGCTGGCCCATTCGCCGGAGCACTACCGCAGCCTCGGCCGCCTGCTCGGCGAAGCCGGCCACTACCAGCCGGAAGCCCTCGGCACTCGCTACTTCGGCGAGCTGATGCAGGGCTTGCGCCGCTGCGCGACCCGCGGCAGCCATGGCAACGTGTTGCTGCACCTGAGCGGCTACCTGAAACGCGACCTCGCAACCGAAGACAGGCGTGAATTGCGCGAGCTGATCGAGCAATACCGGCATGGCAGCGTGCCGCTGGTGGTACCGCTGACCCTGCTAAAGCACCACTTCCGTCGCCACCCGCATGCATACATCGCCCAGCAGGCCTACCTGCAACCGCACCCGACCGAACTCGGCCTGCGCAACGCGCTCTAGGATTTCCCGATGAACTCGCCCCACCTCGAACGCGGCGGCCTGCCGATCCGCGAAGTCACTCGTCTGACCGGCGTCCATCCGGTCACCCTGCGCGCCTGGGAGCGCCGCTATGGCCTGGTGGTGCCGCAACGCACCGGCAAGGGGCACCGGCTCTACAGCGAAGAGCAGGTCGAGCGCATCCGCCGGATACTCGTCTGGCTCGAGCGTGGCGTCGCCATCAGCCAGGTGCGCGCGCTGCTGGAGCATCCGGAGGAAACCCCGGCGGCGGATGTCGAATCCCCCTGGGAACGCCTGCACGAACAGCTGCTGGACGCCATCGCCGCGCTGGCCGAGCGACGCCTCGACGATCTGTTCAACCAGGCCGCGTCGCTCTATCCGGTAGCGACCCTCTGCGAAAAGCTTCTGCAACCCTTGCTGCAGCACCTCGAACGACGCTGGCAGGGACAGTTCGGCGCGCGCATGGAGCGGGCCTTCTTCTTCTCCTGGTTGCGCAGCAAGCTGGGCGCCCGCCTTTATCACCAGCAACGGCTGCAACAGGGCGCGCCGCTGCTGCTGGTCAACCAGTCCGAGCTGTCGCTGGAACCGAACCTCTGGCTGTGCAGTTGGTTGCTCGGCAGCGGCGAGGTGCCGCTACAGGTCTTCGACTGGCCGCTGCCACCGGCCGAACTGGCCCTGGCCTGCGAACGCCTGGAAGCTCGCGGCGTGTTGCTGTACGCCAGTCATCGCCTCAATCCGGAGCACCTGCCGCGCCTGCTGGCAGGGGTGAGCTGCCCGGTGGTGCTGGTCGGACCGGCCGTGGAGATCCAGCGCGAAGCCTTCGAAACCCTGGCGCTAACTGGCCTGCTGCTGGCGAGCACGCCCCTGGAAGCCCGCCGCCTGCTCGGCGAACGAGGTCTGTTGAACCCATGAACGGACTTCCGATGAACCTGATCTGGTTTCGCTGCGACCTGCGAACCACCGATAACAGCGCGCTCCTCGCCGCCGCCGATGGGCGCCCTTGCGTGGCTCTCTACCTGCTCAGCCCGGCGCAGTGGCGGGAACACGACGATGCGCCCTGCAAGGTCGACTTCTGGCTGCGCAACCTGGGCGAGCTGCAACGCCAGCTCGCCGCGCTGAACATCCCGCTGCTGGTGCGCGACTGCGGCCACTGGCGGCAAGCCCCGGAAGTCATCGGCCGGCTCTGTCGGGAGCTGGGAGTCGGCGCGGTACACGTCAACCAGGAATACGGGGTGAACGAGGAACGCCGCGACCAGGCCGTCGGCCAACGCCTGCGTGAACAGGGCGTGGCCTTCCACAGCCACCTCGACCAGCTGTTCTTCGCCCCCGGCTCGGTGCTGACCCGAACTGGCGGCTATTTCCAGGTGTTCAGCCAGTTCCGCAAGGTCTGCCACGAACGGCTGTACCAGGCCCTGCCGGGTGTCCGCCCGCGTCCGCAGCCCCAACCACCGCACGCGCTGGCCAGCGACCCGCTGCCGGATGCCGTGCCCGCCTTCCCGCGGCCGGCCGATAGCTTGCGCCGCCTCTGGCCGGCAGGCGAAGAGGTAGCGCAGGAACGCCTGCGCGACTTCGCCGACCAGCACCTGGCCGACTACCATGAACGGCGCGACTTCCCGGCGCTTCCCGGCACCAGCCAACTGTCGCCCTACCTGGCCGCCGGCGTACTCTCACCCAGACAATGCCTGGACGCCGCGCTGGTTGCCAACCGCGGCGAGTTCAGCGGCGGCCAGCAAGGCGCCGCGACCTGGATCAACGAGCTGCTCTGGCGCGAGTTCTACAAGCACATCCTGGTCGGCTACCCCCGGGTCTCCCGGCACCGCCCCTTCCGCGAGGAGACCGAAGCCCTGCGCTGGCGCCAGGCCCCGGCGGAACTCGAAGCCTGGCAACAGGGGCGCACCGGCATACCGATCATCGACGCGGCAATGCGCCAGTTGCTCGCCACCGGCTGGATGCACAATCGCCTGCGGATGGTGGTAGCGATGTTCCTCAGCAAGAACCTGCTGATCGACTGGCGCGAAGGCGAACGCTGGTTCATGCGCCACCTCATCGACGGTGACCTGGCGGCGAACAACGGCGGCTGGCAGTGGAGCGCATCCACCGGCACCGACGCGGTCCCCTACTTCCGCCTGTTCAATCCGCTCTCGCAGTCCGAACGCTTCGATCCACGCGGCGAGTTCATCCGCCACTGGCTGCCGGAACTGGCCGGCCTGGAGCGCAAGGCGATCCACGATCCGTCCAGCCTGGGGCTGTTCGCCGGGGTCGACTATCCACGGCCGATGGTCGACCTGAAGGCCAGCCGCGAACGGGCGCTGGCGGCTTTCCGCAACCTGCCGCCGCGCGATGGTCGCGCGTAGGGCGCGTCAGCGAGCTATCGCCTCCCGCCAAATGGCTCGCTCTTTCCATAGGGCGGTGCGGCGTGGCGGAAGAATCGCAGGCATGAAAAAGCCGGGATGAACCCGGCTTTTTTCGCCCGTGCCGACTAGATCGGGATCTTGTAGAACAGGCTGTAGGACTCGATACCGTCGTTCGGCTGTTTCAGGCCGGCGTTGGAATAGTGGATCGCCCGAACGCCGACCGACTGGCCGTTGGCGAACTTCAGGCCGGCGCCGATGCGGTCTTCGAAGTTCAGGGAGGAACCCAGGTTCTGGTCGCCGACACGGGTGCCGGAGAACGCCGCCACGCCGATACCGGCCTCGATGAATGGCTTGATCGAGTCGCCGGCGAACTCGTAGACGAATACCGGAGCGAACGACAGCGAATGCTTGCCGGCGCCTTCATCGCCACCTTCCCAATAGGTGTAGCCCGCATCCCAGTAGCCGGTCAGGCGCCCGGTGGAGGTCTGCCACCAGCTCTTGTCCCAATCCCAGCTCAGGCCCAGGCGATAGGTCATGCCCGACTGGCCGGTCGCACCGACGGCGGCCGAGACGTCCGCCGCCTGGGCGGACGCCACGTGGACGGAGGAAAGTGCGGCCAGAACGGCCAGCGGAAGTAGTTTCTTCATTGAAACGTCCTTTTCGAAAGTTGCATGAAAGCCCCCGCATTCAAGCTGCGCATTATAAGAGCGCACTTACTAAAGCAGATACTAGACCAAACGCTTTAGTTCAAAAAATCGCTGACACGTCTGCCAGGAACGACTAAACGACTAATTTTCCTACGCTTTCCGGGCTTCCCCAGAGGATCGGCAGGATCCTTTCCATCTCCTCCGGCAGCGCGCTGGTCCAGAAACGCGGCGTCGCGGCCTGGCCAGAGGCCAGTAGCGCCCGCGCCGACAATACGCGCTCCAGCTGCCGGGCGACAGCCGCTCCCGTATCGATCACCGCCATCTCCGCCGGGATCAGCTCGGCCAGCAGGGGTTTGACGAAGGGATAATGAGTACAGCCGAGGATCAGCGTATCGCAGCCCTGTTCGAGGATGGGCGCCAGCAGGCGTTCCAGCAGTGCCCGGGTTTGCGGCCCATAGAGATCGCCGGCTTCGATGCGCTCGACCAGCCCCGGGCAGGGCTGGGTGAAGACCTGTACGTCGCTGGCGAAGCGGTCGAGCAAGGCGGCGAAACGCGCGCTCTTCAGAGTTCCGGTGGTGGCCAGGACGCCGACCCGACCGTTGCGGGTGGCCGCCGCGGCCGGCTTCACCGCAGGCTCCATGGCCACCAGCGGCACCTGCGGATAACGTTCGCGCAATTCCGCCGCAGCCGCAGCCGTCGCGGTATTGCAGGCCAGTACCAGAGCCTTGGCGCCCTGCTCCAGAAGGAAATCACCGATCCGCTCGCAGCGTTCGCGGATGTACTCCGCGCTCTTCTCGCCGTAGGGCACATGGGCGTTGTCGGCGACGTAGAGCAACGATTCGGATGGCAGGCGCGCGCGAATCTCACGCAATACGCTGAGCCCGCCGACCCCGGAATCGAAAACGCCGACCGCGGCCGACTCAACCGCCATGGCGTTGCCCGCAGACGGCACAGGAAGGATCGCGACGCACCCGCAATTCGCGGAAGCGCGTGCCGAGGGCGTCCACCAGCAGCAGGCGGCCCACCAGCGGTTCGCCGAAACCGGCCAGCAGCTTGAGCGCCTCCAGCGCCTGCAGGCTACCGACCAGCCCCACCAGCGGACCGATCACGCCAGCCTCGCTGCAGGTCAGCTCGGCCTCGCTGCCGTGCCCGTAGAGGCAGTGGTAGCAGGGGCTTTCGTCGCGGCGGGTATCGAATACCGAAAGCTGGCCCTCGAGACGGATCGCCGCGCCGCTGACCAGGGGCTTGCCGGCGCGCACGCAGGCGACGTTGACCGCCTCGCGGGTGGCGAAGTTGTCGGTGCAGTCGAGCACCAGGTCGACCGCCGCCACGGCGGCATCGAGGGAGTCCTCGTCCAGCGCGGCGCTATGGCTGACCAGGCGGATCTGCGGATTCAGCGCGCCCAGCCGGCGCATCGCCGACTCCACCTTGCCGACACCGACGCTGGTGCCATCGTGGATGACCTGCCGTTGCAGGTTGGTCAGGTCGACCGTATCGAAATCCGCCAGGTGCAGCTCGCCGACCCCGGCCGCGGCCAGGTACAGCGCCACCGGCGAACCCAGGCCGCCAAGACCGACGATCAGTGCGCGGCTGCGCTTCAGGCGCAGCTGGCCCTCGACGTCGACCTGCGCCAGCAGGATCTGGCGACTGTAGCGCAGCAGTTCCTCGTCGCTCAGCATGCCCATTGTCCGAGAGTGATCCGCTCGTTGCCGCCGAGGTCGCGCAACGTATGTACCCCGGCGAAGCCGCGGGCGCCGAGCAGTTCGCGCACCGCCGCCCCTTGATCATAGCCGTGCTCGAGCAGCAACCAGCCTTCGTCCAGCAAATGCTGCGGCGCCTGGGCGACGATCTGGCGGATATCGTCGAGGCCATCGCTACCCGCGACCAGCGCGCTCTTCGGCTCGAAACGCACGTCGCCCTCGCTCAGGTGCGGATCGCTGGCAGGGATATACGGCGGATTGCCGACGATCATCCGGAAGCGTCGGCCATCGAGAGCGGAGAACCAGTGGCTGCGGCGCACCTCGACGTTCTCCAGGAGCAGCCGCTGGCGATTGCGCTCGGCCAGCGCCACGGCCTCTTCCACGCGGTCCACCGCAGTCACCGTCCACAGCGGCCGTTCGCTGGCCAGGGCCAGGGCGATGGCGCCGGTGCCGGTGCCCAGGTCGAGCACGGTAGCGGTGTCCGCCGCGAGGGTCGCCAGCGCGGTTTCCACCAGCAGTTCGGTGTCCGGGCGCGGGATCAGGGTGTGTGGCGCGACCTCCAGGTCCAGGCTCCAGAAGCCCTGGTGGCCAAGTATGTAGGCCACCGGCTCGCCGTTGCGCCGACGGGCGATCCAGTCGTCGAACCGCTCGTTGGCCTCGCGCGGCACGATGCGCTCCGGCCAGGTACGCAGGAAGCTGCGCGGCTTGCCCATCGCCGCCGCCAGCAGCAACTCGGTGTCGAGCCGGGCGCTGGGCGAATCGGGCAGTTGGGAATCCTTGAGAAGGGTACAGATAGTGGTCATGTCAGTCGCCCAGGGCCGCCAGTTGATCGGCCTGGTATTCCTGCAGCAGCGGCTCGATCACCTGTTCCACCGCGCCCTCCATCACCTCGCCCAGGGAGTACAGGGTGAGGTTGATGCGATGGTCGGTGACCCGCCCTTGCGGGAAGTTGTAGGTACGGATGCGCTCCGAGCGGTCGCCCGAGCCCACCAGCAGCTTGCGCGTGCTGGCGATCGCCTGCTGCGCCGCGGCCTGCTGCTGGTCGTTGAGCTTGGCCGCCAGCCAGGCCATGGCCTTGGCGCGGTTCTTGTGCTGCGAGCGCTCTTCCTGGCACTCGACCACGATGCCGCTGGGAATGTGGGTGATGCGCACCGCCGAGTCGGTCTTGTTGACGTGCTGGCCGCCGGCACCGGAGGAACGGTAGGTGTCCACCCGCAGGTCGGCCGGGTTGATCTCGATCGCTGCCTGCTCGTCCGGCTCCGGCAGCACCGCGACGGTGCAGGCGGAAGTGTGGATCCGGCCCTGGGATTCGGTTTCCGGCACCCGCTGCACGCGGTGCGCGCCGGACTCGAACTTGAGCTTGGCGTAGACGTTGTCGCCCTCGACCCGGGCAATCACTTCCTTGTAGCCACCGTGCTCGCCCTCGTTCTCCGACAGCGTCTCGATCCGCCAGCCCTGGCGCTCGGCGTAGCGCGAATACATGCGGAACAGGTCGCCGGAGAAGATCGCCGCCTCGTCGCCACCGGTGCCGGCACGGATCTCCAGGAACACGTTGCGGCTGTCGTTGGGATCCTTCGGCAGCAGCATGCGCTGCAGGCTGTCGCCGAGGGCGGCGAGGCGGCCGCGCGCTTCGGCGACCTCCTCCTCGGCGAGGTCGCGCAACTCCGGGTCGCTGTCCTTGAGCAACGCCTGGGCACCCTCGAGGTCGGCCTGCACCTTGCGGTAGTCGCGGAACGCCAGGATCACCGGTTCGACCTCGGCGTACTCGCGGGAATAGGCGCGGAAGCGGGTCTGGTCACTGATCACCTCGGCGTCGCCGAGCAGCGCCGTCAGTTCTTCGTAGCGATCGCTGAGGACATCCAGCTTTTTCAGCAGAGAAGCTTTCATGCAGGCATAGGTACCGGTCAGTGGCGCGGCGCGCCCTCGTCGAGGGCGAACAGCTCCTGGGCCAGGGCCAGCGCGTCGATGCGGCCCTCGGCGGACATTTTCTTCATCTGCACGCTGGGCGCGTGCAGCAGTTTGTTGGTCAGGCCGCGGGCCAGCTGGGCCATCACCTCGGCGGGGTCGGCACCGTTGGCCAGTTGCCGCTGGGCCTTGCCCAGCTCCTCATCGCGCAGGCGCTCGGCCTGCTGCCGATAGGCGCGCAGCACGTCCACCGCGGCCAGTTCGCGCAGGCGCTGCATGAACTCGGCGACGCCGCTGCCGACCAGTTCCTCGGCGGCCTGGGCAGCGCCCTGGCGGCTCTTGAGATTCTCCGCCACTACTTCGTGGAGGTCGTCGACGCTATAGAGGTAGACGTCGTCCAGTTCGCCGACTTCCGGCTCGATGTCGCGCGGCACGGCGATGTCGACCATGAACATCGGCTTGTGCTTGCGCTGCTTCAGCGCGCGCTCCACGGCGCCCTTGCCGAGGATCGGCAACTGGCTGGCAGTGGAGCTGATGACGATATCGCTGTTGGCCAACTCCTCGGGTATCTCCGAAAGCAGCACCGCATGGGCGCCGAACTGCTCGGCGAGCAGGCTGGCGCGCTCCAGGGTGCGGTTGGCCACCACGATGCGCTTCACGCCTTGCTCGAACAGGTGGCGCGCGACCAGGGTGATGGTCTCGCCGGCGCCGATCAGCAGCGCCTGGCTGCGGTGCAGGTCGCTGAAGATCTGCTTGGCCAGGCTCACCGCGGCGAACGCCACGGACACCGGGTTCTCGCCGATGGCGGTATCGGTGCGGACGGTCTTCGCCGTACTGAAGGTGGCCTGGAACAGGCGGCCGAGCAGCGGACCGACGGTGCCGGCCTCGCGCGCGACGGCGTAGGCCGACTTCATCTGGCCGAGGATCTGCGGCTCGCCGAGGACCATCGAGTCGAGGCCGGAGGCCACGCGCATCATGTGGCGCACCGCGTCTTCGTCCTGGTGCACATAGGCACAGGCGCGCAACTCGTCGAGAGTCAGGCGATGGTAGTCCGCCAGCCAGGCGAGCACGTCGTCCGCGGTCGGATGGTCGATCTCCAGGTAGAGTTCGCTCCGGTTGCAGGTCGACAGGATGGCCGCCTCGCGGCTGGTGGTCAGGCGGCAGAGCTGCTGCAGCGCCTCGACCATCTGTTCCGGAGTGAAAGCCACGCGCTCGCGGACAGCCACCGAGGCGGTCTTGTGATTGATGCCGAGGGCAATGAAGGCCATGCAGGATCGCTGAGCTAATCGGGGAAACGCGCAATTCTCCTACTTCGCCAAGGGCAGGACAACCATTGCCGATGTATTGACCCCATAGACAGCTTCGTCGACGCCCGTCCCGGCCCCCTTGGGCTTGCCGGACGGCTTATGTCATGATGGCGCCACCCTCGCAGGTTCAAGGCCGGCTTTCTTCCTCTATGAACAAATCCCTTGCGCTGCTGACCGTCACGCTGCTGCTCGGCGGCTGCCAGTCACTTATCCACAAGACTCCCGATGGCACCCCGCCGGTGGAAGACACCGCGGTCGAGACCAAGGCCAAGCCGGAAAAGTACGCCTCCTTCAGCGAGGACAGCCTGTATTCGCTGCTGGTGGCCGAACTGGCCGGGCAGCGCAACCGCTTCGACATCGCCCTGAGCAACTATGTGGTGCAGGCGCAGAAAACCCGCGACCCCGGGGTTTCCGAGCGCGCCTTCCGCATCGCCGAATACCTCGGCGCCGACCAGGAAGCCCTCGACACCTCCCTGCTCTGGGCGCGCAGCGCGCCGGACAACCTCGATGCCCAACGCGCCGCCGCGATCCAGTTGGCCCGCGCCGGGCGCTACGAGGAGTCCATGGTGTACATGGAGAAGGTCCTCAACGGCCAGGGCGACACGCACTTCGACTTCCTCGCCCTGTCTGCCGCGGAGACCGACCCGGATACCCGCGCCGGCCTGCTGCAGAGCTTCGACCACCTGTTGAAGAAATACCCGAACAACGGCCAGTTGCTGTTCGGCAAGGCCCTGCTGCTGCAACAGGACGGCCGCCCGGACGAAGCCCTGACCCTGCTCGAGGACAACTCCGCAAGCCGCCACGAAGTGGCCCCGCTGCTGCTCCGCTCGCGCCTGTTGCAGAGCATGAAGCGCAGCGACGAGGCCCTGCCGCTGCTCAAGGCCGGGATCAAGGAACACCCGGACGACAAGCGCGTGCGCCTCGCCTACGCGCGCCTGCTGGTGGAGCAGAACCGCCTGGACGACGCCAAGGCCGAGTTCGCCGGACTGGTCCAGCAATTCCCCGACGACGACGACCTGCGTTTCTCCCTGGCGCTGGTCTGCCTGGAAGCCCAGGCCTGGGACGAAGCCAGGATCTACCTGGAAGAACTGGTCGAGCGCGACAGCCACGTCGACGCCGCCCACTTCAACCTCGGCCGCCTCGCCGAGGAACAGAAGGACACCGCGCGTGCCCTCGACGAGTACGCCCAGGTCGGCCCGGGCAATGACTTCCTCCCGGCGCAACTGCGCCAGACCGACGTCCTGCTCAAGGCCGGTCGAGTCGACGAAGCCGCCCAGCGCCTGGACAAGGCGCGCAGCGAGCAACCCGACTACGCCATCCAGCTGTACCTGATCGAAGCCGAGGCGCTGTCCAACAACGACCAGCAGGAAAAGGCCTGGCAGGCCATCCAGGAGGGTCTGAAGCAGTACCCGGAGGACCTCAACCTGCTCTACACCCGCTCGATGCTGGCGGAGAAGCGCAACGACCTGGCGCAGATGGAAAAGGACCTGCGCTTCGTCATCGCCCGCGAGCCGGACAACGCCATGGCCCTCAACGCCCTCGGCTACACCCTGGCCGACCGCACAACCCGCTACGGCGAGGCCCGCGAGTTGATCCTCAAGGCGCACAAGCTGAACCCGGACGACCCGGCGATCCTCGACAGCATGGGCTGGATCAACTATCGCCAGGGCAAGCTGGCCGACGCCGAGCGCTACCTGCGCCAGGCGCTGCAGCGCTACCCCGACCACGAGGTCGCCGCGCACCTGGGCGAAGTCCTCTGGGCCCAGGGGCGCCAGGGCGACGCCCGGGCCATCTGGCGCGAATACCTCGACAAGCAGCCCGACAGCGACGTGCTGCGCCGCACCATCAAGCGCCTGACCGGCGCCGAGACTCCTTGAAACCATGCGTCTACGTCTTTTCCTCGCCGCCTCCGCGCTGGCCCTGCTCAGCGGCTGCGCCGGCCTGACCTCCCACGAAGCCCTGGAAGGCCAGGGCGATGCGCAGACCTGGAAAACCCACAAGCAGCAGCTCAGCGAGCTGGATGCCTGGCAGATCGACGGCAAGGTCGGCATCCGCGCCCCGCGCGACTCCGGCAGCGGCACCCTGTTCTGGCTGCAGCGCCAGGGCTACTACGACATCCGCCTGTCCGGCCCGCTCGGCCGCGGCGCAGCACGCCTGACCGGGCGTGAAGGCGCGGTGAGCCTGGAAGTCGCCGGTCAGGGCCGCTACCAGGCGGAGTCCCCGGAAGCACTGCTGGAAGAACAACTAGGCTGGCGCCTGCCGGTCTCGCACCTGCTCTGGTGGGTACGCGGCCTCCCGGCGCCGGACAGCAAGAGCCGCCTGACCCTCGACGCCGACAGCCGCCTGGCGCGCCTGGAACAGGACGGCTGGCAGATCGAATACACCCGCTACGCCGAACAGAACGGCTACTGGCTACCCGAGCGCCTGAAACTGCACGGCCAGGACCTCGACGTCACCCTGGTGATCAAGGACTGGCAGCCGCGCCAGCTCGGCCGCTGACATGAGCGTGCGCCTCAGCCTGCCAGCCCCGGCCAAGCTCAATCTGTTCCTGCATATCCTCGGCCGCCGCGACGATGGCTATCACGAGTTGCAGACCCTGTTCCAATTCCTCGACCACGGCGACGAGCTGCATTTCGAAGCCCGCCAGGACGGCCAGGTACGCCTGCACACGGAAATCGCCGGGGTGCCGCACGACAGCAACCTGATCGTGCGCGCCGCGCGCGGGCTGCAGGAAGCCTCCGGCAGCCCGCAAGGCGTCGACATCTGGCTGGACAAGCGCTTGCCCATGGGGGGCGGCATCGGCGGCGGCAGCTCCGACGCCGCCACGACGCTCCTGGCCTTGAACCATCTCTGGCAACTCGGCTGGGACGAGGACCGCATCGCCGCCCTGGGCCTGCACCTGGGCGCCGACGTGCCGGTCTTCACCCGCGGACGCGCGGCTTTCGCCGAGGGCGTGGGCGAAAAGCTCACCCCGGTGGACATCCCGGAGCCCTGGTATCTCGTCGTGGTTCCGCAAGTACTTGTCAGCACAGCAGAAATTTTTTCAGATCCACTGTTGACACGCGATTCTCCCGCCATTAAAGTGCGCACCGTTCTCGAGGGGGACAGCCGAAACGACTGTCAGCCGGTAGTCGAGAGGCGTTACCCAGAAGTTCGTAACGCTTTGATCTTGCTAAACAAATTTGTTTCAGCTAGATTAACCGGCACTGGAGGTTGTGTGTTTGGGAGCTTCCCAAACAAAGCTGAAGCTGATAAAGTCTCGGCCCTTCTTCCAGACCACCTTCAGAGGTTCGTCGCCAAAGGAAGCAACATCTCGATGTTGCACCGGAAGCTGGAAACTCTGGTCTGAGAAAGGAATGCCGAAACGGCATTCGAGCAATACCACAGGGGCGTCGCCAAGCGGTAAGGCAGCAGGTTTTGATCCTGCCATGCGTTGGTTCGAATCCAGCCGCCCCTGCCATTTTCCTCTTCTGTATTTCATCCGGATCCCTTCGGTCGACACAGGTACCTGTAGCGTGTCCAAGATGATGGTCTTCACGGGGAACGCTAACCCCGATCTTGCACGACGCGTCGTGCGTCAGCTGCACATTCCTCTTGGCGATGTTTCAGTTGGCAAATTCTCCGATGGCGAAATCAGCGTCGAAATCAACGAAAACGTCCGCGGCAAGGACGTATTCCTGATTCAGCCGACCTGCGCGCCGACCAACGACAACCTGATGGAACTGGTGGTGATGGCCGATGCCTTCCGCCGCTCCTCGGCCACTCGTATCACCGCTGTCATCCCCTACTTCGGCTATGCCCGCCAGGATCGCCGTCCGCGCTCCGCCCGCGTGGCCATCAGCGCCAAGGTAGTGGCCGACATGCTGACCGTCGTCGGGGTCAACCGTGTCCTCACGGTCGACCTGCACGCGGATCAGATCCAGGGCTTCTTCGATATCCCGGTAGACAACATCTACGGTTCCCCCGTGCTGGTGGACGATATCGAAGACCAGCGCTTCGAGAACCTGATGATCGTCTCCCCGGACATCGGCGGCGTGGTGCGCGCGCGCGCCGTGGCCAAGTCCCTGGGCGTGGATCTTGCGATCATCGACAAGCGTCGTCCCAAGGCCAACCAGTCCGAAGTGATGCACATCATCGGTGACGTCGAAGGCCGTACCTGCGTACTGGTAGACGACATGGTCGATACCGCCGGCACCCTCGGTCACGCCGCCAAGGCCCTGAAAGAGCACGGCGCCGCCAAGGTCATCGCCTACTGCACCCACCCGGTGCTGTCCGGCCGTGCCATCGAGAACATCGAGAAATCCGTACTGGACGAGCTGGTGGTGACCAACACCATCCCGCTGTCCGCCGCTGCCCAGGCCTGTGGCCGCATCCGCCAGCTGGACATCGCTCCGGTCGTTGCGGAAGCCATGCGCCGGATCAGCAACGAAGAATCGATCAGCGCGATGTTCCGCTGAGGCCCAGCCTCGGCGAACGCGCCTGAACGAAAACGCCCCGCTCCGGCGGGGCCTTTGAAATCGCCCGAACGCTGGTCGCAAGCGTTCGGGCGCATTGTTATTTTTGGAGATACACAATGGTCGACTTTATTCTGAATGCCCAAGTGCGTTCCGATCTGGGGAAAGGTGCGAGCCGCCGCCTGCGTCGTAACGCCGGTCTGGTTCCTGCTGTCGTTTACGGCGGCGACAAAGAGCCCCAGTCCGTAACCCTGGAACTGCGCGAAATCGCCAAGCTCCTGGAAAACGAGGCTGCCTTCAGCCACGTGATCGCCCTGAACGTTGGCGGCGCCAAGGAAACCGTACTGATCAAGGCCCTGCAGCGCCATCCGGCGAAAGGCTTCGTGATGCACGCCGACTTCCTGCGCGTGGTCGCCGACCACAAGCTGACCGCCCACGTACCGCTGCACTTCATCAACGAAGAAGTAGCCGTTGGCGTCAAGCAAGCCGGTGGCGAGATCTCCCACACCATCTCCGAAGTCGAAGTTTCCTGCCTGCCGAAAGACCTGCCGGAATTCATCGAAGTCGACATGGCCAAGGTCGAGCTGGGCCAGATCGTTCACCTGTCGGACCTCAAGGCTCCGAAAGGCGTCGAGCTGGTACAACTGGCCCACGGCAACGACCTGGCCGTTGCCAACATCCACGCTTCCCGCGTGGTGAAGGAAGAAGGTAGCGAAGAAGGCGCCGCCGAGTAATTCATTACTCGATCGCCTTTTTATAGAGAGGGGCTCCCGTCGTGACTGCCGTACAACTGATCGTTGGCCTGGGAAACCCGGGTCCTGAATACGACCAGACCCGGCATAACGCGGGGGCCCTTTTCGTTGAGCGCCTGGCGCATGCCCAGGGCGTCAGCCTCGTGGCTGACCGCAAGTATTTCGGCCTGGTCGGCAAGTTCAGCCACCAGGGCAAGGACGTTCGTCTGTTGATCCCGACCACCTACATGAACCGCAGCGGCCAGTCCGTGGCGGCGCTGGCGGGATTCTTCCGGATCGCCCCGGACGCCATCCTGGTGGCCCACGACGAACTCGACATGCCCCCTGGCGTCGCCAAGCTCAAGACCGGCGGCGGACACGGCGGGCACAACGGGTTGCGCGACATCATCGCCCAGCTCGGCAATCAGAATTCTTTCCATCGCCTGCGGCTTGGCATCGGCCATCCGGGGCACAGCAGCCTGGTTTCCGGTTACGTGCTCGGCCGCGCCCCGCGCAGCGAGCAGGAACTGCTCGACACCAGCATCGACTTCGCCCTCGGCGTGCTGCCGGAAATGCTCGCCGGGGACTGGACCCGGGCGATGCAGAAGCTGCACAGCCAGAAGGCCTGAACCACTTTTCTAGCGCCTGTCTGAGCGCGAGGGACATAGCATGGGATTCAACTGCGGCATCGTCGGCCTGCCCAACGTCGGCAAGTCCACCCTGTTCAACGCCCTGACCAAATCCGGTATCGCGGCGGAAAACTTCCCGTTCTGCACCATCGAGCCGAACAGCGGCATCGTGCCGATGCCCGACGCGCGCCTGAACGCCCTGGCCGAGATCGTCAAGCCCGAGCGCGTACTGCCGACCACCATGGAATTTGTCGACATCGCCGGCCTGGTGGCGGGCGCCTCCAAGGGTGAGGGCCTGGGCAACAAGTTCCTCGCCAACATCCGCGAGACCGACGCCATCGCCCACGTGGTGCGCTGCTTCGAAGACGACAACGTGATCCACGTGTCCAACAGCGTCGACCCCAAGCGCGACATCGAGATCATCGACCTCGAACTGATCTTCGCCGACCTCGACAGCTGCGAGAAGCAACTGCAGAAAGTCGCCCGCAACGCCAAGGGCGGCGACAAGGAAGCCCTGGCCCAGAAGGCCCTGCTGGAAAAGCTCATCCCCCACTTCACCGAGGGCAAGCCGGCGCGTTCGCTGCTGAAGAACCTCGGTGACGAGGAGAAGCGCCTGGTGCGCAGCTTCCACCTGCTGACCAGCAAGCCGGTGATGTACATCGCCAACGTCGCCGAGGACGGCTTCGAGAACAACCCGCACCTGGATGTGGTGAAGGCCATCGCCGAGGAAGAAGGCGCGGTGGTGGTGCCGGTGTGCAACAAGATCGAAGCCGAGATCGCCGAGCTGGAAGACGGCGAAGAGAAGGACATGTTCCTCGAGTCCCTCGGTCTCGAGGAACCCGGCCTGAACCGTGTGATCCGTGCCGGCTACGGCCTGCTCAACCTGCAGACCTACTTCACCGCCGGGGTGAAGGAAGTCCGCGCCTGGACCGTCCGCGTCGGCGCCACCGCCCCGCAGGCCGCCGGCGTGATCCACACCGACTTCGAGAAAGGCTTCATCCGCGCCGAAGTGGTCGCCTACGACGACTTCATCCAGTTCAAGGGCGAACAGGGCGCCAAGGAAGCCGGCAAATGGCGCCTGGAAGGCAAGGACTACATCGTCAAGGACGGCGACGTGATGCATTTCCGCTTCAACGTGTAATCCCCTTCCCGTCCCAGGAAAGCCCCGGCCAAGCGCCGGGGCTTTTCGCTCCTACCCCTCCCCATCGCCCTCTCTCCGGCGATCCGACCCCTTCCGTCTAAACGATTGAAAGATCAGAAAATTATCTAGCCCCAGGGGTTGACAGCCCCGCCCGAGATACGGAAAATGCGCGCCACTCGGCTACATAGCTCAGTCGGTTAGAGCGCAGCATTCATAATGCTGATGTCCCAGGTTCAAGTCCCGGTGTAGCCACCATATTTTTCAAGGGGTTAGCGCAAGCTAACCCCTTTTTGTTTTGGTCGGCAGACTACAAACCGACTACAAACCGTCTACGCCCCCCTTTACCGATTTACGGTTCGCATAAAAAAGCCCCGCATCTGCGGGGCTCTACGATCAACGTCACTGCTATCCGTGAGCAAGCAGCGGCTCAATCTCATGTTCGATCTGCTTGCCATTCGCCGCATAAGCAGTTGCTAACGAATACTCACTCTGGAGATTCATCCAGAACTGAGCGGACGTATCAAAGTAACGCCCCAGACGAATCGCCATATCTGCGGAGATACCACGCTGCTCACGAACGATATCGTTCACTGTCGGAGCGGAGACTTTCAAAGCGCGTGCTAGAGCAGCTGGAGAGATATCAAACTCCATCAGAAACTCATCGCGCAATATTTCCCCAGGATGGATGGGGCGCATACCATTGGTAGCCATGGTCCACCTCCTCAGTGGTAATCAACTATTTCGACTTCTTCGGGACCCGCATCCGTCCAGACGAAACAGACACGCCACTGGTCATTGATCCTGATGCTATGTTGGCCCGCCCGCTTTCCCTGCAACGGCTCCAACCGGTTTCCAGGTGGAGAGCGCAGGTCTCGAAGCTCCCTAGCCGCATGAAGCATTGCGAGCTTACGCGTAGCGACTGTGAGGATCGCTCCCCACCGCCTCGAAAGACCCGTCTCAAAAAGCTGACGAGTCTCGTCGCAGCGAAAGGTCAGAATCATTCATTAACCCTTAACGTTAAGCGTTAATTTCACTACAGACTACCACAGATCCTCATGTGGTCAATTTGTAGCCAGACTGAGTAATCGGAGAAAAGCGCATCGCCGATTCCAAGTGCTCCGGCGACAGATGTGCATACCGCATCATCATCGAGGAATGCCCGAGGATCCGCTGTAGGGCCACGCCATGCGCAGCGCCCCGTGTCAGGCATTTCATCTTGCTTTGGATGCCAGGCATGCCTCATTGAAACAGTTCGAATCATTTGATAATCATTATCGATTTGTTTAGCTTTGCCGCCCATCAAAACAACAGCAACTCGGAAATCTCCTCATGCCCCGCTCCATCCCTTTGCGCCCGGCTCCCCTGGCGCTTTCCCTGTCCCTCTTCGCTTCGTTTTCCGCTCCTGCGCTGGCTGCCGATCCGGTGGAGCAGCAGATGGTGGTGATCGGCTCGCGCGCGCCGACCAGCATCAGCGAGTTGCCCGGCACGGTCTGGGTGATCGAGCGCGAGCAACTGGACCAGCAGACCCAGGCCGGCGTGCCGCTGAAGGAGGCGTTGGGACAATTGATCCCGGGCCTGGATATCGGCTCCCAGGGTCGTACCAACAACGGCCAGAACCTGCGCGGACGCAGCGTACTGGTGATGATCGACGGGGTGTCGCTGAACAGTTCACGGGGCATCAGCCGGCAGTTCGACTCCATCGACCCATTCAACATCGAGCGCATCGAGGTGATGTCCGGCGCCAGCGCGGTGTACGGCGGCGGCGCCACCGGCGGGATCATCAACATCGTGACCAAGAAGGGCGTCGGCGGCGACACTCGCTTCAACACCGAGCTGGGCGCCCGCAGCGGCTTCCAGAGCCATGAGGACCACGACCTGCGCGCGGCGCAGTCGATCAGCGGCGGCAACGACCTGTTCAATGGCCGCCTGGCCATCGCCTACCAGAAGAACGGCGCGGCCTACGACGGCAGTGGCGACCAGGTACTGACGGACATCACCCAGACCGACCTGCAGTACAACAGGTCGGTAGACCTGATGGGCAGCCTTGGCTTCACTTTCGCCAATGGCCACAGCCTCGATCTCGGCCTGCAGTACTACGACTCCGGCTACGACGGCGACCGCGGCCTCGATCTCGGGCGCAACTTCGATGCCCTGCGCGGACGGGCACCCTATTCGATCAAGGGCGGCGTCGACCTCGACCGCGAGCCGGAAAGCAAGCGCCATCAGTTCAACGCCACCTACCATGCGCCGGAAGTGCTGGGTCACGACCTCTACCTGCAGGCCTACTACCGCAACGAGAAGATGGCCTTCAACCCCTTCCCCACCATCCGCTACAGCAATAGTGGCGCGATCAACTACGGCACTTCCTACTACTCGGCCTCGCAGCAGGACACTGACTACTACGGGATGAAACTGGCCCTGGTGAAGACCTGGGAGCGCGCCAGCCTGACCTACGGGGTGGACCTGGACCGGGAAAAATTCACGTCCGACCAGATGCTCTTCAACCTGCCGCTCGCCGCCGCCAGCGGCGGGCTGGTAGCCAGCGAACAGGCCAAGCTGGGCCGCTACCCGGACATCGATACCGACAGCCGCGCCTTCTTCCTCCAGGGCAGTTGGAAGGCCACCGACGACCTGACCCTGAGCGCCGGCGTGCGGCGCCAGTCGATGAGCACCGACGTCAGCGACTTCGTTGCGGCGAACCAGCAGATCCTCATCGCCAACGGCCTCGGCAAGACCGCCGACGCGGTTCCGGGCGGGAGCAAGGACTACGACGTCAACCTGGTCAACGTCGGCGCCATCTACAAGCTGAACCTGCAACAACAGGTCTGGGCCAACTACAGCGAAGGCTTCGAGCTGCCGGATCCGGCCAAGTACTACGGTTTCGGACGCTACGGCGCAGCCGACGGCAATGGCCACTACCCGCTGTTGCAGGGGGTCAGCGTGAACGACTCGCCGCTGGACGGGATCAAGACCAAGCAGGTCGAGCTGGGCTGGCGGCACACCGACGGTGCCCTGGATACCCAGGTGGCGGCGTTCTATTCCTGGTCGGACAAGAGCATCAAGTACGACTCGAAGACCCTGGCGGTGCTGCAGCAGGACACCAAGAAGCGCAACTACGGCCTGGAGGGCCAGGCTACCTACTGGCTGGACGATCACTGGCAGGTCGGCGTCAACGGCCTGGCCATCCGCTCCCAGGAGAAGGTCGACGGCCGCTGGCTGAAGCAGGACGTGACCTCGGCCAGCCCGTCCAAGGCCGGCGCCTTCGTCGGCTGGAAGGACGACCAGCGCAGCCTGCGCCTGCAGGGCGTGCGCACCTTCAACCTGAACGACGAGCCGGGCAACAAGATCGACGGCTACGCGCTGTTCGACCTGCTCGGCACCCAGGCGCTGCCGGTGGGCACCCTCACCGCGGGCATCCAGAACCTGCTGGACAAGGACTACACCACGGTCTGGGGACAACGCGCGCAGGTCTACTACGGCGGGCTCGCACCAGCGGGACTGTTCGACTACAAGGGACGGGGGCGGACCTACAGCCTGACGTATAGCGTGGAGTTCTGAAGCCGTCCTCGACAGTTCCCCTGTCCCTCCAGAGAGAGGGGAACGCGCAGGGAAGAGCTTCCGCCTCCCTCAGCAGCAACCGCCCAGCGGACTCAAGCGATACTGCGGCGGCAACTGGTCGAGGCCGCTGACGGTGACGTTAAGGTTTTTCCACAGGCCATCCTTGATCCCGTAGATGCAGCCATGCACGGACAGCGACTGGCCGCGGTGCCAGGCGTTCTGGACGATGCTGGTGTGGCTGACGTTGGCCACCTGCTGGATCACGTTGAGCTCACAGAGGCGATCGACGCGCTCTTCCTCGGTCGGCAACTGCTCCAGGTGCTCGCGGTATTCGTAGGCGAGGTCGCGAATGCTGCGCAGCCAGCCGTCGATCAGGCCGAGCTGATCGTTGTGCAGGGAGGCGCGCACGCCGCCGCAGCCGTAGTGGCCGGTGACCAGGATGTGCTTGACCTTGAGCACGTCGACGGCGAACTGGATCACCGACAGGCAGTTGAGGTCGGTGTGCAGCACGACGTTGGCGACGTTGCGATGGACGAACAGGTCGCCGGGCAGCATGCCGACGATTTCGTTGGCCGGCACCCGCGCGTCGGAGCAGCCGATCCAGAGGTACTCGGGGGTCTGCTGGCGGGCCAGCTTGGCGAAGAAGTCCGGGTCTTCCTGCTTGATCGCTTCGGCCCAGCGGACGTTGTTCTCGAACAGTTGCTGCAAGTCGCTCATGGCATGCCCCTCGTTTGACCGGTGCAGCACCTTACGGAAGGCGATGCCCGTTTGACAAGCGTCATAGCGCGGCGTGGCTACGCCACCAGCGCTGCTGCGCCAGCGGCTGCATGGCGACCTGATCATGCCAACAGGCGTGCCAGGCTGCGGCGTCCTCTGCCAGGCGCGGCCAGTCGGGCTGTTCGAGGTCGGCGAAGAGTTCCCGTTCCAGCCAATCGCGGCCGCTGCGCAGGAGCCGGCGGAAGGCACGGTCGGTGAGCGCGCGGCGGTGCACCGCCTCGAAGCGCCACCAGGGGGACTCCTGTACCGCCTCGCGCGGCTGGCTGAGCACGGCGGTGCCGGAGGCCGGATCGAAGGACAGCGGCTGGAACAGTCCCAGGCACGGCGCCGAAGTACCGGTGGCGGCCAGCAGCGGGCCGTCGTCGCGCAAGCGGGCGACCAGACTGGCGGTGGTCTGCGAAGGCCGCCAGAAGCTGCCGGCGTGCATGCATACCTGGCGGTTGTTGTGGCGGCGGAAGTGGTCACCGCGCGGGCCATGGTGGCGCAGCGCGGCGAACAGCGCGTGCCAGTCCGGCTCGCCAGGCAGACTGTCGAGGAAGCGCTGGTTGATCCGACAGCGCCGGTGCGCGCCGCCGACCCAGGGTAGCAGGCGGGTGTCGAAGACCCGCGCGAAGTGGAAGTCGCCGCGACCATCCCAGCAGCCCTGGCGGCGAGCCTGGTCCTCGAGGTCGCGGCTGCACAGGTCGAATTCGTGGCCAAGGGTCAGGGCGTTGGAGATGGCCCAGCGCTCGACCTTCTTCGCCGCCCACAGGTTGCCGGCGGTTTCCAGCACCCAGGCTTCGCCGGGGTCGGCGATGAGGAAGCTGTTGTCGTAGCGGATGCGCTTGTCGCGGTAGCCGGCCGGGCCGCCCTGGCCGTAACGCTGCAACAACCCGGTGATCACCTCTAGCGCCTCGCGGGCGCTGGCGCCGCGCTCCAGTCCCAGGCGCAGCAGGTCCATGCCGAGCAGCGCGGTGCCGCGCTGACGGGTCAGCTTGGTGAACACCGCTTCGTTGCCGATGGCCACGCCGTGCTCATTGACGCCCATTTCCGCGCCCCAGATCCAGCTCGGCTGGCTGATCACCAGCGCATGTCGCTGGGCGGTCTGGGGAATGTCGAGATAGGTGGTGCGCAAGCGCGCTTCCGGATCGTTGCGCACCGCCGGCAGGCGCAGCAGACGCTGCGGTTCGGCGGGCTCGCGGTCACTGTTCTTGGCGAACCAGGTCTGGCCCTGGTGGCGAAGGATCAGGGTGTCGCACATGGGGGCTCCAGTCTGCGCATCCTGCCACCGGCCGCTGTCGACCTGACTTCGCACTCCCGCGAAGGGTTACCGCATGAAGGGACCTGCCTGCGGTATGCAGGCGAGAATCGGAATGCTGGTAAGGGTACGGCGGTGCCAGAAGGCCAGCCAGCTACTCCAAGTGATAGCTAGTTGCCGGCAGGGAAGCGGAGCAAGCCTCAGTCGAACAGGGTACAGGCCATGACCAGGGCGTCTTCGCGCCCGCCGACGGCGGGGTAGTAGTCGCGACGGCGGCCGATCTCGTTGAAACCATAGCGTTCGTAGAGGCGGTAGGCGGCCTGGTTGGAAGCGCGCACTTCGAGGAAGCATTCGCGAGCCTGGTGGCCGGCCGCCTCGCGCATCAGGTGTTCGAGCAGGCGCAGACCGAGGCCACGCCCCTGGCTTTCGGGCTTCACCGTGATATTCAGCAGGTGCGCCTCGTCGAGGATGATTTGGATGACGCCATGGCCGACCTGCTGGCTACCCTCGAACATCAGCCAGCAATGGTAGTTCTTCAGGCCTTCGCTGAAGATGCCACGGGTCCAGGGGTGGCTGAAGGCGGCATATTCGATTTTCAGCACGGCATCGAGGTCCGCCTCGGTCATCGGGCGGAAGGAAATCGCATCGCTCATTGAATCTCGCTCGACCAGCGCTGACGGACACGGCGCATGGCGCGCCACAGCTCGCCCTTGAGGGCGGGTTCTTCCATGAGGGCTTCCAGGCCCGGCACGGCCCAGGTTGCGCCCAGACCGTCCACCTGCAGTTCGCGGAACAGGCTGCCCTCGTCGCCCTCGCCGGCGAAGCGGATCGCCGGCAGGCCGACCAACCACAGGCAGCGGCTACGCTCGCTCTCCTCCATGCGCGCGGCGACGAAGCTCTGGACGAACTCCAGGGCCGCCTGCGGCCCCTGGTCGAGATTGCCGCGCGCCAGCAGCGGCCAGCGTACCGGTTCGCCGATCAGCCGCGGGCTGTCCGGCAGGCCGGCGGCGCGCAGCAGGTCGCGCAGCAGCAGGTAACCCGGATCGCGGCTGGCGAAGGGTTCGCCGGTGGGCAGTTCGACCAGCAGGGTGCAGGAGCCCGCCTGCAGCAGTTGCAAGGCGAAGCGCGGCGGCGGGGCCTGGACCGCCGGCGGCTCGGCCGGGGCCTCTTCGACCGGCTCGGCTTTCTTCGCCGCCGGGGCGCCCGGCTTCGGCAGGCTGATCGGGATCCCCCGGCCTTCCACGGGCGCGGCGGGAGCCACGCTCGGCGCGCTGGCCGGCGCCTCGGCTTGCGGGACGCGGGCCTGCGGCGCATCGATCGCGGCGCGCGCACGCACAGGCACCGCCGGCTCTTCCCGGGGCGGGGTCTCCAGCAACTCCGGCCGCGAGGGTGCGGCGAACGGCAACGGCTGGCGGGGCAGCCAACTGGTTATCTGCATCGCGCCCAGGAAGGCGCGGCGACGCTGTTCTTCGATCAAATCTCGGGCACCGGCAATTAGGCGATGCGCGGGGACGGTTTCGCCCCCGGCGTTCAGGCAGGCAATGATAGCGGTTCTTCGACCTCGGCGGAGCGGCTTTGTCCCGCCATGCGACGGTTCGCCCTCAACGCGGGGCGACGGTGAAGATATTGACGTTGCCCTGCAGCTTGAGGGTGCCGTCGATGCGTGCGCTGACCAGGTTGGTCTGCACCAGCCCGGGATCGGTACCGCGCGCCTTGTTGGCGCCAGCGATGGTGAAGCTCAGGTCCTGGAAGCTGGTGTCCTTCAGGCCGACGCGCAGCACCGGGCGGTTGAAGGCGGCGCCGTCGCCGCCGAAGCCGTCCTTGATGGTCACCACGTCCAGGGTGACTTCGTCGAAGCTGAACTTGCCGCTGATATCGTCGATCACCAGGTAGTTGTTGCCGCTGCCGGCCGGCTGGATCGCCAGGCGCGCGCCGCAGCCGCCGGCGCAGCGCGTCTGCGAAGGATTTTCCTGGAGATTGAGCGAGGCGCTGATGCTGATCCCGGCCTGGCCGACCACGTCGTCCAGATCGCTATCGCCCAGCGAGCGCAACTCGGCCCCGGCCGAAGCGCTGAACAGCAGCGCCAGCGCCGCGAGGATGCCGATGCCGCCTGCCAGTGGATGAGTCTGCTTGGCCATGTGCTGCGTACCTCGTTTCGCGCCGCCACCTCAGAGGTTGTGCGACGTCACCTTCAGGTAGTTGAAGCTGAGCCCGGATATCTCGTTGCGGCCCATGTTGTAGCCGCCGGTCGGTACCTGCCCGTAGCCTGGCCGGGTACCGCCGATGTTGAGGTTCTCGATCACCAGGCTGGTGCGCGGCGCATTGGCGTAGAAGTCGGCGGCGTTGGCCAGGGTCAGCTTGGGCAGTTCGAAAGTGAAGTTGCCGTCGGCGGTGACCGAGAACAGCAACGGCTGCGACTTCCCGTAGCCAAGCGCGACGCTGGCATAGGCGTTGGTCAGGTAGACGGTGCGCGCGGCCTGCTCGGCGGCGCTGACGCAACTGGGCGAGCCTGCACCGCAGGACATGATCTCGAAAGTCTTGGCGTAGAGGTTCAGGCGCATCTCGCCAACCAGTTGGCTGCGCGCGTTGGCGCCCCAGAAGCGCAGGTAGGACCCGTCCATCGCCAGTTCGGAGAAGTCCAGGTTGAGCACATCGGTGCGCGTGGAAGTGACGCCGAAGTCGAAGCGGATGCCGGCGTCGACCTTTTCGCTGGCCCGACTCGAGCAGTTGCTGCCGGCACCGGCGTAACCAGCGATGCACGGCTGGCCACCGGCGCCGCTCACCAGGCTGGGGAAAGCCAGCTCGATCACGTCCGCGGTGTCCGGCAAGGTGCTGACCACCCGCCCGTCGTCGAGCTGGGTGGTCAGCACCGAACCCTTGGCCAGATTCAGCTTGAACGGGAAGTTGAGACGGCCGAGAGTCACCGGCGCCAGGGTGCTGCCCTTGTTGCTGCCAGTGGCGGCGACGTACAGCTCCTTTACCGTGATCGGCACGTTCTGCCCGGTGGCGGTGTTGGTCACGCCATTGATCGCGATGGTGGCCTTGTTGCCGTCGACCATGGCGCTGTCGAGGACGAAGCCGATGCCGGCGCCCTGCACGTCCGACAGTTGCTCGTCGTCGAGCGCTGTCATCTCGGCATGGGCGAAGGGGGCGGCCAGCAGGGCCGCGAGCAGGCAGGCGCGACTCATCTCAGCAGCCCTTGTTCAGGCCGCCCAGGCAGGTGTCCTGCCGTGGAATGCCATTGAAGGCCTGACCGAAGTCGACCTTGATTGGCGCCGTTCCATCGGCGTTGCGCGACATGTTGAGGAAGGCACCGGCCAGCGCGGCGACCAGCTTGGAGGGATCCTGCTGGTCGCGCCACTGGACGTTCTGGCTCTGCATCGAGATGAAGAAGCCTTTCGACGAGTCGATGAAGTTCTGCGCGTTGTTCGGATCCACGGTGCCGATCGGGAACGACTGGTACTGGGCCAGGTTGAAGCAGGTCTGGGCGCCCATCAGCTTGCAGTCGTTGGAGGTGAGGAAGGGCAGTAGGACGTTCACCAAGCTGCCGATGATGGTGCTGTCGTGCATGTCCAAGGCTGTGCCGTTCTTCAGGCCGATCATGGCAGCGCGGATCGGGTCGGGGTTGCCGGAGCTGTTCACCAGTTCGGCCTGGGCGGTGTATTGGGAACTGCCGGTGAGGGTGATGGCGGTCTTCGCCGCCAGGCAGTCGAGGGCCAGCAGGCCGCAGGAAATGCTGCCGCCCAACTGGCTGCCGGTGCCGTACAGGTCCACCGGCACGTTGCCGGTGAGGGTCTTGATATCGCCCGAGAGGTAGCCCTTGGCTTCGCCGAAACCGATACGGATGCCGACCATCTTGCTGCCGTCGTAGGCGAACTCGATGTAGGGATTGCTGATGAGGAACGGGTTGATCGCGCCGGTGGCGTCGTTGACCGTGCCCAGGGCGAAGTTGTCGATGGCGATGTCGGCACTGCCGGCAAGCTCGCCGCTGCGGTTGTACTGGCCCAACTGCAGCTTCTTCATGTTCAGTTGGGTCTCGATGTCGGCGCCGAAGTTGATGCGGGTGAAGTTCAGTCCGTTGGCGGCGTCGGTAGTGAGGTTGATGAAGGCCTGGCCGACCACGTCGGAAAGCTGGTCGTCGTCCAGCGACTCCATCCTCGCCTGGGCGGTGGCAGCCAGCAGACCGGCGCCGCAGAACAGCGCGCAACGCAGCAGGAAGGGCAGACGACGGGACATGGGCTCACCTCTTGTTCTTCTCGTGGCCGACGGCAGAGACACTGCGACCTGTAGTCACTATAGAAAGCCCCGGGCGAATCGGGGCCGACCCATAGTCGAGAAAAAACGCCGAACGACGCGGTCGCAGCGCTCGCTGCAGCGGATGAGCGGTCGCTCGGCCAGGATGGATGTTACCCATCGTCACACGGGGGTAACGTCAGCCCTTCACTGCTGGCGGAACAGGCCGATCAGATGGTCGGCGATGGCGCCCTTGATGGCGTTGAGGCTGAGCAGGGAGTGTGCGCTGAGGCGGGCGGGGTTGATCCGGTGCAGGTGCAGCGAGGGCATGCGCGCTTCGTACTCGCGCAGGTCGCCCTTGACCAGGATCGGCAGGAACACGTCGTCGTGAGCCTGGTAACGCTGGATCAGCAGTTTCAACCCTTCCTGGAACGGCAATTCCTTCGACGCCACCAGGCGGTGCTCGCCGGGAATCTTCAGGTAGAGCCCGCGATAGCCCATGGTCTCGCCCGGCAGGATATGGATCCCGGTGGGCTCCACCGCGGCCAGCGGGATATCGTGGAAGGTGTCGTGCCAGGCCTGCTCGCTGGGCAGGATGGTGATGCCGCCATGGTCGCTCTCGGGAATCACGAAGCTGTAGTTGCTGTAGAGCTTCTCGACATAGGCCGAGTAGATGCACAGGCGGTTCTCGAAACGTTTGAGGAAGGCGATCGCCTCGCTGCGGTTGGTGATGGCATCCAGGTCCCAGGCAAGGTCACCCTGGTTCTGCAGTTCGGCCCAGCGGGCCTCGGCGTAGGCGGCGTCGTTCAAGAGTCGGCATTCATTTGGAATAGACAGGCCAGGGGACTTCAGCAGAAAGCGTGCCAGCCCCTGGAAGCCCCATTCCCCGGACCAGGCGGGGCAGGAAAGTCCTTACGCAGTCATAAACTGCCGCTTTTCGACACTTCGGTGATAGCCAGATGCCATCCACCGATACCGGGCCCGTACCTGCGCCGCAGACGTGTCGACGGCCTGCATCGCACTCATCGGCGGCGTCTGCGTCGCCCGTGCCTTTGCAGTACAATCGGCGCTTTTTCCACGGACCGGCCCTCCCGATGATCGACCCCCGACGCGTACTGCGTGCGCTTGCCGAACACTGGGCCCTGCTCGAGCCTCTCTGCGAGCGCTTCGATGCCGGCACCCTGAGCCTGGCGGAACTGCGCAGCCAGTTGAACACCCAGTTACCGGAAAGCAACCCGGCGGAAATCACCGCCCTGCTCGACCAGTGGATCCGCCTGGATATCCTGGTCCCGGTGGCCAAGAGCCCCAACCGTTTCGAGCTGAACGCGCAGATCCACGACTTCCTCGCCTACCTGCGCCACGAGCATCGCCTTGGTCTGTGCCTGGAGATCGAGGCCTACCTGCGCCATCTGGAGCGCCTCGCCGGGTACATCCAGGACGCCTTCGAGACCCGCGACAGCCAGGACCTGGCGCGCCAGCTGCGACTGCTCGACATGCGCGTGCGCGATGTACTGAAGAAGCTCGGCAATGACGAGCAGGCACTGATCGGCGTGGCCGAGCGGGCCAAGACCAGCGACCGGCAGATTCCCCTGGCGCAGCGCTACGCGGAGGTCCTGGCGACCTGGGACGAGTACGTCGAGCCGATGATCCAACTGGTCAGCGCCGACGGCGCCTTCGAGCAGGGCGTGCGGCGGGTCGAACAGGTCCTGCTGCGCCTGCTCGGCGAACAGCAGCGCCTCGGCCACCTGGTCGACGACGACCTGGTGCTGCGCACCCACGCGCGCATCCTCGAGATGCAGACCAACGCCCAGCTGACCTTGCGCCGCGCCCGCGAATTATTGCTGCCGCTGCGCGAGGAAGCGCGCCGGCACAACGCGGTGACCCGTGGCGCCGCCCTGGCGCTGGCGGCGATCCGGCGCAAGGGCCTGGATGCCGTGCCGCAGGCGGCGATGCCGCTATTCACCCGGCCGCAGAGCACCTTCCTCGGCACCGCCTCGCAGGTCGAGAGCTACGTCTTCGCCCTCGCCCGCTTCGAGCCGAAGCCGGCGCAGTTCCCCAAGTCCAGCGGCACGCGCAAGAGCAACGGGCCGACGCGACCACCGCGGACCGCGCGGGAAATGATCGAGCGCTGCCAGGCGGCGCTGCCGCTGCCGGACCTCATGCAATGGCTGCTGGCCCAGGAACCGGACGGCGCCACCGACGAGTTGCTCTACTGGTTCTCCCGGCTGTCGCGCGACGCGCGCTTCCAGCGCGAACGCCTGCAACGCCGCGAGTACGAAACCACCGAACATTGCGTCAGCCTCTGCTCCTTCGCCCTGAACCCCGCCGCCAAGGACAAGGGCCAGGCCAGGGACGCAGACACCCTTTCCGCGAGCGAAACCCATGCATCTTGATCTCTCCGAACTGACCCAGCTCGCGCCGATCTTCCGCGAGCTGTTCAAGGGCTACCACATCAGCCACCGCGACCCCGAGCTGTACACCCAGCTGTCCTCGCACCAGGACCAGTACCGCGGCCTGTTCCGCGCCATGGGCTTCGAGCTGGTCTGCGACACCCGCGGCTTCTACTACTTCGTCCCGGAGCAGGTCGGCGCCCAGGTGAACAAGACCGCCCAACGCCTGGCGCTGTTCACCTTCATCCTCGTCGAACACCTCGCCGACCAGGGCCGCGACCCGCTGTCCGTGCTGGACGGCGGCAGCATCGGCCGCGAAGAGCTGCCGCCGCTGCTGGAGAAATACCGCGACCTGTTCCTCCAGGCCGAGGTGCAGACCCAGGAAGAACTGGAAGAGAAGGTCATGCGCCGCCTGACCCAGCTCGGCTTCGCCTCCGAGGACAGCGGCGTGTACCGCTTCATGCCGCCGATGCACCGTTTCCTAGACGTCTGCCTGTCGGTGCAGCAGGACCGCAACCTGTCCGCCAGCCTGCACGCCGACCTGCCGTTGCAGACGCCGGTGCTGGTCGATGACGGCGAGATCGAACCGCTGATGGCCAGCGACGAAGAATTGTCCGAAGAGAGCGAGGAAGACGCCCTCGCCCGCGCCATCGCCGAAGAACACGCGCAACAGGAGGCTGACGCATGAGCCAGACCCGCTACGGCATCCGCCGCTTCGCCCTGCTCAATACCGCCGGCTACAGCCTGGGTATCTTTCCGCTGGAAAACCCGCTGTCGATCTACGGCGCCAACAACCTGGGCAAGAGCGCCTCGATCAACGCCCTGCAGTTCCCGATCCTTGCCCGCCTGTCGGACATGAGCTTCGGCAAGTACAGCATGGAGCAGTCGCGGCGCTTCTACTTCGCCTCGGACACCAGCTACATCCTCCTCGAACTGATGCTGCCCCACGGTCCGCACGTGATCGGCGTGGCCGGGCGCGGCCCGGGCGGCGGCTTCGGCCACCAGTTCTTCGCCTACGCCGGCGAGCTGAGCCTGGACCACTACCAGAAGAACGGTACCTGCCTGCGCCAGCGCGAGCTGTTCGCCAACCTCGAGCGCGAAGGCATCAAGGCCTACGAGGTGAAGCCGGAAGAGCTGCGCCGCCTGCTGGTCGGCGGGCACACGTCGATCCCGCTCGACCTGACCATGATCCCGCTGCGCTCCACCAGCGAGCAGAGCCTGAAGACCTTCCGCTCGCTGTTCATCAACCTGCTGCACATGCGCGAGATCACCGCGGCCAAGCTCAAGCAGCTGTTCCTCGACGCCTTCGAGCACAGCCTGCGCTCGGGTAATGTCGACTACATCGCCGCCTGCGAGGAGGCCTTCCGCGACGTGCGGCGGATGGAGCAGGACTACCAGGCGCTGGTCGCCGCCGGCCCGCTGGTGGAAGCCCTGGCCAACGGCGTGACCCAGCGCGACGTACTGCGCGGCAAGATGCACCGCCTTTCACCGCTGCTCGACAGCCTGCTCGGCACCTGGCACGACTACGCCGGGGCGCGCCGCGAGGAACTGCTGATCCAGCACGAGCAATACCGCGCCGAGCAGGACGGCCTGCAGAACGAACAGCGTGGCGGCACCCAGGAGCTGATGCGCCTGGAGCGCGAGATCGCCGGCATCCAGCGCTGGCTCGGCGAGCTGTCGGTGCTCAAGACCCGCTTCGCCCTGGTCGACGACGCCAAGGTCCTCGAACAACAGCTGCTCGCCGCCAAGGATGCCCACGACGAACTGGCCGGCGCCCTGGCCCATTCGCGGCAGTTCTCCAGCGAAGACCTGGAAGAGCGCCTGCGCGACCTGGAAAAACGCCTGAAGAACGTCCGCCAGCAGCTCGAACACGCCGACAACAACAGCTACGCACGCCTGCGCGAGGAGTTCAGCCAGCAGGACGTGGAACGCCTGATGCGTCTGTTCAACGGCGCGCTGTTCAGCCTGCCGCTCGGCGAGAACGGGGTGAACCTGGATGACGGCGACGTCTGGGTGAAGAGCGTCGAAGCCATCCTCGACCACTTCAAGGGCGAGCATTTCGAGGCTCCCGGACTGAGCATCGACCTGTCGCACATCGAACCGCCGGCGTTGCAGGCCCTGGCCGACCGCGCCGCCCTGCGCGACCAGAAGGAACGCCTGGAGAAGGAGCTGAAGCAGCTCAAGACCCAGCAGAGCGTCGCTGCCGACCGCGCCGCGAGCAAGGCCCAGGCGGAGAAGCTGTACCAGGACGTGCTGGATGCGCAGAAGGCCCTGGAAGACTTCCGCCGCACCCAGACGCTGACCGCCGAGGAGCCCGAGAAGCTCGCCGAACTGGCCCAGCTGGAGGCGTCCCAGGACGAGCTCAAGCGCTCCAGCGACGCCTTCGCCGAGCGCGTCCAGCAGCTCTCCGCGCGCCTGCAATTGGTGGCCCGGCAACTGGGCGACCTGGAGGCCAAGGAGCGCACCCTGGAAGATGCCCTGCGCCGCCGCCAGCTACTGCCGGCCGACCTGCCCTTCGGCACGCCGTTCATGGAGCCGGTGGACGACTCGCTGGACAACCTACTGCCGCTGCTCAACGACTACCAAGACACCTGGCAGGCGCTGCAGCGCATCGACGGGCAGATCGAGGCGCTGTACGCCCAGGTGCGCCTGAAGGGCGTCGCCAAGTTCGATAGCGAAGACGACACCGAGCGCCGCCTGAAGCTGTTGATCAACGCCTACGCGCATCGCCAGGACGAGGCCCTGACGCTGGCCAAGGCGCGCCGCGCGGCGGTCACCGACATCGCCCGGACCCTGCGCAACATCCGCAGCGACTACGACAACCTGGAACACCAGTTGGCCCTGTTCAACCGCGAGATCAACAAGCGCCAGGTTTCCAACCTGCAGAGCTTCCGCATCGTCCTCGCGCCGAACAAGGATGCGCTCAAGCACATCGACCAGATCATCCACAGCGCCGGCCAGTACGAGGAAGGCGAGAACCTCTCGGTGTTCGACCTGACCCAGAGCGCCGAGCAGGACGCGAAGAACGAGGAGGCCAAGGAATACCTGGCCCGCCTGGTCGCCGCCAACCACAACCAGTTGGGCCTGAAGGACCTGTTCGAACTGGCCTTCGAGATCACCAAGGTCAACGGCCAGCCGATCATGCACACCGACATCGACGGCGCCGCCTCCAACGGCACCACCATGACCATCAAGGCGCTGACCAACATGTACCTGTTGCTGCACCTGATGGACCGCGAGCAGGCCGGGCGCGTGCGCCTGCCCTACTACCTGGACGAGGCGGCGGACATCGACGAGCGCAACCAGGCCGCGCTGCTGGAGACCAGCCTGCAACTGGGCTTCGTGCCGATCCTGGCGAGCGTGAAGCCGCAGGTTTCCGCACACGTGGCGATCGACCTGGAAGGCGGTAGCGGCCCGAACGGCATCTATATCGACGAAGCGGACTGGAAATACATCCGTCGCCGGGATGCCGCCGCCAGCGGCGAAACCCGCGCAGCCAGCGAGCCGGAGGAAGCCGGCGAACCGGCGTGAAGCGTCTGCCACGGCCCTGCCTGACAGGGCCGTGGACTTTTCCGATAGGCCCGAGGCTCCCGCGAAGATATAATTGGTTACATTCGCATTTGTAACCCACGGGGAGAATCCATGCCTGTTCGACTTCTCAACCGTTTCCGCCACGCCGCCCTGGCGTGCCTGCTCGGTTCGCTTTCCCTCAATGCGGCGGCCGATCCCGTCACCCTTACCCTCTACAATGGCCAGCACGCCGCCACCGGTATCGCCATCGCCAAGGCCTTCCAGGACAAGACCGGCATCCAGGTGAAGATCCGCAAGGGCGGCGATGGCCAACTCGCCAGCCAGATCACCGAGGAAGGCGCGCGCTCGCCGGCCGACGTGCTCTACACCGAGGAATCGCCACCGTTGATCCGCCTGGCCAGCGCCGGCCTGCTGGCCAAGCTGGAGCCAGAGACCCTGGCCCTGGTCGAGCCGGAGCACGCCGGCGGCAACGGCGACTGGATCGGCATCACCGCCCGCACCCGGGTACTGGCCTACAACCCGAAGAAGATCGACGAGAAGGATCTGCCGAAGAGCCTGATGGATCTTTCCGATCCGTCCTGGTCCGGCCGTTTCGGCTTCGTGCCCACCAGTGGCGCCTTCCTCGAACAGGTCGCCGCAGTGATCAAGCTCAAGGGCCAGGAGGAAGCCGAGGATTGGCTGACCGGCCTGAAGGCCTTCGGCTCGATCTACACCAACAACGTCACCGCCATGAAAGCCGTGGAGAACGGCGAGGTCGACATGGCGCTGATCAACAACTACTACTGGTACACCCTGAAGAAGGAAAAGGGCGAGTTGAACTCGCGCCTGCACTACTTCGGCAACCAGGACCCGGGCGCGCTGGTCACCGTCTCCGGCGCCGCGGTGCTCAAGTCCAGCAAGCACCCCAGGGAAGCCCAGCAGTTCGTCGCCTTCATGCTCAGCGAGGAAGGCCAGAAGGCGATCCTCAGCCAGTCCGCCGAGTACCCGATGCGCAAGGGGATGCAGGCCGATCCGGCGCTGAAGCCGTTCGCCGAACTGGCCCCACCGAAACTGACCCCGGCCGATCTGGGTGAGGCCAGCGAGGCCCTCAGCCTCGAACGCGACGTTGGCCTGAATTGATCGGCGCCGCCTCCACGCCCGTGCGCCTGCGCACGGGCTCGCGCCGGCGAACGCCATTCTGGCTGCTCCTGCCGGTCCTGCTCCTAGCCCTGCTGGCCAGCCTGCCGCTGCTCTACGTCGCGGCCAAGGCCTGGGACGCCGGCTGGCACAGCGCCTGGCAACTGCTCTGGCGCCCCTACGTATTCCGCTTGCTGGGCAACACCCTGTGGCTGATGTTCGGCGTGACCCTGCTCAGCGCCCTGCTCGGCCTGGCCCTGGCCTGGTGCGTGGAGCGCAGCGACCTGCCGGCGCGGCGCTTCTGGAACGTGGTGCTGTGCCTGCCGTTCGCCATCCCCGCCTTCGTCAGCAGTTTCACCTGGGTTTCGCTGAGCCCGATGTACGAAGGCCTCGGCGGCGCCATCCTGGTCATGACCATGTCCAAGTATCCGCTGGTCTACCTGCCGGTAGCAGCGACCCTGCGCGGCATCGATCCTTCCCTGGAGGAGTCGGCGCGGATGCTCGGTCTGTCGCGGCGCCAGGTGTTCCTGCGGGTCACCCTGCCGCTGCTGCGCCCGACCCTGGCCGCCACCGGACTACTGGTGGCGCTGCACATGCTGGTGGAGTTCGGCGCGCTGTCGATCCTGCGCTACCAGACCTTCACCACAGCCATCTACCAGGAGTTCGAACTGGAGTTCAGCAACGCCACCGCGGCGATGCTCTCCTCGGTACTCCTGGCACTGTGCTTCCTGCTGCTCTGGCTGGAGTTGCGCATGCGCGGCCGCGGCCGCCTGGTACGCACCGGCCAGGGCAGCGCGCGGCGGGCCGAACGGGTCCGCCTGGGGCTTGGCAAGTGGCCGATCCAGGCGCTGCTGGCGACGCTGGTGCTGGTCGGTACCGGTATCCCCCTGGTGATGCTCGGTTATTGGCTGTACGAAGGCTCCTCGGCCAGCTTCCCGCTGATGGAAATCGCCTCGACCCTGCTTTCCTCCCTGTCGCTGGCCTTCGGCGGGGCCCTGCTCAGTTGCCTGCTGGCGCTGCCGGTAAGCATCCTGGTGGTGCGCTACCCCGGCGCCCTGGCGCGCTGGACCCAGCGCCTGCCGTACCTGCTGCAAGCGTTGCCGGGACTGGTGATCGCACTCTCGCTGGTGTACTTCTCGCTGCACTACCTGCCAGCCACCTACCAGACCACCGGCTTGCTGCTGGTCGCCTATGCCCTGCTGTTCATGCCGCTGACCCAGGCACCGATCCGCGTGGCCCTGGAAAAGGCCTCGCCGCAGTTGGAGGAAGCCGCCCGCACTCTCGGCCAGACGCCCTTGATGGCCTTCCTGCGGATCACCCTGCCGATCATCTCGCCGGCCATCGGCGCCGGCTTCGTGCTGGTGTTCCTCGACACCATGAAGGAACTGACCGCCACCCTGGTGCTAGGTCCCACCGGGCTGTCGACCCTGGCCACCTCGGTCTGGGTGCACACCGCCAACCTGGAGTACGCTGCCGCCGCACCCTACGCCGCGCTGCTGATCCTGATCTCCGGCTTGCCGGTGTACCTGCTGACCACCCGGGCGCATCTCAGCACTCACTGACACCCACTTCCCAGCAGGCAGGCATGAACGAAAACGCCGCTTACCCAGGTAAGCGGCGTTTCTTTTTGCCGGTCCGACAATCAGCGGCGGGCGGTTTCCTTCAGAGGAATCTTCGGCGCCCACTCCAACCATTCGTCATTGGCCGAATCGAACAGGGCGAAGGTCTGCCCCGGCTTGGCGGGCTCGCCCATCTGCGCATTGTTCGGGGTGGCGAAGGCAATGCCGCCCTCCATCAGCGCCTCCATCGACTCGGTGCGTAGCGACAGACCCTTGAACAGGCTGGCGTCGACGCCGAAGCCGCTGGCATTCCAGAAACGGCTGCCGGTACGCACCAGCGGTACGTAGCGCGGTTCGATGAGGATGCTGATCAGCACCCGGTCGGCCTGTTCGCCCAAGGCCAGGTCGACGACCTTGCCCACCGGGATCTGCCGGTAGGTCACCAGGTTGCCCGGCTTGATCGAGCCCTTGCGCGGCGCGCTGAGGGTCAGCCGCAGGCCGTTTTCCCGACCCAGCAGGTTGGGCGCTTCGGCGAGAGTCTGGAAGCGTGCCTGGCGCTCGCCCGGCGTGCTCGACGGCAGCGCCTCGATATAGGGGCCGCTGACCAGGGTTCCGAGGTTCTCGGTACGCAGCAGGCCGAGCGCCGGACGCACCACCCAGAAGCGGGTTCCGCTGCGGGCGACGCGCTCGCCGGCGGAAGTCAGGCGGGCCTTCATCAGTACCCCGGAGAGGTCCGGGTTCAGCTCGACGCTTTCGATCTTGCCGATGTCCAGGCCCTTGAAGCGGATCGGCGTGCCTTCGCGCAGGCCGTCGGCATTGTCGATGCTCAGCTGGATTTCCACGCCACGGGCCATCGCCGCCTCCTCGCTGTCGAAGAGGGTGAAGCGACGCACCTTGGTCACGGTCGGCGCCTTCGGATCGAGGGTGTCGAAGGAAATCCCGCCGGTGATCAGGGTCTGCAGCGACTCGCTCTTCACCTGCACGCCGCTGAGGTTGCCGGTCAGGGTGATCCCGCTGGAGTTCCAGAAGCGCGTCGAGGTATTCACCAGGTGCGCGTACTCCGGCTCGATGTGCACACCCACCACCACTCGCTGGCGGTCGCGCGACAGCTGGTAGCTCTGCACGCTGCCGACGCGGACCTGGCGGTAGAGGATCGGCGCGCCGATATCGATCGAGCCGAGCTTGTCGCTGGTCAGCACCAGGTGCAGGCCGGGCGCGTCGGTGTTCAGCGGCGGCGCTTTCGGGCGGATGGTGAACTCGCGACTCGGCGCGCCGCTCTTGGCGAAGCGCACGTCGATATAGTTACCTTTCACCAGGGCCTCGAGGCCGGTGATGCCGGCCAGGGAGATGCTTGGCTTGACGGTCCAGAATTCGGTGCCTTCCAGCAGCATGTCCTCGACCCGCGGATCCATCGCCAGGTCGGCAGTGGCGCTGCTGTAGTCCTTGCCCATGTCGATCGACTTGACCAGGCCGACCTGCACGCCGTTGAACATCACCGGGGTGCGCCCTGGATCGATACCACTGACGTCGTTCATCTTCAGCTTCACGCGCAAACCGGCCTGGGCCGCGTCGTAGTCGTCGTACAGGCGGAACGGCTTGCTCGGATCGGTCGGCGGGCTGTCGGTGCGGTTCTCCGGGGTAGAGAAGGCGATACCGCCGGCGACCAGGGTCAGCAGCGACTCGCTGTGCACCTTGAAGCCGGACAGGCCGCCGGAAATGGAGATGCCGCTGGCGTTCCAGAATCGCGTGTGCTTGCGCACCAGGTCGGCGTAGGCCGGCTCGATGTGCACCTTGATCTCGATGGTCCTCTGGTCATCGCCCAACTGGAAGCTCTTCACCTGGCCGACCTGGATCTGCCGGTAGAACACCGGGCTGCCCTGCTCCAGGGAGCCCAGGCGATCGGCCTTGAGGGTCAGGTGCAGGCCGGGCAGCCTGTCGGAAAGGGGGGGCGGCTGCTTCAGCGCGGTGAAGTTGCGTTCTTCCTTCTCGCCCTTCACCGGATCGACCGCGATGTAGACGCCGGATACCAGGGTTTCCAGGCCGGTGACGCCAGCCAGGGAAACCCGCGGCTTGACCAGCCAGAAGCGGGTACCCTTGCTCAGGTACTGGCGCGCCTCCTTGTCCATTTCGATGGTGGCCACCACGCCCTTGATATCTTCGCTGACATCCAGCGCGACGACCTTGCCGACCGCGATGCCCTTGTACAGCACCTCGGTCTTCTTCGCCTGGATGCCATCGCTGCTCTCGAAGCGCACCTGGATCAGCACCCCTGCCTGGTCGTAGGCGCGCCAGCCCAGCCAGGCCCCGATAGCCAGGGCCACCAGCGGCAGCACCCAGATCGCCGACCAGTTCGAGGTCTTGTGTTTCTTCGGGCTTGGCAAATCACTCATTCTCGTCGTCCAGATTGGTGTTGTCCCAGATAAGCCGGGGGTCGAACGTCACGGCGGCGAGCATGGTGAGCACCACCACGCTGGCGAAGGCGGCGGCGCCGAGATTGGCCTCGATGCTCGCCAGGTTGCCGAAATTGACCAGCGCCACGAGGATGGCGATGACGAAGATATCGAGCATCGACCAGCGCCCGACCCATTCGATGAAGCGGTACATCATGATTCGCTGGCGGGCCGACATCGGCTGGTGCCGCTGCACCGAATAGAGCAGCAGGGCGATGCCGACCAGCTTGAAGGTGGGGACGACGATACTGGCGACGAACACCACCAGGGCGATGGGAAACATGTCGGCCTGGATCAGGGTCACGACCCCGCCCATGATGGTCGCCGGGGAGCCCTTGCCGAGCATGTTGACGGTCATGATCGGCAACAGGTTGGCGGGAACGTAGAGAATCATCGCCGAGATCAGCAACGCCCAGGTACGGGCAATGCTGTTCGGCCGCCGAGGATGCAGCTTCGCGCCGCAGCGACTGCAACGCGGATGCTCGTTCCCGTCGGCGCGATTCAACTGGTGGCACTCGCCGCAGACCAGAATGCCGGCATCGATCGCACGCATTGTCGTTCTCCAGGATCTCTGCCGGGACGGTGATGGTTTGTCGTCGTCCAGCGCGGCGGCCAACCTGTGCCTTGCCCGGCAGGGAATGGGCACGGGGAAACCACCTGTCGGGGGAGGCTGCCGTCGGAAGACGATTCTGTCCGGGGCGTTACAGCGATGGCATGGGTTCGGCCACTCACGCGCATCAGTTGTCCGCTCGGCTCGATCTGGCCAGGCTGGGCCGGACTCGCTATTCATGCCGCTTGGACGATGATCGAGCGCTGGGATCGCATGATGCTTATATAGTTCACATGAGTCAATATTGTCTCATGTGTTTTTCTCCATCGCGCTATACGGAGCCAAGCGGCGATCCTGCCAGGAAGGCATCATGGCATTCGCCACGGAAGGAAGGACCCCCGGAGAGATTGTGGCGCGCCTCCTGTCTCATGCCGATGCAAGTGGCGGTATCGGCCGAGAATCCCTCGACACCGAGAAGCGGCTTTTCCGCGTCCAGGCATGGGACGATAGGAGCACTCGGGTAGCCCTGGATCGATACTCGCTTTACAGGCAGGCACACTGGCGGGCCTCTTCCGGGGCTCCTCCAGTGTCCTGCTGCACACCTCTGAGGCTCCGATATCCTCCGAACCTCGTCTTTGCCCGGTTCCTCTTTCAGTCAATCGCCGCCCGCGTCCCAACCCCGTCCACCAACCGCGCAATCCCCAATGGGTTGCCATCCTTCAGCGCTTCCGGCAGCCACGCGTCCGGGTAGTTCTGGTAGCACACCGGGCGCAGGAAACGGTCGATGGCCAGGGTGCCCACCGAGGTGCCGCGGGCGTCCGAGGTGGCCGGGTACGGGCCGCCGTGGACCATCGCGTCGCAGACTTCCACGCCGGTCGGGTAGCCGTTGAGCAGCAGGCGTCCTGCCTTCTGTTCCAGGAGCGGTACCAGGTCGGCGAAGGACGCCAGGTCTTCCGCTTCGGCGATCAGGGTCGCGGTGAGCTGCCCGTGCAGCCCATGCAGCGCGCGCTTCAGTTCGGCGTGGTCGGCGACCTCGACGACCACGCTGGCCGGGCCGAAGACTTCTTCCTGCAGCAACTCGTCGCCCTCCAGCAGCAGGCTGACGTCCGCCTGGAACAGTTGCGGCCGGGCCTGGCGGCCCTCCTGCGGTTGCCCGGCGAGATGGCGGACGCGCGGGTGGGCGTGCAGCGCCGCCAGGCCTTTTTCATAGCTGGCCAGCGTGCCGGCGTTGAGCATGGTCTGCGCCGGCTGGTCGTCCATGCGGGCGGCGAAGCGTTCGAGGAACGCCGAGAATTGCGCAGAGCGGATGCCGATGACCAGCCCGGGATTGGTACAGAACTGGCCGCAGCCGAGCACCACCGAGGCACTCAGTTCGTCGGCCACGGCCTCGCCGCGCTTCTTCAGCGCCGCCGGCAGCAGCACCACCGGGTTGATGCTGCTCATCTCGGCGAACACCGGGATCGGCTGCGCCCGGGCGGCCGCCATGTCGCAGAGGGCGCGGCCGCCCTTCAGCGAACCGGTGAAGCCGACCGCCTGGATCGCGGGGTGGCGTACCAGCCGCTCCCCTACTCCGCCGCCGTAGATCATGTTGAACACGCCCGCCGGCATGCCGGTGCGCTCGGCCGCGCGGAGGATCGCCGCAGCGACCCGTTCGGCGGTGGCCATGTGTCCGCTGTGCGCCTTGAACACCACCGGGCAGCCGGCGGCCAGGGCCGCGGCGGTATCGCCGCCGGCGGTGGAGAACGCCAGGGGGAAGTTGCTCGCGCCGAACACCGCCACCGGGCCGAGGCCGATCCGGCACTGGCGCAGGTCGACGCGTGGCAGCGGCTTGCGTTCGGGCCGGGCGCGGTCGATGCGCGCGCCATGGAAGTCGCCGCGCCGCAGGACTTCGGCGAACAGGCGCAGCTGGCCGCTGGTGCGGTTGCGTTCGCCCTGGATGCGCGTGGCCGGTAGCGCGGTTTCACGGCAGACGATGGCGACGAAATCGTCGTCCAGCGCGTCGAGTTCGGCGGCGATGGTATTGAGGAATTCCGCGCGGCGGCTGGCCGGCAGTTGCCGGTAGTGCGGGTAGGCGCTGGCGGCGGCTTCGGCGGCGGCGTCCACTTCTTCCGGGGTGGCTTGCACGAAGCGGTACGGCAGCGCCTCACCGCTGGCGGCGTCGAGGCTTTGCAGGAAGAGCGTGCCGGCCGCGCTGCGGGCGCCGCCGATGAAGTTGTGTCCGAGGATGGCTGTCATGTCGACCTCATACAGGGGAAGCCCCGCCGGGGATGGCCGGCGGGGTTGGAGCCAAGGCTCCGCAGGAATGAAGGAAACCGTGCCGCGGGTCTCTCGTGGAGCTCCGGCCTATGCACGGCGGTGGGGCTTCAGAGCGCTACCACCCGCCCCGGCGTCAGTGCGGTCTCGACGGCGGCGATGCCATTGCGCAGCGGCGCGCCGAACTCGGCCATGGCGATCTCGAAGACATCCCCCGGAGCAGCCTTGATCCCGTCGGCGAAGGACAGCGTGGCGGTACCGAAGTAATGCACGTGGACGTCGCCCGGACGGAGGAACTGCGCGTACTTGAAATGGTGGTACTCGAGGTTCTCCAGGCTGTGGCACATGTTGTCCTCGCCGGAAAGGAACGCCTGCTGCCAGAGCACTTCGCCGTCGCGCAGGATCCGGCTCTCGCCCTGCAGGTGGCGCGGCAGTTCGCCGACTCGCAGCTCCGGCCCGTAGCAGCAGGCGCGTAGCTTGGAATGCGCCAGGTACAGGTAGTTGCGGCGCTCCATCAGGTGGTCGGAGAACTCGTTGCCCAGGGCGTAGCCGAGCCGGTAAGGCCGGCGGTCATCGCCGATCAGGTAGAGCCCGACCAGCTCCGGTTCCTCGCCGGCGTCCTCGGCGAAGGCCGGTAGCGGGAAGTCCGCGCCGGGGCGCACGACGATGCCGCCGTCGCCCTTGTAGAACCATTCAGGCTGCGCGCCGACCTGGCCCGCCGGTGGCTTGCCGCCCTCCAGGCCCCACCTGAAGATGCGCATGGTGTCGGTCAGCGCGGTCTCGTCGCCCTGGTTCTGCTGGTGCATGCGGTCGCGCGTCGCGGCGCTGCCCAGGTGGGTCAGGCCGGTGCCGCTGACCAGGCAATGGGCCGGGTCGTCATGATCCAGCGGCGGCAGCACCCTTCCCTCCTCCAGCAACCCGGCATAGTCCGGGCCTGGCTCGCTGCCTCGGCGCAGCACCTCGTCGTGCAGGCCGCTGCCCGCGCGAATCGCCGCCAGCCCCAGTTCGCGCGTGCTGCGCACGCCGCGCAGCACCTGTATCCCGGCGCCTTCGACGACGCCGACCCGGCGCTGCCCTGCCCGGTCCTCGAATTGAATCAGCCGCATCTCGGCTCCTCCTGTGGGCTCCGACTATCACTCGATGATGATGAAATCCTTGAGGTGCTCTTCGGATATCTCCAGGCCCAGGCCGGGCTTGTGGTCGTCCAGCTGGATATAGCCGTCGACCGGCTGCGGCTCGCCCTTGAACACGTAGTAGAACAGCTCGTTGCCGACCTCGACGTCGAACACCGGGAAGAACTCGGCCATCGGCGAGGCGGTGCTGGCCATGGTCAGGTGATAGTTGTGCAACTGTCCGGCGTGCGGGATCACCGGCACCGACCAGGCCTCGGCCATGGCATTGATCTTGCGCGCGGCGGTGATCCCGCCGACGCGGTTGGTGTCGTACTGGATGACGTCCACCGCGCGGCGCTCCAGCAGGTCCTTGAAGCCGTGGCCGGTGAATTCGTGCTCGCCGCCGGAGATCGGCATGATCCCCATCTTCTTCAGCTCGACGTAGCCCTCGATGTCATCGGCGATCACCGGCTCCTCCAGCCAGCGCGGTTCGAACTCGGCGAGCTTCGGCAGCATCCGCCGGGCGTATTCCAGGGTCCAGCCCATGTAGCATTCGAGCATGATGTCGATGTCCGGCCCGGCCAGTTCGCGTAGCGCGCGGACCTGCTCGATGTTCCTGCGCATGCCCGTCGGGCCGTCCTTGGGGCCATAGCCGAAGCGCATCTTCAGCGCGGTGAAGCCCTGGTTCAGGTAGCCCTGGGCCTCTTCGAGGAAGGCGTCGAGGTTGTCGTTGGCGTAGAGCTTCGAGGCGTAGGTCCAGATCTTCTCCTTGGTGCGGCCGCCGAGCAGCTTGAACACCGGCTTGTTCACCGCCTTGCCCATGATGTCCCAGATCGCCAGGTCCACCGCCGAGATGGCTGCCATGCCGATGCCCTTGCGGCCCCAGGCGTGGGTGCGGCGATACATCTTCTGCCAGATGTACTCGTTGTCGAACGGGTCTTCGCCGATGCAGATCGGCGCCAGGTAGAGGTCGACGATTTCCTTCGCCACGCGCGGCGCCAGGGCGCAGTTGCCGATGCCGACGAGGCCGTCGTCGGTCTCGATCTCCACCACCAGCCAGCCGTGGAAGCGGAACGAGCCCATGGCGTCTCCCTTCTCGAACAGGATGTCGCTGGCATTGGTGCAGAAGTGCGCCTGCGGCGGGACGACCTTGCCCTTCCATTCGAAGACGCGGGTACGGACGGATTTGATTTTCATGTCGCAGCTCCTATCGGTGCGTAGTGTGGGTCAGCCGGCCTGCCGCGCTCGCAGCGGGACGGACGACGATCCGGAGGTCTTCAGCCGGGCCAGCAGGCAGGCGCCGAGCAGGCCGACGGCGGCCAGGGCGAACATGCCGGCGCGCGGGTCGGCGAACTGGCTTTCCATGAGGGTCTTGAGGTTCGGCGCGACGAAGCCGCCGAGGTTGCCCAGGGAGTTGATCAGGGCGATGCCGCTGGCCGCGGCCGCACCGCTCAGGTAGCCGGTGGGAAGGGTCCAGAACAGCGGCTGCACCGAGACGAAGCCGGACGCGGCGAAGCAGAAGGCGATCACCGCCAGGCCCAGGTTGCCGGCCAGCGCCGAGGCGGCGATGCCGGCTGCGGCCATGCCCAGCATGGCCACCGCGAGCTGGCGATGCTGGCCGCTGCGGTCGGCCTGGCGGGTCACCAGGCGCGTTACCACCAGGGCGCAGACCCAGGGAATCGCGGTGATCAGGCCGACGCTCAGGCCGACCTGGCCGTCGAGGAAGCTGGCGATGCGGGTCGGCAGGTAGAACACCACGCCGTACACGCTCATCTGGATGGTGAAGTAGACCAGGCAGAACTTCAGCACCTGGCCGCTGCGCAGGGCGCTGAGGAAGCCGTGCGGGCCGCGTGCCTGTTTGCGGGTGTCTTCTTCGGCCAGCTCGCCTTCCAGCGCCCGCTTCTGCTCGTCGCTCAGCCAGCCGGCATCGCGCGGGCGGTCGACCAGGTAGAAGTAGGCGGCAATGCCGACCAGCGAGGCCAGCAGGCCCTCGGTGACGAACAGCCACTGCCAGTTGGCCAGGCCGAAGATGCCGTGGAACTCCAGCAGCCAGCCGGACAGCGGACCGCCCAGCACCAGCGCCAGCGGCAGGCCGAAATAGAACAGGCCGAGCGCCTGGGCACGGCTGCGCTGCGGGAACCAGTAGGTGAGGTAGAGGATGATGCCGGGGAAGAAGCCCGCCTCGGCGACGCCCAGCAGGAAGCGCAGGACATAGAAAGTCATGGCGTCGTCGGCGAACATCATCGCCGCCGAGACCAGGCCCCAGGTGACCATGATCCTGCACAGCCAGACCCTGGCGCCGAGGCGGTGCAGCATCAGGTTGCTGGGCACCTCGAAGCAGGCATAGCCGATGAAGAAGATGCTCGCGCCGAACGCGAAGGCAGCATCGCCGAGGCCGGTGTCGGCTTGCAGGAAGGCCCGCGCGTAGCCGACGTTGGCCCGGTCGATGAAAGCCAGTACATACATCAGGACCAGGAAAGGCAGGAGCCGCAGGCGGCTGGTGGCGATCGCCGAGGACAGCAGCCTGGCGTGGTCGTTCATGGCGCTCATGGAGGGCTTCCTTCTTGTTGTTGTTCGACGCGGAGGCGGCATGGCCGCTTGCGTTGGGCCGACTGTAGCCAGGCCGCTCCCGCGCGGATAATCACTTCTGCGCATTCATCGATAACCCCAGGCAATACCTTTTCACCAATCAGACAATCGCCGGTTATCGGGCAGCAGCGAGAACGGCCCTGCGCTCAGAGCAGCGGCAGGGAATACGAGAGGATCAGGCGGTTCTCATCGACATCGGCGGCATGGTTGGACCGCAGCATGGCGTTGCGCCAACGCAGGCCGAGGTTCTTCAGCGGGCCGCTCTGGATCACGTAGGCGACGTCCACGTCGCGTTCCCAGGCGCGGCCGTCGTCCATCGCCTTCGTCCGGGCATGGGCGCCGCTGGCGTAGCGGGCCATGGCGGTCAGCCCGGGAATGCCCAGGGCGACGAAGTCGTAGTCGTAGCGCAGTTGCCAGGAGCGCTCGCCGGCGCTGGTGAAGTTGCGCACCTGGATGTCGTTGACCAACGGCGTGCTGGTGCCGGCGATGTAGAGCATCCCGTCGTCGCCGTACATGCGCTGGTAGCCGGCGCCGAGGCTGTGGCCGCCGCGGGTCGCGCTGAAGAAACCGGTCAGCGCGCGATTCTCCAGATCACCGAGCTTCGCGGCACCTTCGTCGCGCGTGTCGAAGAGCCCGACGCTGGCGCCCAGGCGCCAGCCGCCGAAGCTCTGCTTGTGGCTCAAGCTGTAGTAGTCCTGCCGGTAGATGTCTTGCAGTCGCGCCTGCCACAGCCCGACCTGGCTGCGCTCGGCATTGAAGCGGTACTCCGCGCCCAGGTAGTCGAAACGGTCGGAGAACGCCCCGCCGCGCCCATCCACCGAGAGGTCCTGGTGGTCGCTGGAGTTGCGCTGGCTGAGCGAACGCATCTGCCCGCCGTGCAGGGTCAGGCCGGCGATTTCCCTGGAGGTCAGCATGCCGCCCTGGAAGGTCTGTGGCAGCAGGCGGCCGTCGTTGCGCAGGAGGATTGGCAGTTCCGGCAGCAGTTCGCCGAGCTTCAGCTCGGTATTCGACAGCTTCAGCTTCGGCGCCACGCCCAGTCGCGCGTAGTCGTCCGCTGCGCGTCCGTCGGCGTGGCGTGGCAGCAGCCCGGAGCCAGCACGATCAGGGCTGCTGTCGAGCTTCAGGCCGAGCTGGCCGAGCAGCTCGACGCCGAGGCCCAGGGTGCCCTGGGTATAGCCGGACTTCGCCTGTAGGAGAAAGCCTTGGGCCCACTCCTCCTGTTTCGACTGCGCCGCGCCGGGCTGGCGGAAGTCGCGATTGAAATAGAGATTGCGCAGGCCGAGGCTGACGCTGGCGTCTTCGATAAAGCCCTCGGCGCCGGCGAGCGACGGCAGGCCGGCCAGCAGGACCGGGGCGAGCGAGGCGGATTTCAGCAGGTTCGGAGCGGAACGGGTCATTGTTGTTTTTCCTTTTCCCAGGCCGAAGCGAGCCGTGGAGCGCTGCGGCTCCAGGCGATGTGTTTCTCGTCGAAGGTGCGACGCCTCCTGCCCCGCCGCGACGGTACAGAGAGGCGCCAGGGAGCGCGTTACGAAGGGGCGGCGCTCTGGTTGTCGCGTCGCATGCAGGCGATCAGGCTTTGCGCCTGCCCATCCGGCAGGCGATCTCGAACGCCTGGCGGGTGGCGCCGACGTCGGCCCTTCCCTGCCCGGCGATATCGAAGGCGGTACCGTGGGCCGGCGTAGCGATGGGGATCGGCAGGCCGCCCTGGACGGTCACGCCGCGGGAGAAGCCCATCAGCTTGATCGCGATCTGCCCTTGGTCGTGGTACATGGTCACCACCGCGTCGAAGGCACGGGCGTCACCCTGCACTTTGAGGAAAATGGTGTCGGCGGGATACGGGCCGTCGGCGGCGATCCCCTGTTCGCGCGCCTTCTGCACCGCCGGAGCGATGATGTCCAGCTCCTCGCGGCCGAAGCTGCCGTTGTCGCCGTTGTGCGGGTTCAGTCCGCAGACGCCGATGCGCGGCCGCGCCAGGCCGCTGCGGCGCAGCGCGTCGTCGATCAGGCGGATCGCCTCCCCTACCCGCTCCTGGCTGAGCAGGCCCGGCACCTCGGCCAGGGCTACGTGGGAGGTCACCCGCGAGGTCCAGAGGTCGTCGAGGACGTTGAACTCGCAGAACGGGCCGCCGAACCCCAGGCGCTCGGCGAACCAGTGCAACTCGTCGCTGTGGTCCATGCCGGCCATGTGCAGCGAGGTCTTGTTCAGCGGGCCGAAGAGGATCGCGTCGGTCCTGCCGCTGCGGGTCAGTTCGAGGGCCAGCGCGAGGGTCTCCAGGCTGTAGCGGCCACCGACGGCGCTCGCTTCGCTGCGTGGGAACTCGTCCCCGCCCTGGCTGAGCCAGGGATGCAGCAGTGGCGTGGCGTCGGCGAAATCCAGGGTCTCCAGCGCGTCGATGCGCCGGTAGGGGAATTCGCAGCCGGCGATGCGCATGCCGCGGCGCATTTCCGCTTCGTCGGCGATCAGCACGATGTGCGCCTTCTCGCGCACCTCGGTGTCGGCCAGCAGGCGGGCGATCAGTTCCGGGCCGATGCCGGCCGGATCGCCCAGGACCATGGCCAGTCGCGGTAGGGATGGAGCGTTCATGGGGAAGTCCTCGGGTCGGGCGACGCCTGCTGCAGGCGCACGGTGTCGGGTACGGTGCGGTAGATGCGCCGCGCGTTGCTATGGAAAAGCCGTTCCTGGTCGGCGTACGGCAGGTCGGCGACGATGCGTTTGAAACCGCCATAGATGTCGTCGAACGAGCCGCACAGGCTGTCCACCGGGAAGTTGCTGGCGAACATCGCCCGCTCGACGCCGAACAGGGCGATGCTTTCGCGGACGATCCAGGCGTTGTCCTCGACGCTCCAGCGCCGGCCGGCCTGGCCAATGCCGGAGATCTTCAACGCCACGTTGGGGCATTCGGCGAAGCGCGCCATGGCCCGTTGCCAGGCGGCCAGCCCCTCCTCGCTGCGATCGGACGGCAGGCCGGCGTGGTTGAGCACGATCAGCGTATCGGGGAAGTCGCGCGCCAGGCATGCGGCCTCGGCGAGGTTCCACCAGGGTGTCTGCAGGTCGAAGTGCAGGCCGTGCCGGGCCAGCTCGGCATAGCCGCGACGCCAGCGCTCGTCGCTCATCAGGCTGCGCAGCTCGCCGACCTGTTGCGGGCGTTGCGGACCGCCGGGCTTGTGGCGGACGCTGCGGACCCGTGCGAAGCCCGCCTGCGCCGCCAGCACCTCGGCGGCGTCCGGCGCGTCCAGCCAGGCCTGCGCCACCACCGCGTGGGGCGCGCCATGGCGTTCGGCGAGGTGATGCACGAAGCGGGTTTCGCCGAGCGGATCGCGCGGGTCCCACTCGGTTTCCACGTAGACCGTCTCGACCACCCGGTGTGCGCCGACGTCGCCGAAGTAGTCCGCCGGCAGGTAGCGGCGCTTGATCGCGCTGTAGTCTCCGTAGCGGAACGGAATCTTGGCGTCCTCCGCGAGCCAGGGGTGGTAGTTCGCCTGCGGGTCCCAGAAATGATGATGGGCGTCGACGATCGGCCCGTCGTACAGCTCAGCCATGCTTTGCCTCGGTCTTGTCCAGGGAAATCAGCAGGGTGCCGGCGATGAAGGCTGCCGAGCAGAGGGCGAAGAAGCCCAGCACCGCGGCATATCCGCCCAGGTGTTGCAGCAGCAGCCCGACCAGGATCGGCACGGCGATGCCGCCGAGGCTGCCGGCCATGTTCATCACCCCGCCGACCAGGCCGACCCGGGCCGGAGCGGCGAGCAAGGCCGGAAAGCTCCAGTACAGGCTGCCCCACATCAGGAAGAAGGCGGTCAGCGCCAGCAGGGTCACGGCGGCATAGGCATCTTCCAGGCTCGGCAACAGCAGGAAGGCGACCAGCGCCGCGAGGCCCGAGACCGTCAGCAGGCCCTTGGCCGCCAGGCCGCGGCGCACGCCCTTGCGGATCAGCAGGTCGCAGAGGAAGCCGCCGAACAGGGAACCGACGGCGCCGCAGAGGAAGATGACGAAGGTCGCGGCGCCGATACCCTTGATATCGAAGCCGCGCGCCTGCGCCAGGTAGCTAGGACCCCAGGTCAGCAGGCCGAAGAACACCATGGCCCAACTGGCGCGGCCGAGGACGATACCGACCAGGGAGCGGCCGGCGATGCCCAGTCTTCCGCCGGCCTGGCAGTCCGCTTCGGCGAGCGGGGTGGTGCGGTCGGCGTTGATCCGGTCCAGCTCGGCGGCGTTGACCCCGGGATGCTCGGCCGGGTCGTCGCGCAGGTAGTGCCAGGCCAGCCAGGCCATGGCCAGGGTGGCGATGCCGGCGATGAAGAAGGCGCTGCGCCAGGAGCCGAGCACGGCGATCAGGTAGGCGATGACCAGTCCGCCGAGAGCGACGCCCAGCGGCCCTCCGCAGTCCATCAGCACGGCGCCGCGGCTGCGTTCGCTGGAGCCCAGCCACAGCGAGTTGAGCTTGCCGCCGGAGGGGAACAGCGGCGCTTCCGCCGCGCCCAGGGCGACCCGGGCGAACATCAGCGACAGGCCGCCGCTGGCGAAGGCCGCGAGGGTCTGGAAGGCTCCCCAGAGGCCGGTGGACCAGCCGATCACCCGGCGCGGGCCGTAGCGGTCGATCAGCCAGCCGCCGGGAATCTGCAACAGCGCGTAGGCCCAGAAGAAGCTGCTGAGGATCAGCCCCTGCATGCTCGGCGTGAGCTGGAATTCACCGGCGATGGTGGGCATGGCGATGGACAGCGAGACCCGGTCGACCAGGTTGATCACCGTCAGGGCGAAGACGATGGCGAAGATGCGCCAGCGGACGTTGCTGGGTTTTGCGGCAGTGGCCTTGTCCTGGGCAGGATCAGCCTGGAGCACGGCGGTCTGTGCCTGAGCCATGGGTCGTACCTCTTTTATTGTTGTTCTTGTGCTGCGGAACTGGGTTGGCAGGTCCGGCACGCCCACTATCCGGCTTTCCATCGATAACCGTCTAATCAAAGCTGCTCATACGGCCATTTCCTACGGTTATCGCTCCAGGTATCCGACATCCGCTTCCACTCATAACCCCAGGCTATCGGTGTATGCCTTATTTTGAGTGGACGCTTATCGGTGCGCTTCGCACACTCCGCTCTACCCATAACAACAATGACAACCAGAGGTCCTCCATGCGTACCGCATATGCGCGCTCCGTCCCCTCCTTCCTGGCCGCTTGCGCCCTGCTCTGCTGCACCACCGTGCCCGCCCTGGCGGCTGCCTGGAAACCCGAAGAGAACCTGGAGATCGTCGTCGCCGGCGGTCCCGGTGGCGGCACCGACCAACTCGCCCGCCTGGTCCAGTCGGCGATCAGCCAGAACAAGCTGCTCGACGTCAACACCGTGGTGCTGAACAAGGGCGGCGGCAACGGCGCCGAAGCCTTCCTCGACCTGAAGCTGGCCAAGGGCAACGCGCACAAGCTGGTGATCGGCACCAACAATGTCTACCTGCTGCCGCTGGTGGCCCGGCTGGGCTACCAATGGACCGACCTGACGCCGGTGGCGGCGGTGGCCGAGGACGACTTCATCCTCTGGACCTACCAGGCGGCGCCGTGGGCGGACGCCGCGGCGTTCCTCGCCGATCTGAAGAAGGACGCGACAGGCATGCGCTTCGGCGGCAGCCAGTCGAAGGACGTCGACCAGACTCTAAGCCTGCTGCTCGGCAAGCAGGTCGGCGGCAAGCTGACCTACATCCCCTTCAAGAGCGGCAGCGAGGCGTCCATCCAGTTGGCCGGCAGGCACATCGCCGCCAACCTCAACAACCCGGCGGAAAGCCTCAGCCAGTGGCGCGGCGGCCAGGTCCGGCCGCTCTGCGTGTTCAGCCACGAGCGCATGATCTACACCGCCAAGGTCGCTGCCGAGCAGTCCTGGGCGGACATCCCCACCTGCCACGAGCAGGGCCTGGGCATCGACCAGTACCGCTTCCCGCGCACCGTGTTCCTGCCCGGCGGAGTCAGCGACGAGCAGCGCGCCTTCTACGTCGAGTTGATGCGCAAGGTCAGCCAGACCGCCGAGTTCAGGGACTATGTCGAACGCTCGGCGCTGGCGCCGACCTTCCTCGCTGGCGAGGACCTGGTGAGCTACATCGAGAAGGACCGCCAGCGCGTCATCCCGCTGTTCCAGGAAGCCGGCTGGCTTCGCCAGTAACCCGCGTAGCGCGACCAGGAGACGAACATGTCCAGCTCATCCGATGCGCCGCTGGTCGCCACCCGCTGGGTGGAGATCGGCCTGGCGCTGTTCACCGCCGCGCTCGGCGCGATCGTCATGTACGGCAGCCAGGATATCGGCATCGGCTGGGGCGACAGCGGCCCCGAGGCCGGCTATTTCCCCTTCTACATCGGCCTGCTGCTGAGTGCCGCCAGCCTCGGCAACCTGCTCTTGGCCCTGTGCCGCTGGCGGGCGCTGGGTACCTCGTTCGTCGCCCGCACGGCCTTTCGCCGGGTGCTTGCGGTGTTCCTGCCGATCGCCGCCTACGTGGCGGCCATGCCGTTCGCCGGGATCTACCTCGCCTCCGCGTTGTTCATCGCCTGGTTCATGTGGCGCGACCGTAGCCGCGACAAACCCTACGGCGTGCCGCTGATCGTCACGCTGTCCTGCGGCGCGGCGCTGGCCAGCTACCTGGTCTTCGCCGTCTGGTTCAAGGTCCCGCTGGATGCCGGAATACTGGTCGACCTTGCGGCCTTCGTCGGGAGCGCCAGGCCATGAGCGAATTCGATTCCCTGATGCAGGGCATGAGCCTGGTCCTCAGCGCCCATCACCTCGGCCTGATGGTGATCGGCGTGCTGCTCGGCATCCTGGTCGGCGTGCTGCCGGGCCTCGGTGCGCCGAACGGGGTGGCGCTGCTGCTGCCGCTGACCTTCAGCATGTCGCCGGTGTCGGCGATCATCCTGCTTTCCTGCATGTACTGGGGCGCGTTGTTCGGCGGCTCGATCACCTCGATCCTGTTCAACATCCCCGGCGAGCCGTCGTCGGTGGCCACCACCTTCGACGGCTACCCGATGGCGCGCAACGGCCAGGCTGGCGAAGCGCTGACCGCCGCCTTCACCTCGGCGCTCCTCGGGGCGCTGGTCGGCGTGCTGCTGCTGACCTTCCTGTCCACCCATATCGCTCGCTTCGCCCTGTCGTTCAGCTCGCCCGAGTTCTTCGCCGTCTACCTGCTGGCGTTCTGCACCTTCATCGGCATGAGCCGCAACCCGCCATTGAAGACCCTGGTGGCGATGACCATCGGTTTCGCCATGGCCGCCGTGGGCATGGATACCGTGTCCGGCGACCTGCGCCTGACCTTCGACCAGCCCTGGCTGCTTTCCGGGCTGAGTTTCGAGGTGGCGGTGATCGGCCTGTTCGGCATCGGCGAGATCCTCTGCACGGTGGAGGAAGGACTGGTGTTTCGCGGCGAGCGCGCACGCATCACGCCGATGGTGATCCTGCGTACCTGGGCCAGGCTGCCGCGCTACTGGCTGACCTGGCTGCGCAGCGCGCTGGTCGGCTGCTGGATGGGCGTCACTCCGGGCGGCCCCACCGCCGCCTCGTTCATGAGCTACAGCCTGGCGCGGCGCTTCTCGAAGAACCGCGAGAACTTCGGCAAGGGCGAGGTGGAAGGCGTGATCGCTCCGGAGACAGCCGACCATAGCGCCGGCACCAGCGCCCTGCTGCCGATGCTGACGCTCGGCATCCCCGGCTCGGCGACCGCCGCGGTGATGCTCGGTGGCCTGATGATCTGGGGGCTGCATCCCGGGCCGACGCTGTTCGTCGAACAGCACGACTTCGTCTGGGGCCTGATCGCCAGCATGTACCTGGGCAACGTGGTCAGCCTGATCGTGGTACTGGCGACCGTGCCGCTGTTCGCCTCGATCCTGCGGATTCCGTTCGCCATCGTCGCACCGATCATCGTCATGGTCTGCGCCATCGGGGCCTACTCGGTGCACAACGCCATGCTCGACGTGGTCCTGATGCTGCTGTTCGGCGCGCTCGGCTACCTGTTCAAGAAACTCGGCTACCCCATCGCCCCGCTGGTGCTCGCCGCGGTGCTCGGCGACAAGGCCGAGGACGCGTTCCGCCAGTCGATGCTGTTCTCCGACGGGCAACTCTCGGTGTTCTGGTCCAACCCGCTGGTGGCCAGCCTGACCGGCGCGGCGCTGGCGATGCTGCTCTGGCCGTTGCTGGCGCGGTGCGCCGGGGCGCTGTTCCGGCGTGGCCGGCGGAGTCTCCGGCATGCCGCCTGAGCCTGCGTCTGGCGGCGGGGTGGATTTCTTGTCACCCTGGGTCTCCCCGCCGCCAGCGAGATACGCCATGTCCCGGATTCCCGACGCCAGCATCATCCACAGCCGCCTGCGCCTGCGCCAGTTGCGCCTGATGCTGGCCCTGGAGGAACTCGGCTCGCTGCGCCGCGCCGCCGACAAGATTGGCATGACCCAGCCGGCGGCGACCAAGATGCTCCACGAGGCCGAAGACCTGCTCGGCGTCGAGTTGTTCGAGCGTTTGCCGCGCGGCATGCGCGCGACGCCTTTCGGCGAGACGCTGATCTATTACTCGCGGATGATCTTCGCCGAGCTGTCCGGGATGCGCGAGGAACTGGTCGCGCTGGAGTCCGGCAACCTCGGCCGGGTCACCGTCGGAGCGATCCCGGCGCTGGCCTCGAGCCTGCTGACGCGCACCATCGCCACCCTGAAGCAGAGTCATCCACGGCTGTCGATGAGCATCCAGGTGGACACCAGCGACGTGCTGGTCCAGGCCCTGCAACAGGACCAGCTGGACGTGGTGCTCGGACGCATCCCCAGCGGCGCGCGCACCGACGACCTGGTGTTCGACAGCCTCGGCGAGGAAGAACTCTGCGTGGTGGTCGGCGCGCAGAACCCGTTGTCGCAGGCACGCAAGCTGGACTGGGGCGAGTTGCAGGAGCTGACCTGGGTGTTGCAGCAACACCCCAGCCCGATGCGCGGGATCGTCAACCAGGCCTTCCACAATGCGCGCATCGACCTGCCGAGCAGTATCGTCGAGACCACCTCGATCATGACCCTGCTCTCCCTGCTGCAACAGACCGACATGATCGGCATCACTCCACGCTCGGTGATCGAGGACTACCCGGGCAAGCACCTGCTGGCGATCCTGCCGATCCAGCTGGAGCCGCGCCTGCCGCCCTACGGCCTGATCACCCGACGCAACCGGGTCCACTCCTCGGCCATGCAGACCTTCATGGCCAGCGTACATGCCGAACAGGCGCGGCACCTGGCGAAGTGAGCGGCACTAGCACAAATGAGCTAATAGCCGCGAGCCGGCTGGACCTCTAACATCCTGCGGCATTTCAACGGAGTGAATGCCATGCCCTCGATCAAGCCCTTCGGTCTCGCCTTGCTCGTCCTCGGTCTCAGCGCCTGCGCCTCCCTCGGTCAGTCGGGGAATCGCGACAACGAGGTCAAGGTCGCCGCGCAGAAGCTCATCGGCCAGCCCGCCGGCAAGGCCTTCGAACTGTTCGGCAAGCCCGACCAGGGCCTCGGCCCTTCGTCCTACGGTAGCGGCGGCTTCTACGCCTGGAACCGCGTGCGGACCCACATGGGGCCGGACAAGGTCTTCATACAGACCGGCACCGAGTACGTCGGCCAGCGCGAGACCTGGGTCGGCGTCGGTGGCCAGGGGGTCGCCGGCATGGCGCCGGTGAGTAGCGAGGCGGTCTATCGCAAGACCGGCTACTACGAGAACGAGACCATCCTCGACTATTTCTGCAGCATCACCCTGTACACCGACAGCCGGGACATCATCACCAACGCCAGTGTGATCGACTGCCGGGACAGCCGCTGACGGGGCCGCCGGGCCCCGGCCTTCCTTCTCGACGACGAACCCCCGACGCGGAAGCCCTGCGGACAATGGCGTTACGCTATCGTTTTTTATTTCCTTGAATCCTTGTTTTCATACCTCTTATTTCGTCTGGAAATAAGATAGATCGATTCATTCTTTTCTCCCGACCCTTGGCCCCTGCCAAACTCCCTTCGCCACGGGATACCCCCGCGCCGACATGGCGGCATTCCCATCCGGAATGTCCGCCCCACATTGCAAGGCCCTGATCGTCGATCGCGGCCGACAAGGAGCTGGAACTTTCATGAAGAAACTCCCCGCCATCACCGCCCTCGCTCTCGCCCTGATCTCCGGCCTGGCCCAGGCCGACCGCCTGGAGGACATCCGCAAGGCCGGCGTATTGCGCGTCGCGTCCTTCGACAGCAACCCGCCGTTCGGTTTCGTCGACGCCAAGAGCAAGCAGATCGAAGGCCTCGACGTCGACTATGCCAAGGCCCTGGCCGACAAGCTGGGCGTCCGGCTGCAAGTGCTGCCGACCAACCCGGCCAACCGCATCCCTCTGCTGACGGCGAACAAGGTCGACCTGGTCCTGGCCAACTTCACCATCACCCCGGAGCGTGCGCAGCAGGTGGACTTCAGCATCCCCTACTTCTCCTCCGGCCAGCAGTTCATCGTCAAGAAAGGCACCCTGACCTCGCCGGAAGTCCTCAACAAGTGGCGGGTCGGCGTGGACAAGGGCACGGTCAACGAAGGCGTGCTGCGCGAGAAGTTCCCCGGAGCCAAGGTCATCGCCTACGACGACACGCCCTTCGCTTTCACCGCCCTGCGCAACGGCCAGGTCCAGGCCATCACCCAGGACGGTCCGAAGCTGATCGGCCTGCTGGCCAACGTGCCCGACCGCGACAAGTACGAAGTGCCGCCCTTCACCATTTCCAACGACCTGATCGGCGTCGGTATTCCCAAGGGCGAGAAGGCCCTGACCGAGTTCGTCGACAAGAGCCTGCGCGAGCTGGAGCAGGACGGCCAGGCGCAGAAGATCTACGACACCTGGTTCGGTCCGCAGACCAAGACCCCGCTGGCGCGCCTGTACAAGATCGGCGACAAGAGCTGAGCGGCCCGCTTCGCCCGCACGACCCGCGCGCCTCACTTCGCTGAGGCGCGTTTTTCGTTCTACCCGACGGAATCCCGCACATGTTCGGCGAACTTCTCGCCCCGCAGTACCTGCGCTGGTTGCTCGACGGCTTCCTGCTGACCCTCGGTCTTGCCCTGCTCAGTTGCCTGCTCGCCACCCTGATCGGCGCCCCCCTGGCCATCGCCCGGCTGTCGCGCCGGCGCCTGCTGTCCTGGCCGGCGCGCGCCTACCTGGCGCTGTTCCGCAATACCCCGCTGCTGGTGCAGCTGTTCTTCTGGTACTTCGGCGTTCCCGCGCTGCTGCCGGAGGCGCTGGTGAGCTGGCTGAACACGCCGCACGAGACGCCCTTGCTCGACTGGCCGTCCTTCGAGTTCCTCGCCGGTGCCTGGGGGCTGACCCTCTATACCTCGGCTTTCGTCGCCGAGGAGTTCCGCGCCGGCATCGCCTCGGTACGCCCCGAGCAGCGCGCCGCCGGCCTCGCCCTGGGGCTGACCCAGCGCCAGGTATGGCGCGTGGTGGTGCTGCCGCAGGCCCTGCGCACGGCTCTGCCGCCGCTGCTCGGGCAGTACATGAATGCGCTGAAGAACTCCTCGCTGGCGATGGCCATCGGCCTGGCCGAGCTGTCCTACGCTTCGCGCCAGGTGGAAACCGAGACCTTCAAGACCTTCCAGGCCTTCGGCATCGCCACCCTTCTCTACATCGGCGCCATCGCCCTGATCGAAGCCTTCGGCCAGGCGTTGCAGCAGACCCGCCGCTACCGCCAGGGAGGTGCCTGAGATGGATTTCTCGGTCATCTCGGACAACCTGTCCTACCTGCTGCTCGGCGCCTACCCGGACGGCCCGCTCGGCGGAGCGGCGCTGACCCTGCTGCTGGCGTCGCTCTCCGGACTGGCTTCGGCGGTGCTCGGCCTGGTCCTCGGCGTGGCCCTCGCGGTGCTGCCCGGCAAGCCGCGCCTGCTGCTGGTGGCGCTGCTCGGCTTCTTCCGCGCGATCCCGGTGCTGATGCTGATCTTCTGGACCTACTTCCTGCTGCCGATCGTCTTCCATGTCGACGTACCGGCGCTGGCCACCGTGGTCTGCGCGCTGTCGCTGATCGGCGGCGCCTACCTCGCCCACTCGGTGTACGCCGGCATCCACAGCCTCCCCGCCGGGCAGTGGGCGGCCGCCCGCGCGCTCGGACTGCGGCCGTGGCAGGTATTGCGCCTGGTGATCCTGCCGCAGGCGCTGCCGGTGATGCTGCCATCCTTCCTCAACCAGTGGGTGTCGCTGATCAAGGACACTTCCCTGGCCTACGTGATCGGCGTCGGCGAGCTGTCCTTCGTCGCCACCCAGGTGAGCAACCGGGTGATGGTCCACCCGACGGAGATCTTCCTGTTCGTCGCCCTGCTCTACTTCCTGCTCTGCACCAGCCTCGACCTGGCCGCCGCTTTCCTCGCCCGCCGCCGGCGGGCCTGAGCGGCGGCCGGTGGCTCAGGCGTCGCCGCGCGCCCGCGCGTAGTCGACCAGGTCGCCGAGGTAATGCGGCGAGGCGCGCAGGACGCCATCGTCCCAGCCGTAGAGCACGCCCAGCGCCGACACCTCCATGGCCCACCAGCCCCAGGCGTAGGGGCCGGTCAGGCGGCGGGTCTTCTTCTGCGCCTTGGGGGAAAGCTGGAAGAACTCCCGGTACTGGCTTTGCAGGTAAGGCGCCAGCGCCTGGGCGTCGCTGCCGTCCGCCTCTTCGAAGAACGCCCGCAACTGCCCGAACGGCCTTGGATGGAAGGTTTCCTCGCTGGCGGAAGTCAGGCCGAGGGCGGCCGCGCCGAGATAGTCGAGCAGGCGGTCGGTATCGAACTGCAGGACCTCCTCGACCAGCGCCGGGATGAGCTCCTGGGCATCGAGCAGCACGCCCATGGCGAGCAGTTGCAGCGCGAACGAATACTGGCCTGTGCGCGGCGCCAGGGCCGGCGCCGTCTCGAAGTCGACCTCGCCCTGCTCGCGCAGGCTGTCGCGGGCGGCGCCGAGCAGCCGGCTGTAGTCCAGCCACAGCGCGGCGGTCTCCAGGTAGATGGAGCGCAGTTCGGCGCCGGCCAGGCCCCGGTCGATGGCCTTGAGCAGCAGCGTACTGGCGTTTTCCGCGGCCTGGCCCCAGGCCCAGGCGTTTTCCAGGGCTGCGTGCCCTTGCGCGGCGAACGGCTGGCGATAGCCGTGGCTCCGGGAAAACCTGTCGAGCGCGGCGATCAGTTCGCGCCAGTCGGCTTTCCAGTCGGCGAGGTCGATGTTCCTTCGCGGCGCCCGGTCGGTGCGGGCCAGGTTGCGCCATAGCGGCAGGGCTTCGGCGAGTCGGTTGTCCAGGGTGAGGGGGAATGCGTGCATGGCGGCCTGTGGTGATCGCGGCCGTTTCCGGCCGTTCCGTGCGATCCGGAGTGCGGCCGTCCAGGCCGCATCCGGTATGGACGGCCGATGCTAGCGCAGCGTGGTGCCCCGCGGAAGGTCTGTTCTAGCGGCCCGCCGGCTGGTTCCGGTAGTAGTCGAGGAAGGCCTCCAGCGGCAGTGCCTTGCCGAAATGCCAGCCCTGGCCGAGGGCCTCGGGCGAGCGGCGCAGCACGTGGTCGGCCTGGGCCTGTGTCTCGATCCCTTCGACGACCACGCCGATCTCCAGGTGCTCGGCCATCGAGCAGAGCTTGTCGAAGATCAGTTCGACGGCGCTGCTGTCGCCGATGGACTGAGTGAAGACCTTGTCGATCTTGATCGCGTCTACCGGCAGGTTGGCCAGGTAGACCAGGTTCGAATGACCGGTGCCGAAATCGTCCACGTAGATCTTCAGGCCGAGTTCGCGCAGGCGGTTCATCCCGGCCAGCAGGCAGCCCTGGGCCTCGGTGGTGCGCTCGGTCAGTTCCAGCGCGACCTGTTCCGGGCGCACGCTTTCCCTGGCCATCTGGCGCATGGCGAAATCGATGAAACCGGGGTCGGCGATGTCCTTGCCGGTGACGTTGACGCTGACGTAGAAGCTCCGCTGCTCCCTCAGCAACGGCCCGAGCTGCTTCAGGGCGCGGCGGAAGACGAAACGGGTCAGCAGTTCGATGTCGCCGCTCTCCTCCAGGGCGCCGATGAAGACATCCGGGGAAACCCGCCCCAGGCTGCTATCGGTCCAGCGCGCCAGGGCCTCGACCCCGGCGCAGCGGCCGCTGGCCAGGCGCACGATGGGCTGGTAGTGCACCTCCAGGGCCTCGCGCTTCAACGCGCGCAGCAGCCTGGCCGGCAGTTTTTCGTCGTTGAGGAAGCCGAACAGGTAGCTGAGCAGCAGCATGACGCCGAACAACAGCCCGCCGCCGATCGCCGCGGCCATGGCCGCGCGTCCGGGCTCGGTGCCAAGCAGGCCGCGTTCGCGGAGAAGGGAGACCACGCAGATGTCCTGCGTCGGGTCGCACAGGCTTATCTGCCGGGCGCCGATGAAGCGCGGCCAGCCGGGCCGGCCGAGCGCCTCGAGGGGCTGATCGTCGTCCCAGGCGAAACGGTGGTAGATGTAGTCGCCGCCACTGCTGACGGCCGCCGCCGAGATGCCCGGGGCCGGGTGGTCGACATCGAAATAGGCGTGCGGGGCAATGAATACGACGGCGTTGCCGCGACTGACCAGCCCGGTGGGCAGCGCCTGCAACGGCAGGGGCATGCCCTCCGACCAGAAGCGGGTGCCGGCGGCATCTACCCGGTCGGGCGCGGACAATCCCCAGGGCGCGCGCAGCCGGCCTCGGACGCCCGTGCACATGACCCGGTCGCCGCTGATCCTGCCAACGTCGCTCATGAAGCGCGACTCGAGCACGATGGAACGCAGCATTTCCAGGTCCTGGTCGCTGCAGGCCGGCGCGCTGCCGGCGTTCATCTCGCGGAGCATCTGGTCCGCCGCGGAGGAAATCTCCAGTGCCCGCTCCAGCGCCCTCTCGGTGTACGAGCGCAGGTGCGCGCCGTCGTGCTGGCGATCCAGTTCGTTGATGACGAAGACCCCACAGACACCGCCCACCAGGGTGGTGGTGAGCAGTATCGGCAGGATGCGTCGCCAGTTGATCCGGCCTTCTGCAGCCGTTCCACGCTCGGACATACCTTCTTCCGCCTAATGAATCCATGGAAAGCACGCCAGATTGCCGAACAGCTTCACGGGCCCTGCCGGGCCGTGCGCAGAACCTTTTCAGATTTGTCCCGATCGTGACAACGCTACCTTCGCCAGCGCCGTCCAGTCCGATTCCCCGTCGCCATGGGCGATGGCTTCGAGCAACACGTCGTGCAACAGGCTGGCCAGCGGCAGCGGCACGTTGTGGCGCTTGCCGGCGGACAGCGCCAGATCGACATCCTTCAACCCGAGGACCAGGCGGAACCTGGCCGGGGTGAAACGCTGCTCGACGATCTGCGGGCCGTAGTTGCGATAGACAGGCGCATCGAAAAGCGTCGAGGACATGAGCTCCATGAACCGGCCGGGCTCGACGCCCAGGCGCTTCACCAGGGCGACGCTTTCGCCCATGCTTTCGATGGCGCTGGCGATCATGAAGTTACCAGAGATCTTCACCGCCATTGCCCCGCGCGGGTCTTTTCCGAAAAACCATGTCTTCTGTCCCATAATTTCCAGCAGCGCCTTGACTTGCTCGATGGCTTCCTCCGGACCGCCGACGACGATGTTCAGCTTGCCGGCCTCCGCCACGTCGGTGCGGCCGAACACCGGCGCGGCGACGAACGCGAGGCCCTGGCGCTGGTGCGCCTGGTCGAGCGCCTCGACGCAATCGAGCGACAGGGTCGACATGCTCAGGTGGATGAGACCCGGCCTCGCCCGTTCGAGCGCGCCGCTGTCGAGCAGCACGCCGCGAATCGCCTGGTCGTCCGCCAGCATGCTGATGACCACGTCGAGGCCGAACAGCTCGCCGACCTCCTCCGCCCTGGCAGCGCCCAGCGCCACCAGGGGCTCGCAGGCCGCCGCGGAACGGTTCCACACCGTCACTTCGAGTCCCGCCTGCACCAGGCGGGTGGCCATGGCGGCGCCCATGCCGCCCAGGCCCAGAAATCCGACTTTCATCCGTTTCACTCCTCGTGGGGTCTTGTAGGTTCCGGATCTACCGGAGACAGGCTGGCCGCTGGCAGTTCCTCGAGGAGGAACACCTGGCGGTCCGCCAGGAGATCGGCGACGGCATCGGCCATCGCCCTGTAGTGCGGCATCCGTCGGTGCCGCTCGATGGCGTCGCGGTCGGCCCAGCGCTCGACGAAGACGAAGCGCCCGGCCTCGTCGAGGCTCCGGTGCAGGACATAGGACAGGCAGCCGTCCTCGGCCCGCGACGGCTGCACGCAGGCCAGCAGCAGCCGCTCGACCTCCGCCGCCCTGCCCTCGCGCGCCTGCAACAGCGCTACCACACGGACCGCCTGGTTCATGCGTCGGCTCCGACGCGCACCACCAGCTTGCCGAAATTGCGTCCCTGGAGCAGGCCGAAGAAGGCCTCGGGGGCATTCTCCAGGCCGTCGACCCGCTCTTCGCGGTACTGGATGAGGCCGTCGGCGAACCACTTCGACATGTCGCGCTGGAATTCATCGTAGCGATGGCCGTAGTCGTCGAAGATGATGAAGCCCTGCACCTTGATGCGCTTGCGCAGGATCGTGCCCATCAGCGCCGGCAAGCGGTCCGGCCCGGGTGGCAGCTCGGTGTCGTTGTAGTGGGCGACGATGCCGCAGACCGGGATCCGGGCCTTGGCGTTGAGCAGCGGGAAGACGGCGTCGAAGACCTTGCCGCCGACGTTCTCGTAATAGATGTCGATGCCGTCCGGGCAGGCCTCGGCCAGTCGTTCGGCGAAGTCCGCGGCATGGTGGTCGAGGCAGGCATCGAAGCCGAGCACCTGCACGGCGTGGCGGCATTTTTCCGCACCGCCGGCGACGCCGACCACTCGGCAGCCCTTGAGCTTGCCGATCTGTCCGACGGTGGCGCCGACCGGCCCGGTGGCGGCGGCCACCACCAGGGTCTCGCCGGCCTGGGGCTTGCCGATGTCGAGCAGGCCCATGTAGGCGGTGAAGCCGGGCATGCCGAGCAGGCCCAGGGCGTAGGACGGATGCTCCGGCGACTCGCCCAGGCGCGCCAGGCCGCTGCCGTCGGATAGCGCGTAGTCCTGCCAGCCGTTGGCCGAGAGCACCCAGTCGCCGACCTTGAACCCGGGATGGTTCGAGGCTTCCACCCGGCTGACCGTGCCGCCGACCATGACCGCGCCGAGTTCCACCGGCGGCGCGTAGGACGGCGCGTCGCTCATCCGTCCGCGCATGTAGGGATCGAGCGACAGGTAGACGGTGCGCAGCAGCACCTGGCCCGCGCCGGGCTCAGGAAGCGGAACCTGCTCGATGCGGAAGTTATCCCGGGTCGGGGCGCCGTGGGGGCGCGAGGCGAGGACGATGCGGCGGTTGACCTGCGTGGATTGGGACATTTCCAGACTCCTCTGTCTGACGAATGTGGCGAACGGCTCATACCGTGCGCCGGGCAAATTAGACCAGTCAACTACTGACGGGTCGAAAAAATACCCGCCTCTTGCGGGGCGGGTATTTCCTGGCGGTACCTCAGATTTCCAGCAGGCTGCGGGTGGTCTGCATGGCTGTCTCCAGCGGTCCCGGGCTGCGGTGCAGCTTGCTCAGCAGGCTCGCGCCGAGCCACAACTGGTACAGCGCGCTGGCCATGTGCCGGGCATCGCAGGGCGCGAGGGAGCCGTCGTCGTGGCCCTGCCCGAGGCAGCCGACCAGGCGTTCGATGATCCCGTCGGAGCCGTCGCGCAGGGTGATGCGCATGCTTTCCGAAAGGTCCGCGACCTCGGCGCTGAGCTTGACCACCAGGCAGCGCTGCTCGTCGCAGGGCGGGCAGGCGTTGTCCAGCCACTTCTGCCAGTAGCTCATCAGTCGTTCGCGGGCATTCAGCCCTGGCGCGGAGAAGCGTTGGTCCATGTCCGCCAGGTAGACGCGGAAGTAGTCCTCCAGCAGGGCCTGGCCGAACTGTTCCTTGGATTTGAAGTAATGGTAGAACGAGCCCTTGGGAACGCCCGCGCTCTGCAGGATTTCGTTGAGGCCGACTCCGGAGAAGCCTTTGACCGCCATGATCCGGTATCCGGTATCGAGCAGATGCTGGCGGGTGTCGTCGTAGCTGGTTTTCATGGGGCGCACGGTAGCTTGAATTAGACCAGTCGTCTAGAAATAATTCGAAGCCATGAGTATAGCGCCGACGGCAACTGCGCCGCTGTCGGGAACCGTGCGGAACGGACGCCGGTCCGGCGCCCGCCCCGCTCCGCGGATTTACCCCTCGCGGACCTAGCAGGCCGCGACCGCCACGGCGGCAGGCTCCGGCTGGAAGCGCGCGGCGAGGAACGGCGCGATGTCCAGCGGCAGCGTCTCTTCGTGGACCAGCCGGTCGAGCAGCACCCCGGTGATCGCCGACGTGAGGATGCCGGTGCGGAAATGCCCGCAGGCATTCAGGTAGCCCTCCACTTCAGCCACCGGACCGAGAATCGGCAGTTCGTCCGGCGAGCCCGGGCGCAGGCCGGCCCAGGTGCGCTTGAGGTTGACCTGTTGCAGCTCCGGCACGCAACGCACCGCGCCCTGCACCAGGCCGGCGATTTCCGGGAAGGTGTTGCTGACGTCGAAGCCCTTGTCCTCGGTGGTGCTGCCGATCAGGATCTCGCCATTGTCCTTCTGCGCCATGTAGCAGTCGCTGGTGGTCAGGCAACCGTTCAGCAGTCGTGGCATGCGCTCGGTGAGGACGATCTGGCCCTTCACCGGCTTCACCGGGATGCGCCGGCCTGTGGCCATTTCGCTGAGTTCCGCGGCCCAGGCGCCGGCGGCGTTGATCAGGGTCCGGCAATGCAGCACCCCGGCATTGTCCGTGCGCACCCCGCTGATCCGCCGGCCCTGGCGCAGCACGCCAGTGACGTTGGTTCCCGGCAACAGCTCGACGCCGTTCTGGCGCGCCGCCTCCAGGTAGGCGTCGGCCAGGCGGAACGGGCTGACCTGGTGGTCGCAGAGGAATTCCAGCGCGCCGTGGGCCGCGTGGCTGACCGCCGGCTCGGCACGACGCAGTTCCTCGCGGTCCAGCCAGCGCACCTGCTCGGCCAGATGCGGGATCTGCGCCACGATGTGCTCGGCGTACTGGCGATCCTCGTCGTCCTGGATCACGTATTTCAGCCCGGTGCGCTCGAACTTGAAGTCCATCCCGTGGCGTTCGATCAGTTCTCGGTGCAGTTCCGGGTACAGCGCGTTGGATTGCAGGGCGAGGTCGAAGAACGCCGGCGGCAGGATGTGCGGCGTGCTCGCGTCCACCGCCACCGCCGCGCCCTGGGCCTCGCGCCGGTTGCGGGAGGACATCATGCGGAAGAAGATCACCCCGCAGCCCAGTCCCACCGATTCGCCGATGGCCCAGAGGCCGCCGGCCGAGGCGCGGGTGGCGTTGCCCGGTCGCTTGTCGTCGACCACGGCGATGCGCAGGTTGCCGCGCCTGGACAGTTGGTAGGCGCAGGACGCGCCGATCACGCCGCCGCCGGCAATCACGATGTCATAGGTTCTGTTCATGTTCAGGCTTCCGTACCGAGGTTCTGGAATGCGGAAAACGGGATCGGATCGATCGGGAAACGCGGCCGCAGCCAGCCGACGTCGTGGCGTCCGGTGGCGCGGCGCAGGCGATCGCTGCAGTAGCCGATGCACATCCGCCCCTGGCAGTCGCCCATGCCGGCGCGGGTGCGCATCTTCAGCCCGGGGATGTCCTGCACGCCCTGTTCGAGCGCGCGCTCGATGTCGCCACGGGTGACCTGTTCGCAGCGGCAGATCACCGTATCGGCCCGCGCCAGTTCGACCTGGCGGGCGCCGCGCTGGGTGTAGCGCTCGACTCCGGCGCGGAAGCGCTTGATCGCCTCCAGGCGGGCGAGATGGGATTCTCGGCGTTCGATGGCCTCGGCGGGCGCGATGGCCTCGCGTTGCAGGAGGATCGACAAGGCCGCGATGCGCCCGCCGATCATCGCCGCCTCGCCGCCGCGGATACCCGCCATGTCGCCGGCCAGGTGGATGTGCGGTTGGCTGCTCTGCTGCCAGACGTTGCATTCCGCGCGCAGGTATCCGTCGTCGCTGAAGCCGTGCTCCAGACCCAACTGCTGGCTGAGCTGGGTGCGTGGGATGAAGCCATAGCCGACCGCCAGGGTGCTGGCCTTCACCGGTCGCGCGTTTTCCAGGTCGGGCCGCCACTCTTCGTCGTAGGGCGCTACCGTCACTTCCGTCAGTTCCCCCTCGCCGCTGGCCTCCACCACGCCCCAGCCATAGTGCAGCGGAATGCCGTTGAGCTTGAGATAGCCGAGCATGCTCAGGCCGTCGAGGAACAGTTGCGGCTTGTTCAGCAGCGCCAGGCTTTCCCTGGCCATGCGGCCGAACGCGCAGGCCTCGTAGACCCCGGCGACACGTACCCCGGCCGCATGCAGCTGGCAGGCCACCAGTGGCAGCAGCGGGCCGCTGCCGGCGATCAGGGTATCGCCCAGGGGCTTCACCACGCCGCTCTTGATCTGCAATTGCAGGCCGCCGAGGAGCATCACCCCGGGCAGGGTCCAGCCGGGGAACGGCACGCTGCGCTCATGGCAGCCGGTGGCCAGGAGCAGGTGCGAATACTCCACCTCGTGCAGCCGTTCCGCCTCGTCGAGGACCATCAGGCGCTGGCCGTCGCCACCGACCACGCGGCTGTTCAGGCGCAGGTCGATGTGCCCGGCACAGGCGGAGAAATCGCGCCGCAGTTTTTCCAGCATCCGGGTGTAGCGCGCGCCGAGGTAGGCCGGATCGACGCCGGCCCGCAAGGGGCCGCGATAGACCACCCCGCCGGGACGCGAGGCCTCGTCGAAGAGGACGCAGGGGACCCCGCGCCTGGCCAGCTCGATGGCTGCGGCCATACCGGCCGAGCCGCCGCCGACGATCACCGGGCGCAGGTTCATGGCCGTTCCTCCTGGTCGAAGCGGTTGCTTTCGGTTTCCACCCGCATGCCCGGCCGGACGACGGTCTGGCAGGCGCGGCGCTTGGGCCGGCCGTCGATGGCGACCAGGCAGCAGTGGCATACGCCCATGCCGCAGAAGGCGCCGCTGGCCTGGCCATGGTCGTTGCGCGCGAGCCGGCGCAGGCCCACGGCATTGAGCACGTTGAGCACGGTCTCACCGGCAGCCGCCGCGACGGGCTGGCCATTGAGGTGGATGGTCATGTCTGCCCGCGAGAGGGGCTGGATATCGTGTTGACGTTCAAGAAGGTGCATTGCCCTTTCATCCGTGAGAGAGAGTCGGGAGCCGGCGACACTAGGAGTCGGGCCGGGCGCGGACATTGATCCATGACAGGTGGGTATCTTCCCCTGCCAATTCTGGTAGGTGGGGTGCAGGCGTTCGCGCGGAAAAGTCGAACCCGCGCCTACCCCAGGGTGCCAAGCAGCAAAGCCGGCTCACCCGTGGAGGCCCCATGCTGCAATCCTTCCAACCGCCCTGGTGGTAACGCGCGGTGATCTACCAGGTCTACCCGCGTTCGTTCACCGACAGCGACAGCGACGGCGACCTGCCCGGCCTGGTCGCGCGCCTGGACCACCTGCGCCGCCTTGGCGGCGACGCCCTCTGGCCGTCACCGGTGTATCGCTCGCCCGACCCCGGCGCTGCCGCCGCAGATCGCCACCACCCGTCTTTCCGTCATGTCCGACTCAGTGCGCGCGGGCCACGCCGCGCAAGAGGTTGGCGCTGAGCTTGTCGGCGTTGCAGGTCGCGATGTTGGCCAGCGAGACGATGCCTACCAGGCGCTTGTTGCGATCCATTACCGGCAAGCGGCGCTTCTCCAGTTGCGCCATGTTCTTCGCCACATGGTCCACTTCCTCGTCCTCGAAGCAGTAGCGCAGTTCCCCGCTCATCACCTCGCGCACCGGGCGGTCGGCTCCGAGTCCATCGGCGAGGCCGCGCACCGCCAGGTCGCGGTCGGTGACCACGCCGGTCAGGCGCTCGCCCTCGTTGACCAGCAAGGCGCCGATATCGGCTTGGCGCATCAGCAGCGCCGCCTCGCCGAGGGTGGTCTGGGGGGTGACGGTACGTACTTCGCGACTCATGATTTCACGGACTTTCATCGTTCTGTCTCCTTCTTCCGGCGCGCCGTTTTCGGCGCGGCTCTCCCTGCTTGTGAATCGCCCGCATACGGGGAGTTCGAAGTTTCTTCCCGGCGTCGCAGTCATCTACCTAGCGCTCGCGCAGGCAGCGTGCGGAAAACAAAAAATTTGTCCGCGTTTTCTGATATCTCGCCGCTGCCCGGATTCTTATTCTCGACTCCTTCTTTGGCATATGCGGGAAAACGAACCATGCGTATCGACGGTCATCGTCAGGTGGTTTCTAACGCAACGGCACAGCCCGGACCGCTACTGCGCCCTGCGGATATGCAGGCACGGGCTCTACAGGACCTGTTCGATGCGCAGGGGGTGGGGGTTCCCGTCGAACATGCCTTGCGCATGCAGGCGGTGGCCAGGCAGACGAATACCGTCTTTGGCATTCGCCCGGTTGAAAGAATCGTCACCACGCTGATCGAAGAGGGTTTCCCGACCAAGGGCTTCTCAGTGAAGGGGAAAAGCTCGAACTGGGGTCCGCAGGCGGGGTTCATCTGTGTCGACCAGCATCTCAGCAAGCGGGAAAACCGCGACACGGCGGAAATACGCAAGCTGAACCTGGCTGTGGCGAAGGGAATGGATGGCGGAGCCTATACCCAGACCGACCTGCGCATCTCTCGGCAACGCCTCGCGGAGCTGGTGCGGAATTTCGGCCTGGTGGCAGACGGTGTCGGGCCGGTTCGCCTCCTGACCGCGCAGGGCCCCAGCGGCAAACGCTATGAGTTCGAGGCCCGCCAGGAGCCGGACGGTCTCTACAGGATCAGCCGCCTGGGGCGGTCGGAAGCGGTGCAGGTACTGGCCAGCCCGGCTTGCGGGCTGGCGATGACCGCCGATTATGACCTCTTCCTGGTAGCGCCCTCGATCGAGGCGCATGGCAGTGGTGGTCTCGATGCAAGAAGGAATACCGCGGTCAGATACACCCCCCTCGGTGCAAAGGATCCCCTGAGCGAGGACGGATTCTATGGCAGGGAGGATATGGCCAGGGGAAACATCACTCCGCGCACGCGGCAACTGGTGGACGCCCTCAATGACTGCCTGGGCCGGGGGGAGCACAGGGAGATGTTTCACCACAGCGACGATGCGGGCAACCCAGGCTCCCATATGGGTGACAACTTCCCGGCCACCTTCTACCTTCCCCGGGCCATGGAGCATCGGCTCGGAGAAGAGTCCGTTCGCTTCGACGAGGTCTGCGTGGTGGCGGATCGGAAGAGCTTTTCATTGCTGGTCGAGTGCATCAAGGGCAACGGCTATCACTTCACCGCCCATCCCGACTGGAACGTGCCGCTGCGGCCCAGCTTCCAGGAGGCGCTCGACTTTTTCCAACGTAAGGTCTGATGCGCGAAGGTCGTTGGCAAAGCCCGCTTTCCCCGGCGGCATGGGCATCCTGCCGCCTGTTCGAACGGGACTTTCCGAAGCCCCGGACCGGCTCTCTTCGGCCGATGTGAAAACGGCGCATCCCGTTGGGGATGCGCCGTACGCTTCAGCGGTTCGGCACGGTCAGGACGAGCGTCCGCCGCCGTGGCTGTGCTGGCCACCCTTGCGTCCTGCCTCGGAGGCCTTTTCCCGATCGTTGGCGAAGTTCCCGCCGCTCTGCTGGCCGCCCTTGCGGCCCGCCTCGGCGGCTCTTTCCGGGTCATTGGCGAAATTGCCTCCGCTCTGCTGGCCACCCTTGCGCCCGGCTTCGGCGGCGCGCTGCGGGTCATTGGCGAAGTTGCCGCCGCTGGCCTGGCCACCCTTGTGGCCGATCTCCTGGTAGAACTCCTTGCCGTGGCTCCTGGAGGTAGCTGCGCCGCCTTTCTGCCCGGCTTCGCTGGTGCTCATGCCTTGTCGTTTGTCGGTCATGCTCGTGTCCTCCTCTCGAGGGTTGAAAGGGATGCGGCGTTTTTCGCCGCGTGCACTTACTCCGAAGGCTTGCGCGATGGATCGTTCAAACTCTTTGCGGGCGCCCTGGGACGAAAAAATCATTAGCCGATCCAAGGCCTTCCGCTTGCCGGAATATGCTGGGCGGCGCGGGAAACTAAGAATGGATACTCCACTGGCAGGCGGCAGCGGGTATAGGCGAATCGTCCACCGTATGGATCAGTCCGCAAGCCAGGGCGTCTTCCGGACCAAGGATGCGCGGATAGGCCATCAGGTAGCGCGGGATGTCCAGGCGTTCCGGCGCATCACGGGTGTTCTCGGCGACGATCCGGGCGTAAAGCTCCAGGTCGTAGTCGAGGCTCATCGCATATTCCGCCATCCGCGCATGGTCCACCGCGCCATGCAGGGTCCAGTGGAAAGGATGGAACAGGAACTTGCTGTGGGCACTGGCGCTGCGTCGCTCGCCGGCGAGGAACAGGATGTTGCCCATCGACTCGACGGTACCCAGGTTGTGGGTATGTATCGGCACCGGCAGCGCGCGCAGGAAGTTGTACAGGGTAAAGCCGTAGCTGCATTCCCCGCCCATGGTGGCGATGTTGATCCGCAACTCCTCGGCCTCCTGTTGCAGGACCTTGGCGCAAGTGTTGATCAGATTGCCGCAGGTGGACGAATTGATCGGCCCGGTGAAATGGATGATGTGCTGCTTGGACATGCTCGCCTCTCTTTCCGTATCGGTTCCTCGACGGTCTGCACGGGTTTCCCTACAGAGGATTGCCGTACGTCCGCCGTGAGCCATCGTCGCGACGAATGGCACCCAGGGAGCGAGGGCCTGCGTTCCTCGCCGGCCTCCACGACTCAACGTGGTGCAGTGGCCTCCGGGGGCCGGTATCGAGCGCCACCCATCCCGCCGAATGAACTCCGGTGCTGCTGCGCACGCCCCACCTGCACGACCCACAGCCAGGAGCAATGCCATGCGCGCCCTCACCTTCCACGGCAGCCACGATGTCCGTATCGATCGGGTTGCCGAACCGCGCCTGCAGGAACCCGACGACCTGCTGCTTCGCGTGACCGCCACCGCCATCTGCGGCTCCGACCTGCATCTCTACCGGGGCAAGATCCCGATGGTCGAGCAGGGCGACATCCTCGGCCACGAGTTCATGGGCGTCGTCGAGGAAGTCGGCTCGGCCGTGACCGCGGTGCGTCCGGGCGACCGGGTGGTGGTGCCCTTCGTCATCGCCTGCGGCGAGTGCTTCTTCTGCCGCCTGAACCTGCACGCCGCCTGCGAGACCACCAACCCGGGGCGCGGCGCGATCCTCAACAAGAAGCAGATTCCGCCGGGCGCGGCGCTCTATGGCTACAGCCACCTGTACGGCGGCGTGCCGGGTGGCCAGGCCGAATACGTTCGGGTGCCCAAGGCCAACAGCGGGCCTTTCGTGATTCCCGACGTAATGGAAGACGAACGCGTGCTGTTCCTCAGCGACATCCTCCCCACCGGCTACCAGGCGGTGCGCAATGCCGGCGTCCGCCAGGGCAGTAGCGTGGCGATCTACGGCGCCGGCCCGGTCGGCCTGATGGCCGCCGCCTGCGCGCGGATGTTGGGCGCCGAGCGGATCTTCATCGTCGACCACCATCCCTACCGGCTGGACTTCGCCGCGCGCACCTACGGTGCGATTCCCATCGACTTCGACCAGGAGGACGATCCCGCCGCGGCGATCATCGAGCGCACCGACGGGCACCGCGGCGTCGACGCGGTGATCGACGCGGTGGGCTTCGAGGCCAAGGGCAGCGTCACCGAAACCGTGCTCACCGCGCTCAAGCTCGAAGCCAGCAGCGGCAAGGCACTACGCCAGTGCATCGCGGCTGTCCGGCGGGGTGGCACGGTGAGCGTGCCGGGCGTGTATGCCGGCTTCATCCATGGCTTCCTGTTCGGCGATGCCTTCGACAAGGGCTTGACCTTCAAGATGGGCCAGACCCATGTACAGGCACTGCTGCCGGCCTTGCTCGAACACATCGGCAACGGCGACCTGCATCCCGAGGCGATCATCAGCCACCGCCTGCGTCTGGACGACGCACCGGAGGGCTACGCCCTGTTCGACGAAAAACGCGAGGATTGCCGCAAGGTCGTCCTGCGCCCATGAGCCATCGCGGCGCGGCGGCTCAGTCGTCGCGCCGTCGCTCCTCGCCGCATCCGCACTGGCGCTCTTCCTCGGCGGCGACGCTTTCCGGCGTCTCGCCGTCCTGCTCGCCCATGTGCTGGTAGCGCTGACGCAGTTCGCGAAGGGTATCGGCGTCCAGGTCGTCCAGACCGAGCAGCGCATTGTGGGCACGTCGGGTGCTGCGCAACAGTTCGTCGATCTTGATATGCAGCGCGTCGGTATCGCGGTTCTGGGTGTTCTGGATGAGGAAGACCATGAGGAAGGTGACAATGGTGGTCGAGGTATTGATCACCAGTTGCCAGGTATCGTTGAAGTCGAAGAGCGGCCCGCTGATCGCCCACAACAGGATCAATCCGAGGGCAACGACGAAGGTTGGCGGGCGGCCGGCCCAGTTGGACAGGCGTTGGGCGAAACGGGAAAAACTCATGGCGGCGGACTCCCTGCTGCATTCTCCCTACTGATGACCGCCCGCCCCGCCGGGCTTTCCAACGACCGGACGAAATGACCGGCGCCCTGCGGGCGCCGGCGACTTCAGGCGGGACGACGGGCTTCGCCGGGGCCCGCTACGTCGGGATCGTCCGGGGCGAATTCCGGTTGCGCCTCGCTCGCCTGGTCGCGCTTGCCCCGCTCGGGACGTAGCGTCGGCGAGGCGGGGCTCAGCGGGGTGTTTTCTGTCTCGGGTGTTTCGCGCTTGGCGGTCATCTCGAGGCTCCTCTGCCGTGCCTCCACGCTAAGGTGCCGGGCGTGGAGGCCGGGACTCGCCCGCCGACGTCGGGCATCCGCGCTCAAGGCGCTTTGTCGGCAGCCGCGCCAGCGCCCAGGTCCGCACCTGTCAGCGGATCGGTCATGGGGTCGGAGCGGGTGCGGTCTGCCATTCGCTGCAACACCTCCTGCTCAGTCTCGGACAGGTTCACGCTGGCCGTGCCATCGCCTCCATCCAGGGCCGGCTGTGGCGCCTCCACGTATTCCCAGCCATCACCCTCGTTCCAGGAACCGCGCGTGTCGCCCTCGCCGCGCGACATGTTCAGGTAACGCCGGGCGAACTCCGGCATCCCTTGCAGCTTGCCTTGCGGGAAGTTCGGCTGGATCGAGTGCAGGGCCTTTTCGAAGGAAAGCTGGTGCGCCAGCTCGCGGGTCATGAGGAAGGTCAGCGCATCCTTGATGCCGGGATCGTCGGTGAGGTTGATCAGTCGTTCGTAAACGATCTTCGCACGCGCCTCGGCGGCGATGTTGGAACGCAGGTCCGCGGTCGGCTCGCCGATGGTATCGATGTAGGCCGCGCTCCAGGGTACGCCACCGGAGTTCACCAGGGCGGGCCCGCCGCCGTAAAGCAGCGAGGTGATATGCGAGTCGTTGCCGCCTCCGGTCAACGAACGGTACAGCTCGGCCTCCTCCTCCACCGCTTCGGCCAGACGCCCCTTGGCGCCCTTGTTGAGCATGCCGACGATCGAACCGATGATTTCCAGGTGGCTGAGTTCCTCGGTGGCGATGTCCATCAGCAGGTCCTTGCGACCGGGATCGCACTCGCCGAGGCCCTGGGTGAAATAGCGCATGGCGGCGGCCAGCTCGCCCTGCGGCCCGCCGAACTGCTCCAGCAGCAGGTTGGCCAGGCCAGGATCGGGCGCGGCGACCCTGACGGTGTACTGCAGTCGCTTGTCATGTACGAACATGGTTCGTTCCTCTGTGGGTTCGTGGACCTTCCCTCCGACGGACATTCGAACAACGGCTATTCGAAGCGGCGCTTTCATCCTGCGCACGGAAGCTCGGAATCCCGCAGCGGGCGATGGTTCAGAACTTTTCCCCAACGCGTCTCGCCTGGCGCAACGGCGCCGCTGCGCTGACTGCTACCGGTCGGAAAAGAAACTGAACGCTGCGCCCGGCGGCCACCTCTGAGCAGACACATACACACCGAGGAGAACCGCGATGACGAGCAAACAGGAAAACCTGCTGGACTGGCTGCGCGATGCCCACGCCATGGAGCAACAGGCCGAGCAGATGCTGAAAGCGCAAGCCGCGCGGCTGGAACACTATCCGCAACTGAAGACGCGGATCGAACAGCACATCGAGGAAACCCATGGCCAGCAGCGTCTGCTCGAGGAGTGTCTGAAGCGCCTGGACAGCAGTCCGTCGACGCTGAAGGACATCGGCGCCAAGCTGATGGCCTTCGGCCAGGCGGTGGCTGGCATGACAGTCAGCGACGAAGTGGTCAAGGGCGCCATGAGCGGCTATGTGTTCGAAAACATGGAGATCGCCGCCTACACCGTGCTGATCGCCGCCGCCCGCGAGGTCGGCGACGCCGAAACCCTTGCCGCGCTGGAACGCATCCTGCCCCAGGAACAAGCCATGGCGGACTGGTTGCGCGACCATCTGCCGGAACTCACCCAGGCCTTCCTTGCCCGCGACTCTCAGCCGGACACCGAGGCCAAGCGATGAACCCAAGGGTGATCGGGGCGTGCTGCGGGCGATCGGACCCGCAGGCGCCCCTGCTCAAGACCCTGACTTTCGCCATACTGCACTTCAGCATCGCCTTCGGCGTGGCCTACACGCTGACCGGCTCGGTGCTGACCGGCGGCCTGATCGCGCTGATCGAACCCAGTTGCAACACCGTGGCGTTCTATTTCCACGAGCGTGTCTGGCAGCGCTTCGGCGCCCGGCCGCGCCGGGAGAGCGGACACGGCCACGGCAATCTGGTGCCGTCGGAACGCCGCGACTGAGCCGGCGCGCTTCGAGGGCGACGAAAGCCGCCACCGGGCGCAGCAAGCCGGTGGTTCGAGGAGCGACGAGGGTCTCGCGTGTCCGTAGGCGCGTCTCCTTGGAAAGAAGATTTCCTGGCCTCACCCGCGTTTCGGCAATTCCGTCGAAATCGTCGGTTCGCGATGGAGAAAGCGAGGCCTTTGCCGTTTCGTTTCGCCTGCCTGGAAGAGGCGCCCGTCCATCGTTGCATGTTTCGCTCGCCGGTATCGTCGCGGCTAAGGTCAGAGTAACGATCCACCCTGGAGTATCAGCCATGACTACGCCCCGCATGATTGCCAACAGTTTCCGAAATTACCTGGCTGGCTACGACTGCCTGGTTTCCATCAGCGATACCCATGAAGTCACCTTGCAATTCAGCAGCCATGTCAATCCGCAAGAAAACATCACCATTCCAGGAGTCGCCCTCGATCTCCTGGCCAGTGACGAGGCGGTACGCCGGATGAGCGAAGTCCTTCACGACGAGTTCGCCCTGCTCCTCGCCGGTGCCCGCCGTACGCCGCGGATCGGGCGCGCCTGTTCCTGAGCGGCCCGGCTCAGTGATAGCCGGCATCGGCGCTCTTGCCGCGAAATACGTAGTAGCTGCAGGCGGTGTAGCCGAGGATGAAGGGAATGATGAACGGCGCGCTAGCCGGCCAAGGCCGGCTGGAGATTTTCCTCCAGCAGCTCCTCCACCAGCCGGCGCAGTGCCGGATGGCGCTCCTGGCCCGCTTCGCGCAACCTCCGGTAACGCCGCAACTGGCGGGCGGCGGAGGTCTCTTCGAGTAACCCGCAGGCATGCTGGTAGGCCCATTCGTTGCCCTGGCGGGCCTGCGGCCGGCACTGTCGCCAGGCCATTTCCAGCCAGTCCCCGGCACCTACGCAGCGGCCTTCGACGAGATAGCGGCCGGCGCAACCGTAACGCAGCGCCTGCCAGTAGTTTTCCTCCAGGCAGGCGTCGCGCGCGACCGGCAACGCACGCGGCTCCGCGCCCAGCGCTTCGCCCACCAGCGCCCTGAACAGCCCGGCCAGGCTCAGCGCGTCGGCCAGGCGCGGGCAGGCGTCGCAGATACGCAGCTCCAGGGTCGGCACATGGGATGACGGCCGGATCATCCACCAGACCTGGCCATCCTCGCGGATGCAGCCGGTCTCGCGCAGCAGCGCCAGGTGGCGGCGATAGGCGTCCTCGTCGGGCAAGGCAGGAGGAATGTTCATCCTCGGCCACTCGCCGCAGAGTGCCCGTCGATAGCTCGCCAGGCCGCTGCGCCGGCCGCCGCGGAACGGCGAGGATGCGCTCAACGCCAGCAGCAGCGGCAGCCACGGCAACACGCGCTGGAGCACAGCCATGCGGTCGTGGCTCGGCGGTATCTCCACATGCACGTGCAGGCCGCAGACCAGGCTGCGCCGGGCCACCCGCCCCTGGTCCTCGAACAGGCGGGCGAAGTGCGCCGCCGGGTTGCTTCGCGCCCGCCGCCAGTCGGCGAAGGGATGGGTGCCGACGCAGAGCGAGCGCAGGCCGAATTCCATGGCCAGATGCGCCAGGCGTTGCCGGGCCTGACCGTGGAAGCGCGCGGCCTCGGCCAGGGTGGAGAACACCGGGCTGGCCACCTCGACCTGGCATTCGAACATCTCCTCGGCGAAATGCTCGCCGAGCGTGTCGCGGCAGGCCGCGACGAATCCGGCGGGTGCGGAGCGGACGATGTCCAGGTCGGAGGCATCGAGCAGGAAGAATTCTTCCTCGATGCCGAAGCGAAGGCCGCTGGCGGCCAGGTCGTGGGTCATCGGCGCAGCTCCCGGGGTTTGTCTCGGGAAGACGCCGGAGTGTCGCCGAGGTTCGTTTTTTCCGCCGTGAGGTTCCCCGGCGCGCCGCCGATCCTGCCAGTGAAACCTTTTTCCCCTGGTGTCACTCGCACCCATATGTGTGGTCGCCCCGGCCGCCCCCGCAAACCCACGACAAGGAACGCGACATGAGCCTGTCTTCGCCCCTCCCTGCCTTCAGTGCAAGCCCTTCGCCCAGGGTCCGCGACCTGTACCACGCCCTGCTCGACGAGCCCCGCGAGCACCTCGAAGCCGCCGGCGAGTTCCTCGACCAGCAATTGAGCCTGGCCGCCACCCATGACGACGACCTGCCGGAGGACCCCGCCGATTGGCCGGCCTGGCTCGATGCCGGGGCCCGGCGCACCGCCGAGGCGCATGCCGAATACCTCCGGGCACGTCGGCGCGGCGAAGGGCGACGCTACTTCCAGGTTCCCTCCCAGGCGATGCACTTCATTCGCAGCGTGGCCCCGACCAAGCTGGTCGACGGCGCCTGGCTCTATGGGCTGTTGCCGCATCATGGCGAGGAACGCCTGCGGCCGCTGCTGGAGACCTTCCTCGAAGAACTCGGCGACGGCGTCCCGGCACGCAACCACGTCCTGCTCTACCGGCGCCTGCTGGCCAGCATCGGCAGCGAGGAAGTCGAAGGCCTCAGCGACCTCCACTACCTGCAGGGCACCCAGCAACTCGCCCTCGGCCACCTCGCCGCGGACTACCTGCCCGAAGTGATCGGCTACAACCTCGGCTACGAGCAACCGCCGCTGCACCTGTTGATCACCACTCAGGAGCTGCGCGAGCTGGGCTTCGACCCCTACTACTTCCAGTTGCACGTGACCATCGACAACGCCGCCAGCGGGCATGCGCGCAAGGCCCTGCGCGCGCTCTACGACAACCTGCCGCAGCTTGGCGGGCGCGCGGCCTTCCTCGAACGGGTGAGGAACGGCTACCGCCTGAACGAGGTCGGCCTGAGCACTACGCAGGTAATCGACGGCTTCGATCTCGAGGAAGAATTGCTGGCCATGTTCGAGCGCAAGCGCCCCTACGCCGCCGGTATGCATTCGGATCGTTGCCGGATCGGCGGGCGCACGGTGAACCAGTGGCTGGCGGTGCCCGGGCGGTTCCCGGCGTTTCTCGCCTGCCTGGAGGAAGAGGGCTGGATCCGGCGCCATGCCGATCCGCGCGGCAGCCGCTTCTGGAACCTGATCGAGGGCGACCGGGCGGCAATGTTCGGAGTCTTCACTCCCTACGAGCAGCAGTTGCTGTACGACTGGATCGCTGGCGACTGGCAAGCCCCCGCTCCGGCGGACAGGGACCCGCTTGCGCCGCTGGCGGAGCCGGCGACGGCGGGCGGAGACGTGGATGCCGAGCAGGTCGCGCTGCGGCGCGAGCTGCTGCGGCTATCCCCCGAGCAGGGCGTGGCACGCCTTCTCGAACTGATGGCCCCGCACCGCCACCACGGACCCGCCGGTCTCCTTGCCACGCGGATGTTCAGCCAGCGCTGGAGGGCCGCCCATGCCCAGCCTGAATGATCCGCGCCTGGACGTCCTGGTCAGCCTCGGCAACTGGTTGCGAGGCCAGGACTACCGTTTCGTCACCGTCACCCCGGCTACCCATGAGCGCGTCAACGCCCGCCCGGAAAACCGCATGGCCCGGGACCTGGCCGGCATCTTCGGCTGGAGCCGGGCATTCGCCGGGGAAAGCCTGCCGGCCGACTGGCTGACCCTTCTTGCCGGCGCCGACCTGATCCGCCGCGAGGCGGACGGCTGGCGCAGCCAGGTGCGCGTCTCCAGCCTCGGCGAGCAACTGTTCGTCCATTCGGCCTTCCCTACCCTGGCCGCCGACGCGGTGTTCTTCGGCCCCGACACCTACCGCTTCGACCGGCTGATCCGCAGCCACCTGGCATCGTCCGATCCGGCACGCATCCGCCGTGCGGCGGATATCGGCTGCGGCGCCGGCCCCGGCGCGATCCGCATCGCCATGGCCTGCCCGGACGCCGAAGTACACGGGCTGGATATCAATCCGGCGGCGCTCGACCTGGCGCGGGTCAACGCGGCGCTGGCGGGGGTCGGTAACCTGACCCTGGCGCGTAGCGACCTGCTGAGCCAGGCGCCCGGTCGCTTCGACCTGATCGTGGCCAACCCGCCCTATCTCCTGGATGCCTCGGAGCGCGCCTACCGGCATGGTGGCGGGATGCTCGGCGCCGGGCTCTCGCTGGCAATCGTCGATGCCGCCCTCGAGCGCCTGGAAGCCGGCGGCAGCCTGCTGCTGTATACCGGCGTGGCGATGGTCGAAGGCGGCGATCCGTTCCTCGCCCGCATCCGCGAACGCCTGGCGTCTCGGGAGTGGGACTGGGACTACCAGGAACTGGACCCGGACGTGTTCGCCGAAGAGTTGGACAGCCCCGCCTACCGCGAAGCCGAGCGGATCGCCGTGGTCGGCCTGCGGGTCACTCGTCCCGCCTGAGGCGCTCCAGGCCTTCCAGGCTCCCCACCAGATCCTCATTCAGGCGCTGCCAGCGCTCGGCCACCTCGGCCTCGGCCGGAATCACCGCGAGGACCTCGTCATCCACCCACTCCCAGGGCAGGCACAGGCGTTCCGCCTCGGCCCGGCTGGCGGCGCGCACGGTGCGGGCGAAACGCCGCCAGCCGCGCATGTGCTGGATTTCGTAGGTGGTCATGGCTCCTCCGGAAGACAGGGACGTTTGTCTTTCGGCGCTCCCCGCGTCTTCCGGTTCAAGGCCCTGGATGGGCGGTCGCGGACCGCCCGGCACGCCACCTGAACCCCCTCGCGCCGGGCCGGTCCAGACTCCTGAACGCCACAGAAAAGAGGTGCCCGTCATGACCCGCGAAATGGCTCGGCTACTGATCAGTCCCTCCAATGCCTGGCCTCGTCTGCGCCAGGACTACGACCATCACCCTTTCGCCTTCCTCGTTCCGCTGTTGCTATTGCCGCTGCTGCCGGCGGCCTGCCTGTTCATCGGCACTACCCAGGTCGGCTGGTCGCTGCCGGGCAACGACAGCGTGCAACACCTCTCCAGCGGCAGCGCACTGCTGCTGGCGACGATGTGTTACCTGGGCTTCGTCGCCGGCGTGGTGATCATGGGCTTATTCGTACGCTGGGTGCTGTTCCGCACGCCGTCGCGCCCCAGCGTACCGGGCAGCCTGACCTTCACCACGGCGATCGCCGTGCCCTTGATGCTCGCCGGGATCGTCGCCCTGGTGCCCTGGCGGATCCTCCTGCTGCTGGCCGCGGCGGCTGCCTGCGCCTACTCGGTACGCCTGCTGTTCACCGGCCTGCCGCTGTTCATGCGCATGCAGGAGCGGCAGACATTGTTCTACGCCTTCTGCATCCTCGGCGTCGGCTTCCTGACCCTGCTGACCACCGCCTTCATCTTCATCGAGTTCTGGGAGCAAAGCCTGGCCGGCAGCGGCGAGTACCTGCGCTGAGGCTCAGCCGGCCTTCAGCGTGCCGGTCAGGAACAGGTACAACTCTTCCTGGCCGAACGGCTTGGCCAGCTTGGGCAACTGTGCCGCCGCGCCTTCGATCTTTTCCGCGAAGCCGGTGGCCAGGGCCATCTTCAGCGGCCGGCCCTGGGCCATGACCCGCTCCACCAACTGGCTGCCGTTCATCCGTGGCATCGCCTGGTCGGTCAGGAGGATGTCCAGCTCCGGCGTCGCCGTGAGAATCTCCAGGGCCAGGCTGCCGGAGTCGGCCTTGAGTACCGAGCAACCGAGGTCCTCCAGCATCGCCGCGGTGTTGTTCAACACCAGCGGGTCGTCGTCCACCACCAGTACTCGACAGGACAAGCGCACCCGCTCGCTTTCGCTGGGCGCCTGCGGCGTCGCGCCATTGCCCGTACGGGCGCTTTCCGGGGTTCGCGGGACGGCGGGTATCCAGATGTTCGCGGTGGTGCCGACGCCCGGCTGGCTCTCCAGGGTGAGCCGGCCGCCGAGCTGCTCGGCGAGGCCGTCGACGATCGACAGGCCCAGCCCGGTGCCACGCCCAATTCCCTTGGTGGTGTAGAAGGGTTCCACCGCACGGCGCAGGGTTTCCTCGTCCATGCCGCTGCCGGTGTCGCTGATGCTCAGGCAGATATAGTTGCCCGGTGCGAGGCGATGGGGATTGTCCGCCGGCACCCGCTGGTTGCTCGCGGAAAAGACGATGCGCCCGCCGTTGGGCATGGCGTCGCGGGCGTTGGTGGCAAGGTTGATGATGGACAGTTCGAGCTGGTTGGCGTCGGTCAGGCCGAGGTCGAGATCCAGGGGAAAGCGCGTCTCGATCGATACGCTCGGTCCCAGGGAATGGATCAGCAGGTCGGTCATCCCGCGCAACAGGTCGGGGATCGCGCAGGGCTGCGGATCGAGACGTTGCTTGCGGGCGAAGGAAAGCATCCGCTGGGTCAGGTTGGCGCCGCGCTGGGCGGCCTCCAGGGCGTTCTGCAAGAGGTCGGCGGTGCGCTGGTCGCCGGGCAGGCGTTTCTTCAGCAGCCCGAGGCTGCCGATGATTACCGTCAGCAGGTTGTTGAAGTCGTGGGCCACGCCGCCGGTGAGGTGCCCCAGGGACTCCATCTTCTGGGCCTGGAACAGCTCCTGGCGGGCCCGTTCCAGTTCGCGTTCGGCTTCGATCCGGTGGGTGATGTCACGGGTTACCTTGGCGAAGCCGATCAGCCGGCCATCGCTGTCGCGGATCGGATCGATCACCACGTTGGCCCAGAAGCGACTGCCGTCCTTGCGCACCCGCCAGCCTTCCTTCTCGAAACGCCCTTCGCGTTCGGCGGCGGCCAGGCCGCGGGCCGGCTCGCCGGCCTCGCGGTCTTCGGGGGTGTAGAAGCAGGAGAAGTGCCGGCCGATCACCTCTTCCGGCAGGTAGCCCTTGATCCGCTGGGCGCCGAGGTTCCAGTTGGTGATCCGCCCGCGGTGGTCGAGCATGTAGATGGCGTAGTCGGTAACGCTCTGCACCAGCAGGCGGAACTGCTCCTGGCTGCGCCGCAGCGCCTCCTTGGCTGCGCGCCCTTCGCTGAGGTCGTGGATCAGCTGGGCGAAGCCGAGCAACTGGCCCTGGCTGTCGCGGATGGCGTCGATCACCACCTGCGCCCAGAAACGCTTGCCGTTGCTGCGCACCCGCCAGCCCTCGGTCTCGAAGCGGCCCTCGGCATCCGCCTGGCGCAGCGCCTGTTGCGGAACGCCGGCGTCGCGGTCCTTGCGGGTATGAAAGCAGGCGTAGTCGCGGCCGAGGATCTCGCTCGCGTCGTGGCCGAACAGGCGCGCCGCGCCGGCGCTCCAGCTGGCGATACGGCCAGCGCTGTCCAGGGTGTGGATCGCGTAGTCGTCTACCGCTTCGTCGAGCAGGCGGTTGCGCGTGGCCTGGTTCAAGGGGACTTTCGGTTTTCTTGTGGTTTTCATGGACGTGTTCACTCGTCGGCTGCTCGACCCGGGCTGCAAGGCACACCCAGCAAGGTAGTACGAAGAACGTCTTCCGGCCGCTCGCTGGCTCGCCCCAGGAACTTGGCCGACCTTTCGGAAGACCCCGGCGCGGCCGGCGAATTCCATTCGCCGGAACCTTGTCCGGAGTATGGCTTTCGATATGCAGGTAGGGACATCTCCTTTCCACCGCACCGACCCCGGAGTTCCCATGCGCAATCTGGAAACCGCAACCCTGAAGCTGGGGATATTCCATCCCCACGACAGCCTGAGCCAGGCGCTGATCGCCGCCGCCCTGCAGCGGCAGATCGAAGTCAGCGCCTTGCAAGCCGACCTCAACAGCCTGCAGGCGCGCCCCGGGCTGCGCTGCAAGCCAGCCAGCCTGGCGTCGTCGATCGAGGTCAGCCAGGCGGCGGCCGGTCTCGACCTGCTGTTCGCGCCGTTGTCCGACTACGCCGCCAAAGCCTTGCCGCCGATCTGCGCCGCGCTGATCGATGGCGCCCTGCGCGCCGAGGTACCGCGCCTGTTCCTGCTTGGCCATTGGCAATGGCTGGTGGCGCCGCGCGACGCCGGCGAGGAGCAACTGGGTGCCGGGCTCGAGCGCAGCCTCACGGTCAGCGGCCTGGACTGGACGCTGGTGGAGGTCCCGAGCCTGCCCGCCGGCCTGCGCATCGACGATTTCAGCCGCGCCGGCGACGTCGCGGAAGTGGAGGCCGCCAGGGTGTTCGCCTGCGCCGAAGCGCTGCTCGACGAAGTCCGTCTCGGCCTGCACAAGCGCCAGTGCCTGCGCCTGGCGCCCTGAGGAGAACCCGCCATGTCCGGCCCCGATACTCTCAGCCAGGCCTTCGGCACCTTACTGCTGGCCCTGGCCTTCAGCGCCTTCATCGTTTTCGTTCGCGACTACCGCCCGGGCGGGGTCAGCGGCGCCTGGTACGACCTGGTGCTCGCCTTCGTCGCGGTATGGCTGGCGTTCTGGCCCGAAGCCGGCGTACTCGCACGCTCGCCGAGCCTGGCCAATGCCCTGGGGTTGGTCTTGCAGGTCGGCGCTACCCTGCTCGGCTGCCTGCTCGGTTACGGGGTGGCAAGGGGATTGCGGCGGGCGATGCGGGAAACCCGGCAAAAAAGATCGGCTTCTTCGCCAACGAGCCGGCGAGGTTCCTAGAGGAAATATCAAGAAAATCCATATAACCATATGGGCGAAAAGTTCTTTCGAATGCCCATAAGGAGCGCCGAACGGGCTTTTCGCCCGTCATGATCGCACTCCGACATGAGCGTTCTGCACGACTTCTTGCATTCTGCATCCCGCGCCTCATGCGGGATACAGCTTATCCCGCAGATTCTGGATGTGGCCGGTATTTCATCGGCGCGGCGCCTATAGTTATCCCTACCGTTGTACGTATCGACGGTTTCTCTCTGATTCAGGCTAATCCCGCTCCAGGGACGGAGTGGATCTTTTTCTTGCGCTTCGCGAACTGGGGAGACCTGACCAGATGAACCTTTCCTACCTGTACCTGAAGAAGATCCTCGAGGAGGAACTGCGCGACCACGACTGCCAGTGCCAACTGAACCCCGACTTCACGGTGACCATCAGTTGCCGCGTCGACGGCCCCCACGGCGCGCTCTACATCGTGCCCAACAGCGACTTCCTGAAGAGCAGCAGCTTCAGCGACCTCAGCGCCTTCATCCTCAACCTGCGCGAGGAAATCAGGCGCTTCGGCGAGTTCGAGGCGGAACTCCAGACCGGCACCGGCTGAGCCCCTCCCCCCTTCTTTTTCCCCCTCCCGCCGTCAGGGCTGCTGGTAGTGTCCCGGCGTGGTGCCCGGTTCATGGGTACGCTCCACCTTGCTGACCTGGATATCGCTGATCGCCTCGGCGTCGTGCGGTCGATGCAGTGCCTCCAAGTGGCGGCGGGCCTCCTCGCGGCTGAGGGTATCCGCCTCGCTGTGCAATTCGCAGGTCATCGGCTGGTCGTCGAGGATGTAGCTGATCAGGAACAGATGGCTGGCCATCGTCTCGCCCTCCTCTCTTCGATGGGCCCTGCGCCAGGCGCAGGGCCCATGGCTATCACGGCAGGTTCGGCGGCAGTTCGGCGTCCAGCGCAGCGTCCTGCCGCGAGTCGTCGCGCTGGCGCTCCTGCAGGCGCTGCAGGCGGCGGGTCAGGTGCTGCACCTCTTCGCGCAGCAACTGCAACTCTTCTCGCGGTTCATTGAGCAGGCCCTTGACATGGCAATGCCCACTCAACCCGCGGCTGACCAGCAGGCCGCCGGCGACCGCCTTGCAGGCGCCGGGCAAGCCACCGCGGGCCAGGCCGAAGCCGGCCAGGACCAGTCCGGCGCCGATGGAAGCGAGTCGCTCGCCGCGCTGCAGGTTGTGCGGCAGGCCATTGGCCGTCGAAGTCGGCAGGTATTCGTTCATGGAATTCTCCTTGCTTCGGTTATCGGTCAGGCTTCGTCGTCCGGCGGTTGCACGAGGAACTCGACCAGCGTCCGCCGGCAAGCCTCGATGCCCTCTTCCAGGACGATCTCGAAACCGTGGGTGTTCTCGGTCGGAATGCCGATGCAGCCGACCTGCGCGGCCTCGCCGTGGCTCAGCAGCGCGCTGGCGTCCGAGGCGAAGTCCACCAGCAGCGCCGCCTGCGGCTGGTACTGGCAGCGTTCGGCGGCGCGCAACAGGCGGTCGGTGACATGGCGGCTGTAATAACCCTTGGAGTCGCCGCTGTTGACGATCGGGTCGCGGCACAGCCGGGTGCCGTATTCGGCTACCGTTGGGCCGACTTCCACCGCGATGCTGATGTCGCCCGGCAGTCGGCGCGCGGCGAACAGCGCGCCGGCGTTACTCTCCTCCTCCATGGTGGTGAGCACCAGGTAGAGGTCGCCGTGCAACTCATCGCGGCGCCGGGCGATCTCGCGAGCCACGCCGAGCACTGCGAGCAGCGGTGCGCGGTCGTCGAGGAAGTGCGCGGCGACGCAATCCTGGAAGTACAACGGGCGCCGCCACAGACGGTTGAGCACCACGCGGGTACCCGGTCGCACGCCCAGGTTCGCCAGCTCCTCGGCGCTGCGCCGGGTGACCACGTGTACGTCGCGCCAGTGCACCGCGCCCGAGAGCACGTCGGAGCCCTGCGGCGACTCGCCGGTAGCATGCATGCTGCCGTAGGACAGCACGCCGTCGAGTACCGCCTCGCCGGCCAGGATCTGTACCGGACAGACGCCGAAGCTCACCGGCTGGGCGCCGCCGAGCGCCACCACGCGCAGGGTACCGTCGGCCTCGACGCGCTTGACGATCATGGCGATCTCGTCGAGGTGCGCGAGCAGCCGCACCGCGGCCCGCCGCGCCTGCTCGCGCGGCAGGTGCGGCGGGCTGATGCGCGCGACCAGGTTGCCGGCGGCATCGCTGCCGACCTCGTCGCAACAGCCCTCGAGTTCCCGCTGGCAGATGGCCCTGACCTCGTCTTCCTGGCCACCGGGGCCACGTGCCAGCAGGAGTTCCTCGAGCAAGGCGCGGTCTTCTTCGCGCATGCCTCAGGCCGCCCGTTTTTCCAGGCGCGCTTTCAGCTCTTTCTTGTGCTGCTGCATGGCCTGGCCGAGTTGCTTGAGGGCGGCGGCGTCGAGCAATTGCCGGGCGCGTGGGAATAGTTCGCCCTCTTCCTCCTCGATGTGGTGTTCGAGGAGTTCCTTGAGCACCTTGACCCGGCCGGCGAACTGCACGGTATCCGGGCGGGTGCGCTTGAGGTCGGGAAGGACCAGGGAATCCACCGTGCGGTGTTCCTCCTTGGCCTCGTAGTACATTTTCAGCTCTTCCTTGCCGCCGCTTTCCCTGATCGCCGGATAGAAGATGTCTTCCTCGATGGCGGTGTGCAGCACCAGTTCCAGCTCCAGCCTGCCCAGCAGCTCGCTGCGCTTCTTCAGCGCCCGTTCGGTGGTCTCGCTGAGTTCGTTGAGCAGTTTCTTCACGGTCTCGTGGTCATGGACCAGCAATTCGATGGCGTTCATGGTCGCTCCTCATCGGTTTGTTATCCGAGTGCTCCGGCACTCTCTCTGGCTGAGCGCGCGTTCCTCCGCCGAGTTCAGTCGCGAGGACGGGCGGTCGCCGCACGCGGGCCGGCGACCGCCCAGATCAGCACGCCGAGCACCGGCAGCACCGCGATCAGCAACGACCACAGGGCTTTCGAATTCACGCTGCGATCGCTGCGGAACACGCTGACGAAGGCCCACAGGTCGTAGAAACCCACCAGCGTGGCCAGGCCGATGAGCAGGAAAGCCAGGGACTGGCTCGTGGCGCGCTCCTCCTCGCGGGGTCGGCTCAGGCGCGGGCGTCGCGCAGGGCTCGGACCCGGTCGTGGTGACGGAGTACGCCCTGGTATTGGCGCTCGATCACCTGGTGGATCTCCGCCGGCAGCGATTTTTCCAGCGCCGCCTGGTAGCGGTGCTTGGCGACATCCTCGCCGCGCTCGCATTCGTTGAGCACCGCCTCTTCGTCCTTGCCGGTGACCAGTGACTTCAGGTCGACCCAGCGCCGATGCAGGTCACCGGCGAAACTGGTGCTGTCCTTGGGTTTGCCACCCAGTTCCAGGACGATCCGCTCCAGCTCGTCGGCGGCCGCGGCGCAGTCGCGGCTCTGCTCCAGCATCGCCGCCTTCAACTGCGGGTCGCGCAGGTCCTCGGCGCAGGCGTGGAAACCGGCCTCGCCATCCTTGCTGGTTTGCAGCAGGTCGTTGAGTACGTCGAGGGTGTCGTCGAGGTTGGTCTGGTTCATTTCGCTCTCCTTGGCCCGGAGCTGTCCGGGATTTCTCGCATCTGTCGGCGCCGGCGCCTGCCGGCACGGAACGTGGGCAGCAACCAGCACCCACGGAAGGTGGGAGGCTCGCCGTCGCGGAGCGTTCAGAAAGCCGGATGGATGGTGGCGTAGGCCGGGGTGATGCTGAGACGTTCGCCGACCACCATCTCGGTGATCCAGTCCACCAGGATCGAGGTATAGGCGTCCTGCGCCGCCTCGCTGCTGAGCGCATGGTCGGCGTGGTCGATGATCCGGTGGGTCAGCGAATGGGTCTGCTGGAAGGCGGCGCGGAAACTCATGATGGTCGAGTGCGGCACATAGCTGTCGAACTCCGACTCCACCAGCAGCACATCGCCGCGGAATCCCGCGCAGGCCTGCAGGGCTCGGTTGCTGGCGGCCGGGATCAGGCTGCTGCGGTATTCGCTGAGATCCTCGCGGTCGAGCAGCAGCTTGGGCGTCAGCCAATCCTCGTCGCGGTAGATCGCCGGCACCCGCAAGGCCAGCCAGCGCACCGCGCGCAACTGGCTGAGGATCGCCGCCAGGTAGCCGCCATAGCTGGTGCCGACCACCGCGATCGCCTCGCTGTCGATGGCCGGGTGGGCCACCAGCCGGTCGTAGGCGGCGAGCAGGTCCTGCAGGTTGTCCTCGCGCGTCACCAGCGCCTGGCGCCCGCTTTCCGCGCCGTGGCCGCGCAGGTCGAAGGTCAGGCACACGCAGCCGAGCCCGGCGATGCCCTGGGCGCGCTTCAGGTCGCGCTGCTGGCTGCCGCCCCAGCCGTGCACGAAGAGCACGCCGGGAACCTTCGCCCGGGGGCTGAGGAAGGTGCCTTCGATCCGGTCGTCGCCGACCCCGATGCGGATGCGTTCGCTGTTCGCCGTCATGCCTCCCCCGTCATCGCATACTTGAGCAGGAAGTCGCCGTGTTCGTCGGGACCGCGGTAGATCACCCGGCTGTTGTCCGGCAGGCGCTTGTCTTCGTGGATCTCGAACGACGCGGCGCGCACCGCGGGCAGCCCCGGATCGGCGCGGAAGGCTTCCAGCGCGGCGATCTCGGCGCTGCTCGCGCCGCCGACCCGCCAGGACTGCTCGAGCACGCCGAAGCGCTCCCGACCGTTGCCATCCCGGCCCTGGGCAATGTCGTAGTTGCGCCGCGAGGCGAAGCAGCCGGGGAAGAAGATCGCCGCGGCGGTGTCGAAGATCCGCGCGTACTCGATGGCCTGGCGCACCTCGCGGGCCAGGTCCAGGGCCAGCAGCTCGGCGTAGCCACCGCGCGCCACCAGCAGGTCGGAGCCGGCATAGACCAGTTCGCCGCGCGCGTTGCGGGTCTGGTGCTGGTGACCGTGGTAGCTCAGCAGGAAACCGTTGACCCGGAGCTGGCCGACGCTGTGGGTGACGATGCTCTCCAGGTTGGCTTCCAGTACCAGGCCCTGCGCCAACTGACGCTCCTCCAGCCCGCCGAGCCAAGCGTCCAGTTCGTCGAGGTCGTGCGCCACGTACTGGCCGAGGCCGCCACAGGCCTCCGCCAGCTTGGCCCGCACCGGTCCTTCGGCGAGCATGCGAGCGCCGGCGCGGTGTGCGTCGGCCAGGCTGAAGACGCTGACGCCGTTGAGCACGACGTCGCGGACCTTCTCCGCGAACAGCGGGTTCCAGCCTTCCGGCGCCACGCCGCCGCGCGGCAGCGGATGGACGATGGCCTTACCGGCGATGAACGCGTGCTCGACGAAACCGCCGAGCAGATCTTCGTCACTGTTCACGCCCAGGCGCACGGCGGTCTCCCTGCCGACCAGGGTGCGGGTCGGGACCAGGTAGAGGGGGCCTCGCTGGTGCAATTCGGGTTCGTAGCGGCCGCCGAACTCCAGCTTCTGGACTTCCGCCAGCCAGCGCGCCAGGGCCAGGTTGCCCTGCACTTCGTGTTCGGCGGCCGCGGGATCGACACTATGGGCCACCACCAGTCTCTGCCGAGGGTCTGCGCTCATGTTCCGCTCCTCCTGGATGGAAACCGGGCATTCAGGGCTCCGGTATGGGCGAGAGGGGCTCTTCGTTGGGCTGTTCCATCGGAATCTCTTCCGGGAATTCCTGGGGGACGTGGCTTTCGTGGTCAGGAACCGGATATTCGTCCGGATCCCTCGAGGGGTTGCGTGGAGTGGTCGCTGTCGCGCCCGATGATGCAGAAGTGGGAAAACGCATGTCCGCCTCCATCGTAGGGATGACTTCTAGATGGAGGGGGCGAAGACGGATTTGGTTCGGACCATGCGTCGGAAGGCCGGGTCGGCGACTGACCGACCCGGAGCTGAAACAGCCTGCTCAGCGAGCCAGGCTCATGGTACGCAGCTTGCCGCCGGCGACCAGGACCTTGCGATGAGTGAGATGCTGGTTGTCGCTGTCGCGGAACGTGAGCAGGTCGATGCGCTTGCGGAAATAGTCGCTGTCGCGCGTCTGCAACGGCCCCTGGTCGATGATCAGGTCCCGGCGGATGCGTTCCAGCACCTGGTTCAGCAACAGCGGGCTGCTCTGCTCCTGGCCGGAGATCGCCCGGCTCATCAGGCGCTTGCCCTGGTTATTACGCAAGGTCACCAGCAACGCGCCGTCAGGGCGAGGTTCGCAACTGACGCGCACATCCTTGAAATGCTCTTCCAGGTACTCAACCACGTTTTCATCGGTATCTAGCATTGCTGGCCTCCTGTCTCATCAGATTCTTTGACGCCGGTAATCAGGCGCATCCCTTTCGAGCAGAAGGCGTACCAATTCTTCTTGAAAATTAATTTCTTATAAATCAATAGGTTGAAAAACAAAGCGGCGAATTGATATTTGCAATTTGCAAGAAAGCCCCTGCCGAGCCTTGCATTCGGCAACCCGTTGCGCCCGTCGTCTCGCCTGCAACCCCCTGGCGCGGCTTCTCGCAAGCCGAGCCGCCGGTAAAAAAAACTAAACTTCCGGCGCTCCCCTCCGGTCACCCCTAGCAAGGACTTCGCCCATGCCACGGCGCGACGGAGTCCGACCGACCAACGCCAAGGACAACGTACGACCGGAGGATGACATGGGACATTCTGTTGCAGGCGTTTGCCTGGAAGAACCCGCGGTACTGACCGCTTTTCCGTCGCTGCTGCACCCGCAGGACCCGCCGCAACAGAGGGATCGGATACTCTTCGTTACCGCCGAGCTCAGCGATTTCGTCAAGGTCGGCGGACTCGGCGACTTTTCCGCCGCGCTGCCGAGGGTCCTCAAGCGCGAGCATTCGGTGCGAGTCCTGCTGCCCGGCTATCGCCAGGTGCTGGAGCGCTGCCGCGACTTGCGGATCATCGGCAGCCTGCCCGGCCGGGCGGCGATCCCGCCCTGCGAGATCGGCCTGGTGACCCTCGACGACGGCCTGGAAGTCATGCTGGTGCTCTGCCCGCTGCTCTACGAGCGCGAGGGTACGCCGTACATGGACGACCAGGGCAACGACTGGCCGGACAACCACCTGCGCTTCGCCCGCCTGTGCCTGGCCGCCGCCGAGATCGCCGGTGGACGCGGCGCCCAGGGCTGGCAACCGGGCCTGGTGCACGCCAACGACTGGCCGTCGGCGCTGACGCCGGCCTACATGGCCTGGAACGGCGTGCGCACGCCGAGCCTGTTTACCATCCACAACCTCGCCTACCAGGGCCTCTGCGACCTGCAATGCAGCGCCGAACTGGGCCTCCCCGACGAAGCGCTGAGCCACGAAAGCATGGAGTTCCACGGGCGCCTGTCGTTCCTCAAGGCCGGCATCGCCCATGCCCACCACATCACCACGGTGAGCGAGACCTACGCCCAGGAAATCACTACCCCGGAATACGGCTGCGGCCTGCACGGCATCCTCAAGTACAAGGTCGAGAAGCGTCAGCTCAGCGGCATCGTCAACGGTATCGACGATAGCTGGCAACCGCACTGCGATCCGCACCTGGTCGCCTGCTTCAGCGCCCGCCAATGGGCCGGCAAGCGCGCCAACACGCGCTACGTGGAGGAGCGTTTCGGCCTGGAGCCGGGCAAGGGGCCGCTGTTCGCGGTGGTCTCGCGCCTGGTGCAGCAGAAAGGCATCGACCTGACCCTGGAGATCAGCGATGCCCTGCTCCAGGCCGGCGGCCGTCTGGTCAGCATCGGCCGTGGCGAGCCGAACCTGGAGAAGGCCATGCTCGAACTCGCCCGGCGTCATCCCGGCCAGGTCGGCGTGCACATCGGTTTCGACGAGACCGAGGCCCGCCGTATCTACGCCGGCAGCGACTTCCTGCTCATGCCCTCGCGTTATGAGCCCTGCGGGCTCAGTCAGCTCTATGCGCAATGCTTCGGCTCGCTGCCGATCGCGCGTTGCACCGGCGGCCTCGCCGATACCATCGTCGACGGGGTCACCGGCTTCCTGTTCCGTGAGGAAACCGCGCAGAGCTACCTCGATGCGGTGATGCGCGCGATCAACGTCTACCACTGTCCCTCGCTGCTCAACGCCATGCGCTGCAAGGCGATGGCCGCGCCGATGTTCTGGAGCGACTCGGTGGAGCCTTACAACCGCCTGTACCGGCGCCTGTTGAGGAATACCGCTCCGGCCCTGCGCGGGGTACGCCAGTGATGGCGATCCGGCGCCGCTTCGGCGCCCAGTTCCAAGGCAACGGCCGGACCTGCTTCGGCCTCTGGGCTCCGGACGCCCGTGAGGTCCGGGTCGAGACCGCCGACGGCCGCGACTGGCCGCTGGAAGGCAGCGACAGCGGCTGGTTCGAGGCGACCCTGCCCTGTCCGCCCGGCACCCGCTACCGTTACCGCATCGATGGTCGCCCCGGGGTGCCGGACCCGGCCTCGCAGTTCCAGCCCGACGGCGTGCATGGCCACAGCCAGGTGCTGGACCATGGCGCCTACGCCTGGCGCGTCGACGAGTGGCGCGGGCGGCCCTGGCACGAAGCGGTGATCTACGAGCTGCACGTCGGCCTGTTCGGCTCCTACGCCGAGGTCGAGCGCTTCCTTCCGCGCCTGGTGGAACTGGGCGTGACCGCCGTGGAGCTGATGCCGCTGGGCGAGTTTCCCGGTCGCCGCAACTGGGGCTACGACGGCGTGCTGCCGTTCGCCCCGGCGTCGGCCTACGGCACGCCCGAGCAACTCAAGCATCTGATCGACAGCGCTCACGGCATGGGCCTGATGGTCTTCGTCGACGTGATCTACAACCACTTCGGCCCGGACGGCAACTACCTCGCGCAGTACGCCGCCGCGTTCTTCCGCGACGACCGGCAGACGCCCTGGGGCCAGGCCATCGATTTCCGTCGCGGCGAAGTCCGCGAGTTCTTCTATGAGAACGCCATGATGTGGCTGCTCGACTATCGCGTCGACGGCCTGCGCTTCGATGCCGTGCACGCGATTCCCGATAGCGCGTTCCTCGTCGAGATGGCCCGCCGCCTGCGCGGCGCCGCCGGCCCCGAGCGCCATGTGCACCTGGTCCTGGAGAACGACGACAACCGCGCCAGCCTGCTGCGCCAGGGCTACGACGCACAGTGGAACGACGATGGCCACCATGCGCTGCACGTCCTGCTCACCGGCGAGAACGACGGCTACTACCAGGACTACCCCGAGCCGCTGCGCTGCCTGGCGCGCTGCCTGGCCGAAGGCTTCGTCTACCAGGGCGAAGCCAACCGCCACGGCCGGCCGCGCGGCGAACCGAGTGCCGACCTGGCGCCGGACGCCTTCGTGCTGTTTCTGCAAAACCACGACCAGGTCGGCAACCGCGCCTTCGGCGAGCGTCTCAGCGTCCTCGCCGAACCCCAGGCGTTGCGCCTGGCGATAGCGCTGCAACTGCTCGCGCCGATGATTCCGCTGCTGTTCATGGGCGAGGAATGCGCCGCGCGCGAACCGTTCCTGTATTTCACCGATCACCAGGGCGAACTGGCGGACGCGGTCCGCGAGGGACGACGCAAGGAGTTCGGCGAGTTCGGCCGCTTCGGCGAGGGCGCCACCCTGGCTTCGCTCCCCGATCCCAACGCGGTGGAGACCTTCGAGCGCTCGCGTCCCGGCCTGGCCGATTGCGACCCGGCCTGGCGCGGCTTCTACCGGCAACTGCTGGAAATCCGTCACGAACACCTGATCCCGCGCCTGCGCGGCGCCCGTTCGCTGGGCGTGACCACCATCGCCGGCGCCGCGCTGTCGGCGCGCTGGCGACTCGGTGACGGCAGTGACTGGCGAATCGACTTCAACCCTTCGCCGCTCGAAGCGGAAGTCGAGCCGCCGGCGGCCGCCACCCAGGTGCTGTTCCTCGACAACCTCGGCTGTGCCGAGTATCGCCGCGGCCGCCTAAGTCCCCGCAGCATCGCGGTCAGCCTGGAGCCCGCCCATGAGTGACGCACGCCTGGCCGAACTGGCCGCCGCCGTGGGCCTGCAACTCGACTGGCAGGACGCCAACGGACGGCCGCAGCGGGTCGACCCGGAGGTCCAGCGCGGCCTGCTGGAAGCACTGGGCTATCCGGCGCAGAGTCCGCAACAGATCGAACAGAGCCTGGCCGCGCTGGCCCGGCTGCGCGAGGACAGCGCCAACCTCGGACTGCTGGTCGGCGAATGCGGCCAGCCGCTGGAGCAAGCGCTCGGCCCCGCCGGCACCCCGGGCGAACTGGTCTACGAGGACGGCACGCGGATCGCCCTGCGCCTGGACGCCGAAGGCCGCCTGCCGGCGCAGGCCCGCAGTGGCTATGCGCAGCTGTCGCTGGAGCAGCGGGAATGGGCGGTGGCGATGGCGCCGCCGAGCTGTCCGTCCCTGCCCAGCCTCGCCCCGGGTCGCTCGCGTCGCTGGGGTCTGGCCGCCCAGGTCTATGCCCTGCGCCGCCCCGGCGACGGCGGCCTGGGCGACAGCGCCGCCCTCGAGGACCTGCTGCGCAGCGCCGCGCGGCATGGCGCCGACGCGCTGGCGATCAGCCCGCTGCACGCCCTGGACGAGGCCAACGGACATGCCTACAGCCCCTACTCGCCGTCCAGCCGGCTGTTCTTCAATGTCCTGCACGCCGCGCCGGCGACCATTCTCGGCGCGGCGGCGGTGGAACAGGCGATCCGTCGCGCCGGTCTGGCCGCGGAGATGGCCCGCCTGGAGAGCCTGGAGCTGATCGACTGGACAGCGGCGGCGGACCTGCGCATGCGCCTGCTGCGCCAACTCCACCGCGACTTCACCGAGCGCGCCAGTCCCTTGCGCCACGACCTCGCCGAATTCCGCCGCGAAGCCGGCGAGGCGCTGCTGCACCACTGCCGCTTCGAGACCCTGCAGGCGCACCTGGGCGCCGGCCCCGACTGGCGACGCTGGCCGGAGCCGCTGCGCCGCCCCGGCGAGCCGGCGGTGGCCGCGTTCTGCGCCGATCACGCCGAGGAAGTGGACTTCCGTGCCTTCGGCCAGTGGCTGACCCAACGTTGCCTGCAACATGCCCAGCGCCAGGCGCGCGAGGCCGGGATGGCCATCGGTCTGGTCGCCGACCTGGCGGTGGGCGCCGACGGCGGCGGCAGCCAGGCCTGGTCGCGGCAGGAAGAGCTGCTCGCCGAAGTGAATGTCGGCGCGCCGCCGGACATCCTCAACCAGTCCGGACAGGACTGGGGCGTTTCCGCGTTCAATCCCGAAGGCCTGCGCCGCCACGGCTACCGGGCATTCCGCGAGATGCTGCGGGCCAACCTGGCCTGGCCCGGAGGGCTACGCATCGACCATGTGATGGGCCTGCAACGTCTCTGGCTGATCCCGCGCGGCCAGCCGCCCCACGCCGGCGCCTACCTGCGCTACCCGCAACGCGAGCTGCTGCGCCTGCTGGCGCTGGAGGCCAGTCGCGCCTCGGCGCTGGTCATCGGCGAGGACCTCGGCACCGTGCCCGAAGGCCTGCGCGAGGAACTGGCACGCCGCCAAGTGCTGGGTACCCGCGTGCTGCTCTTCGAGCGGCGCGGCGAACGCTTCGTGCCCCCGGCGCAATGGCCGGCGGACGCCATGGCCACCACCAGCACCCACGACCTGCCGAGCCTGTCCGGCTGGTGGCGGGGCCAGGACATCCACTGGCGCGGCCGCGCCGGACACCGCAGCGCCGAGGAATGCGCGGCCGACCTGGAACTGCGCGCCGAGGAGCGCCGGGCGCTGGCCGCCAGCCTCGAACCGCCGGTCGATCCCGACCCCGCCGCCGAAGTACCGCTGGACGCCTGCATCGGCTATGTCGGGGCAACCCCCGCGCCGTTGGTGCTACTGCCCCTGGAGGACGCCCTGGGCAGCCTGGAGCAGCCGAACCTGCCCGGCCCCGGCGACGCCCACCCGAACTGGCGGCGGCGCTGGCCGGAAAACGCCGCGCAGATGCTCGGAACGCCGCAGGTCGACCGGCGCCTGCGCCTGCTCGAACGCAGCCGCCGGGATGCCGAGGAGGCCGCCCATGATTGAGCCCCGCGCTACCCTGCGCCTGCAATTCCACGCCGGCTTCACCCTCGACGATGCCCTGCCCTGGCTGGACTATTTCGCCGACCTGGGCATCAGCCATCTCTACGCCTCGCCGCTGTTCCGCGCGCGGCCCGGCTCCAGCCACGGCTACGACGTGGTCGACCCGACCCGGATCAATCCGGAACTGGGCGGCGAGCCGGCGCTGCTGCGCCTGATCCAGGGGCTGCGGCAACGCGGCATGGGCCTGCTCATGGACATAGTGCCGAACCACATGGGCATCGGCGGCGGCGCCAATCCCTGGTGGCAGGACGTGCTCGAATGGGGGCGCGAGAGTCCCTACGCGAGTTTCTTCGACATCCAGTGGGAATCCCACGACGCCGCGTTGCGCGGCCAGGTGCTGCTGCCGTTCCTGCGCAGCGACTACGGCGAGGTCCTGGCTGCCGGGGAGATCGGCCTGAGCCTGGACCGCGAGGCCGGCCGCCTGCTGGCGAGCCACGGCGAGCAGCGCTTCCCCCTCTGGCCGGGCAGCTACCCGGAGCTGCTGGAAGACAGCGGCGAGCCGCGCCTGTCAGCCCTGGCCGGCGGTTTCCGCGAGTGCCGGCAGGACCGCGAGGCCTTGCGCGAGATGCAGCGTCAACTGGCGGCTGCGCTCGCCGAGAGCGCTCCGCGCGCAGCCCTCCAGCGCACGCTGGGCGAACTCCAGGAACGCCACGAGGAGGCTCGCCAACGCCTGCACCGCCTGCTCGAGGCGCAGCACTACCGCCTGGCCAGTTGGCGCACCGCGGCGGACGACATCAACTGGCGCCGTTTCTTCGACATCAGCGAACTGGTCGGCCTGCGGGTCGAGCGCGGCGAGGTATTCGAGGCCGTGCACGGCAAGGTCTTCCAGTTGCTCGAGGACGGTCTGCTCGATGGCCTGCGCATCGATCACGTCGACGGCCTGGCCGATCCGCGCGGCTATTGCCGACGCCTGCGCCGCCGCAGCGAGCGGATCCGCGCCCATCGCGGCGGCGCGCCGATGCTGCTGTACGTTGAGAAGATCCTCGGTGGCGAGGAGCGCCTGCCCGAGGATTGGCTGTGCGACGGCACCACCGGCTACGACTTCATGAACCAGGTCAGCCTGTTGCAGCACGATCCGCGCGGCGAACGACCGTTGCGCGAACTCTGGCAGCGGGTCAGCGGACGCCCGGAGGCGTTTCTCGACGAGGTCTACCAGGCTCGCCAACTGGTCCTGGCGGGAAGCCTCGCCGGTGACCTGGAGAACCTCGCCCAGGGTCTTTTGCGGGTGGCGCGGGCCGACCTGGCCAGCCGCGACCTGACCCTGGGCGGTATCCGCCGCGCGCTGTTCCAGTTGCTCGCGCGCTTTCCGGTCTACCGTACCTACGCCGGGGCCTGCGGTCGCTCGGTGCAGGATCGCGAGGTGTTCCGCTATGCCGCAGAGGCGGCCCGCGAGGATCTCGACGAAGCCGACCGGGCGGTCCTCGACCATCTCGAACGCTGGCTCGGCGGGCAGCCGCTGCGCGAGCTGCCGCCCGGTCCGCTGCGGCGCCTGCGCGGCGAGTTGCTGGCGCGCTTCCAGCAGTTGAGTTCGCCGACCGCCGCCAAGGCCGTGGAGGATACCGCCTGCTATCGCTCGGCGGCCCTGCTCTCGCGCAACGACGTCGGCTTCGACCCGCAGCGCTTCGCCGCTTCCGCCGAGGAATTCCATGCCGCCTGCGAAGCCAGGCGCCTGGCCAGCCCGAGCGCCCTGCTGGCCACCGCCAGCCATGACCACAAGCGCGGCGAGGACGCCCGCGCCCGTCTTGCGGCGCTCAGTGAGCTGGCGCCCTGGTACGCGCGTAACGTCGAGCACTGGCAAAGCCTGGCCACGCCGTTGCGCCGCGACCTCGCCGAGGGGCCGGCGCCGAGTCCCGGCGACGAGCTGATCCTGTTCCAGGCCCTGCTCGGCAGTTGGCCGCTCGACGCGCCTTGCGACGGCGCCGCCCTGGACCAAGCGTTCCTCGCCCGGATGCGCGAATGGCAATGCAAGGCCTTGCGCGAAGCCAAGCTGCGCACGCGCTGGACCGCGCCCGACGAAGACTACGAGCGCGCCTGCGCCGACTATCTGGAACAGCTCCTGCGCGCGCCACTGGCCCAGGCCCTGCGCCAGTCGCTGGGCAACGCGGCGGCGCGACTGATGCCGGCCGGGGCCCTGAATGGCCTCGCCCAATGCCTGCTGCGCCTGACCTGCCCGGGTATCCCCGATCTCTACCAGGGGCGCGAGGACTGGGACTTCAGCCTGGTCGACCCGGACAACCGGCGGCCGGTGGACTTCGCCCGGCACGCCGCCGCCCTGGCCGCGCCGACGCCCTTCCCGGAACTGCTGGAGCACTGGCGCGACGGTCGCATCAAGCAGACCCTGATCGCCCGCGTGCTGGGGCTGCGGCGGATGCAGCCGGGCCTGTTCCGCGACGGCGACTACCTGCCCCTGGAGGTCAGCGGCGAGCATGCCGAGCGGGTCCTGGCCTTCGCCCGGCGCAGTCGTCACGGTTGCCTGCTGGTGGTGGTCCCGCGCCTGGCCTGCGCCCTGCTCGGCCACGCCACGCAGCCGCAGGTGCCGGCCGAGGCCTGGGGCGACACCTGCCTGCTGCTGCCGCCGAGTCTCTCCGAATGCACCTACAGCGGCCTGTTTTCCACCATGCCGCTGCCCAGCGACGGGCACCTGAGCCTGTCCGAAGTGCTCGCCGACTTTCCCGTCAACCTGCTTTACCGCCTCGCCCAGGAGGACACCCCATGAGCGCCGACGAAAAACGCATACGAGAGTTCGCCTACCAGATCTGGGAATCCGAGGGCTGCCCCGACGGCCAGGCCGAACGCCACTGGGCCATGGCCCGGCAACTGGCCGAAGCGGAAGCCGCCGCGGCGGCACCGAAGAAGACCCGCGGTCGGGCCAAGGCCGCCAAGGAAACCCCGGCCCTGCTGCAAGCGCCGGCCGCCAAGCCGCGCAAGCCGAGGGCCGCGTCCCCGGCGCGGCCCGCCAGCGAAAAACCGGCGGCGGCCAAGCCGCGCAGCCGCCGCAAGCCCGAAGCGGGCGAATGAGGAGTCCAGTGCATGAGCAGAAAGCGTAGCCCCGCTCCTTCGCGGATCAGCGAAGGGCACCCCTTCCCCCTTGGCGCCACCTGGGACGGCCTCGGCGTCAATTTCGCGCTGTTCTCGGCCCACGCGACCAAGGTCGAGCTGTGCCTGTTCGACGCGCGCGGGGAAAAGGAGATCGAGCGCATCGAATTGCCCGAGTACACCGACGAGATCTGGCACGGCTACCTGCCCGACGCCCACCCGGGGCAGATCTACGGCTACCGGGTGCACGGTCCCTACGAGCCGGATGCCGGCCACCGCTTCAATCCCAACAAATTGCTCCTCGATCCCTACGCCAAGCAGTTGGTCGGCCGCCTGCGCTGGTCCGAGGCGCTGTTCGGCTACACCATCGGCTCGGCCGACGCCGACCTCAGCTTCGACGAGCGCGACAGCGCGCCCTTCGTGCCCAAGTCGAAGGTCATCGATCCGGCCTTCACCTGGGCCGAGCGCCCGCCGGTACGCGTCCCCTGGGACCGCACGGTGATCTACGAAGCCCACCTGCGCGGCCTCAGCATGCGCCATCCACAGGTCCCGGAGGCGGTTCGCGGGACCTTCGCCGGGCTGATGAACGCCGACCTGCTGGCGCACATCCGCCGGCTCGGGGTGACCAGCGTCGAGCTGCTGCCGATCCACGGCTTCGTCGACGACAAGCACCTGCTGGAAAACGGCATGAGCAACTACTGGGGCTACAACAGCATCGCCTTCTTCGCCCCGCACCCGGCCTACCTCGCCAGCGGCCAGGTCAACGAGTTCAAGGAGATGGTCGCGCACCTCCACGACGCCGGACTGGAGCTGATCCTCGACGTGGTCTACAACCACACCGCGGAAGGCAACGAGCTGGGTCCGACCCTGTGCATGCGCGGCATCGACAACGCCTCGTACTACCGCCTGATGCCCGACCAGCGCCGCTACTACATCAACGATTCCGGCACCGGCAACACCCTCGACCTCAGCCACCCCTGCGTGTTGCAGATGGTCACCGACTCGCTGCGCTACTGGGCCACGGAGATGCGCGTGGACGGCTTCCGCTTTGACCTGGCGACCATCCTCGGCCGCCATCCGGACGGTTTCGACGAGCGCCACGGCTTCCTCGTCGCCTGCCGCCAGGACCCGGTGCTGAGCAAGTGCAAGCTGATCGCCGAACCCTGGGATTGCGGCCCCGGCGGCTACCAGGTAGGCGGCTTCCCGCCCGGCTGGGCGGAATGGAACGACCGTTTCCGCGATTGCGTGCGCGCCTACTGGCGCGGCGACGACGGCATGCTGCCGGAACTGGCGCGGCGCCTAACCGCCTCCGGCGATCTCTACGACCAGCGTGGACGGCGGCCCTACGCGTCGGTGAACTTCGTCACCGCCCACGACGGCTTCACCCTGCGCGACGTGGTTTCCTACGATCACAAGCACAACGAGGCCAACGGCGAGAACAACGCCGACGGCAGCGACCACAACCTGTCCTGGAACCACGGCTGCGAGGGCCCCACCGACGACCCGGAGATCCGCGCCCTGCGCCTGCGCCAGATGCGCAACCTGCTGTCCACCCTGCTGCTGTCCCAGGGCACCCCGATGCTGGTCGCCGGCGACGAGTTCAGCCGCACCCAGCAGGGCAACAACAATGTCTATTGCCAGGACAACGAACTGGGCTGGATCGACTGGCGGCTGGACGACGAGGGCCGTTCGCTGCTGGCCTTCACCCAGCGCCTGCTGGCCCTGCGCCAACGCTATCCGATCCTGCGCAGGGGGCGCTTCCTGGTCGGCGAGTACAACGAGGCGCTGGGTGTCAAGGACGTCACCTGGCTGGCGCCCGGCGGCGAGGAGATGACCGAGGAACACTGGCACGAGGAGCACGCCCGCTGTCTCGGCGTGCTCCTCGATGGCCGCGCGCAACCCACCGGGATCCTGCGCAGCGGTGAGGATGCCACCCTGCTGCTGATCCTCAATGCCTACCACGACGCGGTGTCCTTCCGTCTTCCCGAGGTGGCCGAAGGCAGCGGCTGGACCTGCCTGCTGGATACCCAGCGGCCGGAGGACCCGCTCGGCGAACGCTACCCGTTCGCCAGCGAGTTCCTGGTCGGCGGCCGCAGTTTCCTGCTGTTCGAGCTACAACCGCCGGGCGCCGGAGCGGAAGGATGAACGGCGGGGAAAAAAGCTGAACCGCCCCCGGCACCTCCAGTCGGAACCTGTAGGTGCCGCACGCGGCGCCCGCACATCCACCCTACACAGGAGGACAGCATGAAGATCAGCGACATCATGACCCGCAACGTCCAGGTCGCCGACCCGCAGCAGAGCATCCGCGAGGCGGCCGCCACCATGGCGAGGATCGACAGCGGCGCCCTGCTGGTCGGCGAAGGCGACCGCCTGGTCGGGATGATCACCGATCGCGACATCGCCATCCGCGCGGTGGCCGGCGGCCTGTCCGGGGATACCCCGCTGGGCCGCATCATGAGCGGCGACATCCACTATTGCTTCGAAGACGAAGACGTCCAGCACGTGGCCCGCAACATGGCCGACATCCAGATGCGCCGCCTGCCGGTGCTCAACCGCGAGAAGCGGCTGGTCGGCGTGGTTTCCCTGGGCAACATCGCCAGCTGCCGCGACCAGGCCTCCAGCGCCACCGTCCTGCAGGGCGTCGCCCAGGCCCACTACTGAGCCTTTCTTCCACCCGGCCCGCCTTTGCCGTACCGGCCGAGGCCGGGCCCCAACCGGGAGAACGCCATGAAAGCCGTGGTATTCCATGACATCGGCGACATCCGCCTGGAAGACGTGGCGGAGCCGCGCCTGCAGGAGCCCACCGACGCCATCGTGCGGCTGACCGCCTCGGCGATCTGCGGCACCGACCTGCACTTCGTCCGTGGCAGCGTCGGCGGCATGCGTCCGGGAACCATCCTCGGCCATGAGGGCGTGGGCATCGTCGAGGCGCTCGGCGACGAAGTGCGCAACCTTCAGGTCGGCGATCGGGTGGTGATTCCCTCGACCATCGCCTGCGGCAATTGCGTGTATTGCCGAGCCGGCTACTACGCCCAGTGCGACGTCGCCAACCCCGGCGGCAGCCAGGCCGGCACCGCGTTCTTCGGCGGCCCCCGGGCCAACGGCGGCTTCCATGGGCTGCAAGCCGAGAAAGCGCGGATTCCCTATGCCAACATCGGCCTGATCCGCCTGCCCAGCAGCATCAGCGACGACCAGGCGATACTCCTGTCGGACATCTTCCCCACCGGCTACTTCGGCGCCGAACTGGCCGGTATCGCCCCCGGCAACACCGTCGCCGTGTTCGGCTGCGGTCCGGTCGGCCAGTTCGCCATCGCCAGCGCGTTGCTCCTCGGCGCCGCCAGGGTGTTCGCCATCGACCGCCACCCGGACCGCCTGCACATGGCCCGCCAGCAAGGCGCCGAAGTGATCGACTTCGAGCGCGAGGATCCGGTCCAGGCCCTGCGCTGGCTGACCGCCGGGATCGGCGTGGACCGCGCCATCGACGCCGTCGGCGTGGACGCCGAGCACAGCCATGGCACCGCCACCCCGGCGCCGCGCCAGGAGGGCACCAGCTGGAGTCCCGGCAACGCCCCCGCACAGGCCCTGGAGTGGGCGGTGCAGGGCCTGGCCAAGGCCGGCACCCTGTCGATCATCGGCGTCTACGCCGAAGACTCGCGGCAGTTTCCCATCGGCCTGGCGATGAACCGCAACCTGACCATCCGCATGGGCAACTGCCACCACCGCAAGTACATTCCGCTGCTGCTCGAACATGTGCTCAGCGGACGCATCGACCCGGCGAAGATCCTCACCCAGGTGAAGCCGATCGGCGACGCCATCGAGGCCTTCGAAGCCTTCGACCGCCGCGAGACCGGCTGGATCAAGGTCGAACTGGTGCCGCAGAAGCGCCAGGTCGAGGGCAGCGAGGAACGCCTCGACGAACGCGCGGTGGACGAACTGGCGCGCCGGCCGACGCCGGAAAGCGGCGCCCGGGGGTGATGCATGAGCGCACCGGCACGCCTGCGCATCGGCATTTCCGGCTGGCGCTACGCCCCCTGGAGAGGTGACTTCTATCCCGAGGGGCTGCGCCAGAAGGACGAACTGCGCTTCGCCTCGCGGGCGGTGAACAGCATCGAGATCAACGGCACCTTCTACGCCCTGCAGACGCCCGAGCGCTTCCGCGGCTGGGCCGAGGACACCCCCGAGGACTTCGTTTTCAGCGTCAAGGCCCCGCGTTACATCACCCACGTGCGGCGCCTGCGCGAGATCGACGAGCCGCTGGCGAACTTCTTCGCCTCCGGCCCCCTCGCCCTGCGCCAGCGCCTCGGCCCGTTCCTCTGGCAGTTCCCGCCGAGCATGCGCTTCGACCGCGAGCTGTTCGCCGATTTCCTCGCCCGCCTGCCGCGCGACGGCGCCGCCGCGCAGAAGCTCGCCCGGCACAGCGCCGCGCGCCTGCACCGCGAGGGCTACCTCGACGGCGATCCGGCGCAGCGCCTGCGGCATGCCGTGGAAATCCGCCATGAGAGCTTCGTCGACCCGACGTTCATCGAGCTGCTGCGCGAATACCGGGTTGCCCTGGTGGTGGCCGATACCGCCGGCAAGTGGCCGCTGCTCGGCGACGTCTGCGCCGACTTCCTCTACCTGCGCCTGCATGGCGACAAGGAGCTCTACCGCAGCGGCTATTCGGAAGCGGCCCTGGGCCAGTGGCAGGCACGGATCCGCGCCTGGGCCGGCGGCGGCCAGGCCGACGACCTGCGCCGGGCCAGCCAGGACGCCCCGGCGAAGGCGACGGCGCGCGACCTGTACTGCTACTTCGACAACGACGTCAAGGTGCGCGCACCCTACGACGCCCGGCGCCTCCTGCAGCTGCTGGAACTCGACGGCGGCCTGCGCACGGTGCCCGGACAGTTGCCCGATGACCTGCGGGAGAGTGCCGCATGATCCTGCCGCGCCTGCAGGTGCTGACGGTGAACACCCACAAGGGTTTCAACCCGTTCAATCGGCGCTTCATCCTGCCGGAGTTGCGCGAAGCGGTGCGCAGCGTCGGTGCCGACCTGGTGTTCCTCCAGGAGGTCCTCGGCTCCCATAGCCTGCACGCCGCGCGCCTGCCATCCTGGCCGCCGGCGCCGCAATACGAGTATCTGGCCGACAGCATGTGGCCGCAGTTCGCCTACGGGCGCAACGCGGTGTATCCCGAAGGCCACCATGGCAATGCCGTGCTCTCCAAGCATCCGATCCTCGCCCACCGCAACCTCGACGTCTCGGTGGCGGGCAACGAGGAACGCGGCCTGTTGCATGCGGTGATCGACATCGGCCGTCCGCTGCACGCGGTCTGCGTGCACCTGGGATTGCGCGAGGCGCAGCGCCAGCGCCAGTTGCAACTGCTCTGCGAGCTGGTGGCGGGCCTGCCGGAGCGCGAGCCGGTGGTGGTCGCCGGCGACTTCAACGACTGGCGCCAGCGCGCCGACCGCCTGCTCGCCGGTTGCGGCCTCCGCGAAGTCTTCGTCGGCGCCCAGGGCCGGCCGGCGCGCAGCTTCCCGGCGCGCTGGCCGGTGCTGCCGCTGGACCGCATCTACCTGCGCAATGCCCGCGGGCGCCAGCCGCGCATCCTCTCGCGGCGGCCCTGGTCGCACCTGTCCGACCATCTGCCGCTGGCGGTGGAGGTGGAGCCATGAACTTCCCCTGGCGCGACGGCAACCGCGTAGAACTGCTGATCAACGGCGAAGAGTACTTTCCGCGCCTGTTCCAGTGCATCGCCGAGGCGCGCCGGGAGATCCTCCTGGAAACCTTCATCATCTTCGAGGACGAGGTCGGCCGGCAGTTGCAGGAAGCCCTCAGCGCCGCCGCCGAGCGCGGTGTCGAGGTGCAGGTCACGGTGGACGGCTACGGCACCGCCTCGCTCAGCCCGGACTACCTGGCCAGGCTGACCGCCTCCGGGGTTCGCGTGCACCTGTTCGACCCGCGCCCGCGCCTGCTCGGCATGCGCACCAACCTGTTTCGCCGGTTGCACCGCAAGCTGGTGGTGATCGATCGCCGGCAGGCCTTCGTCGGCGGCATCAATTACGGCGAGGACCACCTGGTACGTCGCGGCAACATGGCCAAGCAGGACTACGCGGTGCGCGTCGAGGGCCCGGTGGTGCGCGATATCCGCCAGGCCTGCCTGGCGCTGCTCGAACCGGACGCCGACTACCCGCCGTTGCGGCCGTCGGGCGCCGGGCAGCCGGCGCGGGTGCGCCTGGTGATCCGCGACAACGACCAGTCCAGCGACGACATCGAGCGCGAGTACCTGCAGGCGATCCGCCAGGCGCGGCGACGCCTGCTGATCGCCAACGCCTATTTCTTCCCCGGCTACCGCCTGCTTCGCGAGCTGCGCGATGCGGCGCGCCGCGGCGTGCGCGTCGACCTGGTACTACAGGGCATGCCGGACATGCCGCTGGTGCGCCTGTGCAGCCGGCTGCTCTACGACTACCTGCTGCGCGAGGGCGTGCGTATCCACGAATACTGCCAGCGTCCGCTGCACGGCAAGGTCGCGGTGATCGACGACGACTGGTCGACCATCGGTTCGAGCAATCTCGATCCCCTCAGCCTGTCGCTGAACCTGGAGGCCAACCTGGTGATCCGCGACGTCGCCTTCAACGGCCAGCTCTACCAGCACCTGCGCGAGCTGGCGCGCCGCCACTGCCGGCGCATCAGCCGCCGCCACGCGAGGCGCGGCTACTGGTGGCGAGCGCCGCTGATTTTCCTCGGCTTCCACTTTTCCCGGCATTTCCCGGCTATCGCCGGTTGGGTACCCGCCCATCTGCCACGCCTGAAATCGCTGGAGCCGCGTCCGTCGCGGCGCTGGCAGGAACGCCAGGGCCAGCGGGGCAACCCATGAACGGCAGCGGTCACGAAGCCACCTCGACGCCGCCGCGCCGCTCTCACTGGCGCTGGCTGCGCAGGCTGCTGACCCTGGCGTTCTTCGTGCTGGTCCCGGTGCTGCTGTTCCTGCTGGTGAAGAATCTCGACTGGCAGGAAGTCCGCCACGCCCTCGGCGAGTATCGCCCCGCGACCCTGTTCCTCGGGCTGCTGCTGGCGGCCGCCGGCTATACGGTGTTCAGCAGCTTCGACCTGCTCAGCCGCTACTACATCGGCCACTCGCTGCCCAAGCGGCGGGTCTTCACCGTGGCGTTCGTGTGCAATGCGTTCAACCTCAACCTGAGTTCCTGGGTCGGCGCCGTGGCGCTGCGCTATCGCCTGTACAGTCGGCTCGGCCTGGACATCGCCGATATCACCCGGATCCTCACCTTCAGCCTGGTGACCAATTGGTTCGGCTACCTGCTGCTCGCCGGCATCCTGTTCAGCTGCGGCCTGCCGGCCTTGCCGCCGGGCTGGAAGCTCGGCAGCGACGGCCTGCGCCTGATCGGCGCCCTGCTCCTGGCGCTGGCCGCAGGCTACCTGCTGGCCTGCCGTTTCGCCCGACGCCGCGCCTGGGGCTGGCGCGAGCATCGGCTGACCCTGCCGTCCTGGCGGCTGGCGGCCCTGCAAGGCCTGCTCGGAGCGAGCAACTGGTCGCTGATGGCGCTGCTGCTGTACAGCCTGCTGCCGCACAGCGTGGATTACCCGAGCGTCCTGGCGATCCTCCTGATCAGCAGCATCGCCGGGGTCATCACCCATATCCCGGCCGGGCTCGGGGTGCTCGAAGCGGTGTTCATCGCCCTGCTCCAGGGGCGCCTGTCCCAGGGCGTGCTGCTGGCCGCGTTGATCGGCTACCGGGTGCTGTATTTCCTCCTACCCCTGGCGCTGGCCTGCGTGGTCTACCTGCTGTTGGAGCGCCGGGCGATCCGCCTGCGCCGCAAACAGCGCCGCCTGCGCCAGGGCCAGGCGTGAATCAGCCGGCCGGACGCAGCAGCAGCGTGCCCAGCGGCGGCAGGTCGAGCACCAGCGACTGCGCCTGGCCATGGGCGCCGCACGACTCGCTGGAGACGCGGCCCTGGCTGCCTGCGCCGGAACCGGCGAACGCCTGGGCGTCGCTATTGAGCAGCACGTCCCAGTCGCCGCCTTGCGGTACGCCGATCCGATAGCCCTGGCGCGGCACCGGGGTGAAATTGTGCACCGCCAGCAGCGATGGCTCGCCGGCCGCGTGGCGCAGCCAGGCGTAGACACTGTTCGCCTGGTCGTCGCCGATCAGCCATTCGAAGCCGAGCGCCTCGCCGTCGCGCGCATGCAGTGCGGGGAGTTCGCGGTACAGCCGGTTGAGGGCCGCCACCAGGTCCTGTACGCCCTGATGCTCCGGATAGCGCAGCAGGTACCAGTCCAGTTCGCCGTCGTGGTTCCACTCGCGCCACTGGCCGAACTCGCATCCCATGAACAGCAGCTTCTTGCCCGGGTGCGACCACATGAAGCTCAGGTACAGGCGCAGGTTGGCGAACTTCTGCCAGCGGTCGCCGGGCATCTTGTCCAGTAGCGAGTGCTTGCCATGTACCACCTCGTCGTGGGAGATCGGCAGGATGAAATGCTCGGAGAAGGCGTAGAGCAGGCCGAAGGTCAACTGGTGGTGGTGATAGCGCCGGTGCAGCGGGTCTTCGCCGATGTACGCCAGGCTGTCGTGCATCCAGCCCATGTTCCACTTATGGCTGAAGCCCAGGCCGCCCTCCGCCACCGGACGGCTGACGCCGGGCCAGGCGGTGGATTCCTCGGCGATCACCAGCGCGCCGGGGGTTTCGCTGGCGACCACCTGGTTGAGGTGATGGAGGAAGTCGATGGCCTCCAGGTTCTCCCGGCCGCCATGGCGGTTCGGCAGCCATTCGCCTTCCTTGCGCGAATAGTCGCGATAGAGCATCGAGGCCACCGCATCCACCCGCAGGCCGTCGACGTGGTAGGTGCGCAGCCAGTGCAGCGCCGAGGCCAGCATGAAGCCGTGCACCTCGCTGCGGCCAAGGTTGTAGATGTAGGTATCCCAGTCCTGGTGGAAGCCTTCGAAGGGATGTTCGTACTCGTACAGCGCCGTGCCGTCGAAACGGCCCAGGCCGTGGGCGTCGGTGGGAAAATGCGCCGGCACCCAGTCGAGGATCACGCCGATGCCGGCCTGGTGGCAGGCGTCGACGAACGCGGCGAAGTCCTCCGGCGTGCCGTAGCGCGCGGTGGGGGCGAACAACCCGAGCGGCTGGTAGCCCCAGGAGCCGCCGAAGGGATGTTCCATCACCGGCATCAGCTCGATATGGGTGAAGCCGAGCTGGCGCACGTAGGGAATCAGCTCCTCCGCCAGTTCCGACCAGTGCGGCGGCCGGCCGTCGCGGTGGCGCCAGGAGCCGGCGTGGACTTCGTAGATCGACAGCGGTGCCGCATAGCCCTGGCGCTCCGCGCGCCGGGCCAGCCAGTCTTGGTCGCGCCACTCGTGGCGCAACGCCGCGCAGGTCTTCGAAGCGGTTCCGGGCGGCGTCTCGCAGGCCAGCGCCAGGGGGTCGGCCTTCAGCGGCAGGAGGCCGTCGTGGCCCTGCAACTCGTACTTGTACAGTTCGCCCTCGCCGAGGCGCGGGACGAACAGTTCCCAGACGCCGGATGGATAGCGTCGTCGCATCGGGTGACGGCGCCCGTCCCAGCCGTTGAAATCGCCGACCACCGAGACGCGCACGGCGTTCGGCGCCCAGACCGCGAAGCGCACGCCCTCCACGCCTTCGTGACGGGTCAGTTGCGCGCCCAGACAGGAGGCCAGTTGGCGGTGGTTGCCTTCGGCGAACAGGTAGAGGTCGAGTTCGCCGAGCAACGGCCCGAAGGCATAGGGGTCTTCGCTTTCCTGCACGCCGTCCGGCCAGTGCACGCGCAGGCGGTAGCGCGGTGGCAGGCGCTCCAGGTGGCGCTGGAACAAGCCGCTGCCGGGGTCGCTCTGCTCCAGTTCGGCGAGCGTCGCGCCGTCTTCGTCGAGCAGCTCGACGCGCTGCGCGCCGGGCAGGTAGGCGCGCAGCACGCCGCCTTCGCCGCCGGGGTCGCGCTGCGGGCCGAGGAAGGCGAATGGATCGCCCTGCAGGCCGCGCTGCAGCTTGTCCAGCTCCAGTTGCCAGCGTTCGCGTTCGGACATCGGTTCGCTCATCGGTTCTTGCCCTTCAGGAGGTGTTCGGTGAGTTCGGCCAGACCGGCGAGAGGCACTTCCAGCCAGTCGGGGCGGTAGTCGGCTTCGTAGAGCAGTTCGTAGGCGGCCTTTTCCAGGCAGGCCAGGGCCAGCGCCGCCCCCTCGCCTTCGCGACCGTGCCAGGCGTGCATGAGACCCGCCGCGGCGGCCCGATAGCCGGCCAGGAAGGCATCGCGGGCTTCGCTGCGATAGCGCATGGCGACCTTGCGCCGGGCGCTGTCGGCCTGTTCCGAGCTATCGGTGCTCTGCGCGTTGCGCAGGACCATCGCCGCCGCGTAGTCGAACGAGCGCAGCATGCCGCCGACGTCCTTCATCGGACTGTGACGCTGGCGGCGCTCTTCCAGGCTGCGCGCCGGCTCGCCCTCGAAGTCGATGAAGCGTGCGTCGCCCTGGACCATCAGCACCTGGCCCAGGTGCAGGTCGCCGTGAACCCTGATCAGCAGCCCGCCGGCTGCCTGCCGGGCCAGCAGCGGCAGGCGTTCGAGCAGCGCCGGCAGGCGTTCCAGCAGGCGCCGCGCCTGTTCCGCCGCCTCGCCCTGCAACGGCCGTGGCGGCTCGCTCAGGCGTTTGCCGGCTTCGCGCAACTGTTCGGCGATGCGCAGCGCCCAGGCCTGGACGCTGGCTTCGTCGCTCTCGCGGCTGCCGAAGGCCGGATCGTCCGACTCGCCGGCCAGTACGCTGTGCATCTCGCCGAGCCGGGCGCCGAGGTTGGCGGCGAAGCCGCGCAGTTCGGCGAGGCTGTCGTATTGCCCTTCGAGCGCCTCGCTGGCCGCGGATATCTCGTCGCGCACGGCTCGCTCCAGGTTGTCCAGGGTCCAGTTCCAGGCGTCGCCCTGGTTGTTCAGGTAGCCCTGCAGGATCATCAGCGTGTGCGGCTCGCCATCCGCGCCGACCCGCCGTACCTCGCCGAGCAACGGGGCGATGCCGGGGTAGCCGTGGCGGGTCAGGTAGCCGCCGACCTCGATTTCCGGGTGCAGCCCCGGAAGGATCTTGCGCAGCACCTTGAGGACCATGCGCTCGCCGAAGCGGATCGAGCTGTTGGACTGCTCCACCGAGAACGGCAGGACGTCTTCGTCGGCGATGTCGTCCATTTCCGCCAGTCCCGCCGCCGGGATGAACTGGATCTCGCCGTCGCCGTGGGCGATCACCGCCTCGGCGCGGAGTTGCGCGAGGACCTTGCGGGCGAACAGCGGCAGGCTGGCGGCGTCGGTCAGCAGGCCGACCTTGCGACCGCGCCGCAGGCGCGCCAGGGCCAGCAACTGAGGCAGGCTGTCGCCGCGCTGGTCGGCGTCGAGGAAGCCCAGCGGCAACTGGTAGCGCAGCCCGTCGATCTCCACTTCGCACAGCGCACAGCGCGGCTCCGCCTCGTCCAGCGGAACGATGTAGCAGAGCCGTGGCTGGCCTTTCTCGCCGGCGAACCAGCGGCGCTTCGGCAGGTAGGCCGGCAGCGTCTCGCCTTCCAGGATGTTCCGCGATGCGCCCTGCAGCAGCTCGCCGAGGCGCTGCTTGACCACCAGGGTCGGCAGTTCCGGCAGGCGCTCGTCGGCGGCCACGTGCCAGCTCGGCATCTGCGTCGCGTCGGCCAGGTAGAACCAGTAGAAGCCGTAGGGCGGCAGGGTCAGCAGGTAGGTCAGCTCGCCGATCGGCGGGAACGACATGCCGCCGATCATCTCCACCGGCACCTTGCCGGCATGGCTGGCGAGGTCCAGTTCCACCGCCTGGGCCGCGCGCGACAGGTTGGCCACGCAGAGGATGCTGTCCTGCCGTTCGCCCTCGGCGTATTCACGCAGGTAGGCGAGGATCCGTCGGTTGCTCGGCGCGAGCATCTTCAGGCTGCCGCGGCCGAAGGCCTTCTGCTGGCTGCGCACGGCGAGCAGGCGGCGCATCCAGTTGAGCAGCGAATGCGGGTCGCGCGCCTGCGCCTCGACGTTGATCGTCTGGTAGCCGTACAGCGGGTCGAGTATCGGCGGCAGCACCAGCTTCGCCGGGTCGGCGCGGGAGAAGCCGCCGTTGCGGTCCACCGACCACTGCATCGGGGTCCGCACGCCGTCGCGGTCGCCGAGGTAGATGTTGTCGCCCATGCCGATCTCGTCGCCGTAGTACAGGGTCGGCGTGCCCGGCATCGACAACAGCAGGCTGTGCAGCAGCTCGATGCGCCGCCGGTCACGCTCCACCAGCGGCGCCAGGCGCCGGCGGATGCCCAGGTTGAGGCGCGCGCGGCGGTCGGCGGCATAGTGGTTCCAGAGATAGTCGCGCTCGTCGTCGGTGACCATCTCCAGGGTCAGCTCGTCGTGGTTGCGCAGGAAGATCGCCCATTGGCAATTGGCCGGGATGTCCGGGGTCTGGCGCAGGATGTCGGTGATCGGATAGCGATCCTCCTGGGCGATGGCCATGTACATGCGCGGCATCAGCGGGAAGTGGAAGGCCATGTGGCATTCGTCGCCCTCGCCGCCATCCTCGCCGCCGAAGTACGGCCGGGTGTCTTCCGGCCACTGGTTGGCCTCGGCCAGCAGCATGCGGTCGGGATAGTGCGCGTCCAGCTCGGCGCGGATGCGCTTGAGCACCTGGTGGGTCTCCGGCAGGTTCTCGCTGCTGGTGCCGTCGCGTTCGATCAGGTAGGGAATCGCGTCCAGGCGCAGGCCGTCGACGCCCATGTCCAGCCAGTAGCGCATCACCCCGAGCACTTCGCGCAGGACCTGCGGGTTGTCGAAGTTCAGGTCCGGCTGGTGGGAATAGAAGCGGTGCCAGTAGTACTGTTGGGCTACCGGGTCCCAGGTCCAGTTGGACTGCTCGGTGTCGATGAAGATGATCCGCGTACCCTGGTATTTCTCGTCGCTGTCCGACCAGACGTAGTAGTCGCGGGCGCGCGACCCCTTCTTCGCGTGGCGGGCGCGGATGAACCAGGGATGCTGGTCGGAGGTGTGGTTGATCACCAGCTCGGTAATCACCCGCAGACCGCGTCGATGGGCCTCGGCGATGAACCGGCGGGCGTCGGCGAGGCTGCCGTAGTCGCTGTGCACGCCACGGTACTGGGCGATGTCGTAGCCGTCGTCGCGGCGTGGCGACGGGTAGAACGGCAGCAGCCAGAGAGTGTTCACGCCGAGGTCGGCGATGTAGTCGAGCTTCTCGATCAGCCCGGCGAAGTCGCCGATGCCATCGTTGTTGGCGTCGTAGAAGGATTTCACGTGGACCTGGTAGATCACCGCGTCCTTGTACCATTGCGGGTCGTTGAGAAAGACCGGTTTCTCGCGTCTGGCCATGGGTTTCTCCTTATGCGTCGACGCGCCGCACGCGCCAGATGCCGAACGGCAGGTGCCAGGGTTCGATGCGCATCCACTGGACCTTGCCGTGCCAGACCCAGCGATGCCCGTTCATCAGGTCCTCGCCCTGGAGGCTGGCGTCGTCGGGCAGGCCGAACTCCCACAGCGGCAGTTCGAAATGCGCCTCCTGGGCTTCGTGCGGGTCCAGGCAGACCGCCACCAGGACGAAGTTGGCGAGGTCCGCGGTGCGCTTGCCGAAATACAGGATGCGGTCGTTCCAGGCGTTGTAGGCCTGGAACCCGAGGTGCGTCTGCAATGCCGGGTTTTCCCGGCGGATGCGGTTGAGCCGGGCGATCTCGGCGACGATGTTGCCCGGCGCCTGGTAGTCGCGCGGACGCAACTGGTATTTCTCCGAGTCGAGGTACTCCTCCTTGCCCGGCAAGGCCGCCGCCTCGCACAGCTCGAAGCCGGAGTACATGCCCCACAGCCCCGACCCCATGGTCGCCAGGGCGGCACGGATGAGGAAGCCGGGGCGGCCGGAGCGTTGCAGGAACCAGGGATTGATGTCCGGGGTGTTGACGAAGAAGTTCGGCCGGTAGCAGTCGCGCCAGGGTGGCTGGTTGAGTTCGGCGAAGTACTCCGCCAGTTCCTGCTTGTCGTTGCGCCAGGTGAAATAGGTGTAGCTCTGGCTGAAGCCGACCTTGCCCAGGCGCGCCATCATCGCCGGGCGGGTGAACGCCTCGGAAAGGAAGATCACCTGCGGATGGCGGCCGCGCACCTCGGCGATCAGCCACTCCCAGAACGGCAGTGGCTTGGTGTGCGGGTTGTCGACGCGAAACAGCGTCACGCCCTGCTCGACCCAGCCCAGCACCACATCGCGCAAGGCTTCCCACAGGCTCGGCAGGGCCTGTTCGGCGTAGAAGTCGACGTTGACGATGTCCTCGTACTTCTTCGGCGGGTTCTCCGCGTAGCGCAAGCTACCGTCCGGGCGCCAGGCGAACCAGCCGGGATGCTCGCGCAGCCAGGGGTGGTCGGGGGAGCACTGGATGGCGAAGTCCAGCGCCAGCTCCATGCCGTGCTCACGCACCGCAACGAGCAGCCGGCGGAAATCCTCGCGGTCGCCCAGTTCGGGATGGATCGCCTCGTGGCCGCCCTCCTCGCTGCCGATCGCATACGGGCTGCCGGGGTCGCCGGCCTCGGCACGCAAGGAATTGTTGCGGCCCTTGCGATGGGTGCGGCCGATGGGGTGGATCGGCGGGAAATAGAGAACGTCGAAGCCCATCGCGGCGATCTGCGGCAGGCGCCGGATCACGTCGTCGAAGGTACCGTGGCGTGTCGGGTCGCCGCTTTCCGAGCGAGGGAACAGCTCGTACCAACTGGCGAAGCGCGCCAGCGGTCGCTCCACCTCCACCGGGTATTCGCGGCTGCGCACCAGGTGCTCGCGCGGGCCGACCAGACGCAACAGTTCGCCGGTCTGCGCCGCCAGCCACAGCGCCACCCGCTCCTCGACGCTCTGGCAGGCCTGCAGGCGTTCGGCCAGCGGCGCACAGGCGGCGGCGATCTCCGGACCGCCGCGCTCGGCGCAGCGCTGCAGCAGTTCGTCGCCCTCGCGCAGCTCCAGGTCCAGCGGCAGGCGTGCGCCATGCTTGGCACGCAATTCGCGGCGGTAGCCGGCAAAACGGTCGATCCAGGCCTCGATACGGAAGTACAGGCGGCCGTAGGGCGGCGTGCGCAACTGCGCGCTCCAGAAATCGTTGCCTTCGGGCAGCAGCGGCAGGCGCCGCTCCGCGGTTTCCCCGACACGCCGCCAGACCACCTCGGCACCGAGTACCTCATGGCCATCGGCGAAGATTCGCGCGGCCAGGCGCAGGTCGCGGTCGCTCTCGGTCTTCGCGGGATAGGCACCCTCTTCCACCACAGGGCTGACCGACTCGATGGCGATACGGGGCTGCTGGATGGCGATGACCAGCGGATCATCGTCGCTGTTGCGGACAATCGAACTCATCGAGGCGCGCTCCTCCGGGACGTGGGTTCGGCGATGGGTCGCGAGGCTTCCGCCGGCCTCGAGTGGCCGGCGGCGCGGACGGTCATTGATTCCGAGCCCGCCGGCGACCGATTGGTTCAGGTTGATTTACCCAGCGGCTCGCCTCAGGCCTTGCGCCGCGAACGCGAGGCACCGGACTTGGCGCGACCCTTCGCGTCGGCCCCGGCCTTTTCGCTGCCCTTGTCCTTGCCACCGCCGGCGCGGGAACGCAGGCTGCGCTTGAGCAGGTCGGTGAGATCGATGATGTCGGCGCCCTTGCCAGCCACCTCCTCCTCTTCCTCCACCGCGTGCAGCTGGCCCTTGGCGGCCTTTTCCTCGACCAGCTTCATGATCTTGTCGCTGAAGCTGTCCTTGTATTCGTCCGGCTCCCAGTGGGAGGCCATGTCCTCCACCAGGCGCTTGGCCATCTCCAGCTCGCGCTTGTCGAGTTTCGCCTCGGTGACGCTTTCGTCCAGCTCCAGGCCATCCAGGCTGCGCACCTGCGACGGCCAGCGCAGGGTGATCAGCACCAGGGCGTCCTCTAGAGGCCGCAGGAGCGCCAGGTGCTGGCGGGTGTGCAGGACGACGTTGGCCAGGGCGACCTTGCCGGTGCGCTCCAGGGTCTCCCGGAGCAACGCGTAGACCTTGCCTCCGCGCCGGTCGGGGGCCAGGTAGTACGGGGTATCGAAGTGCTGCAGGGGAATTTCCTGGCTATCGACGAAAGCGAAGATCTCGATGGTCTGGGTCGACTTGGGATGCGCCGCGCGGATTTCTTCCTCGCTCAGCACCACGTAGCGGCCCTTTTCGTACTCCACGCCCTTGACGATGTTCTCGCGCTCGATCTCCTTGCCGGTGACCTTGTTCACCCGTTTGTAGCCGACCGGCTCCATGCTGCGCTGGTCGAGCCAGTCGAAATCGATGCCCTGCGACGAGGTCGCCGCCGACAGGCTCACCGGTATATGCACCAGGCCGAAGCTGATCGCGCCTTTCCAGATCGCACGCGCCATGCCGGTTTCCTCCTCTTGGTGGTTACAGCGTGCCGCCGTCCGCGTAGCGCACGCGGCCGTCGGCGGCGATGTCGGTGATGCGCTGGAGCAGGTTGTCGGCGGCGGTCTCGGCGTCGCTCAGGCAACTGCAACCCGGGGTCACTACCCACAGCATGCGTACCGCCGCGCCACGCCGCTTGGGCTGATAGAGGATCAGGCCGACCGGCTGGCAGCGCTCCTGCATCGCGTCGGTCCAGGCGGTACAGGCGTCGAAGTCCTTGAACATGACGGAACTCTCCTCAATGGCTATCGGAAGATGGCGGCGAACGGTTCAGGCAGGCCAGGACATGCAGCACCAGTAGCGCCAGGACCGTCCCGAGCACCGCGGTACCCTGGTGACCGAGTCCGACCGCGACGCCTATGGCGGTGCTGGCCCAGAGTCCCGCCGCGGTGGTCAGGCCCCTGACCCGGCTTTCCCGTCCTGCCTTGAGGATGGTGCCGGCGCAGAGGAAGCCGATGCCGGCGACGGTGCCCTGGATCACCCGGCTCAGCGCGTCCGCCCCGCCACCCTGCAATTGCAGCGGCATGACGAACAGCGCCGCGCCGAGGGTTACCAGCATATGCGTGCGCAGGCCGGCGGCCTTGCCGCTCTGCTCGCGCTCGTAGCCGAGTACCGCGCCGAGCGCCGCCGCCAGCAGCAGGCGCAACGCGGCGCGGGCGGTCTGCTCGAAGTCGGCGAGATCGGCGAACTCCTCGCCGAGGATCTTCCACAACGTCTCCCAGGCGCTCATCGGCGTTGTATCCCGCTGTAGCGCAGGGCACCGCAACGCAGGCAGCGCTCGCAGTCGAAGGTTTCCTCACCCAGTCGCAACGCCGGTTGCCGGCACCAGTCGCAACCGCCGATCAGGCAACGCAAGGTCATCCGGGTCCTCCCGCCGAATCGCTCGGCCAGCCGCCCTTTCCAGCTGTGACCGACGAGACGACGGGAAGGTGCGATCGGATTCGCCAGCGGCGCTCCTCAGGCGGGGATCGCCTTGGTCGCCGCCTCGCGCTGCCAGATCCGGTGCTGCATCAATGCCTGGCGCAGGCCGGGGAAGACATCGGTGGCCGTGGCGCCGAGCACCACGCCGGGGTCGCCAGGCAACGAAAGCTGGCTGGCCAGCGCCTGGGCATCGCCGGCGAAGGCCACTGGCTTCAGGTGCTTGTAGGCTTCCAGCAGGTAGTGCAGGCCGCGTCCGTCAGCGCCGATGGCCTGGCTGCTGGCCGCGCCGCCAGGCACGAAGACCGCGTCGAAGGCTACCGACGGCAGGCCGTCCCAGGTTCCCTCCGGGTTCAGTTCGGCGCCGTTTTCAGCCTGCACCGGCGAAGCGCTGGGGGCGATCAGCTTGGCGTCCGCGCCCTCCTGGCGGAGCGCGTCGCGCAGGTCGCTGACGTCGCTCTCGGCGACGCCGTCGGCGATCAGGATCGCCACCTTGCGCGAACGGATGTCGCCGGACAGCAGGTTCATCTGGCTCAGCGCCGGCGACGGCTTCGGCTGCGGTGCCGGGTTGGCCGGCGCGGCGAGCTGCACACCGACGTTCGCCGCGACCCTGGCGGCCAGTTGCGGATCGATGTTGAGGAGTATCTGGTTGACTTCGCGCTCACGGATCGATTGCCGCTCGACCTTGGACAGTTCGAAGCTGTAGGCGGCGACGATATGCGCCTGCTCGGCCTCGCTCATGCTGTGCCAGAACAATGCGGCCTGGCTGAAATGATCGGCGAAGGAGTCGGCGCGCTTGCGCAGCTTGCTGCCGCTGACCGGCTCGTGGTAGGTGGAGAAGCCGCCGTTGCGCGCCGCCGGCGGGGTTTCCTTCGGCCAGCCGCCGTCGATCGAGTTCGGTTCATAGGAAGCCCGGCCGCGGTTGATGGTCTGCCGGTGCGGCGCGTCGCGCTGGTTGTTGTGGAACGGACACAGCGGGCGGTTGATCGGGATTTCGTTGAAGTTCGGCCCGCTCAGGCGCAGCAGTTGGGTGTCGGTATAGGAGAACAGCCGACCCTGCAACAGCGGGTCGTTGGTGAAGTCGATTCCGGGGACCACGTGGCCGACGTGGAACGCCACCTGTTCGGTCTCGGCGAAGAAATTGTCGGGGTTGCGGTTGAGTACCATCCGCCCCACCACCCTTACCGGCACCAACTCCTCGGGCACCAGCTTGGTGGGGTCGAGCAGGTCGAAGTCGAAGCTGTCCTGCTGGTTCTCCGGGATCACCTGCAGGCCCAGCTCCCATTCGGGATAGTCGCCCTTCTCGATGTCCTCCCAGAGGGTCCGCCGGTTGAAGTCGGGGTCCTTGCCGGCGAGCTTCTGCGCCTCGTCCCAGACCAGCGAGCAGGTCCCGGACTTCGGTCGCCAGTGGAACTTGACCAGCACGCTCTCGCCGGCCGCGTTGACCAGGCGGAAGGTGTGCACGCCGAAGCCCTGCATGTTGCGGTAGGCGATCGGAATGGCGCGGTCGGACATCAGCCACATGACCATGTGCGCCGACTCCGGGGTCAGCGAAACGAAGTCCCAGAAGGTGTCGTGGGCAGACGCTCCGGTGGGAATCTCGTTGTGCGGCTCGGGTTTCACCGCATGGACGAAGTCGGGGAACTTGATCGCATCCTGGATGAAGAATACCGGCATGTTGTTGCCGACTAGGTCGAAGTTGCCTTCGTCGGTATAGAACTTCACGGCGAAGCCGCGTACGTCACGCACCGTATCCGCGGACCCGCGCGGCCCCTGCACGGTGGAGAAACGCACGAAGACCGGGGTACGCTTGCCCGCCTCGGCGAGGAAGCCGGCCTTGGTCAGGTCGCTGAGGTCCTCGTAGGCCTCGAAGTAGCCATGCGCCGCCGAGCCACGAGCGTGGACCACGCGCTCGGGAATGCGCTCGTGGTCGAAGTGGGTGATCTTCTCGCGCATGATGAAGTCTTCGAGCAACGACGGTCCGCGCTCGCCGGCCTTCAGGGTGTTCTGGTTATCGGCGATGCGGGTGCCGGTATTGGTGCTCAGGGCCTCTCCGGTGGCGTCCTCGCGATAGGCCTCCAGCTGTTCCAGCTTGGCGTTGCTGTTGCCACGGTCGACGGTGTCGGTGCCGGCCGCCTGGCTGCGCTGCTCGTTGTTCTGCTCGCTCATCGGTTTCCTCTCCTCATCCTGGGCATGAAAATGGGGCGGATGCCTCCCTGCTCCGCCCCATTCACTTCACTGCGCGGTTATCAGTTCCCGCCGTGGCTGCGCTGGCCACCTTTCTTGCCAGCCTCGGAGGCCCGCTGCGGATCGTTCTTGAAGTTGCCGCCGCTGGCCTGGCCGCCCTTCTTGCCGGCCTCCGAAGCACGTTTCGGGTCTTCCGCGAAGTTGCCTTTACCACCTTGATGCTGTGCCATTTCTATTTCCTCCGAATAATCTCTTCAGAACAGATTTCATGGACGCATGCGTTGCGCATGCCCTAACTCTGAGAGGGTGTTTCGCCAGTGGTTCAGATTATTTTCAGCGAATGAAAGCGAAGCGCTTTGCCAGCATGTTTCGAGCGCAATCCATAGGGTTCAAAGATCCTTGCCTTATTCCATTGCCAGCATTGACAGGAATCCCCGAATTGCGTCAGATGAAAGCCCGCACATCTCGGAGGAGCACCATGAAACCCTACGAGCATCCGGCCTACAGCGATCCCGTGGTAAGCAACGAAGAACCCGATCGCGATTGCCATGAATGGAATTTCGAACCGGGAGACAGTGATCAGGAACCCTACCCCGAATATCATGGAGCGAATACCGAAGAATGCCCAGGCGGAGGCACTTAATTATTCTTTTCTATTGCAACCCCTGACATTCCGATAGACCCATTCAATAATTAATCGTCGAACTTTAAAACAAATGGAACTCGCCATGGAAAACAGTGACGAAGTGCGATTCCAGCACTATTTCATTTCTCTCGTGGAACAGGTGGCGAAACCGCTTTTCGTCGACTCCTGCGAAGAGGCGCGCAGCTACGGCCTGGACTGCAACGTGGACCTCGACCTCGACGAGGACGGCCATCCTCGCCTGCGCCTGGAAGTCGGCGAGCCGGGAGGCGAGAAAAGCCACTACAGCCTGCTGGCGATTCCCGGCGAGCGGGTCATCCATCGCCAGTACCTGGCCGGGGCCCAGGAATGGCACAGCCTGCCGGCCGAGCTGGCGTCGATCAACCCGATGGTGCTGGACAGCGAGCTGGCGGTATTCTTCCGCCGCGCCTTCGACCTTCGCCTGGAGGGCCCCGAACGCCATCACCCGGCCGGCTTCTGGTAAGGCCCTTCATAGCTTCCAGATATCCCGGGCGTATTCGCTGATCGTCCGGTCGGCGCTGAACCAGCCGATCCGCGCCACGTTGAGCAACGCCGAGCGCCACCAGCGATCGGGCTCGCGCCAGACTTCCTCGACCCGGCACTGCGCATGCCAGTAAGCCTCGAAGTCGGCGCAGAGCATGAAGCGGTCGTCGTGCACCAGGCCGTCCACCAGCCCTTCGTAGCGGCTGCGGTCGTCGGCCGAGAACAGCCCGCTGCGGATCGCCTCCAGGGCTTCCTCCAGCCGCGGCGAGGCCGCGATCACCCCGCCCATCTCCAGCTCCCCGGCCTGCCGGCGCTGCTCCACCTGCTGGGCGCTGAGGCCGAAGATGAACATGTGTTCCAGGCCGATCCGCTGGCTCATCTCGACGTTGGCGCCGTCCAGGGTGCCGATGGTCAGCGCGCCGTTGAGGGCGAACTTCATGTTGCTGGTCCCGGAGGCCTCGAGCCCGGCGGTGGAAATCTGCTCGGAGAGGTCCGCCGCGGGAATGATCGCCTCGGCCAGGCTGACGTTGTAGTTGGGCAGGAACACCAGCTTGAGCAGGCCGCGCACGGTGGGGTCGTCGTTGATGGTGCGGGCGATGTCGTTGGCCAGCTTGATGATCAGCTTGGCCTGGTGGTAGCTGGCGGCAGCCTTGCCGGCGAAGATCTTCACCCGCGGCACGCGGTCGGCGGTCGGGTCGTTGCGGATCTCCTGGTACAGCGCCACGGTGTGCAGCAGGTTGAGCAACTGCCGCTTGTATTCGTGGATACGCTTGATATGCACATCGAACAGCGCTTCCGGTTCGATCGCCACGCCGAGGCTGTCCAGCACCAGGCGCGCCAGGGCGGTCTTGTTCTGCCGACGCTGCTCGGCGAAGCGTGCCCGCAGCCTGGCGTCCTCGACGTGTTCCTCGAGGTCCGGCAGGCGCCGTTCCGGGGTGTCCAGCAGGTCGGCGCCGAGGGTCTCCACCAGCAGCTCGGTCAACCCCGGGTTGGCCTGGAACAGCCAGCGGCGGAACGACACGCCGTTGGTCTTGTTGCTGATGCGCTGCGGATAGAGGCGATGCAGGTCATGGAACACGGTTTCGCGCATCAGCTCGGTGTGCAATGCCGATACCCCGTTGATCTGGTGCGAACCGAGGAACGCCAGGTTGCCCATGCGCACCCGTCGGCCGTGGCCCTCCTCGATCAGGCTGACCGAACGCAACAGGTCGAAGTCGTGGATGTCCTGGGCACGCAGCGCGTCTATATGGAAGGCATTGATCAGGTAGATGATCTGCATGTGGCGCGGCAACAGGCGCTCCATCAGCGCCACCGGCCAGGATTCCAGGGCTTCCGGGAGCAGCGTGTGGTTGGTGTAGGACAAGGTCGCCACGCTCAGCGCCCAGGCGTCCGGCCAGGCCAGTTGGTGCACGTCCACCAGTTGCCGCATCAGCTCGGCGACGGCGATCGCCGGGTGGGTGTCGTTGAGCTGGATCGCCACCTGTTCCGGCAGGCTACGCAGGTCGTGATGATGGCGCAGGTGGCGGTCGAGCAGGTCCTGCAGCGAGGCTGAGACGAAGAAGTACTCCTGGCGCAGGCGCAGTTCCTGACCGGCCTCGGTGCTGTCGGCCGGATACAGCACCCGCGAGATGCTCTCCGCCTTGACCACGTCGACCACCGCGCCGATATGGTCGCCGGCGTTGAAACGGTCCAGTTGCAGGTCTTCCTCGGCGCGAGCGCGCCACAGGCGCAGGGTATTGACGCTGGCACGCCGCCAGCCGACGATCGGCGTGTCGTAGGCGATCGCCCGGATCCGCTCGTCCGGCCGCCAGATGGCTCGGCCACTGTGCTCGCTGTCGACCTGCACGCTGCCGCCGAAGTCGATGTAGTAGCTGACCTCGGGTCGTTCGAACTCCCAGGGATTGCCGAAATCCAGCCAGGTCTCGGTCTGCTCCTGCTGCCAGCCGTCGGTCAGCACCTGGCGGAACAGGCCATGCTCGTAGCGGATGCCATAGCCATGCGCGGGAATGTCGAGGCTGGCCATGCTTTCCATGAAGCATGCCGCCAGGCGTCCGAGGCCGCCGTTGCCGAGCGCCGCGTCCGGCTCCAGGGCAACGATCCGCTGCAGGTCGACGCCCAGCTCGGCAAGGGCCTGGCGGGTTTCCTCGAGCAGCCCGAGGTTGCCGAGGTTGTCCAGCAACAGGCGACCGATGAGGAACTCCAGGGACAGGTAGTAGACCCGCTTGCGCGCGGGCGCTTCGCCTTGCGGGGTGGCCTCCTCCCAGTGGTCGATGATGTGGTCGCGCACCGCCAGGGCCACCGCTTCGAACCAGTCGTGCGGGCAGGCGGTGGATGGGTCGCGGCCGACGCTGTAGCGCAGTTTGGCGAGGATGCTGGCTTTCAGGGTCTGGACCGCACTTGGGGTCTGGTCTTGGCTGTCGGGCATCGCCGGGCTTCCTTCCGGCCCGCCGCTGCAGGCCTGTGCTTGCGGGGTTTTCTCAGGCGCTCTTGCGTACCGGCACGGCGGCCGCCGCGCTTTCCTGGCGCAGGCGGTCGAGCAGGTCGTGGCCGGCCAGGGTCAGGTGGTGGACCACCCATTGCTCCTGGCCGGTCCAGGAATGCTGGACGCTGCCGCAGAGCAGTTGCGCCTGGTTGAGCAACTGCAAGTGGTAGGCCACCGCCTCGCGGCAATGACCGGGTAGCTCGCGTGCTTCCCAGTGCTGGCCGAAGCCAAGGCTTTCCAGATGCTCCAGCAGATCCCTGATCAACCCCCAGTCGCGTTTCATCGGCATGCTCCTTGTCTGCGTCGCGGCCGGCCGTTCCGGCTACCTAGAAGCGGAGTCGCGGCGGCCGCGATGGTTCATTCTTTTTCGCCGGCGGCCCGCCTGTCCGCACGACGGAACCGCCGGGCGCCGGCGTCAGTCGGGAGGAATGCCGTTGCCAACGGTCGGTGTGCGGACTGGCGCGAGAGCTGGAGCGCAGCTTCACTGAGCAGTGACCTTTCCCGTATCCCGGCAGGAGCGCTCCGATGCAGGCTTTCATGGTTCATTTCTCAGACGCCGGACAACCCGGCCGGACCGTGCTCACCACTTTCGCGCCAACCCTCAGCACCAGCGAGGCGCACGTTCGCCTGCAACTCTGCTATCCCCTGCTGTTCCCGCAGCGTCTGAGCGCGGTGCGGGTCTACCCCCTGCTGCCGGCGGCGGCACGCGAGTGAACGCGGTCGCCGGGGCGCCTCAGCCGTTGACTACCGTACCGCCGTTGACGTGCAGCACCTGGCCGCTGACGTAGGACGAGTCGTTACAGGCCAGGTAGACGTAGCTGGCGGCCAGCTCTTCCGGCTGGCCGGGCCGGCCCATCGGCGTATCCGCGCCGAAGTGGGCGACCTTATCGGCGCTGAAGGTGGACGGGATCAGCGGCGTCCAGATCGGGCCCGGGGCCACGGCGTTGACGCGGATGCCGCGGTTGACCAGGTTCATCGACAGCGACCGGGTGAACGAGGTGATCGCGCCCTTGGTCGAGGAATAGTCGATCAGCTGGGGGTTGCCCTTGTAGGCGGTGATCGAGGTGGTGTTGATGATCGCCCCGCCCTTGCCCATCAGCGGCAGGGCCGCCTTGGTCAACTGGAACATGCCGAAGATGTTGGTGCGGAAGGTCTTCTCCCACTGCTCTTCGCTGATGTCCTCCAGGCGCGCCTGCGGATGCTGCTCGCCGGCGTTGTTGACCAGCACGTCGAGGCGCCCCCATTTCTGCCTTAGCGTGTCCACCACCTGGCGGCAGAAGCCGGCGTCGGCGACGTCGCCGGCGAACGCCAGGCACTGGCGGCCGAGCGACTCGATGATCTCGCGGGTCTTCGCCGCGTCTTCGTTCTCATCCAGGTAGACCAGCACCACATCCGCCTTCTCGCGGGCGAAAGCCACCGCCACCGCGCGGCCGATACCACTGTCGCCGCCGGTGACCAGGGCCACCTTACCCTCCAGCTTGGCCGCCGGACGGTAATCGGCGGAAACGAACTCCGGCTTCGGCTGCATCTCGCTTTCGTGGCCGGGACGTTGGTCCTGGTGCTGCGCCGGCAGGGTCTGTCGCTGTTCGCTCATGGTGGTTTCCTCTCTGTCGGACGCCTCAGGCGCGTTCGCCGCGCAAGGCGCGTTGATGGAATTCGGGCAGGCGCCGCAGCGCCCAGCGGGTGGCTTCCCGGCGCATCCGCGCGGGGTCGCCGTGGAAGCGCTCGCGGCGCGAGAACAGGGCGAGGCCGGCGGGCAACCGGAAGGCCCAGGCGAAGCACACGGTACCGGGCGGGATGCCGTCCTTCGCTTCACTGCCGAGCAACCCCGTGACCGCCAGCGCGGCGCTCGCCGGACTGCGTTGCAGGGCCGCCCTGGCCATGGCCTCGGCGACCTCCACGCTGGTCAGGTTGAAACGCTCCAGCCAGTTCGGGTCGAGCCCCAGCAGGGCAAGCTTGGCCGCCGGCGAATAGACGACGAAGCCGCCTTCCATCACCTTGCCGCTGCCGGCCACCGCCGACAGTTCGGCGCTGATCTGCCCGGCAGTACAGGATTCCGCAGTGATCAGGCTGAGGTCGGCGCTACGCAGGTAGGCCACCAGGCGAGAGGCCTCGTCCGCGAGTTGCAGGTCGGGCATGGCACGCTCCTCAGGGCGAGATCGGGTCGCTGGCGGGAAAGGTCTCCTTCAACGCGTCGTCCAGCTGGCGATCCTCCGCCACCTGGGGCCGGGTGGTGCCGCCACAGGGGCAATCGGCGTCGCGACACGGCTCGCCCTGGGGGTGGCCGCTGGCGCAGGCCGCGCAGCAATAGTGCTGGCCGTCGCGTTCGACGGCATCGGCGCCGGGCTGGCAGGTGCATTTGGGACAGGCACAGGTTTCGCTGTTCATGGGCAGTCTCCAGTGGGGTTCACTTGCTGTGTTCCGGCGAGGTCACCGGGCGCAAGCCACGGGGGCCGGTCCAGCCCCAGAGGACCAGGCCGAGCACGGGCAGGAGCAGGATCAGCAGCGACCAGCCGAGCTTGCGACTGGCGGAGCTGTCGCTGCGGAGCACGCTGTTGATGGCCCAGGCATCCACCAGGAGCAACAGGACCAGCAGCGCGAGGATCAGGTAGGCGGTATCCATCGGGGGCCTCCTCGGCATCTCGTTGCACGGTGGAGGCCCTGTGCGCCGGGGGAGTTCCGCCTTTTTCGCGGACGGTCAGCCGCGCCCGAGCTGGCGCCGCATGGCCGCGCTGATGCGCTGGCGGGTGCCGGCGTAGTCGGCCCAGGGATCGTCGCCGGCGAGTTCGTCGAGGCGCTGCGGCAGACTGCGCAGGTTCCATTGGTTGGCGCCCTGCAGCGAGTCGAGTTCCTCGCGGAACACCGGTACCGACACCGGCAACCCTTCGCGGGCGCGCACCGAGTAGGCGGCCACGGTGCTGGCGCCGCGGCTGTTGCGCAGGTAGTCGACGAAGATCTTGCCGACCCGGTTGCGCGGCCCGGAAACCGCCGAGAAACGCTCCGGCATCAGGCGCGCCAAGTGCTGGGAGATGGCCTGGGCGAAATCCTTGACCTCGTCCCAGCCATGCCGGCGCTCCAGCGGCACCAGCAAGTGCATGCCCTTGCCGCCGCTGGTCTTGAGGAAGGCGCGCAGGCCCAGCTCGTCGAGCAACGTCAGGCTCAGCTGGGTCGCTTCGAGCATGCGCTTCCACGGCAGCGCCGGGTCCGGGTCGAGGTCGAGGACGAAACGGTCGGGCCGCTCCAGGTTGGCCAGGCTGGCGTTCCAGGTATGGAATTCGATGCTGCCCATCTGCACCGCGCCGACCAGCGCCTCGGCGCTGCGGATCTGCAACAGCGGCGGATGACCGGGATCGAGCGCCGGGTCGAGCTGGACGATGCCGGGGATCTTCAGGCGCGCCGCGTGCTTCTGGAAGAACAGTTCGCCGCCGATTCCGTCGGGGCCGCGCACCAGCGACACCGGGCGCTCGCGCAGGTCGCGCAGGAGCAGGTCGGCGTAGCGCGCATGGAACTCGGCGAGTTCCAGCTTGCTGGCCTGGATCGACGGGTCGATCAGCCGCTGCGGATGGCTGATGCGCACGCCGGCGGTGGCCGCCCGCGACGCACCGGCGCCGGCCTTGCGCGCGCCGCGCAGCGGCGGCGGGCCGGCGGGACGCTCGCCGGTCACCTCGCGCGCCGGCTTGTCTTCGCGCAAGCCGTGGAACACTGCCTGGCGGATGATCCCGCCACGGGTCATCTGCGCATAGGAAACCTCGCACAGCTGTTGCGGGCGCACCCACTGCACCGACCCGGTCTCGCGCGCCGGCGGCACCTTCGCCAATGGGCTGGAGCGGACCGCGAGGGGTTCCAGGCGCTCACGGACCTTCTTCAGGCTGGCCGCGGTGAAGCCGCTGCCGACCTTGCCGGCATAGCGCAGCCGGCGCTCCTCGTCAGGGCTGTAGAGGCCGAGCAGCAAGGCGCCGATATGCCGGCGAGAGCCCTTCGGCTCGGTATAGCCGACGATCACGAACTCCTGGCGCAACTGGCACTTCAGCTTGATCCAGTCGTTGCTGCGGCGCGAACGGTAGGCGCTGCCCAGACGCTTGCCGATCACGCCTTCGAGACCGAGCTTGCAGGCGCTGGCCAGCAGGTCGCGGGGGTCTTCCGCGAGCGTCGCGGAGAACCGCAGCGGGTCTTCGTCTCGCCCTTCCAGCAGCGCCTCCAGGCGCGCGCGGCGCTCCTCCAGGGCGACATCGCGCAGATCCTCGCCTTCGTGGTACGGCAGGTCGAAGAGGACGTACAGGATGTTCTCGCCGCGACCTTCCTCGAAGGCGTTCTGCAGGGCCTGGAAGTCCGGTCGACCCTCCTCGTCGAGGACGACCAGTTCGCCGTCCAGCCAACTGCGCTGCAGACCGAGCCCGGCCAAGGCCTTCTCCAGGTGCGGCAGGCGTTCGGTCCAGTCATGGCCGTTGCGGGTCAGCAGGCGCACGTGGCCGTCTTCGATGCGGCTCATCAGCCGATAGCCGTCCAGCTTGAGTTCGTAGGCCCACTCCCCTCGCGGAGGCTGCTCGACCAGGCTGGCCAGCTCGGGGGCGATCCATTCGGGCATCGGCGTCTTCCCCCCGCTCTTGCCGCGTCGCGCCGGCCTGGCCGCGGGCGTGGCGGCTTCGCCATGGCGGGGCAGCAGCGTACGCTCGCTGAGCACGCTGTCGGGACGCTCCTTCAGCACGTCGAAGCGATCCAGGCTGCGCGCCTCGCCGTCCTTGGCCTTGACCAGGAACCACTGGGGCTGCTTGCCGCGCAGGTTGGTGCGGATCAGGTGCCAACGCCCGGAGAGTTTCTCGCCATCCAGGGCGAAGCTGAGATGGCCCTTTTCCAGGCCCTCGCGCGGATCGTCCAGAGGCGTCCAGGCGCCTCGGTCCCAGACGATGACATCGCCGGCGCCGTAGTGCCCCTGGGGGATGCTGCCTTCGAAATCGGCATAGTCCAGCGGATGGTCCTCAACCTGCACCGCGAGCCGCTTCACCGCCGGGTCGAGGCACGGCCCCTTGGGCACCGCCCAGCTCTTCAGGGTGCCATCCAGCTCCAGGCGGAAGTCGTAGTGCAGGCGGCTGGCGTCGTGCTTCTGGACGCAATAGCGGAGCAGCCCGGTGCTGTCCTTGCGAGGCTTGCGGCCGCTGGGCTCCGGGGTCTGGCGGAAATCGCGCTTGCGGGCGTACTCGGCGAGCGGCTTGCTGCTGGGCATGGTGGGCTCCTCGGTGGTCAGACGCCGGGGCAGACTGGCGCGCTGTGCAGGACCATGTCGATGGCTTTCCCCAGTTCCTCCAGGGTCACCGGTTTGAGCAGCACCGGATAGGGTGCCGCCGGGTCGATGCCGACGCGAGCGCTGTCGCTGAGCAGGATCACCCGCATCCGCGGGCGCACCGGCAGGCTGGTTTCGATGAGCATGCTGCCGCTCAGAGGACCTTCGAGCTGCTCGCTGAGCAGGAACAGGTCGATCACCGCGTCCGAGGCCAGGTGGTCGAGGGCTTCGTCGCGACTCGCCGCGCTGAGCACCGCGTAGCCTCGATCGAGGAGGAATTCCTCGATCCGCCAGAGCTGGTCGGCGTGTTCTTCGAGGACCAGGACGATCTTGTTTTCTCCGTTCACCATGGTTCTCCCTGTCGGATTGTCAGGAAGGCTTCGCTGCAAGGTTCGCGCCGTCCGCCCCGCTTGCGCCGGAGCAGCGTGACCACGGCGATTGGGCGCGGACTGATCGCAAAGTGCGATCAGCAGAGTGCCCGGAAGGCGCCTGTTCATCGTGCAGATTGCCCGACCCGCGCGGACCGCTGGTAAGCCCGCCGGCACCAACCACGTCGACCGGGGTCCAGCCTGAGAGACCGCGAGCGAAGGAGCCAGCCATGCGCCCTGCCCCAGAAGACGCCGCAGACGATGCGTTCGACCAGCGCGAGTATCCGATCCCGGAGCGCCTGGAAAGCCAGCGCCGCGCCTGGCGTTTCGAACGGGCGGGCCTGTGGGTCCTGCTCGGGGTGATCCTCCTGGCGCTGACCGGGGTGTTCGCCGGCGGGCCTCTGAGTTCGCGGACGCTGGTCAGCGACAGCGGCAGGCTGACCCTGGCCTACGAGCGTTTCGAACGCAGCGGCGCCGCCAGCCGCCTGCGCATCGATCTGCGCGGCGCGCCGGGCACCGAAGTTGGCGTGCGCCTGGGCGGCGGACTGCTACAGGCGCACAGCATCCAGAGCCTGCAACCGCAACCGCTGCGCAGTCACAGCTGGCGGGGTGGCCTGGAACTGGAGGGAAGGCTCGACGAAGACGGTCGCCTGAGCCTGTTCCTGACGTTGTTGCCGAACCAGCTCGGCGAAGTCGCCAGTCGACTGGAGTTCGCTGGCGAGAGCCTGGCCTTCGACCAGTTCATCTACCCCTGAGTCATCCGTTCCGAGGAGGCGCACGATGGATTCCATACTGCGAGCCGCCGCGCTCTACCTGGTCCTGCTGGTACTCTTCCGCATCGCCGGGCGGCGTTCACTGACCGACATCACCACCTTCGACCTGCTGCTGCTGATGATCATCGGCGAAGCCACCCAGCAGGCGCTGCTGGGCGACGACTTCTCGCTGGTCAACGCGGTACTGGTGATCATCACCCTGATCGTCATCGACGTCGGTCTGTCCCTGCTCAAGCTGCGCCATCCGAAGCTCGACACCCTGATCGAGGGCTCCCCGACGCTCATCGTCGAGTACGGCAGGCCATTGCACGCACGCCTGGCCGAGGCCCGCCTGCGCGAGGAAGACATTCTCCTGGCCGCCCGCGAGACCCAGGGCCTGGAACGCATGGAGCAGATCCGCTTCGCCATCCTCGAGAAGAACGGCAAGATCTCGATCATTCCCGATCGCGGCGACTGACGCTGCGCGCGTGGCGCATCAGCAGCGGCTGGATGCTCAGGCCGTGCACGCAGATGCTCAGGGCGACGAGGCTCAGCACCAGGTCGCTGGCGGTATGCGCGAGCGCCGTAGGCAGCCCCTGGTTCAGCGCGTAGCTGAGGTAGTACAGGCTGCCGATGCCGCGGATGCCGAACCAGCCGAGCAGGCGCCGCTGCGCCGGGTGCATCAGCCGCCGGCCGACCAGCAGCCAGACCATCGCCGGCCGGCACACGCAGAACAGCAGCAGCGCCAGCGGCAGCGCGCGCCAGTCCCAGTGCTGGTAGAGCATGGCGCCGAGCAGGGTCACCAGCAGCACTTCCAGCGAGCGCTCCAGCAGGTTGCCGAAGGAGAGCACGTCGAGCATCACCGCGCCGGCCGCCACCTTCGGGTGTTCGCTGCGGTCGGCGCCGTACTCGATGGCGCCGCTGGCCTGCCCTGCCTCGCGCACGTCGGCGGCGGCCGCCTGCGCCTCGGCCGGTGCCGAGGCGCGCCCCAGCGTCGCCACCTCGGCGTGGCGCAGGCCGATCCCGGCGGCGAAGCTGGCGAGGAAGCCCCAGCCGCCCAGTGCGTCGGCGCCGACATAGGACAGCGCGATCAGCGCCAGGGCGAGGAAGTCGTTGGCCGACACCGAGGTGTCGGTGTGCCGCGCCCGCAGGTGGATGGCCAGGCGGCCGAGACCATGGCCCAGGCAATAGCCCACCAGCAGGCCGAGCGGAATCGCCCAGAGCACGTCGCGCAGCAGCCAGTCCAGGCCGCTGCGGTCGAACTCCCCGGGCAGGCCGCCGCCCTGACCGATCAGCAGCAGGGCGGCGATGACGAAGGGGAAGGCGATGCCGTCGTTGAGTCCCGCCTCGCCGGATACGGCGTAGCGCAGGCGGTCGTCGTCGCCGGCGTGGTTGACCTGGATGTCGCTGGCCAGCACCGGATCGGTGGGCGCGAGGATCGCCGCGACCAGCAAGGCCAGCCCCCAGTCCAGGCCGAACAGGAAATGCGCGCCCAGGGTAAGGCCGAGGATACAGCCGAGCAGGACTGGTCCGGCCAGCAGCCAGGCAGCGGTCCAGGCCGGCGAGCGCAACGGCAGGCGCAGCTTGAGGCCGCCGATGAACAGCGAGATCAGCAACGCCGCCTCGCTGAGGTGTTCGAACCAGCCGCTGATGTCCGCCAGGCCGCTGCGCCAGGCGTGCAGCCCGGCCGGGCCGATGGCCAGGCCGAACAGCAGGTAGATGAACGAGGTGCTGACCGGCAGCAGGCGCAGGTAGGCCGAAGCCAGGCCGAGCGTCAGCAGGATGCAGCCCAGTACCAGCAACCACAGGCTGAAACTCATGCCTGGCCAGGCTCCGCCCGCGGGGGCGTTACTTGGATGGGTGCGCCTTGGCCAGCGCGCGGGCCATCTCCAGGTGATGCTTCAGGGCCGGCAGATGGGTCTTGGCGAATGCCTGCAGTTCCGGGTCGGTCAGGTTGTCCGCGGCCTGGGTGAACAGTTCCACGGCTTTTTCGTGAGCCGCCACCTGGTTATTGGCGTAGGCTGGGTCGAAGGAGGCGTCGCGCAGGTCGAGCAGGGTCGCCTTGGCCTTGTCGGTCAGGCTGGCGTCGTCTTCGACCTCCAGTTTCTTGCGCTCGGCCAGGCTGCGCAGTTCGGCGTTGACCTTGCCGTGGTCGTCGATCATCTGCTTGGCGAATACCTTCACATCGGCGGCGGTGCTCTTTTCCAGCGCCATCTTGCCGGCTTCGATTTCCGCTACGCCGGCCGCCGAGGCCTCGCTGACGAAGGTCTGTGGCGCGGTCTTGTTCATGTCCTGGGCGTTGGCGAAAGGCAGGGCCAGGACCAGCAGGAGCCAGGCGGCTCCCTTGAGGGGAAGGCTGATTGCTCTGTTCATGGTCGACTCCGTTGGCGTGACAGGGAAAAAATGCCGGGACTTCGGCACAACGCACCTCGGCATCGTCGCTGCTGTGACGGCGCCGCCGGCCGACCGTTCAGATTTTTCGCCGACCGTGCCAGGCCGGGCGCCCTCCCCGGTCACCCCTGGCGGCTCGCCAGCGCCTCGATCCGCGCCCGGCTCTTCGGCCGGCGTACGGACAGCGGCGGTTCGACCCGCATCGGCGGCGCGATCGCGTTGCCCTGGAGATAGACGTCCCCGGTCGGCAGCCGGGCGAACGCATCGTCCTCCTCGAGACCTTCCAGGACCACGCAGGGCGCCAGTTCGCGGCACAGGGCCAGCAGATGGCGCAGCACTTCGGCGCCCTTCGCCGAGCGACGTGCTTCGCGGGTATACCGGCAATCGATCTTGATCACATCGGGACGGGCATCGAGAACGAAGTCCAGGTTGTTGTGCGCCGCGCCGAAGTCGTCTATCGCGATGCGCACGCCATGTTCGCGCAGGCGTCGGATGAACTCCCGGGTCGCGACTCTCTCGCCCACGGCGGTCTCGGTCAGCTCCAGCGTCAGCCTCCGTGCCACCTGCGGACGGGCGGCCAGCCATCGGCAGACCGCTTCCCACCAGGCATCCATCGCCGCGCTCTGGCGCGACAGGTTGCAGGCCAGGCGCAAGGTAGGCTCGGCGTTCAGCCGGTCGAGGACCGTGCCCAGCACGCAGCGATCGAGCAGGCGTATCAGGCCGAGCCGCTCCAGCGCCAGGATCAGTTCCTGGGTCGGCAACGGCGGCTCGCCGCTGGCGGCCGTGACCCTGAGCAGGGTTTCCCGGTAGAGCGGCTCCCATTCCGGATGCCCGGCATGCCGTACGGCCTGCCAGTCCAGGCGCACCCGACCGCGCGCCAGGGCGGCCTGGAAACGCCGGGCGAGGCGCAGGTCGCCGGCCAGGGAGGCGGCAACGGCCGGTGGGTGCTCGTGCTGGCGAGCCTGTGGGGAACTGTTCACTGTAGAGCTTTCCTTTCCTGGCGGCTGACGCCGTTGTCGTCGATCCAGTCGAACGCCACCTCGCCGCGCGTCCCGCCGTCCACCCGCCGCGGCAGGCCGAGGCGTCGTTGCGAGCGCGGAGCCAGCAGCGTTCCGGGCAGATCCAGGCGCGTCTCCCCTATCTCCAGCGCCAGCCCCGCCAGGGACACGAAGTACGGCGTCGGGTTGTCCACCCGCAGGGTCTCGTCGCGCAGCGCGAAGCCCAGTTCGGCAGCCGCGTCCTCAGCGTGCGGATGCAGGCCGTGCGGGCGGTACAGCACCTTCATCTGGGTTCGCAGGGTGACCGTGAGCCGGGGCCGGCCAGCGGCCTCGGCGGTGGCTTGCGGGGGGATCTCGTAGATGTTCAGCCAGTACAGCGATTCGCGATCCCGTGCCTGGGCCTGGCCGGTAGCCAGCAGGCGCAGGCTGCGCTGGCGTCCCGGCTCCAGGCGGAATACGGGCGGCAGCGGCAGGAACGGAGCCAGCGCGGTATCCGGTTCGCCGTCGAGGGCGCCGTCATCGACCCACGCCTGCACCAGCACCGGGTAGGGATTCTGGTTGACCAGCAGCAACGAGGCCTCGCGCTGGCCCTCCACGAACACCAGGCGGGTGCGCTCCGCGGTCACTCCGGCCTCGCTCGTCGGCGCGAGGCAAAGCATGGCCAGCAGCGCGAGCGCGCGCCTACTGGACACGGATAACCACCTGCGCCGTGGCCTCGACTCGCCCCGCCGTGACGCCGGGCTGGCTGCCGAGCGCGAGTTTCTCCAGGCGCGCGCGGAAGGTTTCGCGGTACAGGTCGATGCCGCCGCTACCGCCGTTGGCCTGGGTCGCGCCACCGATGGCGGGGTACCAGCCGGTGGCCTCGGCGTTGCTGCCGCCGGCGGAGTTCTCGTTGGCCAGGAGCGTCATCGGCGTGCCGTCGCGGTAGATGCGGATGCCGACCCCACGGGCAATGCCCGGCTCCCCGTAACGGTCGGAGAGCAGGTAGGACAGTCCGCCACTGGCGTTGACCAGGCCCAGCGCCGGGCTGGCCGCCAGGGCCCCGCTGGACACGCGGATGCCCAGCGCCGTGGCGCCGGCCCCGGTGCCGTTGGTCATGCCGCTCTGGCACTTGAAGGTGAGTTCGAAGGGCGCCTCGCGCACGCCGCCGCTATCGATCTCGGCCAGGGTGATGGGCGGGAACTGCACGTGCGGGGTGACCGTCATCACCGCGCAGGTGGGATAGCGTTTCAGGGTCACGTAGCGGTACAGCCCGATGGCACCCGGCCAGTTGCTGTACCAGCCGCCCCAGTTGCCGCCCACGTGCGCCTGGCCGACGGTCGGCGCGGTCAGGCCCGGCCCCTTGATGGCGATGTAGGCCGCCGGCTGGGTGTAGGAATAGGGCTGCGAGAGGATCGTCGGCGAGTAGTAGCGGATCGCCTCCAGCGGCGCGCTGTACAGCTCGGCGCGTACCGCTGCGAGGTTCTTCGCCTTGACCAGCTGGAAGCCGCGCGAGTCGATGTCCAGCCCGGAGAGCTGGCGCTCCTTCCAGATCGGCGTGATGGTTTCCCCCGTCTCGACGTTGGTCAGGCGCAGCAGCACGTTGGGCCAGGCGGTCCGGTAGGCATCCTGCAGGCCGATGTCGTTGCCCACCGTATCTGCGCCGGTGTAGTAGCCGCTATAGAGATCGTCGCCGTTGGTAGAAAACATCTCGTAGACGGCGTCCCCGGCGCTACAGCGGAAGAACACCCGTTCGGGGTCGTAGCCGCCGGTGGCGCCGTACTGGGTCAGCGGCGCCACCGCGCTGGCGATGAGCGTCGGATAGGGCTGGAAACTCTCGTCGCTGACGTTGACCACGCTGGGCAGGCCGAGCGAGCCATTGCAGGTGTCGCAGGCGCCGGTCCAACTGCCGGCGGTACCTTCGCCTGGGCGGATCTGGGTGTTCGAGGTGGTCGTCTCGCTGCCTACCGAGGTGACCCGGTAGCAAGTCGCCTGGCCACTGGCGGGAAGCCCCAGCAACACGCCGAGGGCCAGCGCGGGCAGCAGGGGAAGCGTGCGGTTCATCTGGCGTTCTCCAGGTTGGAGTCGGTGGTGGCTGCCCGGCAGGTGCCGCGCAGGCGGATCAGCGCCTGGTCGCGAGACACACCGGCCAGGTCGTAGGGCAACTCGCAACGCTCCTTGCGCGCCGTTCCCCATTGCACCAGCAACCTGCCCCGCTGGTTTTCCGCGCGCGCATAGACCTGGCCGCCCTGCCCGACCATGCCGATGGCCGCCCCGCCGTCGTCGACCACCACGGCGCCGAGCGGCAGCACACTGCCGTCCTCGCGCCGCGCCTGGATCAGCAGCGGATGGCCGGTCAACGTCCTGAACGTCACGCGCACGCTGGCACCGGCGTAGGGCGCGACCTTGCGCTCGGTTTCCAGCAGTTCGGCGTCGGGATCGATGCCAACGGGATCGAGTGAGATCGGGTTGTAGCGATAGGGCGACAGCGAGGGGGCCAGCGCATAGCCGTTGCCGTCGATGCGCGCGCCCTGCCCGCCGCGTATCGCGGCACCGCTGGCGCCCTTGGCCTCGACCAGGGCGAAGGTATCGCCGACGCTGGGGCCAAGGGTCAGCCCGTCGCGGTGGGCGACCAGCGCGCCACGGATGCCGCCGCTGTATTGCCGGTAGCGATCGCCCTGGGCATAGCCGGCATTCACGGTGGCCAGCGCCGCCTGCTTCTGCAACGTGCCGTTCCAGGTGGTGTCGGCGACCTCGCTGTCGCGGTTGGCGGACAGCGCGTAGCTCCAGGTACGCTCGTCGCCCAGCGTACCGTTCAGCCCGGTTTGCAGGCTGCCGCCACGGCTGTCGCCGGAGCGCCGGGTAGCCATGGCGCTGAGCGTCGGCGCCCGACTGGAAGAACCCAGCGGCATGGAGACGCTGAGGGTCAGGGTGTCATTGCGCTGGCCGCTGCGCCGGTCGCGCCGGAGCAGCTCGACGCCAGGGTCCTGGTCGCCCTGCTCCTGGTAGTAGGTGGTGGTCTGCCGCGACCAGGCGAGGTTGTAGCTCAACTGCCCCCAGGTATTGGAGTAGCCGAACTGCAATTGGGTGTCGCGGCTCTTGCCGTCGTAGAAATCGCTGGAGGAGCCGGAAAGATAGAGGTTGCCGTAACCGCCGAGGGCCTGGCTCACCAGCAGGTTGAACTGGTTGCGCTGCTTGTAGCTGCCGGAATCCCAGGTGTCCCCGTGGCGCAGTGCGTCGCGCGAGCCGAGCACGTCGCCGAGTTCGCGGTAGCCTTCGGTGGAATAGCGGTAGCCGGCCAGGGTCAGGGTAGTGCCGGTGGGCTGGAAGGTCCGGCTGTAGTCGAGCCCGATGCGCCAGCCCTGCTTGCGCGCGCCATCCTCGACGCGTGCGCTGGAATAGGTGCTGTTCAGGCCGAAGGCGCCGAAGCGGGTGGCGAGGACGCCGCCGCCCAGCATGGCCAGGTAGTCGTCGGCGACACGCAGTCCCAGGTTGGCGGTCAGGGCGTTGCTCATGCCGCGCTGGTAGGTGAAGTCGGCGAACAGGTCGTCGCCGTCGCCGTACTGGCGCGCCTGGCCCAGGGTGAAGCTGTAGCGCGACAGGCCGGGACGCATGGACTCCGGGACCGAGGCGAACGGCACGCTGAAGCTCGATACGCTGCCATCGGCTTCGAACACCTGGACATCCAGATCGCCGGCATAGGCGCTGTCGTAGAGATCGTCGATGACGAACGGACCGGGGGCGACATTCACCTCGCGGATCTTCCTGCCGTTCTGGCTGATCACCACCCGCGCCGCGGTGGCCGCGGTGCCGCGCACCTGCGGCGCATAGCGGCGCAGGGACTCGGGCAGCATGCGGTCGTCGGTGGCCAGGCTCAGGCCGCGGTAGCCGATGCTGCCGAGCAGGTTGCCGGCGGTGTAGCTCTCCCCCGCCGTCAGTTCGCTGCGCCAGGCCGGCAAGGCGCGCTGGGCATAGGTGCGGATGCTGTTCCACTTGCGCCTGGCCTGCCCGTTGTAGCGGGAATAGGTGTAGTTGGACTGGTGGCGCAAACGCCACAGGCCGAGGTTGATGCCGCTGTTCAGGCCGACATAGGCGTAGTCCGATCGTCCCGATTCGCCGCCGCGGTATTCGGAGCGATAGAGGTTGGTGTCGTAGTTGACGAAGCCCATGCTGTCGCCGGCGTCCCACTCCTCGGGGCTGACGTAGCCGCGCGGCTTGAGGTCGAGCAAGGCTTGCGGCACCGAGAGATCCAGGCGCAGGCGGGCGACGTCCAGGCTGAACCGCGAGCCGGGCAGGCGTGCACCGAGAAAGGCGCAGTGGCGCCCGTCGCCGCTCTTGCGCGGATCGTCACCAGGCTTGGCGCCGAGGCGCTGGCGCAGGAAGTCTTCGTCGAGGCAGGGCTCCACCGCGCCGCTGGCGGGGTTGGCGCGGAAACTCACTTCGCTGCGGCTGGCGAAGCGCTCGTTGAGGTAGACATCGACGTGATAGCGACCCGGATCGATCCGACCGTCCTGGTTGAAGCGCGACAGGTCGCCGCCGCCCAGGGAAGAGCCGAGCAACAGGCGATCATCGAATTCGTAGCCGGGCTGGGCATGACCGAAGGCGCTCGCCGCCAGCGCCATGCCGCCCGCCATCAGGGCCGTGCCGGTGCGGCAGCGGCGTTCATGGCGATAGGTCATGACGGATATCCATATGGGCGCCGTAGTCGTTGATCAGCAGCGCGTGCAGGCGCACGCGTCCCGGCGGCAGGGCTTCTCGGGTTTCGGCCTGCCATTCGGCATGGCTGCGCGGCTCCAGCATGCCGCTGCGCAAGCGCCAGCGGCGCTGGCCGACGCTGAGCGTGGCGCTGGCGAACGAGGCGTAGTAGCCGCTCGGGTTGTCCACCCGCACCGCCCAGCCGGCGCTGCGCCGGACCAGTGCGAAACGCAGTTGCCCGGGCAGGTCCTCGGGACGGCCCTGGATGCCCGCCGGGCGGTAGAACAGCTTCAGGCGATTGCGCAGCATCAGCAGCATCTGGTTCCGATCCGCATGGCTGCTGTTGCGTGGCGGGATCTGCAGGACGTTGAGATGGAACAGCGATTCGCGATCGCCCGGCAGGCCCTGCCCGGTGTAGACGATGCGCAGCGTCTGGCCGCTGTCCGGGGCCATGCGGAATACCGCCGGGTTGACCAGGAACGGCGCGTCCGCCTGGTCCGGCGGCGCGTCCGGGGCGTCGATGTCGACCCAGGCCTGGACGACGTTGGGAAACGCATCGCGATTGCTCAGTTGCACGGTCTTCTCCCGTGCCTCGCCGGGATAGATCACCCGGGTCCCGGTCACCACCACGCTTGCCCGCGCCTGGGCGATGCTCGCCAGCAGGACGAGCAAAAGCGCCGATGTCCTGCCGGATCGGTACGAATGTCTGGGCATGCGGCTTACCTGGCCGGGCACGGTCCAGCGACCGGGCCCGGCTTTAGTGCTGGGAAAAGGAAGGGGCGGCGCATGCGCCGCCGGCATTCACTCGTAACGCAGCGTGTAGGTCACGGCGCCGAGTACGGACCGGGCGTCACGGTCGCCGCTTCGGAGACGTACTGCACCGCGTAGTCGTAGCTGGTGCTGGTGGCTCCGTTGGCGAGCACGATATCGCCGGCGGGCACAGCCGCGCCGCCGGCCAGGTCGACCGGGTTGCCGCCGACGCTATCGAGCAATTGCAGCGCCACGCCCGTCGCGCCGCTGGCGGCGGTGTTCACCAGGTTCCCGGCGGCGCTGGGGTTGGTGGCCTGGAACAGGGTGGTGAAATGCTCGTCGGCCGTCGGCGCGACGCAATCGGTGAGTTGCAGGGTGAAGGCGGTTTCGCCGGCGCTGCGGCCCACTGCGCCATCGAGGGCGCTCACCGGTACGCTGTCGAGGATCACCGTGGGGTCGGTGAAGCCGTTGACCGCGACCTGGCAGGTCTGGTCGGTCACTTCGCCGCTGAATGTGATAGTGTTTGCCGCCATCGCGGTTCCCGAAGCGGCAATTGCCGCAAAGGCCAATACCACTGCGCATGGGTTCGAAGTTCTGGTCATGCCTATGTTCCTTGTGTGAGGCAATAATCGTCCACCCGCCTTTTATTTCGGCCGGGAACGCGGTAAAGACTCGAACGAGTTCAAATCGATAATCAGTGGTGCGAACCACCGATATAAGTATCCCGTGCACAGGCGTCGAGGTGAACGCCGAACGGCGGACTTATAAATCCGTTCGAGTGCCCGCCATTCGGGGAATTGCCTCGTTTCGCAGGGTACCGCCGCCTCTTCGTGCTATCCGTCGACATTGCAACGCTTGTATTTCCGACTATGGAACTCTGGCATCCCGGCCTCTCTTGCTTGTCTTCGCCAGTTTGGACTTATAATAAAAACCGTCATCCGTGTAATGCATGGATGGTGCCATGCAGTTAACTTCCAAGTTGGAAGTATGCACTTCCCTTTTATTCAACGAATAATTACCGTCGACTTTTCCCGGGCAATTTCCATGTTCACCCGCAGGCGCTTCTCCTTGCGTAGCAAGCTTTTTCCGCCGCCGCTCAGAAGTCCGGTGCGCAGACGAGTGCCAACGGCGGCGTGCGCACTCTCTTTGCAAGTGGGCGCTACGCCGATGCTGTTCGGAGAATCCGTCTTGCGACAAGTCAACAACTCGAACCACGGCTTCGCCTAGCATTGAAAAAGTTCCTGCACGACAGTTGTCGGGCCTGTTGGTCGTCGCTCTGCCAAGTGCCTGGACATATTTCCGTTATCCACTGATTCGGAGTCCAACGTCGCCGAACGTGCCGGCTGCCGCGACTCTCGAAAAAATAGCCTGGAGAAACTCCGAAACAAACATTGCACATGGACCGTCGTCGCAACGGTCTCCCTCAATAGTTATTAAAAGAAGAGGTTCGCACCCATGGCAGGCAAGCATTACCAGGATGCCGATGTGCATGCCGCAACCCTATCCCGCCTCCGACTGGTATTCCGGAACTTCGAGCGCGTCTGCGTCGCCTTCTCCGGTGGCAAGGACAGCTCGGTCACCCTGCAATTGGCGCTGGACGTGGCACGCGAGTTGGGACGCAGCCCGGTGGACGTACTGTTCATCGACCTGGAGGGGCAGTACCAGGCCACCATCGATCACGTCAGCGAGATGCTCGGGCGTCCCGACGTACGCCCCTGGTGGGTCTGCCTGCCACTCAACCTGCGCAACGCCTCCAGCCTGGAGGAACCCTACTGGTGCTGCTGGGAGCCCGGCGCCGAGGCCGACTGGGTGCGCCCGCTACCGAAGCAGCGAGGGGTGATCAGCGACCCGGCGTTCTTCCCCTTCTACCGCTACCGCATGGAGTTCGAGGAGTTCGTCGCCGGCTTCAACGCCTGGCTGGCCAGGGAAGAGCCTACCGCGTTCCTGGTCGGCATCCGTTCGGACGAATCGCTCAATCGCTACCTGGCGGTCAAGCGCAGGAGCCGGGCGAAACAATGCGCCTGGACGCCGCCGGGCGGCTCCGCGCCGCTGGCCTGGAGCGCGCGCGACCGGGCCAACCCGCAGGCGGTGAGCTTCTTCCCGATCTACGACTGGCGTTTCGAGGATCTCTGGCGTTGCGTCGCCGACCACGGCTACGCCTATAACCGCCTCTACGACCAGATGTACCGCGCCGGCGTGCCGTTCTCGCAGATGCGCATCTGCCAGCCCTATGGCGACGACCAGCGCAAGGGCCTCGACCTGTTCCACCGGATCGAGCCACGCACCTGGTTCAAGGTAGTCCGGCGCGTCGCCGGCGCCAACTATGGGGCGCGCTATTGTCGCCAGCGCTTCCTCGGCTACCGTGGCGGCCTTGGCCTGCCGCCCTCCTTCGGCACCTGGCGCGAGTACAGCCAGTTCCTCCTGCGCAGCATGCCGCCGCCTCTGCGCGGCATCTACCAGCGGCGCATCGAGCGTTTCATCCTCTGGTGGAAGCAGCACGACTATCCCCTTGCCATCTGGCCGGACGCGGGGATCCCGGCCCTGGAGAATCGTCGCAAGCAGCCGTCCTGGCGGCGTATCGCGCTATCCCTGCTGAAGCAGGACATGGCCCGCTCGCTGTCCTTCGGCTTCTCCCAGGCCGATATCGACAGACTGGTCCCCGGTCGGGAGAAGCGCTCGTGATCCGCCCGCAAGACTGCGAGATCCTGCAGTGGCGCTCGTTCGACGACGAGGCCGCCTTCTTCGCCAGCATGGGCCGCTTCTTCGCCAGCGCCCGGGTGCGCCGCGAATGCGGCGGCTACCCGCTGAGCGACGGTCCCTACCACCGCTGGTTCGTGCTCCGCCGCCAGGGGGACACGCGGATACTGGGGTTCGTCAGCCTGGAGCAACATCCCGACGTGGTTCGCCTGCGCGATGCCTACCTGCGTGCGGAAGCGCGCGGTCGGGGGCTGTTCCGCACCCTGCGCGAGCGGGTCCTCGGGCATGTCGACCAACTCGGGCTGGCCTGTACCACCCGAGCGCCCCAGGCCTGCGCGCGCCTTCTCGAACCGCACGGCTTCGCCGTGCATTCCACCCGGGGTAGCTGGGTGACGCTCATGAGGAAAGCCCATGGCACAGACAAAGACACTGACGGAGCGAGCCGAGGCGCTGTTCGGCGAACTGCACGGGTTGCCGCTTGCCGAGCGGATTGAAGCCATCAACCGGATCCGCCGGCTGCTCCACGCGCACAGTCCGTTCGCCGAAGAGCCGGTCGATTGCGTACAGTGGGTGCGTGCCGAGCGCGTCGCCGGCAACGACTACAACCCCAATACCGTCGCGCCGCCGGAGATGCGACTGCTGAGGCTGTCCATCGAGTCCGACGGATTCACCCAGCCCATCGTCGCCTATCCGCAGGCCGACGGGCGCTACGAGGTGGTCGACGGCTTTCACCGCCTGCGCGTGGGCAGCGCCAAGGGCGCGCTGCGCCAGCGTCTGCACGGCTACCTGCCGATCGCCGCGATACGCGCCGGGCGTGAAGGCGACAGCGAGCGCATCGCCGCCACCATCCGCCACAACCGAGCACGCGGCGTGCACGGCGTATTGCCGATGACGGCGATCGTGGTGACCCTGCTCAAGGCCGGCTGGAGCGAGGCCGACGTGGCCCGCGAACTGGGCATGGACAATGACGAGGTGCTGCGTTTCAAGCAGGTTTCCGGATTGCCCGAGCTGTTCCGCGAACACGTGTATTCCCGCTCCTGGGAGTAGCGGGCGGCGCCGTCGGCCGCACCGCTCGCCCAGGCTCAGGCCGCGCCGGTGGTCAGGCTGATGTGCTTGTATTCGACGAAGTCGTCCAGGGCGGCGACCCCGTTCAGCCGGCCGAGGCCGGACTGGCGGTAGCCGCCCTCCTCGAATTCGTCGTAGACCTTGGCCCAGTCGTTGATCCACACGGTGCCGGCGCGAATCTTCCGCGCCACCCGGAAGGCACGCGCGACATCGCGGGTCCAGACCCCGGCCGCCAGCCCGTACTCGCTGCGGTTGGCCAGGGCGACGCCCTCCTCCTCGTGCTCGAATACCTGCAGGGTCAGCACCGGTCCGAAGGTTTCCTGTTGCACGATGTCCAGGTCCGGATCATCGACCTCCAGCAGGGTCGGACGGTAGAAGGCGCCGGCCGCCAGCTCGCCCTCGGTTACCGGGCCGCCGCGGACCACCACCCGCGCGCCGGCGGCGATGGCCTGGCGTACGGCTCGCTCGACGCGCTCGACGTTGGCCTTGTCGATCAGCGGCCCCATGTCGCTGCGCGGGTCCGCCGCCGGCCCCACGCGCAGGTTTTCCAGGCGCTGCGCCAGGCGTTCGCGTAACCGTTCGGCAACGCCGCGCTGCACCAGCAGGCGCGAACCGGTCATGCAGAACTGCCCGGCGAACACCGTCAGCGACTTCTCCAGCACGGGCAAGGCGGCGTCCAGGTCGGCGTCGTCGAACACCAGGTGCGGTGTCTTGCCGCCCAGTTCCAGGCCGAAGCGCTTCAGGTGCCGCGCGCCGGCGGCGGAAATCGCTCGGCCGGTGGCGCTCGAGCCGGTGAAGCTGATCACCGGCACCTCGGCCGCGTCGATCAATCGCCGGGCGCCTTCGGAACCCGATTCGCTGAAGATGTTCACCGCCCCGGCAGGCAGCGACGGCGCTTCGGCGATGATCCGCGCGACCATGGCGTTGGTCTGCGCGGTCTGCCCCGGCATCTTCACCACCGTGGTGGTACCGGCGGCCAGCGCCGGCGCCAGGGAGCGGATCATCAGCACCACCGGTGAATTCCACGGCACGATGATGCCGGCGACGCCCATCGGCTCGCGCAGCACCAGCGACACCACGTCGGGGCGCGGCGTGCCGCTGGCGCCCCGTTCGCTGCGCGCCAGGCCGGCGTAGTAGCGCAGCTTGCCCGGCACCATGCCGACCTCGAGGGCAGCCTCGGGCTTGATCTTGCCGTTCTCCAGGGCAAGCAGGTCGATGAGCGCATCGGCATGCCGCTCGAAGGCCGCGGCGATTTCCTCCAGGGCTTTCGCGCGCAGCGCGTGGTCGTCCTTCCAGGGACCATCTTCGAAGGCGCGCACAGCGGCGGCGATCGCCGCATCGGCCTCGGCCCGCCCGCCGTCGGCGTAGGTGCCGATCGGCTGGCCGCTGGCCGGGTCGAAGGATTGTCCCCGCTGCGCGGAATCGAGCCATGCGCCGTCGATCCAGTGTCTGGCGTGTCCGTTCATCTGCAAGTTCTCCTGGGTCGGTCAGGCGATGCGCTGCGCGAGGTGCTCGGCAACGGCGATGGTGGTGATGTTGGTGGCCACCGAAATGGCATCGGGGAAGATCGAGGCGTCGATCACCCGCAATCCTTGCAGGCCATGCACCCTGCCCTCCAGGTCGACCACCGCCCAGCGCTCGCCGGCGCGGCCCATCGGCGCGCTGGAGGTCGGGTGGTGGTAGGTATCGAGGGTGGCGCGGATCGCCGCTTCGATCTGCGCATCGCTGCGTGCCTCGGGCCCCGGCCCGAGTTCGGCGTGGATCAGCCCGGCGAGCGGTTCGCTGCGGCCTATCCGGCGCGCCAGCTTGACCCCTTCCAGCAACCGCGCGCGGTCTTCGGCCTCGGCGAGGAAGTTCAGGTCGATCAGCGGCGCGACGGCCGGGTCGCGGCTGGCCAGGCGCACACTGCCCAGCGATTGCGGCCGGGTCAGGGCCACGGCGAGGACGAAGCCGACCCCAGTCGGGCTCATCTCGGCGGGGAACAGGTGGGTGGCGGTGATGTGCAGGTCCAGCTCGCCGTTCTGCGCCCGCGAGCTATGGGTCCAGAGCTTGGCGCCGATCACCGGCGACTGCGCGCCGATGCGCTCCGGCCGGGCGGCATAGGCGTTGTAGTAGAACGGATGGTCCTTGAGCCGGCGGCCCACCGGCAAGTCGGCAAGCAACGGGATCGACAGCGCCTTCAGCTCGTCGGCCGGGCCGACACCGGAGCGCAGCAGGATCGCCGGGCTGCCGTAGGCGCCGGCGCTGAGGATCACTTCGTCGGCGTGGATTTCCTCGCCGGAGGCCAGGCGCACGCCCACCGCGCGCTTGCCTTCGAAGAGCACCCGGTCGACCAGCGCGTCGCCGCGGATCGACAGGTTGGCGCGAGCGCGCACGGCGTTGTCGAGGTAGGCCATGCCGGTGTTGACGCGCACACCGTTGACGACATTCATCGGGTACGGCCCGACGCCGTTGGCGTCGGCGCCGTCGAAATCGGCGATGGCCTTGAAACCGTTGGCCAGGGTGGCGTCGACGAAGGCCCTCTGCATCGGCGAGAGATCGGCGCGGCTCAGTTGCCGCACCGGCAGCGGTCCGTCCCCGCCGTGCAGGGCCGGGTCGCCGCCCTGGCGGGTCTCCAGGCGGCGGAACGCCGGCAGCAGGTCGTCGTAGGACCAGCCCGGCAGGTTCCAGCGGGCGAAGTCTTCGCGCCGCGCGCGGATCGCCACCGCGCCGTTGATCGCCGAGCTGCCGCCGAGGACCTTGCCGCGGATCGCATGGATCGGGTGCCCGATCGCCCCCGGTTGGGACTGGTAGCCCCAGTCGCTGGAGGGGTCGCCGCCGACGCTGTCGCTGCTGGCGATGATCCTGGGGTAGTCCCAGGCCGGATAGGCCTGGCCGGCTTCCAGCAACAGTACCCGGCGGTCGCCGCGCTCGCTCAGGCGCCGGGCGAGGACCGCGCCGGCGGAGCCGCCGCCGACGATCAGCACATCGATCCTGCCGCCATCGAAGGCCTTGCGGGGCGTTTCCGCCGTGGCGCTGGCCACGCCGGGCGCGCCGCCGAGCAGCGAGCCCAGGGCGAGCGCGGCGGAGCCGGCGACGGTCTGCGCCAGCAAGGTGCGGCGCGCCGGGTTTTCGGGTTGGTGCATGGGGTTCTCCCGTATCCAGATCGATTGACGGGAGCAACGCTATGCCCGGCGCGCCCTCGGCGACAGACAGCGGAAGGCGAACCGCTGGTTCGGTTTTTCCGAACTCAGCCCGGCGGCAACAGGCCACGCTCGATGAGCGCGCGGTCCCAGGGTGCCGGATCGCCGATTTCCTCTTCGAGGAACTGGCCGAGGACGAGGATCTTCCGGGGCGTCCGTTGGGTCTTGCGGTAGACCACGGAAACCTGCCCGCCGTCCGGCGAGTAGCCAGGCAGGACCGGCAGCAGCTCGCCGGCCAGCAAGGCATCGGCGGCCAGGAAGCTCGGCAGGATCGCCAGGCCGAGCCCGGCGCGCGCACCTTCGAGCAACTGGTGCCCGGAGTCGGTGCGCATCCTCACCCGGATGCGGAACGAGGCCGGTTCGCCGTCCACCGGCAGACAGAGCATGCCGCCGGGCTCGCGGTTGTAGTAGACCAGCCCGTCGTGCGCCTGTAATTCCTCGGGATGCTGCGGCACGCCATGCCGCGCCAGGTAGTCGGGACTGGCGCAGAGCAGGTGGCGGTTGGCGGTGATCGGCCGCGCCACCAGGCAGGAGTCGTCCAGCCGGCCCATGCGCAGGGCCATGTCGAAGCGCGGTTCCTGGAGGTTGACGAAACGATCGTCGGCCTGCACGTCCACCCGCAATTGCGGATGGCGCTCGGCGAAGCGCGCCAGCAGCGGCGCCAGGTAGCGCGGAGTGAAGGCCAGCGGCGCGGAGAGGCGCAACTGGCCGCGCAGGTCGTCATCGGCGTCGAGCACCGAGGCTTCCGCCTGCTCCAGCTCCTGTAGCAGGCGGCAGGCATGTTCGTAGTAGGTGCGACCGGGGTCGGTGAGGCTCAGCGGCCGGGTGCGGTTCAGCAGCACCCGGCCCAGGCGCCTCTCCAGTTGCTGGATACGCTGGCTGACTTGCGACTTGGTGGTGCCCAGGCGGCGGGCGGCCTCGGAGAAGCTATGGGCGTCGACCACGCTGACGAAGGTGGTCATTTCGGCAAACTTGTTCATCGGTGTCCTTCTGCGATCCGCCCCCGCGGACCCCGATCATACGCTTTCCGCCGCCGCTATCCGCGCCTCGGCGACCCGACGCAGGCGGTGCATGGACTCCTCCGACTCGCGCTCGATGCGCCGGCGCAGCAGGAACAGGTTGGCCAGGCGCATTGACCAGCCATCGAAGCGGTATTCCAGGGTGCGCACGAAGCGGGTGCCGGCCGCGCTCGGCTGGCATTCGTAGCTCAGGCGCAGGTGCAGGCCGTGGTCGCCACGGGCGTTGGCGCGCCAGAGGCGGCCCGGCTGGTACTCGACCACCGTCCAGGACAAGTGCCCGGCGCGGCCGCCGGCGTGGATGTCCTCCTCGAAGCGCGCGCCGGCCGGCAGCGGGCCCGAGGCGCCGTCGACCCGCAACGACGAGGGATGCCATTCCGGCCAGAGTGCCGGGCTGGCGGCGTAGGCGAGGGTCGCCTCGGGCCCGCGGGCGATCTCGATTCGGTGCTGCATGCGGGTCATGGCGCGCTCCTCGGCGGGTTCCGCTTCCCAGTGGAGGGTGCCGTAGCACCAGTCCATCAACGGGAAGACCAGGTTGAAGTTGTGCGTCTGCATCAGCTCGCGACGGTGATGCAGTTCGTGCAGGCGGCGCATGTGGCGGATCCACGGCAGACGGCTGAGCGGATGCTCCGGCGGCAGGTGTTCGCAGGCGTGGAAGATCTCGTAGCTGAGGTAGCCCAGCAGCAGGGTCGCGGCGAACAGCGCGGCGAGGTTGTCGTTCAGCAGGCCGAGCAGGCTCCAGGCGAGCAGCGCGCCGAGGCTGAAGACCACCACCAGCCAGGCCGGGAACAGGATCACCCGCCAGTCGCGGGCCTGTTCGTAGCGCATCTGGCCGGCGACGAAGAAGCTGTGGTGGTCGCCGGTATGGCGCTTGTAGAACATCCGCCCCAGCGGGTGCTTGTGGTGGCCGAGGGACTTGTGGATGCGGTACTCGCCCCAGTTGAAGAACACCAGCGCGGCCGGCACCGTCAGCCATTCCAGCAGGCTCGGCTGCTCGAGTCGGGAGAGGAAGAAGACGATCCAGGCGCCGCCGTAGGCGAGGACGAAGCCGGCGTGCAGCCAGGGGTTGTAGCCGGGCCGGATGGCCGCGCGGTACTGCTGGCGAAAGGGTTGGGGATCGAAGGACATGGTCGGCATCTCGCGTGTGATTGTTATTGGCTGGGCCGCGAACCGGGCCGATCCGCCGGGGCGGAAGGGCTTGCATTCGAGTGTAGCGATGCCAGTCTTATCAGGGTAATGGATAAATAGAATGAGGATTATTCATGAAGCTGAACTTGCAGCAGCTCGACCTCAACCTGCTTCTGGTCTTCGATGCCCTGATGCGCGAACGCAACCTGTCGCGCGCGGCGATCCGCCTGCATCGCAGCCAGCCGGCGGTGAGCAACGCCCTCGCCCGCCTGCGCGAGCAGCTCGACCAGCCGCTGTTCCGGCGCACCGCCAAGGGCCTGGAACCCACCGCCGCCGCCCTCGCCCTGTACGTGCCGGTGCGCCAGGCCCTGCATCTGCTGCAGGCCGGCCTTGGCTCCCAGGAAACCTTCGATCCGCACACTGCGCGGACCTTTCGCCTGACGATGAACGACTATGCCCAGTTGCGCCTGCTGCCGGGCCTGGTGACCCGCTTGAAGACCCTGGCCCCGCGGGTGACGCTGGAGGTACGTCCCGACGAAGGCGCCTCGATCCCGGCGCAACTGGCCAGCGGCGAACTCGACCTGGCGATCGACTACCTGTACTTCGACGAGCCCGAGCTGGCCTACCGGCCGGTCGGCGAGGAACGCCTGGTGGTGATCGGCCGGCAGGGCCATCCGGCCTTCCGCGGCGGCCTCGACCGCGCGGCCTACGAGGCCGCGCAGCACGTCTCGATCCTGCCGCGGGTCGGGCGCGGCAGTCCGCTGGAGATCGTCCTCGGCTCGGCCAGGGTACAGCGCCAGGTGCAATTGCTGGTGCCTCACTACCTGACCATCCCGGCCATCGTCGCCAGCACCGAGCTGCTCGGCACCGTGCCACGCCGCCTGGCCGAGCGCTTCGCCGGCAGCCATGGTTTGCAACTGGCGGACGTCCCCTTCGAGATGGCCCCGGTGCAGGTCAACCTGATCTGGCATCGCCAGCAGGAAGCGACGCCCGGCCTGCAATGGCTGCGCGAGCAGATCGTGCAGATCGAACAGGGCTGAGTCATAGGTTGCGCGCGAGGATCAGTCTTCCGTCACTTTCGATCATTGAGCGAGGCCTTTCCCGCAACCTATGGTGAGGCTCCGCCCCGCAACCGGCCCCAGGCCGCCCCGGGGATACAGTCCAGCACCCGCCAGAGGAGCCACCGTATGACCAGCCTGCCGCTCGAAGCCAACGCCGCCGCCACCCTCGCCGAATGGCACGGGCTGATCGCCCGCCGCGACCTCTCCGGGTTGCCGCGCCTGCTGCACCCCGACGCCGTGTTCCGCTCGCCGATGGCGCACAAGCCGTATGCCGGCGCACCGGTGGTCTCGATGATCCTGAATACCGTGCTCACGGTCTTCGAGGATTTCGCCTATCACCGCCAGTTGGCCAGCGCCGACGGCCGCAGCGTGGTGCTGGAATTCAGCGCCCGGGTCGGCGAACGCGAACTGAAAGGCATCGACATGATCCGCTTCGACGACGACGGCCGGATCGTCGACTTCGAAGTGATGGTCCGTCCCATGAGCGGCCTCCAGGCCCTCGGCGAGGAGATGGGCCGGCGCCTGGCCTCCTATCTGGCCGCGAGCAAGGCCTGAGGCGATAGCCTTTGGGCCAAGGCCCGACGCTGCCTTTGCCAAGAGCGCAGCGTCGGCCCGCCGGAGCGAACTCCCGACATGGGTGCAACGCCCCCGCCCTCCCGCGTTCAGCGTCGACCCAAGCCACAGCGAAGGGGCTTGGGTAGTTCCGCAGCGAACCGGGCGAGGATATTTCCCAGCAAAAACGCCAGGTCGGTACTTCGCGAACCCGCGTCCATCGCGGCCATGACCCATATCAAGGACATCGGACGGCAATTCCGCCACTGTCCTGGCATCCGTCCGTTCTTTCCCGCCCCGTGCCGCCCCAGGGCCTCCACCCGTGAGGATGCTCCATGAGCAAGATGATGAAAGCCGCCGTATTCATCCAGCCCGGCCGTATCGAGCTGGTCGACAAGCCGATTCCCGACGTGGGGCCGAACGATGCATTGGTGCGCATCACCACCACCACGCTCTGCGGCACCGACGTGCACATCCTCAAGGGCGAGTATCCGGTCGCGCCCGGCCTGACGGTGGGCCACGAGCCGGTCGGGATCATCGAAAAGCTCGGCAGCGCGGTGGTCGGCTACCGCGAAGGCCAACGCGTGATCGCCGGTGCCATCTGCCCCAACTTCAACTCCTATGCCGCCCAGGACGGCGTACCGTCGCAGGACGGCAGCTACCTGGTGGAATCCGGCCGTTGCGCCTGCCATGGCTACAAGGCGACCGCCGGTTGGCGCTTCGGCAACCTGATCGACGGCACCCAGGCCGAGTATGTGCTGGTTCCCGACGCTCAGGCCAACCTTGCCCCCATACCCGATGGTCTCAGCGACGAACAGGTGCTGATGTGTCCGGACATCATGTCCACGGGCTTCAAGGGCGCGGAGAACGCCAACATCCGCATCGGCGATAGCGTGGCGATCTTCGCCCAGGGTCCCATAGGCCTGTGCGCCACCGCCGGCGCCCGGCTGCTGGGCGCCAGCACGATCATCGCCATCGACGGCAACGCCCATCGCCTCGATATCGCCCGTGGAATGGGCGCCGACGTCACGCTGAACTTCAGGGAGTGCGACGTGATCGAGGAAATTCTCAAACTCACCGGCGGGCGCGGCGTGGATGCTTCGATCGAGGCACTCGGTACGCAATCGACCTTCGAGACCGCCCTGAGGGTGCTCAAGCCCGGCGGCACCCTTTCCAGCCTCGGGGTCTATTCGGAAGACCTGACGATTCCGTTGTCGGCCTTCGCCGCCGGCCTCGGCGACCACCGGATCAATACCGCGCTGTGCCCCGGCGGCAAGGAGCGCATGCGCCGACTGCTCAATATCGTGGCTTCGGGCCGGGTCAACCTCGGGCCTTTGGTCAGCCACGAATACCGCCTCGACGACATCGTCGCCGCTTACGACCTGTTCGCCAACCAGCGTGACAACGTACTGAAGGTGGCGATCAAGCCGCACTGAGACCGTCATCCTATACTGCTGGACGGAGGTGGCGAACCCGTCGCGAACGACGAAGCGGGTTCCACCCATGGCGTCGGCGGCGCCCTTGCGCCGTCGCTTCGCGGGGGAATGGAGAGAAACCGTCCATGAACCGAGCCAGGCTCTACCTCTGCTGCGTCACGCTGCTGGCGCCGGTCATCGCCGGCGCGGCGACTGCCGACTACGTCTACGGCATGCCGCTGGACGTGGCCAGGGTGCTGAGCGTCGACGAGGCGCCCAGCGATACCTGCCAGGTGGTGCGCGCCACCCTGGTATACCTGGACTCCCACGGCGAGCGCCAGGTGTTGCACTACCTGAAGCAGGCGCGTACGTGCAGCAACGAATGAAACCACGATAGGAAAGGACGAACGGTCAGGGTTGTCGTTTCATTTCACGAAATTTTCACCCCTGACATGGATACTGGAACCAGCTGAAGGACCAGCGCCCCATTGCATAGAGCCCACCATCGAGTGGGCTTTTTGCATTCCGGACCGCGTATCGCCTGGCCTTGGGTTCAATCCCGCTCTTCCCTGCGCAGCAGTTCGCGCTTGCGCTCCACGCCCCAGCGGTAGCCGGAAATGTCGCCGTCGCGACGTACCACCCGGTGGCAGGGAATCGCCACCGCGATCCGGTTCGCCGCGCAGGCCTGCGCCACCGCGCGCACCGCTCGCGGCGCGCCGATCCGTTCGGCGATCTGCGCATAGCTCGCCGTGCTGCCCGGCGGTATTTCCCGCAGTGCCTGCCAGACCCGTTCCTGGAACGCCGTACCGCGTACGTCCAGCGGCAGGTCCAGTCCCAGTTGAGGCGACTCGACGAAGCCCACCACCTGCGCCACCAGCCGTTCGAAGTCGGCGTCGCCGCCGAGTAGCTGGGCGCGCGGGAACTGGTCCTGCAACTCGCGCAGCAATGGCTCCGGCTCCTCGCCGAGGAGGATCGCGCAGATGCCGCGCTGGCTCTGCGCCACCAGGATCGCGCCCAGCGAGCATTGGCCGATGGCGAAACGGATCGCCGCGCCGGCGCCGCCATCGCGGTAATCGCGCGGGCGCATGCCGAGGCGTTGCGACGAGGACTCGTAGAAGCGGCTGTTGGAGTTGAAACCGGAGTCGTAGATCGCCTCGGTCACCGAGGCGGACGCCTGGCCCAGGCGCTCGCGCAGGCGCCGGGCACGATAGGCCGAGGCGTAGGCCTTGGGCGTCAGGCCGGTTTCGGCCTTGAACAGACGATGGAAGTGGAACGGACTCATGCCCAGTCGGGCGGCCAGCGCCTCCAGTGCCGGCGGCGTCTCCGCCGTCTCGATCATCCGGCAGGCCTGCGCCACCCGCTCGGCGCGCTGCTCCGCCGCCAGGCTGCGGTCGCCGGCGGCGCGCCGGCTGGGCCGATAGCCGGCGGCCTCGGCGGCCTCGGCAGTGGCAAAGAACTCGACGTTCTCGCGCCTGGGCCGACGCGCCGAGGAACTCGGGCGGCAATAGACCCCGGTGGTCTTCACCGCATAGACGAACGCCCCGTCCGCCGCCGCGTCGCGCGCCAGCACGGCGGCCCAGCGCTGTTCGTCGGTGTGGTAGGCGTTGCAAGGATCGAGCTGCTGGCTCATGGCGTTTCCCCTGTGGGAGCGGATGATGCCCGCAGACTAATTCGCCATTCAAGCGCAAGAACTCCGGTTCTTGCGCTTGAATTCGAGCAAGGCCATGTGCCCGGCTTCGGCAGGTGCGGAAGGCCGTCGGCTTGCCTACCCATCGCCACGCGCCATAATGGCCCGCTCGAACCGGCGGAAGGATTGGGAACATGGCGTTCAAACGGATAGCACTGGCCTACTGCGTGCAACTGGATCGGGTGATCTCCATCGCCAGCGCCCGCCGCGAATACTTCTCCCAGGCCGAGCCGCGCAAACGCTTCGATTTCCTCTGCTCCAGCGAAGGGTGCCGGGCACAGGGGATCAAGGTATCGGCGAGCAACTACGACAAGCTGCCGCAGGACACCCGCAAGGCCGCGCACTTCAGCAAGTTCCCGCACTCCACCCACCTGTCGGATTGCGAATGGTTCGTCGAGGAGGACGAGGACGCTCTGCGCCCGGGCGAGTCCGCCGAGGATGCCGGCCAGCGGCGCATCCGCGACAAGCTGGATGCCTACGTCGAGGAGTTCGACCCGGCCATTGCCGAGGAGGCCGCGCCGCCGCAAGCGGACCCGGACGCCGAGGAACACCCGCCGGCCTCCGCCGCAGTGCGCACCGACGCTCCCGCCGCGCCTCGGCAGAGAACGCAACGGCCACGGCGCACCCGCGATTTCGAACTGCTCGTCGACACCTTCCGCCAGGCCCGCGCCGAGCTGCCGGCGGAAGAGTTCAAGCAACTGGACATCCGCATCAGCGGCCTCGGCCGGATAGCGCTGCGCGCCTATTTCCAGCACATCGGCTATGCCACCCCGGGCAGCGCCGGCAAGGTATTCTACGGCGGCGCCGACCTGGTCCGGCGCTACGGTGCGCCGAGCCGGCCGCAGGGCTTCCGCTTCAAGTTCCGCGACCGCATCGACGGCAAGCCGGTATTCCTCTACGTCGCTCCGGAAACCTTGCAGGGCTATCCGCATCGGCGCTACCTCGAAGACATCCTCGGTTGCGCCGAAACGGTGCGCTACTTCACCCTCTACGCCCTCGGGCGGCTCATCGAAGCGCCGAGCGGCAAGAGCTACAGCCTGGAGCCGGATGCCCTGCGCCACTTGGCGATCATCCCCGGTCCGGCGAAGGACGACGCCCCTCAGAGCTCGTCGTAGAGTCGGTCGCTGACCAGCATGTGCCCCGGCGCGTGACTGATGTACAGCTCCGGCTGAACCTCGGCGAGCACCGCCTGGGGCGTGACCCCGCAGGCCCAGAACAGCGGGATCTCGTCCGCCGCGAGCGGCACCGGGTCGCCGTAGTCGGGCCGCGCCAGATCGCGGATGCCGATCAGCGCCGGATCGCCCAGGTGCAGCGGTGCGCCATGGGTCATAGGGAAGCGGCTGGTGACCTGGATCGCCCGGATCGTCTCGGCGGCCTTCAACGGCCGCATCGATACCACCGTGGGCCCGGCCAGGCGACCGCTCGGCCGGGTAGCGATGGAGCTGCGGTACATCGCCACGTTGCGCCCCAGCTCGAGGTGGCGCAGGCCGATGCCGGCGTCGAGCAACGCCTGTTCGAAGGAGAACGAGCAGCCGATGGCGAAAGCGACGAAATCCGCCTCCCAGAAGGTGCCGATGTCGTTCACCTCGACGGGCTCCTGACCGCGTCGATGCACTCTGTAGCGCGGCAGGTCGCTGCGCACGTCGATATCCGCGCCGAGCCTGGCGAAGTGCGGCGAGCCGGGTTCGCTGACGTCGAGCAGCGGGCAGGCCCGGGGATTCAGGGCACAGAAGCGAAGGAACTCGTCGGCCCAGGATTTCTGCAGGATCACCAGGTTGGCCTGCAGGTGGCGCTGGCCGAGGCCGCTGGTATGGCCGGTGTAGTCGCCGCGGCGGATCAGTTGGCGCAGGACCGGCGGCGGCAGTTGCGCGAGTTCGTGGAAGGTCGGTTCGGGCATGGCGGCTCCGTGCGCTGGCGGACGTCGTTGTTGGCAGGTTTGTAGAAGCGGACGGCGGTCAGCGTCCAACGAGATTTTTCCGCCGGGGGCGATCGGAAAATCCGAATCAGCGCGAACGCAGCCGCCCCACTCCTTTCTTCAGCGGCGCCAGGAGCATGCACTCCGGGCCGACGTTGGCCGCGTAGTCGGCCAGCACCGCCTTGCTCAGCTCCACCACTTCGTCCACCAGTTCCAGGCCGGTGCCGCCGCGCCAGGACACCACCACCGGCAGGTTCGGCGGCGGCGGGCCGAGGCGCAGCAGGGTCAGTTCGCCGCGTTCCAGTTCCTGGCTGACCAGCGCCGGCGGCAAGGCGCCGACGCCGAAGCCGTCGCGCAGCAGGCGGGTCATCGCCGCCACCGAGTTCACGCAGTTCAGGCGCGGCGCCGCGACGCCGTTGGCGTGCAGCAGGCCAAGCACGTCCTGGTGCGGCCGCGAGTGCTTGGAGAAGGTCACCACCCGCTCCCGCGCCAGGTCCGCCAGCGAGGCGTAGTCGCGGTGGTAGATCGAGCCGGTGGAAACGATCCAGCGCAGCGGATAGCTGCCCAGTTCGAGGTTCAGCACCGACTCGTGGCGCAGCGAGTCGGTCTGGAAGATCAGGTCCAGGTAGCCCTTCTGCAACTGCTCGGAGAGGTTGCGCGCGGTGTCCGCCATCAGCTCGATCTCCACCGCCGGGAAGGTTTCCGTGACCCTGGCCACCAACGGGCTCAGCCAGGTGTGGATGACCGTGTCCATGGCGCCGATACGAATCCGTCCCTGGGTGCTGGCTCCGGTGTCGAGCGACTGCTTCAGCGCGTGCATGGTGTCCATCATCCGCTCGGCGTAGGCCAGTACCTTGTCGCCTTCCGGGGTCAGGGTCACGCCACGCGAGTCGCGGACGAACAGTTTCACGCCGAGTTCGTCCTCCAGCACGGCGATCCGGCTGGAAATGGAAGCCTGGGTGCTGAACAGCTTCTCCGCGGTGAGGCGGAAGCTCTTCAGGCGCGCGACCCAGACGAAGGTCTCGAGGAATTTCAGGTTCATGTGGCGGGTACCGACGGGCAAGGGACACAAGGTGGCGGGAGCGAGCAGCTTCCATGCCAGCGCCCACCTTCCGGCGGCACATGATCGACGCATGACGGCTTGCTCCGCCATCGAAATTTCTTATCCCCGGCGGCCGCATAAATTAGTTGGACGCTCGCTGGCCAGCCTCGAAGAATGCGACCACCGGGTGCGACGGCGCCCACCGAATCTTCATAACACCAATAACGACGATCGGTGCCCCCATGGAAAAACACATGACCCTCGACGCCGGCCCGGACGCTTCCCGGGACGGTCATTTCGGCTGGTATCGCGCCCTCGACAAGCAGGAACGCCGGGCCTTCTGGAGCTGCAAGATCGGCTACGGCCTGGACGGCATGGACACCCAGATGCTCAGCTTCGTGATCCCTACCCTGATCGCCCTGTGGGGGATCGGCACCGGCGAAGCCGGCTTCATCCACACCATGACCCTGCTCGCCTCCGCCGCCGGCGGCTGGATCGCCGGGATCCTCTCCGACCGCATCGGCCGGGTGCTGACCCTGCAACTGACGGTGCTCTGGTTCGCCTTCTTCACCTTCCTCTGCGGCCTCGCGCAGAACTACGAGCAGTTGCTGGTCGCACGGACCCTGATGGGCTTCGGCTTCGGTGGCGAATGGACCGCCGGCGCGGTACTCATCGGAGAAGTGATCAAGGCCCGCGACCGCGGCAAGGCGGTCGGCCTGGTGCAGTCCGGCTGGGCCATCGGCTGGGGCCTCACCGCCATCCTCTACTCGCTGATGTTCAGCCTGCTGCCACCGGAAGAGGCCTGGCGCGCGCTATTCATGCTCGGCCTGTTGCCGGCGCTGTTCGTCCTGGTGGTACGCCGGCTGGTCAAGGAACCGGAGATCTACCGCGAGGCCAGGCAACGCAACCAGGGCGCCGACAAGGTCAGCTTCTACGAGATCTTCGCCCCCGGGATGCTCAGCATCACCCTGCGCGCCTCGCTGCTGACCACCGGCGCGCTCGGCGGCTACTACGCCATCACCGCCTGGCTGCCGACCTTCCTCAAGACCGAACGCGGGCTGACCGTGCTCGGCACCAGCGGCTACCTGGCGATGGTGATCCTCGGCTCCTACGTCGGCTACGTGGTCAGTGCCTTCCTCACCGACCTGATCGGGCGCAAGAAGAACTTCGTCCTGTTCGCCGTCGGCTCCTTCACCGTGGTCCTGCTCTACACCCAGTTGCCGGTGAGCAACGGCGCCATGCTCTGGCTCGGCTTCCCGCTCGGCTTCTTCGCCTCGGGCATCTTCAGCGGCATGGGCTCGTTCCTCACCGAACTGTTCCCAACCCGCATCCGCGGCTCCGGCCAGGGCTTCTGCTACAACGCCGGGCGCGCCATCGCCGCGCTGTTCCCGATGCTGATCGGCATGCTCGGCCAGAAGCTCTCGCTGGGCCTGGGGATCGGCGCCTTCGCCGCGGTCTCCTACGGCGTGGTGATCCTCGCCGCCCTCAGCCTGCCGGAAACCCGCGGCAAGCAACTGGAACTCTGAGCCGTCGACCGAGGAAATCCCAGCATGCATCCCACTCCCCGCCTGGCTGCCGCGCTGCTCGCCGGCAGCGGGCTGGGCTGGCCGCTGCTCGCCCAGGCCGACCTGGTCGAGGACAGCCACGCCAGCCTCGAACTGCGCAACTTCTACTTCAATCGCGACTTCCGCCAGAGCGGCGCGCGCGACAACGCCGACGAATGGGCGCAGGGCTTCCTCCTGCGCCTGGAGTCCGGCTTCAGCGAAGGCACCGTCGGCTTCGGCGTCGACGCCATCGGCCTGCTCGGCTTCAAGCTCGACTCCGGCGGCGGCAGCGGAGGAACCGGGCTGCTGCCGGCCGACGGCTCCGCCGGCGGCTCCCAGGATGACTACGCCAAGCTCGGCCTGACCGCCAAGGCGCGGGTCTCCAACAGCCTGCTCAAGGTCGGCGCGCTGCACTTCAAGAGCCCGCTGGTCTCGGCCAACGACACCCGCCTGCTGCCGGAACTGTTCCGTGGCGCGCTGCTCGACGTGCAGGAGATCGACGGCCTGACCCTGCGCGGCGCGCACCTGGACCGCAACAAGCTGAACAGCTCCAGCGACTACCAGGTGTTCAGCGCCAACCGCATCGGCGGGCGCAGCGATGCCTTCGACTTCGCCGGCGGCGACTATCGCCTGACCCCGGCGCTGACCGCCAGCCTGCACCAGGGTCGGCTCAGGGACATCTACCGGCAGACCTTCGCCGGCCTGGTACACACCCTCGACCTCGGCGGACAGCGTTCGCTCAAGAGCGACCTGCGCTTCGCCCGGGCCAGCGAGGACGGCGGCTTCCGCGAACTGGACAACCGCGCCTTCGGCGCCCTCTTCAGCCTGCGCCTGGGCGCCCACGCGGTGGCCGCCGGCTACCAGCGGATCAGTGGCGACGATCCCTATCCCTACATCGCCGGCAGCGACCCGTACCTGGTCAACTTCATCCAGATCGGCGACTTCGGCAACGTCGACGAGCGTTCCTGGCAACTGCGCTACGACTACGATTTCGGCGCGCTCGGCCTGCCCGGCCTGAGCTTCATGAGCCGCTACGTCTCCGGCGACAACGTCGCCCGCGGCGCGGCCAACGACGGCAAGGAATGGGAACGCAACACCGACCTCGGCTACGTGGTGCAGAGCGGGCCGCTGAAGAACCTCGGGGTGAAATGGCGCAACGCCACGGTGCGTTCGAATTTCGCCAACGACCTCGACGAAAATCGCCTGATCCTCAGCTACAGCCTGACGCTGTGGTGAGGTCCGGCGAGCAATGACCTGAAGGAACCTGCATGAACAACCTGTTGTTGAACTGCGATATCGGCGAGAGCTTCGGTGCCTGGCGCATGGGCCTGGACGCCGAGGTGATGCCGCTGATCGATTGCGCCAACATCGCCTGCGGCTTCCACGCCGGCGATCCCGGCACCATGCGCCGCACCGTGGCCCTGGCGGTGGAGCATGGCGTGCGCATCGGCGCGCACCCCGGCTACCCCGACCTGGTCGGCTTCGGCCGGCGCTCGCTGGCCTGCTCGGCGCAGGAAGTGGAAGACCTGCTGCTCTACCAGATCGGCGCCCTCGACGGACTCTGCCGCGCCCAGGGCACGCGGGTACGCTACGTCAAGCCGCATGGCGCGCTGTACCAGGACATGATGCGCGACCCGGCGATCCTCGCCGCCGTGCTGCGCGCACTGGCGGCCTACGACCGTACCCTGCCGCTGATGCTGATGAGCACCCGCGACAACACCGCGGCGCGCGCGCTGGGCGAGGCCCACGGCATCGAGCTGTGGTTCGAGGCGTTCGCCGACCGCGCCTACGACGGCGCCGGCTACCTGGTCTCGCGCAGCCAGCCCGGCGCGGTACACCACGACGCCGAGACGGTGCTCGCCCAGGCCCTCCTGCTGGCCCGTGGCGCGGCGCTGCGAGCCAGCGACGGCAGCGCCCTGGCGCTGGAGGCGCAGACCCTCTGCGTACACGGCGACAACCCCGCCTCGCTGGCTGCGGTGCGGCGCATCCGCGACGCCCTGGAGGCGGCATGAGCCAACCGCAACCGCGCATCGAGGTGGCCGCCATCGACAGCTTCGTCCTGCGCCTGTTCGAGCGCATCGACGAAGCCAACATGCCCTGGCTGCTGGCGGCGGAGGAAAACCTGCGGGCGGCGTTCGGCGCCGCCCTGCTCGACCTGGTGCCGTCCTACACCACCCTGCTCCTGCAATACGACCTGCTCCAGCTCGACCCTGGCGAGGCCCGCGCGCGGATCGCCGCGGCGCTGTCCGACTTGCGCCCGAAACGCCAGGACGGCGGCCGTCTGCACATCCTGCCGACCTGGTACGACCCGCGGGTCGGCCCCGACCTGGCCCCCCTGGCGCGGCGCAAGCAGCTCGGCGTCGCCGAGCTGATCCGCCGCCACAGCCAGCGCGAGTACCGGGTCTTCGCCCTCGGTTTCAGCCCCGGCTTCGCCTTCATGGGGCTGGTCGAGGAAGCCCTGGCGGCACCCCGTCTGGCGACTCCCCGGCAACGCATCGCCGCCGGCAGCGTCGGCATCGCCGAGCGCCAGACGGCGGTCTATCCGCAGGCCTCGCCAGGCGGCTGGAACCTGCTCGGGCGCTGCCCGGTGCGCCTGTTCGACCTCACCCTGGACGGCTACAGCCTGCTGCGCGCCGGCGACCGGGTGCGTTTCGAACCCATCGGACACGCCGAATTCGTCCGTCTCGGCGGCGACGACACGCCCCTGGAGGTCCAGGCATGAACGACTCCATCCACGGCGGCCTGCGGGTGTGCCAGAGCACCCCGCTGGTCCAGTTGCAGGATCGCGGCCGCTTCGGTTGCCGCCATCTCGGCGTGACCCAGGGCGGCGCCCTCGACTGGCTGTCCATGGGCTGGGCCAACTGGCTGCTGGGCAATCCCCTGGACGCCGCGGTGATCGAGATCGCCCTCGGCGGTTTCGTCGCCGAATGCCGTGCCGACGGCTGGTTGGCCCTGGCCGGCGGCGATCTCGGCGCGACCCTCGATGGCCAGCCGCTACCGGCCTGGGGCGCGTTCGCCGTGCGCGGCGGCCAGCGCCTGGCCTTCGCCCACCCGCGCCAGGGCGCCCGCGCCTACCTGGCGGCGCCCGGCGGCTTCGCCGGCGAGCGCCAGTTGGGCAGCCTGGCCACGGTGGCCCGCGAAGGCCTGGGCGGCCCCCGCGCCGACGGCAAGGCCCTGGCCGCAGGCGACAGCCTCGGCTGGCTGGCCGATGGCGCGCGACCGCGCGCGCTGCCCCTGCCCAGCGAACGGATCATGGACTGCACCGGCGAAGCGCGCCTGGAGCTGATCCTCGGCGCGCAGATCGGCGACTTCCCGGCCATGAGCCTGTTCGATGCGTTCAACGGCGACTGGCAGGTGGATACACGCGCCGACCGCATGGGCGTACGTCTGCTCGGCCCGCGCCTGGAATGCCGGCAGCAGTCGATGATTTCCGAAGGCATCGCCCTCGGCGCGGTGCAGGTGCCGCCGGACGGTCAGCCGATCGTCCTGCTCAACGACCGGCAGACCATCGGCGGCTACCCCCGTCTCGGCGCCCTCGCCCCGCTGGCGCTGGCGCGCCTGGCGCAATGCCTGCCAGGCCAGCGGGTGCGGCTGCTGCCGACGGTGCAGGAGGCGGCGCACCGCGAGCATCGACGCCTGCTGGCGGCCTGGGACGCATAGGCGGTTTTTTTGAACGGCGCCGTATGGCGAGCGTCCACCGCACACTCGTCCCGTCCGGAGGTTCGCCATGCCCAGTCGCCTGTCACTGATCGCCGCCCTGCTGTTGCCCCTGGCCGTCCAGGCCGAACCCGCTGATACCCGCGCCCTGCTCGCCGACAGCCTGGCCGACAGCCTGGCCCAGGTGGAGGCAGCCGAGCAAGCCATGCGCCGATCCGAAAACAAGGCGGTGCAGCTCTATGCCAAGCGCGTACTCACCGAACAGCAGGAGTTCGACCACCAGTTACGCGCCCTGGCCGGGGAAAAGGCCTTGGCGCTGCCCTCGCCGCGCCAGACCGAACGGCAGGCCGCGGCTCCCGGCGGCTTCGACGAGCGCGGTTTCCTCGACGCGCAGATTCGCCAGCAGGACCGTCTGGTTGCACGCTTCGAGGGAATCGCCCGGGACTCCGCCGATCCTGACCTGCGCCGCTTCGCCGACGAATGGCTGGCGCGCTTCTACCACCACCGCGAACTGGCCGACCAGTTGCGTAGCGGCCGCGCCGACTGAGCGCCGCGACCGCCTTGCTCAGTGCCGCGCGAGGACCTGCCGGGCGCTCTGGCGAATCACCCCCCAGCGCTTGGGATCGTCCTGCAGCATGGCGCCAAGCAGGTGCTTGGCCTGCTCGAAACTGATGTGCGGCGGCAGCGGCGGCACGTTCGGGTCGGTGACCACCTCCAGCAGCACCGGGCGGTCGGCGGCGAAGGCCTCGGCCCAGGCGGCGTCGATGTCCTCCGGGCGATCCACGCGGATGCCCTTGAAGCCGAGCATGTCCGCATAACGCGCGTAGGGGAAATCGATCACTTCCTGCGCCGGGCTGAACTCCGGGTCGCCGGCCAGGGCACGCTGCTCCCAGGTCACCTGGTTGAGATCGCCGTTGTTCAGCACCAGCACGATGAAGGTCGGCGAGTCCCAGCGCTGCCAGTACTGCTGCACGGTGACCAGTTCGGCGTTGCCGTTCATCTGCATGGCGCCGTCGCCGACCATCGCCACCACCGGCCGCTGCGGATAGGCGAGCTTGGCGGCGATGGCGTAGGGCACGCCGCTGCCCATGGTCGCCAGCTTGCCCGACAGCGAGCCGAGCATGCCCGGGCGCATGCGGATGTCGCGGGCGTACCAGTTGGTATGCGAGCCGCTGTCGCCGCAGAGAATCGCATCGTCCGGCAGTTGCTCCGACAAGGAACGGAATACCCGCTGCGGGTTGATCGGGTCGGCTGGCTCTTCGGCCTGGCGCCGGGCTTCCTCGCGACTGGCCGTCACCGCCCGCTCGACCCGGCGGCGCCAGGCACCGTGCTTTTTCTGCTCGAGCAGCGGCAGCAGGCGCTCCAGGGTTTCCCCTGCATCGCCGAGCAAGGCCTGGTCGATCGGATAGCGGATACCGATGTTGCGCGGATACAGGTCGATCTGCACCGCCCGCGCCTGGCCGGCCTTGGGTAGGAACTCGCTGTAGGGGAAAGTGCTGCCGACGATCAGCAGGGTGTCGCAATGCGACATCAGCATGCTGCTGGCGCGGGTGCCGAGCAGGCCGATGGAGCCGGTCACGTACGGCAGGTCGTCGGAAACCGCCGCCTTGCCCAGGAGCGCCTTGGCCACTCCGGCGGCCAGGCGCTCGGCGACCGCTTCCAGTTGCCGGTGCGCGCCCAGGGCCCCGGCACCGGCGAGGATCGCCACGCGCCGGCCGCGATTGAGGATCGCCGCGGCGGCCTCCAGGTCGGCGTCGCGCGCGTAGGGTCGCGGCTGGACGAAGCCCACCGCCGACATCACGTGGCCGTGCTCGTGGGGCTGGCGCTTCGGGGCCGCCATCTGTTGCACGTCGTTGGGCACGATCACCGTCGCCACCTGCCGCTCGCCGACCGCCACGCGCAGGGCTCGGTCCAGCACATGGAGCAGTTGTGCCGGGCTGACCACGGTCTCGACATAGGCGGAAACGTCCTTGAACAAGCTCTGCAGATCGACTTCCTGCTGGTAGTCGCTGCCCAACGCGGTAGCCGCCTGCTGGCCGACGATGGCCAGCACCGGCTGATGATCCATGCGCGCGTCGTAGAGCCCGTTCAGCAGGTGGATCGCGCCCGGCCCCGAGGTGGCGAGGCACACCCCGACCTCTCCGGTGAACTTGGCGTGGGCGCCGGCCATGAAGGCCGCCATCTCCTCGTGGCGCACGCGGATATAGTCGAATGCCTCGGCGCGCCGGCCCATGGCGCCCATGATCCCGTTGATGCCATCGCCGGGGTAGCCGAAGACGCGCTTCACCCCCCACTGGCTCAAGCGTTCGAGCAATTGATCGGCAACCGTGCTGGACATTCTCGCCTCCTGGTCGTGTCTGGGGTCGTACCAGTGAGGACTGGCGCCGCGGGCGAGGGTTCAAGGCAATCGAGCGGCGGTGCCGACGGCGAAATCGACTGAACTGTCGGCATCGTCGACCGGCCCAAGGAACAGGGCCCGCATGGGCGCAATCGCCAGGAGGTGCCGCCATGACCCGCGCCATCAACGATCCCGGAAACGAAGACCCCGGCTCCCTGCTGGAAACCGACGCCGACGCCCTGCTCGGCGGTGCCGCCGTCCAGGCGCCGGAAGAGCGCTGCCGGCTCGCGTCCCAGGACTGCATCCGCGCGTGCGAGCGCTACCTGGCGCTCTGCACCGAGTCCAGCAGGGAACAACGCCAGCACGCCGGCGACTGCGCCGACCTCTGCCGCCTCGCCGCTCTGCTGCTGGAGCGCCGCAGCCCATGGGCGCCGGCCGCCTGCGAGCTGGCGGCGCGCTATGCCCTGGCATGCGCGGAGCGTTGCGATGGCGACGAGCCGCTGGAGCGCGAATGTGCGGGTGCCTGCCGGCGCTTCGTCGAGGCCTGTCGGCCGTTGTTGCCGGCCTGAGGCCCTCTGGCATTGCATGGAGCTGCCGGGCGTGGCGAGGGTGACCTGTGGCGTAGAATGGGAAACCGACGGCCATGTCGACGGTAGTCGCTCAACCCAGTACCAGTACCACCCTACGGGTGCGCGCTGATTTCTTCTCCATCTTGGAAACGCGCACCACCCCAACTTCTTCGGTATTCGCCACATGGGTTCCACCGCAAGGCTGCAGGTCGGTGTCTTTAATACTCACCAACCGAACCTGCCCGGCGCCCATCGGAGGTTGGACACTCATGGTGCGCACCAGATCTGGCCTAGCCCGCAGTGCATCGTCGCTCATGGTGTCGATCGAAACCGGATGTGCTGCCTCGACCATTGCCGCCAAGGCGCTATCAATGGCCTCGCGGGACAGCGGTTCACTCGTCACGAAGTCCAGGCGCGCATGCTCATCAGTGATGCTGCACCCATTGACCGGATAGGGCAGGACAGCACAGAGCATGTGCGCTGCGGTATGCAGTCGCATGTGCCGGTAACGACGCACCCAATCGATCTGCGCAAGAACCACCTCGCCAGGCTTCATTGCTCGGAGAACGGTTGCCTGGCCTTCAGCTGGGATATGCAGGATGGCATCCCTGCCAGCACCTGCTTCTGTCCCCTTGCGTGTATCGGCGATCCGGAGCCGCGTGCCATCAGCCAGCGTCAGCCAACCACTGTCTCCAGCCTGGCCACCCCCCTGGGGATAGAAAACGGTCTGGTCGAGCAGCAGGCCATCTTCAACGAGATCGGTGATTCTCGCCAAACACTCTTCCCGGTAGGAGTCCTGGAGAAAAAGGGAGGCGGTCTGCGTCATGATGCCTCCATTGGTTGAATTTGGGTCTGCGTGGCTGCCGGCTGTAGTTGCTGAACTATGTGGGGGCCTCGGATGACCTGTAGTTCAGAACGCAGGGTTACGACTGAACCGACAGGGATGTCGTCCTTGATGACACAATGCGGACCGACAAACACATCGTCGCCGATAGCGATGTCACCCAGTACACGCGTGAAGGCCCCGATTTGGACGCGGCTCCCTATGGTGGGGTGACGCTTACCGGCGGGATTAGCCGATATGCCAGTTGCCCCCAATACCACACCTCCGAGGATGTAACAGTCATCACCGATTACCGCTGTCTCGCCAATGACCGTGCCATGCCCATGGTCCAGGATGAATCGACTGCCAATCTTGCATCTTGGGTGGATTTCCGCGCCCGACAGGAGCTTTCCACGAGAGGAGACCAGGAGCGCGGTAGCCTCCAACGCTCTCTCAGGATCGCCTTCAGATGTGCTTCGCAGACACAGCATGTGGGAAAGCCGGTAGTGCAGCACTGCCTTGAACGAGCTGTAGCCAAACGCAATGTCGGATGTCCGTCCCTGTGCGGCTGGATCCTTGCTGGCGAATGCCTGCAGGTCTTCCTCGCACCAACGTCTGGCTTCTTCGAACATCGAATGAGCGACTATCCGCTCCACCAGTTGGGGTGAGCAGCACTCCATCAATGCCGCGCGCATCAGATTACCTACCAGTTTGTCCATCGCATGCGACCTCATTTCGACCATGCAAGCGTTATCGCCGTGCTCTGCTCTACAACTTCATCGAAAAGCGTCCATGTATGACTCGACGCCATCGTAGATCATCGTCAGTACACGAGCGCCTGACGGCATGGCAGATGCCATGTTCAGCACCGCGACCAGGTTGGCTGCGGAGGACAACCCCATGCTCACAGAGTCGTTTTGCAGGACTTCCCGGATCATCGACAAGCAGGCAGATTTCGACACCCCGACCATGCCAGTAACAATGCCGAGGTTGCAGACTTCCGGCACGATACCAATGGAAAGTCCCTGAATCTCATGCGGTGCGTGCCTATCGTCGAGCAAGTCGCACTGCTCTGGCTGCACGCCATAGATGGCCATATCCGGCCAGTGGTTCCTCAGCACCTCTCCAACACCCGTGATATGTCCACCAGTTCCAATGCCAGCGAAGAAGAAGTCCGGAGGTGGCTGGCCTGCAAAGTCCCTCAGGATTTCCAGGGCTGTAGCTTCGCGATGGGCTTGCGGGTTGGCTGGATTGCGCTGCTGGTTGAGCATGACGAACTCCGGATGTTCCAGCAGTATCTGGATTGCCAGCTCGCCATGCGAGTTGTTCCCTTTTCTGCTATCCGACAGCACGACGTGAGCGCCATACAGCTCGAGCAATTGTCTCTTGTCAGGGCTGTAGTTGTCGGGAACCACCAGGGTCACGCGGTACCCCAGGATGTTCCCCGCCATTGCCAGTCCAATCCCCGTATTTCCCCCGCTCGGCTCGAGAATGGTCTGCCCTTTCCCGCGCACCAGGATTCCTTTGCGTTCGGCATCCAGAATCATCCAGAGCGCGATACGCGCCTTATGACTTCCTCCTGGATTGAAGGATTCCAGCTTGGTGAATACGCTCACCCCCAGGCGAGCAGACAATTTGCTCAGCCGTATCACCGGCGTCCCGCCAATTAAATCGAGTAGCGAATCGTAGATCATGCTTTCCCTGCCTATGGTTCAGTACATCGGCATGTGCTGCTCTATCTCTTTCGCCCATCGCTTCATGCCGCCATCGAGCACTTGGACGTTGGAGAACCCTGCCCCCATGAGCTGTATGGCCGCGCGTTCGGCACGAGTGCCGGCGTAGCACACGAGGATGTAGCGCTTACTGAAGTCGAGATTGGCGAAATGGCTGGCGAGTTCGTTCAAGGGAACGTGGACGATCCCCGGCAACTGGCACACTTCGAGCTCGCCCGCGTCGCGTACATCCAGAAGGGCATAGTTTTCGCTGTTGGATTTCATCAACTGCAACAGGCAGCCGGGATCGATATAGCGATCGTCGTCGAGTCGTTGCGACGGTGCCGCGCTTGCCTGGCAGAGCAATCCCTCCCTCCAGTGTCGGGGATTCTCTGCAGCGGTTTTGCCGCAGGCCGGACAATCGTCGCGCCGATTGAACTTCACTTCATTGAAGTGCATGAGCAGCGCGTCGAATCGAAGAAGTCTGCCTGATAGGGACTTGCCCAGGCCGACGAGGGCCTTCACCGCCTCGGTTGCCTGCAGCAGGCCAATCACTCCAGGCAGCACACCAATAACTCCCCCTGCGTTACAGCTTGGAGCCATCTCAGGCGGGGGATTGTTCGGGAAGAGACATTGGTAGCAGGGGCCTCCCTCCAGATTGAAGACGCTGACCTGACCTTCGAACCGATAGATCGCGCCAAAGACGAGTGGTTTTCCGAGCTTGGCGCAAACCGCGTTGACCAAGTAACGTGTGGCGAAGTTGTCGGTGCCATCCAATACCAGGTCATAGCTCTGAATCAGTGACTGCGCATTGTCCGCGTCGATGGCGTAACGGTGGGTTACGACTTCAATGTAGGGGTTCAGGTCCTGCATCCGGCGCTGGGCGGACTCAACCTTCGGCATACCGAGCGTGCTATAGCCATGGACGACCTGGCGCTGGAGATTGCTCGACTCCACCACGTCAAAGTCAACCAGCCCGATGGTGCCCACTCCTGCTGCGGCCAGATAAAGGCAAGCGGGCGAACCCAGGCCGCCCGTTCCGATTATCAGCACCCTGGCCTGCTTCAGGCGCTGCTGGCCTTCCCTGCCAACGCCTGGCAACGTGATGTGGCGAACGTAGCGTTGAACTTCTTCGTCGCTCAACGCTTCAACGCCAGAACCGCCAGATGTCGCGAGCATGACTTCGACTTCATCTCCATCGGAAAGCTCGCCATCCAGATTGACTAGCGAACCTTTGTGGGTCAGCAGGAAGTGTTCTTTCAATTGACCGTTTTCGTAATACAGGTGCCCGAGTAATGAAGAATGCTTCCTGGCAAGGCCTGCCAGCAGCTCGCCAACCGTCAAGCCCGCTCCCTCCAGGCGCCCGCCTTCCAGTTGGGCGGCCCGTACCAGTACTTCCGGAAAAATTACCGTCTTCACTTTTCAGCTCCTTGCCAGATGTCTACTCGTCCTGGCTCGATGGCCCGAACTCTCGTGTGCATTCAAAGCGTCCGTTGCGCCAGGCAAACAGTTTTGCGCCGCGAACGTTGCCGGCGGCCACATCAACAACCAGGTAGTCGACCGGCAGCATTGGCTCCCCGGCATACAATGCCTTGTCGATATCCTCCCGGCTGAAGTAGGCACCGACGTCCGGGTGGGAGTGGTAGATGACGGATACCGGGCTGCACGTCTTGAAGCTGCTGTTGAGGAATACGGTATCCGTCACGGAAAACGTGTACCCGTTGGCGGCCGTGCGTGGGTACCTCCGGGGGTCAGCCATGTGCAGTTCATCCTGGATGTTCGTACCCTCTTTCACTTTTGCATCGGCGAGAACGAATCCGCAGCATTCCCTTGGATAGGTCCTGCAGGCGTGTCTGTAGATCACGCTCAATGCATGCTCGGTCAACACGTTCGTATTCATGTCACCTCCTGCCGAGCAGCTTCTCGATGGGAAGCTTGGTGATGGCAAATCCAGCCAATAGGAGCACGGTGAAGCCAATCAACTCGCGAGAGATGGCAACCCCTTCGTACCAGGCGCCGATGATCACGGCGAACACCGGGAAAATGATGAAGACGAACGACAGCACAACGGGACTCAAACGCTTGAGCAGGAAGAAGTACACGATGAATCCCCCGACTGATGCCACCAGACCGAGATAGATCAGGGCAGCCCAAGATCGGCTTGTGACGGCAGACAGGTTCGGGTGTTCCATCACGAGTCCGGCCATGAACAGCCCCAAGCCGGCGATGCCAATGGGCAGCGTATTGAAGGTGATCACGCCGATGTCAGCACCTTGCCTTTTGGTGATGACGTAGCTGAGTGCGTGCATGATCGCCGCGAGCAGGATGGCAAGTACGCCTAACAACTCCGTGTAGTCCAGATGCAGCCCTTGAGACCTGATGATCATGAACAGGCTGCCGAAGCCAATCGCAATACCAAGGATCTGCGACAGGTAGATGCGCTCGCGCAGGAAGATCGCGGAGAAGATCAGGATGAACACGGGCATGCTGCTGAACAGCAGCGCGGTAAGACCTGAAGCGACGTATTGCTCGCCATAGTTCAGCAGGTAGTAGGGCACGCTGAAGTAGCCGAGCGTCACGAAGACGAAGAAGGCCAGGAGTCGCCGCGGGAAAAAGATCGTCTCGTGGCGCAGCCGCGCAAAGAGCAGGAAAAGCGGAAATGCGATCAGAAAGCGCAATCCGGCGGCAGTTAGCGGCGGCACGCTCTCCACGGCGATCTTGATGCCGAGCCAGGTAGTCCCCCAGCTGATACACACCACTAGAAATAGAACAGCGGTCACCAGGCTGGCCACACGTACCTGCCGCCTGTTGATAGTCAGAGCTTGAATTGACATAAGTTGCACGTCTTTCCCCCATGTTATTCTTTGATTGACGCCCTTTATTGCTTATCAAACCTCTTTATTTGAGGTTAATTCGGAGAAAATATGCCGGTCAAAGCAAATATTGACACCGATTCAATTTTCAGATTCTTCCTACCAGAAGGGCCCGGCCTGAAGTACAAACGGCTGGCCCAGGGCATCGAAGAATCTATTCGCAATGGGGTTCTCCGGCAGGGAGTCAAGCTGCCGCCACATCGCATCCTCGCGGACAAGCTCGGTGTGACCGCGGGCACGGTGAGCCGGGCCTATGGTGAGCTGGAGCGCATGGGGCTGGTTGAGGCTCGGGTCGGCGACGGTACGTTCGTCCGCAACCGCGGTCGAGAACGTGCTCGGGAGGCGGGCTTTCGCAATTTCGTAGACAGCACCGAGATGTGCAACGACATGAGCCGGAATATGCATATTCCGGGCAATGAGACCGAACTGCTTTCCCGCAGCCTTCAGCAATTGAGTGCGGCCCCTGAGCTCCTGCAGGAGTTAATGCTCTACACACCCGACACAGGACTGCTCCGACACCGGCAAGCGGGAGCAACATGGCTGTCTCACGGTGAGTTTCAAGCGGAGCACCAGCAGATTCTGTGCGTCAATGGCAGCCAACACGGTCTGCTCGTCGTGCTTATGGCCATGCTGCGCGCCGGCGACACCCTGGTAACGGAGCAGCTCTCCTATCCTGGGCTGATCAGTGCCGCGCAACTGTTGGGCATCAAGGTGCTCGGCTTGGAAATGGATGAAGAGGGGCTACTGCCCGACGCCCTCGAAGAGGCCTGCCGCACGAACAGGATCACCGCCCTGTACTGCACACCCACCATCCAGAACCCGACCACTGCAGTGATGTCAGGCGCCAGGCGGAAGGAAATCGCGAAGATCTGCCGCGAGCACGGCTTGATCGTCATCGAGGACGAAACCCATGCTGTATTGATGGCCGAACGCCCCACCCCTCTCTGCCATCTGCTGCCTGAGCGGGGCATCCTCATCGGTGGCATGAGCAAGGCGGTCGCTGCAGGATTGCGGGTTGGATACGTTCATGCTCCTGCATCCATGGTAAGTCGCATGGCAGCAGCGCTTCGCAATTCGTGCTGGATGGCGACACCACTGGTTCTCGAGATTGCGAGCCGATGGGTCGAGGACGGTACTGCAAGCGCACTGCTCGAATACCAGAGAGGGGAAATCGCGCGTCGCCAAGCGCTGGTTGTGGACCTGCTGCAGGGCCTGACCTATCGCAGCCATCTATGCTGTCCGCATTTCTGGGTAGAAGTGCCAGCCCCCTGGCGCGCCATCGAAATAGAGCAAGGCATGCGCGGACAGCAGCATCTTGTCACCACCGCAGAGGCCTTTAGTACGGGCCGCGGTACGCTTCCCCAGGCCATTCGAATCAGCGTCAGCAATTCCCCAGGAGGGGGGAATACGTTATCTGACGGCTTCGCAGTCCTGGCAGCGCTCCTACGCGAAGGCCCCCAAGAGATGCTGACGATGCGTGCTTGATACGGGAGGCAACGGTCCCACCCGAGGAGGACTCTTGGGCTCAACGGTAGCGATAAGCACCGGCGCCTGGCTAAGGCATACCTATGGTCCGAGATCTACCATGGATTTCACTCGCCTGGGACGGCGAAACAAGAAGTCGAGGCAGCCACGAAAAGCAGCTAGACCAACCAGCGTGAAACCCACCCAAGCTTTAATCCGTTCTATCCATCCTGCGCAGAGCCTAACCCCGCGACAACCACGCCATCACCGCTCGGTTCACCCACGGCGGAGACAACTGCCCAGCCCAGTACAGCGCCGTGAACAACCCGCCCACCGGCCGGTGTACCCGCCGGCTGTGCGCCTGCCGCCAGGCCGCTTCGGCGATATCCTCGGCGTCCAGTCTCAGCCCCAGGCGACGCAACACCGGCGGCTGGTAGGGCTGCCCGGCGACCATCGGCGTGCGGACGAACGGCGGCATCAGGTCGGCCACACGAATACCGTGGCGGCGCCATTCCAGCTCCAGCGCCTCGGTAAGCCCGCGCACGGCGAACTTCGAGGCCGAGTAGACGGCCATCTCCGGTACGCCATACAGCCCCGATGCCGAGCCCATGTTGAGCACCTGCGCCTGCGGCGTCGCGCGCAGGAACGGAAAGGCCGCGTGACAGCAGTTGAGGACGCCTTGCAGGTTGATCGCCAGCAACCGCGCGTGGTCCTCCAGGGCGACCTCTTCGAAGCGGCCGAAACGCAGGACGCCGGCGCAGTTGAACAGCAGGCGCAGGCGGCCATCGGCACAGAACTGCGCAAGCGCCTCGCCGACCGCGTCGGGCTCGCTGACGTCCACGGCGCGGTGCCAGGCGCCCGGCAGTTGCGCGGCCAAGCCGCGCAACGCCTCGGCATCGATGTCCAGCAAACCGACCCGCCAGCCCCGGCGGTGGAACAGACGCGCGCTGGCGGCGCCGATTCCGGAAGCGGCACCAGTGATCAGGATGTTCTGCACCTGTCGCCCTCCGCGCTGCATTCGACGACGAACGCGGCCGCCTCGTCCAACGCCCGGTCGGCGCTGGCCAACACGCCGGCATGAGCCTGGAACACGTGCCAGCAACCGGCGTAGCGCTGCAATCGCACCGCGACGCCCTGCTCACCGGCCCGTTGCGCCAGGCGCAGGCTGTCGTCGCGCAGCAGTTCGTCCTCGCCGACCTGTACCAGCAGCGGCGGCAGCCCCGCCAGGTCGGCATGCAGCGGCGACAAGGCGGCCGAGCCTGGCTCCGCGTCGGCCGGCAGCAGCAGGCGCACCGCGCTTTCCAGCCAGGCCCGCGACAGCAGCGGGTCGCCGGCCGCCGGCGTGTGCAGGCGCTGGCAGCCGAGGTCGGTCCAGGGCGAGAACAGCAGCAACCCGGCCGGCAACGGCAAGCCGCGCGCCTTCAGCTCCAGGGCCAGGGACAGCGCCAGGTGGCCGCCCGCGGAGTCGCCGGCGAGCAGCAGCCGGCGCGGCGAATGGCCGGCCTCCAGCAATGCCAGGTAGACCGCCAGGGCGTCGTCGCGGGCGGCGGGGAACGGATGTTCCGGGGCGCGCCGGTAGTCCACCGCGCAGACCTCGGCGGCGCAGCGCCGGGCCAGGTGCGTGGTGATCGCCCGGTGGGTCGCCGGCGAGCCGATCAGGTAGGCGCCGCCGTGCAGGTAGAGCACCCGGCGCCGCGCCTCCACCCCGCGCGGCCGCAACCACTCGCAGGGCACGCCGGCGAGGCTGCGGCGCTCGCGGACGACGCCGCCGGCGCCCAGCGTCGCCAGGCTCAGCCCGCGCAACACGCCGCGTTGCAGCGCCACTGGCATGGGCGGACGGACCAGCCCGCGGAACAACAGGCGCAGGCAGCCGCGCAGGAGACCGGCGCGCAGGCGTTGCGGCGGCGACATCAGGGGCGCTTCAGCGGGCCAGGTCATAGTCGGCAAGCTCCGGCCGGCGCGTACGCCAGCGATAGACGAAGGTGTAGCCCGGCCAGTTGTTGGTGTTCTTGCCGGCGGCAGTCTTGTACCAGCTGTCGCAGCCACGCTCCCAGACGGTATGGCGCAACCCCTGTTGCACCTCCAGGTTGAAGCGCCGCTGGACCTCGGGCTTCACGTCGAGGTAGCGCAAGCCCTGCTCCTGGAGCTGGCGCAGGCAGCCGAGCACGTAGGGGAACTGGCTTTCCAGCATGTAGACGATGGAGTTGTGGCCGAGGTTGGTGTTCGGCCCGTAAAGGATGAACAGGTTGGGGAAGCCGCTGACGCTGATGCCCTTGTAGGCTTCCGCGCCATCCGCCCAGGCCTGCCGCAGGTCGCGTCCGTCGAGGCCGAGGATGCGCATCGGGGCGAGGAACTCGGTGGCGGCGAAGCCGGTACCGAAGATGATCGCGTCGACCTCGTGCCGGCGGCCGTCACGGCCGACCACGGCGTCTTCGGTGACTTCGCGAATGCCCGTGTCGACCAGTTCGACATTGCTCCTGGCCAGCGCCGGGTAATAGTCGTTGCTGATCAGGATGCGCTTGCAACCCAGCGGGTAGTCGGGAACCAGCCGCGCGCGCAGTTGCGGATCGGCGATCTGCCGGTGCAGGTGACGATGGAAGCTCAGCCGCATCACCTTCATCAGCGCCGGGAAGGTCGCGAAGGCGAGCATCCGCGATTCGTGGTGCAGGTACTTGAGCCCCCGATCCAGGCGTTGCAGCCACGGCCAGCGCGCCTTCAGGCGGCGTTCCCAGTCGGCGTAGGTGCGGTCCGGCTTGGCGATCACGTAAGGCGCGCTGCGCTGGAACAGCGACAGGCGTTGCACCTGCGGGGCGATCCGCGGGACGAACTGGATGGCGCTGGCTCCGGTGCCGATCACCGCGACCCGCTTGCCGGCCAGCTCGACCTCGGCGTCCCAGTTCGCCGAGTGGAACGCCGGACCCTGGAAGCGCTCCAGGCCGGGCAGGCGCGGCAGCAGCGGCCGGCTCAACTGGCCGGTGGCGCAGACCAGGGCCCGTGCGCGCAGCGTCTGGCCATCGGCGCAGCGCACCTGCCATTCGCCGCTGCCGGCGTCGAAACGGGCCTCCTCCACCTCGCAGTGGAAACGGATCTTCTCGCGCAGACGGTACTTGTCCGCGCAATGCCGCAGGTAGTCGAGGATTTCCGCCTGCGGGGCGAACTTGCGCGACCAGTCGGCCTTCGGCTCGAAGGAAAACGAATAGAGATGCGAGGGGACGTCGCAGGCGGCGCCCGGGTAGCGGTTTTCCCGCCAGCAACCGCCGACATCGGCGGCCTTTTCCAGGACCAGATAATCGTCGATGCCTGCCTGTCGCAGGCGGATCGCCAGGCCGAGACCGGCGAAGCCGGCGCCGACCACCAGCACCCGCAAGGGGGCTTCAGGGCGGGACTCGTTGTGCATTGTTGTGCTCCCGTTTGTTGCTTGCCACGCCGTCCGGCGCGATTCCGCCCAGCGGCGGATGGCAGCATCCTAGTTCGCCGGGGCGACTGGCGTTATGGCCGGGCCGGACATAAAGTTGTGATTTTCGGTCAACCTCGGACGCCACCATGCCCACTCCGCCCTGGTCTCCCCGCCGCAGCGCCATCAGCGCGCACCTGCTGATCCAGTTCGGCATCGACCGCGGCCTCGGCCTGGAGCAGTGCCTGGCAGGTAGCGGCCTGGATATCCGCCTGCTCGGCGATCCCTCCGGGGAAATCGACGCGGCCCAGGAACTGAGCGTAGTGCGCAACCTGGTCCGGCACCTGGGCGACGCCTGCGCACCGGGCCTGGCGGCAGGCCTGCGCTATCACCTCAACGCCTACGGCATCTGGGGCTTCGCCCTGCTCAGCAGCCCGACCTTCCTCAGCGCCGCGCAACTGGGCCTGCGCTACCTCGACCTGACCTTCGCCTTCCATGGCATCCGCCTGGAGGTACACGACGATGAAGCGCACCTGGTGCTCGACGACGCCGGCATTCCCGAGGACCTGCGGATTTTCCTCCTCGAACGCGACGCCGGTGGCGTGCTGCGCATCCAGCGCGACCTCACCGGGCAGCGCCTGCCGATCCTCCGCGCCGGCTTCCGCCGCCCACCGCCCGCCGATCCCGCGCCCTACGTGCGCGAGCTGGGCCTGTGCCCGGCGTTCGGCCAGGCGGACAACCGGGTGGTCTTCGAACGGCGCTTCCTCGACCTCCCGCTGCCCGGCGCCAATCCAGAGGTGGCGCGCGCCTGCGAGGAGCAGTGCCGCGCCCTGCTCGCCCGCCGCCAGGTGCGCGGCGGTCTGGCCGGACGCATCCGCGACCGCTTGCTGAGGACGCCCGGCCACTTGCCGGACATGCAGACCCTGGCCATGGAACTGCACCTCACCGTGCGTACCCTGCGTCGCCGCCTGGACGACGAGGGCAGCAGCTACCGCCTGTTGCTCGACGAGGTGCGCCAGGCCCTCGCCGAAGAGCTGCTGGCCACCGGCGCGATTCGCCTGGAGGAGATCGCCGAGCGCCTCGGCTACGGCGAGGTGTCCAACTTCAGCCATGCCTTCAGGCGCTGGAAAGGCATGACGCCGCGCCAGTATCGCCAGCGGCGACGACTCGACGCGATGTCCTGAGCCGCTCCGGGCTTATTCCACGAAGGCAGGACGCCAGCGCTCGATGTTCGTTTCGCCGCCGCCTGCCAGCGGCTAGATTGGCCGTTCACGCGCGGCATCCGGCGGCGCGGCAGCGGAGGCATCTCCGCTGGCAACGGGAGAACGACACATGGGTTGCCAGCAACACGCATGGCCGGCGCACGCGCCGGAGCAGGTCGAGGCCGAGGTCAACTATATCCGCGACAACGGCCAACGGCCGGTCGCCTACACCTATCCGGCCCCCGCCGGGACGCCGCAGCGCAGCGCGCTGTTGCAGCCGACCCGGGTGGCGATCCGCAATGCGCGTCTGCTGGCGCAACCGGCCAGCCTGGAGCGCGAGGGTTTCCAACTGGTGCGCGAGGCGAGCGCGGTGGGCGATTTCGAGGATGAAGCCCAGGTTCGTGAACGCTACTACCCGGAAAGCATCGCCCTGCTCCGCCGCCTGACCGGCGCCGCCGAGGCGGTGATCTTCGACCACACGCTGCGCGTCGACCAGGCCGGGCGCGAAGAACGCGGCCTGCGCGAACCGGTGCGCTACGTGCACAACGACCAGACCCTGCGCTCGGCGCCGCGCCGGGTCCGCGACCACCTGCCGGCGGAACGCGCCGAACGGCGCTTGGCCGGACGCTTCCAGATCGTCAACCTGTGGCGTCCGTTCGGCCACCCGGCGCAGCGCGCGCCGCTGGCGTTGCTGGACGCCCGCAGCCTGGCGTTCGACGACCTGGTGGCCAGTGACCTGGTGTACCGCGACAAGGTGGGCGAAACCTACTCGGTCAAGCCCAACCCGGAGCACCGCTGGTACTACTACCCGCACCTGCTGCCGGAGGAAGCGCTGCTGCTGAAGATCTACGATTCGCGGGAGGACGCGCAGACCCGCCTCGGCGCGCACACCGCCTTCGACGATCCCTGCACCCCGGCCGATGCGCCGCCGCGGCAGAGTATCGAACTGCGTTGCCTGCTGTTCTTCGACGAATGAGTCAGGCGGGGCGCAGGCTGATCCAGTAGTCGCTGTAGCGCAGCACGCGGATCGGCAGGCTGCGTCCGAGCATGTCCAGGGACGTGTGCATGTCGTCCAGCGGGAACAGACCGCTGACGCGGTTGCCGGCGATCTCCGCGTCGAGCTGGAGGATGCCTGGCAGATAGGGCCGGAAGGCCTCCGCGACCCAGGCCAGGGAGCGGTCGTGGACCTCCAGCCAGCCGCTGGCCCAGGCATCCTCTCCGGCCTGCATCGGGCCCTGTTCGAGCAGGCCGCCGGCATCGAACAGCAGACTACGTCGTGCCGCCACCGCCAGCTGGCGTCCCTCACCGGTGGTCAGCCGCGCGCTGCCGCGCAGGGTCACCAGGCGGATCGCCCCGCGCTCCTCGGCCAGCAGCAGGCTGCCGCTGGCGCAGTCCACCCGTCCGGCGGCGCAGTCGAGGGCGAAGGCGCCGCGCGGGTCCTCCTTCACTTCCAGGCGCATCGCGCCGCGCCGCAGCTCCAGGCGCCGCTGGGCGCCGTCGAGCAGCGGTCGCGCCTTGCTCCGCGCGTTCAGGCGCAGGCGGCTGCCGTCGGCCAGCAACCAGTCGCGGCGCTCGCCGGTGCCGGTCGCCAGTTCGCCGGGCAGACCCATGCCGGCCTGGACCCAGCGCTCCAGGCCGGCGCCGCCGGCGAGCAGGACGAACAGCCCGAGGGCGCCGCCGACGAAGCGCCGGCGGCTCGACGGCTGCTCCAGGGCGCGCAGCACGGTAGCGCTCGGCTGGCCGCGCCAGGGCGAGTCCTGTAGCGGCGCGAGGCTGCCAAGCAGTTGCCGGAACACCTCGGCATGCTCGCTCGACAGCGCCTTCCAGCGTTCCAGGGCATCGCCCTCGGCGGCGCTGAAGTCGCCGGATTGCAGGCGCACCATCCATTCGATGGCCTCCTCGACGATGCGTTGCCGTTCCGGCTTCTCGCTCATTCCTGGAATCCCCGGTAGCAGCAGTGCAAGGCATCCTTCATCAACTGGTGGATGCGCCCCAGGGACAATCCGAGGCGTTCGCCGATCTGCACGTAGGTCAGGCCTTCCAGCTGGCTCATCAGGAACACTGCCCTGGCCTGCCCGGACAGGCCGTCGAGCAGGCGGTCGATGGCTTGCAGGCTCTCGATCAGCATCCACTGCTCGTGAGGCGACGGCTGCACCGCCTCCGGCGCCTCGGCGAGGATCTGCAGGTAGGCGCGCTCCAGGTCCTTGCGCCGCCAGCTCTCGTACATCAGGCGTTGCGCGATGGTCGCGAGGAACGCCCGCGGCGAGCGGATCGACGCCGGGTCGGGGAGCATCCAGACCTGCAGGAAGGCCTCGGCGGCGAGGTCTTCGGCGCTGTGGCTACAGCCGGTCTGGTAGGACAGCTTCTTGCACAGCCAGTCGTAGTTCTGCTGGAACAACTGGGCGATCAGGGTGTTCTTGATGGAGCCTTGGCTATCCATGGTAAGCGTTCGCTGCTGGCAGGCCACGCCACGGATAGCGGTAGTGAGCCTGGAGGTTGAGGAACGGCGCCCGGGGCTGTTCCCGTGGCGCGCGGTAGGGAATCAATCGAGGCGCTCCCGGCAGTCCGCCGTGCCCGCCGGCCGCTGCGCGGACAGCCAGCCGCAGGCGGCGGCGCCGAGGATCAGCGCGGCGCCCCACCAGGGGAGCGCGCGCACCGCCACCTGGTCCACCAGGATCGCGCCGATGAAGGCGCCCAGGGCCACGCCGAGCTGGATCGCGCTGGTGTTGAGGCTGATCTGGATCGCCGCGGTGTCCGGGCTAAGTTCCACCAGGTATTTCTGGATCGCCGGCCCCGGCGCCATGTTGAACACGCACCAGAACACCACCGCGCCCAGCAGCAGCGGCAGGCCGTCGGTGGCGAACGGCAGCAGGACCAGGGCCAGTGCGTGCAGGAGCAGGAAGGCGACGAAGGTGGCCGGCCCCGGCCAGCGGTCGGCGGCGCGTCCGCCGAGCAGCGCGCCGAGGATGCCGCCGCCCCCGTAGACCAGCAGGACCAGGCTGATGGTCGGTTTGTCGAGGGCCATGCTGCCGACCAGGAACGGCACGATGTAGGTGTAGACGGTGAACTGGCCGGTCATCTGCAACAGCGATGCCAGGTGGGCGAACGGCACCCGGCCCCGGGCCAGCGCCCGCAGTTGCTCCGCCGGGGCGATGCCGGGCGCGCCGGGGATGGCCGGCAGCAGGCGCAGGAGCAGCGGCAGGCCGAGCAACGCGACCCCGGCGAGCAGCAGGAACAGGCTACGCCAGCCCCAGAACTCGCCGATCAGGGTGCCCAGCGGTACGCCCAGCACCAGCGAGGCGACGATGCCGGCGAACACCAGACCGATCGCCCGGCCGCGCCGTTCCGGCGCGACAATGGCCACCGCCAGGGTGATCGCCACCACCACGATGACCGAGGCGCTGGCCGCCACCAGCAGCCGGCTCGCCAGCAACAGGGCGAAGCTCGGCGCGGCGGCGCTGGCCAGGTTGGCGCCGATGAACGCCAGCAGCGCGCCGGCCAGCAGGCGGCGGCGCTCGATACCGGCGCTGAGGTAGACCAGCAGCGGGCCGAGCAGCGCATAGACCAGCGCGTACAGGCTCATCAGCAACCCGGCCCGGCCCTGGCTGACGGCGAAACTGGCGGCCAGTTCGTCGAGCACCCCGGCCACCACCAGTTCCACCGTGCCGACCACGAAGGCCAGTCCGGCCAGCAGCCAGACGCCGACCTCCGCCCTGCTCCGTTCAGTCTCGCCCATGGCTGCGTGCCTCCCCGTCGATGGCGTAGCGATAGCGCCCGAGCATGACCAGCAGCCCTGCCGCCACGCCGAACGCGCCGAGCAGGACCAGCGTCGAGCCCGCGTAGGAGCCCGCGCGGTCGTAGAAGTAACCCAGCAGCCAGGACCCCAGGCTGATGGCGATGGCGAAGGTGAAGGGCTGGATCGAGCCATAGATCACGCTGAAATGGCGCAGGCCGAAGTAGCGGCTGACGAAGTACTGGGTGGTGCCGGTCTCGCCGCCGGCGCCCAGGCCGATCAGGAACACCGCGCCCCAGAGCAGCGCCGGCGGTCCGCCAAGGAGCAGGAGCAGCAGCCCGAGCGCCGCCAGCAGGGCGAACGGCAAGGCGATGCGCGGGGTGTCGTAGCGGTCCAGCAGGTAGCCCAGCGCCGGTTGCGAAACGATCATGCCGACCCACAGCGCCGCCAGCACGTCGGTGGCGACTTCCCGCGACAGGCCGCGCTCCTGCAACAGCGGCACGCCATGCACCATCACGCCAGTGACGGCGAACACGCCGAGGATCAGGTTGCCGACGATCAGCCAGAAGTCCGCCGAGCGCCAGGCCTGGCCTGGCGTCGCTCCGGGCAGCGCGTCGGCTGGCGTGCGCCGCGCCTGCGGCAGGTCGCCGGGTCGCTCGCGGAACAACGCATAGAGCAGCGGCAGCGCCAGGAGGCCTTCGAGCAGGCCATAGACGAGGAAGGTGGCGCGCCAGCCGAAGGCGTCGATGCAGGCGCTGCCCAGGTACAGCGCCAGCGGCCCGCCGACGCCGAAGCCGAGTCCGAGGATGCCGTAGGCCGCGCCGCGACGACGCTCGAACCAGCCGCCGAGAATCCGCGCATAGGGAATGTTGCCCGGCGTCAGCAGGCCGAGCAGCGCGAACAGCAGGTATAGCTGCCAGCCGCTGCGCGCCAGCGCCAGGCTGGCCAGGCACAGGGCCAGCGCGGCGGTCAGCGGCAGGACCAGGGCGCGCGCGCCCCAGCGATCCACCAGCCAGCCCTTCAGCGGGCTGCTCAGGGCTACCGCCAGGCCCAGCAGGGTCACCGGCAGCGCCGACTGGCCGCGGTCCCAGTCCAGGTCGGCGGCGATCGGCTCGATGAACAGCGAGAAGCTGCTGATCACCAGCCCGGTGGGGCCGAAGATCACCCCCACTACCGAGGCCAGCAGCACCCCACAACTGGCCACGCCGAACTCGCCGACGCCAGGCGCCGGCGCGACGTCCTCCATGGCCTCGCGGGCGACGCCGCTCATGCGTCGCGCCTCAGGCGCTCGATCAGTTGGCGGCGCAAGCGGATGTCCTCGGCGTTCTCGGTGGTGGCCTCGAGCTGGACGATCTCGATGCCGGCGCGATGAAAGGCCAGGATCTGTTCCGCCACCTCGCCGACGCTGCCCACCAGCACCCCGGCGAAGCTGCGCTGCACGGTATTCGCCACCCATTCGCGCAAGGCCTCCGGCTCCAGCCGGGCGAGCCGGTCGCGCTCGCCGTCGCGGGCGACCTGCGGCGATGCCGCCAGTTCGTCGAGGGGCCGTGCCAGAAGCAGTTCGAAAGCGGCCTGGCGGTAGTGCTCGGCGATGTCCAGGGCCGCCGCCGGACTGTCGCCGAGGATCACCTGGAAGTGCTTCCAGAACTTCAGCCGCCGTCCCTGCTCCGCCGCCTCCTCGTTCAGCCTGCGCTTGAGCTCCGCGGTCTGCGTGGGGCTGGCGAAGTGGCCGGCGTAGACGTCGGCGAAGCGCACCGCCAGGCGTTGTGCCTGCGCCGAGGAGCCGCCAACGGATAGCGGCGGGCGCGGCCGCTGGATCGGCAGGAAGCCGCTGCCGGCGTCCTCCAGCCGGTAGAACTCGCCGTGGTAGTCGAAGGGTTCGCGGCTTTCCAGGGCGCGGGTGAAGACCTCCAGGTACTCCACGGCGCGCCGGTAGCGTTCGTCCTTGTCGGCGAAGTCGCCGTCGCGGCGCACGTCGGCGTCGCTGGAGCCGATCACCAGGTGTACGCCGGCGCGCCCGTTGGACAGGCCGTCGAGAGTGGCCAGGGCGCGCGCGGCAACGGTCGGCTGGGCGCTCCCCGGTCGGTGCGCGACGGTGGCGCGCAGGCGCGGCGCCGCGGCCAAAGCCCAGCCGGCGACCAGCCAGGGGTCGGGCCAGGCAGCGGAAACGGTGAACAGCGCGCCGTCGAGGCCGTCCGCCTCTTCCAGGCGGGCCTTCTGCTGGATGTCGAAGGCGCTCACCGCGCGACTGCGGGTGTCCGGCAGGAAACGCGCGGCCTGGCGGGCGAAGGCACTGTCGCCGATGACCGCGGAGGCGCGCACGCCGCCGCGCAGTTCGATGCTCATGGTTCGTCCTCCTTAGAAGGTGTAGGCCGCGCCGAGGTAGTAGAAGGCGCCGTTGAAGCTGATCTGCGAGGCATAGGTGTCGTACTGGTTGAAGCCGAGGTAGGCGCTCTCGGCCGGCAGCTTGTCGGGCTTCACGTCGAACAGATTGTTGGCCCCGGCGCTCAGGGTCAGGTTGCGGCTCGCCGCATAGCGCAGGGCAACGTCGGTGATGTACTTGGGCGAATTCTCGAAGCGGTTGAAGACCGTGGTCGAATAGGCATGCTCGCCGGTGTAGTAGTCCAGTTCGGAAACCGTCTTGCTGTAGCGCGTTTCGCGCAGGGTCAGGCCCCAGCGCCGGTAGCTCCAGTCGGCCTGCAGGCTGACCTGGCTGCGCGGCGTGGAGCTGGTGATCCAGGCCTGCTGCTGGTCGTTGAGCAGCGGCTGGCCGTTGCGCCCGCGATGATTCCTGACCAGCTTCGTGCGATTGACGTTGGCGCCCAGGCGCCAGTCGATCCGGCCCCACTCGCCGAGCCGGGTCAGGTAGCTGGCGGTGAGGTCGAGGCCGTGGGTACGGGTGTCGGCGCCGTTGGTCATGTAGTGGGTGCTGACCTGGGTCAGTCCGGCCGGGATGCTGATCCCGCCGGCGCGCAGCGCATCGATCGCCGGCTGTCCGGAATAGGTGGCACCGTCGACGATGCGGTCGCGGATCTCGATGCGATAGGCGTCGATGGCCAGGTTCAGGTCCGGCAAGGGATCGAGCACCAGGCCGAGGTTGTAGCTGATCGATTTTTCCGGCTCCAGGTCTTCGGCGCCGAGCAGCCTGGCCGCCGGCGAGTTGACCGCCAGCAGGCCGCTGGCGATGGTCGGCGAGACGCCCAGGCTTGTGTAGTTCTCCTGGGCCAGCGACGGCGCGCGGAAGCCGCTGCTGAGACTGGCCCGCGCCGATACCTCGGGGCTGAAGCGGTAGCGGCTGGCGAGCTTGCCGTTGGTGGTGCTGCCGAAGTCGCTGTAGTGCTCGTAGCGCGCCGCCGTCTCCAGTTGCCAGCGCTCGTCGAGGGCGATGGACAGGTCGAGATAGGCGCCGAGCACGTCGCGGCTCCACTGTCCGGCGGTGGCCGGCGCCTGCCCGGGGAGTGCCTTGGAACCGCCGTTGTAGTAGGACCAGGGATCGCCGGCCTCGACCTCGTAGAGCTCGCGGCGCTGCTCCAGGCCCCAGGAGAAATTCAGCGGCGCCGGCAGCCAGGCGAGGTCGAAGTCGCGGCGCAGGTCGAGATTGTTGGTCCACTGGGTGGCCTTGTAGCGCGCCAGGTCGAAGGAGCGCGGCGAATCGCCGGTCTCGCCGTAGAGGGCGAGGTTGATCGAATGGTCCATGCCGATCTCCGGGCGGTCGGCACCGTAGGTCGAACTGAGGTCCCAGTCCCAGGCGCCGAACAGCTCGCCGCCACGGGCGCCGAGGGTCAGCGAATAGTCGTCCTCGTCGCTGGTGATGCGCGGGGTGAAGCCGTTCGGATAGAGTCGCGGCGCCAGGGACGGCAACTGGTAGATCTGCGCCGAGGACACCGAGCGATGGGTATAGGTGGCGAAGCTGTACAGCTCGACGTTGTCGTCCAGCGCCACGCCGGCGTTGTAGGCCAGCGCCTGGCGGTGCAGCGAAGGGTCGCCGATGGACGGGTTGCCGTAGTGCCCGGTACGCTGGTCGATGCCGGCGCGGATGGTCCGCGCCTGTTCGCGGAACTGCGCGCTGAGGTTGAGGAAACCGCTCTCGCCGAAACGCAGGCCGCCATTCACCCCGCCGTTCTGGGTCAGGCCGTCGCCATCGCCGTAGCGACCGTTGTCGTAGGCGAGCCGGCCGCCGTGGTCGGCCGACTTGAGGATGACGTTGATCACCCCGGCGATGGCGTCCGAGCCGTACTGCGCCGAGGCGCCGTCGCGCAGCACCTCGATGCGCTCGATGGCGGCGAGCGGGATGGTATCCAGGTCGACCCCGGTGGAGCCGCTCTGCAGCCCGCCGCTGACATTGATGTTGGCGGTCTCGTGACGGCGCTTGCCGTTCACCAGCACCAGCACGTGGTTGGGACTCAGGCCGCGCAGCGACTGCGCGTTGGTCAGCGCCGAAGCGTTGTAGGCCTGGGCCTGGCGCGACAGCGAGGGCAGCAGGCGCACCAGGGCGTCGCGCAGGTCGCCGCTGCCACTGTCGCGCAATTGCTCGGCGCTGACCACATCGATCGGTGCCAGGCTCTCGCCGGCCTTGACATCGGCCTTGCGGGTGCCGGTGACCACCACCGTGGCCAGGGTCCCGGCGGGCTTCGCCGCCGGCAGCGCGGCATCCGGCGCCGTGGCGCGTTGCAGGCTGAGCACGCCGGCGGCGCTGCGGATGTATTCCAGGCCGCTGCCCTGCAAGGCCCGCTGCAGCGCCTGCTCGACGCTGTAGGAGCCCTGGATCGCCGGTGCCGGCAGGCCCTCCACCAGGTGCTGGTCGAAGGCGATCGGGGTGCGACTCTGGCGGACTATGCTCAGCAGTACCTGGGCCAGTTCGCCGGCCGGGATGTCGAAGCGCTGGATCTCGGCGCTGCTGGTGGCGCGGACCTCCTCTGCCGCCGACTCGCCGGGCTGGCCAAGGCAGGCCAGGCCGACCGCGCAGAGCACGGGGACAAGTCGAAGACGTGGCGAACGCGGGTTGGACATGGTCGGTTCATCCTTGATCGGTTGCGGATGCCACCGAGTGCAATTGCCCGTACCGATTTTCAGCCGCGCGGCAGACCGATTGCGCATAAGGTTATGCCTCGCCCTCCCGAGCCCGGCAGCGCCAGACACTGACCGGGATTTCGCTGACCTGTCCGTCGGCCTGCATGCGCCGCTCGGCGATCCGCCCGAGGCGGACGAAGAATTCCTCCAGGCGCGTCGCCGGCACCAGCGGTGCGAAATAGGTGCCGAAGGTGGCGGCGTGGAAACGCTGGTATTCGGCGGAGTCGGCGACACGCAGGACCGCCGGGCGGGAGACGATGGAGTCGACCCGGTAGTGTCGTTCGACGCGTTCGCGCAACGCCTCCCGGCCACGGGTGCGGGTGCCCATCGGCAGCAGCCCGGCTTCCGCGTAGAGCGCCGCCACCCGTTCCGGCGCAGCCAGGCCCATCTCGACCAGGGCCTGGGCGACCAGGTCGTCCTCGCCGCCGAGGCCATCCTCGGCGAACGGATGGTGCGAGGTGAACAGGAATACCCCCTGCGCCTCGAGGTGCCGCGCGACCCACCGGAACAGCCGCTCTTCATCGGGATACAGCCAGTGCAGCACGGCGGTCATGCTGATCAGCTCGAAGCGTTCCGCCAGCGGCGGCAGGTCGAGCAGGTCGCCCTCCAGCAGACGCGCCTCGACGCCAGCCCCGCGCAACTGCGCGCGCGCCTGCTCCAGGCGTAGCGGCGAACGCTCGATGCCCCACAACCGTTGCAGGCCGGGCCAGCGCCGGGCGCCGCCGAGCAGCAGCGAGCCGATGCCGCAGCCGAGATCGAGCAGGCTGCGCGGCTCGATGCCGGCGCGGTCGAGCACCCAGTCCTGGTCGCGACGTTGCAGCAGTTCGCTGGAATCCTGGTAGCCGTCCAGGCTGCGCGCCTGTTCAATGATCGCGTTCATGTACGCCTGCTCCTTGGTTGAGGCTGTCCGCCGTGATGGTCCATACGCAGCCGTGGCCTTGCGGCTCTTCGTAGAGCCGCCAGTCGGCGCGGCAATCGCTGGCGGCGACGAACGCCGACAGCAGCTTGGTGCAATAGGTGCAGGCCGACTCCAGGGTGATCGGCACGCCTCGGGCGCGGGCGCGCTCGCGGTAGTCCCAGATCGCGCAGTGACGGTTGTGGAATACCGCGCGCCCGTCAGCCTCGGCCTGCACCTCGAAACGCGAACCGTAGAGCGCGGCCTGGCGTGCCAGACGGTCGGCGGCGCTGGCCGGATCGCCCCGCCCCGCCGGTTCCAGCGCGCGATAGATCCGCGCGGTGGCGCGCGCCCAGTCGTCGAGCCGGTAATCCGCCGGGCGCGCGACGATGAACTGTTCGATCAGCGCCTGGGCGCGGAAGAACACCGCCTGCCAGGCTTCGGCGCGCAGGTCGTCGGTCGCCGGCAGATCGGCGAATATCCGCGCGCTGGTCGCCACCCAGTCCCCCAGGTCTTCACGCCGATGGCGCTCGGCGACGTAGGCGGACATCGCCGCGTGCACCTCGAACACCCGCTGTCGCCAGAGCGTCGCCTGCACCGCCGGATCGCGTTCGACGGCGCTCATCGGAGCGCCTCCCGGTGGCTGGCGAGAAACCCCAGCAGGTGCTCCAGCACGGCGTCCGGCGCGTCCTCGGGAAGCATGTGGCTGGCGCCGATGGCGGCGCCCTCGACCTGCCCGGCCCAGATCTTCCAGATTTCCAGCGGATGCTGCCCGGCGGCGTAGGGGCGCTCCTGCCAGAGCACCTGGACCGGGCATTGCAGGCGCCGGCCGGCGTCGCGATCGGCCTGGTCGGCGTCGGCATCGACGCCCACCGCGGCCCGGTAGTCCTCGCACATCGCATGGCGCACGGCGGGGTCGCGGAACGCCCGGCGGTAACTTTCCAGCGCCTGCGGGTGGTAGATGTCGCGGCCCTGGGCCATGCGTCGCAGGGTGTAGTCGAGGAAGTGCTCCGGATCGGCGCCGATCAGGCGCTCCGGCAGGTCGTACGGCTGGGCGAGGAGGAACCAGTGATAGGCGTTGAGGGCGAAGGCCTTGTTCACCGCGGCCCAGTTGTCGAGGATCGGCACCACGGTCAGCGAGACGAAGGCCGCGACCGCTTGCGGATGGTCCAGCGCCAGGCGATAGCCGACCCGCGCGCCGCGATCGTGGCCGATCACCGCGAAGCGTTCGAAGCCTAGCTGGCCCATCGTTTCCAGTTGGTCGCGGGCCAGCGCGGCCTTGGAATAGTCGGCGCCCTCCTCGTCCAGCGCCCGCGATTCGCCATAGCCGCGCAGGTCGGCGAGGACCACGCTGTAGTCCTCGGCCAGGCGCGGAGCGATGCGATGCCAGGCCAGGTGGGTCTGCGGATAGCCATGCAACAGCAGCAGCGGCGGGCCGCTGCCCTTCACGGCGACGCGGAGGCGCGCGGCGGAGGTGTGCAGGGTCAGGTAGTCGAAGCCGGGCAGCAACGGATCGGTATTCATGGGCGGCGCCTCACAGGATGATGCTGATGCGCCGCTGGGCGCTGATGGTCTCGTGGTCCAGGCGGATCTCCCGCGAGACGATGCGCAAGCCCCCGGGGCCGTCGCGCAGGACATGACTGGCTTCGCCGACGAAGCTCCAGGCCTCGCGGTTGCGGAACTGATGGACGACGAAGTTGCTGCGGCTGCTGACCAGTTCGCCCTCGACCCGCTTCAGCCGCACGTTGCCCACCAGGCGGCGGGTGCGCGAGCGCGGCTGCTCCATCCAGGTATGCCCGCCGAGGATGCTGTCGACCCGCTCGCGCAGGCGCACGTGGTCGTCGTCGATGATGTACAGGCTGTCCTCCGGCGCCTGGCCGGCCAGTTGCTCCTGCAAGGGCAGCACCCGGTAGCGTGCGGCGCGCTCGAACAGCGCGAACCAGGTATCCAGCAGGCGGTCGTCGAGCAGCTCGGCTTCGGCGACGAGGAAATCGCTGACCCGCGCCAGCAGGTCGCTGTCGGGACGGGACAAGGCAAGGCTCATGAGTATCCTCCGCTAAGAAAGTGCCGCTCAGAGGCTGATGTCGACCCCATGGCGGGTCAGCCAACGGTCCAGGTTCAGCAGGTAGGCCAGGCCGGCGGTCGGGCTCGCCGAGGCACGCGGGCTGGGCAGCGGCGTGCCCTGTTCGAGAGCCTGGCGGACCCGCCCGGCGTCCACCAGTTCGAACAGCGGCGAGCGGCCGTCGTCGAGCAGGCGGCCGACCCGCTCGCGCAGCAGCGCCAGGTAACGTGGGTCGGGGTTGGCCGGGAAACCGCTCTTGCGCCGCTCCAGGATCGCCTGCGGCAGGTGCCCGCGCAGGGCCCGGCGCAGCAGGCTCTTGCTTTCCCCGGCGACGCTCTTCAGCGCCCAGGGCAGGTTCCATACGTACTCCACCAGGCGGTGGTCGCAGAACGGCACGCGCACTTCCAGGCCGACCGCCATGCTCATCCGGTCCTTGCGTTCGAGCATCGCCGGCAGCCAGCGGCTCAGCGCCAGGTAGGCGACCTCGCGCTGGCGTCGCTGGGCGGCATCCTCGCCATCCAGCCGCGGCACTTCGGCGAGGGCCTCGCGGTAGCGCGCCCGGATGTATTCCGGCGCCGCCACCCGTTCGGCGACCTCCCGCCGCAGCAGTTGCCAGGGCCCGCTCTTGCCGGCCAGCCAGGGGAAGCCGTCGTGTGCGAGGGCGCTCGGGTCGTGGAAGAACGGGTAGCCGCCGAACACCTCGTCGGCCGACTCGCCCGACAGTGCCACCGTGGTGTGCTCGCGGACCTGGCGGAACAGCAGGTAGAGCGAGGCGTCCAGCTCGCCCCAGCCGGGCAGGTCGCGGGCCTGGAGCACCGCCTCGTCCTGTTCCAGCACCTCTTCCGGGGCGACCAGCACGGTACGGTGCGGCGTACCGAGGAAGTTCGCCGCCAGCTGCGCATAGGGTTCGTCCCAGCTGCTTTGCCAGGGCGTCGGGACGAAGCCGCGGCCTTCGCCGGGGAAGTCCACGGAGAAGGTCGGCAGGCGCCGCGCGTCGCCATCCAGCGCGGCCACCGCGAAGGCGCTGATGGCGCTGGAGTCGAGCCCGCCGGAAAGCAGGCTGCCCAGCGGGACGTCGGCCACCAGTTGCTCGGCCACCGCCTCGCGGAGCAACTGGCCGGCGCGTTCGGCGCTGTCCTCGGCGCCCTCTTCGTGACGTTCCGCGCGCAGCGCCCAGTAGACCAACTCGCGCACACCATTGCGGTCGAAGCGCAGCGCCTGGCCCGGCCGGACCTGGCGCAGGCCCTTGTACAGGCCGTGGCCGGGAGTCGGCGCGGTGGTCAGGGCGAACAGCTCGGCGATGCCGCTGGCGTCGAGCACCGGGTTGGCCTCGGGGTTGGCGAAGATCGCCTTGGGTTCCGAGGCGAACAGCACGCCTCCGGCGGTCGGGTAGTAGTACAGCGGCTTGACCCCGAAGCGATCGCGCACCAGCCACAGGCTCTGCTCGCGCTCGTCCCACAGGGCGAAGCCGTAGATGCCGCGGAGGCGGGCGAAGGAAGCCTCGCCCCATTGCAGATAGGCGCGCAGCACCACTTCGGTGTCCGAGCGGGTGCGGAAGACCTGGCCCAGCGTCTCCAGCTCGGCGCGCAGCTCGCGGAAGTTGTAGACCTCGCCGCTGTAGGTCAGCGCCACCCGCCCACCAGCCTCGGCAAGCATCGGTTGAGCGCCGTTCTCCAGGTCGATGATCGCCAGGCGCCGATGGCCGAGCAGCGCGTGCCGCGACAGCCACAGGCCTTCGGCGTCCGGCCCGCGCGGGGCCAGGGTACGGGTCATGCGTTCGAGGATGCTGCGCTGCTCGCCGAGGTCGCGGCTCCAGTCGGTCCAGCCGGTGATTCCACACATGGATGACGTTCCTTGCAGTGACCCTTTATTCCCCGCGTAGCCAGGGCGGCGCGCAGGGATCTGCAGGGAGCGATGGTTGAAGACGGCTCAGACGGCCACGGCGAGACGCCGCAGGGCGGCGGGCTGCTGCCCGAGCCGGCGGCTCCACTCGCGCCAGAAGCCGCGGTTCTGCTCCTCGTCGACGTGGCGGCGGGTTGCCGGTCCCATGCCGCGGGAAAAATCGCTGTAGCCGAGGGCGGCGTGGGCGTAGGCGCGCTGACAGGATTCGAGGATCTCGACGTCGTCGGGGGTGCCGAAACCGCCCGGGCCGATGAACGAGATCAACCCATTGATCCGCGCCGCCCGCTCCTCGCGGGTCTCATCGGCGAAGCCGGCGCCCCATACGGTGACGCTGACCTCATCGGCGGCAGTCGGGAAGAACGAGCGGATGTTCAGGCCGAGGATGTCGTTGATCACCAGGTTGGGAAAGATGAACAGGCTTTTGTTGGTGTGGGCGATGTCCTCTGCTCGCGCCTGCCCGAAGCGTTCCACCAGGCGTTCGAACTTGGCGGCGATGGACGGCTTGAGCGCTTCCGGGAACAACGGGCTCCAGTAGGCGATCGGCCGTCCGGTGGACGGCGGGCCGCTGATGATCAGCGCGTGGCCGTTGCCCAGCGCCTCGCCGCGACCGTGGCGCTTGTGCGACTCCGGATCGGTGCCGAGGGTATTCAGGTATTCCAGGTAGCGCTTGTGGGCGAACGGCAGGTGGTAGGCGTCCACGCCGTTTTCCGCGAGCAGCTTCCAGTTGGCCTTGATCGAATGCTCGAAGCCACCGGGGATGATCTCCAGTTCCGCCTCGGACTGGTCGCAGATCAGGTCGATATAGTCCTTCGCCTGGCCCAGGTAGGTTTCCAGGGACGGTTGCCGGGCGGCGTAGTGGATGAACAGGAAGTTGCGGTAGACCGCGTGTTTCACCCGTGTCAGGGACAGCTCCGGATGGCATTGCCCGGCATGCTGGTAGGCGGCCTTGTCCGGCAGGCCGATCAGGCTGCCGTGGCTGTCGTAGGTCCAGCCATGGTAGGGACAGGTGAAACGCTGGCTGTTGCCCTGGCGCTCGGCGCAGACCTTGGCCCCACGGTGCGCGCAGGCGTTCAGGTAGACCGCCGGCTCGCCATCGGCGCGACGCTGGATGATCAGGTTGCGCCCGCCGACGTCGCGGGTGATGAAGTCGCCGGGCTCGCGCAGTTCGCTGAGGTGGGCGGCATACAGCCAGCTGTCGTCGAATATCTCGTGCAGTTCGCGCCGGTGCAGTTCCGCGGAAACATAGGCCTGGCGCCTGACCCGGAAGTAACTTGCGTCGTCGGTCTCGATATATTCACTCACCGCCTAACCTCCGTGTAACGTTGACAACCCGGCAACGGGGACGGAGGAAACCTAGCACGGGGAAAATCAATTCCGGCAGACTATTTATTCATTAGCTAATAACTCGTAACCCCATGAAAAAAGACAAAATAATTATTTCCCTCGACGACTGAAAATTCCTCCCGCTCATTGCACTCATGCTTTTATGAGGGGTCGCCCCGTTCAACTCTTCAGGTTCACCAGGTCGAGCAGGTCGGCACCGGCCTTGATCTCCTGCAGGACGATTTCCGAGCGGATGTCGGTGACGCCGGCGGCGCGGTTCAGCTTGTTCACGATGAAGTCCGAATAGTGCTTGAGGTTGCGCGCCCGGACCCGTAGCACATAGTTGGTGGCGCCGGTCACCACATAGGCGGTGACCACCTCCGGCCAGTCCCGGACCCTGGCGATGAACGCCTCGTGCCAACCCTCGACGTCCTGGCGCAGCGACACATGGACGATGGCTTCCAGCTCCACGCCCAGTCGCTCGGCATCCAGCTCCACCGAGTAGCCGCGGATGATCCCCTCGCTTTCCAGCAGGCGCAGCCGGCGCAGGCAGGCGGATGGCGAGAGGGAGACCTTCTCCGCCAGGTCCTGGTTGCTCATCCGCCCGTCCTGCTGCAGGTGACGGAGAATGCGCAGATCGATGGCGTCCAGGGACATGTGCAATTCCTATCAGAATGAATAGCTATCTTCGAATTTTGTGCGAACAGATTGCCATGCGACCTTGCATTTCGCACGAAAATTCTCCGAAATCTCGTTCATTATCATTCGCTGGACTTCCGGAGAAAAACAATGACTTCGCTCCGCTACTGGGACATCAGTCCCGCCCTCGACCCGAACACGCCGACCTGGCCCGGCGACACGCCGTTCCAGCAGGAATGGGCGGCGCGGCTGGACGAGCAGTGCCCGGTCAACGTCGGCCGGATCACCCTTTCGCCGCATACCGGCGCCCACGTCGACGGCCCCCTGCACTACCGCGCCGACGGCCTGCCCATCGGCCAGGTGCCGCTGGACATCTACATGGGACCGTGCCGGGTGATCCACTGTATCGGCGCTAACCCGCTGGTGACCCCCGAACACCTCGCCGGCCAGCTCGACGACCTGCCCTCGCGGGTGCTGCTACGGACCTTCGAACGGGTCCCGGCGAACTGGCCGGAAGGCTTCTGCGCTATCGCTCCGGCCACCATCGAGTGCCTCGCCGAGCGCGGCGTCAGGCTGGTCGGCATCGACACCCCGTCGCTCGACCCCCAGCACTCCAAGACCCTCGACGCCCACCACGCGGTGGGCCGCCACGGCATGGCGATCCTCGAAGGCGTGGTCCTCGACGACGTGCCCGCCGGCGACTACGAACTACTCGCCCTGCCGCTGAAATTCACCCACCTCGATGCCAGCCCAGTGCGTGCCGTGCTGCGCGCCCTGCCTACCGCGGAGTAACCGATGACCACTCGTGACGACTGCCTGGCGCTCGACGCCGGCGATCCCCTGGCCGACCTGCGCCAACTGTTCGCCCTGCCCGACGGCGTGATCTACCTCGACGGCAACTCCCTCGGCGCCCGCCCCCGGGCCGCCGTGGAGCGCGCCGCCGAAGTGGTCGCCGCGGAATGGGGCGAGGGGCTCATCCGCAGCTGGAACAGCGCCGACTGGCGCGGCCTGCCGGAGCGCCTCGGCGACAAGCTGGCGCCCCTGATCGGCGCGCGCGCCGGCGAAGTGGTGATCACCGACACCACATCGATCAACCTGTTCAAGGTGCTCAGCGCCGCCCTGCGGATCCAGGAGGAAGACGCGCCAGGGCGCAAGGTGATCGTTTCCGAATCGAGCAACTTCCCCACTGATCTGTACATCGCCGAGGGCCTTACCGACATGCTCCAGCGCGGCTACCGGCTACGCCTGGTAGATGACCCGGAGCAATTGCCGGCGGCGATCGACGCGGATACCGCGGTGGTGATGCTCAGCCATGTCAACTACAAGACCGGCTACCTGCACGACATGCGCGAGGTCACCCGCCTGGTCCACGAAAACGGCGCCCTGGCGATCTGGGACCTGGCCCACTCGGCCGGCGCGCTGCCGCTGGACCTGCACGCGGCCGACGCCGACTACGCCATCGGCTGCACCTACAAGTACCTCAACGGCGGCCCCGGCTCGCCGGCCTACGTGTGGGTCGCGCCGCGCCTGCGCGAGCGTGTCTGGCAACCGCTGTCCGGCTGGTTCGGTCATTCCCGCCAGTTCGCCATGGAGCCGCGCTACCAGCCCGGCGAAGGCATCACCCGGTTCCTCTGCGGCACCCAGCCGATCACCTCGCTGGCCCTGGTCGAATGCGGCCTGGATATCTTCGCCCGGACCGACATGCAGCGCCTGCGCGACAAGTCGCTGGCCCTCGCCGATCTGTTCATCGAATTGGTGGAAAGCCGTTGCGAACGCTTCGGCCTGACCCTGGTGACCCCGCGCGAGCATGCCCGGCGCGGCAGCCATGTCAGCTTCGAGCATGCCCAGGGCTACGCCATCGTCCAGGCCCTGATCGACCGGGGGGTAATCGGCGACTACCGCGAGCCGGGCATCCTGCGCTTCGGCTTCACCCCGCTGTACACCCGCTTCGTCGAGGTCTGGGATGCGGTGCAGGCGTTGCTGGAAATCCTCCAGAGCGAAGCCTGGAAAGAGCCGCGCTACCAGGTCCGGCACAAGGTGACCTGAGTCCCGCCCGCGCGGACCGCGCCGGTATTCCCGGGGCGGCCCGCGAGCACCCACCGCTCTCGCGCACAGGAGCCCGCGACCGGCACCCGCACATCGCCACCGACGTTCCCTCGGCAATTCATAAGAACCCCAATAAGATTCCAGAGGACATCCAGATGAACGACCCCCAGGGCTTCGAGGCCATCTCGCGCCGCGAACAGGGCCTGCAACGGCGGCTCTCGGCCGCGCAGATGAGCATGATCGCCATCGGCGGCGCCATCGGCACCGGCCTGTTCATGGGCAGCGCCTTCGCCATCGGTTTCGCCGGCCCCAGCGTCCTGCTCAGCTACGCCATCGGCGCGCTGATCACCCTGCTGCTGATGGGCTGCCTGGCGGAAATGACCGTGGCCCATGCCACCCCCGGCTCGTTCGGCGCCTTCGCCGAGCACTACGTCGGCCCGCTGGCCGGGTTCCTGGTGCGCTACGCCTACTGGGCGGCCATCGTCCTGGCGGTGGGCACCGAGGTCACGGCGGTGGCCATGTACATGAAGTACTGGTTCGCCGGTATCCCGGAATGGGTCTGGATCATCTCCTTCTCGACCCTGCTGATCGGCCTGAACGCCAGCAGCGTGAAAGCTTTCGGCAACTTCGAATACTGCTTCTCGACACTGAAGATCGCCGCCATCGTCGCCTTCATCCTGCTCGGCGCCTACCTGGTGTTCGGCTCCGCCAACCCGGCCTACGGCGTGCACAACTACAGCGCCCACGGCGGCTTCTTCCCGCACGGCCTGAAAGGCATGTGGATCGCCGTGGTGGTGTCGATCTTCAGTTATCTCAGCGTGGAGATGATCGCGGTCGCCGCCGCCGAGGCCGAGCATCCGGAACAGGCGGTGAAGTCGGCGTTCCGCTCGACCATCGTGCGCCTGGTGGTGTTCTACCTGCTGACCCTGGCGCTGATGCTCGCCATCGTCCCCTGGGACCAGGCCGGGCAGAGCCAGAGCCCGTTCGTCACGGTGATGCAGGCGATCGGCCTGCCCGGCGCCACCGGAGTGATGAACTTCGTGGTGCTGGTGGCCGCGCTGTCGGCGATGAACAGCCAGCTCTACATCACCACCCGGATGATGTTCAGCCTGTCGCGCGCGGGGCACGCGCCGAAGGGCCTCGGCGAACTGAGCCGCCAGGGCGTGCCGCTGAACGCGCTGCTGCTGTCGAGCGTCGGTATCGCCCTGGCGACCCTGCTCAACCTGGTCTACCCCGAGCAGTCCTTCACCCTGATGATGGCGGTGTCGATGTTCGGCGCCCTCTTCACCTGGCTGATGATCTTCTTCACCCACCTCTGCTTCCGCCGCCACCGCGCCCGCCACGGCGGCGCGCCGCTGGCCTTCCGCATGCGCCTGGCGCCCTGGTCGACATTGCTCGGCCTGGCGCTGATGGCGGCGATCCTGGTCACCACCTTCTTCACCGAGGCGTTCCGCATGACCCTGGTCTTCGGCGTGCCGTTCCTCGCGCTGCTCAGCGCACTCTACCTGGTCTTCGTCCGCAAGCCCGGCAGGGATTGTCCGATAGAACGGGCAACGCCCTAGCAGCCTGTCGGACTTTTCCCCTCGCCGGTAGAATTGCGCATCGCTCCTGGAACCTGACTGTATGAGCCGCTTTCGACCGATAAACCGCGAAATCGACTACTTGCTCCCGCCGTCGGTGCA
>Ga0247725_1000033_pt1 | contig 223463 bp, 198 predicted proteins | sample OKSTACKMCFT3sol_FD_183021 | JGI IMG/M metagenome (GOLD analysis project Ga0247725, IMG submission 183021) | Subsurface sediment microbial communities from gas well in Oklahoma, United States - OK STACK MC-FT3-sol | ecosystem: Environmental > Terrestrial > Deep subsurface > Rock core/Sediment...
GGCGACCTACTTTTGTCTTGACAAAAGTAGGCAAAACCGTTCGGCTCCGTTCATACGGCCCCTACGCTTCGCTCCGGGGTTCCCTCGCTCCGTTCTTGCTCCCGTGGGTACCGCGCTGTACGCCCCATCCTGGGGCGCAGCGCTCGACGGCCATCCATGGCCGTCGCCCCACTACGCAAGAACTCCACTCGGCCTCCTGAAGTCGCAATTGGTGGCGCCTGAACTATCGCGCACTTAGAAGCAAGATCAAGAGCAGATTAAGAGCAGATATGTTGGTTTTGTTAGTGGCTGTAATGTTGTTCTTCATTGCCCCGCGATGTTGATCTAGAGTTCCCACGATGGCAACTAGCGACTAGCTGCGTTAGTGCAGGCGCCGCCCGTAACTTCGCGACTTCAGGAGGCCGAACGCAGGTCTTGCGGAGGGAGGTGACGGGCATGGATGCCCGTCAAGCGCTGCGCCCCAGGATGGGGCGTTCAGCGCGGTCCTCCCGGGAGCAAGGCCGGAGTGAGGGAACCCGGAGCGAAGCGGAGGGCCGGATGAATGGAGCGCAGCGGCTTTGCTTACTTTGGCCAAGACCAAAGTAAGCCGCCGTAAGGGCGGAAAGGTGACTATGCGTCGCCATCGCAAATGAATGCGCATACAACTTCAAAACAACCAAAACTCCAAAACCCCCACCCCCCCCAAAACCCCAACAAAAGATCACCGCGCCTCCATATGCGCAATCATCAACTGCACACTCTCATTCCCCCGAAACTCATTCACATCCAACTTGTAAGCCAACTCCACCCACCGCACTGTAGGATTCGGCCAGACCTCCCGGTCAATCCCAAAGGCAATCCCATCCAACCGCACCGCCCCACACTCGCTCTTGAGCACCACTTTCAGATGCCGCTCCCCTACGACCCGCTGTTCGACCAGCTGGAACACCCCATGGAACAACGGCTCGGGAAAGTGCTGCCCCCAGGGCCCGGCATTGCGTAATGCCCGCGCCAGGTCCAGGTGAAACTCCTCCACCGCCAACGTGCCATCCGACAACAACCGCCCGGTCAGGTCTTCCTCACGCAACTGGCGCCGCACCTCGTCGTCGAACGCCTCGGCAAACGCAGGGAAATTCTCGGCCGGCAAGGACAGCCCCGCCGCCATGGCATGCCCACCGAACTTGCTGATCAAGCTCGGATGCCGCGCCGCAACGGCGTCCAGCGCATCACGGATATGGAACCCCGGCACCGAGCGCGCCGAGCCCTTCAGCACCCCTTCTCCCGCATCGGCAAAGGCGATGGTCGGGCGGTGATAACGCTCTTTAAGGCGCGAAGCGAGGATACCGATCACCCCCTGGTGCCAGTCGGCGTCGAACAGGCACAAGCCATAAGGCATGGACTCGACCGGCAGATCCTTGAGCTGGGCCAAAGCCTCGCGCTGCATGCCCTGCTCGATGGACTTGCGATCCTGGTTCAGGCCATCCAGTTGCTGGGCCATATCCAGCGCAAGCGCCGCGTCTTCGCACAACAGGCATTCGATGCCCAGGCTCATGTCGTCCAGGCGCCCGGCGGCATTGAGCCGAGGGCCAAGGATGAAGCCAAGGTCAGTGGAAGTGATGCGCTTGTGGTCGCGCCGCGCCACTTCGAGGATGGCCTTGAGCCCCGGGCGGGCGCGACCGGCGCGGATACGCTCCAGCCCCTGATGCACCAGGATGCGGTTGTTGGCATCCAGTGGTACCACGTCGGCGACGCTGCCCAGTGCCACCAGGTCAAGCAGCTCGCCGATGTTCGGCTGCGGCTGCGTTTCGTAGCGCCCCAGGCTGCGCAACCGCGCACGCAGGGCCATCAGCACGTAGAAGATCACGCCGACACCGGCCAGTGACTTGCTCGGAAACGCGCAACCGGGCTGGTTGGGATTGACGATGGCGTCGGCGGCCGGCAGTTGCTCGCCCGGCAGGTGGTGGTCGGTGACCAGCACCTTGAGCCCGGCAGCCTTGGCCGCGGCCACGCCATCGACGCTGGAGATACCGTTGTCCACGGTGATCAGCAATTGCGGCTGGCGCTCGAGCGCAACCGCGACGATCTCCGGGGTCAGGCCGTAGCCATACTCGAAGCGGTTGGGCACCAGGTAGTCGACATGGGCCGCACCCAGCAAGCGCAAGCCCAGCACGCCGACCGTGCTGGCGGTGGCGCCGTCGGCATCGAAATCGCCGACGATGAGAATGCGCTGGCGCTGATCGAGCGCCTCGACCAGCAGCTCCACCGCCGCGTCGATACCCTTGAGTTGCTGGTAAGGCAGCAAGCGCGCCAGGCTCTTGTCCAGCTCGGCCTCGGACGCTACGCCACGGGCGGCGTACAGACGGGTCAGCAAGGGCGGCAGGTTGCCCAGCAACGGCAGGGGGGACGGCAGGGGACGTGGTTCGATACGCATGGGGTCTTCGCAATTCCGCTTTGTTTCAGGTCAGCCGCGCTCGCCAAGCAGCCATTGCAACTGCACTTCGTGCTGGCCACGGTCGTCGGTGACGAACACAGTGCCTTCGCTGATCATCACGTCCCACTTGATGGTACGCGGCATATCGGTGGCGAGGGTTTCCAGCACTTCTTGCGGCACGGCGGCAATGCTCAGGTTCTTCAGGCCCTTGACCGCGCCGACCACCTTGGTCTCCCACACGCGCAGGCTGCCGTAGGCCAGCAGGCTGGTGCGCTCGGTGCGCCGCGAGCACCAGGTCAGGCGGTCGGCGTCAGGCTGGCCGACTTCGATCCAGTGCAGGATCCGGTCGTCCAGGCTTTTTTCCCACAGTGCCGCCTCATCGACGTCCGACAGGCCACGGCCAAAGGACAGCTGCTCGTTGTACCAGAGGGCATAGCCCAGCAGGCGCACGGCCATACGTTCTTCGGTTTCCGAAGGGTGGCGGGCGATGGTCTGGCGGACGTTCTCGTACACGCCGCGGTCGAGGTCGGTCAGATTCAATTCGAACTTGTAGGTGGTGGACGGCTGGGCCATGGGCAATAGGCTTCTTGCGGGGGGAAAGGCGCACAGTCTAACTGATCCCAGGCGTCAGCGCCGGTTCAGACAATGCCGATATACCTGCCGCCGCCGAGCTGTGATACAACCTGCGTCACGCCCAGACGCCACGGATGCCCCATGACAACGCCCAGCAAACCCCTCGCCGGCCTGAAAGTCATCGAGCTCGGCACCCTGATCGCCGGCCCGTTCGCCTCGCGGATCTGCGCCGAGTTCGGTGCCGAGGTGATCAAGGTCGAGTCGCCCGATGGCGGTGATCCGCTGCGCAAATGGCGCAAGCTGTACGAGGGCACCTCGCTATGGTGGTTCGTCCAGGCGCGCAACAAGCAATCACTGACCCTCAACCTCAAGCATCCTGAAGGCCGCGAAGTGCTCAAGCGCCTGCTGGCCGAGGCCGACATCCTGATCGAGAACTTCCGCCCGGGCGTGCTGGAAAAACTCGGGCTGGGCTGGGATGTGCTGCATGCCCTCAACCCGCGCCTGGTCATGGTGCGCCTGTCAGGCTTCGGCCAGACCGGCCCGATGAAGGACCAGCCAGGCTTCGGCGCGGTTGGCGAATCCATGGGCGGATTGCGCTACATCACCGGTTTCGAGGATCGCCCGCCAGTGCGCACGGGGATTTCAATCGGCGACTCCATTGCCGCCCTCTGGGGCGTGATTGGCGCGCTGATGGCCCTGCGTCATCGTGAAATCAACGGTGGCGACGGCCAAGTCGTGGATGTGGCGCTGTACGAAGCGATCTTCGCCATGATGGAAAGCATGGTGCCGGAATTCGACGTGTTCGGTTTCATCCGCGAGCGCACCGGCAATATCATGCCGGGTATCACCCCTTCATGCATTCACACCACCGCCGATGGCCGACATGTGCAGATTGGCGCCAATGGCGATGCGATCTTCAAGCGCTTCATGCAGGCTATCGGCCGTGACGACCTGGCCAACGATGCCGCCCTGGCCACCAATGATGGTCGCGATGCCCGCCGTGACGAGCTGTACGGCGTTATCGACCGCTGGGCCAACGGCCTGCCGCTGGACACGGTGATGCAGGTGCTCAAGGACGCCGAGGTGCCGGCCAGCCGGATCTACTCCGCCGAAGACATGCTGAGCGACCCGCAATTCCTCGCCCGCGAGATGTTCCTCCAGGCCCGGCTGCCGGATGGCAAACCATTCAAGATGCCGGGCATCGTGCCCAAGCTGTCAGACACCCCCGGTTCGACCGAATGGATCGGCCCTGCCCTGGGCGAACACACGGCTACGGTGCTGGCCGGCCTGGGCTACGACTCAGCCGCCATTGCCCGCCTGCGCGCGGCCGGTACGGTCTGATCGACGTCCCATGGGTATTCGTCATCTGCCCATCATCCTCTGTCTGGCGCTGACCTCACTCGCGGGGCAGGCGGCAGAGGCCAGGGAGCGCCTGCTGTGGCTGGTGCGCGACCTGCCGCCGTTCACCATCTTCGAAGGGCCGGCCAAGGGCCAGGGGGTGATCGACCAACTGCTGCCGATGCTGATCACCCGGATGCCCGAGTACGATCACAGCATCATCCGGGTCAATCGAGCCCGGGGCCTGCAGATGCTCCAGGAGCCCAGTTTCACCTGCGATCCGACCCTGCTGTGGACGCCCGAGCGCGCCCGGTATGTGCACTTCTCTCTGCCATCGCTAGGAGTGTTGAGCAGTGGCCTGATCGTGCGCAAGCAAGACCAGGCGCTATTGACCCCATACCTGGAAGGGCAGCAGGTGGACCTGCAGCGCTTGCTTACCGAAACCCGCCTCAAACTGGGGATCGTCGCTGAACGCAGCTACAGCGCGCAGGTCGACGAAGTCCTGCGGCAACTGCCCGATACCGCGTTCAGCCGTCACTACGGCAACGATGCCACGGCCAGCCTGCTGCAAATGCAGCAATTGGGGCGCCTGCAACTGGTGCTCGGCTACTGGCCGGAGATGCGTTACCTGATCCAGCAGCAGAATGGCTCACTGGACGATTACCGGTTCTATCCCATTCGTAGCGTCAACCGCTACCAGTTCCTCCATGTGGGTTGCTCGGACACTGTCCTGGGGCGCAAGGCGATCGACCATATAGACCAATTGCTGCCCGCGCTGCGTCGCGACACCTTGCCGGGCCTCTATGCACGCTGGCTGGATGCCGAACTCCAGGAGGATTACCTGGGCCAGGCCCGGCATTTCTTCGAAGAGGGTGAAGCCCCTGCGCACTGAGTTGATGTCCATGGGACAGTAACGGCTCCTACACGGGTGCGGGTGAATTCAGGCCAAAAGAAACCCCGGACGCTGGGGGGGGCGACCGGGGTCAAGCGAAAGCCCTTGGGACTTCCCGTGACAGCCTGAATGGTACCGGAGCAAAGCACCATCAAACTGCCCTTGCTGTGTCTGACGGCCCGGTCAGGCAAAGGTTCCGGGTATTTGCTTCTGATGCTGCAAGGCGGCGATCACACAAGGCTGCAGACGACCTTCGGCAATTTGCAGGTCACGGTGCAGGCCATCAACCAGGTCGACCAGCAATTGCTGCTCCACCAGCTCTCGCTCACAGACCGTACGCCGCAGAATCGACAAACCGTGTTCATCGAGAACACTCAGGTGCCGGCGGCCACGGCTATCGGCCGGCCCAATTTCGGCCTGGTAAGGGGTCAGGGCATCGTTGAGCAGTCTGCAGATTCTTTCCATCCGGATTACTCGCTGGTTAGGGTAAGGAAACTGACCATCGGGGCCGACGGAAAGTTCGCCCTGGCCCGTCATCACGAGCATGCGCCGCAAACATGACAGCCTAGATACTCTGCCCCCGCCCTGCTGCCGTTAAGCAGGCTACAGGCGCCCCAGTGCCTGTTCCAGGCCCACCATGGACATCGGCCAGGGCAACTCGGCCAGGACTTTCAAACCCTGCTTGCGCGCCTCGAGCGCCAGGCCGATACCCTCAGCGCCGTCACTGCCGACAAATAACAAGCCTCCCGTACAGGAAGCCTGCACCAGATACTTGAACAGGCGACGGGCATGGCGCCTTGGCATTGCCGGATCAAGCACCAGCACATCAACGGACTGCTGTCGCCGCGCCATATGGGCCGTCGCTGCTGGAACATCATCGGTGAGCCGGACGTTGTACACACCTTGGGCATTGAAGGCCTGATGTAACAGCATCTGATAGTAGGGCCGAGCCTGGTGGATAAGAACATTCAGCTGATGCATGAGCTTCCCCCCTGGAGCCATGTGTGGTGTTGGTTTGAACGCCACTTTAGTAGGGGGAACCATCGAACTACATGGGAAAGATCTGAAAGCCGTTCGCGCCTGTTGTGCACCCACAAAAAAGCCCGTGCAAAACGGGCTTCCCTGTGACTGGGGTCGGCTTAGAGTGGTTTGCCGCGGTTGCCATGCTGGCTGACAAAGGCCTGCACGGTCTTCAAGTCATTGGCCAGCACCGTGCAACGCTCCTCACGGGTGAACAGATCGCAAAGATGCGCCGGCAGCTCCAGTGCCTTGGCGACACCGGCCTTCTCCACCGCCTCGGGGAACTTGACCGGATGCGCGGTGCCCAGCACCACCATCGGCGTATCCAGGCTGCGGCGGCACTCGCGGGCGGCCTTGACGCCGATCGCGGTGTGCGGGTCGAGGACTTCACCGGTGCTCTGGAACACCTCGGCGATGGTCTCGCAGGTCTGCTCGTCGGTGACGGCCAGCGAATCGAACAGCTTGCGCGCTTCGGTCCAGCGATCCTGCTCGACGCTGAAGCCGCCGCCTTGCTTGAAGGTGTCCATCAGTTGGGCAACCGCGGCACCATTGCGGCCGTGCAGGTCGAACAGCAGACGCTCGAAGTTGGACGAGACCATGATGTCCATCGATGGCGACAGGGTCGGGTGCAGGGCGTCCTTGACGTACTGGTTGCCGCTCATGAAGCGGTGCAGGATGTCGTTGCGATTGGTCGCCACCACCAGCTGGCTGATCGGCAGCCCCATGTTGCGCGCCAGGTAACCGGCGAAGATATCGCCGAAGTTGCCGGTCGGCACCGAGAACGCCACCGAGCGCGCCGGGCCGCCGAGCTGCAGCGCGGCATGGAAGTAGTAGACGATCTGGGCCATGATCCGCGCCCAGTTGATCGAGTTGACCGCCACCAGGCGAGTGCCCTTGAGGAAGGACTGGTCGGCAAAGCTGGCCTTGACCATCTCCTGGCAGTCGTCGAAGTTGCCTTCGATGGCGATGTTGTGGATGTTGTCGCCGAGGATGGTGGTCATCTGCCGGCGCTGCACTTCCGACACGCGCTGGTGCGGGTGCAGGATGAAGATGTCGACGTTGTCGCAACGGCGGCAGCCTTCGATGGCGGCCGAGCCGGTGTCACCGCTGGTGGCACCGACGATCACCACGCGCTCGCCGCGCTTGACCAGCACGTGGTCGAGCAGACGGCCGAGCAACTGCAGGGCGAAGTCCTTGAAGGCCAGGGTCGGGCCGTGGAACAGCTCCATCACCCACTCGTTGCCATTGAGCTGGCGCAGCGGCGCGACCGCGGCGTGGGCGAAGTTGCCATAGGTCTCTTCGAGGATTTTCTTGAAATCGGCATCGGCGATGCTGCCTTCGACGAACGGGCGCATCACCCGGAAGGCCAGCTCGTGGTACGGCAGGCCAGCCCAGGACGCAATCTCTTCCTGGGTGAAGCGTGGCAGGTTCTCGGGTACGTACAGGCCGCCATCGCTGGCCAGGCCAGCCAGCAGGACGTCTTCGAAGTTCAGGGCCGGAGCCTGGCCGCGGGTACTGATATAGCGCATGGGTGCAAACCTTCGATGCTGGGCGCGGGCCGCCGTCGCGGCCCAACGCCGGAATTAATTGAGCTGTTCGACGCGGATGCGCACGACCTTGCCGACCACGTCCTGGAGTGCCTCCAGGGCGACGATGGCGTCGTCGATACGCTGCTCGACCACACGGTGGGTCAGCAGGATCATCGGCACCAGGCCATCCTGTTCCTCGGCTTCCTTCTGCATGATCGACTCGATGTTGATGCCACGCTCCGAGAGAATGCTGGCGACCTGGGCCAGCACGCCCGGGTGGTCCTTGGCCTGGATACGCAGGTAGTAGGCGCTTTCGCAGGCTTCGATCGGCAGGATCGGGTGGGCCGACAGCGCATCCGGCTGGAAGGCCAGGTGCGGTACACGGTTCTCCGGGTCGGAGGTCATGGCACGAACTACATCGACCAGGTCGGCGACCACCGACGAGGCGGTCGGCTCCATGCCGGCACCGGCGCCGTAGTACAAGGTGGAACCGGCGGCGTCACCATTGACCATCACCGCATTCATCACGCCATTGACGTTGGCGATCAGGCGATCATTGGGGATCAGCGTCGGGTGCACACGCAGCTCGATGCCGTCGGCGGTGCGACGGGCCACGCCCAGATGCTTGATGCGGTAGCCCAGGGCCTCGGCATAGTTCACGTCGGCGGTGGTCAGCTGGGTGATGCCCTCGGTGTAGGCCTTGTCGAACTGCAGCGGGATACCGAAGGCGATGGACGCCAGGATGGTCAGCTTGTGCGCGGCATCGATGCCTTCGACGTCGAAGGTCGGGTCGGCCTCGGCGTAGCCCAGCGCCTGGGCTTCGGCCAGCACATCGGGGAAGGCACGGCCCTTGTCGCGCATTTCGGTGAGGATGAAGTTGCCGGTGCCGTTGATGATCCCGGCCAGCCAGTTGATGCGGTTGGCCGACAGGCCCTCGCGGATCGCCTTGATCACCGGGATGCCACCGGCCACGGCAGCTTCGAAGGCGACGATGACGCCCTTCTCGCGGGCCTTGGCGAAGATCTCGTTGCCGTGCACGGCGATCAGCGCCTTGTTGGCGGTGACCACGTGCTTGCCGTTTTCAATGGCCTTGAGCACCAGGTCGCGGGCGATGGTGTAGCCGCCGATCAGCTCGATGACGATATCGATCTCGGGGTTGCTCGCGACTTCGAACACATCAGCGGTAATGGGGGTACCGGTAATCTGGCAGTTCGGGTTCTGCGAGCGCATGGCAATCTGTGCCACTTCAATACCGCGCCCGGCACGGCGGGCGATCTCCTCGGCGTTGCGCTGAAGTACATTGAAGGTTCCGCCACCGACGGTCCCCAACCCACAGATGCCTACTTTGACCGGTTTCACTGTGAACTCCCCATAGAACGGCCGGCACCTGCGCCGACCGTGAAACATGCCGTCACCCCATGACGACGGCGTACTGAATTGGTTACTTGCTCTCGGCCAGGGCCAGTTTGGCCACTTGCGGCGCCGGCTGGTAGCCCGGAATCACCTGGCCATTCTGTAGAACGATCGCCGGCGTGCCATTTACACCAATCGACTGGCCCAGCTGGAACTGCTTGCTGACCGGGTTGGCGCACTTGGCTGCCTTGATTTCCTTGCCATCGACCATCTTGTCCAGCGCCGCGCGGCGATCACTGGAGCACCAGACCGCCTGCAACTGCTCGTCGCCCGGCGAACCCAGGCCCTGGCGTGGGAAGGCGACGTAACGCACTTCGATACCGCGGCGGTTGAGCTCCGGCACTTCGGCGTGCAGCTTGTGGCAGTACGGGCAGGTGGTGTCGGTGAACACGGTGATGTGCGACTTGGTCTCGCCCTTGGCCGGGTAGACCACCATCTCGCCGGCCGGAATACCGTTGATCAACTTGGCGATGCCCTGGCGCTCGGTCTTCTCGGTGAGGTTGACCGGCTTGCCGTCCTGGATCTGGAACAGGTAGCCCTGCATGACGAACTGGCCGTCGGCGCTGGCGTACAGCACGCGGCCGCCCTGCAGCTTGACTTCGTACAGGCCATTGAGCGGGCTGCTGGCAACGCTTTCGATCGGAACCTCCAGCTGGAGGTTCTGCAACGACTTGCGAATCGCCTGCTCGGCACCGGCATTGGTATCGGTGGCCGCGGCGAAGGCAAAGGTACTGGCCAGCGCCAGGGCGGCGGCAGCGAAAATCTGGGTCACGCGCATGGGAACTCCTGAAGGCGGACAGGGGGCCGGATGCAGCACGCCCGTGCTGAAATCGGGGTGTCATTGCGGCCCTCGGTGCAAACCGCCCAAGCCTACCACAGAAGCGACGGCGGTCGAGGCGTGCTTGATCGGGAGCGCAAGGCTGCGTGCGCCAGGGGCGGCGGTTACCGACGAATTTTGTTCAGGTGTCCCAATGCGTAGTCGCAAGTACCTTTAGCGCCAGGCTCTATCTCCTGCAACCGAGTGAAAAATTTGCGTGCGTGTTCGCTCATGACCCTGACAAATTCATCTTTATCGGCGGCGACAGACACCTCGCTGTGACAATTGACGCTCACCTGCAGACGACCATTGGCAGGGGTAAGTTTGACTTCGATTGGCTGGTCCGGAAAAAAGCAGCTGAACGATTGCCCCTCACTGACCTTCAGCAGTCCCTCTGACAAATAGCTCCACAGGTCGTCGACATAATCAAACATGCTTTGGTCAATTAGACTTTTACCATTGATCGATAGAACCAAAGCCCCTTCAATTTGATCCAGGCGGCGTTCCTCGCCTTGAAACTCAAAGAAGTCAACAAAACCGTCGAAAACTTTAACGTAGGTTTCAACAATGATTCTACTTTTCATTGCCACCCTTTGAATATATGAGTGCACAGCCTTTGAGGTTTCTGGCAAATCTTGGAACGCCTCACCTATCTACGACACACTATCAATCACCGTCTGCCAGCAAAACCTCATCTGCCTCACTGGCAACTTTCAAAAAATCAATAAAAAGAAGCACGCTGCCATCCGCATCCTTCGACAGGAGCGTGATGAGTATTTTTTGATGTTCAGGATAGATTCTTGTCCGACCATAAGGATCAATATAAACACCCGTTTTTTCGCGTAACCTAGCAAAGGCATCATGGACGCGTGCGACGTCAGCATCACTTAGCTGAAGGAAAGGCTTATCGCCTCGCTTGTCTGACAAATAAGAGAAGTCCAACATAAAAAATACCTTAAAAATGAGAGGGGTAAGATGTTACTACCTTATCCTTCACAGGGTCATAGATTGTGACATGACCTTTCTCACCCCGTGTACCGATCACCCTACCATAATCACGCTCATAACGAATTCGACCATCATTCTGACGAATAACTCTGGTGGGTTGTTTCATGGTTCTGTCCTCTAGCTTCTTGTACTGACTCGGCTTTCTGTATTTGCTTTTTGCCTGTAGCTTTCTATGTTCCGCAGGCGTGAATTTACTTTTGCCTACATCATTGTGCCGCCGGACGTGGCGATTCGGAACGTGCCGGGTCCTTCTAGGTCCACAGGAGAGCCCCAGTGGATCGATCCAATCAAACGGATTCGCACTGTACTGATAGAGGTTTATACCACCGGCCAGACTGATCGGGTCTGTCTGGATAAAGCGTCCGATATCCGGATCATAAAACCGAAACGTGTTGTAGTGCAGACCAGTCTCACGATCCAGGTACTGGCCCTGAAACCTCAGGTTCTGCTCTTCGATGAAATGCGCCTCACGCACTTCCTGCAGGGTATTGCCCCAGACCTGATAGCGTGCCTGCCAGAGCGCTTCGCCACTGTCAGCCGTCAACTGTTCGGGCAGGCCATTGAGATCGGTATGGTAGTAGCGCACCTGCTGGTACTGCCCTGTACCGTCAACCCGAGCCAAAGGTTCGTGACTGTCTTCCACATACAGATACAGGCTGGTCTGGCTGTGGCGATGCTCCTGCAGCAAGCGCAGGCCATCCCAGGCGAAGCGGGTCTGGTCGAGCAGATTGCCCTGATCGTCATATTCGCTTTTCTCGACACGCCGCCCGAGCGGGTCGTAGCGCATGTTCAGTATCCGTTCGCGCCCACCGTGCTGGCTGCGCACCTGGATCAGGCGGTGCTCGGCGTCGTAGCTGAAATGTTGAATGCCACGCCGGCTGCTGCGTTTCTCGATCAGGCGGCCGAAGCCGTCGTAGCGGTAGCGTTTGTCCTGGTAGGTGAGCAAGCGGTTATGGCGCACCAGGCCGATGCCGGCTTGCGGCCCATCGAGCAGGTTGGCGGCGGCGTCGTAGGCGAAGGTTTCGCTCTGGCCCTGGCCAGCGTCCTGGCTGGCCATGATCCGGCCGCTGGCATCGTAGTGCAGCAATTGCTGGTGCTGGCTGCCGGGCTGCTGGTTGAAACGGCCGATCAGGTTGTCTGCCGAGTCGAAATCGAAGCGTTGCTGTACCGTAGCCGGCAGTTGCGGCGGCTGGTGGTTGGGGCGGCGCAGGCGTGAGCGCAAACGACCGCTGCGGTCGTACTCGCTGCGGGTGCTGACCCGGCCCTGGGTGCGCAGCACTTCACGGTGCAGGCGGTCGCGTTCGAAATCGCTGATCACCTTGCCGTCGAGGTTGAGCTGGTGCAGATGGCCGCTGCCGTAGTACAGGCGGTTGAGCCAGCGGCCGTCGGGCAGCTGGGTCTGGATCAGGTTGCCGAGTTCGTCGTAGTGATGTTGCAGCACACCACTGGCGCTGTGCTCTTCCAGCAATTGGCCAAGGGCATCGTAAGTGAAGGCCAGTTGCTCGCTGTTGCCTGCCTTGTCGGTGAAGCTGATTGCCGTCAGTTGATCAAGGGGATCGTAGCTGTACCGGGTTTCACCATCGTCGGTGCGCTTTTTGATCAAGCGCCCGACGGCATCCCGGTGCAATTGATGAATGATCGCTTCAGCATCGCCTTGGGGGGCGGGGAGGTACTCAACGCAACTGAGGTTATCCAGCCGGTCGTAGTGATAGCGGCTGGCGCTGCCGTCAAGATCCTGCTGTTCAGTCAGGCGATCAGCCAGGTCCCAGCTGAACCTGTAGCTTTCGCTATTTTCATTGGTCAGCGCCAGCAGCCGCCCGTAGGCGTCGTAACTGAACTGCACCCGCCGACCATGCGGATCGATACGCTGCTGCACCTGGCCACGCCGGTTATAGCGGTATTGGGTGGAGTGCCCGGCAGGGTCGGTATAGCTGTTGAGCTGGCCGTTGCGATCAAGCTGATAGTGCTCACTGCGCCCATCGGGCAATTGCGAGCCGAGCAATCGGCCCTGGGCATCGTACTGGTACTCGGTACGTTCGCCGAGGGCATCGGTGACCGCCTGCAGATGCCCGCGCCGGTCATAGCTGAAGCGGGTCGGGTACCCCGAACAATCGACCTGCTCGATCAGCAGGCCCAATTCGTTCCAGCGCAGGTGCTTGTGCTTGCCCGCCGCATCGATGATCTCCACCACCTGGCCGCGTTCGTCATGGCGGTAGCGGGTGGTGCGGCCCAGCGGATCGGTTTCGCTGCTGCAGTTGCCGCGCTGGTCGTAGCGATAGCGCCAGCGCTTACCGGCCTTGTCGGTCTGTACCCGGGGCAGTGACCAGTGCTCCAGCCACTGGGTCGCCTCGCTGCGGCCCAGTGGATCGATGCTTTCGCAGAGGTTGCCGGACTCATCGTACAGATATTGCCATTGCCCACCCTGCGGGTCGGTGGCGCCCAGCAACTGGCGTTCGTCGTTCCACTCGAAACGCCAGGTGTGGCCGAGGGCGTCGGTGTACTGGATGATCTGGTACTGCGGGTTCCAGTAGCGTGTGCTGACCCGCTGCAAACCGTCGGTGACCCGGGTGATGCCAGCTTCGATGTCGTAGTCGAAACGGTACTCGTCACCGTCGTCGGTCCAGTGCCGGGCCACGCGCCAGTCGTCTACGGCACGAGTCCATTCATAGAAGCAACGCAGGCCGCTGGGCAGCTGGTGTTCGACCATGCGCCGGCCCTGGTCATAGGCAAAGCGCCGCTGCACCTGGCCGCTGGCGTCGCGGACTTCGGCCAAGTCGCCGTTGCTGTCATAGGCATAGCTGACCAGCAGCTCGTTCGACTCGTCGCTGTACCATCGCTCGATATGGCTGACCCGGGCTGGCCATTGGCTGCTGTAAACCAACTGCACCTGGACCACATCAAAGGTATCGCGCAGCCTGAGCAAGCGGCCGTTGCTGTCGTAGTCCAGGTAGATGCGGTTGTCGTTGCGGTCACCCAGTTGCGCCAGGCGCAGGCGCTGCGGATTGTTCGGGGTGGGCTGGAACAGACGATAGAGACCGTCGACGCTTTCGATCAGCAGTTCGCCATTGTGCGCGCGACGCACGCTGAGGCCTTCGCCGGCGCTGAACACGGCATCACCACGAGGGATATGGCCCATGTCGACGACCCGTGCCTGCTCATCGGTGAACAGCAGGTGCTCGCCGCCTTCAGGATGCGCTTCGATAGCGACGGAGACTTCGTAATCGACGCTCCAGCCAGCACCGAACAGGCCGTCGCGGCGTTCATCCCGGCTGTTGTAGTAGCGCTGCCAGTCCAACGGGATCAAGCCCGGAAGGCTGAAATCAAGCTCGGCTTCGCCGCTCAACAGTTTGGCGCCAGTGGAGCTGTGGACCGGGTTGGGTGAGCCGGCGATGGCGCTGGTGATCGCGCCGGTAACCTGGCTGGTGACGGCGCTGCCGATGCCGCCAATCAACATGCAGCCGAACTTGCTGTAGAACTTGCCGCCGCGCCCGCGCAGCATCATCAAGGCGGTAATCGCCAGGCCGATGCCTGGGGTCTTGCCGCTGCGAATCTCCCGGACCACGATCGAGTCGCCGCCGATACGCACATTATCGGAGACCAGCCCGGCGTCGACGATCACCGCCTCGCAGGTGCTGCGATCGCCGCTGCGACAGGCCGGGTGACCGTTGATGGTGACCTTGCTCGAGCCTTCGGCCAGGTACTGCGGCGGCATCGGCGGATGCTTGCTGCAGAGGATCTTGTCGTCGTCGGCAGGCTCGGTGTTCGGCGCCGGGCTGGCGACCGTAGGCCGCCACATCTGCGAGAAAAATCCCTTGGCCATGTCGAGGAAGCTTTCTTCCTCCTCCTCGGCCGGCGACTGAGCCGCGTCGCTGCCGGCGGGCGCAGCGGCGGCAACGATGACGCCGGCAGCGCGTGCGGCCGGTTTGCCATTGGTGTGGGTATTCTTCGAGCCGGTGAGGATGTTGGCTTGCACCGAGGGCGGGAACAGGAAGTTGCCGATGCCCTCGCATAAACTGCTCAAGCCCTTGTCGGCCCCGGTCTTGCTCATGACCACGCCGACCACGATGCCCACCACCGCGCCGAGCACGAAGCAGCCGAGGCCGCCGGTGACCACGGTCAGGCCCAGCGCCGCGGTTACCGCCGCGGTGGCCAGCATGCCGATGGCGACGTTGGCGGCCACTTCCAGCACGCCACTGACGATGTCGGCCATCATCGAGGTGTGCATCAGCGCATCGCCCTCACGGGCGGCCCACAGGGCGTCAGACATTACTGACCGGCAACGGCATGGCTGCAGGGCACTTGAACCTGGTCATGCTTGATTTCCATATCGAGCGTTTGAGGTGTCGAAATCTGCTGGATGATCGCCCGAGCGTCAACCCCGAGGGTGATGCAAAGCGTGTAGTTCCTGCAGCCGGGCCTTGGCCACATGGGTGTAGATCTGCGTGGTGGACAGGTCGCTGTGGCCCAGCAGCATCTGCACCACGCGCAGGTCGGCACCGTGGTTGAGCAAGTGCGTGGCAAAGGCGTGGCGCAGCGTGTGCGGGGACAGCGGCTTGTCGATGCCGGCCACCCGCGCGTAATGCTTGATGCGGTGCCAGAAGGTCTGGCGGGTCATCTGCTCGCCGCGCTGGCTGGGGAACAGCACGTCGCTGGGGCGCCCCCCCAGCAGCTCGGCGCGACCATCGCGCAGGTAGCGCTCGATCCACACCACCGCCTCCTCGCCCATCGGCACCAGGCGCTCCTTGCTGCCCTTGCCCATCACCCGCAGCACGCCCTGGCGCAGGTTGACCTGGTCCAGGGTCAGGCTGACCAGCTCGGTCACCCGCAAACCGCAGGCATACAGCACTTCGAGCATGGCGCGGTCGCGCTGGCCAATCGCCTCACCACGATCCGGCGCTTGCAGCAAAGCTTCGACATCGGCCTCCGACAGCGACTTGGGCAGTGGCCGGCCCAGTTGCGGCATGTCCACCTGCAAGGTCGGATCGACGCCGATCAAACGCTCACGCAACAAGTAACGGAAAAAGCCACGTAACCCGGACAGGAAGCGCGCGGTGGAACGAGGCTTGTAGCCTTGGTCGAAGCGCCAGGCCAGGTGATCGAGGATCAGTTCGCGCCCGGCATCGGGCAACAGCACGTGCTTTTCCTGCAGCCAGCCGTTGAACAAGGCCAGGTCACTGCGATAGGAGGCGCGGGTATTGTCGGAAAGCCCCTTTTCCAGCCACAAGGCATCGAGGAACTGGTCGATCAGCGGGTGGTCCAGTGCAGGCATGAAAACTCGGTGGCAAACGACGAAATGACGCTTAGTCTTTCACAACATGGCATGCAGAGGGAGCCCGCATGAACGAACAGCAGATTCTTTTGAGCGTCGGTGGCATTGGCGCGGCCGCCCTGCTCTGCCAATGGCTGGCCTGGCGCCTGAAACTGCCGGCGATCCTGTTCCTGCTGCTGTGCGGCATCCTCGCCGGGCCGGTGCTGGGCTGGCTGCAACCACAGGCATTGTTCGGCCCGTTGCTGATGCCACTGGTATCGCTGGCGGTGGCGCTGATCCTGTTCGAAGGCAGCCTCACCCTGCACCTGTCGCAATGGCGCGAGATCGGCAGCGTGGTGCATCGCCTGGTTACCGTCGGCGCGCTGAGCACCTGGCTGGTGATCGCCCTGGCCACCCACTGGCTGCTGGGTTTCGACTGGCCCCTGGCGATCCTGTTCGGCACCTTGACCCTGGTTACCGGCCCCACGGTGATCGTCCCCATGCTGCGGGTGGTGCGGCCGAAGGCGACGATCGCCAATATCCTGCGCTGGGAAGGCATCGTCATCGACCCGATCGGCGCGCTGCTGGCGGTTGTGGTCTACAGCTTCATCATCGCCAGCGCCGCTGGCGAAGGCCTGAGCCACAGCCTGGCGACCTTCGCCGGGGTGATTTTCTGCGGCAGCGCGCTTGGCGTCGCCGGAGGCTGGCTGCTCGGGCAGATCATGCGTGAGCAATGGCTGCCGGAGTATCTGCACAACCTGGCGTCGTTGGCCGCGGTGCTGGGCATCTTCATCGCCGCCAACCAGATCGTCCACGAGTCGGGCCTGCTGGCGGTGACGGTCATGGGCATGTGGCTGGCCAACATGCCCGGCGTGGATGTGCGGCAGATCCTGCACTTCAAGGAGAATCTCAGCGTGCTGCTGATCTCCGGCCTGTTCATCCTGCTGGCGGCGCGCCTCGACCTGCAGGCCCTGCTCGCCTTGGGCCCAGCGGTGCTGGCACTGCTGCTGGTGATCCAGTTGCTGGCCAGGCCGCTGAACGTGTTGCTGTCGACCCTGGGATCGCCGCTGAACTGGCGGGAACGCGCGCTGCTGGCCTGGATCGCGCCGCGGGGCATCGTCGCCGCGGCGGTTTCGGCTATCTTCGCCATTCGCCTGGACCAGGCCGGGCATGAGGGCGCACTGCTACTGGTGCCACTGACCTTTGCCGTGATCATCGGCACCGTGGTCCTGCAAAGCGCCACCGCACGCCCCTTGGCGCGCCTGCTGAAGGTGGCGGAACCGGCACCGAGCGGGTTTCTCCTGGTCGGTGCCAACCCACCTGCGCGCGCCATCGCCAAGGCCCTGCAACAACTGGGCTGCCGGGTACTGTTGACCGACTCGAGCTGGGAGAACATCCGCGCTGCGCGCATGGACAACCTGCCGACCTACTTCGGCAACCCCGCGTCGCAGCACGCTGACGCCCACCTCGACCTGGTCGGGCTTGGCCACCTGCTGGGGCTGTCGCCGGCGGGCGAACTCAATGCCCTGGCCTGCGCGCGCTTTCGTCATGACTTCGGCCACGCCCGGCTTTTCGTGCTGGCCAGCGGCCTGGAGAAACAGCGCAGCGACAAGCATCGGGCCAGCGAGGAGCATCGCGGGCAATTGCTCGGGTCGAGCGCGATGACCTATGGGCAGCTGGCCAAACTGCTGCATCAGGGTGCCGAGCTGTACAGCACCACGCTGACCGAGGCCTTCGGCTGGGGCGACTACCAGCAGTTGCATGGCCCACGGGCGACGCTGCTGTTCGCCCGCGACGGGCAAGGCTGGGTACATGTGGCCAGCCCGGACAACCCACTCAAGCCACAGCCGGGGTGGACACTGGTGGCGCTGGTGGAGCCGGAACTGACCGAACAGCCTGTGGCACATTGACCTGTAGGAGCGGCATTAGCCGCGATGAATGCGTCGCGGTGCCTGGCACCCGCTTTGCGGGTGATCGCGGCTGAAGCCGCTCCTACAGGGACGCGTCAAATCAAGGCGATGGCAATCAGGCCAACGGCAGCACCGGCACCGGGCGCTTGTCCTCGTCGATGGCGACGAAGCTGAACACGCCATGTATCGCCCGCTCGCGGCCATCGAGGTACATGTTCTCGACGAACACATCCACCTGCACCTGCAGGCTGGTGTTGCCGACCTTGATCACCGTCCCCACCAGCTCGACGATCGATCCTGCCGGAATCGGGTGCTTGAAATCGATGCGGTCGGTGGACACGGTCACCAGCGGCAGCCGGCAGAAACGGGTGGCGGCGATGAACGAAACTTCGTCCATCCACGCCAGCGCCGTGCCGCCGAACAGGGTGTTGTGGTGGTTGGTGGTGTTGGGGAACACCGCCTTGGTCACGCGGGTCACCGACAGTTCGGTGCGGCGCTGGATTTCCTGGTCTCGGGTTGTCATCTCGGAGTCACATCGCAAAGGCAAGATTCAAGACGCAAAAAAGCAGCCCGAAGGCTGCTTTTTCTCGCACGGGGGCCTAGGCCACCGGACAAACTGTACTCAGGACAGTTTTTCCTTGATGCGAGCTGCTTTACCGGACAGGTCACGCAGGTAGTACAGCTTGGCTTTACGCACGTCACCACGACGTTTCACGGCCAGGCTGTCGATCTGCGGGCTGTAGGTCTGGAAGGTACGCTCTACGCCAACGCCGCTGGAGATCTTGCGCACGGTGAAGGCGCTGTTCAGACCGCGGTTACGCTTGGCGATAACGACGCCTTCGAACGCCTGCAGACGCGAGCGGTCGCCTTCCTTCACTTTGACCTGGACGACAATGGTGTCGCCTGGTGCGAAGGTCGGGATCTCTTTGCTCATCTGCTCGGCTTCGAGCTGCTGGATGATCTTGTTGGTCATGCTGTGCTCCTAAGATGGATAACGCGATCCACCATCGATACGTTTAACTATCGTCCCGCTCGCGGAGGTATTCCTCGAGCAGCTTCTTCTCTTCTCCAGAAAGCGAGCGACTTTCCAGAAGATCGGCGCGTCGTTCGAAGGTCCTACCAAGGGACTGCTTCATCCGCCATCGCCGGATATGTGCATGGTTGCCACTAAGCAACACGTCGGGTACACGCTGATCCGCATACACCTCGGGTCGGGTGTAGTGCGGGCAATCCAGCAGACCGTCGGTGAAAGAATCTTCCTCCGCCGAGTCCACATGCCCTAAAGCTCCGGGCAGCAGCCGCGTAACCGCATCGATCAGTACCATGGCCGGCAGCTCGCCACCGGAAAGCACATAGTCGCCAATCGACCACTCCTCATCGACATGAGCCTCGATAAAGCGCTCGTCGATGCCTTCATAACGGCCGGCGATCAGGATCAACGATTCCTGTTCGGCCAAGCCTTTGACCGCCTGCTGGGTCAGCTTGCGGCCTTGTGGCGAAAGGTAGATCACCTTTGCCGCAGCTCCGGTCGCCTGCCTGGCGCTAACCAGGGCGTCTTCCAGAGGCTTGATCTTCATCACCATGCCCGGACCACCGCCAAACGGCCGATCATCCACGGTGTGGTGGCGATCTGTGGTGTAGTCCCGCGGGTTCCAGCAGGTCACTTGCAGCAACCCCTGTTTCACCGCTCGGCTGGTAATGCCGTACTCCGTGATGGCCGAGAACATCTCGGGGAACAACGTGATGACTTCTACGCGAAGGCTACCCATCGTCTAGAAATCCGCGTCCCATTCGACTCGCATCACACCGGCCTGCAGGTCGATTGCCAGCACGCATTGCTCCGTATAGGGCAACAGACGCTCGCGATCATCCAGGCTGCCTGTGCAAGGCTTGACCACCATTACATCGTTCGCACCGGTCTCCAACAGGTGATCGATCGTGCCGAACAGCTGTTCGTCCTGATTGATGACCTTCAGGCCTTCCAACTGGTACCAGTAGTACTCGTCGGCTGCCAGGTTGGGCAAAAGGCTCCGCGCAATGCAGATTTCGTAACCGCTCAGAAGACGGGCTTCATCACGATCCTCGAGACCTTTCAATTTCACGACCAGGCCCTTTTGGGAGCCACGACCGCTGACCAGCTCGACCTGCTTTACCTTGCCTTCGTGCCTAAGCGTCCAGCGCGGATAATCCAACAGGTTTTCAATCGGATCGGTAAAGGAATACACCTTCACCTCGCCGCGAACGCCGTGAACCGAAAAAATCTTGCCAACGACGATGAGGTCATCAGCCTTTTCTGGCGTCGCGTTCATACTGCTCAGGCTGCAGCCTTGGCAGCTTCCTTCAGCAGCTGAGCAACACGCTCAGACGGCTGTGCGCCCTGGCTCAGCCAGTAGGTGACGCGCTCTTGGTTGACCGACAGCTTGACTTCGGCGCCCGATGCGATCGGGTTGAAGAAGCCAACGCGCTCAACGAAACGGCCGTCACGGGCGTTACGCGAGTTGGTCACGGTCAGGTGGTAGAATGGGCGCTTTTTCGAGCCGCCACGGGCCAGACGAATGGTTACCATGTGAACATCGTTCCTATAGTCGGTGCTGCAAAACTGAATGCCCAATGGGCACACGGGTGCCCAAAAGGCCGCATATTCTCGGGGAATACACGGACATTTGCAAATGCCTTTTTCGGCGAGCGCTTGACCCACCGTTCAGATCTGCCGGTTAAGCCGCCGTTTGGCGGCACTGTTCCCGCCGAAGCGGGGGCTGGGCGACTGTCTTCATAAAAAGACAGTCGCCCGAATTCACTTACATCTTGGGCATGCCGCCACCCGGCAGCATCCCGCCGAGGCCGCGCATCATCTTGGCCATGCCGCCCTTGGCGGAGAATTTCTTCATCATCTTCTGCATCTGCTTGTGCTGCTTGATCAGCCGGCCGATGTCCTGCACCTGGGTGCCGGAACCGAGGGCGATGCGGCGCTTGCGCGAACCGCTGATCAGATCAGGGTCGCGACGTTCGGCAGGGGTCATGGAATTGATGATCGCTTCCATCTGCTTGAACTGCTTCTCGGCCGCGCCCTGGGCGTTGCCCATCTGCGACAGGTTGACGCCACCGATGCTCGGCAGTTTGTCCATGAGGCCACCGAGGCCGCCCATGTTCTTCATCTGTTGCAGTTGATCGCGGAAGTCTTCGAGGTCGAAGCCCTTGCCCTTCTTCAACTTCTTGGCCAGCTTGTCGGCCTTTTCCTTGTCGATGTTCTGCTCGGCCTGCTCGATCAGGCTGAGCACGTCACCCATGCCGAGGATGCGCGAAGCGATCCGGTCGGGGTGGAACGGCTCGAGGGCCTCGGTCTTCTCGCCCATGCCGATGAACTTGATCGGCTTGCCGGTAATGGCGCGCACCGACAGGGCGGCACCGCCACGGGCGTCACCGTCGACCTTGGTCAGCACCACGCCGGTCAGCGGCAGCGCATCGCCGAAGGCCTTGGCCGTGTTGGCGGCATCCTGGCCGGTCATGGCGTCGACCACGAACAGGGTTTCGATCGGCTTGACCGCGGCGTGCAGGGCCTTGATCTCGTCCATCATGTCGGCGTCGACGTGCAGACGACCTGCGGTATCGACGATCACCACGTCGATGAACTTGAGCTTGGCTTCGCGGATCGCCGCTTCGGCGATGGCCACCGGCTTCTGGCTGATGTCGGACGGGAAGAAAGTCACGCCGATATCATTGGCCAGCGTCTCGAGCTGCTTGATCGCCGCCGGACGGTAGACGTCGGCCGACACCACCATCACGCTCTTCTTCTTGCGTTCCTTCAGGTGGCGCGCCAGCTTGCCGGCGGTGGTGGTCTTACCAGCACCTTGCAGACCGGCCATCAGCACCACGGCCGGCGGGGCGGCGTTGAGGGTCAGCTCTTCGTTGGCCGCGCCCATCAGGCTTTCCAGCTCGGCCTGGACGATCTTCACGAACGCCTGGCCTGGGGTCAGACTGCGCGACACTTCGGTGCCGACCGCACGCTCCTTGATGCTGTTGACGAAATCCTTGACCACCGGCAGGGCGACGTCGGCCTCGAGCAGGGCCATGCGCACTTCGCGCAGCGTGTCCTTGATGTTGTCTTCGGTCAGCTTGGCCTTGCCGGTGACATGGCGCAGCGTCTGTGACAGGCGGTCGGTCAGGTTTTCGAACATGGTGATCCTTTCAGGCCCATTGAAGCCGAGGTTTTTCAGGCGCCCAAGTGGAAATGCACACACGCTGGGCACAACAAGGCGGCGATTATAGCGGAGACTGGGATAGACGCACACCTCGCGCTGGACCACCGGCCAATCATGCGGCTCAGGCCTGGCTGCCTCACGTAGATCGCGGGAGCGGGCTTGCCCCGCGATTGATGCGCAGTCTTCCTTGCCTACCGCGTTCTATGCCAAACTCCGTCCCTTTAGGGCTTGCACGCCAGGACTTATGTTCTCTTCACCCAGCCTCATCCCCAACCTGCTCGCCGCCTTCCTTTATCTGGCCGCGACCGTCTACCAGGCCACCGGCCTGGCCCGTGGCGCCCGCGCCGACAAACGGCTGCTTGCCCTGCTCGGCACCCTGGCGGTCATCGCCCAGGGCGGTGCCCTGTTCTTCCAGCTGATCACGCCCCTGGGCCTGAGCCTCGACTTCTTCAGCGCCGCCAGCCTGATCGCCGTGGCGGTGATCGGCCTGACCCTGCTCGCCTGCTTGAGCATCCCCGTGGAAAACCTGCTGGTGCTGCTGTTCCCGCTCGGCGCGGTGACCGCGCTGCTGGCCCAGTTCGCCCCACCCGGTACGGTGCCGCTGATCAACGAAGAGCCAGGCATCCTAGCCCATATCCTGCTGTCGATACTGGCCTACGGCCTGTTCACCATCGCCGTGTTCCAGGCCCTGCTGCTGTTGCTGCAGGACCACCAGCTCAAGCACAAGCACCCGTCCGGGCTGATCCGCAACTTCCCGCCGCTGCAAACCATGGAAAGCCTGCTGTTCGGCTTCCTCTGGGCGGGCTGGGGGCTGCTGTCGCTGTCGCTTATCTCCGGCTGGCTGTTCCTCGACAACCTGTTCGCCCAGCACCTGGTGCACAAGACGCTGCTGGCCTGCGTTGCCTGGATCGTCTTCAGTGTGCTGCTGTGGGGTCGCACTCGCCTGGGCTGGCGCGGTCACAAGGCGATCCGCTGGACCCTGGCCGGTTTCTGCCTGCTGATGCTGGCCTACTTCGGCAGCAAGCTGGTCCGCGAATTCATCCTGCACATCTGACGGCCGCCCATGGACACTCTGCCGTACGCCCCGCTGCTCGGCATCATCGCACTGGCCCTGCTGTGGTCGGCGTTGTTCACCGCGGTAGATTGCGCCCGCCAGCAGCTCAATGGCCACGGTGCCCCGACCCTGCCGGCCCAGGGCCTGGTATTGGGCGCCAGCCTCGGCAAGTTGCTGGTACTGGGCCTGGCCTGCCTTATTGGTCAGCGCTACAGCGGCGAACACGGTTTCTGGCTGGCCGGCCTTGGCGCCAGCGTCACCCTGCTGGTACTCGCCGACTACCTGCCGCGCCGCCTGGCACGCCGTAACCCGCAAGCCTTCCTGGACCTGGGCGGCAACCTGCTGAAATTGCCGCTGGCGCTGCTGCAGCCGCTGGGCTGCTTGCTAGACGGCTGCGCCAAAGTGATCCTGCGCCCTTTCCGCTTGCAACCCACCGCGGTGGCACTGCACCCGCAGCAGGGCGCCACATTCGACGAAGACGAACCTACCGAGACCAGCCAGCACGGCCTGCTGGAGGGTCTGCAGGCGCTGGACAAGATCACCGTCAACGACATCCTGGTACCACGCAACGAAGTAGACGGCATCAACCTCGACGATCCCATCGAGCAGATCATCGAGCAACTGATCATCAGCCGTCACACGCGCCTGCCGGTCTATCACGACGACATCAACCAGGTCGAGGCCGTCCTTAACACCAAGTTGATCAGCCACCTGCTGCCACGGGCAGAGCTCACCCCGGAGAAGCTCCAGGCGGCCTGCTACGAGCCCTACTTCGTGCCCGAAAGCACACCGCTGCAGATGCAGCTGTTGAACTTTCACAAGCAGCAGCGACGCATGGGCGTGGTAGTGGATGAGTATGGCGAAGTCCTGGGTATCGTTACCCTGGAAGACATTCTCGAAGAGATCGTCGGCGAGTTCGAGGACGAGCAGAGCCTGGACAACCCCCATGTCCACCCTCAGCCCGATGGCCGCTTCGTCATCGAAGGGACGGCTTCGCTGCGCGAGATCAACCGCACCCTGGGCTGGCACCTGCCCTGCGATGGCGGGCCGAAAACCCTCAACGGCCTGGTCACCGAAGCACTTGAAAGCATTCCAGAAAGCGCTGTATGCCTGAAAATTGGCAGATATCGGCTGGAAATCCTCGAAACGGAGGATAATTGCGCAAGCAAGGTACTGGTCTGGACACTGGCTCGATAGTTATACTCGGGTCACGCTTACCCAGCCCTGCCGTCCCGCCCGCTACCCGCACCCGGCGTCCGACGGCCAGTCCGCCCCACTGACACGCCCCGCGGCCCTGCTCAGCACCCCGAGCAGCCACCGCTTCAGCGCCTATCCCTTGGGCTATCGTCAGGCGGCGACCAACAACAATACGCTCCGGCTCCCGTGTGGCCGCCACATGGGCCGTGCCCCATGGAGCATGACTGTCAGGGACTTTCGCATGACTACCAGCAGCACCTACGCCGAACCTGCCTCGGCGGCCCCGGTCAACTCGCCTGCCCGAGTGGCCACCGCCAGCTTCATCGGCACCGCCATCGAGTTCTACGATTTCTACGTCTACGCCACCGCCGCCGCGCTGGTGATCGGGCCAGTGTTCTTCCCGTCCGGTTCCGGCACCGCGCAAATGCTGGCGGCCTTCCTTACCTTCGGTATCGCCTTCCTCGCCCGGCCACTGGGATCGGCGCTGTTCGGCCACTTCGGCGACCGCATCGGGCGCAAGTCCACGCTGGTCGCCTCGCTGTTGCTGATGGGCGTCTCGACCACCCTGATCGGCGTGCTGCCCGGGTATGACAGCATCGGCGTATGGGCACCGATCATTCTCTGCGTGCTGCGCTTCGGCCAGGGCCTGGGGCTGGGCGGCGAATGGGGCGGCGCGGCACTGCTGGCCACGGAAAATGCCCCTGAGGGCAAGCGCGCCTGGTTCGGCATGTTCCCGCAGTTGGGCCCGTCGATCGGCTTCCTCGCCGCCAACGGCCTGTTCCTCACCCTGGCCCTGGTGCTCAGCGACGAGCAGTTCCGCGAGTGGGGCTGGCGCATTCCGTTCCTGCTCAGCGCAGCACTGGTGCTGGTCGGGCTCTATGTGCGCCTGAAACTCGAGGAAAGCCCGGTGTTCGCCAAGGCCGTGGCCCGCCAGGAGCGGGTCAGGATGCCGGTGATCGAGCTGTTTTCCCAATACTGGCTGCCGACCCTGCTGGGGGCTGCGGCGATGGTGGTGTGCTACGCGCTGTTCTACATCTCCACGGTGTTCTCGTTGAGCTATGGCGTGTCCACGCTGGGCTACAGCCGCGAAACCTTCCTCGGCCTGCTGTGCTTCGCCGTGGTGTTCATGGCCCTGGCCACGCCCCTGTCGGCCTGGTTGAGCGACCGTTACGGGCGCAAGCCAGTATTGATCGCCGGCGCGCTGCTGGCCATCGCCTCGGGCTTTGCCATGGAACCACTGCTGACCTCGGGCTCGACTACCGGGGTGGCGTTGTTCCTGAGCATCGAGCTGTTCCTGATGGGGGTGACCTTCGCCCCGATGGGCGCGCTGCTGCCGGAGCTGTTCCCGACCCATGTGCGCTACACCGGCGCCTCGGCGGCCTACAACCTGGGTGGTATCGTCGGCGCCTCGGCGGCACCGTTCTTTGCCCAGAAGCTGGTGAGCATGGGGGGCTTGAGCTGGGTGGGAGGCTATGTGTCGGCGGCGGCGCTGATCAGCCTGATTGCCGTGCTGTGCCTGAAAGAAACGCGTAATACCGAGCTTTGAATCAATCGCGGGGCAAGCCCACGCCAGACTGATCTGGCGTGGGAACGGGCTTGCCCCGCAATCGCTTGAGGTCAGAACTCGACCTTGACCGCCTGCGAAGCCCGGGTCGCCTTGGCTCGTGCCGCCTCGACCGATTCATCACGCGCCAGGCACACGCCCATGCGCCGGGTACCATTGATCTCCGGCTTGCCGAACAGGCGGATGGCAGTATCCGGCTCGCTCAGCGCCGCGCCCAGGTTGGCGAAACTGGTCTGCTGCGACTGGCCTTCAGGCAGGATCACCGCCGACGCCGACGGACCGAACTGGCGCACCACCGGGATCGGTAGGCCGAGGATGGCCCGCGCGTGCAGGGCGAACTGCGACAGATCCTGGGAAATCAGGGTCACAAGGCCCGTGTCGTGCGGGCGTGGCGACACTTCGCTGAACCAGACCTGGTCACCCTTGACGAACAGTTCTACACCGAACAGCCCACGGCCGCCCAGCGCGTCGGTGACCGCCTGGGCCACACGCTGCGACTCGGCCAATGCCTTCGGGCTCATGGCCTGGGGCTGCCACGACTCCTGGTAGTCACCTTTCTCCTGTCGATGGCCGACCGGCGCGAGGAAGGTCGTGCCACCAACATGGCGTACGGTGAGCAGGGTGATCTCGTATTCGAAGTCGATGAAGCCTTCGATGATCACCCGCCCCTTGCCGGCACGGCCGCCTTCCTGGGCGTAGTCCCAGGCTTTCTGCAGGTCATCGGCGCCGCGCAGCAGGCTCTGGCCCTTGCCGGACGAGCTCATCACCGGCTTGACCACGCACGGGTAGCCCAGGTCGGCCACCGCCTTGCTGTAATCCTCGAAGGTGTCGGCAAAATGGTACGGCGAGGTCGGCAGGTCCAGCTCTTCGGCAGCCAGGCGACGAATGCCTTCGCGGTTCATGGTCAGCTGGGTGGCGCGGGCGGTGGGGACGACATTGAAACCTTCGCTTTCCAGCTCGACCAGCGTGGCGGTGGCAATGGCCTCGATCTCGGGAACGATGTAGTGCGGTTTTTCCGCCTCGATCACTGCGCGCAGGGCCACGCCGTCGAGCATGTTGATTACATGGCTGCGGTGCGCGACCTGCATCGCCGGCGCATTGGCGTAGCGGTCCACGGCGATCACTTCGACGCCCAGGCGCTGCAGCTCGATCACCACTTCCTTGCCCAGCTCGCCGCAGCCGCACAGCAGTACACGGGTCGCGGTGGGCGACAGTGGGGTTCCGATACGGGTCATTTCAGGTCCTCGAAGGCGTCCGGGGCCGCGCCACGCTGGCTGCCGCCCGCTGAAAAATGGACCGGTATTCTACATCAGGATGTGGCCACCGCGCGCCGTGCCCGCCAGGCCATGATCAACCACACCGCCGTGACCCCGGCGAACTTCGATGCCATCGCCGTGCCGATTACCGCAGGCGTCAGGGCACCGATCATGCCGAAGAAGATGAAGGTGTCCACCGGGATGCTCAGCGCCGAGCTCAGCCACAGGCGGTCGCGCAGGGGGCGCCGGGTAACGCTGAACACCAGCCAGTCGATCAGTTCGGAGACGAAGAACGCGGTCGCGCTGGCCAGGGCGATGGCAGGCTCGGAGGTGATATAGGACAGCACCAGCGCCACCAGCATGGCCAACAACGCGCCATGGCCGTAGCGGGTCTGCACCATGTCGCGCAGGATGAACACCAACCCGCCCCAGGCGGACCAGATCACGTCCAGGTGCGGCGCACTGGAAAAGGCGAAGTTGATCAGCACCACGCTGCTGATGTAGGCGATGAGATAGAACATGGTCTGCGTTTTCGGAGGGCCAGCCGCACAGATTAGCGCCGGCACCATCGCGGGACAAGCCCGCGCCACGGGCGTCGGCTCTACAGACCGATGATCAGCCCGGCCGCCACCGCCCGCTCATGACAGCGCTGCAACACCACGCGCCGCTCGGCATTGTCCATACGCCCCCAGCGCGTGATCTCGCTCACCGTGCGCTGGCACCCGGTGCAGATATCCTGCTCGTCCAGCGCGCAGACATTGACGCAGGGCGAGGCCACGGGCCGCTCGTCAGTCATCGTCGCTCACCAGGTCACGGGCATAGCGCTGGGCATTGTGCACATAATGGGCGGCGCTGGCCTCGAGCATGCGTTTCTGCTGCTCGGTCAACTCACGCACCACCTTGCCCGGTGAGCCCATCACCAGCGAGCCATCGGGTATCTCCTTGCCCTCGGGGACCAGGGCGTTGGCGCCGATGATGCAGTGCTTGCCGATACGCGCCCCGTTGAGGATCACCGCGTTGATGCCGACCAGGCTGTAGTCGCCCACCGTGCAGCCATGCAACATGGCGTTGTGGCCGATGGTCACCCCGCGACCAAGGGTCAGCGGCGAGCCCATGTCGGTGTGCATCACCGTGCCGTCCTGGACATTGCTGTCCTCGCCGATGTCGATCAACTCGTTGTCGCCGCGCAGTACCGCGCCGAACCATACGCTGGCCCGGGCCTGCAGACGCACCTTGCCGATCAGCGTGGCAGTGGGCGCGGCCCAGCTCTCGGGATGGGCTTCGACCCGCAGGTCGCCCAGGCGGTATTTCATGTGTCGCTCCTCACGGTTGAACGCCAGTGGCGGGGTGTGCCCCGCTCAATTTTCGATGAAACGCTCGGGGGGCTGGTGCAGGCTGATACCAGCGTCGAACAGCAGGTTGACCAGTTCGACGATCATGATCGCCGATAGCCCCCAGATCTTGTAGTCGCCGTAGCGGTAGCTGGGCACGTACCAACTGCGGCCCTGATAGTCGATGCGGTGGGTGTGCTCGCGGGGGTCCTGGCGGAAGAACGCCAGCGGTACACTGAACACGGCAGCGATTTCCGCGTCGTTGGCGCGGTACTCGACATAGTTCGGGATCAAACCGACGAACGGCGTGACCTTCAGGCCATGCAGCGAGATCAGCGGGCTGAGCGGGCCGATTACCTCGACCAGCCCGGGCGGCAGGCCGATTTCCTCCTCGGCTTCACGCAGGGCCGTGAACACCAGGTCTGGGTCCTCCGGGTCGCGCCGCCCGCCCGGAAAGGCGACTTCACCACCGTGGGTGGACAGGCCCTTGGCGCGCAGGGTCAACACCAGCTCCGGCTCCTCGCTGCGGGTAATGGGCAGCAGCACCGCCGCTTCGGGGAAACGGCGGTCCGTCTCCGGTGACGCGGGGGTATGGTTGCTCATTCGGCGAAGAAGCTCGTCCAGCATTACGCACTCTCGTGTCCAAGGCCTGCCCTGCATGATGCACCAAAGCCGCGAGGCACCCAAGCCCCGCCCGCAGGCCGCTTGCGGTAAGCGAGCCGGGCGCGCCAAGATAGCCCGACCCCACTGGAATGAATGAAAGCATGAAATTCTGCAGCGCGTGCGGCCAACCGGTCACCCAGCGGATCCCCGAAGGCGACAGCCGTGCGCGGTATGTCTGCGACCATTGCCAGACGATCCACTACCAGAACCCCAATATCGTCGCAGGGGTATTGCCTACCTGGGGCTCCCAGGTATTACTGTGCCGCCGGGCAATAGAACCGCGCCGAGGGTTCTGGACACTGCCCGCCGGTTTCATGGAAAACGGCGAGACCCTCGATGCCGCCGCCCGTCGCGAAACCGTCGAGGAGGCATGCGCACAGGTCGGCGAAACCAGCCTGTATCAGCTGTTCGACCTGCCGCACATCAATCAGGTGCACGTGTTCTTCCGCGCCGAACTGGTCGATCTGGACTTCGCCGTGGGTATCGAGAGCCTCGAGGTACGCTTGTTCGAAGAGCACGAGATCCCATGGCGCGAGCTGGCTTTCCGCACCGTCACACGCACACTAGAATGCTATTATCGCGACCGCGTCAGGCAGCACTATCCGATTGGCCATGAGTATCTGCCGCCGATGAACGTCACGTCGTCAACCACCTAAGTTTTCAGGGATACGGTTTCATGCGCTGGCTGCTTGCCCTCTTCTGCCTCAGTGTCGCCTCGGTGTCGCAAGCCGCCTTCACCGAGACCATTATCCGCAAGACGCCGTCGGCCGCGCCGTCGCCGGTCCAGCCCGCCACCAGCGGGGTTCAGCAGCAACGCCTGATCGACAAGGTGCTGGTGATCAAGTCCGAACGCCGGCTGCAATTGATCAGCCGTGGCGAACCGCTCAAGACCTACCGTATCTCCCTGGGCAAGCAGCCCAAGGGAGCCAAGGAACGCGAAGGCGACAAGAAGACCCCGGAAGGCCTGTACTGGCTGGACTGGCGCAAGGTCAGCGACCGCTACAACCTGGCTATGCACATCTCCTACCCCAATATCACCGACGCCGCCAAGGCACGGCGCGACGGGGTCGCCGCTGGCAGCATGATCATGATCCACGGCACGCCGATCAACGAGGAGTACCCTGAGTGGTACTTCCACACCTTGGACTGGACCGAGGGCTGCATCGCCATGCGCAACGACGACATGCGCGAGGTGTGGAGCATGGTGAAGGATGGCACGCTGATCGAAATCCGCCCCTGAGCGCTCACCGTTGGCACCAAAGGCCTGTCCTGCTCACGCTGAACGGGCCTTCTCTTTCTAGCGCCCTCTTTCGCCACCCCATCGCCCACTTTTCCTACAGATAGAATCGTCTCATTCCCCGCAATATAGTGGCGTTGGGCCACATAAATGCCATCACTGACATTCTTAGAATTCCCGCAGCTGATTTCACGATTTCGTACATCACTTGCGAGGTTTTCATGCACAATCCTGTATCCAAGATCAGACCAGATACCCTGCGCTGGGCTGTCTTCCTTGCCCTGCTCGGCAGCACCCAGGTTCAGGCGCAAGGCGCCCTGACACCGACATCAGGACCTGGCGGCACCCCGATCATCGACAATGGCCATGGCGTACCGGTCATCGACATCGTCGCACCCAATGCCAGCGGCCTGTCACACAACCAGTTCCTCGACTACAACGTCGGCAAGCCTGGGCTGGTGCTGAACAATGCCCTGCAGGCCGGACAGTCGCAGCTGGCCGGCCAGTTGGGCGCCAACCCGCAGTTCCGGGGCCACGCCGCCTCGACCATCCTCAACGAGGTGGTCGGCCAGAACGCCTCGCGAATCGAGGGGGCTCAGGAAATCTTCGGCCAGAAAGCCGATTACCTGCTCGCCAACCCCAACGGCATCACCCTCAACGGCGGCAGCTTCATCAATACCACCCGGGCCGGCTTCCTGGTCGGCAAGGCGGACATTCACGATGGACAGATCAAGCAGCTCGACAGCCGCGACGCCAACGGCACGCTGAAAGTGCTGGGCCGTGGCCAGAGCAATGCGGCAGGCGCCCTGGACCTGATCGCGCCGCGCATCGACAGCACAGGGCACTTGCTGGCCAAGGGGCAGCTGAACCTGACCATCGGCCGCAACCTTGTCGACACCGGCAGCCGCGAGGTGCTCGAACACCTGCCCGTCGCCACCGCCATCGATGCCAACCTGCTCGGCGCCATGCAGGCCGGACGCATCCGCATCGTCAGTACCGCCGAAGGCGCCGGCGTACAAGTGGGTGACAAGGAGCTGCGCGCGGACCGCGACTTGATCATCCACTCCGCGGGTGACCTGAAAGTACAGGGCAATGACAAGCGCCAGGCCAGGCTGGTCAGCAACACCGGCAAGCTGGACTTGAAGGCCGACGGCGACCTGCAGCTCACCCATGCCCATGGCAAGGCCAGGCAGATCGAGGTTCACTCTGGCAAAAAGCTGTCCCTGGACACCGCCACCCGCGAACAGGTGACGGACGCCCCGGTCAACTGGGCGAAGCAATGGCTGTTCATCCCCACCGAAAGCCATGAGGGTAATGCCACGCAAACCAGTCGCCAGCAACTGGGTAGCCGTCTGGTGGCCGAAGACAGCCTCAGCCTGAAGGCCGGTACCGACCTGCACCTGACGGCCACGCAACTGGAGGCGGACAACGCCCTGCAACTGCGCAGCGGTGGAAAGATGACGATCGACGCTGGCGTGGACACTCTCGATATCGCCGAGCAGTCCACCCACAGGCGCTATCTGGACCGCACCGATATCGACAGCCAGGTACACACCGAGCGGGTCAAGGCCAGCACCCTCAAGGGCGGCACTCTCATCGCCAGCGCCGGGGCCGACATGCAGATCTCCGGCGCCCGCCTCGAGGCGCGCAAGCAGGTCGAACTCGACGCCAAGGGCGCCCTGCGGATCGAAAGCGCCGTGGAAAACGACCATGCCCAACGCACCACTGGCAAGCGCGAGTTCGTGGCCAGCGCCGGCAAGGCCGCGCCGGACTCGGAGCAGTACTCGGCCAAGGTCGGCTACGAAAAACTGCAGAGCGACGAGCAGACCACCGCGACCCGCCAGGTCGCCAGCAGCATCAACGCGGGCTCCGTCACCCTGCGCAGCGATCGCAAACTGAAGGTCAGCGGTTCGGACGTGCAGGCAGACACAGGAGACCTCAAGCTGGCCGCCAGCGAAATCGAACTGGCGGCGGCCTACGACAGCCACGCCAGGCATACCCTCGATACCCGCACCGGCGCCGCGTTGAACGTCACCGGCGGCAGCGACCGTGTAGGCCTTGGCATCGATGGCCAGCATGGCCCGGCCGCGGTACTCGAGCACGAAACGACCGCGCGACGAAGCAATCTGGAGTCAGCTCGCGACCTGCACATAGACGCCACGCAACTGACTACGGCCGCTGCACAGCTAAAAGCGGGACGTACCTTGAAAGTGGACGCCGAGCACATTGACAACCGTGCAGCAGCCGACACCAAGGTCCGCGAAACCAGCGTCGCTGAATGGCAGGGCGGCCTGAGCGTCGGTATCGATTACAAATACCTCAGCGATCGTGTCAAGAGGCTGTTCGGTGGTGAGAAAGCCGCAGACCAGGCGGCCTCCCCAAACGCCGGCGCCGACCTGTCGCTGCAGCGCACGTCGCGTGTGCACAAGGACACCGACAGCACCGCGCAGGTCACGACCTTCGACGGTGGCGACATCACCATTCGAGCCAATCAGCTCATGGATGAAGGGAGCGCCTACAAGGCCAGGACCGGGAGCCTGCGCATCGAGGCTGGGGAGCACCAGATGCTGGCCGCCCGGGATCAGAGCAGCAGCGAAGTCCGCGACACCACGGGTGGCGGCAGCCTGCGTGTTAGCACCATCACGGGAACTGATCTCAAAGCAAGACTTGAAGGTCATGGCAACACCCTGAACCAGCTGAAGCAGACAACCACAGCTCGAGTAGGCAGTTTGCAGGGCAGCCAGGGGGTTCAGGTAGAACTCGAACGTAGTGGTCACTACGAGGGAGTCCGTGTCGACGGCGGCAACGGCGATATTACCCTGCACAGCCAAGGCACACTGAGCGTGACAGCCGCCAGCGATACACGCCAGAGCCAGGGCCAGACCAGGGGCGGCAAGCTGGATGTCGAAGGCAGCAGCACCGGTGGCGGACTGGGTGGCCAGGGCACCTTCGGTTGGGTCAACGAGCGGGGCAGTACAGCCATTGGTGCGCGGTTCGACAGCAAGGGCACACTGCAACTCACCAGTCTTGCCCACGACGACGTCGCGCTACACGTGCAAGGGCTGCAAGCCAACGCCAAGCGGATAGGTCTGGACGCTGGCAATGGTGGTCTGCTGGTCGAGGCGGCCAGTAACACCGAGCGCCACGACAACCTCGACGTTACCCTTGGTGGCGGCCTGAAGGTCAATGCCATGGACATTGGAGGCATCAACGCCCAGGTCAAGGTCGGCCGGGACAAACGCGACAACACCACCTGGCATGACAGCAAACTGCGCGCCGACCTGATCGACTTGCGCAGCCAGGGCGATACCCGCATCGAAGGCGCTCAACTTGAGGCGCAGGCAATCGAAGGCAAGATCGACGGCAACCTGCGGGTGGCCAGCCGTCAGGACCAGGTCGACAGCGTGAAGCTAGAGATCGATGCCAGTCTCGCCCAGAAGCAACAGGCAACTGCCGACACTGACGCTCCGGCCTCGCTGGCGAGCGTTTTCGAGGGCGGCAACATCACGGAAATCGCCGGGGCGCTGTGGAACAAAGTCACCGCGAAATTTACCCCATCGGTCAAGATCGACTACGCCAAGCGCAGCAACGACACCGTCAGCCAGCAGACGCTCCTGTCCGGCACGCAAGGCATTGATCTGCAGGTAGGTGGCGACACTCGCCTGGTCGGCGCCACGCTGCAGGCGGCCGATGGCCAGGTCGGACTCGGCGGCGGCGCGGTCGCCCGCGACAACCTGAGCGGTCGGGACTACGCCAAGGATGTGAAGGTCAATGTCGATTTGTCGACGACCGGTCTTGCAGGTACCGCCTATTCGTACCTCTCGAATCTGTTCACCGGCAACACCGACAAGGCTGACGACCACAAGGCGTACAGCAACACCGGTCACGACCGCACTACCGAGTATGTCTCGCAGATAAAGGAGAGCCGCCAGCGCTGACGCGTGCCAGGCAGCGGCCTGTGGGTCGCTGAGCCTCCCACACGGACTCTGCGGGAGCGGGCACACCCGTTCCCACAGCGGCATCGGACCGAATCCCATGAACGTACCGTTCTTCTCTTCCCATATTTTCCGCCCATCAAGTGCAGGTATGCGCCGCGTCGCCACTGTCGTTCTGGCTTGCCTCATCATGACGCTATCGGCCAACGCCATCGCCACGTTCGACCCGGCCAGCCAGCAGTTACGGGATCAGCAGCAGGCCGTGCGACAACTGGAGCAGCAGCAGCGGCTCGAACGCTGGCAGCGCAATCAACCTGCCAACGCCACTGAAGACCGCGACACTGCAACGCTCGACCCCGACCAGCACTGCTGGGCGATCAGCGGAGTACGCCTGGCCGGCAACCGCATGCTCGATACCCGGCAACTGCAGCCGATCGTGCGTGCGCTGTCGTCCTCCTGCATGGGTGTCGCCGAAATTGACCGGCTACTCAAACAACTGATCCGGCACTACGTGCAAGCCGGATATCCCACCAGTCGCCCCTATGTGGCCCGCCCCCCCGAGCACGGCGCCCCGCTGGACATCGTCATCGTCGAAGGCTTCATCGAATCGATCGAACTGGCTGGCACCGACCTGCCCCTGTCGCTGCAAAGCGCATTTCCGGGCATGCTCGGCCTTCCCCTGCACCTGCCAGACCTCGAGCAAGGCCTGGACCAACTCAACCGACTGCGTGCCTATGACCTGCAAATGGCCTTGCTGCCGGGCGAGATGCAGGGCGGCACCCGCGTCGTGCTCGAACCTCGGCGCGTCGCTTCCCGCGCCCACCTGGATGCCTTGCTCGACAACCGAGGCGGTGAACTGACCGGTCGCCACCGCTTCAACCTGGGCCTTGGCCTGGACAGCCCGCTGGGCCTGAACGACGAGCTGCGCCTTTCGCTTAATTCGGTGGTGTTCGACGCGCCCGGCCAGAATGAAGGCGCCAGCCTGTACTACAGCATTCCCCATGGCCGCTGGACCTTCAGGCTCAATGCCAGCCAGATGCGCTACCGAGCACCGATCCCGAACACCCGCTACGCCAGCAGTGGCCGCAGCGAATTCTACGGTGTCAGCGCCGAGCGCGTGCTGTGGCGCAACCAGCAAGGCATGCTCAGCGCCAGCGCCCGCCTGGACCGCAAGCAATTGCTCAACCGCTTCGGCCCCGCCGTACTGGCACTGCAGAGCCCGACCCTGGCGACTGTCGAAGCCGGGCTGAACCTGCTGTGGCTCGAAGGTGGATTGTGGAACGCTTACCTGGGCGTAAGCCAAGGGGTACGCTGGTTCGGCGCCGATCGCCCGTTCGCCCACAAGCAGGCGCCCCGCCCGGACTTCACCAAGTACCGCGCCAACCTGCTGCACCTGCGCCAAGGCCCGGCTCAATGGCCCTGGCGCTGGCAGAGCGAACTGGCCCTGCAATACAGCGCCCATGTGCTGCCCGCCGTCGAACAGATGCAACTGAGCGATCATTCGGCGGTGCGCGGATTCCGCCAGCACAACGTCGCGGGGGCCAGCGCCGGGGCATGGCGCAACACCTTCAGCCAGCCACTGCCCCTGCCGCTGCAGGTACGCCCATCCTTCGGCGTTGACCTTGGCTGGGCCCGTTATGCGCGCACCAGCCCGTCGCAGCGCCTGGTCGGCGCCTCGGCTGGCGTCGAGTTGAACCTGCCGCACAGTACGGTGCGCCTGGACTACCAACGCGCACTGCATGCCAGCGATCGCCCGCGCAAATCGCTGGAGCAAGGCTTCTGGGTCGCGCAATGGTCCCTCGCCCTCTGACCGACAAGCGAGCTACCACCTGAGCCGGCGCTGCCCGACCGTGTCTTCGGGCCCCAGCCATTGCACGCCGCGCAGCACCGGCGTCAAAACGGCATCGGCCTGCAACACGAAATCGACCTGCGCTTGCCGGGCCGCGAGGTCGGCGTCCAGGCTCATCTGGTGCTGGCCTTGACGAACCAGGCCAGCGCTCAACCGCCAGCCCTGACGGCAGGCCATCGCCAGCGAGCCCTGCCCCAGCTCCAGCGACCAGGGCGCGTTCAAAGCCAGGTCGGCGACGGTGATGCTGCCTGCGGCGGCTCGACAATGTTGCCCCGAGCCTTGCAGCTTGATGCTGCCCTGCCATTGCCCGGCCAGGCGATAGTCACCGAAGACGCTTGGCTGTGCGCCCAGTGCCTTAAGGTCGGCCTGCCAACGCCACGGCCAACCGCTCAGCCGGCCTTGCCAGCCCTGCCCCTGGAAGCCCAGGCGCACCTGCAGGTCGCGCTGCCATGGACGCCATGTCCATTGCACGGGTCCCACCGGTCCGAGCTGGGCAAACTGCCCTTGCCACAGGCTGCCGTTCACCCCCTCCGCCGGTAACCCGAGTCCCGCCACCAGCCAACGCACCGGCAGTTCTGCCACCAGGGTCAGCCAGAACACCAGACCCATCCAAAGGTACGCCCGCCGGTTCATGGTCGAAGCCGCACAGTAAAACGCAGCCCCTCGGTATTTCGCTCCAGCCCCCATTGCAACGGCTGCGCGCCGTCATCGCGCAGGGTCTGCAACCAGCCCTGCAGGGCTTGGGCATCGACCACCTTGCCGCGCAGCAGCCAGCCTTGATCCTCGGACTGCACCTCGGCCAATTCGATATGCCGGGTCTGGGCCGATTGGTGCAACGCTTCAAGGGTCAGCGCAGGCTGGCGCGGCTGTGCCGCAAGCGATTCGGCCAGTGCCTGCCATTGCCGCTGTTCCTGCCACAAGGCCATGCCCTCGCGCAGCGCCAGCAACCCCAGCAACAGCGCGACGACACCCCAGGCCAGCGCTAGCCGATGCTGTCGCATCCATTCACGGCTCATGCGGCGCTCCCCAGGTCGAACACCACGCGGCGCGCCTCGTCTTCCACCTGGACCTGCACGCCGGCTGCCGTGGCCATTTCCTGCCAGGGTGCCTCTGCACCCTCTCCGACCAGCTCAAGGTGCCAACGCTGGCCATCGAAGCGCACCACTTGCAGGCGCCAGCCGGGATGATCGTTCAACCATCCATGGACTTGCGCCTGCAACGCCTCGAGCTGGCGCAGGCGCACCTGGCGTTCACGCGCCTCGTCCTGCAGTTGCGTCAACACCCGCGCCGCCTGGCGAGGCGTCGGTTGAAGGCCGGTCACGGCCTGCACCTGGGCGCGATAGAGCTGGGCCTGGCGCCACTGTTGCGCGCTCCACAGCCCGCCCCACGCCAACATCAACGCCAGGCAGGCAATTGCCAGGCGCGCCTGCCCTTTTGCCAGGCGCAGGCCTTGGCGGGGGCGGCGGGCTTCGAACAAGCTAGGCAAGCCATCGAGCGGGGCAAGCACACCAGGCCAATCGCCATCGATGCCCTCGACCTCGCCAGGCAGCCAGGCGAGCGCGGGAGGCGGGCCAAGACCCTGCGGCCAGGCCAGCCAGTGGGTCTGGCCCTTGTACAGGCTCATCGCTCCTCGTCGCCAATGCCAGGCCGCTTCTGCTGCACAGTCGGGCAGCAACTGGAACTCAGCCCAGCAACATTCCACGGCCAAGCCCCAGGCGGCGCACTGCCCACGCCACTCGCTCAACCGGTCCCGCGCCACCACCAGCAGGCGCAACTGCCCTGCGTGGCGCCAGATACAAGCACACAGCACGTCATCGTCGCCTTGCAGCAAGCGATCCTCGAGCAGCAAGGGCCATTCCTCGCGTTTCAGCCCAGGCGGCGCGGGCAGCTGGAAATGACTGCAATGTTCACCGGGGACGATCAGGGCAACCCGCGCCCCGAGCCCCGCCGGAGGTTCGCCATGCCCCTGGCGCAGTGGACGGCCTTGGCTGACCAACAGCCACTCCCAGACCTCCCCGGGGCGCAGCAGCAGCCAGGGTTGTGCCGGCGCCCGCCGGCGCCATTCAAGCTTCATGCGCGCCCCCAGGGCAGAACGAAGGTACAGGTATAAGGTGCTCCATCACGCACTAGCTCCACGCGCACGCCCCTACCGGGGTGCGCTGGTTGATCGGAAGGCCAGGCGAGCCAATGGCCGGCCTGGTGGTAGAGAACATTCATCGCGCTGACCCGCTCCAGCCGTTCACGTAGCACCCAAACCGGTGCCGCGGCGGCATACAGGTCGGCCGAGGTTTCCAGCAGCAGCCGTTGTTCACGCGGCTCGAAGCGCAAGCGCTGGCGCTGCAGGCGCGATCCCCCTTCGGCCTGCGGCCAGGCGGCGGCGGCCACCCACAGCAGTTGCTGGCGGTCGGGCTGCCAGTCGAGCCAGCGCGTCGCCAACGGCAAACGCTGCTCGTACAGGCGGCGCAGCACCGGGCTGTCGAAGCGCCGCTCCAAGGCCAGGCAAAAATCCACTACGCCGGTTTCGCTCACCTGTTCATCGAGCCGCTCGCGCACCTTCAGCCAGCCGTTGACCAGCGCCGACAGCATCACCCCAAGCAAGGCCGTGAGGGCCAGGGCCACCAGCAGTTCGATCAGGGTCATGCCCGCCTGGCGCCGTTTCATGGCCGCTCCAGAAACACCGTGAACTGCCCCAGCGGCAGGCGCTGGTCACGATCGGCATGCAACAGCAGTTCGCCACGGCGCAGGTCGCGCACACCGGTGCGGCGCAACTGCAACTGCCAATGACAGGCCTGCCCGCCCTCCATCAGCACGCCGTTGTCCTGGTTGGTCGCAGGCCAATACTGCTCGACCACGAAGCGCGCCTGCAGCTCACGGGCGCACAGCAGGCCCAGGCGATGCTGCTGCACGGTGTCCTGCACCGCCAGGCGTTGGCGCAGGACCTGGCTGGTGATCACCGCGAGGACGGCGGCGATGCCCAGGGCCACGCTCACCTCCAACAGGGTGAAGCCGCGTTGCCGGTGCTTCATGGCATCGCGCTCACGCGCAACTGCCCGCCGCGGTCCCAGTCCCAGCGCTGACCGCCCTCGGCCCAGTGCCAGCGCACAGTGCCCGGACGTGACCAGCCATCGGGGGTGAACAGCAGCGCTGGCGCCTGGCTCGCTGGCCAGTCCGGCCGCAAGCCCTTGGGCCAATCACCCAGTGCCACGCTTTCCACCTGCCAGTGCTCGCCTTGCCGACGGACGAACTCGGGGCGTTGACCGTTCCAGCGCAGCCCGCGCAACTGCCCGGCATGGCGCGCCAGGTCGGCCTGGGCCACGGTGGTGGCGGCCAGGCGATCGAGCGCCTGGTCGATGCTGCTTCTGCCGCTGTCAAGCCAGGCCACGGCCATGCTGGTCATCAAGGCGGCGATGGCCAGCACCACCAGCAGTTCGAGCAGGCTGAAGCCGCGCTGGAGGGAGTGGGCCATAGGCTTGATCAACTTAAAGCGCCCAGTTGCCCAGGTCGGCATCCAGCCCTTCGCCGCCCGGCACGCCATCGGCGCCCAGCGAATACACATCGACCCGACCGTGCTCGCCGGGCATGCGGTACTGGTACGGGGTGCCCCATGGGTCTTCCGGCAGGCGGCGGATATAGCCGTCACTGCGCCAGCTGCGCGGCAGCGGTTCCTGGGCCGGCTTCTTCGCCAGCGCCGCCAGGCCCTGTTCGGTGCTGGGGAAGCGCAGGTTGTCCAGGCGGTACATGTCCAGCGCCTGTTCCAGGGTCGCGAGGTCGGCCATGACTTTCTGCTTCATGGCCTTGTCCTGGTTGCCCAGCACGCTGGGCGCGACCACGGCGATCAGCAGGCCGATGATGAAGATCACCACCATGATTTCCATCAGCGTGAAGCCCCGCTGGCGGTTGCGTCGTCGTTGCATCGAAGTTCTCCTTGTCACAGTTGCAATCCCTGGTTGAGCTGCATGATCGGCAGCAGCACTGCCAGCACGATGAACAGCACCACGGCGCCCATCACCAGGATCATCAGCGGTTCGAACAGCGCCATGGCGGTGTCCACCTGGCGGGCGAAGCCGCGCTCCTGGTCATCGGCCACCCGTTCGAGCATGTCGGCCAGGGTGCCGCTGGCCTCGCCGCTGCCGACCATGTTCACCAGCAGCGGCGGAAATTCCCCGGCGTTGTCCAGCGCCCGGTGCAGGCTGGTGCCGCCCTGCACCTGCTGGCGCACCTGCTCCATGGCTGCGCGGATGCGCCGGTTGCCAACCGTCTCGGTGGCCACCTGCAAGGCTTCGAGCAGGGCCACGCCGCTGCCGCAGAGGATCGCCAGGCTGCGCGCCAGCCGCGCGCTCTCGAGCACTTGCAGCAGCACGCCGATACGCGGCAGGCGCAGCAGCAGGTCGTCGCGGCGCAGGCACCAGTGCGGCTTGCGCAGCAGCCAGCCGCCCAACAGCGCGGCCAGGATCGCCAGTGCCAGCAGATAGGGGCCGGCCTGCACCAGCCCCTGGCTCAAGCCGATCAGTAGCGACGTGATCAAAGGCAGGCTCTGCCCGGAGTGGGCGAACTGCTCGGTGAGCTTGGGCACCACGAAGGTCATCAGGCCGACCACCACGGCCAGCGACACGCCCATCAGCACCGCCGGGTAGATCAGCGCGGTGCGTGCCTTGTGGCGCTGGCGCTGAACCTGTTCGAGATGGTCGGCCAGACGGCTCAGCACCTGGCCAAGGCGCCCGGAGCGCTCCCCGGCCTCGACCAGCGCGCAGTACAAACCAGTGAACGGCGCGCCCTGTCGCGCCAGGCTACGCGCCAGCCCCAGGCCCTCGGCGAGGGAACCGCGCAAGGCCACCAGCACCGCGTGCAAGGCCGGCTGGCGCAGTTGCCGCTCCAGTGTGGCCAGGGCATCGACCAGGGGGATGCCAGCGCCAACCAAGGTCGCCAATTGGCGGGTCAGCTCGCACAGTTGGGCGCGGGTCAGGCGCTGACGACGGGGCTGGGCGCTGTCGTGGCGTTGCAAGTGCCGGGTGAACAGCCCCTGCTCGCGCAGCAATTGCCGCGCATGGCGCTCGTTGTCGGCCTGCACGCTGGCCTTGTGTGCCTTGCCGGCAAGATCCACGGCCTGGTAGCGATAGGTCGGCATGCTCAGCCCTGCACCACGCGCAACACTTCGGCCAGGCTGGTCTCGCCACGGGCCAGGCAATCGCGGGCCTCAGCCACCAGGCTCTGCCGGCGGCCATCCAGGTAGGCCTGCATGGCCAGTTCGCTCTCGCCGTCGTAGAGCAAGGCAACCAGCCCGGCATCCAGCTCGATGAACTCGTACAGCCCCAGCCGGCCGACATAGCCGCTGCCCTGACATTGCTCGCAGCCGACCGGGTGAAAGCTTTCACGCAGGCTGCCCAGCTCAGGCCACAGTTCACGCTCGGCGCTTTGCAGCGGCTGCGCCACCGCGCAGGTGCACAGGCGCCGCACCAGGCGCTGGGCCAGCACCCCGCGCAGGCACGAGGCAATCAGGAACGGTTCGATGCCCATGTCGCGCAGGCGGGTCACCGCGCCCACGGCACTGTTGGTGTGCAGGGTCGACAGCACCAGGTGCCCGGTGAGGCTGGCCTGCACGGCGATCTGCGCGGTCTCCTGGTCGCGGATCTCGCCCAGCATGATCACGTCCGGGTCCTGGCGCAGGATGGCGCGCAAGCCACTGGCGAAGGTCAGCCCGGCACGCGGGTTGATGGCGGTCTGGCCGATGCCGGCGATGGCGTATTCCACCGGGTCCTCGACGGTGAGGATATTGCGGCTGCCGTCATTCAGGCTGTTGAGGCTGGCGTACAGCGTGGTGGTCTTGCCCGAACCGGTGGGGCCGGTGGACAGCACGATGCCATTGGGCCGCGCCAGGCAACCGCGCAAGCCACCCAGCACTGCGGCAGGCATGCCCAGGTTGTCCAGCGCCAGCAGGCTGGCCTGCTTGTCGAGCACGCGCATCACCACCCGCTCGCCATGGATGCCGGGCAAGGTCGAGACCCGCACATCCACCTCGCGCCCGGCGGCGCGCAGGGTGATACGGCCATCCTGGGGCTGGCGCTTCTCGGCGATATCGAGCCGCGCCATGACCTTGATCCGCGACACCAGCATCGCCGACAACGCCCGTGGCGGGCGCAGTACCTCGCGCAGGTGGCCGTCGATGCGCAGGCGCACCACCAGGCTCTGCTCGAAGGTCTCGATATGGATGTCAGAGGCGCGCAGGCGCAGGGCCTGGCCGAACAGGCCATTGATCAGGCGAATCACCGGGGCTTCGTCGTCGCTCTCCAGCAGGTCCTCGATGCGCGGCATCTCGCTCATCAGGCTGTCCAGGTCGACCTGCTCGCCGATGCCTTCGATCAAGGCCTGGTTCGCCGCCTCGCCGGCCTGGTAGAGCTGGCCGAGGCGCTCGTCGAAGCTCGCGCTGTCGAGCTGCTCGACGCCCACCGGCTGGCCATGCACGCGCAGCAGTTCCTGCAACTGGTCACTCTCGGCGTCGCCGCGCAGCCACAGCTGCCAGCCGTTTTCACCCGGTGCCATGGCCACCCCGCTCTGCCGTGCCAGGCGATAGGGCAGCATCACCAGTCACCGCCTTCAAGGCGTGCCCGGCTGGAGGGAAACACCTGCAGGAGCGGCAGGCCCTCGGCCAGGGCAGGCAGCTTGAGCGCAGTGTTCTGCTGCAGGCTCCGGTACTTCTGCTGGCTGATCCCGGCCAGACTCTCGCCGTCACGCAGGATGCGCGGGCGGATGAACACCATCAGGTTCTGCTTGGTGTTCTTGCTGGCGTCGGAACGGAACAGCCGGCCCAGGTAGGGAATATCGCCGAGCAGCGGCACGCGCTGGTTGCTGGTGGCCATTTCGTCGCTGATCAGCCCGCCGAGGATCACCAGGCCGTTGTCTTCGACCATGACCTTGGTCTTGATCTCGCGCTTGTTGGTGATCACGTCACTGGCGGCGCTGGAGTCGGCGATCGACGACACCTCCTGGACGATGTCCAGGCGCACGCTGTCGTCGATGCTGATCTGCGGCTTGATGCGCAGCTTCACCCCGACTTCCTTGCGCTCGATGGTCTGGTAGGGGTTGGCGTTGTTCTGGGTGACGGAGCCGGTGACGAACGGCACCTCCTGGCCCACCAGGATCGACGCCTCGGCGTTGTCCAGGGTCAGCAAGGTCGGTGTGGACAGCAGGTTGAAACCGCTCTTGCCCTTCAGCGCGTTGACCAGCATGGCGAAGTTGAAGCCACCACCGATATGGCCGATGCCGGCGGTGGCGCCAGTGGTAGCCGACAGCAGCTTGCCGAGTTTCTCGTTGTCGCCACTGCTGGCGGCCCCGGCGATGCTGGCGATGTTCACCCCGTTGCCGCCAAAGTTGACGATGCCGGCGCCGAACTTCTCATCTGCGAACAGCCACTGCACGCCCAGTTCCTGGGCGCTGCTGTCGGAAACCTCGGCGATGATCGCCTCGACCACCACCTGCGCCCGGCGAATGTCCAACTGCTCGACGATGCTGCGGTAGGCGGCCAGCTCGCTGTCGGGGCCAACCATCACCACGGCGTTGGTGCCTTCCTCGTACTCCAGGCGAATGCCCGAGTCGCTGGCCGCCGGCACGGGCGCATCCTTGCCCTCGCCTTCCGCCGCCGGCACCGTGCCAGCCTGGCTCAGGCCGCGCAGTACCTTGACCACCTCGGCGGCATTGGCGTGACGCAGATAGATGACCTGGGTGTTGCTGCTGCGCAAACTGTCGCTGGGCCGGTCGAGCTGCACCAGCAGCGCCCGCACCCGCTCCCGGCTGTCGGCGCTGCCGCGCACCAGCAGCGCATTGCTGCGCGGGTCGGCAACCACCTGGGCGCTGTCGGCGCCCTGCTCGCGGGCCAGCAGGCGGGTCACCAGGCCAGCGGTGTCGGCGGCGCTGGCATGCTTGAGCGGCATCACCTGCAACGGCTCGTCGCTGACCTGGTCGAGCTGGCGCAGCAGGCTGTCGATGCGCTCCAGGTTACTGCGCCAGTCGGTGACCACCAGCAGGTTTGCCGCCGGATACGGGGTGATCACCCCGACCCGTGGGTCGATCAGCGGCTTGAGAATGCCGAGCATCTGCTCGCTGGCGGCGTTGCGCACATTGAACACGCGGGTGGCCACGCCGTCGCTGCCTTCGGCCTTCTTGCCCGCGGTTTCCACCGGCACCGGCTCCAGGCGCGCGGCCTGGTCGGGCACGATCTTCACGCTGCCGTTGGGCAGGTCCACGGCGGCGAAGCCCTGGGCGCGCAGCTGGGCAAGGAAGATGTCGTAGATGGCGTCGGCGTCGTGGCGATCGACCGTGCGCACAGTGACCTTGCCCTGCACCCGGGGGTCGACGATGAAGGTGGTGCCGGTGATACGCGACACGCTGTCGATGAACTCGCCGAGCTCGGTATCGACGAAGTTCACCTCGTACAGCGGCGTGCCGTCGTCGGCGAAGACTTCCGCCTCTTCGGCCCGGGCCAGGGACATGCCGAGCATCAGCAGCCCGGCCAGACAGTACCTTGCGATCATCATTCATCCTTGGCGCTTGAAGCCGGTCACGGCGGGGCGTGGTGGCCAGGGCAGGCGCTCGCGCCGCCCGTTGTTGTCGAAGATCAGGCCATCGGCGTCGATGTCCTGCAGTACGATGCCCGGGGCCAGGCGCTGGCCACGGCCGAGGGTGCGCACCTGTTGGCCATGGCGCAGTACCACCACGCTGGCCGACAGCGGCTGGGCCTTGAGCCCGCCCAGGTAGGCCAGGGGCAGGCGGGTCAGCGGAATACGGCCGTCGTCCACCGGCGCTTGCCAATGCTCGGCCAGCAAGCCCGGCAACGGCGCCAGCGCCGACACCGGCGCACTGGCAGGTTGCGGCTGGCGGCTGAGCAGCAGCACGCACTGCGCCGCCAGCCAACCGGCGAGAGTCAGCAACGCGAAGCTGAAAACACGCGAGATCACGCGGCCACCTGTTGCGGGTGCCAGCCAGGGTGGCCCTGCACGTAGCGCACGGCCGGCAGTTGCAAGGGTGCCAGGGCCCAGCCCGGCGCCTGGCGGGTCAGCCAGGCTTCGAGGGTCTGCCACAAGGGCGCGCCGGCCTGGGCATCGAAGTGCAGGCCAAAGGTGCGGCACAGGCCCTCGACGGGTTGCAGGCCGATGATGCGCTTGCCGTTGGGGCTGTAGCTGACCTGCCAGTCCTGGCTTTGCCAGCGCGGCAGGTCCTGACTGTTGTCCAGCAGCAACGGGTCGCCGAACAGTTGCTCGGCGGCGTTTTCCAGCACCTGCTCGACCTGGCGCGCCGGGGCCTCCACCACCGGAGCGGGATAGCCGCCAGTCAGGCTGATCAGATGCTCGCGGGTGATCGCTTCACCGGCTTGCAGAGGGTAGTCGTAACGCAGACCGGGCAGCAGCACCGGCATGCTCGAATCGTCGGCCAAGGCCTGGTGCAGCAGGCGGTCCCAACTGCCGCCACGGGTATCGCGGCGCCACAATGTTTCTGGGGCACGGGCCAGCGGCTGGTCGAGCCAGGCGGCATGGCCGCTACGCTGGCGTTGCAACTCGCCGCGCAACTGGTTGGCGCGGGCCAGGGTCTGGGGGGCGAGGCTGTGCTCGAAGGCCGGGAAGAACCGCGCCTCGAACTGCCATTGGCCGCCTGCCTGGCGGCAGCGCAGGCGAAACGCGCCACTGGCCCGGCAACCGGCGAACAGCACCGGTACCCGGCGGCCGCTGGCCTGGGTGGCCTGCACCGGCGCCGGCCACAGGTCCTGGCCACGGGCGCACAACAGCACATCCACCTCGGGTATGCGCTCGGCCAACCACAAGCCCGGGCCGGTGCCGACATCTGCCAGCGCCACCACCAAGTCCGCCTCGCGCCGGGCTTGCTGGAAGCTCGGTTGCAAGGCTTGGTACCACTGTTTAAGGGAGGCTTTCTGATCCTGTGCATAAGGATCGGTGACGCCGACCACTGCAATGCGCACACCACCACGCTGGAACACCTGCAGCCCCTTGACGCCCAGGGCCTTGGCCTGGGCATCGGCCAGGCCGGCACCCAGGGTAATAGAGGAGGACTGGCGATAGAGTCCGGCACTGCGCTGTGGCCACAGCACGCGTTCATCGCTGCTGACCCGCACCTCGCTGCCCAGCAGTTGGCTGCCCTGGACACCGCTTTCGCCCTGGGTGAGGTAGGCCAGGCCACTGCCGTTCCAGCATTGGCCGTTCTCCAGGGTCAGGCATTGTTCGCTGCCGGCCTCGCGCCGCAGCTGTTCGAGCAGCGCGGCCAATACTGCATAGCCTCCAGTCTGGGCCTGGCCGGCAAGGCCGGCATCGAGCAACGGCGCCAGCTCAAGCTGCCCGGCACTCGCATTCGGCCCGCTCATCCACGGGGCACGCCCCAGGTGGCTGACCGGGCCGAGGCGCGTGGCCGGTACCACGGCCTGGCCCGGCTGGCGGGCATCGAGGGTATCGGCGACATACAGCAGGTCCAGCGCGCGGTCGCCAGCGCCACCGGGCATGGGCAGGGCCGAACAGGCGCCGAGCAACGGTGCCAGGGCACCGACACCCATCCAGCTGATCACTTCGCGCCTGCTCGCCATCGACTCCGCCATCCCTGTTCACGTAGGGCTCCGGATATTGCGGCGCTTGCGTGACAGTTTGATGGCAGAAAACCGACTTTAATTCCAAAACAGCGCAGGTTAACGCTTTAGTAATAGCGGTGAGTTTTAAAGGCTGTTTAACAAATCTGACAAACAATCATCATACTTGCCCTCTACATTCGCGGTTTCCTTCAACTCAGCCAAAAAAGGACACCCTGATGAGTCGAGATACCGGCGATAACCTGGACCGCAACCAGAGCGGCAACCTGCCGATGGCCAGTGTCATGGACACCTACCTGAGCCGTCGCTCCGTGGTGCGCGGCAGCCTCGGCGCGGCCATCGCCATGATCGCCGGTGCCGGCCTGACCGGTTGCTTCGACAGCGGTGGCGGCTCGGATCACGACGATCCAGCGCCGCAGCCGGAGAAGCCCAAACTCAAGCTGGGCTTCAACTCCATCGCCGGCTCGCGCACCGACGCCTGCGTGGTCGCCGCCGGCTACAGCGCCTACGTGCTGGCCCCTTGGGGCACGCCGTTGAACGCCACCGCCAACCCATGGAAGGCCGACGGCAGCAACACCTCCACCGACCAGGCCAACGCCATGGGCATGCACCATGACGGCATGCACTTCTTCCCCATCAACGGCAGCTCCAGTGATGGCCTGCTGGCGATCAACTTCGAATACATCGACACCGCCGCCCTGCACCCGGCCGGACCCACCACCGTCGCAGGCAAACGCCCGGTCGAAGAGGTGCGCAAGGAGATCAACGCCCATGGCGCCGGCGTGGTGCGCATCAGCAAGGTCGCCGGGCGCTGGCAGGTGGTCGACAACGACCCGCTCAATCGCCGCTTCACCACCGTCTCGCTGATGGATATCGCAGGCCCCATGCGTGGCACCGACCACGTCAAGACCAAGTTTTCACCCACCGGCACCCAGTGCCGCGGCACCAACAACAACTGCGGCAACGGCTACACCCCGTGGGGCACCTACCTGACCTGCGAGGAGAACTGGCCCGGCATCTTCGTCAACAAGGGTGTGCGCCCGGCCGACCAGGTGCGGATCGGCGTCTCTTCGAGCAGTGGCCAGTACAAGTGGGAAACAGCGGCTGGTGATGCCAGCGAAGTGGCCGGCGAATTCGCCCGCTTCAACATCACCCCCAGCGGCGCCAGCGCCACCGATGACTTCCGCAACGAAGCCAGCACCTACGGCTACATCGTCGAGATCGACCCGTACACCAACAACACCCTGGCGGTGAAGCGCACCGCCCTGGGCCGCTTCCGCCATGAAGGCTGCTGCCCAGGCCTGCCGGTGGCCGGCAAGCCGCTGGTCTGGTACACCGGCGACGACTCCAACAACGAGTACCTGTACAAGTTCGTCTCCGACGCCCTGTGGGACCCGGCCGACGCCAACCCAGCCGACCGTTTGGCCACCGGCGCCAAGTACATGGACAAGGGCAAGCTGTATGTCGCCCGCTTTGATGCCAACGGCACCGGCGCGTGGCTGCTGCTCGACGTGGCCACCCCGACCACCGCCGGCAGCACCCTGGGCGCGCAGTTCGGCGACCTGCCGGGCATCATCCTCAACACCCGTGGCGCTGCCGACGCCGTGGGCGCCACGCCCATGGACCGCCCTGAGTGGACCGCCGTCAACCCGCTCAACGGCGACGTCTACCTGACCCTCACCAACAACAGCGCGCGCACCGCGGCCAAGGTCGACGCGGCCAACCCACGCGGGCCGAACCGCCACGGCCACATCATCCGCTGGCATGACAGCGACGACCACAAGACCTTCACCTGGGACATCTTCGTGTTCGGCGCCAACGCCGCCGGTGCGCCGGACATCAACCGCTCGGGCCTGACCGAACTGAACCAGTTCGCCAGCCCCGACGGCATGAGCTTCGATAGCCGCGGCGTGCTGTGGTTCGAGACCGACAACGGCGAAGCCACCCTGACCAGCTACACCAACGACCAGGTGCTGGCAGTGATCCCCACCGACCTGGTGGACGCCAACGGCAAGCAGGTCCCGGTCAACGCCACCAACCAGGTGGACCTGCGCCGCTTCTTCGTCGGGCCGAATGGCTGCGAGGTGACGGGGATTGCCTTCACCCCGGACAACAAGACCATGTTCGTCAACATCCAGCACCCGGACAACTGGCCGAGCACCGACAAGGCCACCGACGTCACGCCGGCCGGCACCCCGGTGCGGCCACGGGCTTCGACGGTGGTGATCCAGCGTAACGATGGCGGAGAGATCGGCACCGTCTGATCGATCAGCTTTCACCTCAATCGCGGGACAAGTCGCATCGGCGCACCGATGCGACTTGTCCCGCGATTTTGTTCTACCAGGCCACCGCCTCCCTGCCCCTGACCCGCACCTGCTGCGCCGGCACCCGCGCATGCCATTGCACCACGCCCAGCGCCTCGATCTGGAACTGGCTGCGTAGCGTGCGCCCCTCTTCCTCGAACGACAGTTGCAGGACGAAATGGCCGCTGTTGAGCAGCAACCCTTCGCTTAGCCGGGCGAAGGTCTCGTCATCCACCGCCCCCAGCGCCTGGCGCAACGCCGCGGCATCGACATACCCGGCCGCCGGGCGGCCACTGATCACGCGGCTGAGCATCGAACGGGAGAACCGCCCTTCATACATCGCCTCCAGCAACGGCAGGTGCTCCAACCCAAGGGCATTGGCATTGAGCCGCCAGCCGCTGGTCGACGGCAGCGCGCAGAGCATTCGATAGCGGCCTTGCCGAGCACTGTCCGGCTCCAGCAGCAGGTTCAGTTCACTGGTGTCGAGCATGGGCTGGTTGGCCGCCAGCCGCGGTGGTTGCTGGCGCAGGTACTGGGCGCTCTCGGCGCCCTGCAGGCGGGCATCGCTATCGGCGTCCAGCCAGTCGGCCAGGGTATCGACCAGCCGTTCGGCAGCCATGTCATCGCCCAACAGCTGGCGCAACTGGCGCTCGGCCCGTGGGCCATCCTCCCCCAGCAGGGCGTTGACGTTGAAGCAGCTGTGCTGGTCGATCACCCGCAACTGCGCCTTGCCGGCACCAAAGTCGTAGGTCAGCGGCTGCCCGCGCAGGGCCTGCCAGAACAGCGGACTGGCGCGCCAGGCCGGATCACGCAAGGCCTGGGAGGCGTAGGCCAGTCCCGCCTGCTCCATGGCCCGTACCTGCACCCGCTGGTGCAACAGGCGCACCGCGTCCACCTGGCGCCGGCCATCCTCCACCAGCCAGGCCAGCCCCGCCGCCAGCATCGCCAGCACCACCAGCACCATCAACAGTGCTGCGCCCCGTTGTCGCCTGCGCCCCATCCCTGTCTTCCCGTGGCTGCTGAAAAGCGCCAGTCAACACGCCGGTTGTTGCAGGCAGATGGCAGTCATGTGCCCGTCATCTGCGCAGGGCAGGATTGGCCTTCCTTTTTCTTTGACCTGACAGGAGTGGTCTTACATGGGTGGCATCGGAATCTGGCAATTGGTGATCGTGCTGTTGATCGTCTTCCTGCTGTTCGGCACCAAGCGTCTCAAGGGGCTGGGCGGTGATGTGGGCGAGGCGATCCAGGGCTTTCGCAAGTCCATGGGCGGTACTGCTGACAACACTGTCGAGCAGCCCCCGCAAGTGCTGAACAATCAGCCGGTGCAGCAGACACAAACGGATCGTCAGGCCTGATGTTCGAGATCGGCTTCACCGAACTGCTGTTGGTGGGCATCGTCGCCCTGCTGGTGCTCGGCCCCGAGCGCCTGCCGGTGGCGGCGCGGACCCTGGGCCGTGGGCTGGGCCAGGCCCGTCGGGCACTGAATGCGTTGAAGGCGCAGGTGGAACGGGAGATCGACATGCCCGCCCTGGATGCCGCGCCGTTGCAGCGCCTGGAGCAGGATCTGCGCCAGGGCATCCAGCTCGACGCGACGCCGGCCAATGACCCGACACCCGTCGCCCATGCCAAGGAGAGCGCTTGATGTCCCTCGCTCTCGACCAGGCGGCGCGCATGCCGCTGACCGATCATCTGCGCGACCTGCGCAAGCGCCTGGTGCGCTGCCTGCTAATGATCGCGCTGGTGTTCTGCGGCTTGTTCCCCTTTGCCCAGACGCTGTACACGCACATCTCCGAACCGCTGCGCCGCTACCTGCCCGAAGGCGCCAGCATGATCGCCACCAGCGTCACCTCGCCGTTTCTTGCGCCATTCAAGCTGACGGCGATGTGCGCGCTGTTCGTCGCCATGCCGCTGCTGCTGCACCAGGCCTGGGGCTTCATCGCCCCGGGGCTGTACCGCCGCGAACGGCGTATCGCCCTGCCCCTGCTGGTGTCGAGCATCGTGCTGTTCTATGGCGGCATGGCGTTCGCGTTCTTCCTGGTGTTCCCGATGATGTTCGGTTTCTTCGCCAGTGTGACCCCGGACGGGGTGGCGATGATGACCGACATCGGCCTGTACCTGGACTTCATCCTGGCGCTGTTTTTGGCGTTCGGCCTGGCCTTCGAGATCCCGGTGGCGACCTTCATCGTGGTCTGGGCAGGGCTGACCGACGTCGCCACGCTGCGGCGCAGCCGGCCTTATGTGATCGTCGGCTGCTTCGTGGTGGGGATGATCCTGACGCCGCCGGATGTGTTTTCCCAGACCATGCTGGCGGTGCCGATGTGGGTACTGTTCGAGGTGGGGTTGCTGGCGTGTGGGTTGATGCGCCGGGCGGAGTAAAGCTGTACCGGCCTTATCGCGGGGCAAGCCCGCTCCCACGCCAATCGCACATTTGCACACTCTGCGGGGGAGCGGGCTTGCCCCGCGATAGGGCCATCAGCTCAACCAGAACGGTTCAACCCCACCTCCATGTCATCGATCAGCGCCTTGGCCATGGCGCTGAGGATCCGCGCCGAGCTGCCGGCCAGCAGGTCACCCTCCATTTCCGCCTCGCAAGTCAGGTGGCGGATGCAGCCGAGCAGCACCGACAACTCGCTGAAAGCGTCCTCGAAGGAAACACCCGGTTCGACCTTGAACAGGTCCAGGCAGACCGTGCGACCTGCAGTATGTCCGCGAGTCATGGTCGCAGCTCCGGTTTGTGTTCGAGCAGGGCGCAGGCCAGTTGGCCGAGGTAGTCGCTGGCTGTGAACAGACGGTCCTGAACTTCACCGGGTTCGGTCTGGAAGTAGATATCGAGGACATCGGAAATGGCAGTGGCTACCTCGACGGCGGCGGCCATCGCCTCCTCGCGGGCGAGCGTGGGACGGATACTGATGAAGGGTGCGAGACGGGGTGGGTCAGGTACGCGTTTTTTCATTGGGAAGTTCCTTCGTGATTAACAGGAACCGCCACTTGATCGTTCTCACATGATTGGGTGGCAGCCGTACACGGAGTGAGAACCCGGTCACGAAGAAAACCGGTCAGGCAGAACCTGCCCGCGCACGGCTGCCATAGCAGAGCGGCGTTCTTCGTGATGCGGGTTCTCACACCCTGTCACCACAATGTGGCGACCCGGTGAAGTTATCCCTGGGGTCTTTCCCCGACAACGCGCCAGCTTCCGGCAAGCACGTAGGATAGTTCCCAAGCTTTTCCGGTTGAAGCATTTGGTTTCAAGTTCGGAAATGTCCGACAGGAGATTTGGAGGACGGGGCGTTCATCGATAGGCGCCAAATCTCTATCGATATTCATCCCCATCGACACACTAATACAGACCAGTGGTATTGACCTGGTATTAAAGTGGTATTAATTTTCATCCCACAACAATACCGGACACCGCCCATGCGTCCTCTAACCGCTTTGCGCCCCGACGACACCAGTGCCACCCCGCTCTACCTGCAGCTGGCACGCAACCTGGAGCAGGCCATCCATGCCGGCCAGTGGACCGCCGACCAGGCGCTGCCCTCGGAGCGCACCCTCAGCGAAACCCTGGACATCTCCCGGGTCACAGCGCGCAAGGCCCTGGAAGTCCTGCTCGAACAAGGCCTGATCCAGCGCATCCAGGGCTCCGGCACCTTCATCACGCCACGCCTCGAACAACCCCTGTCGCGCCTGTCGAGCTTCAGCGAAATGCTGCGCATGAAAGGCTTCGTGCCCAGCTCGCAGTGGCTGGAGCGCAGCATCGGCACGCCGAGCAGCGACGAACTGATCCGCCTCGGCCTGTCGCCCACCGACCAGGTGGCCCACCTCAAGCGCCTGCGCAAGGCCGACGACATCGTCATGGCGGTGGAGGTCAGCACCCTGCCCGCCCGCCTGCTCGGCGACCCGCAGGCCATCGGCGATTCGCTGTACCAGCACCTCGACCAGCTCGGCCGCCCGGTGGTGCGCGCCCTGCAGCATATCCGCGCGATCAACGCCAGCGACGAACTGGCCGCCCAGGTGGGCATCGCACCCGGCACCGCCATGCTGCTGATGACCCGGATCGGCTACCTCGACGACAACACCGCCATCGAACTGACCGACACCTACTGCCGCAACGACTACTACGACTTCGTCGCCGAACTGCGACGCTGACCGGAGCCCCCATGGACATCGCCAACATCCTCACCCCCGACGGCTGGGTGCGCGGACAACTGCACCTCGAAAACGGCCGCATCCGGGCCATCGAGGGTACGCCGTGCGACCCGCAGACCAACGACCTGCCGTATCTGCTGCCCGGGTTCATCGACCTGCACGTGCACGGTGGTGGGGGCAGCGACATCATGCAGGGCGGCGACGCCTTCGCCACCATCGCCCGTACCCACCGGCGTTTCGGCACCACTTCGCTGCTGGCCACCACCATGACCGCGCCCCGCGAGGAGCTGACCCGCGTGCTCGCCGAACTGGGCGAGCACCTCAAGCAGCCGCGCCAGGGCGCGCGCATTCTCGGCGTTCATCTGGAAGGCCCATATATCAACCCCGGCAAGCTCGGCGCCCAGCCGAACTTCGCCCACCAGGCGCTGCTCGACGAAGTCGAGGAGTACCTGGCCCTGGCGCCGATCAAGGTCATCACCATCGCCCCGGAAATCGCCGGGCACCTGCCGCTGATCCAGGCCTTGAGCCAGCGCGGCATCCGCCTGCAGATCGGCCACACCCTGGGCAGCTACGAGGAAGGCGTGGCGGCCTTGGAGGCCGGCGCCAGCAGCTTCACCCACCTGTACAACGCCATGAGCCCGCTGCACCACCGCGAGCCGGGCATCGTTGGCGCGGCCCTGGCCCACGCCCGCTACGCCGAGCTGATCCCCGACCTGCTGCACGTGCACCCTGGGGCGATCAAGGTGGCCCTGCGCGCGATCCCGTGCCTGTACTGCGTCACCGACTCCACCGCCGCCGCCGGCATGCCCGACGGCGAATACCGCCTGGGCAGCCACACCGTGACCAAGTGCCTGGGCGGCGTGCGCCTGCCCGACGGCACCCTGGCCGGCAGCACCCTGACCATGGACCAGGCCCTGCGCAACCTGGTGAAGATCGGCCTGCCCCTGGCCGAGGCCTCCGCGCGCCTGTCCCGCTACCCCGCCGATTACCTCGGCATCGCCGACCGTGGCCGCCTGCAACCGGGCGCCTGGGCCGACACGGTGCTGCTCGATCGCCAACTGAACCTGACCGCCGTGATGGTCGAAGGAGAAACCGCATGAGCTCAAGGATGCTCGAAGAAGCTCGTAGCTGCGCCGATGTCGTCGAACGACAGAACCAGGTACTGGACCCGCGCCTGGAAACCCTGAGCGAACAACTGCGCCGGCTCGACCCGCAGGTGGCGCTGACCGTGGCCCGGGGCAGTTCGGACCACGCCGCCAGTTACTTCGCCTATGTCGCCATGCAGCAGCTCGGCCTGCCAGTGGCCTCGCTGCCGATGTCGGTGGTGACCTTGCAGCAGGCGCCGCTGCGGGTACGCGGCCAGGTGGCGCTGGGCTTCTCGCAGTCGGGGCAGAGCCCGGACCTGGTCGACAGCCTGCGTCGCCTGAACCAGTGCGGCGCGACTACCGTATCGCTGGTCAATGCGGAGGGCTCGCCGCTGGAACAGGCCTGCCAGCATCACTTGCCGCTGGGCGCCGGCCCCGAACTATCGGTGGCGGCGACCAAGAGCTTCGTCGCCACCCTGAGCGCCAGCGCCCGCCTGGTCGCCCATTGGGGCCAGGACCGCGCCCTGCTGGCAGCCGGGCTTGCCCTGCCCGCGCAATTGCGTGAAGCCGCCGCCCAGGATTGGAGCCCGGCCCTCGATACCTTGCGCGATGCCGAACGGCTGATGGTGATCGGCCGTGGCGCCGGCTTTGCCATCGCCCAGGAAGCGGCCCTCAAGCTCAAGGAAACCTCGGTGATCCAGGCCGAGGCCTTCAGCAGCGCCGAGGTGCGCCACGGCCCCATGGCGCTGATCGACGCCCAGTACCCGCTGCTGGTGTTCGCCCCGCGCGGCGTCGAGCAGGCGGGCCTGCTGCAACTGGCCGCCGACATGCGCCAGCGCGGCGCCCATGTGCTGCTGGCGGCGCCGGCCGATATCGCCGGGCGCGACCTCACCCTGAGCTGCGCCGAACACCCGGCCCTGGACCCGCTGCTGGCGATCCAGAGCTTCTACGTCATGGCCGCGGCCCTGGCCGAGGCCCGTGGCCTCGACCCCGACCAGCCGCGCCACCTGAGCAAAGTGACCTGCACGCAGTGAAGCCGCGAGGAACAGCGCATGCCCGACAATAACAAGATCATCCTCCATGCCCCGCTCGCCGGGCCGCTGGTGCCGCTGGAGCAGGTGCCGGACCCGGTGTTCAGCAGCGCCACCCTCGGTGACGGCGTCGCCATCGACCCACTCAACGACGTGCTGCACGCCCCGTGTGCCGGCGAGGTGGTGCAACTGGCCCGCACCGGTCACGCGCTGACCCTGCGCGCGGCCAACGGTGCGGAAATCCTCCTGCATATCGGTGTCGACACCGTGCAACTGCAGGGCCGTGGCTTCTCGCCATTGGTGGCGCTGGGCGACCAAGTCCGCCAAGGCCAGCCGCTGGTGCGCTTCGACATGGACCTGGTGGCGCAGCACTGTGTCAGCCTGGTCACCGTGATGCTGATCAGCAATGGCCCTGGCTTTGGCCTGAGGCGACTGGAGGCAGGCACTGCGCAGCTGGGCGCGGCGCTACTGGAGGTCGAGGCCACAGGTCACGAAGCGCAGGCCCGGCCGGTCAGCGATGAAAGCGCGCGCGGTCACGCCCGGGTCGCTCATCACGGCGGCCTGCACGCCCGCCCCGCTGCCTTGCTGCGCCAGACTGCGCAAGGTTTCCAGAGCCATGCCGTGCTGCGCTTCGCCGAGCGCGAGGCCGACCTCGACAGCCTGGTGGCGGTCATGGGCCTGGGCGTTGGCGAAGGTGCCGAAGTCGAACTGATCTGCACCGGGCCAGACAGCCAGGCCGCGCTGCTGGCGTTGACCGCCGCCGTGCAGACAGCCTCGGTCGGTGAGCGCCATGCCGCGCACGCGCCGACCAGCACCGCCATGCCCAAGCCCGCTGCCGGGCCCGGCATGCTTACCGGTGTCTGCGCCGCCCCCGGGCTGGCCCAAGGGCCACTGGCCCGGCTGGACGGGGTCAGCCTGCCGCCCGATAACGGCGACAACGATCCCGCCGCACAGCACCAGGCGTTGAACTCGGCCTTGGCCGAAGTGCGCCACGCCATTGACCGTGATTGGCGCCACCTGCCGCGCGGCCAGGAGGACGCGGCCGCGATCCTCGAGGCCCACCTGGCCTTGCTCGACGATCCGGCCCTGCTCGGCGACGCCCGCCAGCATATCGCCAACGGCGTCGCCGCCAGCCATGCCTGGAGCCGTGCCATCGATGCCCAGTGCCAGATCCTGCGCAGCCTGGGCAACCCGTTGCTGGCCGAGCGCGCCAACGACCTGTACGACCTGCAACAGCGCGTGCTGCGCGCTTTGCTTGGTGAAACCCGGCAACTGCGCCTGCCGCCCTCGGCCATTGTCGTCGCCCATGAACTGACGCCCTCCGACCTGCTGCTACTGGCCCGCCACGAGGTCGCCGGGCTGTGCATGGCCGCCGGCGGCGCCACCTCGCACGTCGCCATCCTTGCCCGCGCCCGCGGCCTGCCGTGCCTGGTGGCCGTGGGCGAAGCGCTGCTGGAGCTGCCCGCCGGCACGCCGCTGGTGCTGGACGCCGACCAGGGCCGCCTGGAAACCGAGGCTGATGCGCAGCGCCTGGCCGAGGTGCAGCGTCATGTGCAACAGCGCCACGAAACCCGCCAACGCCAGCGGGCCGCCGCCCAGCAAAGCGCCCGCACCCGCGATGGCCAAGTGATCGAGGTTGCCGCCAACGTCGCCAGTGCCGAGGAAGCCGCCGAGGCCTTGGCCCAAGGTGCCGACGGCATCGGCCTGCTGCGCAGCGAGTTCCTGTTCATCGACCGCCCCACCGCGCCGGACGAGGCCGAGCAGCGCAGCGCCTACCAGGCCGTGCTCGATGCCATGGCCGAACGCCCGGTGATCATCCGTACCATCGATGTGGGCGGCGACAAGCAGCTCGACTACCTGCCCCTGCCGGCCGAGGCCAACCCGGTGCTGGGCCTGCGCGGCATCCGCCTGGGCCAGGTGCGCCCGGAACTGCTCGACCAGCAGTTGCGCGCGTTGCTGCAAGTCAGCCCGCAACAGCGTTGCCGGATCATGCTGCCGATGGTGACCGAAGTCGACGAGCTGATCGCCATCCGCCAGCGCCTGGACCGGCTGGCCGGCGAGCTGGGCATCGGGCAACGCGCCGAGCTGGGGGTGATGATCGAGGTGCCCGCCGCGGCGCTGCTCGCCGAGCGCCTGGCCGAACATGCCGATTTCTTCTCCATCGGCACCAACGACTTGTCCCAGTACACCCTGGCCATGGACCGCGACCACGCCGGGCTGGCTGCGCGGGTGGATGCCTTGCACCCCGCCCTGCTGCGCCTGATCGAGCTGACCTGCCAGGGCGCGGCGAAGCACGGGCGCTGGGTTGGCGTGTGCGGTGCGCTGGCCTCCGACCCGCTGGCCACGCCGGTGCTGATAGGGCTGGGGGTGGCCGAGCTGTCGGTCAGCGCGCCGCAGATCGGTGAGATCAAGGCGCAGGTGCGCCAGCTCGATGCCGCCGCCTGCCGCCGCTTCAGCCAAGGCCTGCTGGGCTTGTCCAGCGCCGCCGCAGTGCGCCAGGCCTGCCGCGACTTCACCGCCCAGTCCCACGCCCAACCGGCCGCCGCCGCGGCCCTACAACAATAATCGGAGCGCACCATGTACCAGCACTTCATCCAGGGCCTGCAACGGCTCGGCCGCGCCTTGATGCTGCCCATCGCCATCCTGCCCATCGCCGGCCTGCTGCTACGCCTGGGCGACACCGACCTGCTCGACATCGCCCTGGTGCATGACGCAGGGCAAGCGATTTTCGCCAACCTGGCGCTGATCTTCGCCGTCGGCATCGCCGTGGGCTTCGCCCGCGACAACAACGGCACCGCCGGCCTGGCCGGAGCCATCGGCTACCTGGTGCTGGTGGCGACGCTGAAGGTGATCGACCCGAAGATCGACATGGGCATGCTCGCCGGGATCATCTGTGGTCTGCTCGGCGGTGGCCTGTACAACCGCTTCAAGGACATCCAGCTGCCGGACTACCTGGCGTTCTTCGGCGGCCGGCGCTTCGTGCCGATTGCCACCGGGGTGTCGGCGGTGTTCCTCGGGCTGCTGTTCGGCCTGGTCTGGCCGCCGATCCAGGACGGCATCAACAGCCTCGGCCAACTGATGCTGGAGAGCGGCAGCATCGGCGCGTTCTTCTTCGGTGTGCTCAACCGCCTGCTGATCATCACCGGCCTGCACCACATCCTCAACAACCTGGTGTGGTTCGTCTTCGGCAGCTTCCAGGCGGCCAGCGGCCAGGTGGTCACCGGCGACCTGGCGCGCTTCTTCGCCGGCGACCCGAACGCCGGGCAGTTCATGGCCGGCATGTTCCCGGTGATGATCTTCGGCCTGCCCGCCGCGTGCCTGGCCATGTATCGCCACGCCCTGCCGGCCCGGCGCAAGCTGATCGGTGGCGTGCTGCTGTCGATGGCGCTGACCTCGGCGCTGACCGGGGTGACCGAGCCGATCGAGTTCGCCTTCATGTTCCTCGCGCCGCTGCTGTACCTGATCCACGCGCTGCTCACCGGAGTGTCCATGGCGGTCTGCGACCTGCTGGGCATCCGCCTGGGCTTCACCTTCTCCGGCGGCGCCATCGACATGGCCCTGGGCTGGGGGCGCTCCAGCAATGGTTGGCTGGTGTTCCCTGTAGGCCTGCTGTATGCGGTGGTCTACTACTTCGTGTTCGACTTCTGTATCCGCCGCTTCGACCTCAAGACGCCGGGACGCGAGGAGCAACCCGGCAACGAAGCGGCGGCCGGGGCGGAGGTGCCCAGGGCCCGGCGCTATATCGACGCACTGGGCGGCGCGGCCAACCTGCAAGGGGTGGACGCCTGCACCACGCGCCTGCGCCTGGTACTTGCCGATCGCGGCCTGGCCCAAGACCAGGCCTTGAAAGCCCTCGGCGCCATGGCGGTGGTACGGCCTGGCAGCGGCGGCAGCCTCCAAGTGGTGGTGGGGCCGATGGCCGATGCGCTGGCCGATGAGATCCGTGGTGAACTACCCCATGCGCGGGTGACGGCAGCGGTGGCCGAGAAGGCCGCCGTGGTCACCGAGACGGTCGTCGTGGATGAATGGCTGCAGGCCCTGGGCGGGCGCGACAATCTGCTGGAAGCGCAGTGCGTGGCCTCGAGCCGGGTGCGGGTGCAAGTCAGGGATGAGAGCAAGGTGGAACAGGATCACCTGGCCGCCTTGGGATGCCTGGGAGTGAGTCTGCAGGCGGGTGGCGTCTGGCATCTGCTGGTGGGTGGCAAGGCGCCTGCGCTGGGCGCCGCCTTGCAAGGCTGAAAAGCATCGCGGGGCAAGCGCGCTCCCACGAATTTGCTTCGTGAGAGCGCGCTTGCCCCGCGATGTCATTCAACGCTTTCCTAGAAATCGGCCAGCGGCCAGACATCATAGGCAGGCGTTTCATACGGGTGGCTCTGCTTGAGCGCAGCGACCACCTGGGCGATAAGCGCATCAGCCACCACCAGCTCCACCTTCCATTCCTCGACCACCTCGACCTGACCGGTCTGCCCGAGGTACGGCTGGCTGCCGTGCAACGGGCGGAACTGGCCCTGGCCGAGGGTCTGCCAGGCGCAGTGGTCATAGTCGCCAATGCGCCCGCCACCGGCGGCGAACACAGCGGCCTTGACCACTTCGACATGGCTGTCGGGGACGAAGAAGGCGAGCTTGTACACGCCTTAGTTCACCCACACCCGCGCGTTACGGAACATGCGCATCAGGGCCGCGTCTTCCTGCCACTCATCCGGGCGCCAGGAGTTCTGCACGGCGCGGAACATACGCTCCGGGTGCGGCATCATGATGGTCACGCGACCGTCGCGGCTGGTCAGGCCGGTGATCCCGCGCGGCGAACCGTTCGGGTTGGCCGGGTAGGCTTCGGTGACCTTGCCGTGGTTGTCGACGTAGCGCAGGGCCACGCAACCGGACAGGTCGGCTTCCAGCAGTGCCTCTTCGCTGGCGAATTCGGCATGGCCTTCACCGTGGGCGATGGCGATCGGCATGCGCGAACCGGCCATGCCCTGCAGGAAGATCGAGTTGGACTTCTGCACCTCGACCATGGCCACACGGGCTTCGAACTGCTCCGAGCGGTTGCGCACGAAGTGCGGCCAGTACTCGGTGCCCGGGATCAGCTCGTGCAGGTTGGACATCATCTGGCAACCGTTGCACACGCCCAGGGCGAAGCTGTCGGTACGCTCGAAGAAGGCCTGGAAGGCATCGCGGGCACGGGCGTTGAAGAGCGCCGACTTGGCCCAGCCCTCACCGGCACCGAGCACGTCGCCGTAGGAGAAGCCGCCGCAGGCCACCAGGCCCTTGAACGCTTCGAAATCGACACGACCAGACAGGATGTCGCTCATATGCACGTCGACGGCGGCGAAGCCGGCGCGGTCGAAGGCCGCGGCCATCTCGACCTGGCCGTTGACGCCCTGTTCGCGCAGGATCGCCACTTGCGGGCGCACGCCCTTCTTGATGTACGGCGCGGCGATGTCTTCGTTGACGTCGTAGCCGAGCTTGACCGACAGGCCTGGGTTGTCTTCCTCGAGCAGCGCGTCGAACTCCTGGTCGGCGCAGTCGGCGTTGTCGCGCAGGCGCTGGACCTGGTAGCTGGTCTCGGCCCACTGGCGCTGCAGCAGGCGACGGTCGCCCTTGAACAGCTCTTCGCCTTCGAACTTGATCAGCACTTCACCGTTGTTGATCGGCTGGCCGATCACCGCGACGCAATCTTCGCCCAGGCCTGCGGCGCTGAACTGCGCCAGCACATCCGGCGTGGCGTCCTGACGGACCTGGATCACCGCGCCCAGCTCTTCGTTGAAGAGGATGGCGGCGACTTTCTCGCGCTTGCTGGTCAGGTTGCCCAGTTCCAGCTCCAGGCCACAGTGGCCGGCGAAGGCCATTTCCAGCACGGTGGTCAGCAGGCCACCGTCGGAACGGTCGTGGTAGGCCAGCAGGTGGCCGTCTTCGTTCAGGCCCTGGATAACGGCAAAGAACGCCTTGAGGTCTTCGGCGTCGTCGACGTCCGGCGCCTGGGCGGCCAGCTTGCCGTGGGTCTGCGCCAGGATCGAGGCGCCCATTCGGTTCTTGCCACGGCCCAGGTCGATCAGGATCAGGTCGGTCTCGCCCTTGTCCATGCGCAGCTGCGGGGTCAGGGTCTTCCGGATGTCGGTGACCGGGGCGAAGCCGGTGATGATCAGCGACATCGGCGAGGTGACGCTCTTCTGCTCGCCGGCTTCGCTCCACTGCGTCTTCATCGACATCGAGTCTTTACCCACCGGAATGGTGATGCCCAGCTCCGGGCACAGCTCCATGCCGACGGCCTTGACGGTGTCGTACAGGCGGGCGTCTTCGCCCGGGTGGCCGGCGGCGGACATCCAGTTGGCCGACAGCTTGATGTCGGACAGCTTCTCGATGCGCGAGGCGGCCAGGTTGGTCAGGGTCTCGCCGATCGCCATGCGCCCGGACGCCGGGGCGTCGAGCAGGGCCAGCGGGGTACGCTCGCCCATGGCCATGGCTTCACCGGTGTAGACGTCGAAGCTGGTGGCGGTGACGGCGCAGTCGGCCACCGGAACCTGCCACGGGCCGACCATCTGGTCGCGGGCCACGAGGCCGGTAATGGTGCGGTCGCCAATGGTGATCAGGAAGCTCTTGCTGGCCACGGCCGGGTGACGCAGCACGCGCTCGACCGAGTCCTTGAGTTCCAGGGTGCTCGGGTCGAACTCATCGCCCAGCTCCGCTTCGCGGGTGACCGAGCGGTGCATGCGCGGCGGCTTGCCCAGCAGCACGTCCAGCGGCATGTCCACCGGGGTGTTGTCGAAGTGGCTGTCGGTAACGGTCAGGTGTTTCTCTTCGGTGGCCTCGCCGACCACCGCGAACGGGCAACGCTCGCGCTCGCAGATGGCCTGGAAGCGCTCGAAGTCCTCGGCGCTGACCGCCAGCACGTAGCGCTCCTGCGATTCGTTGGACCAGATCTCGTGCGGGGCCATGCCCGGCTCGTCGTTGGGCACGTTGCGCAGTTCGAAGCGGCCACCGCGGCCACCGTCGTTGACCAGCTCGGGGAAGGCGTTGGAAATGCCGCCAGCGCCGACGTCGTGGATGAAGGCGATGGGGTTCTTGTCACCCAGCTGCCAGCAGCGGTCGATGACCTCCTGGCAACGGCGTTCCATTTCCGGGTTCTCGCGCTGCACCGAGGCGAAGTCCAGGTCGGCGGAGCTGGCGCCAGTGGCAACCGACGAAGCGGCGCCGCCACCCAGGCCGATCAGCATGGCCGGGCCGCCAAGCACGATCAGCTTGGCGCCGACGGTGATCTCGCCCTTCTGCACATGGTCTTCACGGATGTTGCCCATGCCGCCGGCGAGCATGATCGGCTTGTGGTAGCCACGGACTTCCTCGCCGTGCGGGGTGTTGATGCCCTGCTCGAAGGTACGGAAGTAGCCGGTCAGGGCCGGGCGACCGAATTCGTTGTTGAACGCGGCGCCGCCCAGCGGGCCTTCGATCATGATGTCGAGGGCGTCGACGATGCGCTCGGGCTTGCCGTACGGCTTTTCCCAAGGCTGCTCGAAACCGGGGATGCGCAGGTTGGAAACGGTGAAACCGGTCAGCCCGGCCTTGGGCTTGGCACCACGGCCGGTGGCGCCTTCGTCGCGGATTTCGCCGCCGGAGCCGGTGGAGGCGCCGGAGAACGGGGCGATGGCGGTCGGGTGGTTGTGCGTCTCGACCTTCATCAGGATGTGTACCGGCTCCTGCACCGCGCCGTACTGGCGGGTCTCAGGGTTCGGGAAGAAGCGCCCGGCCACCGAACCGACGATCACCGAGGCGTTGTCCTTGTAGGCCGACAGCACGCCTTCGCTGTGCATCTGGTAGGTGTTCTTGATCATGCCGAACAGGCTCTTCTCCTGCGCCTGGCCGTCGATGTCCCAGCTGGCGTTGAAGATCTTGTGGCGGCAGTGCTCGGAGTTGGCCTGGGCGAACATCATCAGTTCGATGTCGTTCGGGTTGCGCGCAAGGCCCTGGAAGGCGGCGACCAGGTAGTCGATCTCGTCTTCGGCCAGGGCCAGGCCCAGGTCGATGTTGGCCTGGGCCAGGGCGGCGCGGCCACCGGCCAGGATGTCGACCGAGGTCATCGGCTTGGGCTGGGCGTGGCTGAACAGGTCGGCGGCGTCTTCCAGCTTGCCCAGCACGCGCTGGGTCATGCGGTCGTGCAGCTCGGCGGCGATGGCCTGGGCGTCGGCGTCATTGATATTGCCGGCTACGTAGTAGGCGATGCCGCGCTCCAGGCGCTGGATCGACTGCAGGCCGCAGTTGTGGGCGATGTCGCTGGCCTTGGATGCCCAGGGCGAGATGGTGCCCAGGCGCGGCACGACCAGGAACAGGCGGCCACTCGGCTCCTGTACCGGCACGCTCGGGCCGTACTTGAGCAGACGGCCCAGCACCTGCTGCTGGTCGGCGGTCAGCTCGCCGTCGACGTCGGCGAAGTGGGCGAATTCGGCATACAAACCAGTAACAGCGGGGACTTTCTGGCTCAGTTGCTCGAGTAATTTACCGTGGCGAAAGGCAGAAAGGGCAGGAGCGCCGCGCAGGATCAACATCGTCGGGACAGCCTCAGGAAGGGGTGTGCTTGGAGGCCGTGCATTCTAGCCTAATTCGCAGGCTTTCGGCACCCGCTCTAAGCCAATGCTGCCGGGCGGTGGAACCGGACCCAGGGGTCAAAAAATCACCCCTTGCGCCACTCCCGTCACAGCGCCTGCTACCAGACAAGCCACCTATTGTCGAGATATGGCGCCGGCAGTCCTTTGCGTATACTGCACCCTATGTTCGCCCACACTGCTTTGCGCCAGCGTTGCGCCAAATGGCTCTTCGCAACCGGACTCTTCCTGATGCTCGGTGCCTGCGTTGAAAAACCCAGCACCCTCGAGCGCGTCAAGGAGGATGGCGTATTGCGCGTGATTACCCGCAACAGCCCGGCCACCTACTTCCAGGACCGCAACGGCGAAACCGGTTTCGAGTACGAACTGGTCAAGCGCTTCGCCGATGACCTGGGGGTAAAACTCGAGATCGAGACCGCCGACAACCTCGACCAATTGTTCGACCAGTTGGGCAAACCCTCCGGCCCGGTGCTGGCCGCCGCCGGCCTGGTCAGCAGCGAGCGACGCGCCAGCCAGGCGAAGTTCTCCCACCCTTATCTCGAGGTGACCCCGCAGGTCATCTACCGCAACGGCCGCTCGCGCCCGACCAATGCCAAGGGCCTGGTGGGCAAGAAGATCATGGTGCTCAAGGGCAGCAGCCACGCCGACCAGCTGGCCGAGCTGAAAAAGCAGTATCCGGGGCTGGAATATGAAGAATCCGACGCCGTCGAAGTGGTCGACCTGCTGCGCATGGTCGACGAAGGCCAGATCGACCTGACCCTGGTCGACTCCAACGAACTGGCCATGAACCAGGTCTACTTCCCCAACGTGCGCGTGGCCTTCGACCTGGGCGACACCCGTGACCAGCGCTGGGCGGTGGCCGCCGGCGAAGACAACAGCCTGCTCAACGAGATCAACGAGTTTCTCGACAAGTCGCAGAAGAACGGCACGCTTCAACGCCTGAAGGACCGTTACTACGGCCATGTCGATGTGCTGGGCTACGTCGGCGCCTACACCTTCGCCCAGCACCTGCAGCAACGCCTGCCCAAGTACGAGAAACACTTCAAGACCAGCTCCAAGGTCGAACAGGTGGACTGGCGGCTGCTGGCCGCGATCGGCTACCAGGAATCGATGTGGCAGCCGGAGGTCACCTCCAAGACCGGTGTGCGCGGCCTGATGATGCTGACCCAGCGCACCGCCCAGGCCATGGGCGTGTCCAACCGCCTGGACCCCCGGCAGAGCATCCAGGGCGGCGCCAAGTACTTCATGCTGGTCAAGGACCAGCTCGACGACAGCATCAAGGAGCCGGACCGCACCTGGTTCGCCCTGGCGGCCTACAACGTCGGCAGCGGCCACCTGGAAGACGCCCGCACCCTGGCCAAGCGCGAAGGCCTGAACCCGAACAAGTGGCTGGACGTGAAGAAGATGCTGCCGCGCCTGTCGCAGAAGCAGTGGTACAGCAAGACCAAGTACGGTTATGCCCGGGGCGGTGAGCCGGTGCATTTCGTCGCCAACATCCGCCGCTACTACGACATCCTCACCTGGGTCACGCAACCGCAGCTCGAAGGCCAGGTGGCCGAGGGCAACCTGCATGTGCCTGCGGTGAACAAGGACAAGCCAGCGGAGCAAGCGGCGCCGATGTGAGTCTTCAAGACCACTTCACCGGCAAGCCAGCTCCCTTGATCGCCCTTCTAAAGCCGAGCGCCATCCTGTGGGAGCTGGCTTGCCAGCGATGAGGCCGGCGCAGGTTAGCCCTTGGCCCGCCGAGCCTTGAAAAACTCGCTGAGTATCGCGCCGCATTCCTCGGCCAGCACCCCGCCCTCGTACATCACCCGATGATTGAGAAAGCTCTGGGTGAAGAACTGCCCCTGGCTCTGCACGATCCCTGCCTTGGGCTCCAGCGCGCCGTAGACCACCCGCGCCACCCGCGAATGGACGATCAGCCCCGCGCACATGCTGCACGGCTCCAGCGTCACGTACAGGGTGCTGCCCGGCAGGCGGTAGTTGCTGGCGGACTTGGCCGCAGCGCGGATCGCCACCATCTCGGCATGGGCGCTGGGGTCGCTGTCGAGGATCGGCCGGTTGAAGCCCTGGCCGAGCACCTGGCCGTGCTGCACCAGCACCGCGCCCACCGGCACCTCGCCCAGGGCCGCGCCCTGGGCCGCCAGTTCCAGGGCCAGGCGCATGAATTCCTGATCGCGGCTGCGATCGATGATCTGCGGACGCATCAGACCACCGCGATCGCGGCCATCAGGCCGGTTTCCATGTGGTCGATGACATGGCAGTGGAACATCCAGGTGCCTGGGTTATCCGCCACCAGCGCCACCTGCGCCCGCTCGTTCTTGCCCAGCAGGTAAGTGTCGGTGAACCACGGCTCGACGATCTTGCGCCGATTGGAAGCGATCACCTTGAAACTCATGCCGTGCAGGTGGATCGGATGCTGGTACTGGGTCATGTTCTTCAGCTCGAGGATATAGCTCTTGCCCTTCTGCAGCGTGGCGATGGGCCGGTCGGCGCACGTCTTGTCGGTGATGTCCCAGGCCTGGCCGTTGATCTGCCACAGGCTCGGCGGCTTGCCGTTCTCGGTATTCACCGAAACCTTGCCGACCCACTCGAAATTGAAGTTGAGCTTCTCGGCATTCTCCAGGTCCGGCTCGGCAACCGGGTTCGGCGGCAGCGCCTTGGGCCAGTCGCCGGGAGCGTCGCTGCTGGCCACCGAGCGCAAGGTGCCCAGGCGCACGAAGCCATCACGCAACGAGACCTCCTCGCCCGCCTCGGGTATGCGGATCGCCAGGCAGATGCGCATGCCGGGGCCAAGCCAGTACTCCTCGTCCAGCGGGCGCGGGGTGATCGGGTTGCCATCGAGGGCGTAGATCATCGCCTCGCAGTTGCCCTTGAGGTTCAGGCGGTAGGTCCAGGTGTTGTCCAGGTTCAACAGACGCACCCGTACCACCTGCCCGGCCGGCAGCTCGGTGACCGACTCGGCCTGGCCATTGATGGTGATCAGCCGCCCGGCAGTGCCGTTGCGCGCCGCCTCGCGGGGGATGCTGAACGGCAGCCAGGCACCCTGCTCGTCCACGTGCCAGTTCTTCAGGCTCAGCGTGCGCTCGTGCTTGAAACCGGTCGGTTCGCGCTCTTCGACGATCAGCGGGCCGACCAGCCCGCGCCCCAGTTCCTCGGAGCTGCTCACATGTGGGTGGTACCAGTAGCTGCCGGCATCCGGCACACGGAACTTGTAGTCGAAATATTCGCCGGGCTTGACCGGCAATTGCGACACGTACGGCACGCCGTCCATTTCCAGCGGCAGGCGGATACCGTGCCAATGGATGGTGGTCTCGACGGGTAGATGGTTGATGAAGCGCACCCGCAACCAGGTACCCTGGCGCACCCGCAACTCAGTGCCCGGCGCCGACGGGCCGAAGGCCCAGGCCTCGGTCTTGAAGCCCGGCACCAGCTCGACATCCAGCGGTGCGGCGATCAGCTCGTAGTCGTGCCCGGCGTTGTCGTCCTCGACCTTGCCCAGCCAGTAACGCGCCGCGCCACCGGCGCCCAGGCCTACCACTACAAGGCCGGTCAGGCCCTTGAGCATTTGTCGACGGGTGAAGGACATTGGTGCGGGTACCTCGTGTTCTGCGCAATCAAGCTGCCAGCATGGCTGGCGATGAAGGGCGAATACGATACACCTGCAATTGGGAAATATTAAGTGAAGTCTCTTTGGATGCTGCCCGCAGCCTTGCTATCACAAGTGCTGCCTGGAGCCAGACAAAGGTCATTGAACCACTGCTGGTCATCAGCGGACGGCACGCGCAAGGCGGCCTGCAGCAATTGTGGGTCGAGCAGGATATCCAGGTTGTTCAGGCGCGTGGCGAGGTCGGGGTGCGTATCGAATGGATGGGTAGTGGCCAGCCCCAGCACTTCCTCGCCCAGTTGCAACGGCGTGCCTTGCAGGTGCGCCGCCAGCGCCCGCAAAAGGTTGCTGCCACCGTGGGCGACCAACAAGCCGTCGATCACCCGCCCCAGGGCAATCACCCGTAACAGCGCCTGTACGAACAGCTTCGGGCCAGCGACCTCGGCACCTGCCCGATCAGCCAGCAATTCCTGTGCACGCCCCCAGTGATGAACCGCAAGCTGAAAATGGTGCAAGAACTGCCCGGCCAGCCACAAGGTGGGCCGAACCACCCAGCGCGGAGCATCCTCGTCGCCGACCATGGCCGAATAATGCGCGCACATCAGGCTGAAACGCGCACTGGTTTCGCTGCCCCGCTCCGTATCACGGCGCCTGAAGTGGCCCAGTTCGTGACCGATGACCGAGGCCGCCTCTGCCTGGCTCAAGGCGGCCAGGCAAGGTAGAGGCAGATACAACGTACGCCCCCTGAGGACCTGCCCACCGGGCTGCAGCAGGATCGGAACGCTGGTGACGAAAAAACCCTGGTCAAGGCCGACCACGATATGGTCCGGGACAGGCGCGTGCAGTTGTGTTGCCAAGGTCTCGATCCACTGCCACACCGCTGGCGTCGCCTGCCTGCCTAGCGGGCGGGCGAGAAATCTGGCGGTCGGAGACTGCATCAGCGGCCAGTGCCGACGCATTCGCCAGACCTGGCGAACACACACAACCAGGACTGAGGCCAGCGGCAGCACCACGACCAGCACCGTCATGCCGCCCTGCGCTGCGCGGCTTGCTCCGGAACTGGCCTCATAGAGCAGCAACAGGCACAGCGAACCGGCAAGCATGACCATGTAGAGACTCAAGCAACAGCCCAAGGCCTGCCAGTTGGCCATCATGCGTTCATACAGGTAGGCCGCAGAGCGCAGCGCCCGCCAGGCAGCCAACTTCAGCTTGAGCCAGGCCCAGAGGCCTGCCAGCAGAGCGGCCACTGCCAGCCAGCAGCTCACACTGGCCATCACCTTGCGTACGCTTACCCAAAGACGATCCGCATCGAGCAGGTCCAGTTGACGCTGCAGGGCCTGCCGCGGATCGACATGCCTGGCAAGCTCCTTGCGGGCTTCCCACGGCAATTGGCGTAGCAACGTCTCATTGGGGGCAGCCAGCCATTGCCGTATGGTCAGGGCCTGATCCTGCGCCGTGTCAGCCCGCCAGTACTGCACTTTACCCCAGCCAAACAGCACCAGAGGCAACAGCAGCAGGATCAGGCCCCAACCGAAGCGCTTCATTGCCCCAGAGCGCCAATGGTCACGTTCAGGCTCATCTGGCCGCTTCACCCAGACGCGCCACACCCGGAAACAGCTGCGCCAACGTACGCCTGGCCTGGGCCGCTTGCACATAGGCATAAAGCAGATCCACCAGTTCCTGCAGGCCAAGGCGGCGCCCGGCTACGACGGGCGTGCACAACCACAGCCTGACGCGCAAGCCGCCCGCGACGACCACCGCGTCAGGTGAGGCCAGCGCCCTGAAACAGGCCGGTGCCAGCACTGGTGCATGGCTGAACGCCGACACGGTAAAGATCAGCCGGGTAGTGAAGTAACCCTGCTCGACCTCGAAGCCGTCGAAGGAGTCCAGTGGGGTCGGCGCCTGCGCGTTGGCGAAGCACAGGGTATCTGGTGTCACGCTCAGCACCCGCTTGCCGTGCCGTCGGTATAGCACGACGGCACAGGCCAGCCCCGCCACCCCGACGCCGGCCAGGCCGAGGCCGAAACCAGACATCAGCCAGATGACACCGCTGCTGGCACCGGGACTGAACCGCACCGCCAGAGTGGTCAGCCATATGCCCAGCGCGCCGAACAACAGGCCAATCACGGCACATGCCAGCGCCTTGCCGAGCGAATGCTCCAGCAGTACGAAGCTATCGGTGGGGCCATCAGCCTGAGCCTGCAGGTACGCGAGGTGGGCTTCGCGTTCGCCGTTATCCATCGTTCTGCAACAGATCCAGTTGCCGTTGCGCATGTGCCGCATCGCGGTAGGCTGCCAGCAGCGCGAGCACTTCCTCGTTCCCCAGCTTGCGTCCGTTGCTGGCCAGGCCTGCGGACATGATGCGGATCTGCGGCCGCGGCTTCTTCAACACCATGGCCTGGTTACCGAAGAACTGCAGTTTCACCACATGATGCTTTGGCAGGACGGCTTCGCTGGTCATTTCCAGCGTCTGTACCATGACCAGCCCTTCATCCTTGACCGAAACGTCCTCCACTTCCGCCAGGTCTACCGGTGCATCCAGCGTATCGACGAACAACTGCCGGCGGGTCAAGCGCATGAAGACCTGGGTACCGGCATTACGGTGTTGCCAGGTCACCGCTGCTGCGATCAAGGTGATGAAGACACCTGCTGCAACCGCCCCCAAGCGTTCCGGATTGAAGGTCACGGCCGTGATAATCAGTGCACCCAGCAACAATACTGGCCCCCAGATCCGGTAACGCCGGGAGTTGGTGAACTCGCTCTGCTCGGGCACGCGCTCGATTACCTGCTTGAGCTCAGCGATCACTCGGTCGCGCTGGGCGGCACGGCTTTGCTCGTAGTCCTGGCCCAGCGAGCCAGACAGTTCGGAGAGCGGGTCGTTGAACTCGCTCATGATCATTGCGCCTCCGTGTTCTGTGCTGCCAGATAATCGGTAAGGAACGCCTGGGCATTGCCCTCACGCGACAGCCCTTCCGAATAGCCGACCTGCTGTGTCTGCGCCTCACCCGGCAGGTTCAACTCGCCGCCCCAGTTGCCCTGGATGATCAGCACCACGTACTTCTTGCCGTCCACGGTGGTGGAGTAGCGGGTGTCCTTGCTGGTCTTCTCCACCTGCATTTTCTGGATGCGCATGTTCCAGTCGTGATCGATGCCTTCGATTTGTACCAGCGCTTCGTTGGCGGCACGTTCACCGATACGCAGCGTCCACACCTTGGTCCCTTGCGCCCCCATGTAGGCAACTACCTGGTCGGCCACTTCCGGCCGTTGTTCAGCGTGAACCTGGCCCAGCCACAGGGCGAACGCAGCCACCACCAGGGCTGTCCATTTGCGATAAGCGAGCATGTCTTCTCCATCCTGAATCGAAACAAACGCCCATTGAAATAAGCCTGGCCCGACTAGCCAACCCCGCTGACCGGCTTGCACAACAGACAGCACCCTACGCACAACGGCTGTCGCTGAAAATGTGCACGCGTTACCATTCGCGGCCATGCCGCCCTCAGCCAAGGATGCCAAGCGCACATGCGATCGATCAGCCCCTACCTCGACACCGACTTTTCATTCGATAGCCCCGGGTCACTCGCTGATGCTGGTGTACTGGATGCGAGCAGCGCGCGAGTGATGGGTAGCGCGACCGGCCACTATCGGGCGCAGACGGTACACAGCGGGTTGCAATACTTCGATTGCAACCTGCAGTTTCCAGAGCCGCTGAGGATCGACAAGGTGCTGCCGCAAAGCCTGTGCATCGTGCAGGTGTTCGACGGGGCGTGGCAGCACACGGTGGACGGAAGGCTCAACAGTTATGCCCCTGGCCAGTTGCACATGCTGAGCCTGGGTGAAAGCCTGGAGGCGCAGGACCAACTGCCCGCCAACAGTCATGCCCGCATGGCCGGAGTACGTATTGCCGGCGATTACCTGCAAGAGCTGGCCCGGGAGGACGCGCAGCTCAAGCCCCTGTTGGCACTTGTCGCCGACGGCATGCGCTTCGACCAGCTACCGCAGTGTCCAGCGGTGAGCCGCCTGTTCCGGCAGCTGTATCTGTCACCCTATACCGGCGGACTCAGGCGCCTGCATTGCGAGAGCCTGAGCTTGGCCATCTTGCTGGAACTGGCCAGCCACCTGATCGGGCACAGATCCGCCGAGAAGAGTCAAGACCGGGGGCGCCGCGACCTGGCCATTGAAACGCGCCGCCAGCTCGATGAAAACCTGAACGCACCGCCCACTGCTGCCGCACTCGCTCGCCAGCTGGGGGTGAGCGAGACCACCTTGCGCCGCGCTTTCAGCCACGAATACGGTCGGTCGCTCTTGCAGTATGTTCGGCAACAGAGAATGGAGCTGGCCCGCGCCCTGCTGCTGGAGCGTCGCTGGCAGGTATCGCAGGTTGCCTATCATGTCGGCTACGCCAACCCGGCCAATTTCTGCCATGCCTACAAGGCGTATTTTGGGCATTCTCCCGGGGCTGAGTAGGGTTCAGCCCCCCCAAAAAAACGGGCCTGCAATGCAGGCCCGTTTCATTCAACCGCGACTCGGGATCATTCCCACTCGATGGTCGCTGGCGGCTTGCTCGACACGTCATAGGTGACGCGGGAGATACCGTCGATTTCGTTGATGATACGGCCGCTGACGGTTTCCAGCAGCTCGTACGGCAGGTGCGCCCAGCGCGCGGTCATGAAGTCCACGGTCTCGACGGCACGCAGGGCCACGACCCAGGCGTAGCGACGGCCGTCGCCGACGACGCCGACCGACTTGACCGGCTGGAACACCACGAACGCCTGGCTGGTCTTGTGGTACCAGTCGGCCTTGCGCAGTTCTTCGATGAAGATGTGGTCGGCGCGACGCAGGATGTCGGCGTATTCCTTCTTCACTTCACCGAGGATACGCACGCCCAGGCCTGGGCCCGGGAACGGGTGGCGGTAGACCATGTCGTACGGCAGGCCCAGTTCCAGGCCGATCTTGCGCACTTCGTCCTTGAACAGCTCACGCAGTGGCTCGACCAGCTTGAGATTCATTTCCTCCGGCAGGCCACCGACGTTGTGGTGCGACTTGATCACGTGAGCCTTGCCGCTCTTGGCGCCGGCCGACTCGATCACGTCGGGGTAGATGGTGCCCTGGGCGAGGAACTGGATGTTCTCCAGCTTGCTGGCCTCGGCATCGAACACGTCAATGAAGGTGCGGCCGATGATCTTGCGCTTCTTCTCAGGGTCGGCTTCGCCTTGCAGGTTGTCGAGGAACTGCTTCTCGGCATCGGCGCGGATCACCTTGACGCCCATGTTCTCCTTGAACATGGCCATCACCTGGTCGCCTTCGTGCAGGCGCAGCAGGCCGTTGTCGACGAACACGCAGGTCAGCTGGTCGCCGATGGCGCGGTGCAGCAGCGCGGCAACAACCGAGCTGTCGACGCCGCCGGACAGGCCCAGCAGAACGTTGGCCGAACCAACCTGTGCACGTACCTGGGCAATGGCGTCCTCGACGATGTTCGAAGCGGTCCACAGGGCTTCACAGCCGCAGATGTCCTGGACGAAGCGCGACAGGATACGGCCGCCTTGCTTGGTGTGGGTCACTTCCGGGTGGAACTGCACGCCGTAGTAGCCCAGGGCATCGTCGTACATGCCGGCGATCGGGCAGCTCGGGGTGCTGGCCAGCACGCTGAAGTTGCCTGGCATCTGGGTGACCTTGTCGCCGTGGCTCATCCACACGTCCAGGCCCAGCACGCCGTCATCGTCGACATGGTCTTCGATGCCGTCGAGCAGGCGGCTCTTGCCGACCACGTCGACGCGGGCGTAGCCGAACTCGCGCAGGTCGGAACCTTCGACCTTGCCGCCCATCTGCTCGGCCATGGTCTGCATGCCGTAGCAGATGCCCAGCACCGGGACCTTCAGGTCGAACACGGCCTGCGGCGCGCGCGGGCTGTTGGCCTCGTGGACCGACTCGGGGCCACCGGCCAGGATGATGCCGCGCGGGTTGAATTCGCGGATCGCTTCATCGTCCATGTCGAACGGGTGCAGCTCGCAATACACACCGATCTCGCGCACGCGGCGGGCGATCAGCTGGGTGTACTGGGAACCGAAATCGAGGATCAGGATACGGTGAGCGTGAATGTCGAGGGCCATGACTCAATCTCGTCAGTGGAAATCGGAAACGACGCGGGGCTGTGTATGACAGCCCCGTTCGGTAATTGCTGGAAGCCTCAGCCTACGCGGTAGTTAGGGGCTTCCTTGGTGATCTGCACGTCATGCACGTGGGACTCGGCCATGCCGGCACCGGTGATGCGCACGAACTCCGGCTTGGTACGCATCTCTTCGATGGTCGCGCTGCCGGTGTAGCCCATGGACGAACGCAGGCCGCCCATCAGCTGGTGGATGATCGCGGCCAGGGCGCCTTTGTACGGCACGCGACCTTCGATACCTTCCGGCACCAGCTTCTCGGCGCCGGCCGAGGAGTCCTGGAAGTAACGGTCGGACGAGCCTTGCGCCTGCGCCATGGCACCCAGCGAGCCCATGCCACGGTAGGCCTTGTAGGAACGACCCTGGAACAGTTCGACTTCACCCGGTGCTTCTTCGGTACCGGCGAACATCGAACCCATCATCACGCAGGAAGCACCGGCGACGATGGCCTTGGACAGGTCACCCGAGAAACGGATGCCGCCGTCGGCGATCAGTGGCACGCCAGTGCCTTCCAGTGCGGCGGCGACGTTGGCGATGGCGCTGATCTGCGGCACGCCGACACCGGCGACGATACGGGTGGTGCAGATCGAGCCTGGGCCGATACCGACCTTGACCGCGTCGGCACCGGCTTCGGCCAGGGCCTTGGCGGCAGCGCCAGTGGCGATGTTGCCGCCGATCACCTGCACTTGCGGGTAGGTCTCTTTCACCCAGCGAACGCGGTCGATCACGCCTTTGGAGTGACCGTGGGCGGTGTCGACGACAACCACGTCAACGCCGGCGGCTACCAGGGCGGCAACACGCTCGCCGGTGTCCTTGCCGGTGCCGACCGCGGCGCCCACGCGCAGACGACCCTGGTCGTCCTTGCTGGCCAGCGGGTAGGCCTTGGCTTTCTCGATGTCCTTGACGGTCATCATGCCCTTGAGGGCGAACTTGTCGTCGACGATCAGGACTTTTTCCAGGCGGTGCTTGTGCAGCAGCTCGCGGACTTCGTTCTTGTCGGCGCCTTCGCGGACGGTGACCAGACGCTCTTTGGGGGTCATCACGTCGCGGACCTTGGCGTCCAGGCGGGTTTCGAAGCGCACGTCGCGGGAAGTGACGATGCCGACCAGGTCACCGTTTTCCAGCACCGGAACACCGGAGATGTTGTTCAAGCGGGTCAGGTCGAACAGGTCGCGCACGGTGGCGTCGGCGTCGATGGTGATCGGGTCCTTGACCACGCCAGCCTCGAACTTCTTGACCTTGCGTACTTCGCCGGCCTGCTGCTCGATGGTCATGTTCTTGTGGATGATGCCGATGCCGCCTTCCTGGGCCATGGCGATGGCCAGGCGCGCTTCGGTCACGGTATCCATGGCGGCGGAGACCAGGGGAATGTTCAGCTCGATGCCACGAGTCAAACGGGTCTTGAGACTGACTTCATTGGGCAGTACCTCGGAGTAGCCAGGTACAAGGAGGATATCGTCGAAGGTCAGGGCTTCTTGGCTGATACGCAGCATCGCGGGGGCTCCCGGGAGGGAAAAATGGAAGCGCGCCATTATACCCATCCATGGCGCGCCGCTCAATGCAAAATAAGGGCCTTCGGTCAGCCTTGCGGCAGTTTTACCTGCACCACCGCCACTGGCTGGTCCAACCAGTCGGCAAAGCTGTCGAGGAAGGCCTGGGTAAACCCGGCCTCGCCCCAGTTATTGAAGATGAACCCCAGGTTGGAAAAGGCACACGGCTGCAAATAGAGAAAGCCATTGATGTCGTCTTCGAAGCCGCACAGCGGGCACGTGAAGTTGTCACTCACCCCCGGCATCCACTCCTCCAGGCTCTCGAACAGCGGCTCGCCGACCTCGCGCCGGCACTCCGGGCAACCGGCTTCTTCGAGAAAACCGTCGGTGGGGGTGTAGATGCAACGCTTGAGCATTACCTCCAGGCCGTTGACCTGCTCGCCGAACGGCAACTTCTCGGGATGCAGGGCCACCTTGCGCGCCCCCTCCGCCAGGGCATGGCCCATGCGGTTGCCGGTGCGCCCACAGGTGCTCAACTGTTCCTCGACGATTTTTTCGCGCACCAACCAGCGCAGGATGGCACGGGCGCGGGCCTCATGGACGGGCACGGTGGACAGTTTGGGGACGATGATGCTCTGGGTATTCATGGGTGAGGCGGGCCTGCGGACTGCGGTAATGGCGCAATTCTAGCGCCTGCTCAGGCGCTCAGGTAGCGACCGATCAAGGCCAGGCCGCTGGCCAGGACCAACCAGGTGACCAGGCGGATGAAGGCCTCGCGAGACAGTTTCAAGGTCAGTCGCCTCCCCAACCAGGTGCCCGCGAACATCACCGGCAGCAGGCAGGCGGCGAGCAGCAACAGGCTGGTATCGGCATACACCCCGGCGAGCAGGAACAGCGACAGGCGCACCACCGTGCTGCAGCTGATCAGCGCGACCTGGGTCGCGCGCACCTGTTCCTTGGCCTCCAGGCGGGCACTGAGGTAGATCGCGTAGAGGAATCCACCACTGCCGAACAAGGCGCCGAACAACCCGCCCACCGTGCCCATGGGCACCGCCCAGGCGCCCGACAGGCTAGCCGGGCGTACCTTGACCGCCAGGCCATAGACCGCATAGGCGGTCACGAAGATGCCCATCAGCAACAGCAACACATCGGACTTGAGCCGCAGCAGGAACACCACGCCCAGGGCGCAACCCACGGCCATGAACGGCAGCAGGCGCAGCAACTCGCCGCGCACCACATCGCGCCGCGACGGCAGCAGGTTGCCGAAGGCTGCGACGAAATCCAGCAGCACCAGCAACGGAATGATCCGTGACAACGGCATGAAATGGATCAGCACGGGGCCAGCGACCAGCGCAGTGCCGAAACCGGCAATACCGAAGACGATATAGGCCACCCCCACTCCCAGCAGGATGGGCAGCCAGTCGAACGTGGAAAACGACAGTTGAGCGAGCATCGCGGCAGTCCCCTTGAAGACAACTGAAGGTTAGCCAGTGACGAGCCATGCCGACTAATATGCTTTTTTGCCACTAGACATCTCGAAAAGGCATGACATGACTTCGATCCGCCAGCTGCGCTACTTCGTCGAAATCGCCGAGGCCGGCAGTTTCAGCGCCGCCGCCGAGCGGCTGTATATTGCCCAGTCGGCCCTCAGCCGACAGATCAAGGAGCTTGAGCTTCACCTGGGTACCGTCCTGTTCGAACGCACTGCCCGCCAGCCACGGCTGACCGTCGCCGGGCTGGCCTTTCTCGAGCGCGCCCGCCATCTGCTTGCCGACCTGGACAAGGCCGAGCGCCTGGCCCGGGAAATCGGCCAGGGCCTGCGCGGCAGCCTGCGACTGAACCACTCCAGCACCGTGCCGCTGACCGGCCATTTGCTGCAGCGCCTCGGCGGCTACCTCGAGAATAATCCCGGCGTTTCCCTGGAGATCGCTCAGCAATCGTCGGAGGCGCAACTGGAGGACATCGCCGAAGGCCGCCTGGAGATCGGCCTGTTGCGCCTGCCGGTGCTGCGCCAGCATGAAGGCGTGGAGCTGCATGCGCTGTTCGACGAACCCCTGCTGCTGGCAGTGGCGGCGGGCCACCCACTGGCCACGGCAAGCAGTGTTCGACTGGACCAACTGCGCGAGGAACGTTTCATTTCCATCCCCAATCGCCAGCGTGGCGGCCTGAGCTACCTGTCGGCGTCGCTGTGCATGAATGCGGGGTTCTTTCCGCAGGCAGCACAGGTGGTATCGCGCAAGACCACGCAACTGCAACTGATCCAGGCCGGGTTCGGGGTGGCGTTGTTGCCGGCGAGCATGCGCGAGATTGCCCCGCCGGCGGTGCATTTCGTGCCGCTGGACGAGGCGTGCCAAAGTACCGTGGCGCTGGCTTGCCGGCGGGATGCCGGGGAACTGGTGGGCCAGTTCGTGGCGATCATGCAAGGCTGAAGGCCTCATCGCGGGTCAAGCCCGCGATAGAGGCCGGCACAGACAACCAGGCCTTCGCTCCTTTATGATGCCCGCCATGATCAGAGACCCTTTCGAACGACTCGGCCTGGACCGCGAGGTCCTCACCGTCAGCCAGCTCAACGGCCGCGCCCGCGTGCTGCTCGAGGACGTGTTCCGCAGCGTCTGGGTGGAAGGCGAGATTTCCAACCTCGCCCGCCCGGCCTCCGGCCATATGTATTTCACCCTCAAGGACAGCGGCGCACAGATCCGCTGCGCGCTGTTCCGGCAGAACGCCGCCCGGGTGCGCCAGGCCCTGCGTGACGGCCTGGCGGTACGGGTGCGCGGCAAGGTCTCGCTGTTCGAAGGGCGTGGCGACTACCAGCTTATCCTCGATACGGTCGAACCGGCCGGCGACGGTGCCCTGCGCCTGGCGTTCGAGGCGCTGAAGGAAAAGCTCGGCGCCGAGGGGCTGTTCAGCACCGAACGCAAGAAGCCGCTACCGGCGCACCCGCAACGCATCGGCATCATCACCTCGCCCACCGGCGCGGTGATTCGCGACATCATCAGTGTGTTTGGCCGCCGTGCGCCGCAGGTCGAGTTGAACCTGATCCCCACCGCGGTGCAGGGCCGCGAGGCGATCAGCCAGATCGTCCGCGCCCTGCAGATGGCCGATCGGCAAGGCTTCGACGCGCTGATCCTGGCCCGTGGCGGTGGCTCCCTGGAAGACCTCTGGTGCTTCAACGAAGAGGCCGTGGCCCGCGCCGTGGCCGCCTGCGTCACGCCCATCGTCAGCGCCGTGGGCCATGAGACCGACGTGTCGATCAGCGATTTCGTCGCCGATGTGCGCGCCCCCACGCCGTCCGCCGCCGCCGAGCTGCTCGCCCCCGACAGCAGCGGCCTGCAGCAGCGCCTCGACGGCCTTCAACGGCGCCTGCTGCTGCGCATGCAGAACCGCCTGGCCCACGACCGCCTGCGCCTCGACGGGCTGGCCCGACGCCTGCGCCACCCCGGCGAGCGCCTGCGCCAGCAGGCCCAGCGCCTGGACGACCTGGACATGCGCCTGCGCCGCGCCTTCATGCTCGACATGAACCAGCGCCAGCAACGCCTCGGCCGCCTCGACACGCGCCTGGCCGCGCAACATCCGGGGCGCAGCCTGAAACTGCTCAAGCAGCGCCTGGACAGCCTCGCCGAACGCCTGCCGCGGGCCATGCGCGACGTGCTCAAGGACCGCCGCCAGCGCTTCCAGGCACAGTTGCAGACCCTGCAGGTGGTCAGCCCGCTGGCCACCCTCGCCCGCGGCTACAGCATCCTCCTGGATGAGCGCGGCCAGGCCATCCGCAGCGCCGCGCAAACCCACAACGGCCAACGCCTGACCGCCCGCCTCAACGAAGGCGAGCTCAAGGTGCGGGTCGAGGACAACCACCAGACCCCGGTCACCCTCTCGCTACTGGACTGACACATGCCACGCCTGTTCGCGCCCCTGCTTGCCCTTGCCCTGCTGCTGCCGGTCACGGCCGCCCACGCCAGCTACATCACCCGCGCCCTCAACAAGCCCGTGCCCGGCGGCGTGGCGGTGGTCGACCTGGGCCCGGCCGCCAGCGCCCCGACCGCGCGCTTCGATGGCAAACCGGTATTGGTGGTCAGGGAGCAGGACAACTGGCTGGCCATCGTCGGTATTCCACTGACGCAAAAGCCCGGCAGTGCCGTGCTGACCCAGGGTGGGCGCAACATTCCTTTCAGTGTCGGCAGCAAGAAGTACCCCGAGCAGCACATCACCTTGAAGAACAAGCGCCAGGTCAACCCTGAACCGCAGGACCTCAAGCGCATCGACCGCGAACTGGCCGAGCAGATAAAGGCCTACCGCAGTTTCAGCCCTGCGCTTCCGAGCAACCTGATCCTCGACAAGCCGGTCAACGGCCCGCTGTCGAGCAAGTTCGGCGTGCGCCGCTTCTTCAATGGCGAGGAACGCAACCCCCATGCCGGCCTGGACTTCGCCGTGCCCGCCGGCACGCCGATCAAGACCCCGGCCAATGGCAAGGTGATCCTGGTGGGCGACTACTTCTTCAATGGCCGCACGGTGTTCGTCGACCATGGGCAAGGCTTCATCAGCATGTTCTGCCACATGTCGAAGATCGACGTGAAGCCGGGCCAGGCGCTGCGCCGTGGCGAGGTGGTGGGCCGCGTGGGCTCCACTGGCCGGGCCACCGGCCCGCACATGCACTGGAACGTCAGCCTCAACGATGCGCGGGTGGATCCGGCGATCTTCATCGGCGCGTTCCAGCCCTGAAATCGCAATCGCGGGGCGAGCCCGCCCCCACGTAGCCCACGCTTGCCCCGCGACTTGCGCAATGAAAAAACTTAACGCAATAAAATCTCATCAGGTCAAATTTAAAAGCCATAAAAACTCAGTAAATTCGTTTTTTTAAGCATTCCTCTCAATTTTCTCGCAATGCTTGCCATACCCAAACCCACTGGTTAGGGTTGAGCATATGAACATCTTCAGCACCCTCCTCCAACAACACCGCAGCCTCTGCCTGGTCAGCGCCCGACTACCAGGGTGAATCGCGTCGCCTCGCCTTTTCATCTCGTACACGTTCGGCAGGCCCGATCACGGCCGCACATAAAAGGATTGCTTCCATGACCATGCTCAAAGATCCATCGAAGAAGTACCGCGCTTTCCCGACCATCGACCTGCCTGACCGTACCTGGCCGTCGAAGACCATCACCCAGGCGCCGATCTGGTGCAGTTCCGACCTGCGTGATGGTAACCAGTCGCTGATCGAGCCGATGGATGCCGAGAAGAAGCTGCGTTTCTGGAAGACCTTGGTACAAGTAGGCGTAAAGGAAATCGAAGCCTCGTTCCCGTCCGCATCGCAGACCGACTTCGACTTCGTGCGCACCCTGATCGAAGACGGCCACATCCCGGACGACACCACTATCCAGGTGCTCACCCAGGCCCGTGAAGACCTGATCGCGCGTACCTTCGAATCCCTGCGCGGCGCCAAGAAGGCCATCGTTCACCTGTACAACGCCACCTGCCCGTCGTTCCGCCGCATCGTCTTCAACCAGGACAAGCAGGGCGTCAAGGACATCGCGGTCAACGCCGCCAAGCTGTTCGTCAAGTACGCGGCGCAGCAGCCTGAAACCCAGTGGACCTTCCAGTACTCGCCCGAAACCTTCAGCGCCACCGAACTGGAGTTCGCCAAAGAGGTGTGCGACGCGGTGATCGAGGTGTGGAACCCGACCCCTGAGCACAAGATCATCCTCAATCTGCCGGCGACCGTCGAAGTCGCCACGCCGAACGTCTACGCCGACCAGATCGAGTGGTTCTGCCGTAACGTCAACCGCCGCGACAGCGTGATCATCAGCCTGCATACCCACAACGACCGGGGCACCGGTATCGCCGCCACCGAGCTGGGCCTGATGGCTGGCGCCGACCGCGCCGAAGGCTGCCTGTTCGGCAACGGCGAGCGTACCGGCAACGTCGACCTGGTGACCCTGGCACTGAACCTCTACACCCAGGGCATCGACCCGCAGCTGGACTTCTCCGATATCGACGGCGTGCGCAAGGTCGTCGAGGAGTGCAACCAGCTGCCGGTGCACCCACGTCACCCGTACGTCGGCGACCTGGTGCACACCGCGTTCTCCGGCTCGCACCAGGACGCCATTCGCAAGGGCTTCGCCAAGCAGCAGGACGGCGAGCTGTGGGAAGTGCCATACCTGCCGATCGACCCGGCCGACATCGGCCGCAGCTACGAGGCGGTAATCCGCGTCAACAGCCAGTCGGGCAAGGGCGGCATCACCTACCTGCTCGAGCAGGAATATGGCATCAGCCTGCCGCGCCGCATGCAGATCGAGTTCAGCCAGGTGGTACAGGGCGAAACCGACCGTCTCGGCCTGGAAATGACCGCCGAGCAGATCTACAAACTGCTGCAGAAGGAATACCTCCAGGCCAACGCGCCATATGCCCTGGTCAGCCACCGCCTGCAGGAAGAGAACGGCAGCAGCCACGTGCAAGTGGAAGTCTCCGGTGAAGGCGAAACCACCCTGCACTGGCACGGCAAGGGCAACGGCGCCCTCGAAGCACTGGTGGCCGGCCTGCCGATCGCCGTGGAGATCATGGATTACAACGAACACGCCATCGGCGCCGGCACCAATGCCAAGGCCGCGGCCTATATCGAGCTGCGCGTGGCCGGCGGGCGTCCGGTGCACGGCGTGGGCATCGACGAGAACATCACCACCGCCAGCTTCAAGGCACTGTTCAGCGCACTGAACCGCTCGCTGAGCCAGCAGCAGGCCAAAGCGGCGTAAGCCAACGCTGATAACCAAAGCCCGCATCCTCGATGCGGGCTTTTTTGTTGGTTTTCCCGAGCCCATCGCGGGCTCGTGGGAGCGGGCTTGCCCCGCGATAGAGCCGGAACCGGCAGCACCCAAATCGCAGGCGAAAAAAAGGGGCGCCGACCAAGCGCCCCACAAGCCGTGTAGCACACAACGAAATCTGTCAGTCCAGCAACGCCATCGCCTCGGCGCTGCACGCCTCGATCCGCGCCCAGTCGCCGTTCTTGATCCAGCTGCTGTCGAGCATCCAAGTGCCGCCCACACACATCACATTGGGCAGGGCCATGTAGTTGCGCACGTTGGCCGGGTTGACCCCGCCAGTGGGGCAGAAGCGAATGTCGCCGAACGGGCCGCCGAACGCCTTGATGGCCGCCACGCCGCCACTGATCTCGGCGGGGAACAGCTTGAAGCGGCGATAGCCCAGGGCGTAGCCCATCATGATTTCCGACGGCGTGCTGATGCCTGGCAACAGCGGAATGTCGCTGTCCACACCCGCCTCGAGAATATCCTGGGTGATGCCCGGGGTGACGACGAACTGCGCCCCCGCCGCCTCGACCGCCGCGAACATGCCGCGGTCGAGCACGGTGCCAGCGCCGACGCACAGCTCCGGGCGCTGCTCGCGCAGCACCTGGATGGCCTTCAGGCCGTGTTGCGAGCGCAGGGTCACTTCCAGGGTGCGGATGCCGCCGGCGGCCAGGGCATCGGCCAGGGGCAGGATGTCTTCCTCACGGGCGATGGTGATTACCGGCAGGATGCGCGCCTTGTTGCAGATCGCGTCGATCCGCGCGGCTTTGTCGGCCATCGAGAGCAAAGGCTGTGGGCGTTCGAGGGTGGTCATGACAATGGATCCTTGGCTCATGGGCACCAGTAGATGTCCAGGGGGTCGTGAAGAAAGGCGCGAATCGGCATTTCGGTTGGGTCTTCGGCCGCCAGCGCGGTGCGCAGGGTGGCTAGCTTGGCCGCGCCCTGCACCGACAACAGGGTCAGGCCGGCAGTGGCCAGCAGTGCGCGGGTCATGCTCAGGCGCTGGTGTGGCACGCTGGGTGCCAGCATCGGCAGGCAGCGGCGCTCACCGACCTTGGCCAGGCCCTGGCGCAGGTTGGGGCTGGCCGGGAACAGCGAGGCCGTATGACCATCGTCGCCCATGCCCAGCACCAGCACATCGATCGGCGGCAGGTCGGCCAGCACCTGGTCGGCCTGCTCGGCAGCGGCTTCGAGGGTCGCTGCGGGCTGGTAGAGCCCGATAAAGCGAGCCTTGGCCGCCGGTCCCTTGAACAGGTGGCGAGCCAGCAGGCCGGCGTTGCTGTCGTCGTGCGCCACCGGCACCCAGCGCTCGTCGGCCAGGCTCACGGTGACCCGGGTCCAGTCCAGCGCCTCACCGGCCAGCTTCTCGAGAAACGGCACCGGGCTACGGCCGCCAGACAGCACCAGGCAGGCCTGCCCCTTGCTGGTGATCGCCTGGCGCAGGCGTTCAGCCACATCATGGGCCTGGGTCGCCGCCAGGGTTTTCGGATCGGCCAGCTGATGAACCTTCACGGTCGCCGGCAGTTGCAGTTCAGATATCGCCATACCAGGCCCTCCCATCACGTGTAATCAATGCAATCGAGCTCATCGGCCCCCAGGAACCGGCCGCATAGGGCTTGGGCGCGTCGCCGGTGTGCTTCCAGCCAGCGATCAGCTGGTCGCACCATTTCCAGGCGTATTCGATCTCGTCCTTGCGCACGAACAGGTTCTGGTTGCCGCGCATCACTTCCAGCAGCAACCGCTCGTAGGCGTCCGGGATCCGCGCGCTGCGCCAGGTGTCGGAGAAATTCAGCTGCAGCGGGCCGCTGCGCAGTTGCATGCCCTTGTCCAGGCCCTGTTCCTTGGTCATCACCCGCAGCGAAATACCCTCGTCCGGCTGCAGGCGAATGATCAGCTTGTTGCCGATTTGCAAACGCTGTTCCGGGGCGAAGATGTAGTGCGGGGTTTCCTTGAAGTGGATGACGATCTGCGACAGCTTCTGCGGCATGCGCTTGCCGGTGCGCAGGTAGAACGGCACGCCCGACCAGCGCCAGTTGCGGATATCGGCGCGCAGGGCGACGAAGGTCTCGGTGTCGCTCTGGGCGTTGGCGTTGTCCTCTTCGAGGTAACCCGGCACCGGCTTGCCGTCACTGAAACCGGCGATGTACTGGCCACGCACCACATGGGTGCTCAGCCCTTCTCCGGTGATCGGTGCCAGGGCCTTGAGCACCTTGACCTTCTCGTCGCGGATGCTGTCGGCCGAGAGATCGCTGGGCGGGTCCATGGCGATCAGGCAGAGCAGCTGCAACAGGTGGTTCTGGATCATGTCGCGCAGCTGGCCGGCCTTGTCGAAGTAGCCCCAGCGGCCCTCGATGCCGACTTTCTCGGCGACGGTGATCTCCACATGGGAGATGGAATTCTGGTTCCACTGGGTTTCGAACAGGCTGTTGGCGAAGCGCAGGGCGATCAGGTTCTGCACCGTCTCCTTGCCCAGGTAGTGGTCGATACGGTAGACCCGGCTCTCGGGGAAGAACCGCGCCACGGCGTCGTTGACCCGGCGCGACGACTCCAGGTCGTGGCCGATGGGCTTTTCCAGCACCACCCGGGTACGCGATGCCAGGCCGGCCTTGTCGAGGTTCTCGCAGATCGCGCCGTAGACCGCCGCCGCCGTGGCGAAGTAGGCGATAAGCGGCTGCTCGCTCGGTGCCTGTTCGGCCAAGGCCTGGTAGCCCTCGGGCTCGACGAAGTCCAGGTGCAGGTAATTCAGGCGCGCGAGGAAGCGCCCCAGGGAAGCGGCATCGATCTCGGCCTCCGGCACGTGGCGGCGCAGATGAGCTTCGATGTTGTTCATGTGCTCCTGCACACTGCCCGGCTCGCGGGCCAGGGCCAGCAGGCGGGTGTCGGGGTGCAGGAGATCGGCGCGGTCGAGCTGGTAGAGCGCGGGGAACAGCTTGCGCAATGCCAGGTCGCCTAGGGCGCCAAAGAGGGCGAAGGTGCAGGGTTCGACACTGATCGCGGCCATGATGTTGGTTCTTTTATAAATGTTGGACTAGGAATACCGGTTTCAACCCTGCTTTTCAAGGGTTAATGTAGTAAAAACCACAACATCCAATACAGCCATTACAGACAAGTGGTGTGACAATCTTACCGACAGTAGGATACACACCAGCGCAAAAAAGCCTGCTTCCCGACCCAAGGACACACCATGGACCGCGTGCGAAACCTCCTGGAACAGATCCAGGGCCGCCTCGACGAGTTGAACAAGGCCGAACGCAAGGTCGCCGAAGTCATCCTGCTCAACCCGCAACAAGCCACCCGCTTCAGCATCGCCGCCCTGGCCCAGGCAGCCAGTGTCAGCGAACCGACGGTCAACCGCTTCTGCCGCTCGTTCGGCGTCAGCGGCTACCCCGAACTCAAGCTGCAACTGGCGCAGAGCCTGGCCAGCGGCGCCGCCTATGTCAGCCGTGCAGTGGAGGCCGACGACGATCCGGCCGCCTACACCCAGAAGATCTTCGGCAGTGCCATTGCCTCGCTCGACAGCGCCTGCCAGGCGCTCGACCCGCAGCAGGTCAGCCGCGCCGTGGACATGATGATCCAGGCCCGGCAGATCCACTTCTTCGGCCTCGGCGCCTCGGCCCCGGTGGCCCTCGATGCGCAGCACAAGTTCTTCCGTTTCAACCTCGCCGTGTCGGCCCACGCCGATGTGCTGATGCAGCGCATGCTGGCTTCGGTGGCCCATACCGGCGACCTGTTCGTGATCATTTCCTACACCGGGCGCACCCGCGAGCTGGTCGAGGTGGCGCGCCTGGCGCGGGAAAACGGCGCCTCGGTGCTCGGCCTCACCGCCGCCGGCTCGCCCCTGGCCCAGGCTTGCAGCCTCAGCCTGCATATCCCGCTGCCGGAGGACACCGACATCTACATGCCGATGACCTCGCGGATCATCCAGCTCACTGTGCTCGATGTGCTTGCCACCGGCATGACCTTGCGCCGCGGCGTGGACTTCCAGCCACACCTGCGCAAGATCAAGGAAAGCCTCAATGCCAGCCGCTACCCGATCGAGGACGACGACCTCAACTGAGCCGGTGCGCCTGCAAACGCAGGTGCGCCCGCTCGCCCGGCGCCAGGCTCAGGCCCTCGTCACTGCCGCTGGCCGCCTCCACGCAGACGAAGCCTTGGCACTCCCGCCCGCTCACGCCCATCAAGGGCCGATTGCCAGGGTGCCAGACCACGGTGTCGTCACTGTCGCCGGTATCGATGCACAGTTCGCGCTGCCAAGCCGGGTCCTGCAGCTGCACCCGCGGCGTGCCGGGATAGACCCGCTGGCAACCGCCCTTGAGGGTCAGCGCGCCATCTTCGCGGCAGGCCTGGCGATTGAGGCGGTCGTAGCCGTCGATGTCCTCCAGCCCGGATAGCGCTATCTTCGACACGTCGCTGATCCGCCAGTACGCCAGCAGCGCATGGCTCAGCTGGCACGGTTCGCTGTCCTGGTGCTCGGTGCTCAGGCTCAGCTCCATGCTCGCCCCAAGCCGGGCATGCAGGTCGACCTGCCAGTCGCACAGGTCAAGGCGCCATTTCAGGGTCACCCCTTCCTCGTCCTCGCGGCTGTCCACCAGCTTCCAGTCCAGCAGGCGCGCCCAACCATGGGCCGGCCACAGGTCCTCGCTGGGATGGCGGCCATACCAGGGCCAGCACACCGGCACGCCACCACGGATGGCCCCTACCTGCGGCCACTGCTCGGCGCACCACAACCAGGGTTTCTCACCGGCGGGTTGAAAGTGCAGGAGCTGCCCGCCCTGGCGGCTGAACACCGCCTGGCAGCGAGGGTGGTCGATGATCAGCACATCGCGCTGCTGGTAACGCTCCCACTCGAAGGTCGGCCTCGGCCGTTGCGAGGTGAAGAAGCGATGTAGCGGATGTTCAGGCATGGTTTCCAAGCTCTTTTGTTGTTCGAGATAGCGCTGTCTCAGCCTATGCCCGTTAACCACTGCAGACCAGTGGTTAGCGGGAGGCCGAAATGGATGGCGTAAATTTACAACAATTTTTCTCAGAATGACGACTGAATCTTCAATCCCGCGACCAGCGCGTTGTCCACTTCATCCACACCGCCCGGGCTCTTGATGTACTGCAGGTTCGGGCGCACGGTCAGCCAGTTGGTGACGTGGAAGCCATAGTAGAGCTCGGCGTTGTACTCGGTGCGCTGCAGCGGTGCAAAGCCTGGGTTGTCGTAGTCATTGATGCCGGACTGGGCATTGAGCAGCTCCGCGCGCTTTTTCACATCGTCGTTGACGTGGATACGGGCGATGCCAAAGCCGATATCGTCCTTGGGCCGGGCGTCAAAGGCGCCTTTATAGACCATGCCGACCTGCTGGTAGTTGTCGACCACGTTGGTGGCCTTGTCATGCACGGTGAAGTTGGCGAACAGGCTCAGGCCGCGGTTGACGTCGCCAGCATGGGCGGTGACCTGCTGCTGCGCCACCACCCACCAGCCGTGCTTGCTGGAGTGCGACTTGAACGCCGCGCCGGTCAGCGCCTGCGGGTTGCCGTTGATGTCGTCGTACACGTCGTCGGCCTTGGCAGTGCTGTAGTAGTAGCCCAGGCGGTACTCGCCCGGCAGGCCGTTGACCTTCGGCGACCACACCGCCTCCACCGGCAGGATCGCGCCCTTGGTGCCACTGCCGCTGAGCTTGAAGCCGTTGCCAGTCTCCAGGTTCGACGGGTTCTGCTCGTAGGCACCGACCTGGACGAAGAATTCCGGGGTGATGTTGTACTTGACCCGCAGCGCCCACTGGCTGACCGGCCAGTTGTACCAGATGCCGCCGACCCAGTTGCCCACCTGCGAGCCGCAGAAAGCCAGGTTCTGGAAGTCGCAGGGGAAGCTGTTGAAGTCCTCGCCCTCGCCGAAGCGGCCGAATTTCACGTCCAGCGCGCCGTCGAAGTACTTCTGCTTGACCCACATCTGCGTCAGGCGCCAGGTCTGGCCGCGCCCCCAGACCTCCTGCACCGAGCTGAACTGCCCGGCACGCGGGTCGCTGATGCGGTCGTTGGACAGGTTGCGGCCGCTGCGCTCGGTGATCGCCAGCTTGAACTCGGTGTCCTTCCAGCCGAAGATCTTCTCCAGGTCCAGGTGCGCGCCCAAGGCGAACTGGTCGCTGTAGCGCGCGGTCTTGTCGTCGTTGTAGCCACCGTGCAGGTTGCCGGCCACTTCGCCAACGTAGTCGAGGGTGAAGTCGTAGCCCTTCTCCAGCAGCTCGGTGCGGGTGCCGCCCCAGTCGCCGGTCATCCATTTCGATTCCGACGAGAAAGCCTCGGCGGCCTGGGCCCCGCTGCTGCCGACCACCGCCAGCAAGGCGAGCGATCCCAAGGTCTTGATGCGATTGCGATGTTCCATCCCTTTGCGTCCTCTTTTCTTGTTATGCATTGTTCTAGACGATTCAACGGCCTTTGAAGCGAGTCACGTTGTCCTTGATGGCAGTGCCACTGGCGGCGAGGTCGAGGCGCTCGCCGCTGCCGGCGTCGAACAGCAACACCCGCGCCGGGTCGAACTGCAGGTTGAGGCTGTCGCCCACCCGGCACGCCACATCCGGCGCCAGGCGGCAGCAGACCTTGGTCTGGTTGAGGGTGACGAACACCAGCAGATCCGGGCCAGTGGGCTCGGTGACCTGTACTTCGGCGCGGATCGCGGGCATGCCGTTGCCCTCCGCGGCGCCCAGCGAGATTTGTTCAGGGCGCACGCCGAGAATGATCTCGCGCCCCTCCAGCTCGTCCGCCGCCACGCCCAGCGGCAGCTCGCAGCGCGCCTGGCCGCTGTCGAGCAGTGCCAGCACCCGGCCGTCCTGCTTCATCAGGCGCACAGGGATGAAGTTCATCGGCGGCGAGCCGATGAAGCTGGCGACGAACAGGTTGGCCGGGTCGTTGTAGATCTGCTGCGGGGTGCCGAACTGCTGGATGATGCCGTCCTTCATCACCGCCACCTTGTCGCCCAGGGTCATGGCCTCGATCTGGTCATGGGTGACATACACCGTGGTGGTCTTCAGGCGCTGGTGCATCAGCTTGATCTCGGTGCGCATCTCTACCCGCAGCTTGGCGTCGAGATTCGACAGCGGTTCGTCGAACAGGTAGATCTTCGGCCGCCGCGCCAGCGCCCGGCCCATGGCCACGCGCTGCTGCTGGCCGCCGGACAACTGCCCGGGCTTGCGCCCCAGCAGGTGCTCGATCTGCAGCAGCTTGGCGACCCGCGCCACCTCCTCGTCGATGGCGGCCTGGGACATCTTGCGGATCTTCAGGCCAAAGGCGATGTTGTCGCGCACGTTCATGGTCGGGTACAGCGCGTAGGACTGGAACACCATGGCGATGTCGCGATCCTTGGGGCTCATGCCGCTGACATCCTCGTCGTCGATGAGGATCGCCCCGCCGCTGATGCTTTCCAGGCCGGCGATGCAGTTCATCAGCGTCGACTTGCCGCAGCCCGAGGGCCCGACCAGGATCAGGAACTCGCCGTCCTTGATTGCCAGCTGGATATCCTTGAGCGTGTCCGGCAGGCCAGCGCCATAGGTTTTGTGCACATTGCGAAGTTCGAGTGTTGCCATGACTTACCCCTTGACCGCGCCGGCGGTCAGCCCGCGCACGAAATACTTGCCCGCAATCACGTAGACCAGCAGCGTCGGCAGCCCGGCGATCATCGCCGCGGCCATGTCGACGTTGTATTCCTTGGCCCCGGTGCTGGTATTGACCAGGTTGTTCAGGGCCACGGTGATCGGTTGCGAGTCGCCGCTGGAGAACACCACGCCGAACAGGAAGTCGTTCCATATCTGGGTAAACTGCCAGATCAGGCAGACCATGATGATCGGCGTCGACATCGGCAGGATGATCCGCCCGAAGATGGTGAAGAACCCGGCGCCGTCCAGGCGTGCGGCCTTGACCAGCGCCTCGGGGATGCTCACGTAGTAGTTGCGGAAGAACAATGTGGTGAAGGCCAGGCCGTACACCACATGCACCAACACCAGGCCGCTGGTGGTGCTGGCCAAGCCCAGCTTGCCGAGGGTGAACGAGGCCGGCAGCAGCACGGTCTGGAACGGCAGGAAGCAGCCGAACAGCAGCAGGCCGAAGAACAGCTGCGAACCACGGAAGCGCCACATCGACAGCACATAGCCGTTGAGCGCGCCGATCGCCGTGGAGATCAGCACCGCCGGCACGGTGATCAGGATCGAGTTGAGGAAGTAGCCATTGACCGTGGCCCAGGCCTTGGCCCAGCCGATGCCGGTGAACGCCGCCGGCCAGCTGAGCAGGTTGCCGCTGCCGATGTCCTCGGGGGTCTTGAAGCTGGTCAGCAGCATGACCACCAGCGGCACCAGGTACAGCAGCACCGCCAGCAGCAGCACCGCATGGATGGCGATGCGGCTGAGGTTCAGCGCGGGTTTGTCGACAGGACTAGTCATGGCGTTTGCCCCGTAGTTCGGAGTACAGGTAGGGGACGATGATCGCCAGGATCGCGCCCAGCATGAGGATGGCGCTGGCCGAGCCCATGCCCATCTGCCCACGGCTGAAGGTGAACGAGTACATGAACATCGCTGGCAGGTCCGAGGAGTAGCCCGGCCCGCCCGCGGTCATCGCCGCCACCAGGTCGAAGCTCTTGATCGCGATGTGCGCGAGGATCATCAGCGAGCTGAAGAACACCGGGCGCAGGCTGGGCAGGATCACGGTCCAGTAGATGCGCGGCAGGCTGGCGCCATCGAGCTGCGCGGCGCGGATGATCGACTGGTCGACGCCGCGCAGGCCAGCGAGGAACATCGCCATGATGAAGCCCGAGGCTTGCCACACGGCAGCGATCACCAGGCAATAGACCACCCGGTCGGGGTCGATCAGCCAGTCCAGGCGAAAGCCTTCCCAGCCCCAGTCACGCAGCAGCTTGTCCAGGCCCATGCCGGGGTTGAGCAGCCACTTCCAGGCGGTACCGGTGACGATCATCGACAGCGCCATGGGGTACAGGTAGATGGTGCGGATGAAGCCTTCGCGGCGAATGCGCTGGTCGAGCAGCACGGCAAGGAACACGCCGATGGCCAGGGTGATGCCGATGAACAACCCGCCGAACAGCAGCAGGTTCTTGCTCGCCACCCACCAGCGGTCGTTGTCGAACAGCCGGGCGTACTGCGCCAGGCCTGCCCACTTGTAGGTGGGCAGGAAGGTCGAGGTGGTGAACGAGAGGACGAAGGTCCACAGGATGTAGCCGTAGAAGCCCACCAGGACGATGAACATGCTTGGCGCCAGCACCAGTTTCGGCAGCCAACGCTGCAGCGCGTCCAAGGGTGAGGCCCGCAGGCGGGCGGTTGCTGTAGTCATGATCTGGGTTCCCGATGCGAGATTGCCTGCGCGGGCCTCATCGCTGGCAAGCCAGCTCCCACAGGTACAGGTGTGCTCCGCTGTACCTGTGGGAGCCGCGGTTCGCCGCCGCGGCTTGCCGGCGATAGGGCCGTCAGATCCTTACTTGGCGGCGTTGACGGCTGCGGCCAGCTTCTTCGCCGCGTCGGCCGGATCGGCCTTGGGATCGTTGATGTAGTTGGTCACCACATCGAAGAATGCCCCTTGTACCGCCAGGGTGGTGGCCATGTTGTGCGCCATGCTCGGTTGCAGGCCGCCGGACTTGGCGTCGGCCAGGAAGTCCTTGGCCGCCGTCTGGGCACAGCTGTCGAAGCCGTACTTGCCCATGTCGGCGAGCATGTCGTTACGCACCGGGATCGAGCCCTTGTTGATGCTGAAGACCTTCTGGAAGTCCTCGCCCAGGACCTTGCGGGCGATGTCCTGCTGGCCTGCAGCGGTACCCTTGTCCTTCTGCTTGAATACCACCAGCGAGTCGATGTTGTAGAGGAAGGCCTTGTCGGTGCCCGGGAAGGCCACGCACTGGTAGTCCTTGCCGGCGGTCTTCTTCGCCAGGGTCCATTCGCTCTTGGCCCAGTCGCCCATGATCTGCATGCCGGCCTTGCCGTTGATGACCTTGGCCGCTTCAAGGTTCCAGTCCTGGCCCTTGCCGTCCGGGTCCATGTAGGTGGCGACCTTCTTGAGCTCGGTGAGCGCCTTGACCATCTCGGGGCCGGTCAGGGCCTTTTCATCCAGCTCGACCAGGGCCTTCTTGTAGCCCTCGACGCCCATCACCGAGAGCACCACGCTCTCGAATACGGTGCTGTCCTGCCAGGGTTGGCCACCATGAGCCAGCGGGATGAAGCCGGCGGCCTTGAGTTTGTCACCGGCGGCGTAGAACTCCTCAAGGGTGGTCGGGGCCTTGTCGATACCGGCCTTCTTGAACACTTCCGGATTGATCCACAGCCAGTTGATGCGGTGGATGTTCACCGGCACGGCCACGTAGTCGCCGTCGTACTTGACGGTGTCGGCGACTTTCTTGTCGAGCAGGCCGTCCCACTTCTCGTCCTTGGCCACGTCCTTGAGCACGTCGGGATCAAGCAACCCGGTGGCGGCCCAATCCTGAATATCCGGGCCCTTGATCTGCGCGACCCCGGGCGGGTTGCCAGCCACGGCGCGGCTCTTGAGCACGGTCATGGCGGTGGCGCCACCGCCGCCAGCCACGGCGCCGTCCTTCCAGGTGAAGCCGTCCTTCTCGACCTGCGCCTTGAGCACGTCGACTGCGGCCTTCTCGCCGCCGGAGGTCCACCAATGGACGACTTCCACGCTGCCTTTGGAGTCGGCGGCCTGGGCACTGAGGGAGAACAGGGAGGCGAAGGAGATCGCGGCGGCGAGACGAAGCGTCGGATGCATGGGATTACCTTTCTTGTTGTTATGCGAGGCAAGACTGTCGCTTGCATGGCATGGAGTGTAGGGAGGTCGCGCCCGGCGCCAGGTAACGAACGGATGCGCGAATGTCATCGTCTGGTTACAAAGCCAGCGCCGTGGCCAGGCTCGGCGCCAGCGGCAGGCGTGGCAGCAGCAAGGCCTGGTAGGCGTGGTAGAGGTCGGGCTTGCCGCCCCAGATGCGCGCACTGGGCAGCAGCGCCGGGTCGAGTTCGTGGTGCCAGCTGCCGTGGGCGCAGTCGATGAAGTGACTGGCGATGAAGTCCCAGAAGCAGCGGTACCAGTGTTCGTACTGGGCTTCACCGGTACGTCGCAACAGCGCCGCGGCAGTGGCACAGGCCTCGGCATGCACCCAGTGCAGGCGCTCGCGCACCACCGGGCGGTTGTGCCAGTCCAGGGTGTAGACCAGCCCCGGCGCGCCATCTGCCTGCCAGGCGTGGCGACAGGCGCTGTCGAACAGGCCCCGGGCGGCGGGCAGCAAGGACTCGGGCGCAGGCAGTTGCGCCCTTTGCAGGGCCGCCTCCAGGTGCAGTACCAGGCGTGCCCATTCGAAGGCGTGGCCGGGCGTGGTCCCGTAAGGACGGAAGCCATCGGCGGGGTTTTCGCGGTTGTAGTCGGGGAGCGCCTGCCACTGCGCATCGAAATGTTCCGTGACGCGCATGCCGTCGGCAGCGGCGCGGGTCAGGATCAAGCGCTCGACGATCCGTTGGGCGCGCAGCAACCACTGCGTGTCGCCGGTCACGTCGGCCAGGGCGAGGAAGGCTTCGACGCCGTGCATGTTGCTGTTGGCGCCCCGGTAGGCCTCCGCGTGCAGCCAGTCGCGGGAGAACGACTCGCGCAGGGCGCCCTCCTCTTCGCACCAGAAGCGCTGCTCGATGACCTGGGTCACCGCCTCCAGCAACGCCGACGCCTGGCTGATGCCCGCCACCACCGCCGAGCTGGCGGCGAGGGCGACGAAGGCGTGCAGGTAGGCGGCCTTGCCGGTGTCGCCATGACCTTCAGGCTGCGCGTACCAACCGTCATGCTCCTTGTCGCGCAACGGGCCTTGCAGGGCCTCGACACCATGCCCGACCAGTTCGCGGCAACCCGGAACGCCCTGGATATGCGCCAGGGCAAAGCTGTGGGTCATGCGCGCGGTGTTCATGGTCTCGGCCAGGGCGCAACGGGGCAGGCGGCCTTCGTCATCGAGGTTGCCGAACCCCTGGGGCAGGCGCGAAGTCCTAGCGAAGGCGAGCAGGCGCAGGGCCTCGGCGTCGAGCCAGGCATGGTGTGTCGGTGAGTCGAGCCAGCTGATGGCCATGGGTGCACCTTCCTTGTTGTTGTCAGCCGATTCTAGCCAGCGGTCCTGGCTGGCATGTCACGAACCCCGGCTCGATTGTCACCACATCGTTACATCGAAGCGCTTATCGCGTAGCAAGGGCTCATTCGGCTGTACGCGGCAGGTACAAGGTCACCCGCAACCCACCCTCGCGCAGGTTCAACAGGCTCACCTCGCCGCCATGGCTATGGGCGATGTTGCGCGCGATGCCCAGCCCCAGCCCATATCCCTGCTGCTGCCCGGCCAGGCGGAAGTGCGGCTCGAACACTTGCTCCAGGCGCTGTTCGGGCACCCCCGGCCCCTGGTCGTCCACCTGCAGCACGAAGCTCTCGGCGGTATCGATGATGCGCAGTTGCGCGCGCTCGCCGTACTTGATGGCGTTGTCGATCAGGTTGCCGATGCAGCGGCGCAAGGCCAGCGATTTGCCGGGGTACGGTGCCAATGCCTGCCCCTCCACGGTGATGCGCCCATCGCCGAGATAAGGCTCGGCCAGCATCTCCAGCACCTGGTTGAGATCGATCGGCTCGATGTTCTCGTGGATATCGGTGTCCTTCACGCATTGCAGCGCGCCCTTGACCAGCAGCTCCAGCTCATCGAGGTCGCGGCTGAACTTGGCCTGCAGCTTCTCGTCCTCAAGCAGCTCCACCCGCAGGCGCAGGCGCGTGATCGGTGTGCGCAGGTCGTGGGAAATGGCGCTGAACAGCTGGGAACGCTCGGTCAGGTAGCGGCTGATCCGCTCGCGCATGTTGTTGAACGCCCGCCCCACCTCGACCACCTCGCTACCGCCGCCCTCGGCCACTGGGGCCACGTCGGCGCCCAGCGACATTTCCCGCGCAGCCCGTGCCAGGCGTTTGAGCGGCCGGCTCTGCCAGTGCACCAGCAGGCCGATGAACAGCAACAACAGCACGGTAGTCAGGGCAATGAAACCGATCTGCTGACGCGGCAGGCGTTCGGCCTCGAGGCTGGTGTAGGGCTCAGGCAACAGCGAGGCGATGTACAGCCACTCGCCCTCGCCGAGGCGGAGCTGGGTCACCAGTACCGGCGGGTTGAGCGGCTCGAGGGTGAGCGAATAGTGCGCCCAGGAGCGGGGCAGCTCATCGAGTTTCAGGCCGCTGTTGAAGATGCGCAGATCGTCGGGGCTGACGAACTCAACGGAGATCTCCATCTGCTGGCCAAGGCGCTCGTGCAGCACCTCTTGAAAAACGTCGATCACCGCCTGCTTGCGCGGGGTGATCGGCAACACCGGCATTTCCAGCGGCTTGACGTTGAGCGAGACGAAGAAGCGCGTGCCACCCATGCTGCGCAACTGGTCCAGCACCATGGGCCGGTAGGCCACCGGCAGCGAACGGAAGTAGCTGACACTGGCACTCATCGAATGCGCGAGGCTGCTGGCGCTGGCGCGCAAGCCCTGCAGCTGGCTGGCGCGCAATTGCGCGACCCAGATCACGCTGGACAGGCCCTGGGCCAGCAACACTACCAGCAAGGTAAGCAGCAGCATGCGCCCCAGCAGCGAGCGCGGCAGCAGGCGCCAGCGACGCTCGTCAGGCCGGGCAGACATTGGCCGCCAGCAGGTAGCCGCTGCCGCGCACGGTACGGATCAGCCGGGGTGGTTTTTCCGTGTCGCGCAGGCGCTGGCGCAGGCGGCTGACCGCCATGTCGACGATACGGTCCAGCGGCATCGGCTCGCGACCACGGGTGGCGTTGCCAATGGTGTCGCGGTCGAGGATCTGCTGCGGGTGATCGAGAAACAGCTTGAGCAGGGCGAAGTCGGCGCCGGAGAGGATCACCTCTTCGCCGTCGCGGTGGAACAGACGGTGGCTGATCGTGTCGAGGCGCCAGTCATCGAAGGCCAGCACCGCACTGGCCGGCGCCGCCTGGCCGAAATCGGCACGACGCAACAAGGCCTTGATCCGCGCCTGCAACTCACGCGGGCTGAAGGGTTTGCCGAGGTAGTCATCGGCGCCCAGCTCCAGGCCGATGACCCGGTCGGCTTCATCGGAACTGGCGGTAAGCATGATGATCGGCACCCGCGCCTGGCGCGGGTGCTGGCGAACCCAGCGACACAGGCTGAAGCCGTCTTCGTCGGGCAGCATCACGTCGAGGATCACCAGGTCGTAGGAGTTGGCGTCCAGGGCGCGGCGAAAGCCCTGGCCGTCAGGTTCGGCGTGCACCTGCAGGCCGCAGCGGGCGAGGTAGGTCTGCAGCAGTTCGCGGATGTCCTGGTCGTCGTCGACCATCAGGATCGATTTGCCGGCAGTGGTCACAATGGTCAGTCCTCTTGTTATGCGCAGATCTTTGTGTCTGCTGTTTGGGGCTGTTGCGCAGCCCCAACGATCACCGATCCAGCGCTTGCTGCAGCGCCACCCCCGCCCCCAGCAACCCGGAAAACTCCGCCGTCACCAGCCACACCGGCACCCCGGCGAAATACCCGCTCATGCAGCCCTTGTCGGCGAAGCTCGCGGCAAAGCCGCTGCGCAGGAACAATTCGGCGAAACGGGGAATCACGCCACCGACAATGTAGACGCCACCCCGCGCCCCGAGGGTGAGCACATTGTTGCCCGCCACCCGGCCGAGGAACCGGCAGAACTGCTCGACCACCGCCAGCGCCCGTGGCTCGTTGGCCAGCGCCGCGTCGGTGATCTGCGCCGGGGTCTTGTGCGTCGGCGCAGCACCATCGAGCGCACAAATGGCCTGGTACAGGCGCACCAGCCCACCGCCACTGAGCACGGTCTCGGCGCTGACATGGCCGATCTGCCGATGGATTTCCTGGTGGATCGCCGCCTCACGGGCATTGCCCACCGGCAGGTCGACATGCCCGCCCTCCCCCGGCAGGGCCAGCCAATGCTCACCGTGGCGCAGCAGGCTGCCCACGCCCAGGCCGGTGCCGGGGCCGATCACCAGCGCCGGGCGCGATGGATCGGCGAGACCTGCGCAGACTTCACGAAATTCGCCTGCGCGCAGGCGGGTCATGCCCAGCGCCATCGCGGAAAAGTCGTTGATCAACAACAGGCGATCGACCTGCAGCGTCTGGCAGAACGCACTGCGGCTCAGGCGCCAGTGGTTGTTGGTAAAGCGGAACTCGTCGCCGTCCACGGGGCCTGCCACCGCCAGGCACACCGCCGCCAGGCCGCCACGGGCGATACCCTGGTCGGCCAGGTAGGCCTCGATGGCCTGTTCGGGGCTGGTGTAGTCGGAGGTGGCCAGCACCTGGACCGCCTGCAGTTCATTGTCGCGCCACACGGCGAAACGCGCGTTGGTGCCACCGATGTCGCCGACCAGCAAGGCCTTCATTCGAGGTTCTCCAGAGCCGAGGTGAAGGCGCTCGCGCCTTGCTCGGCGGAACTGAACGCCACACGCATGAAGCCGAACAGCTCACGCCCGCAGCCCAGGTCGTTACCCTTGGGTGGCGCTGGCAGTTCACGGCCGGCCAGTTCCTCGGCCGAGACCATGATCCGCAGCGTGCCTTCGGCACCATCGACGCGCACGATATCACCATCGCGCACCCGCGCCAGCGGGCCACCATCAAAAGCCTCCGGGCAGACGTGGATGGCCGCCGGGATCTTGCCCGAAGCACCGGACATGCGCCCGTCGGTAACCAGCGCCACCTTGAAGCCGCGATCCTGCAGCACGCCGAGGAAAGGCGTCAGCTTGTGCAGCTCGGGCATGCCGTTGCAGCGCGGCCCCTGGAAACGCACCACGGCGACGAAGTCCCGCTCCAGCTCGCCTGCCTTGAACGCATCGGCCAGCGACTGCTGGTCATGGAACACCCGGGCAGGCGCCTCGACCACCCGGTGCTCGGGCGCCACGGCGGAAACCTTCATCACGCCACGGCCAAGGTTGCCTTCCATCACCCGCAACCCGCCCTCGGCGGAGAACGGCCGCGCCACCGGGCGCAGGATGCTTTCGTCGAGGCTGTGCCGCGGCCCCTCGCGCCAGACCAGGCGGCCATCCTCGAGGAACGGCTCCTGGGTGTAGCGGCGCAGGCCGTGCCCGGCCACGGTGTTGACGTCCTCGTGCAGCAGGCCCGCGTCGAGCAGCTCGCGAATGAGGAAGGCCATGCCGCCGGAGGCCTGGAAGTGGTTGATGTCGGCCTTGCCGTTGGGATAGACGTGGGACAGCGTCGGCACCACATCGGACAGGTCGGCCATGTCCTGCCAGGTCAGCTGGATGCCGGCGGCCTGGGCGATGGCCGGGATATGCAGGGTGTGGTTGGTCGAGCCGCCGGTGGCGTGCAGGGCGACGATCGAGTTGACCAGGGCCTTTTCGTCGACGATCTCGCCAATGGGCATGAAGCTGCCACTGGCCTTGGTCATGCGCGTGACCTGGCGCGCGGCCTCGGCGGTAAGGGCATCGCGCAGCGGCGTGTAGGGGTTGACGAACGAGGCGCCCGGAAGGTGCAGGCCCATGACCTCCATCACCAGTTGGTTGGTGTTGGCGGTGCCGTAGAAAGTGCAGGTACCGGGGCCGTGGTAGCTCTTCATTTCCGATTCGAGCAGTTGCTCGCGGGTGGCCTTGCCCTCGGCGTAGCGCTGGCGCACATCGGCCTTTTCCTTGTTGGAAATGCCCGAGACCATCGGCCCGCCCGGCACGAAGATCGTCGGCAGGTGGCCGAAACGCAAGGCGCCCATCATCAGCCCGGGGACGATCTTGTCGCAGATGCCCAGCATCAGCGCGCCATCGAACATGTTGTGCGAGAGGGCGATGGCGGTGGACATGGCGATCACCTCGCGGCTGGCGATGGCCAGCTCCATGCCCGGCTCGCCCTGGGTGACGCCGTCGCACATGGCCGGCACGCCGCCGGCGAACTGGCCGACCGAACCGACTTCACGCAGCGCCTGTTTGATCTGTTCGGGGAAGTGCTGGTACGGCTGGTGCGCCGAGAGCATGTCGTTGTAGGCCGAGACGATGGCCACGTTGGCCGCGTTCATCAGGCGCAGGGTCTGCTTGTCGTCCCCGCCGCAGCCGGCCACGCCATGGGCGAAGTTGGCGCACTGCAACTGGGCGCGCATGGGTCCGTCACTGGCCGCCCCACGGATCAGCTCAAGGTAGCGTTCACGGGTACGGCGGCTGCGGGCGATCAGCCGTTCGGTGACCTCAAGGATGCGCGGATGCATGTACTGGACTCCAGGCTAACTGTGGGGCGGCTTTACTGGGGCATTTTCCCTACAAACGATTGCGACCTAGTCTCTAGGAAAAGGCGCCAGCACCGCTCGACAAGGGGACAACCCAACCACTCGTTGTATGTTTAAACAAAATACTGCCAGCAAAAAGGCTTGTTTTCTATCTCTCGGTGAATAATCTTGTAATTCCAACAACAAAACCGTTTCAGTGAAGCTGTCCTTTGTGCCACAGGCTTCACCCGACTGCCAGAGGTAATACCATGACCCTACGCATCGCCATCAACGGATTCGGCCGCATCGGACGCAACGTCCTGCGCGCACTGTACACGCAGGGCTACCGCCAGGACCTGCAGGTCGTCGCCATCAACGACCTGGGCGACAGCGCGATGAATGCCCACCTGCTCAAGTACGACAGCGTCCACGGCACCTTCGACGCCACTGTCGAGGCCGACCACGAAAGCCTCACCGTCAATGGCGACCGTATCGCCGTCAGCGCCATCCGCAACCCTGCCGAGCTGCCCTGGAAAACCTTGGCCATCGATGTGGTATTCGAATGCACCGGGCTGTTCACCGAACGCGCCAAGGCCGCGGCGCACTTGAGCGCCGGGGCCGGCAAGGTGATCGTCAGCGCCCCGGCCAAGGGTGTCGACGCCACCGTGGTCTACGGGGTCAACCACGATGTGCTGCGCGCCTCGCACCAGATCATCTCCAACGCCTCGTGCACCACCAACTGCCTGGCGCCGATTGCCCAGGTGCTGCACCGCGAGTTCGGCATCGAGCAAGGCCTGATGACGACCATTCACGCCTATACCAACGATCAGGTCCTCACCGACGTCTACCACAGCGATCCGTATCGCGCCCGCTCGGCCACCCAATCGATGATCCCGAGCAAGACCGGCGCTGCCGAAGCCGTGGGCCTGGTGCTGCCGGAACTGGCCGGCAAGCTCACCGGAATGGCCGTACGGGTGCCGGTGATCAACGTGTCGCTGGTCGACCTCACCGTCAACCTGCAGCGCGAAACCAGCGCCGAAGAAGTCAACCAGCTGTTCCTCGAGGCCAGCCGTCATTCCCGGGTATTGGGCTACAACGCCCTGCCACTGGTGTCGTGCGACTTCAACCACAACCCGCTGTCGTCGATCTTCGACGCCAACCACACCCGCGCCAACGGGCGGATGCTCAAGGTGCTGGCCTGGTACGACAACGAGTGGGGCTTCTCCAACCGCATGCTGGACAATTGCCTGGCATTGTTCAACGCGCGTTAAGGCAGGGTCAGGTCTTCAGAGTAAAGCCTTGTGGGAGTGGGCTGCTGCCACAAGCTTTACTCATTCGTGACATTTCCATGCTTGACCTTGGTCGGTGATGATAAGCATTATCATTAATCCCAAAACGCCCAGGTTCCCCCGTGAGTCAGTCCCGGTTCAACTCAGTGTTCCTCACCCAGCGTCTCACCCTGCTGCGCACGCTGCAGCGCATGGTGGGCAACCCCAGCACTGCCGAGGACCTGCTGCAGGAAACCTATCTGCGGGTCACCCGCGCCCTGGGCGAGCGCCCGATCGAGCACCTGGAACCCTTCGTGTTCCAGACCGCCCGCAACCTTGCCCTGGACCACCTGCGCACGCGCCGGGTGCAAGCGCGCACCTTGGTGGACGACGTGCCCGAACAGGTCCTGCATAACGTCGCAGCCCCTGCCGCGAGCAGCGAGGATGCCGCCCACGCCGAGCAACTGCTCAAGCACCTGAGCGTCAGCCTCGGCCAGTTGAGCGAACGCCAGCAGCGCATCTTCATCCTCAGCCGCCTGCACGGCGCCAGCTACCTGGAAATCGCCGAGCAGTTGAGCGTCTCGGCCAGCACCGTGCAGAAGGAGCTGAAACTGATCATGGCCATCTGCATGGGCGTGGCCGATCGTCACCAGTGACGCGACCGCTCGCCGCTGGTCAGCGCAAAGCCCTTGCCATGGGCAAGGTCTGCACTGATCATGCGCAAAAAATGCCCAATGCAAGGATCCGTCGTGACCGACCACCCCACCCCTCGCCCGTCACCCGCCGAGCCTGATGCCCGCGCCCGTGCCCGTGCCCGCGAAGAGGCGCTGGACTGGTTGATCCGCCTGCAATGCGCCAGCGAAGACGACACCCGCGCTTTCGAGCACTGGCTGGGCGCCGAGCCGGAAAACGCCGAGGCCTATGTCGAAGCCGAGGCGATGTGGAACGGCGCATCGCTGCGCCAGGTGGCCGGGCAACTGCAGCAAAGGCGCAAGCGCTCGCTTGCCGGGCGCCTGCGCAGCCACTGGAAACCTTTGGCCACCGCCGCGGTGCTGCTGGTCGGGCTGTTCACGTTCGGCAACCTGCCAGTGCGCCTGCAGGCCGACCATCTGACCGTGGTCGGCGAGCGCCAGCGCCTGGAGCTGGACCACGGCGCCAAGGTGCTGCTCAACACCAATTCGGCCTTTGCCAGCGACGAGCGCGAAGGCCGCAAGGTCGCCCGGCTGTTGCAGGGCGAGGCGTATTTCCAGGTGTCCAACACCAGCCAGCCGCCGCTGGAAGTCCAGGCCGGCCCACTGCGCGCCAGCGTGCGCGACACCGATTTCGCCGTACGCTACCTCGATGGCGAGGCCCAGGTGCGGGTACAACGCGGCGATGTCGACCTGCAGGCCGCGAGCGACCAACGCATCCGCCTGAGCGCCGGCGACAGCATCAGCGTCGGCCCCAAGGGCTTCGGCCAGCGCCAGCGCCCCGACATGAGCAAGGACCTGGCCTGGATCGAAGGCCGCCTGGTGTTCGAGAACTGCCCGCTGAGCCAGGTGCTCGCGGAGGTCCGCCGCTACTACCCGGGCTGGATCATCAACCGCAACGCGCACCTGGAGCAGGTCGCGGTCACCGGCAACTATCGCCTCGACCAGCCGCTGGAAACGCTGCGTGCCCTGGCCCACATCACCTCGGCGCAACTGCATGAATACCCAGCCGTGGTAATTCTTAACTGACCTTGCAAGTTTTTTTACGCGATCGCCACACCTCGCCCGTCTCGTTATAGCCAATACGATTGATTCTCGTTCGAAAACGAGAACAAACACTGTCTATGACTCACGCGCGACAGGGAGCGCTTTCGATGCCCACAGGTCAAACCCGCCCGTCCTCTTCTTCCCGCCGCCGCGGGCAATTGTCCCTGTTGACCTTGGCTTTGCTCGCCAGCGGCGCCTGCAGCCTGCCCGCGCTGGCCGTGGAACCGGCCCAGGCGAGTAGCCCGCGCATGGGCGATTACCGCTTCGCCATCGCCCAGCAACCGCTGGTCGAAGCCATCAATGCCTTCAGCCAGGTCACCGGCTGGCAGGTCGGCTTCAGTGCCGAGCTGGCCGACGGCGTGGCCTCGCCGGGCGTACAGGGCTCGCTGGCCCCGGAAGCAGCGCTGCAGCGCCTGCTGCGCGGCACCGGCCTGGGCTACCGCAAGATCAGCAATGGCAACGTGGTGCTGGAACGCCAGGCCGCCGGCAACGCCATCGCCCTGCAGCAGGTGACCGTCAGCGCCACCCGCAGCGCCCAGGACGTCAGCCAGGTGCCGAGCACCGTCAGCGTGAAGACCCGCGAGCAACTGGACCGGCAGAACGTCAACGACATCAAGGAACTGGTGCGCTATGAGCCGGGTGTTTCCGTCGGTGGCGTCGGCCAGCGCAGCGGCCTGAATGGCTACAACATTCGCGGCATCGACGGTGAACGTATCCTGACCCAGGTCGACGGCGTGTCGATCCCCGACAGTTTCTTCTATGGCCCCTACGCCCAGACCCAGCGCAACTATGTCGACCCGGAAATCGTCAAGCGCGTCGAGATCCTCCGCGGCCCGGCCTCGGTGCTGTACGGCAGCAACGCCATCGGCGGCGCGGTGAGTTACTACACCCTCGATCCCGAGGACATCATCAAGCCGGGCAAGGATGTCGGCGCCCGTCTGAAGACCGGCTACAGCTCGGCCGACGAAAGCTGGCTGACCTCGGCTACCGTCGCCGGTCGCCAGGGCGATTTCGATGGCCTGCTGCACCTGAGCCAACGTAACGGCCATGAAACCGAATCGTATGGCGAACACGGCGGCACCGGCCTGAACCGCAGCAAGGCCAACCCGGAGGACGTGCGCACCACCAACGTCCTGGCCAAGCTTGGCTGGAACTACGCCGACGATGCCCGCTTCGGCTTCACCTACGAGCACTACAAGGACGACCGCGACCAGAACATCCTCAGCGCCGTCGGAGGCCCCTTCATTCCGGGCCGCGGCGCCTCGAACATGTATCGGATGCGCCAGGGCGACGACACCGTTACCCGCGAGCGCTTTGGCATCAACCATGAGTTCGGCCTTGAAAGCCTGGTCGCCGACCACGTGAAATGGAGCCTGAACTACCAGATCGCCAAGACCGACCAACGCACCGACGAGCTGTATTTCGCCAGTGGCCGCCAGGTGTTCCGCGATCGCCAGACCACCTACAAGGACCGCCAGTGGGTATTCGACGCCCAGCTGGACAAGGCTTTCAGCCTGGGTGCCACCGACCACCTGCTGACCTACGGCACGACCCTCAAGCATGAAAAGATCACCGGTTCACGCAGCGGTACCGGCACCTGCCTCAACGTCGGCGGCAGCTGTACGGCGATCGGCCAGAATAGCCCCGGCGACGGCCAGGTACGGGTCAGCGACTTCCCCGACCCGACGGTCAACACCTACAGCCTGTTCGCCCAGGACGAAATCCGCTGGAACAACTGGACCTTCCTGCCCGGCGCTCGGTACGACTACACCCGCATGGAACCGCAGATGACCAGCGAGTTCCTGCGCGGGGTCCAGGGTAACGGTGCAGCGCCTGGGGCCATCGACGACGCAGACAAGAAATGGCACCGCGTTTCGCCAAAATTCGGCGTGACCTATGCCTTCAACGACAACTACACCTGGTACGGCCAATACGCCGAGGGCTTCCGTACCCCGACCGCCAAGGCCATGTTCGGCCGCTTCGACAACCCGACCCTGGGCTACAGCGTCCAACCCAACCCGGACCTCGAGCCAGAGAAGAGCAAGAGCTACGAAACCGGCCTGCGCGGTAACTTCGAGGCCGGCAACTTCGATATCGCGGTGTTCTACAACAAGTACCGCGACTTCATCAACGAAGACGCCGTGCAGTCGGCCAACCTGGGTTCGACCTTCCAGGCCAACAACATCAAGCACGCCACCATCAAGGGCGCGGAGTTCAAGGGCCGCCTCAACCTCGACCACTTCGGCGCTGCCCAGGGCCTGTACACCCAAGGCTCGCTGGCCTATGCCCGCGGCCGCAACGATGACAACGGTCAGCCACTGAACAGCGTCAACCCGCTGACCGCGGTCCTCGGCCTGGGCTACGAGCAACAGAACTATGGGGGGCTGCTGAGCTGGACCCTGGTCAAGCGCAAGGACCGCGTCGACGACTCCACCTTCTTCGCCCCCGATGGCGCCAGCAAGCAGTTCCGCACGCCTGGCTACGGCGTGCTGGACCTGACCGGCTACTACAAAGTGACCGACGACATCACCGTCAACGCAGGCCTCTACAACCTGACCGACAAGAAGTACTGGCAGTGGGATGACGTACGTGGCTACGACGCGCTTGGCGAAGCGGGAGTGACCCAGCCGGCCAATCTCGATCGCCTGACCATGCCGGGCCGCAACTTTGCCATCAACCTGGTGTGGGACATCTGACGGGTTGAGATCGCCATCGCCGGACAAGCTCGTTCCCCCAGTTCCCGCGTGGGAGCGGGCTTGCCCGGCGCTGCATCGAGCCCTGTGCGAATGATTTCACTTCGCAGGTGAGGTTTTTTTACTGTTCCGCGTCTTCTGTTTCGTCTTGTCACTAGACGCCCCATTTTCCAAGGATGCCCCCATGACCGCCCCTTCCACCGAACGCGCCAACCTGCGCTCCCAGCGCCTGAACCAGGTCACCCATGCCCCGCACACCGAGCTGGACGCCCTGGTCAAGTCGCACAAGCCGTTCGACAGCCGCGAGAGCTTCGCCCGCTTCGTGGTCGCCCAGTACCTGTTCCAGTCCGAGTTGCAGGCGCTGTACACCGACCCGCAACTGATCGCCATCGTCCCCGACCTGGCCGAGCGCTGCCGCGCCGAGCAGGCCCGCCTCGACCTGGCCGACCTCGACACCGAAGTGCCCGCGCCCTTCGCCGGCGCCCTGGGCAAGCCAAGCCTGGGCGAAGCCCTGGGCTGGATCTTCGTCTCCGAAGGCTCCAAACTGGGCGCCGCATTCCTGATCAAGCGCGCCGTGGCCCTGGAACTGTCCGAAACCTTCGGTGCCCGTCACCTGGGCGAACCGACCGGCGGTCGCGCCGAAGGCTGGAAACAGTTCACCCGCATCCTCGACAGCCTGGACCTGTCGCCCGAGGAAGACGCCGCCGCCGAACGTGGCGCGGTCGCCGCCTTCGAGCGCTTCACCGAGCTGCTCAAGCATGCCTATGCCGCCGACGCGGCGCTGGCCTGACACGCTTTACCCGGCCGTCTGCGGGCGGCCGCACCGTTGCAGTGAGACCATGACCCGAATCGCCCGCTCCAAAGTATCCCGCCTGCTGTATGCGATCCTGGCCTATGTGAGCCTGGGCATTGGCCTGGTCGCCATCGTCATTCCCGGGCTGCCCACCACCGAGTTCATCCTCCTCGCCGCCTGGGCCGCTACCCGCAGCTCGCCGCGGCTGTCCGCGTGGCTTGAGAACCACCGACTGTTCGGCCCGATCCTCTTCAATTGGCGCAACGGCAAGGTGATCCAGCGGCGCGCCAAGATCAGCGCCACTATCAGCATGTTGCTATGCGCAAGCCTCATGCTGATCGTCCTCGAGCACCACTGGCCCGTATTCCTTGCCATCGGCGGCATGGCGCTCGGCAACCTATGGATCTGGTCACGCCCGGAACGGCCTGTTTCGCAAGGCAGCGTCGAACTGCAAAATTGATTCAATCGCGCCTGACATGAGCAGTCAGAGGCTAAGCAAGCCCGAATACAGCGCATACGCCGCCAACCCGGCGCCCACCAGCACCGCCGCGAAAATCAGCTTCTCCCATGCGGTGAACAGCACCTGCCCCTGCTCGCGCTTGGCCCGGGCGAACAGGATCACCCCCGGGGCATAGAGCAACGCCGACAGCAGGATGTACTTGAGCCCACCGGCATACAGCAACCACACCGCATATGACAGCGCGATCACGGCAACCAGCATGTCCTTGCGCCGCAACCCCGCCTGCCCCTGGTAGCTCTCGCCTCGCACGGTCAGCAGCACCGCATAGGCCGCCGACCAGAAGTAAGGAACCAGGATCATCGACGACGCCAGGTAGATCAGGCTGGTGTAGGTACCGGCGGAGAACAGTGTGATCAACAAAAAGCCCTGAATCATCACGTTGGTCAGCCACAAGGCGTTGGCCGGCACATGGTTGGCGTTTTCTCGCGCCAGGAACCGCGGCATGGTCTTGTCACGGGCAGTGGCGAAGAGGATCTCGGCACACAACAGCGCCCACGACAGCAGCGCCCCGAGCAACGACACCGCCAGGCCGAGGCTGATCAGTAATGCGCCCCAGGGCCCGACGATGTGCTCCAGCACCGACGCCAACGATGGATTCTGCAACCCGGCAAGTTCCGGCTGGGTCATGACCCCCAGCGACAACACGTTGACCAGCACCATCAGCGCCAGCACGCCGAGAAAGCCGATCACCGTGGCCTTGCCCACATCGGTGCGACGCAGCGCTCGCCCCGAATAGACACTCGCACCTTCGATGCCGATGAACACGAACACCGTCACCAGCATCATGTTGCGGACCTGCTCGAGGACGCTGCCGAACTGCGGATTGCTCATCCCCCAGATGTCGCGGGTGAAAATATCGGCGCGAAAGGCGACAGCCGCGATGACGATGAATATCAGCAACGGCACGACCTTGGCCACAGTGGTCACCTGGTTGATGAAGGCCGCCTCCTTGATGCCACGCAGCACCAGGAAGTGCACCGCCCACAGCAGCAATGAAGCACAGCCGATGGCCATCGGCGTATTACCTTGGCCGAACACCGGGAAGTAGAAACCGAGGGTGCTGAACAGCAGCACGAAATAGCCAACGTTGCCCAACCAGGCACTGATCCAGTAGCCCCAGGCCGAAGAAAAGCCCATGTAGTCGCCAAAACCGGCCTTGGCATAGGCGTACACCCCTGAGTCCAACTCAGGTTTGTGGTTGGCCAGGGTCTGGAACACAAAGGCCAATGCCAGCATGCCCACCGCGGTGATGCCCCAACCGATCAGCACTGCGCCGACATCGGCGCGCGCCGCCATGTTTTGCGGCAACGAGAAGATCCCACCGCCGATCATCGAACCGACCACCAACGCGATCAGCGCGCCCAGGCGTAGCTTCTGTCCCGGTTCGCTCATGGGGCTCCTCGTGCGCGGGTGCGCGTAAACGTATTTGGCAACATGAATGTTACAAGTTTCTTATTGAATCGAGCCATTAAAGCTATAGCACTCATAACCGGACTGTCTATAGCGCGGGGCAGTGAAAAGTGACAATTGCAAAGTATCTCACTCCCCACCTAAATACGTCGCTATTTACTGTGAAAAATTTGCGAAAAGCCTAAAAGAGACTAACTTCATGGTTCGCAGGCAAAACGGAGCGTTTGCTCCAGAAGGACATGGAGGTGCCAGCGTACAAGGCCTGCAACGAAGCTGTCGGCATCCTCCAGGAGACGCATGAAGGTTTTTTCTTACCTTCATGCTGGCATGAACTGATCTAAGTCAGCGAATGATCCAGGCGTCAGATTTATTCTGAGGTCAACTTTCTCCTGGTACGGAGTCGATAAATGTCTGATTCTCCCGGAAAACTAAAACTGGGTGCGCTTGTTGCACTTGTAGTGGGTTCGATGATCGGCGGCGGGATCTTCTCATTGCCGCAAAACATGGCCGCCAGTGCCGGTGTCGGCGCGGTGCTGATCGGCTGGGCCATCACCGCGGTGGGCATGCTCACCCTCGCCTTCGTATTCCAGACCCTGGCCAACCGCAAACCCGACCTGGACGGCGGCGTGTACGCCTACGCCAAGGCTGGTTTTGGCGATTACATGGGCTTTTCCTCAGCCTGGGGCTACTGGATCAGCGCCTGGCTGGGCAACGTCGGCTATTTCGTGCTGCTGTTCAGCACCCTGGGGTACTTCTTCCCGGTTTTCGGTGAGGGCAACACCCCGGCGGCGGTGATCGGCGCCTCGGTCCTGCTGTGGGCCGTGCATTTCCTGGTATTGCGCGGCATCAAGGAAGCCGCGTTCATCAACCTGGTCACCACCGTGGCCAAGGTCGTGCCGCTGGCGCTGTTCGCCCTGATCTGCCTGTTCGCGTTCAAGCTCGATGTGTTCACCGCGGATATCTGGGCCGTGGGCACACCGGAGTTGGGCAGCGTGATGAACCAGGTGCGCAACATGATGCTGGTCACCGTGTGGGTGTTCATCGGCATCGAGGGCGCGAGCATCTTCTCTTCTCGTGCGGAAAAGCGCTCTGACGTCGGCAAGGCCACGGTCATCGGCTTTATCACCGTGCTGCTGTTCCTGGTGCTGGTCAACGTGCTGTCGCTGGGCGTGATGACCCAACCCGAGCTGGCCAAGCTGCAGAACCCGTCGATGGCCGCCGTGCTCGAACATGTGGTGGGCCACTGGGGCGCGGTGCTGATCAGCGTCGGCCTGATCATCTCGCTGCTGGGGGCGCTGCTGTCGTGGGTGCTGCTGTGCGCCGAGATCATGTTCGCCGCCGCCAAGGACCACACCATGCCGGAGTTCCTGCGCCGCGAGAACGCCAACCATGTGCCGGCCAACGCCCTGTGGCTGACCAACGCCATGGTGCAGATCTTCCTGGTCATCACCCTGTTCTCCAACAGCACCTACCTGTCGCTGATCTACCTCGCCACCTCGATGATCCTGGTGCCCTACCTGTGGTCGGCGGCCTATGCCTTCCTGCTCGCCTGGCGCAATGAAACCTATGAGCAGGCCCTGGCCGAACGCAAGAAAGACCTGATCATCGGCGGCATCGCCCTGCTCTACGCGATCTGGCTGCTGTACGCCGGTGGCGTCAAGTACCTGCTGCTCTCGGCTCTGCTCTATGCCCCTGGCGCGATCCTGTTCGCCAAGGCCAAGCGCGAGGTCGGCCAACCGATCTTCACCAGCGTGGAAAAACTGATCTTCGCCGCCGTGGTCGCGGGCGCCCTGTTGGCTGCCTACGGCCTGTATGACGGCTTCCTGACGCTCTGAACCCATGTCTTCGCATTACAGGAGGATTCACCATGTCCACTGAGAAACAGAAATACGGCGTTCATTCCGAAGCCGGCAAGCTGCGCAAAGTGATGGTCTGCAGCCCGGGCCTGGCGCACAAGCGCCTGACCCCGAGCAACTGCGACGAACTGCTGTTCGACGATGTGATCTGGGTCGACCAGGCCAAGCGCGATCACTTCGACTTCGTCACCAAGATGCGTGAGCGCGGCGTCGATGTCCTGGAGATGCACAACCTGCTGACCGACATCGTCCAGCAACCTGAAGCGCTGAAGTGGATTCTCGACCGCAAGATCACCTCCGACACCGTCGGCGTCGGCCTCACCAACGAAGTGCGTAGCTGGCTCGAGGGCCTCGACCCACGCCACCTGGCCGAATTCCTGATCGGCGGCGTGGCAGGCCAGGACCTGCCGGAAAGCGAAGGCGCCAGCGTGGTCAAGATGTACAACGACTACCTGGGCCACTCCAGCTTCATCCTGCCGCCGCTGCCAAACACCCAGTTCACCCGCGACACCACCTGCTGGATCTACGGCGGCGTGACGCTCAACCCGATGTACTGGCCTGCGCGACGCCAGGAAACCCTGCTGACCACCGCCATCTACAAGTTCCACAAGGAGTTCACCAACGCCGACTTCCAGGTCTGGTACGGCGACCCGGACAAGGACCACGGCAACGCCACCCTCGAAGGCGGCGACGTGATGCCGATCGGCAAGGGCGTGGTGCTCATCGGTATGGGCGAGCGCACCTCGCGTCAGGCCATCGGCCAGCTGGCACAGAGCCTCTTCGCCAAAGGCGCGGTGGAAAAAGTCATCGTCGCCGGCCTGCCCAAATCCCGCGCCGCGATGCACCTGGACACCGTGTTCAGCTTCTGCGACCGCGACCTGGTCACGGTCTTCCCGGAGGTGGTGAGAGAGATCGTGCCGTTCATCATTCGCCCGGACGAAAGCAAGCCTTACGGCATGGACGTGCGCCGCGAGAATAAGTCATTCATCGAGGTGGTCGGCGAGCACCTGGGGGTCAAGCTGCGCGTGGTCGAGACCGGTGGCAACAGCTTCGCCGCCGAGCGCGAACAGTGGGATGACGGCAACAACGTGGTGGCCGTGGAGCCCGGCGTGGTCATCGGCTATGACCGCAACACCTACACCAATACCCTGCTGCGCAAGGCCGGGATCGAGGTCATCACCATCAGCGCCGGCGAGCTGGGCCGGGGCCGCGGCGGCGGCCACTGCATGACCTGCCCGATCGTGCGCGACCCTATCGACTACTAAACGTCCATCACCCCGGCCGCGCTCACCCAGCGGCGGCCGGGGGATTACCGAACTCAAGGAGAATCATCATGGCGTTCAACATCCACAACCGTAACCTGCTCAGCCTCGAACATCACACCACCCGCGAGCTGCGTTACCTGCTTGACCTGTCCCGCGACCTCAAGCGCGCCAAGTACACCGGCACCGAGCAGCAGCACCTGAAAGGTAACAACATCGCCCTGATCTTCGAGAAGACCTCGACCCGCACCCGCTGCGCCTTCGAAGTCGCCGCCTACGACCAGGGCGCTAACGTCACCTATATCGATCCCAACTCCTCGCAGATCGGCCACAAGGAAAGCATGAAGGACACCGCCCGCGTGCTCGGGCGCATGTACGACGCCATCGAGTATCGCGGCTTCAAGCAGGAGATCGTCGAGGAACTGGCCAAGTTCGCTGGCGTGCCGGTGTTCAACGGCCTCACCGACGAATACCACCCGACCCAGATGATCGCCGACGTGCTGACCATGCGCGAGCACAGCGACAAGCCGCTGCACGACATCAGCTATGCCTACCTGGGCGATGCCCGCAACAACATGGGCAACTCGCTGCTGCTGATCGGCGCCAAGCTCGGCATGGACGTGCGCATCGCCGCGCCCAAGGCCCTGTGGCCGCATGACGACCTGGTCGAACGGTGCAAAAAGTACGCAGAAGAAAGCGGCGCGCGCATCACCCTGACCGAAGACCCGAAAGCCGCGGTCAAGGGCGTCGACTTTGTCCACACCGATGTATGGGTATCAATGGGCGAACCGGTCGAGGCCTGGGGCGAGCGTATCCAGCAACTGCTGCCGTACCAGGTGAACAAGGAGCTGATGAAGTCCACCGGCAACCCGCGCACCAAGTTCATGCACTGCCTGCCGGCGTTCCACAACTCCGAGACCAAGGTCGGCAAGCAGATCGCCGAACAGTACCCGCACCTGGCCAACGGCATCGAAGTGACCGATGACGTGTTCGAGTCGCCGGCGTGCATCGCCTTCGAGCAGGCGGAAAACCGCATGCACACGATCAAGGCGATCCTCGTGTCGACCCTGGCTGATCTCTGACAGCGGCCTTGACTCTGCGGGAGCCGGCTTGCCGGCGATACGGGCAACACGGTGCATGGCACCGGCTTCGCCAGTGATCGCCGGCAAGCCGGCTCCCACAAAGGAACGAGGCGCTTACCCTAAATCCGCAAAGGACATTCCCCATGCGTATCGTTGTTGCATTGGGCGGCAACGCCCTGCTGCGCCGCGGCGAGCCGATGACCGCCGACAACCAGCGCGCCAATATCCGCACCGCCACCGAACAGATCGCCAAGATCCATCCCGGCAACGAACTGGTCATCGCCCACGGCAACGGGCCGCAGGTCGGCCTGCTGTCGCTGCAGGGGCTGTCGTACAAGCCGGATGAAGCCTATCCGCTGGACGTGCTTGGCGCTGAAACCGAAGGCATGATCGGCTACATGATCGAACAGGAACTGGGCAACCTGCTGGACTTCGAGGTGCCGTTCGCCACCCTGCTGACGCAAGTCGAAGTGGACGCCAACGACCCGGCGTTCAAGGATCCGACCAAATTCATCGGCCCCGTGTACGCCAAGGACGAAGCCGAACGCCTGGCCAAGGACAAGGGCTGGGTGGTCAAGCCCGACGGCGACAAGTACCGCCGGGTGGTGGCCAGCCCGAAACCCAAGCGCATCTTCGAGATCCGCCCGATCAAGTGGCTGCTGGAAAAAAGCAGCATCGTGATCTGCGCCGGCGGCGGCGGTATCCCCACCATGTACGACGAAAACCGCAAGCTCAAGGGCATCGAGGCGGTGATCGACAAGGACCTGTGCTCGGCGCTGCTGGCCGAACAGCTGGATGCCGACCTGCTGATCATCGCCACCGACGTCGACGCTGCGTACATCGATTTCGGCAAGCCGACACAAAAAGCCATCGCCCAGGCGCACCCCGACGAGCTCGAGAAGCTGGGCTTTGCCGCCGGCTCCATGGGGCCCAAGGTGCAGGCTGCCTGCGATTTCGCCCGGCATACCGGCAAGGTCGCGGTAATCAGCTCGCTGGAGAACATCGAGGACATCGTCAAAGGCACCGCCGGTACCCGCGTTTCCACCGCCAAGCCGGGAATCAGCTACCGTTGAACGCAGTTGGCCGGTGCCTGGCACCGGCCGTTTTCAACCTTCCGGAGGACTTCGCCATGGCCCAGTATCAACCCGGTCACGTGCATATCGAGCGCACTGCGCTGAACACCAACGACCACAGCTACGACCTGTGCATCGACTACGAGGCCGTATCGGATCCCAGCGAAGGCCGCGGTATCCAGTTCCGCATGCATGGCCACATCGAGGGCAAGGCCGTCGATGAGAAGTTCTTCCTGGCCAAGGACCAGGTGCTGCCAAGCTTTCTGATGCAGTTGAGCCGCAAGGCCCAGTCGTACCTGCCAGCGCCGAAGAAATTCGAGAGTCTCGGTTCGCCGCACAAGCTCTACGACTACATGTTCGAAGACATTCGCCAGAAGCTCGATGTGAAATCGGGCGATTCTATCAAGCCTGAGCATCTGGGCTGAGTGCAATCGCGGGGCTTCGTGGCAGCGGGCTTGCCCCGCGATTGGGTTTAATCCGCCTGGCAAGGCATACTGGCGCACTCGCTTGGCCACTGCCCCGATCTCCCCATGCGCATCCACGTCAGCTTCATCGACCGCGTCGGCATCACCCAGGAAGTCCTGGCCCTGCTCGGCGCCCGCAACCTCAACCTCGATGCCGTGGAGATGGTCCCGCCGAACGTCTACATCGACGCCCCGACCCTGAGTCCCGCCGTGCTCGAAGAGCTGCACGACGCGCTGTTCGAAGTACGCGGCGTGCAATCGGTGGAAGTGGTCGACATCCTCCCCGGCCAACGCCGGCACCTGCAACTCGACGCCCTGCTCGCCGCCATGAGCGACCCGGTGCTGGCGGTGGACAGCGCGGGCAAGGTGCTGCTGGCCAACCCGGCGCTGATCGCCCTGTGCGGGCGTGAGTCCGCCGGGCGTTCGGTGGGCGAGCTGTTCGGCGACCCCGACCTGCTGCAGGCCCTGCTGGACAACAATTTCCACCTGCCCATGCGCGAAATGCAGTTGAACGGCCAGAGCCTGCTGCTCGACGCCACGCCGATCACCCACGCCGGCGGCCTGCTGACGCTGTACCCGCCGAACCGCATGGGCGAGCGGCTGTCGGCCCTGCACCACGACCACGCCGAAGGCTTCGACGCCATGCTCGGCGACTCCCCGGCGATTCGCACCCTCAAGGCCCGCGCCCTGCGCGTGGCGGCCCTCGACGCGCCGCTGCTGGTGCATGGCGAAACCGGCACCGGCAAAGAGCTGGTGGCCCGCGCCTGCCACGCCATCAGCAGCCGCCATGCCGCGCCGTTCCTCGCACTCAACTGCGCGGCACTGCCCGAGAGCCTGGCCGAGAGCGAGCTGTTCGGCTACGCCCCAGGCGCCTTCACCGGCGCGCAGCGCGGCGGCAAGCCCGGGCTGATGGAGCTGGCCAACCAGGGCACGGTGTTCCTCGACGAGATCGGCGAGATGTCGCCGTACCTGCAGGCCAAACTGCTGCGCTTCCTCAGCGACGGCAGCTTCCGCCGCGTCGGCGGCGACCGCGAGGTGAAGGTGGATGTGCGCATCATCAGCGCCACCCACCGCGACCTTGAGCGCATGGTCGCCGAGGGCACCTTCCGTGAAGACCTGTTCTACCGCCTCAACGTGCTCAACCTGCAGGTGCCGCCCCTGCGTGATCGCGGCCAGGACATCCTGTCCCTGGCGCAATACTTCATGCAGCAGGCCTGTACCCAGATCCAGCGCCCGCCCTGCCGCCTGGCGCCCGCTACCCATCCGGCGCTGCTGGGCAACCCCTGGCCGGGCAATGTGCGTCAGTTGCAGAACGTGATCTTCCGCGCCGCGGCCATCTGCGAAAGCAACGTGGTGGACATCGGCGACCTGGACATCGCCGGCACCTCGGTGGCCCGCGGGCAGGATGGCGAGGTGGCCAGCCTGGAACAGGCCGTGGGGGATTTCGAGCGGGAGTTGCTGCAACGCCTGTATGCCAGCTATCCCTCGACGCGGCAGTTGGCGGGGCGCTTGCAAACCTCGCATACCGCGATAGCCCAGCGCTTGCGCAAGTACGGTATTCCAAACAAGGCCTGATGCTGCTTCGCCGGCCCAGTCCCGCTCCGGAAGCAGGCCGTATTAAAATCATTCCACTGTACAGAATTCGCTACACACCCATCTGGGTGCCTGGGTACAAGGGTTTGATCCCACTGTGCTTTTGAATCACCCTACTCCTGTATCGATTTCATTCCACAAAAATGACAAATCGATTACATTAACAAACTAACCAATTGATTTATAAGGATTTTTAAGACTGGCCGCATTATTGCTAAGGGAATTCCAACCTTAAGAGCGCGGAGCCTACCGCGCCCAACGCCCCTGCTTCCCGAGGAATTCCCATGAGCGAGTTGCGTTTCACCGAAGATCACGAATGGCTGCGCGTCGAAGCCGATGGCAGCGTCACCGTGGGCATCACCGCCTACGCCCAGAACGCCTTGGGTGATGTGGTCTATGTGCAACTGCCGGAGCTGCAGCAGTACGACAAGGGCGCCGAAGCCTCCACCGTGGAGTCGGTCAAGGCCGCCAGCGGCGTGTACATGCCACTGGCCGGTGAAGTGGTCGCGGTCAACGAAGGCCTCAACGACAACCCCGAGCTGGTCAACGAAGACCCGCTGGGCGAAGGCTGGTTCTTCCGCTTCAAGCCCGCCGACATGAGCGAAGTGCATGCCCTGCTCGACCAGGATGCCTACGACCGCCTGCTCAAAGCCAACGACGACGCCTGAGGAATCACCATGACCATCAACCTCGGCACCGCCAACGAATTCATTGCCCGCCACATCGGCCCACGCGCCGCTGACGAGCAGGCCATGCTCACGACCCTGGGCTTCGACTCGCTGGACGCGATGACCGCCGCCGTCATCCCCGACAGCATCAAGGGCACCAGCGTGCTCGGCAGCCACGACGGGCAGAGCGAGGCCGATGCCCTCGCCGCATTGAAAGCCATCGCCGCCAAGAACCAGCTGTTCAAGAGCTACATAGGCCAGGGCTACTACAACACCCACACCCCGGCGCCGATCCTGCGCAACCTGCTGGAGAACCCGGCCTGGTACACCGCCTACACCCCGTACCAGCCGGAGATTTCCCAGGGCCGTCTGGAAGCGCTGCTGAACTTCCAGACCCTGATCAGCGATCTCACCGGCCTGCCGATCGCCAACGCTTCCCTGCTCGACGAGGCCACCGCCGCCGCAGAAGCCATGACCTTCTGCAAGCGCCTGTCGAAGAACAAGGCCAGCCATGCCTTCTTCGCTTCCGTGCACTGCCACCCGCAGACCCTCGACGTGCTGCGCACCCGCGCCGAACCGCTGGGCATCGAGGTGGTGGTGGGCGACGAGCGCGAACTGGGCGACGTCAGCGCCTTCTTTGGCGCCCTGCTGCAGTACCCGGCCAGCAACGGTGATGTGTTCGACTACCGCGAGGTGGTGCAGCGCTTCCACGGCGCAGGCGCCCTGGTGGCCGTGGCCGCCGACCTGCTGGCCCTGACCCTGCTCACCCCGCCGGGCGAATTCGACGCCGACGTGGCCATCGGCAGTGCCCAGCGCTTCGGCGTGCCGCTGGGCTTCGGTGGCCCGCACGCGGCCTACTTCGCCACCCGCGACGCCTTCAAGCGCGACATGCCGGGCCGTCTGGTCGGGGTATCGATCGACCGCTTCGGCAAGCCGGCCCTGCGCCTGGCCATGCAGACCCGCGAGCAGCACATCCGCCGCGAGAAGGCCACCAGCAACATCTGCACCGCCCAGGTGCTGCTGGCCAATATCGCCAGCATGTACGCCGTGTACCACGGCCCTGCCGGCCTCAAGCGCATTGCCGAGCGCACCCATGCGCTGACCGCGATCCTCGCTACCGGCCTGACCAAGCTGGGCATCAAGGTGGTCACCGGCGATTTCTTCGACACCCTCACCCTGGCCACCGGTGCCAGCACCAGCGCGCTGCACGACAAGGCCCGCGTCCAGGGCATCAACCTGCGCCAGGTCGACGCCGCCCAGCTGGGCCTGTCGCTGGACGAAACCAGCACCCAGGCCGATGTCGAGGCCCTGTGGCAGCTGTTCGCCGACGGCCAGGCCAGCCCTGACTTCACCGCCCTGGCCAACACCGTCGCCGTGCGCCTGCCGGCCGGCCTGCTGCGCCAGTCGGCCATCCTCGAGCACCCGGTGTTCAACCGCTACCACAGCGAAACCGAGCTGATGCGCTACCTGCGCCGCCTGGCCGACAAGGACCTGGCCCTGGACCGCACCATGATCCCGCTGGGCTCGTGCACCATGAAGCTCAACGCCGCCAGCGAAATGATCCCGGTGACCTGGGCCGAGTTCGGCAACCTGCACCCGTTTGCCCCGGCCGCGCAAAGCCAGGGCTACCTGCAGATGACCAGCGAGCTGGAAGCCATGCTCTGCGCCGCCACCGGCTATGACGCCGTGTCACTGCAGCCCAACGCCGGCTCCCAAGGCGAATACGCCGGCCTGCTGGCGATCCGCGCCTACCACCGCAGCCGTGGCGACAGCCACCGTGACATCTGCCTGATCCCGTCCTCGGCCCACGGCACCAACCCCGCCACCGCGCACATGGCCGGCATGCGCGTGGTGGTGACCGCCTGCGACGCGCGCGGCAACGTCGACATCGACGACCTGCGTGCCAAGGCCATCGAGCACCGCGAGCGCCTGGCGGCGATCATGATCACCTACCCGTCCACCCACGGCGTATTCGAGGAAGCCATCGGCGAGATCTGCGCGATCATTCACGACAACGGCGGCCAGGTGTACATCGACGGCGCCAACATGAACGCCATGGTCGGCCTGTGCGCCCCGGGCAAGTTCGGCGGCGACGTCTCGCACCTGAACCTGCACAAGACCTTCTGCATCCCCCACGGCGGCGGCGGCCCGGGCGTCGGCCCGATCGGCGTCAAGGCGCACCTGGCGCCATTCCTGCCGGGCCATGCCCAGCTGGAAAACACCCAGGGCGCGGTATGCGCCGCACCGTTCGGCAGCGCCAGCATCCTGCCGATCACCTGGATGTACATTCGCATGATGGGTGGCGCGGGCCTCAAGCGCGCCTCGCAGATGGCGATCCTCAACGCCAACTACATCGCCCGTCGCCTGGAAGAGCACTATCCTGTGCTGTACACCGGCGGCAACGGCCTGGTGGCGCACGAGTGCATCCTCGACCTGCGTCCGCTCAAGGACACCAGCGGCATCAGCGTCGACGATGTCGCCAAGCGCCTGATCGACTTCGGCTTCCACGCCCCGACCATGTCCTTCCCGGTGGCCGGCACGCTGATGATCGAACCGACCGAAAGCGAGTCGAAAGAGGAACTGGATCGATTCTGCGACGCCATGATCCAGATCCGCGAAGAGATTCGCGCGGTCGAGAACGGCAGCCTGGACAAGGACGACAACCCGCTGAAGAACGCCCCGCACACCGCGGCGGAGCTGGCCGGCGAATGGGCCCACGGCTACAGCCGCGAGCAGGCGGTGTATCCACTGCCGAGCCTGGTGGAAGGCAAGTACTGGCCACCGGTCGGCCGGGTCGACAACGTGTTCGGCGACCGCAACCTGGTGTGCGCCTGCCCGTCGATCGAGAGTTACCAGGACGTCTGATCGGGTGGGGCCGCTGTGCGCCCCATCGCCGGCAAGCCGGCTCCCACAGGTTCAGCGCTAAGCTGTGGGAGCCGGCTTGCCGGCGATGGGGCGCACAGCAGCCCCCAATGGGCTTACTGGCCATCATCAGGAGGAAGCAGCATGTCTTTGAGCGTCTTCGACCTGTTCAAGATCGGCATCGGCCCCTCCAGCTCGCACACGGTCGGGCCGATGCGCGCCGCCGCGCGCTTCGCCGAAGGCTTGCGCCGTGATGGCCTGCTGGCCGGCACGGCCACGGTCAAGGCCGAGCTGTACGGCTCCCTCGGCGCCACCGGCAAGGGCCACGGCAGCGACAAGGCCGTGTTGCTTGGCCTGGAAGGCGAGCATCCGGACAGCGTCGATACCGAAGCCATCCCCGCCCGTCTGCAAGCCATTCGTGAAAGCGGTCGGCTCAGCCTGCTCGGTGAACACGACATCGACTTCGTCGAAAAACAGCACCTGGCGATGATCCGCAAACCGCTGGCCTACCACCCCAACGGCATGATCTTCCGCGCCTTCGATGCCGCCGGCCTGCAGATCCGTAGCCGCGAGTACTACTCGGTGGGAGGCGGTTTCGTGGTTGACGAGGATGCGGCCGGCCATGACCGCATCGTCGAGGACAGCACCGTGCTGCCCTACCCTTTCAAGACCGGCAAGGAACTGCTCGGCCACTGCACCGCGCAGCACCTGTCGTTCAGCCAGGTGATGCTGGCCAACGAGGCCGCCTGGCGCCCGGAAGCCGAGACCCGTGCCGGCCTGCTGCGCATCTGGCAGGTGATGCAGGACTGCGTCGAGGCCGGTTGCCGGCACGAAGGCATCCTGCCTGGCGGGCTGAAGGTCAAGCGCCGGGCTCCGGCGTTGTACCGCCAGCTCAGCCGGCATCCGGAAGCCAGCCTGCGTGATGCGCTGTCGGTGCTCGACTGGGTCAACCTCTACGCCCTGGCGGTGAACGAGGAAAACGCCTACGGCGGACGCGTGGTCACGGCACCGACCAATGGCGCGGCCGGCATTGTCCCCGCGGTGCTGCACTACTACACGCGCTTCGTGCCCGGCGCCAACGAGGACGGGGTGGTGCGCTTCCTGCTCACTGCCGCGGCAATCGGCATTCTCTACAAGGAGAACGCATCGATCTCCGGGGCCGAGGTGGGCTGCCAGGGCGAGGTCGGCGTGGCCTGCTCCATGGCCGCAGGCGCCCTGTGCGAGGTGATGGGCGGTACCCCGCAACAGGTGGAGAACGCCGCCGAGATCGGCATGGAACACAACCTGGGCCTGACCTGCGACCCCATTGGCGGGCTGGTCCAGGTGCCCTGCATCGAGCGCAACGCCATGGGCTCGGTGAAGGCGATCAACGCGGTGCGCATGGCCCTGCGCGGCGACGGGCAGCACTACGTTTCCCTCGACAAGGTCATCCGCACCATGCGCCAGACCGGCGCCGACATGAAAAGCAAATACAAGGAGACCGCCCGCGGCGGTCTGGCCGTCAACATCATCGAATGTTGACCCGAATAAAAACCAAGGAGTCACCGATGTCCGAAACACTGCACAAGACCCCGCTGCACGCCCTGCACCTGGAACTGGGCGCGCGCATGGTGCCGTTCGCCGGCTACGACATGCCCGTGCAATACCCCTTGGGCGTGCTCAAGGAGCACCTGCACACCCGCGAGCAGGCCGGCCTGTTCGACGTTTCGCACATGGGCCAGATCATCCTGCGCGGCAACGACGCCGCCAAGGCCCTGGAAACCCTGGTGCCGGTGGACATCATCGACCTGCCGGTGGGCATGCAGCGCTATGCCATGTTCACCAATGCCGAGGGTGGCATCCTCGACGACCTGATGGTCGCCAACCTCGGTGACGACACCCTGTTCCTGGTGGTCAACGCCGCCTGCAAGGAGCAGGACCTGGCCCACCTGCGCCAGCACATCGGCAGCCGCTGCGAGATCCAGCCACTGTTCGAGGAACGCGCCCTGCTGGCGCTGCAAGGCCCAGCGGCGGTCAAGGTGCTGGAGCGCCTGGCACCTGCGGTGGCGAAGATGACGTTCATGCAGTTCCAGCCCGTTCAACTGCTCGGCGCCGACTGCTATGTCAGCCGCTCGGGCTACACCGGTGAGGACGGCTTCGAGATTTCCGTGCCGGCAGACAGGGCCGAAGCGCTGGCGCGCCGGCTGCTGGCCGAGCCAGAGGTACAGCCAATCGGCCTGGGCGCACGCGACTCACTGCGCCTGGAGGCCGGCCTGTGCCTGTACGGCCACGACATGGACACCACCACCACGCCGATCGAGGCCAGCCTGCTGTGGGCCATCTCCAAGGTGCGCCGCGCCGACGGCGCACGGGCCGGTGGTTTCCCGGGTGCCGACACCGTGTTTGCCCAGCAACAGTCCGGCGTGGCGCGCAAGCGCGTAGGCCTGCTGCCCCAGGAGCGCACCCCGGTGCGTGAAGGCGCGCAGATCGTCGACGCGACAGGCAAGGTGGTCGGCGAGGTGTGCAGCGGCGGCTTCGGCCCGACGCTCGGCGCGCCGGTCACAATGGGCTATGTCGATAACGAACACACCACCCTGGACACTGCACTGTTTGCAATGGTGCGCGGCAAGCAAGTTGCCATGAAAGTCAGCAAAATGCCTTTCGTGGCGCAACGTTACTACCGTGGCTGAATGAGTGGATTGGACGGGTTCGACATATTCGTTTTCGAACCTGTCCAATAACTTCTGAACATAGCGCCAGGCCAGGCGCCACGGCGTTTCCGACAAATCGTTCGGTGATCGGGAAAAGCCTGATTTTCACCCGTCGCAAGGGCTTGTTTTTCGCTCGGCAGTTGGCGTAGAGTCACTGCACTGTGTTTGCATGGGTCGCAACAGTTCGTGACCTGGGCCAGTAGCCGCAATCTGCTACAACCCGTTCGACGTCTCTTACTTTCCTGCAACCCAGCCCAGTAATCTTTCGCTTACAAAATGATGCGAAAGTAACTGTCATTAAAATTGAGTTCCATAGGAAGAAAGACAATGTCGACTCGTCAGAACGGTACCGTCAAGTGGTTTAACGACGAAAAAGGTTACGGCTTCATCACCCCAGAAAGCGGTGCTGATCTGTTCGTGCACTTCCGCGCTATCGAAGGTAATGGCTTCAAGAGCCTGAAAGAAGGCCAGAAAGTCACCTTCGAAGCAGTTCAGGGCCAAAAAGGCATGCAGGCTGACAAGGTTCAGGTCGCCGAATAAGTCGCTTCGATTTCGAATAAAAGCCCCTGCTCTGTGCAGGGGTTTTTTTTTGCTCGTAGAATAGTGGCTTCGCTTTCTGGAGCCACTCTTCATGTCCAAGCCTCTGCTCGCCCCCCAGGGTGATTTCCCGCCGGTCGGCCTGGGCCGTCGCCTGGCCGCGATGTTCTACGACTTCCTGCTGTGCACGGCCCTGCTGATCGTGACTGCCGGCGCCTACAAGATGATCCAGATGGCGATCATCGGCGAGGCGCGCATGCGCGAGCTGACCGAGGCCGGTGCCTTGGACGGCGACCCGCTGCTGTCGACGATCCTGCTGTTCGCCCTGTTCGGCTTCTTCGCCAAGTTCTGGACCCACGGTGGCCAGACCCTGGGCATGCAGGTATGGGGCATGCGCGTGCAGAACGCCGATGGCAGCGCCATCAGCCTCTGGCAGGCATTGCTGCGTTTCGTGGTGTCGATCGCGTCGTGGCTGTGCCTGGGGCTGGGTTTCATCTGGTCGTTGTTCGACAAACGTAAACGCAGCTGGCACGACATCTATTCCGAGACCCAGCTGGTACGCCTGCCCAAGCGCAAGAAGTGAGCTGCGCGGGCATCAGGCCTGCGAAATGCACTCGCAAAAAAGCCGACCCAAGGGTCGGCTTCTTTGTGCAGCTCAGGCCATCAACCCGCCCGGCGCATCAACCACAAGCCCGCCAGCGCACAGATGCCGGCCGGAATCACCACCGCCAGCAGCGGCGGGAAGCCGAACACCTGGCTCGATGGGCCCAGCAGTTCCCCGGCGATGCGGAATACGAAGCCCACCAGCACACCAGTGAACACGCGCTGGCCAAGGGTGACCGAACGCAACGGGCCGAAGATGAACGAAATCGCCATCAGCACCAGCGCCGCGGTGACCACCGGCTGCAGGACCTTGGTCCAGAACGCCAGCCAGTAGCGGGCGTTGTTCAGCCCCTGGTCGGACAGGTAGTGGATGTAGTCCCACAGCCCGGTGATCGACAGCGACTCCGGTGCCAGCACCACGGTGTTGAGCAACTCCGGGGTCACCGACACGTCCCACACCTCTTCTGGGCTCTTGACCACTTCGGTGTGGTCACCGCGGAAGTAGGTGGTGGCCACATCGTTGAGCATCCATTTGCCATCGACGTACTGCGCCCGGCGGGCGAAGCTGGAGGTCTGGATCTTGCGCTCGCTGTCGAAGCGGTAGCGGGTCACGCCCAGCAGCAGGCCATTGGGCTGCACCGAGTTGATGTGCACGAACTCCTCGCCCTGGCGGTGCCACATGCCGCGCTTGGAACTCTGCGCCTCGCCACCGCCCTGGGCCAGCGAACGGTCGGCCTGGGCCTTGTTCTCGGTGACCGGGGCCACGTATTCGCCGATCAGCAGGCCGACCAGCATCAGCACCAGCATCGGCTTCATCACCGCCCAGACGATGCGCCCGATGGACACACCGGCAGCGCGCATGATGGTCAGCTCGCTGCTGCTGGCCAGGCTGCCCAGGCCGATCAGGCAGCCGATCAGCGCCGCCATCGGCAGCATGTCGTAGAGCCGGCGCGGCGCGGTGAGCAGCACGAAGCTGCTGGCATCCATGACCGTGTAAGTGTCGCTCAGGTCGCCCATCTCATCGATGAAGGCGAACAACGAGGCCAGGCCGAGGATGATGCCCAGCACGGCGAGAATGGCCAGCAGCACGCTCTGGCCGATGTAGCGGTCCAGTTTAACCACGGGCCACCTCCGCACGGCGAGCGGCACGCTTCAGACGCAGCGGCTCCCAGTACATCAGCGCCAGGCCGATCAGCAGGAACAGGCCATGGACCCACCAGATACCCAGCGAGATAGGCAACTTGCCCTTCTCCAGGGCGCCACGCACGGAAATCAGCATTGTCAGATAGGCCATGTACAGGAGAATCGCCGGCAGCAGCTTGAGGAAGCGGCCCTGGCGCGGGTTGACGCGCGACAGCGGCACCGCCAGCAGGGTGACCACGAACACCAGCAGCGGCAGCGACAGGCGCCATTGTAGCTCGGCGCGCTCACGCAGCCCCTGATGCCCGAACAGGTCAGAAGTCGGGATGGCCTCGCGCTCGGTCACCTCCTCGGCGACCTCAGGCTTTGGCAGCAGCACGCCATAGGTGTCGTACTTGATCGCACGGTAGTCGGCCTGGCCGGGATTGCCGTCGTAGCGGTATCCGTTCTGCAGCACCAGGTAGCGGTTGCCGTCGGCCTGCACTTCCTGGTGGCCTTTCTCGGCGACCAGCACCGAAGGCGCGCGGTCCTTGGTCTTGTCCTGGTTGAAGCGCTTCTCGGAGATGAACACGCCCGCCAGGTTGATGCGGTCATCGGACAGCTGCTCGGTGTAGGTCACCCGCGAGCCATCGCGCAGGGTCTGGAAACGGCCCGGCACCAGGGTGTCGAACTCGGTCAGGGTATCCTGCTGGGCGATGATCTTCTGCACCTGGGCAACCCCCAGGGGGGCCAGGCTCAGGCTCAGCCAGGCCACCAGCAGGGCGACCAGTGCCGCCGGCACCATGGTCACGGCAAGCAGGCGCTGCTGGCTCATGCCAGTGGCCGACAGCACGGTCATCTCGCTTTCGAGATACAACCGGCCATAGGCAAGCAGGATACCGAGGAACAGCCCCAGCGGCAGGATCAGTTGCAGGAAGCCCGGCAGGCGGAACCCCATGATCATGAACAGCACGCCCGGGTCGAGCATGCCCTGGGCCGCCTGGGCCAGGTACTTGATGAAGCGCCCGCTCATGATGATCACCAGCAGCACGGCGCTGACGGCGCTCAAGGTCACCAGGACCTCGCGGGACAGATAACGAAAGACGATCAAACCAGACACTCCTGGGTTGTCAGGGGTTCAAAGCCAGACGAACGATTCGGACAGCCAAGACCAATGCCGGTTCGCCAAGGCGAACCTCCATGTAAAAGTGCGCGCATTATCCTGTGATTGACGGCGCCTGTCACTTGGCCGCGCACCTTGGCGCATGACGGGGTTGTCAGCAAGGTCGCGGCAAGCTCAAACTGGCAGCTTTTCCGCTGGCCGGCAAAGGTTGCCGGGGCGGTTTGACGAGCGCTTGCCCAAGACAGCGCCAACTGACAGATCATTCGGGGACCCCAGACATGGAACTGGTTGTAAAAAGCGTAGCCGCTGTATCCGTCAAGACCGCCACCCTGGTCGTGCCGGTGGGTGAAGGCCGCAAGCTCGGCGCCACCACCAAGGCCGTCGACCAGGCCACCGAAGGCGCCATCAGCGCGCTGCTCAAGCGCGGCGACCTGGCCGGCAAGCCGGGCCAGACTCTGCTGCTGCACAGCCTGCCGGGCCTGAAGGCCGAGCGCGTGCTGCTGGTCGGCAGCGGCAAGGACGAAGCCCTCGGCGACCGCGCCTGGCGCAAGCTGGTGGCCAGCGTCGCCGGCGTGCTCAAGGGCCTGGGTGGCGGCGACGCCGTGCTGGCCCTGGACGACATCGCCGTCACCGGCCGCGATGGCCACTACGGCAAGTACCGCCTGCTGGCCGAGACCCTGCTCGACGGCAACTACGTGTTCGACCGCTACAAGAGCCAGAAGGCCGAACCGCGCGCCCTGAAGAAAGTCACCCTGCTCACCGCCAAGGCCGGCCAGGCCGAGGCCGAGCGCGCCGTCAAGCATGCCAGCGCCATCGCCACCGGCATGGCCTTCACCCGCGACCTGGGCAACCTGCCGCCGAACGTCTGCCACCCGAGCTTCCTCGCCGAACAGGCCAAGGACCTGGGCAAGGCGCACAAGGGTCTCAAGGTCGAGGTGCTGGACGAGAAGAAGATCAAGGACCTGGGCATGGGCGCGTTCTACGCCGTGGGCCAGGGCAGCGACCAGCCACCACGGCTGATCGTGCTCAACTACCAGGGCGGCAAGAAGAGCGAAAAACCGTTCGTGCTGGTCGGCAAGGGCATCACCTTCGACACCGGCGGCATCAGCCTCAAGCCCGGCGCCGGCATGGACGAGATGAAGTACGACATGTGCGGCGCCGCCAGTGTGTTCGGCACCCTGCGCGCCGTGCTCGAGCTGCAACTGCCGATCAACCTGGTGTGCCTGCTGGCCTGCGCCGAAAACATGCCGAGCGGCGGCGCCACACGTCCGGGCGACATCGTCACCACCATGAGCGGGCAGACCGTCGAGATCCTCAACACCGACGCCGAAGGCCGCCTGGTGCTGTGCGACACCCTCACCTACGCCGAACGCTTCAAGCCACAGGCGGTGATCGACATCGCCACCCTGACCGGCGCCTGCATCGTCGCCCTGGGCAGCCACACCTCCGGCCTGATGGGCAATGACGACGCCCTGGTCGGCCAACTGCTCGACGCCGGCAAGCGCGCCGACGACCGCGCCTGGCAGCTGCCGCTGTTCGATGAGTACCAGGAGCAGCTGGACAGCCCGTTCGCCGACATCGCCAACATCGGTGGCCCGAAGGCCGGCACCATCACCGCCGGCTGCTTCCTGTCGCGCTTCGCCAAGGCCTACCACTGGGCGCACCTGGACATCGCCGGCACTGCCTGGATCAGCGGCGGCAAGGACAAGGGCGCCTCGGGCCGCCCGGTACCGCTGCTCACCCAGTACCTGCTGGACCGCGCCGGCGCCTGATGGCGCGCAGCCGGTGGCGCCCCCGCGCCACCGGCCGGCACTTAACGATCATGAGCAAAGTCGATTTCTACATCCTGCCCAGCGACTCGCTGTCGGTGCGCCTGGATTTCGCCTGCAAGCTGTGCGAAAAGGCCTGGCGCCTCGGCCACCGGGTCTACCTGCACTGCCAGGACGAGGCGCAGCGCAGCGAACTTGACCTGCGCCTGTGGCAGTTCAAGGGCGAGGCCTTCTTGCCCCACGACCATGCCGAACAGCACCCCGACGCCGTTGTCGCGCTGGGTGTCGGCGCCGATGCTGGCCAACACCGTGACCTGCTGATCAACCTGGGTGGCGAGGTTCCGGCCTTTGTCGGCCAGTTCGAACGGGTCGCCGAAATCGTCGTCGAGGAGCCGGCCATCCGCCTGGCCGCTCGCGAGCGATTCCGTTTCTACCGCGAACAGGGCTATGCTCTGCAAGACCACCGCTTACAGCGACTTTGACGACGATGGACAAGCAGCTGAACTCCCTGACCCATTCCGCCCACCTGCTCGACGACCTCGAGTCGATCCGCGAGCTGCTGGGTGACGCCGACCTGCAACCGCCCCTGCTGACCGAAACCGTGGAGCAGATCCCCCTGCTGCTCGACGAGCCGAGCGCCGAAGCGCCCGCCGCCGCAGCGCCGGCACCGACTCCGGCACCCGAAGAGGATGCCCAGACCCGCCGCCAGGACACCCTGCTGCATCTGGACGCCGAACTGCGCGCCGCGGCGCAGTCGATCATGCAGGACGTGATCAACGACTTCACCCCGCACATCGAGACCGAGATCAAGCGCCGCCTCGATGCGCGGCTGGAGCGGTTGCTCAAGCGTTCCGAGTAACCCTTCGTCCGCATCGCGGGGCAAGCCCGTTCCACAAGCGGGCTTGCCCGCTACACCTGTCTTGAAACGCGCAGCTTGGTTATACTTCCCGGCTTTCCCGAATTAATGCCTAAGGGTCCCGCCGCGCATGGATAAGACCTACCAGCCGCACGCCATCGAAACTTCCTGGTACAACACCTGGGAGTCCGAGAACTATTTCGCCCCACAAGGTGCAGGCGAGTCCTACACCATCATGATCCCGCCGCCGAACGTGACCGGCAGCCTGCACATGGGCCACGGCTTCAACAACGCGATCATGGACGCCCTGATCCGTTTCCGCCGCATGCAAGGGCGCGACACCCTGTGGCAGCCGGGTACCGACCACGCCGGTATCGCCACCCAGATGCTGGTCGAGCGCCAGCTCGAGGCCAAGGGCCAGAACCGCCACGACCTGGGCCGTGAGCAGTTCCTGGAGAAGGTCTGGGAGTGGAAGGACCAGTCGGGCGGCAACATCAGCCGCCAGATCCGCCGCCTGGGCTCGTCGGTGGACTGGAGCCGTGAGCGCTTCACCATGGACGACGGCCTCTCCGAGGCGGTCAAGGAAGCCTTCGTGCGCCTGCACGAAGACGGCCTGATCTACCGCGGCAAGCGCCTGGTCAACTGGGACACCAAGCTGCACACGGCAATCTCCGACCTCGAAGTGGAAAACCACGACGAGAAGGGCCACCTGTGGAACCTGCGCTATCCGCTGGCCGACGGCGCCAAGACCGCCGACGGCAAGGACCACCTGGTGGTCGCCACCACCCGTCCGGAAACCCTGCTCGGTGACGTCGCCGTTGCCGTCAACCCGAACGACGAGCGCTACCAGGCCCTGATCGGCAAGTTCGTCAAACTGCCGCTGGTCGGTCGTCTGATCCCGATCGTCGCCGATGACTATTGCGACCCCGAATTCGGCACCGGCTGCGTGAAGATCACCCCGGCCCACGATTTCAACGACTACGAAGTCGGCAAGCGCCACAACCTGCCGCTGCTGAACATCTTCGACAAGAACGCCACCGTGCTGGCCGCGGTGCAGGCATTCAACCTCGACGGCAGTGTCAACGAGCAGCTCGACACCTCGCTGCCGGCCCAGTACGCCGGCCTCGACCGCTTCGTCGCGCGCAAGCAGATGGTCGCCGACCTGGACGCCCAAGGCCTGCTGGTCAGCATCGACGACCACGCCCTGAAAGTACCGAAAGGCGACCGCTCCGGCACCGTCATCGAGCCATGGCTGACCGACCAGTGGTACGTCTCCACCAAGCCGCTGGCCGAGCCTGCCATCGCCGCCGTCGAAGACGGCCGCATCCAGTTCGTGCCCAAGCAGTACGAGAACATGTACTTCTCGTGGATGCGCGACATCCAGGACTGGTGCATCAGCCGCCAGCTGTGGTGGGGCCACCGCATCCCGGCCTGGTACGACGAGGCCGGCCAGGTCTATGTCGGCCGCGACGAGGCCGAAGTGCGCGCCAAGCACAACCTGGGCAACGATGTGAAACTGCGCCAGGATGACGACGTGCTCGACACCTGGTTCAGCTCGGGCCTGTGGACCTTCTCCACCCTGGGCTGGCCGGAACAGACCGAGTTCCTGAAGAAGTTCCACTCCACCGACGTGCTGGTCACCGGCTTTGACATCATCTTCTTCTGGGTCGCCCGGATGATCATGCTGACCATGCACCTGATCAAGAACGAGGACGGCACCCCGCAGGTACCGTTCAAGACCGTCTACGTGCACGGCCTGGTGCGTGATGGCCAGGGGCAGAAGATGTCCAAGTCCAAGGGCAACGTCCTCGACCCGCTGGACATCGTCGACGGCATCACCCTCGACGCCCTGCTGGAAAAACGCACCAGCGGCATGATGCAGCCCAAGCTCGCCGAGAAGATCGCCAAGCAGACCAAGGCCGAGTTCCCCGAAGGCATCGCCAGCTACGGCACCGACGCCCTGCGCTTCACCTTCTGCTCGCTGGCTTCCACCGGTCGTGACATCAAGTTCGACATGGGCCGCGTCGAAGGCTACCGCAACTTCTGCAACAAGATCTGGAACGCCGCCCGCTACGTGCTGGACAAGGGCGAGGACTGCGGCCAGAACGGCGAGGCCTACGAGCTGTCGCTAGCCGACCGCTGGATCATCTCGCAGCTGCAGCGTACCGAAGCCGAGGTGACCCGCCAGCTCGAGCAGTTCCGCTTCGACCTGGCCAGCCAGGCGCTGTACGAGTTCATCTGGAACCAGTACTGCGACTGGTACCTGGAGCTGTCCAAGCCGGTGCTGTGGGACGAGAATGCCCCGGTCGAGCGCGCCCGCGGCACCCGCCGCACCCTGGTACGCGTGCTGGAAGTGGCCCTGCGCCTGGCCCACCCGTTCATGCCGTTCATCACCGAAGAGATCTGGCAGCGCATCGCGCCGCTGGCCGGCATCAACGGCAAGACCATCATGCTGCAGCCATGGCCAGAAGCGAACGAAAGCCGCATCGACGCCGCCGCCGAAGGCGACATCGAGTGGCTCAAGGAGCTGATGGTCGGCCTGCGCAACATCCGCGCCGAGATGAACATCGGCCCGGGCAAGCCGCTGCCGCTGTTCCTGAAGAACGCCAATGCCGACGACCAGCGTCGCCTGCAGGAAAACGAAGCGCTGCTCAAGAAGCTGGCCAAGGTCGAGTCGTTCACCGTGCTCGGCGAACAGGACGAAGCACCACTGTCGGCCACCGCCCTGGTGGGTGACCTGCAAGTGCTGGTGCCGATGGCCGGCCTGATCGACAAGGACGCCGAGCTTGCGCGCCTGAGCAAGGAGATCCAGCGCCTGCAGGGTGAAGTGCAGCGCGTCGGCGGCAAGCTGTCCAACGCCGCCTTCGTCGACAAGGCCCCACCTGCGGTGATCGAGAAGGAACGCGCCAAGCTGGCCGAATCGGAGCAGGCCCTGGCCAACTTCACCGAACAGCATGCGCGGATTGCTGCGCTGTAATTCAAACGTGAAGCCATAGGGGGCTGCTTCGCAGCCCATCGCCGGCAAGCCGGCTCCCACAGGTACTGCACTATCCTGTGGGAGCCGGCTTGCCGGCGATGCTTTTTCAGGACCCCACCATGACCCAGAAACCCACCCTGCATCCGCGCAACCGCCACCAGGGCCGCTACGACTTCCCCGCCCTGATCAAGGCACATCCGGACATGGCCCGCTTCACCATCACCAACCCCTACGGCAAACCCAGCATCGACTTCGCCAACCCTGAAGCCGTGCGGGTGTTCAACCGCGCCCTGCTCAAGGCCCAGTACGGCATCCAGCACTGGGACATCCCCGCCGACTACCTGTGCCCGCCGATCCCCGGCCGCGCCGACTACATCCATGTGCTGGCCGACCTGCTGGGCGAAGACAACGGCGGTGAAATCCCCCGTGGCGCCCAGGTGCACGCCCTGGATATCGGCGTCGGCGCCAACTGCATCTACCCCCTGCTCGGGCACAGCGACTACCGCTGGCGCTTCACAGGCTCCGACATCGACAGCGTGGCCCTGGCCTCGGCCAAGGCCATCGTCCAGGCCAACAAGCTCGACAAGGCCATCGGCCTGCGCCTGCAAGCGGATCGCAAGCACATCCTCAGCGGCCTGCTGCAGGCCGACGAGCGCTTTGACCTGACCCTGTGCAACCCGCCCTTCCACGCCTCGCGCGAGGAGGCCACCCGCGGCAGCCAACGCAAATGGAAGAACCTCGGCAAGCAGGACCCCAAGCGCAAGCTGCCGGTGCTGAACTTCGGGGGGCAGAACAATGAACTGTGGTGCGAAGGTGGCGAGATCCGCTTCGTCGCCCAGTTGGTCGCCGAAAGCGCGCAGTACGCCGCCCAGGTGCTGTGGTTCACCAGCCTGGTGTCCAAGGCCAGCAACCTGCCGGGTATCGAGGCAGCCTTGAAAAAGGCCGGGGTGAAGGACCTGCGCATCGTCGAAATGGGCCAGGGGCAGAAGCAGAGCCGCATGGTTGCCTGGAGTTTCCACGACGAGAGTGCACGCCAGCAATGGCGCACCCTGCGCAAATCCCGGGCATGAAAAAACCGCGCCCGGGCAAGCCGGGCGCGGTTTCGTCAAATCAACAATTACTTGTTGATCGAGTCGCTCAGGGCTTTGGCAGGAACGAACTTGACGACTTTCTTGGCAGCGATTTCGATGGCGGCGCCAGTCGAAGGGTTGCGGCCAGTACGGGCAGGGCGCTCGGAGACTTTCAGTTTGCCGATGCCTGGCAGGGTGATTTCGGCGCCGTTTTCCAGTTGGTCGGCGACGATCTGGCCCAGTTGCTCCAGAGCGTTACGCGCGGTGGTTTTCGGCGCGTCGATGGCTTCAGCGATATCGGCAATCAGTTGGTCTTTGGTCAGTGCCATGGTGGTGTTCCTTCCCTATCAAATTCAGTAGTTGTGCAGCGTGCTTGGTCGGTGGTCGGGCCAGCCCGGGACAATCCAGAGGCCGCGTCGATCGCGTATGTAGATACGCAAATCGGCGTTTGGTTCGACACTGCGCAAGCGATCTGCCAGCAATGCGCCACCCAAGGGGCGCAAGACCGCGCAAAGCTACCACAGGAATCGATAAATATCCGCTGCCGACTGCGTTTTTGTTCAGGTTTTTCGGGGCTTTCAGAAAAATCGCAAATATTTGAACAAAAAACGAACAACCGACATATACGCCAACATCTGGCCACTGCATCACCCTCGCCCTGGGTTAAACTGAGCGCCTTTTGCAGCGCGGCTTTTCACCGCTCCTATCACCGAGAATTACATGCCAATCCGTCATTGCATCGTTCACCTGATCGACAAGAAGCCCGATGGCAGCGCCGCCGTGCTCCATGCTCGCGACAGCGAACTGGCGGCCTCCGACGCCATCGAAAATCTGCTGGCCGACCTCAACGACAGCTACAACGCCAAGCAAGGCAAAGCCTGGGGTTTCTTCCACGGCGAGTCCGGCGCCTACCCGTTCAGTGGCTGGCTCAAGCAATATCAGGACGGGGAGAAAGACTTCGCCAGCTTCAGCCGCGTGGCCGTCGAGCACCTGCAGAAGCTGATGGAAGAATCCAACCTGTCCACCGGCGGCCACGTGCTGTTCGCCCACTACCAGCAAGGCATGACCGAATACCTGGCCATCGCCCTGCTGCATCACAGTGAAGGCGTGGCAGTTAACGCCGAGCTCGACGTGACCCCCTCGCGTCACCTGGACCTGGGCCAGCTGCACCTGGCGGCGCGGGTCAACTTGTCCGAGTGGAAAAACAACCAGAACTCCAAGCAGTACATCTCGTTCATCAAGGGCAAGAACGGCAAGAAAGTCTCGGATTACTTCCGCGATTTCATCGGTTGCCAGGAAGGCGTGGACGGCCCGGGCGAGACCCGCACCCTGCTCAAGGCCTTCAGCGACTTCGTCGAGAAAGAGGACCTGCCGGAAGAATCCGCCCGCGAGAAGACCCAGACCCTGGTCGACTACGCCACCACCCAGACCAAGCTGGGCGAACCGGTAACGCTGGAAGAACTCTCCAGCCTGATCGACGAAGACCGCCCCGAGGCGTTCTTCGACCATATCCGCAACAGCGACTATGGGCTGTCGCCGGAGATCCCGGCCGACAAACGCACCCTCAACCAGTTCCGCCGCTTCACCGGGCGTGCCGAAGGGCTGTCGATCAGCTTCGAGGCGCACCTGCTCGGCTCGAAGGTCGAGTATGACGAAGAAGCCGGGACGCTGGTCATCAAAGGCCTGCCGACCCAGCTGATCGATCAGTTGAAGCGACGCAAGGATTGAGATCGTGTGGGGCTGCGGCGCAGCCCCGGCAACCTCGGAAAGATCTTCGATTTATAAGACTTTCCCCATTCCCTGTAGTCCATTTCCCAAACATACTCCCAAGCCCTTTCAAGCCATTGCGGTGGTCTGGGTTGGCCTCTAGTCTCGGGCGGTCGCTGCATATTCAGCGATCGGCTTTGACAGGCCGCTGAGAACCTTTTGCATGGCTTGCTCTATGGCGGTTGTGCGTGGGGCACCTCGTGTGCGCCGGGTCAGGTTCTCTCACCGGTCTGTCAACCCACGCATAGCTGCCACCCACTTGTTTGACAGCAGTTGGTGGTGGCCCTTCTGAGAGAGCCAAGCCAATGCTGAAGATTGTCCCCGATCCACCCCACAACCCTCATTCCCTCGAAGACACCCTCATCCAGGCCACCGAGTACGCCCTGTGCGCCTTGACCGTGGCCCATCATGCCGTGCAGCTCAAACCCAAGTCGCCGGCCGCCGTGCTGATGATGGCGTCGATGCATGAGATGGAGTCGCTGCGTGTGCTGCTCGAAGCGGCGTTGATCCAGGTACAGGTGCCGGCACAGGCACCGACGTTGCATTAAGCCAGATCGCCGGGCAAGCCCACTCCCACGCCAGGACTTCGCAGTACCTAGCTACGTGGGAGCGGGCTTGCCCCGCGATGGCGCCCGCACAGCATGGCCAAGGCGCCGCAACGTGTCATGGGTCCGTGGCGAGACCAATATAGGAGGCCACCAACGCCTCCTTCGCCGCCTTGCGCAGCTTCTTCACCAAACGCTCCTGGCGCAGCGCCTCGCCTTTGTCCGGCCACTGCTCCACATACACCAGCGCCTGCGCCGGGCTGGTCTTGAAATACCGCGCGCCCTGCCCTTTCTGGTGCTTGATGAAGCGCCGCTGCGGATCGTCGCTGATACCGCAGTACAGCGAGCCATTGGCGGCACGCACCAGATAGACGTACCAGGGTTTGCAGTCGGGGGAAGGCGCTGTTTCGCTCACGGCTCGGTTCGGTGCAACGGAAGAAGGCCGCCAGCTTAACGCCTCAGCACGCCTGCTGGAATGCGCGAAGCCCCTTGAACGCCTGTTGGCGCACCTTGTTCTGCAGCATCGGCGACCAGCCCAGCAGCACGCCCGGCATGCCCAGGGCCTGCCGCGACCAGCGCCACAGGTCGAAGGTATCGTCGTGCTGGCAGATCAGGCCGTCACGGATCACGAAGCGCGCCTGGATATCGTTGACCACCACCCGCCCGGTCTGGCTGAACAGATAGGTCGCCACCCAGTGCGCGCCGCCACCGCGCTCGTCGCTGCGCACGCTGTCGAAGGTCAGGGTGAAGTCCTTGGCACGGCGGGTGAGCATGCGCCACATGTCCCCGGCATCCTGCCCGCGCAAGGTGCCGAAGACCGGATCGCTGAAAACGATGTCGTCGCTGTAGCAGGCCACCATGGCCTCGGCGTCCAGGCGCTGGAAGGCCTGGTAGAAACGGGTGATCAGGGCGCTGTTGGCATCGCTCATTGGCGGTTATCCGTACTGGGGCTCGAGAAGCGCAAGATAGTCCCCGCCCGGCTTTGGCGCCACAGCCATTTGCGCCATGAATGGTGCCGAAGCCCCAGGCATGTGCCGACAGCTCTCAGACCCGCTCGCTGACCACACCCACATGCAACGCACGCCCGGCACCCAACCCGAACACAATGGCGCCGATCCCCAGTACCGCGAAGATCCAGCCAACCGCGCCCCAGCCCCCGGTCAGGTCATGCACCAGCCCCACCGCGAACGGCCCCATGGAGGCCAGCGTGTAGCCCACGCCCTGGGCCATGCTCGACAGGTTGGCCGCCACATGGGCGTCCTTGGAGCGCAGCACGATCAAGGTCAACGCCAGGGCAAAGGTGCCGCCCTGGCCCAGCCCCAACAGGATCGCCCAGCCCCACAGCCCTTCCAGTGGCGCGTACAGGCAGCCGAACAGCCCGCCCAGGGTCACCAGCATCACCACCACGATGGCCAGGCGCTGATCCTTGCCGCGCGTCGCCAGCCATGGCGCACTCAGCGAACTGACCAGTTGCACGATCACCGAGCCGGACAGCACCAGCCCCGCCTCGGTCGGGCTCAGCCCACGGCCGATCAGGATCGACGGCAACCAGCCGAACACGATATACGCCAGCGACGACTGCAGGCCCATGTACAGGGTCACCTGCCATGCCAGCGGATCACGCCACAGGCCCTGCACCCGGTAGGCCACCTTGTGCACGCCATGGCCCTGGCGCGACTGCGGCAGCCACACCAGCATCGCCAGCAGCGCCGGTAGCACCCAGAAGCCCAGCCCCAGCGCCCAGCTGTCATCGAAGTGGCGGGTCAAGGGCACCGTGGCACCGGCGGCCATTGCCGCGCCCAGGCACAGCGCCATGGTGTAGACGCCGGTCAGGGTGCCTGCATGTTGAGGGAAATCGCGTTTGACGATGCCGGGCAGCAGCACGCCGATGATGCCGATGCTCGCACCGGCCATCAGGCTGCCGATGAACACGCCGGTGGCGCCCAGGGCACTGCGCACCAGGATGCCCAGCGCGAGGGTCAGCAAGATGCCGAGGATGACCCGTTCGCTGCCGAAGCGTCGTGCCAGGATCGGCGCCAGCGGCGCGAACAGCCCCAGGCACAGCACCGGCAAGGTGGTCAGCAGGCCCGCCTGCGATGCGCTGAGCCCCAGCCCTTCGGACACCTGCCCGAGTACGGGCGACATGCTCGACAGCGCCGGACGCAGGTTCAGCGCCACCAGTACCAGGCCCAGCAACAACAGCCAGGGCCGGCGCAGCACCACGGGCTGTTGCTGGACTTGCTCATCGTCGGCCTCGGCGTCGATCAGCAGTTCTTCGAGGTCCGCCTCGCGGGGCGCGGTGTTGCGGGTCAGTTGTTCGGCCATGGCCTTCTCGTGGTCAGGATTCGATGAGGGTCCGGCTCAGGTGCTTGGCCCGCTCCGGATCACGTTGTTCGAGGGCGTCGAGGATCTGCCCGTGCAGGTCGAACACGGCCTGGCAACGGGGGACGGTCGTCATGTTGTGCTGCAGGGCCGCGCCGACCACACCGGAAAAGTAGCGGTACAGCTCGCTCAAGGCGGGGTTGTGGGCGGCGTCCACCAGGCGCTGGTGGAAGACCAGGTCGCATTCGACATAGGCATCCACATCGCCGTGGTAGTGCTGCGCGCTGTGTTGCAGGGCGTCGCGCAGTGCCTGCAGGTCGGCTTCGGTGCGGCGCAACGCGGCCAGGCCGATGGCTTGTGTTTCCAGGATATGGCGGGTTTCGCGGGCGTGTTCGACGGCGCAGCGCGACATCACCTGTACGGCATGCAGTGGGTCCACGGCGGTGCGCAGGTAGCTGCCGTCGCCCTGGCGGACTTCCACCAGGCCGCTGAAGGCGAGGACGCGCATGGCCTCGCGCACGGTGTTGCGGCTGATGCCCAGGTCGCTGGCCAGCTCCGGTTCGGTGGGCAAGCGCTGGCCTACTGACCAGGTGCCCTGGGCGATGCGCTCGCGGAGTTGGTCTACGGCTTGTTCTACCAGGCTGCGTTTGATGAGCGGGGTCACGGGGGGATTACGTCCAGTCATCGGATGAATTGCTTGACGATAGCGGGTTGGTGGGGGTGGTGCAAGGGACGGGAGGTGTTGTTCTTTAAGTAGCTTTTTTGAGTTTTACATGCACATTCCCGGAAGATGTCGACTTTTAGTCACCTTTCCGCCTTTACGGCGGCTTACTTTTCTCTTGGGAAAAGTAAGCAAAACCGTTCGGCTCCGTTCATACGGCCCCTGCGCTGCGCTCCGGGGTTCCCTCGCTCCGGGCTTGCTCCGGGAGTACGCGCCGACGGGCCATCCATGGCCTGATCGGCGCTCGACGGGCATCCATGCCCGTCGCCTCCCTACGCAAGCCCTACACTCGGCCTCCTGAAGTCGCAATCGGCGGCGTCTGAGCTACCGTGCGCTTAGAAGCAAGAGCAAGAGCAAGAGCAAGAAATTCGAGTTTCGTGGTTGGCAGTGGCGATGTTATCGCCACTGCGATCCTGAAACCGACATGGAGCAGATCAGGCCTGACGTGCCTTCTTCATCCGGAACGCCACCCACAGCACGGCGATCCACGCCGGGATCAGCATCACCGAGATACGGATTGGCGGGGTGAGGTACATCACCACCAGGATCAGCACGATGAACGCCAGGCACAGGTAGTTGCTCAGCGGGTGCCACAGGCTCTTGTAGAACGGCGTGATGCCGGCCGCCAGCTTGGCCTTGCGGAACTTCAGGTGGGTGATGCTGATGCTCGCCCAGTTGATCACCAGCGCCGATACCGCCAGGGCCATCAGCAGGCCGAAGGCCTCGCCCGGCATCAGGTAGTTGATCAGCACGCACAGACCGGTGGCAAAGGCCGACACGCCCAGCGCGGTGAGCGGCACGCCACGGCGGCTGACCTTGAGCAGCTGGCGCGGCGCGTCACCTTGCGTGGCCAGGCCGAACAGCATGCGGCTGTTGGCGTACACGCAGCTGTTGTAGACCGACAGCGCGGCGGTCAGCACCACGATGTTGAGGATGGTCGCCACCAGGTCGCTGTCCAGTTCGTGGAAGATCATCACGAACGGGCTGCCGCCCTGCACCACCTTCTGCCAGGGATACAACGACAACAGCACGGCCAGCGCGCCGATGTAGAAGATCAGGATGCGATAGACCACCTGGTTGGTCGCCTTCGGGATGCTCTCACGCGGGTTGGCCGCTTCGGCGGCGGTGATGCCCACCAGCTCCAGGCCGCCAAAGGAGAACATGATAACCGCCAGGGCCATGATCAGCCCGGTGACGCCATTGGGGAAGAAGCCGCCGTACTGCCACAGGTTGGCGACGCTGGCATCCGGCCCGCCGTGGCCGCTGCCCAGCAGCCAGGCGCCGAAGCCGATCATGCTGACGATGGCCACCACCTTCACCAGGGCGAACCAGAACTCCATTTCGCCATACACCTTCACCTGGGTCAGGTTGATGGCGTTGATCACCACGAAGAAAATCGCCGCAGTGGCCCAGGTCGGGAAGTCCGGCCACCAGTACTGCACATAGATCCCCACGGCCGTGAGCTCGGCCATGCCGACCAGCACGTACACCACCCAGTAGTTCCAGCCCGAGACGAAACCGGCGAACTCGCTCCAGTACTGGTGCGCGAAGTGGCTGAAACTGCCGGCGACCGGCTCCTCGACCACCATTTCGCCCAACTGGCGCATGATCAGGAAGGCCATCAGGCCGGCGATGGCATAGCCCAACAGCACCGACGGGCCGGCCAGCTGGATGGTCTGGGCGATGCCCAGGAACAGCCCGGTGCCAATGGCCCCGCCCAGCGCGATCAGCTGGATATGGCGATTCTTCAGCCCGCGCTGCAAGCGCTCGGGCGTGCTCTGGTCTTGCATGAAGTGTCCTTTAGGTGAGGCAGTGTTATTGGTTTTGCTTGCAACTGGACTAGATCCATCCACCCCATTGCAAGAAGAAAATCCCGACGTTCGTGGTGACGGCGGCCATCAGTGTAGTGATCACGATGATCGACGCCGCCAGTTCATGGTTGCCGTTGGCCTCCCGCGCCATCACATAGCTGGCCGCCGCAGTAGGGCTGGCGATGTAGAGGAACAGGATGCCCAGCTCGGCACCACGGAACCCGCACAGCCAGGCACCCAGGGTGCCCAGCAGCGGCAGCCAGACCATCTTCGCCAGGCTGACATCGACGGCCAGCCTGCCACTGTCGCGCAAGGCCGCCAGCGACAGGGTGCCACCGATGCAGATCAGCGCCAGCGGCAGGGTCATCTGCGCCAGGTAGTCGCCGGAGGTCAGCAGCCAGTTGGGCAGCGGCACCTGGCCGTAGGCCATGGGTGTTGCCACCAGCACGCTGAGGATCAACGGGTTGCTGAGGATGCTCTTGCAGATGCTCCACGGGTCGGACTTCAGGTCCGGGCTGTACACCGCCAGTACCACCGCCGACAGCGAGTTGTACAAGAGGATCACCAACCCGGCCAGCACCGCGCCGAGGGATATACCGTAGTCGCCATACAGGCTGGCCGCCAGTGCCAGGCCGATCACGCCGTTGTTGCCGCGAAACGCGCCTTGCGTGTAGATGCCGCGGTCAGCCCGCGGGCAGCGCCAGATCGCCAGGCCCCAGGCCAGGCCGAAGCACGCCAGCGTCGCGCCGACGAAGTAGAGCATCACCCCTGGTTTCACCGCCGACGCCAGGTCGGCGTGGTAGATGCCGAGGAACAGCAGCGCCGGCATGCACACATTGAACACCAGCTTGGAGGCGACCCGGTTGAAGTTGTCGTCGATCAAGCGGATGCGCTTGAGCAGCACGCCCATGAACAGCATGGCGAACACAGGGGCCGTGATGTTCAGTGTCTGGATGAGTAGGGCGAGCATGCAACGTGGTCCCGGGAAATGCCGTTAGGGAGCGCAATCATACGTGAGAGCCGGGGGCTTGCGCCCGCCACAGCTGCCAGATGCCAGCACAAAGGGCTCTTGACCTAGGAAATTTCCTGCATATGATATGCACAACTGTATATGCATACAGTAAAAAATGGATTGTCCAGACATTGCAAGGAGCAAATCATGTCAGGAATGCACGCTGCACCTGTGGCCGCGAAGGCCCATGCCACGCTGGTGGTCGCTGACCTCGACCAGCTGTTCGATGAGCACGGTATCGCCCTGCCCGGCCCCGACAGTCATCTGGTACTGGTCATGCACGGTCACCACACCCTCAAGTATCACCGCCCTGCGCCACCGTCGGCTGGCGGCAAAGCCGCGCAGCGCGGCCCGGAGCTCTTGTTCGAAGGCGCCGAACACACCGCCATCGGCGACAACGCCCTGCTGCGCTACGAGGTGGGCCAACCGGGCATTCCCGCCCATCAGTCGCCGCTGCCACTGCCCAACGGCCTGAACCTGACCTATGGCCAGGTGATCGCCCTGGGCGGCGATTTCTATGGCTTGCCCGAGCGCCCGATCGCCGATGGCGGCACCGACGCCGAACGGATCGAGCGCTTCATCCAGGCCTTCGACTCCCTGGCGCGCCTGCAGGCGGCCAAGGCGGAAGCCGAACAGATCCTCGCGGTCATGCAGGAAGAAATCCGCGCCGCCAACCAGGCCATCAAGGACGGCCGGCAGCCCCATGAAGCCTATGATGCACTGGGCGACAGCCTGTCGGCACGCTGGAACCGCATCACCGGCGGCGGCAGCTTCGCCTCCGACCTGTTCCCCCTGGGCCGCTACCTGAAACTGGCCGCCAGCAACTGGGACCACTTCGGCCCCTGGGCGCTGCTGGCCTACCAGGCCGGCCACGCCGCCGCCCTGCAGCAGGCGCTGAAAGCCCGCGCCAGCGGCGCCGAGCGCGACCTGCAACTGGCCTATGCGATGAACGCCTTCGCCGACCACTTCCTCACCGACCTGTTCTCCGCCGGCCACCTGCGGGTGCCGCGCAAGGCCCTGGCCGACACCGTCACGCCGAGCGACGTCGGCTCGCTGATCTCGCGCTTCATGCACGACGAGGACAGCAAGTACGGCCTGGCCGTGCGCAATGCCGAGGGCGAGCAATGGCGCGCCTACGGCGACAAGCGCTACTTCGACAGCGTCGATGTGGCCAACCGTCGTCAAGTGACGCGCGCCGTGCAGCGCTCGGTCGATGAAGTGTTCCAGGCCTTCGCCGAGGGCCGCGCGCCCCAGGCCAAGGACTTTTCGGCCCTGCGCCTGGCGCCCGACCTGCGCGCCGCCGAACAGGACCTGGTACCCGGCAACTTCGCCGCGCTGTACCTCCAGGACGGCAAGGCGGTGCTGCGGCGCAAGGACGTCAACGACCTCAACGACCGTAACCGCATCGGCGACTGGTGGGGCTGGAGCACCTACCTGCTGCTCAAGGACTACAAGCCGAACAAGCCCACCGGCTTCATCGATGCCCCCGCCACCGCGCCGGTGATCACCGGTTGGGAGCGCCGTGAGCCCGATGGCCTGAACTGGCAACGGGGCAACGCGGTGCGCTATGCCTTCAGCATCACCGACCAGCTCAACGAGTCGTACATTGGCCCATGGAGCGGCTATGCCGAGCTCACCGACCAGTTCCACCCGAGCGTGCAGGTGCCTGCGGACGGTAAGCAACGCGGGCGCAACCTGTTCCGCCAGTTCCGCGGCGGTTCGCCGGAACTGATCGCCAGCCTGGACGCAAAGACAACGCTCTATATCGATCGCAACGCGTGACAAGGAGGTCACCGATGAATATCAAGGTCAAACTGGAACTGGCTTCGGGCCAGTCGATGGAAGGCATGCCGCTGGAGTTGCTGCGCGATGGCAAGGTGATTGGCCGGGCGAAAGTGCCGGCAGGGGGACAGATGGCGTTCGAGGCGCCATCGGGAGCAGGACAGCTTGCGGTGCGGGTTGACCGCTCGGGAGGGAAAGCCTGACAAAACGCAGGGGGCCACTACGTGGCCCTTTCGTCGCGGCTTGTCGTGGCGACGAACCGCGACGATGGGGCGCGCAGCGCCCCCAGTGGACTTCAGCGTCGGACTGGACGCTTTTGCAGCTTGCGCTGCAAGGTACGCCGATGCATGCCCAGCGCCCGCGCCGTGGCAGAGATATTGCCCTCGTGCTCGGCTAGCACGCGCTGGATATGCTCCCACTGCAAGCGATCCACCGACATCGGGTTCTCTGGCACCAACGTGTCCAGGTCGGTATGCTCCGATAGCAGTGCCGCCAGCACGTCATCGGCGTCGGCCGGTTTGCACAAATAGTTGCAGGCTCCGCGCTTGACCGCCTCGACTGCCGTGGCGATGCTCGAGTAACCGGTCAGGATCACCACGCGCATCTCCGGATCCAGCTCCAGCAGCTTGGGTAGCAAGACCAGCCCCGAGTCGCCCTCCATCTTCAGGTCCAGCGTGGCGTAGTCGGGCAGGTCCTGCTCGGCAAGCTTCAAGCCTTCCTCAGCGGAACCCGCAGTGCTCACACGGAAGCCACGACGCGACATCGCCCGGGCCATCACCCGGGTGAAGGTGGCGTCGTCATCCACCAGCAGCAGGTGCGGCAGCTCTTCGCCTTCGACCTGGTTTTCTTCGCTCATCATGCATCTCCTCGCTTGCCATGGGGCAGGCGCAATTCGGTCAGGGTGCCACCCTGCTCATGACTATAGAGTTTCACCGAACCGCCCGCACGCGTCACGCTGGCCTTGCTCAAGAACAGGCCAAGGCCGAAGCCTTTGCCCTTGGTGGTAATGAAAGGTTTGCCGATAGCCTCGGCGATGGCCGGCGGTACGCCGGGGCCATGGTCGCGGATGCTGATGACGATATCCTGGGCGTCCCAGTCCAGGCGCACCTCCAGGTCGTCCGGGCAGGCATCGGCGGCATTGTTCAACAGGTTCAGCAGGGCCTGGGTCAGGTCTGGTGGCGGCGTCAGCCGCGGCACCACGCCATCGCGCAGGCGCTGGAAGCGGTAGCTGGCTTCCGGGCGCATCAGGTGCCAGCGGTTGAGCGCCTCGTCGAGCCAGGCGGTGACATCCTGCTCGACGATCGCCAGGCGCCGGTTGGCCTCGGCGGCGCGCACCAGCTGCTGCAGGGTCTCCTTGCACAGCTTGACCTGGTCCTGAAGGATTTGCAGGTCTTCCTGCAACAGCGGGTCGGCGTGGTCCTGGCGCATTTCGTTGAGCAGCACGCTCATGGTCGCCAGCGGCGTGCCCAGTTCGTGGGCGGCGCCAGCGGCCTGGGTGGCCACGGCCAGCAACTGCTCGTCGCGCAGGCTTTCCTCGCGGCGCTCGGCACGCAGGTTCTCCTGACGGCGCAACTCCTCGGCCATGCGCGCGGCGAAGAAGGTGATCACCCCTGCGGCCAGGGCGATGCTCAGCCACATGCCGTAGACCTGCATGGTGTCACGCGCCAGCGGCAGCGTTTCCAGCGGGTAGTACTGCACCAGCAACAGGCTGTAGGCCACCAGGGCGATACCTGAAAGCACCAGCGAGTAGAGCCACGGCAAGGTCACCGCGGCGATGGCCAATGGCACCAGGTAATAGGAGACGAAGGGGTTGGTCGAGCCGCCCGAGTAATAAAGCAGGGCACTGTGGATCAGCAGGTCGCAGGCCAGCTGCAGGGCGTACTCGAGCTCGGTGACCGGCAGCGACAGGCGCAGGCGCAGGGCGGTGAACGCGCACAGCAGCGACGACAGGGCCAGCGTGACTGCCAGCGAGAACCACGGCAGCGGCAGCAGCTCGGTCCAGTAGGCCACGCCTACCGAGCCCGCCTGGGCCGCCAGGACGAGGATGCGGATGAAGGTCAGGCGCCACAGGTTCTGGCGTGTGGCAGACAACGGATGTGCGACGGCGAGCATGAGCTCTCCCAATGAGTGCTCCAGGAAAATCGGCTGGAGTATACCGAAGCCGGGCGCTCCACTGCAGCGATGCGGCAAAGCGCCACACTTTGTCATAGATTCATGATGGCACTTTTGAACCCTCTACACTGTCACCGGTCTGATCGGCCATGCGTGGAACGGATCTGCTCATCCACGCCTTACCCTGCCAAGGAGCTCCACATGCACATTACCCGTCGCGGCGCCGCCGCCGTTGCCCTGTCCTGCGGCATGCTCGCCAGCCTGCCGGCCCTGGCGGCCGACGAGCCACGCTACAACCAGGTGTCGCTGCGTGCCGAAGTCAGCAAGGAAGTGGCACGCGACCTGATGGTCGTGACGCTGTACAGCGAAGCGCAGAACACCGACCCGGGCAAGCTGGCCAAAGAGATCACCGAGACCATGAACAAGGCCGTGCAGCAAGCCCGCCAGGTCAAGGACGTGAAGATCAGCCAGGGCAGCCGCAACAGCTACCCGATCTACGACACCAAGGGCCAGAAGATCACCGGCTGGCGCGAGCGCGCCGAACTGCGCCTGGAAAGTGCCGACTTCCCGGCCCTGTCCAAGCTCACCGGTGACCTGCTGCAAGACCTGAAGATGGGCGGCATGGACTTCTCCATTGCCCCGGCCACACGCAAGTCCAATGAAGACGAGCTGCTCAAGGATGCCGTTGCCGCGTTCAAGGCCCGCGCCCAGTTGGCCACCGATGCCCTGGGCGGCAAAGGCTACAAGGTGGTCAGCCTGAACCTCAACAGCAGCGGTTACCCACGCCCCTACCTGCGCAACGCACCGATGGCGATGATGGCCAAGGGCGCCGCCGATGAATCCGCGCCGGCACCGGATATCGAAGCCGGAACCAGCGAAGTTAGCATGAGTGCCGACGGCCTGATCGAAGTCCAGGTGCCCTGACCCACTCGACTGGATGTCCGAGATGGTCAAAACCGTCTCGGACAGCCGTTTCAGACCTTTCCTACGCACCAAACGGGTGCGTCTGCTTGTCACATAAAGTGCGAAATATCCTGAAATTTTCGCCCTTTTCCCCCTCGCAAACGTTCAACATTCGCCAAAGTTATATGGATGCGACATCCATGTACGTCAGTACCACGTTTTTGGCGTCAACCATCCTGCTGAGTGTTGCATTGGGAATACCCCCTGCATAAGTATCCGCAGGTCGGCTCACGAGGCCGCCTCAATTCGAAAAATGACAACAATGAGGCCACCATGCTCAAACACGCAGTCATCCCGTTCCTGGTCAGTGCAGGCTTGCTAGCCGGCGCTCCATCCGCCCTCGCCGCGACCAACCTGGTGTTCTGCTCCGAAGGCAGCCCGGCCGGTTTCGACCCTGGCCAGTACACCACCGGGACCGACTTTGACGCCTCCGCCGAAACCATGTTCAACCGCCTGACTCAATTCGAGCGTGGCGGCACCGCAGTGATCCCGGGCCTGGCCACCAAGTGGGAAGTCTCCGACGACGGCAAGACGTACACCTTCCATCTGCGTGACGGCGTGAAGTTCCATACCACCGAGTACTTCAAGCCGACCCGTGCATTCAACGCCGACGACGTGCTCTTCACCTTCAACCGCATGCTCGACAAGAACCACCCCTTCCGCAAGGCCTACCCCACCGAGTTCCCTTACTTCACCGACATGGGCATGGACAAGAACATCGCCAAGGTCGAGAAGGTCGACGAGCACACTGTGAAGTTCACGCTCAACGACGTCGACGCCGCGTTCATCCAGAACCTGGCCATGAGCTTCGCCTCGATCCAGTCCGCCGAATACGCCGACCAGTTGCTCAAGCAGGGCAAGGCTGCCGATATCAACCAGAAGCCCATCGGCACCGGCCCGTTCGTGTTCAGCAAGTACCAGAAGGACGCGCAGATCCGTTACAAGGGCAACAAGGACTACTGGAAGCCCGAGGACGTGAAGATCGACAACCTGATCTTCGCAATCAGCACCGACGCCTCGGTGCGCATGCAGAAACTCAAGAAGAACGAATGCCAGGTCACCCTGTTCCCGCGTCCGGCCGACATCGCACCGCTCAAACAGGATCCGAAGCTGAAGATGCCTGACCAGGCTGGCTTCAACCTCGGCTACATCGCCTACAACGTGATGGACAAGGTCAAGGGCAGCAACGAACCCAACCCACTGTCGCAGCTCAAGGTGCGCGAAGCGCTGGACATGGCGGTGAACAAGCCGCAGATCATCGAGTCAGTCTATCAAGGCGCCGGCCAGCTGGCGGTCAACGCCATGCCGCCGACGCAATGGTCCTACGACACCACGATCAAGGACGCCAAGTACGACCCTGAAAAGGCGAAGCAGCTGCTCAAGGAAGCCGGCATCAAGGAAGGCACCGAGATCACCCTGTGGGCCATGCCGGTGCAGCGTCCGTACAACCCCAACGCCAAGCTGATGGCCGAGATGCTCCAGTCCGACTGGGCGAAGGTCGGCATCAAGGCCAAGATCGTCAGCTACGAGTGGGGCGAGTACATCAAGCGCTCCAAGGGCGGCGAGCAGGGCGCCATGCTGATTGGCTGGAGCGGCGACAATGGTGACCCGGACAACTGGCTGGGCACGCTCTATGGCTGCGATGCCATGGATGGCAACAACTTCTCCAAGTGGTGCTACAAGCCCTACGACGACCTGATCAAGCAAGCCAAGGCCACCCCCGACCAGGCCAAACGCACCGAGCTGTACAAGCAGGCGCAACACATCCTCAAGGAGCAGGTGCCGATCACCCCGATCGCCCACTCCACCGTGTATCAGCCCATGAGCGCGAAAGTGAAGGACTTCAAGATCAGCCCCTTCGGCCTGAACTCCTTCTACGGGGTCAGCGTGGACAAGTAACGGTCGTGACCGCCCCGCCGGCGTTTGCCGGCGGGGCGGTGACATGATCGGGCGATACGCAGGGTTATTCCCTCGCATTCGCCAGAACGCTCCCGCCCTCAAATCAGTAGCGAACCCTGGTTCCCGCATTCTGGCGCGCCTATCGTCAGGACCGGGATGCAGCAGCCGCGTTTTGCCTGTCGCGGCCTGAAAACACGGACAAAGGATCTGCCATGCGCCTGACCACACTGAGTTCCACCCTGCTTGCCCTCGGCTTGCTGAGCCAGGCTCCCGCGAGCCTCGCCAACAACCTGGTGTTCTGCTCCGAAGGCAGCCCGGCAGGTTTCGACACCGCCCAGTACACCGCGGCCACCGACAACGACGCCGCCGAACCGATCTATAACCGGCTGGTCGAGTTCGAGCGCGGCGGCACTGCCGTGCAGCCGGGCCTGGCCACCGACTGGCAGGTGTCCGAGGACGGCCTGAAGTACACCTTCCACCTGCGACCCGCTGTGAAGTTCCATGGCAACAAGGACTTCAAGCCCAGCCGCGACTTCAACGCCGACGACGTGCTGTTCACCTTCAACCGCATGCTCGACAAGGATCACCACTTCCGCAAGGCCTATCCCACCGAGTTCCCGTACTTCATCAGCATGGGGCTGGACAAGAACATCGCCAAGGTCGAGAAGACCGACCCGCTGACCGTGGTCTTCACCCTCAACCAGGTCGACGCCGCGTTCCTGCAGAACATCGCCATGGCCTTCGCCTCGATCCTCTCCGCCGAGTACGCCGACCACCTGCTGGCCAGCGGCAAGGCCAGCGATATCAACCAGAAGCCGATCGGCACCGGTCCGTTCGTGTTCCAGCGCTACCAGAAGGATTCGCAGATCCGCTTCAAGGGCAACAAGGAATACTGGGCGCCGGACCGGGTGAAGATCGACAACCTGGTGTTCTCGATCAACGTCGACCCCTCGGTGCGCATCCAGAAGCTGCGCCGCAACGAATGCCAGATCACCCTGCACCCGCGCCCGGCCGACCTGCCCGCGCTCAAGGCAGACGGCAAGCTGCAGGTGATGACACAACCCGGTTTCAACCTTGGCTACATCGCCTACAACACCCAGCACCCACCTTTCGACCGGCTGGAGGTGCGCCAGGCGATGGACATGGCAGTGAACAAGCAGGCAATCATCCAGGCGGTCTACCAGGATGCCGGCCAGACCGCCGTCAACGCCATGCCGCCGACCCAATGGTCCTACGACAAATCGATCAAGGACGCCCCGTTCGACCCGGAAAAGGCCAAGCAACTGCTGAAGCAGGCCGGGGTCAAGGAAGGTACCGAGATCACCCTGTGGGCCATGCCGGTACAACGCCCCTACAACCCCAACGCCAAGCTCATGGCCGAAATGCTCCAGTCCGACTGGAGCAAGCTCGGCTTCAAGGTGCGCATCGTCAGCTACGAATGGGGTGAATACCTCAAGCGCATGAAGAACGGCGAGCATGACATCGCCCTGATCGGCTGGACCGGCGACAACGGTGATCCGGACAACTGGCTCGGCACCCTGTTCAGCTGCGACGCCATCGGCAGCAATAACTACTCCTTGTGGTGCGATTCGCAATACGACGCACTGGTGAAAAAAGCCAAGCAGGTCACCGACCGCGACCAGCGCACCAGCCTCTACGAACAAGCCCAGCAACGTCTCAAGCAACAGGTGCCGATTACCCCGGTTGCGCACTCCACGGTCAACCAGCCGCTGAGCATCAGCGTGAAAGACTTCAAGGTCAGCCCCTTCGGACGCAACGTTTTCTCCGGCGTCAGCATCGATTGACCCTGCAACGCCCGGCCGGGAGTGCGACCCACTCCCGCGACGGCGTGCAGCCCGGATTTGCCTGGCAACCCCCAGGCAGACACTGCAGTACCGCGTCACCGTGACAAGCCCGGCCCACAAGGTCGGGTGATAACTAGAAAAATATCAGGGAGCTTTCATGTTGATTCGTACCACCACCACCGCACTGGCCTTGTCCGTCGGCGCCTTCTGCGCCCTCGCCCAGGCCGAACCCGCAAGCCAGGACTTCGTGCCGTTCGCGCTCAAGTCCAGCAGTGAACAGGCCGAGGCCAAAGGCTTCATCGATGGCCAGAGTCTGACCGGCAGCACCCGCAACTGGTATGCCCGCGAACGCGCCACCCGCGCGCCGCTGTGGAAATACACCAAGGGCGACGGCACCCGCCACGACACCCACAGCCGCGACAACTGGGTGCAGGGCACCATCCTCAACTACAGCTCGGGCTTCACCGAAGGTACTGTGGGCTTCGCCGTCGAGGCCGCGGCCTACAATGCCATCGCCCTCGAGCAGGGCCGCGCCGCCGTGGCCGGCCCGAACAACCGCACCCTGACCCACAGCGACGGCGACCCGATCGGCCAGTGGAGCAAGATGGGCCTGGGCAATGTCAAGGCGCGCATCTCCAACACCACGCTGACCGTCGGTCGTCAATCGGTCGACACGCCGATGATCGCCTACATCGGTAACCGTGCCTTGCCATCGAGCTTCCAGGGCGCGTTCCTGCACAGCGCCGAGTTCGAGAACCTGTCGTTCGACGTGGGTACCTTCGACCGCGTTTCGCCGCGTACCGAGCAGAGCCTGAGCAAGTTCCGCAGCGAATACGGCAACGGCAGGGAAACCGACCGCGCCAGCACCGTCGGCATCAACTACCAGCCGCTCAAGAGCCTGACCACCAGCCTTTACGCCACCAAGGTCGAGGACTTCTGGAACCAGTACTACTTCGGCGCCAACCACGTGCTGGGCGACAGCGCGGTGCTGAGCCTGACCACCGGTCTTAACTACTACAAGACCGTGGACGAAGGCAGCAAGAAGATGGGCGAGATCGACAACGACACCTACAGCCTGTCGTTCGGCCTGACCCACCAGGCCCACACCCTCACCGCCTCCTGGCAGCAGGTCAACGGTAACGAGTACTTCGACTACCTGCACGAGACCAACGGCATCTACCTGGCCAACTCCCTGCTGTCGGACTTCAACGGCCCGAACGAGAAATCCCTGCAGATCAGCTATGTGCTGAACATGGCGCCGTATGGCGTGCCGGGCCTGAAGTTCAACGTCTACAACGCCCGCGGCTGGGATATCGACGGTACCCACTACAAGGGCACCGCCTATGACGTCCGCGGCCAGGACGGCGAGAACCACTACGAGTGGGGCATCGGCACCAGCTACGCGGTGCAGAGCGGCATGCTGAAGGACACCACCATCCGCGCCACCTATACCGCCCACCGTGCCAGCAAGGCGCAGAGCGACGGCAGTCTCGACGAGTTCCGCGTCGTCACCACCATTCCGTTCAACATCCTCTGACCGTTGGCGCCACGGCCCGCCTCCCCACGGGCCGTGGCGGCTACGCTGGAACTAGCACTGCAGGGAGGTTCCATGAAATTGCTACCGCTACGTGCTGCCCTGGCAGCCGTCATCCTGGGCGCCGCATCGAATCTGGCGGCCAAGCCGCTGGTGGTGTGCACCGAAGCCAGCCCGGAAGGCTTCGACATCGTCCAGTACACCACCGCCGTCACCGCCGATGCCACGGCCGAGGCGATCTTCAACCGCCTGGTCGACTTCAAGCCCGGCACCACCGAGATCCAGCCGGCCCTGGCCACCAGCTGGGACGTCAGCCCCGACGGCCTGGTCTACACCTTCCACCTGCGCGAAGGCGTCAAGTTCCACACCACCGACTACTTCAAGCCCACCCGCGACTTCAACGCCGATGACGTGCTGTGGAGCTTGAACCGTCAGTTGAAGAAAGACCATCCGTGGCACGACAAGACCAGCGTCGGCTATCCCTACTTCGAGAGCATGGCCTTCAAGGACCTGCTCAAGTCGGTCGAGAAGACCGACGATCACACCGTGGTGATCACCCTGACCCGCCCGGAAGCGCCCTTCCTGCGCGACCTGGCCATGGCCTTCACCTCGATCTACTCCGCCGAGTACGGCGACCAGTTGCTCAAGGCCGGCAAGACCGGCGATCTCAACAGCAAGCCGGTCGGCACCGGCCCGTTCGTGTTCCAGCGTTACAACAAGGACGCCAACGTCCGCTACAAGGCCAACCCGGACTACTTCCGTGGCAAGCCACCTGCCGATGCGCTGATCTTCGCCATCGCCACCGACAGCAACGTGCGCCTGCAGAAACTGCGCGCCAACGAATGCCAGATTGCCCTGTATCCCAAGCCTGACGACGTGCCGGGGATCAAGACCGACCCGAAACTCAAGGTCGCCGAGATCGAAGCATTGGTTACCGGCTACATCTCGATGAACACCCAGCACAAATACCTGAGCGATGTGCGCGTGCGCAAGGCAATCGACATGGCCTTCGACCGCCAGACCCACGTCGACCAGCTGTTCGGCAAGGGCAACGCCCTGGTTGGGGTCAACCCGTATCCACCGACCATGATCGGCTACAACACCGACAACAAGAACCCACCCCATGACCTCGACAAGGCCCGCGCCCTGCTCAAGGAAGCCGGCGTGCCGGAGGGCACGGTGATCACCTTGTTCACCCGCAACGGCGGTGGCCCGACCAACCCCAACCCGCGCCTGTCCGCCGAAATGCTGCAGTCGGATCTGGCCAAGATCGGCATCAAGCTCGACATCCGCGTGATGGAATGGGCCGAGATGCTGCGTCGCGCCAAGAAGGGCGAGGCCGACCTGGTGTCGGCGGGCTGGGCCGGCGACAACGGCGACCCGGACAACTTCCTCACGCCGATGCTCAGCTGTGACGCGGTGAAAAGCGGCGAGAACTATGCGCGCTGGTGCAACCAGAAATTCCAGGACCTGATCACCCGCGCCCGCGAAGTGATCGACAACGACGAACGCGCCAGGCTCTATAACGAGGCCTTGGCGGTGTACGATGAAGACCAACCGTGGATCAGCATGGCCCACCCGAAGATGTTCACCGCCATGCGCGAGAACGTCGAAGGCTATGTGATCAACCCACTGACCAACAACAACTTCGCCACCACCCAGGTGAAGTAGAACAACAACAGCCGCCGGACCTTGTGCAAGAGGCCCCGGCGGCACGCCGTTTCCGGCTGATGAGGTACCCCTGACAATGTTGAGTTTTATTGCCCGACGCCTGGGTCTGCTGATTCCGACCTTCTTCGGTATCACCCTGCTGACCTTCGCGCTCATACGCCTAATCCCCGGCGACCCCGTCGAAGTGATGATGGGCGAACGCCGGGTGGACCCCGAAATGCATGCCCAGGCCATGGAGCGCCTGGGCCTGAACAAGCCACTGCCGGCCCAGTACCTGGACTATGTCGGCAAGCTCGCCCAGGGCGACCTGGGCGAATCCCTGCGCACCCGTGAAAGCGTATGGAACGAATTCCTCACCTTGTTCCCGGCAACCCTGGAGCTGGCCATGGCCGCCCTGCTGTTCGCCGGGGTCATCGGCCTGCTGGCCGGGGTGATCGCCGCGCTCAAGCGCGGCTCGCTGTTCGACCACGGGGTGATGGGCATCTCCCTGGCCGGCTACTCGATGCCGATCTTCTGGTGGGGCTTGATCCTGATCATGTTCTTCTCGGTGAGCCTGGGCTGGACGCCGGTCTCCGGGCGCATCGACCTGCTCTATGACATCGAACCGAAAACCGGCTTCATGCTCATCGACACCCTGCTCAGCGACGAGGAAGGCGCGTTCAAGGATGCGCTGATGCACCTGATCCTGCCCGCCATAGTGCTGGGCACCATCCCGCTGGCGGTGATCGCCCGCATGACCCGTTCGTCGATGCTCGAAGTGCTGCGCGAGGACTACATCCGTACCGCCCGCGCCAAGGGCCTGTCGCCGTCGCGCGTGGTATTCATCCACGGCCTGCGCAACGCGCTGATCCCGGTACTCACTGTGTTCGGCCTGCAGGTCGGCACGCTGCTGGCCGGCGCCGTGCTCACCGAAACCATCTTCTCCTGGCCGGGCATCGGTAAATGGCTGATCGAAGCCATCGGTGCCCGTGACTACCCCGTGGTCCAGAACGGCATCCTGTTGATCGCCTGCCTGGTGATCCTGGTCAACTTCGTCGTGGACATCCTCTACGGCCTGGCCAACCCACGCATCCGTCATCAGCGCTGAGGACTACGCCATGACCAGCCCGATTCCAAAATCCGTCACCCCGCCCAGCGTGGTCGACCAAAGCTTGCTCTATCCCTCGCCATATAAAGAATTCTGGCAGGCCTTCTCGCGCAACAAAGGCGCGGTGGCCGGCCTGGCGTTCATGTGCCTGGTGGTGTTCTGCGCCCTGTTCGCCCCCTGGGTGGCGCCGCACAACCCCAGCGAGCAATACCGCGACTTCCTGCTCACGCCGCCAGTATGGCTCGAAGGCGGTACCTGGCAATTCATCCTCGGCACTGATGAGCTGGGCCGCGATCTGCTCTCGCGGCTAATCCAGGGCGCTCGACTGTCGCTGCTGATCGGCCTGTCGTCGGTGGTGATGTCGCTGATCCCGGGTATCCTGCTGGGCCTGTTTGCCGGCTTCTTCCCGCAGATCCTCGGCCCCTCGATCATGCGTCTGATGGACGTGATGCTGGCCTGCCCTCGCTGCTGCTGGCCGTGGCCATCGTCGCCATCCTCGGCCCAGGCCTGATCAACACCGTGATCGCCATCGCCATCGTCTCGCTGCCGTCCTACGTGCGCCTGACCCGCGCCGCGGTGATGGGCGAACTGAACCGTGACTACGTCACCGCCGCGCGCCTGGCCGGTGCCGGCCTGCCGCGACTGATGTTCGTCACCGTGCTGCCCAACTGCATGGCGCCGCTGATCGTGCAGGCTACCCTGAGCTTCTCCTCGGCGATCCTCGACGCCGCAGCCCTGGGCTTCCTCGGCCTCGGTGTGCAGCCGCCAACCCCCGAGTGGGGCACCATGCTGGCCTCAGCTCGCGACTACATCGAACGCGCCTGGTGGGTGGTTAGCCTGCCCGGCCTGACCATTTTGCTCAGTGTGCTGGCAATCAACCTGATGGGCGACGGCCTGCGCGATGCGCTGGACCCGAAACTCAAGAACGCCGCCTGAGGAGATCGCCATGTCACTGTTGCAGATCAACAACCTGAACGTGCGCTTCGGCGACGCCAATGCCGTGCCTGTGGTGGACGGCCTCGACCTGAGCGTGGATGCCGGCGAGATCCTCGCCATCGTCGGCGAATCTGGCTCGGGCAAGTCGGTGACCATGATGGCGCTGATGGGGCTGATCGAAGCCCCCGGGCGCATCACCGCGGACGTGCTCGACTTCGCCGGCACCAATATGCTCAAGCTCAGCGGCCGCCAGCGCCGCAAGGTGGTGGGCAAGGACATCGCGATGGTCTTCCAGGACCCGATGACCGCGCTCAACCCCAGCTACACCGTGGGCTACCAGATCGAGGAAGTGCTGCGCCAGCACCTCGGCCTCAAGGGCAAGGCTGCGCGCCAGCGCGCCCTGGAACTGCTGAAGAAGGTCGAGATCCCGGCTGCCGAAAGCCGCCTCGACGCCTACCCGCACCAACTGTCCGGCGGCATGAGCCAGCGCGTGGCCATCGCCATGGCCATCGCCGGCGAGCCGAAACTGCTGATCGCCGATGAACCCACGACCGCGCTGGATGTAACCATCCAGGCGCAGATCATGGAGCTGCTGGTCAACCTGCAGAAAGAGCGCAACATGGCGCTCATTCTGATCACCCACGACCTGGCCGTGGTCGCCGAAACCGCCAAGCGCGTGTGTGTGATGTACGCAGGGCAAGCAGTCGAAGTAGGCCAGGTGCCCGAGCTGTTCGACGTACCCGCCCACCCTTACAGCGAAGCGCTGCTGGCGGCCATTCCCGAGCACAGCATCGGCGCCGAACGCCTGGCCACCCTGCCTGGCATCGTCCCCGGCCGCTATGACCGCCCACAAGGCTGCCTGCTGTCGCCGCGCTGCCCCTATGTGCAGGAAAACTGCCGCCGGCAGCGCCCGCCCCTCGATCCCCAGGCCCACAGCCTGGTGCGTTGCTTCTATCCGCTGAACCAGGAGGTGGCGTGATGGCCGTCGTACTTTCCGCTCGTGAGCTGACCCGCCACTACGAAGTCTCCCGCGGCCTGTTCAAGGGCCATGCGCTGGTGCGGGCGCTCAATGGCGTGTCGTTCGAACTGGAGGCCGGCAAGACCCTGGCCGTGGTCGGTGAATCCGGTTGCGGCAAGTCGACCTTGGCGCGGGCCCTGACCCTGATCGAGGAGCCTTCCTCCGGTTCGCTGCAGATCGCCGGCCAGGAGGTAAAGGGCGCCAGCAAGGACCAGCGCAAACAGCTGCGCCGTGACGTGCAGATGGTGTTCCAGAGCCCGTATGCCTCGCTCAACCCACGGCAGAAGATCGGCGACCAGCTGGCCGAACCGCTGCTGATCAATACCTCGCTGAGCAAGGCGGAACGCCGCGAGAAAGTGCAGAAGATGATGGAGCAGGTGGGCCTGCGCCCCGAGCACTACCAGCGTTATCCGCACATGTTCTCTGGCGGTCAACGCCAGCGCATCGCCCTGGCCCGGGCTATGATGCTGCAACCCAAGGTACTGGTGGCCGACGAGCCGACCTCGGCGCTGGACGTGTCAATCCAGGCCCAGGTGTTGAACCTGTTCATGGACCTGCAAAAGGAGTTCAACACCGCCTACGTATTCATCTCCCACAACCTGGCGGTGGTGCGCCATGTGGCGGACCAGGTGCTGGTCATGTACCTCGGTCGGCCAGCGGAGATGGGGCCCAAGCAGGACATCTACGACAAGCCGCTGCACCCATATACACAGGCGCTGTTGTCTGCGACCCCGGCGATCCATCCAGATCCGCTGAAACCGAAGATCCGCATTGCCGGTGAGCTGCCCAATCCGTTGAACCCGCCGGATGGCTGTGCCTTCCACAAACGTTGCCCGTATGCCACCGAACGATGCGCCAAGGAAGTCCCAGCGTTGCGCAAAGTGAGCACGCGGCAGGTGGCCTGCCACTACGCCGAGCAGTTCCTGTAGCGTTATGCGCCAATGAAAACGCCGCCCTTCGGGGGCGGCGTTTTCATTTCTCAGTGCATGAACAGTGCAATCAGGATGATCACCGGAATAGGTACCCCGAGCATCCACAGCAATAATGAGCGCATGATGTTTCTCCTTGTTCCTGTGCGGGTTATCGAATCGGTGCGGAGGCGTGGCGCAAGTTGTAGTCTGCTTGACTGGCTTCGAGCCACTGAACCCGATCACGCTGCCGGCCACCGAAGAGTGCCGCCAGGCTGGCGAAGAAGGCGCCGCAAAGCAGGGCGACGAAGGTCCACAACGCGGTCCAGGCCGCAGCCTTTGTCGCAGCATCCGCAGCTTGCTTGGCTTCGACCTTGGCTTGCTGCAGTTGCGCATAGACCTGATCAACGCGTGCTTCGGCCTCGGGCTGGGTCAGGCGAGTGCGCTGGGCCACCACCTGGGCCAGGTAGGTCCGGTCCTCCGGCGCAAGCGTGCCGCCCTGAGCCAGCGAGCGGGTCAGAATACGCGCTGCCACACCATTTGCAGCGTCGTCACTGACCGCCACCGGGCCTTGAGCACGGAACAGGCTATCGACGAAGTAGCCCATCGGGTCCTTGCCCTGGCTGTCGCTGCCAGCCACGCCCGCAGCGGCAGTTGTAGCCGCTCCGGACACAGCGGTGGCGCCGGCGCCCAGCAAGTTGCCAGCAGTACCGAGCACCAGCATGGCCGCCACGAGCGTGGCAACCGCCCACGCCAGGAAGCCATGTGCAGTGTCCCGGAAATACACTTCATCACCGTGCAGGTTGGCCCATTTCATCCGCAGGCGACCGGCGATGTAACCACCTAGGCCCGAGGCCAGTATCTGTGTGATCAGTAGCCAGATGATGGTGGAAATCCCAAGCGCCTTGGCGCTGGCGCCTTCGTCGGCCCAAGGCGAGGTAGCGGCCAGGCCCAACCCTGTTCCCAGTACCACCAGGATCAGGGACAAGGCCGCCGCCGCTGCTGCGCCAGCGAATATCGCGGCCCAGGAAACACCGGAGCGATTGGGGTCGTTGGTGGGGTAGTCGGCAGGTGTGATCATGATTCGACGCCTTTATCTGAGGGGGAGGTCCTTTCTCGGGTAAGGCAGTGCAGGGGCTGTGCCACTTTGTGTCAAAACATGACTTCTTTATAAATCAGGCGGTTGGCTTGTAGGCAACATCTGAACATCATGCAAAATGCCAGATCGGGTCGGAAACGGCAGGGCCTTCTGCAACCCTGGCTGCGACCTGTGCATACGGGCTGGTTCTTGTCAGACCGGGACGCGGCGAGGCACCATCCACGGCATGTCTATCACCACCGTCCCCGACGGCCCTGGGCAGACCCCGCTCACCGCCGCCACCGTCATGCGCTACCACCTGTGCTGGAAGCATCGCGACCTGGACGGGGTGATGGCCCTGTACCATCCGGATATCCAGTACCACGACTTCTTCCAGAACCGCGTGCTCGGTTTCAGCCAGCTGCGCGACTACGTGCGCGCCAGCCTGCCCCACGAGGCCGGGGAGGACATCGTCCACAGCGACCGCATCCGCGTCGATGGCTGCACCGCGTTCATCCAGTACCAGGTCACCGTACAAGGCGGCGACGGCCTGGTGGCGTTCCAGTCCAGCGAGGCGATCACGGTCAGGGACGGGCTGATCTGGCAGGTCAACGAATACGCCACGCTGGTGCGCGGCGATGCCAAGGGCAGGCCCTCCGGTGGTCCGCGCCCTGCCACCAGCCGGCTTGGCCTGTCGCCACGCCAGCTGTCGACCATGGCCCAGGACCTGGAGCACTACTTCCAGGCCCAACGCCCCTACCTTGACCCTGAACTGGACCTACAGCAGGTCGCCGACGAAAGCGGCTACAGCCGCAACCAGATTTCCTACCTCCTCAACCAGGTGCTTGGCCAGAGCTTCTACCGCTACGTCAACCAGGCCCGCCTGCAGCACCTGCTGAGCCGGTTGGACAATAGCTGCGCTACGGCGCCCGTCGATGACCTGGCGTTCAACGCCGGTTTCAATTCGCTGTCGGCGTTCTACAAGTGCTTTCGCGAGCACACCGGCCTGTCGCCCAAGGCCTACCTCAAGCAAATTTCCCTGCGTGCACGCACGTAAGACAGCCCTCACCGCGCTTCACTAGGATCGTCCACATACCTTGAACGGATGTGGAGCCCGACCCGATGCAACCCCTGCGCACGATCAGCCTGTGGATGGACCAGCTCGACGAGCCGTTGTGCGCGCGCCCGGCCCTGCGCCAGGACCTGGATCTCGACGTGTGCATCATCGGCGCCGGCTACACCGGCCTGTGGACGGCCTACTACCTCAAGCGCCAGGCGCCGCAGCTGAACATCGCGGTGATCGAGGCCAACATCGCCGGCTTCGGCGCCTCCGGACGCAATGGCGGCTGGCTGATGGGCAACCTGCTGGGCGAGGACCGCCTGCTGGCCACGCTCTCGCCGCAGCAACGGCGTGAAAGCATCGACCTGCTGCACGGCATACCCGACGAAGTCCACGACGTGCTGCTGCGCGAAGGCATCGCCTGCGACTACCGCAAAGGCGGCGTGCTCTACTGCGCCGCCCGCTACCCGGAACAGGAACGCAACCTGCGCGCCTGGCTCGACGACCTCTACCGCCAGGGCATGAATGAAGAGGACTACCGCTGGCTGCGTCCGGAACAGCTGGATGCCCAGCTGAAGGTAAGCAACCCCTACGGCGCCCTCTACAGCCCGCACGTCGCCACCATTCAACCGGCGAGGCTGGTGCGTGGCCTGGCACGGACGGTCGAGGCCATGGGCGTGCCGATCTACGAGAACACCCCAGCCATAGACTGGCAGACCGGCGAAGTGCGCACCCCGTTGGCACGCATCCGCAGCCACTGGGTGGTGCCGGCCGTGGAAGGCTACGCCGCCAGCCTGCCACCGCTCGGGCGGCACCAGCTGCCGGTACAGAGCCTGCTGGTGGCCACCGAGCCGCTGCCGGAGTCGACCTGGGAGCAGATCGGCCTGGGCCAGGGCCAGGCCTTCAGCGAAAACAGCCGCCAGGTCACCTATGGCCAGCGCAGCGCCGACAACCGCCTGGTGTTCGGTGCCCGCGGCGGCTATCGCTTCGGTGGCCGCCTGCGCGAGGACTTCACCCTGACCACCGACGAGGTGGAGCTGCGCCGCTACCTGTTCGGCGAACTGTTCCCACAGCTCAAGCACGTACGCATCACCCACTCCTGGGGCGGCAACCTCGGCATGGCCCGGCGTTTCCGCCCCCACATGCTTTGCGACCGCCAGCGCGGCATCGCCCTGGCCGGCGGTTATGGCGGCGAGGGTGTCGGCGCCACCAACCTCGGTGGACGCACCTTGGCCGCGCTGATCCTCGGCCAGCACAACGAACTGACCGCGCAGCCCTGGGTGCACGACAACCGCCCGCTGTCGAGCCTGGCCAGCTGGCCACCCGAGCCGTGCCGCTGGCTGGGCTACAACGCGATCATCCAGAGTTTCGTCCACGAGGACCGGACCCTCGCCAACCCCGCCAGCGCGCCCTGGCGGCGACGCCTGGCCAGTGGGCTGGCCGACTTCATGGAAGGCTTCATGCACTGACTTCCCCTCACCACCACACAGGATCCACTGGTCATGAGCATCACCCAGTTCAAGCACACCGACAGCGCCATCCTGGACAGCAGCACCCCGGTCGCCATGCCCCTCGGCGAGCCGGTCGCAGTGACTTCGGTCACCTGCGTCGAACGCAACGACGGCGTCGAGACCGGTATCTGGGAATGCACCCCGGGGCGCTGGCGGCGGCAGATCGTGCAGCAGGAGTTCTGCCATTTCATCAAGGGCCGCTGCACCTTCACCCCCGACGGTGGCGAGCCCCTGGTCATAGAAGCCGGAGACGCACTGATGCTACCGGCCAACAGCCTCGGCACCTGGGATATCCAGGAGACCGTGCGCAAGACCTACGTCCTCATTTTCTGATCCGCTGATCGCCTGCCTTCGATAACAACAGACAAAGCAAGGTAACCCCGACATGCGCACTCTCCTTCTCGCTCCCCTGATGCTGGCCGCCAGCGTGGCCAGTGCCGCCGACTCGGTGAAGATCTATAACTGGTCGAGCTATATCGCCCCGGACACCCTGAAGCACTTCCAGCAAACCACCGGCATCAATCCCACCTACGACGTGTTCGACAGCAACGAGACCCTCGACGGCAAGCTGATGACCGGCAACTCCGGCTACGACGTGGTATTCCCCTCCAACCACTTCATGGCCCGGCAGATCCAGGGCAAGGCCCTGAAGCAGCTGGACAAGTCGCAACTGCCCAACTGGAAGAACCTCAACCCGGTGCTGCTCAAGGCCCTGGAGGTCAACGACCCGGGCAACCAGTACGGCTTCCCGTACCTGTGGGGCAGCACCGGCATTGGCTACAACATCGACAAGGTCAAAGCGGTGCTCGGCGACAATGCGCCCATCGATTCGTGGGACCTGTTCTTCAAGCCCGAATACCTCGCCAAGCTAAAGAGCTGCGGCGTGGCGGTGCTGGACAACGGCCCCGAGCTGCTGCCGATCGCCCTGCACTACCTGGGCCTGCCCCACCACAGCCAGAACCCGGCGGACTACGACAAGGCCAAGGCGTTGCTGATGCAGGTGCGCCCGTATATCAGCTACTTCCATTCCTCGAAGTACACCGGCGACCTGGCCAATGGCGACGTGTGCCTGGTGGTGGGTTTCTCAGGCGACGTGCTGCAGGCGAAGAACCGAGCCGAGGAGGCCAAGAACGGGGTGAAGGTGGGCTACTCGATCCCGAAGGAAGGCGCGCCGATGTGGTTCGACATGGTGGCCATGCCGGCCGATGCACCTGACGAGAAGGCCGGGTATACGTACATGAACTACCTGTTGCAGCCGGAAGTGATGGCCAACATCAGCAACTTCGTGCAGTACGCCAATGGCAACCAGCAGGCGGATGCGCTGGTGGACCCGGCGCTGAAGGGCAACACGATGATCTACCCGAGTGACGACGTGATGGGCAAGTTGTATGCGCTGGAAGCGATGCCGGCGAAGATCGACCGCATCAGGACGCGGATCTGGACCAGCATAAAAGCCGGCAACTGACATACGTCAGTTACAAGCTTGAAGCTGCAAGCGACAAGAAAAAGGCGGGCCTTTCCGGGCCCGCCTCTTCTTGACACTCGCAGCTTGACGCTTGTAGCTGCTCTTAGTGGTGCTCGCGAGTCGCGCGGAACTTCACATCCGGCCAGCGCTCTTCCATCAGCGCCAGGTTGACCCGGGTCGGGGCCAGGTAGGTCAGGTGACCACCGCCGTCGATGGCCAGGTTCTCCACCGCCTTGTTCTGGAATTCCTCGAGCTTCTTCTTGTCGTCGCAGCTGATCCAGCGCGCCGACCAGACGGTGATCGGCTCATAGGCGCACTCGACCTTGTACTCTTCCTTCAGGCGGCTGGCGACCACGTCGAACTGCAGCACACCGACCGCGCCGAGGATGATGTCGTTGCTGCGCTCGGGGAAGAACACCTGTGTCGCGCCCTCTTCGGCCAGCTGCTGCAGGCCCTGGCGCAGCTGCTTGGATTTCAGCGGGTCCTTCAGGCGCACGCGGCGGAACAGCTCCGGGGCGAAGTGCGGGATGCCGGTGAAGCCCAGCGCCTCGCCTTCGGTGAAGGTGTCGCCGATCTGGATGGTGCCGTGGTTGTGCAGGCCGATGATGTCGCCGGCATAGGCCTCTTCCAGCTGCTCGCGCTCGGAGGAGAAGAAGGTCAGGGCATCGCCGATGCGCACGTCCTTGCCAGTACGCACGTGGCGCATCTTCATGCCCTTCTCGTACTTGCCCGAGCAGATGCGCATGAAGGCGATACGGTCACGGTGTTTCGGGTCCATGTTCGCCTGGATCTTGAACACGAAGCCGGTGAATTTCTCTTCCACCGGTTCCACGGTGCGCTCGTGGGCGACACGGGCCAGTGGGCGCGGCGCCCAGTCGACAACCGCGTCGAGCACATGGTCGACACCGAAGTTGCCCAATGCGGTCCCGAAGAACACCGGGGTCAGCTGGCCGTTGATGAACGCGTCCTGGTCGAACTCGTGGCAGGCGCCCTGCACAAGCTCGAGTTGTTCGAGGAAGCGGTCGTACTCGTCACCCAGGTGAGCGCGGGCTTCATCGGAGTCGAGCTTCTCGATGATCTTCGCCTCGGTGCGCTCGTGGCCATGCCCCGGGGTGTAGACGATGATGTAGTCGCCGGCCAGGTGATACACGCCCTTGAAGTCGCGGTAGCAACCGATCGGCCAGGTGATCGGCGCGGCCTTGATCTTCAGCACCGCCTCGATTTCGTCGAGCAGTTCGATCGGGTCGCGGATGTCACGGTCGAGTTTGTTGATGAAGCTGACGATCGGCGTGTCGCGCAGGCGGCACACATCCATCAGGGCAATAGTGCGCGGCTCGACGCCTTTACCGCCGTCGAGCACCATCAGCGCCGAGTCCACCGCGGTCAGGGTGCGGTAGGTGTCTTCCGAGAAGTCTTCGTGGCCGGGTGTGTCGAGCAGGTTGATCATGTGCTCGCGGTAGGGGAACTGCATCACCGAGGTGGTGATGGAGATGCCGCGCTGTTTCTCCATTTCCATCCAGTCGGAGGTGGCGTGGCGGTCGGACTTGCGCGACTTCACGGTACCGGCGACGGCAATGGCCTTGCCCATCAGCAGGAGCTTCTCGGTGATGGTGGTCTTACCGGCGTCGGGGTGGGAAATGATTGCGAAAGTGCGGCGCTTCGCGACTTCGGCGGCCTGGTTGGTCATGGGAAATCGCCTGACTGGGGATTCAAAAAGGGGCGATATCATACCTGAAGTCGGGGCGCGGGCCAAAACCGAAGATACGAAAGGCGGCCCGAACATGGCATTCGAGGAATCACGACAGCCACGCATACATCGCATAGCCCAGGGCCATCCAACGTCGCGTCGGCAAACGCCTCGATAGCAGGTACTTCAACGCCTCCACTTAATATCCGCGCTTTTTTTTCGCGTGAAAATTCCTACAGCCCAGTGATTAACACTGGCCAAATGCCGCCCCAGATGGGAACCTTTACGCCCACGGAGACGTCCACTCCCCTGCAAGCCGCTTCGCTTCAGGGCTGGTTTCACCTGCTTCACGAGCCCGACGGGGTTCGGCTCATGGCCTGATGCCGCGCATCGGCTGCTACTCGCGAGCACACCACCCGCCGCCAGGAATGGCCGGCCGCACGGGGGTGTGATCGCCGACTATAAAAAAGGAGTCCGCCTGTGGCTGCACGCTACGGAAAAGGGCTGTTGGGATGGGCCGCCGTGCTCGTCATCCTGGCCCTGCTGGTCCACTGGATCGGCATCGACACGATCGCCCGCTACCGCGACGATCTTGGGTTCTACCTGCAAGCGCACCTGATCCTGGTGCTGGCTTCGATGGCGGCGGCGCTGGCCGTGGGCATCCCCGCCGGCATTGCCTTGAGTCGACCGCATCGGGTCGACAAGGCCGAGCGCTTCATGCAGCTGTTCAACGTTGGCAACACCATTCCTCCCCTGGCCGTCCTGGCCATTGCCCTGAGTATCCTGGGCATCGGCGCAGGTCCTGCGATCTTCGCACTGTTCCTCGCCTCCCTCCTGCCCATCGTGCGCAACACCTACGAGGGCCTGAAAAACGTCCCCGCCTCGCTCAAGGAAGCCGCCACCGGCATCGGCATGACCGCGCGCCAGCAGTTGTGGCAGGTCGAGCTGCCCAACGCCGTGCCGATCATCGTCGGCGGCGTGCGCGTGGCCCTGGCCTTGAACGTGGGCACCGCGCCGCTGGCGTTCCTGATCGGCGCCAACAGCCTGGGCAGCCTGATCTTCCCCGGCATCGCCCTGAACAACCAACCGCAGCTGCTGCTCGGCGCCGCCTGCACGGCGTTGCTGGCCCTGGCGCTCGATGCGTTGGTGAGTTTCTCCAGCAAGCGCTGGCTGGAACGTGGACTGGCCCAATAACAAGAGGCAAAGCATGAAGAAATCCATCGCCTTGTTCCTGGGCGCGGCCCTGCTTTGCGCAGGCGTTGCCCAGGCAGCGGAAAAACCACAGCTGCGCATCGGTGCCCGGGTGTTCACCGAACAGACCGTGCTCGCCGAGATCACCGCCCAGTATCTGCGCGCCAACGGCTTCGATGTGCGGGTGACCACCGGCCTGGGCAGCAATATCGCCCGCCAGGCCCAGGAAACCGGCCAGCTCGACCTGATGTGGGAATACACCGGCGTATCGCTGGTTTCGTACAACCATATCGACGAGCGCATGCCCGACGCCGCAGCCACCTATGCGCGAGTGAAAGAACTCGACGCGAAAAAGGGCCTGGTCTGGCTGACTCCGTCGAAGTTCAGCAACACCTACGCCCTGGGCCTGCCAAAGGCCGTCGCCGAGGCCTACCCGCAGATCAACTCAATCAGCGACCTCAACCAGGTGCTGCGTGACGAGCCCGACCGCAACCACCTGGTGGCGCTGGACACCGAGTTCGCCAACCGCCCGGATGGCCTGGTCGGCCTGCGCGAGCTGTACGAGCTGCCGCTGGACCGGCGCAACATCCGCCAGATGGACGGCGGCCTGGTGTACACCGCCATGCGCAACAACCAGGTGTTCGCCGGCCTGGTCTACACCACCGACGGGCGCTTGAGCGCGTTCGACCTCAAGCTGCTGGAGGACGACAAGCACTACTTCCCCGACTACACCGCCGCCCCGGTACTGCGCCAGGCCGTGCTCGACGCCCACCCTCGCCTGGCCACCCTGCTCAAGCCGCTGGCCGAGCAACTGGACGACGAGACCATGCGCCAGCTCAACGCCAAGGTCGATGTCGAGCACCAGAGCCCGACGGTAGTGGCCGCCGCATTCCTGCGTGAGCACCCACTCAGCGAGGTACAGCCATGAGCCTGCTCGACACCTTCGCCCACCTCGACTGGGCACAGGTCCTGCAACTGACCTGGCAGCACATCATGCTGGTCGGCATCGCGGTAAGCCTGGCGATCCTTGTCGGCGTGCCGCTGGGCATCCTGATGACCCGCTTCCCGGTGTTCGCCGGCCCCCTGCAGGCCAGCGCCACGGTGCTGCTGACCATCCCCTCCATCGCCCTGTTCGGCCTGCTGCTGCCGTTCTACTCGAAGTTCGGCCAGGGCCTGGGGCCGCTGCCGGCGATCACCGCGGTGTTCCTTTATTCACTGCTGCCGATCCTGCGCAACACCTACCTGGCCCTGACCAACGTCGAGCCCGGTATTCGTGAAGCCGCCCGCGGCATCGGCATGACCTTCGGCCAGCGCCTGCGCATGGTCGAGCTGCCCATCGCCGTGCCGGTGATCCTCGCCGGCGTGCGCACCGCCGTGGTGATGAACATCGGCGTGATGACCATCGCCGCGACCATCGGTGCCGGCGGCCTGGGCGTGCTCATTCTCACCTCCATCAGCCGCAGCGACATGTCGATGCTGCTGGTCGGCGCGGTGCTGGTCAGCCTTCTGGCGATCATCGCCGACCTGCTCCTGCAAGCCCTGCAACGTGCCCTGACTCCAGAAGGACTGCGCTCATGATCGAACTGAAGAACCTCAGCAAGACCTTCAACGTCAACGGCAAGGACGTCAAAGCCGTCGACGCGGTAAGCCTCACCGTCAACGAAGGCGAAATCTGCGTGTTCCTCGGCCCCTCCGGCTGCGGCAAGAGCACCACGCTGAAGATGATCAACCGCCTGATCACCCCGACCTCCGGGCAAGTGTTCATCAATGGCGAGGACACCACCGGCCTGGACGAGGTGACGCTGCGCCGGCATATCGGCTACGTGATCCAGCAGATCGGTCTGTTCCCCAACATGACCATCGAGGAGAACATCACCGTGGTGCCGCGCCTGCTCGGCTGGGACAAGCAGAAATGCCATGACCGCGCCCGCGAGCTGATGCACATGATCAAGCTCGAGCCCAAGCAGTACCTGCAACGCTACCCGCGCGAACTGTCCGGTGGCCAGCAGCAACGCATCGGCGTGATCCGCGCCCTGGCCGCCGAGGCCCCGGTGCTGCTGATGGACGAACCGTTCGGCGCGGTCGACCCGATCAACCGCGAGATGATCCAGAACGAGTTCTTCGAGATGCAGCGGGCCCTGAACAAGACGGTGATCATGGTCAGCCATGACATCGACGAAGCCATCAAGCTGGGCGACAAGATCGCCATCTTCCGCGCTGGCAAGCTGTTGCAACTGGATCACCCGGACACCCTGCTGGCACACCCGGTGGACGATTTCGTCAGCAACTTCGTCGGCCAGGACAGCACCCTGAAGCGCCTGCTGCTGGTGCGCGCCGAGGATGCGGCGGACAACGCGCCGTCGCTGAGCCCGGAAACACCGGTGAGCGAGGCGCTGGAGCTGCTGGATGAGCACGACCGCCGTTATGCAGTGGTGACAGACGCCGCGAACAAGGCGCTGGGCTATGTGCGCCGCCGCGACATGCACCGCCAGCAAGGAACCTGCGGTGCCTTCCTGCGTCCGTTCAATGCCACCGCGGCACACGATGAGCACCTGCGCATCCTGCTGTCGCGCATGTACGAGTTCAATCGGGCGTGGTTGCCGGTGCTGGATGCCGAGCAGGTGTTCCTGGGCGAGGTGACGCAGGAGTCGATTGCGGCGTACCTGAGTTCTGGGCGCTCGCGCGGGGCGAAGACCTCGATCGTGTCGCCGGCCGAGGCAGTGACCTCCTGATAGAAAGCCGGGGGGCGCTTTGCGCCCCGGCAATCTTGGATCAGAACCCTACACTGGCCTGCACATAGAACGTGCGCGGCTCACCCACATAGATCCCCGCGTTGTTGTCGCTGGAGCGGGTGAAATACTGCTTGTCGAACAGGTTCTTCACCCCGGCGGCCAGCTTCAGGTTCGACAGCTGCGGCCCGAACGCATAGCCACCCCGGACATGCCAGGTGACGTAGCCCGGAATGTCGCCATATTGCCCGTCGGCGCTTGGCTGGGTGATGTAGTTGCCGTTGAAGCTGCCATCGGCATTCATCCCGGTACCCGGCGCGCGCTGCTTCGACTGGGCGTAGGCATCCAGGTTCCAGGTCCAGCGGTTGACCTCGTAGCGCACGCCGGCGGTGGCTACCTGGCGCGAATAGAACGGCAGGTCACGGCCCTTGAAACCAGGGATCTCCCCCTCGTAGGTGGCACGGGTGTAGGTGTAGCCGGCATTCACCGACAGCCCCTGCAGGCGTGGGTCCAGGCCGGACAGGTCGTAGCGCGCCGAAGCCTCGATGCCCTGGTGCTTGGTCGCCCCGAGGTTGGTCCAGCCGACATCGTTGCTGATGTACTGCAGCTCATCGTCGAAGTCGATGTAGAAGGCTGTCAGCTCACCGGCCCAGTGGCCGTTGTCATAGCGCGTGCCGATTTCGTAGGTCTTTGCCTTCTCCGGCTCCAGGCCGTTTGCCGTGCTGTCGCCAACGCCGCCCTGGCCCAGCTGGAAGTACTGCAGGCTGCCGAACGAGGTCTCGTAGTTGGCGAACAGCTTCCAGGCGTCGGACATGTGGTACATCACGCTCAGCGCCGGCAGCGGTTCGTTGCTGGTGATGCTACGGTTCTTCTCCGGCACCGGACGGTAGTTGGCGTCCAGCACCGGTCGGTCGCGCCAGTCGGTGTTGATGTGCTCGAAGCGGATGCCCGGAGTGATGGTCCAGTTGCCGACGTCGATCTTGTCGTCGATGTAGTAGGCGCTGGCCTCGGTGCCACCGCTGCGGTCCTGGAACACATGGCCGTCGGAGGTCGGTGTCACGGTCGGCACGTTGTCGACCAGCGCCAGGCGGGTGGACTGCTCGCGCATCGCTTCCTTCAGGTAGCGATAGCCGACGCTGACTTCCTGGGTGGTCGGGCCGACGAAGAAGATCCGCGACAGGCGTGGCTCGATGGCGAAGGTGTGGTAGTTGCGCGGATACGACGACAGGGTCTTCTGGTCGCGGGCGGCGATGGCGCTGCCACGGAAGCTGTCGGTGTAGTAGGTCAGCACCTCGAACTGGGTGGCATCGTCGATCTGCCGCTGCCACTTGAACGACACGTCCTTGCGCCGGCCGCTGAAGTAGTCGTAGTCGCGCACCGACTGGTACGGGTTGTGATCGTACTGGGCCTGGGTCAGGCCGCCCGGCATGTCGGCACGGCCGTCGTAGTAGTGGAAATTGAGCCAGAACTCATCGACATCGGTCGGAGCCCAGTGGGTCTTGAGCATCACATCGTCGATATCGTTGTCGTTGTTGCTTTCGCGATAGCCATCGCCATTCACGCCGGTATACAGCAACGCCACGCCCATGCCGTTGTCGGCGGTGCCGCCGACGAAGGCCGACTCGGTGTGCTTCCAGCCGCCATCGCGCGAAGTCTCGAGGGTGGTGGACAGCTCGCCGCTGGCCTTCTCGGGGATCGCCCGGGTGACGAAGTTGATCACCCCACCGACGTTCTGCGGGCCATAGCGCACCGAGCCTGCACCACGAACCACATCGATGCTGTCGAGGTTGCCCGAGGAGATCGGCGCCATCGACAACTGTGGTTGACCGTAGGGGGCGAAGGCTGCCGGGATGCCATCGATCAACACCGTCGAACGCGGCGACAGGCGCGACGTCAGGCCACGCACGCCGACATTCAGCGACAGGTCGCTGCCACCGGTGCCGTTGGAATCCTGCACCTGCACGCCCGGGATACCGCGCAGGGCGTCACGCACGTTCATCGTGCCCTTCTCCACCATCGCTTCACGGCGTACCACGGTGCGCGCGCCCGGGTGATTCTGCACCACGCTCTGCTCGGCGTCGCCCAGCCAGTCCCCGACCACCTTGATATCGGTGGGCGCCAGCTCCAGGCTACCGGTGGTCAGGGTGCCAGCGGCCTGGGCCGGCTTGACCACCACGGTGTCGGCGGACTGCTCAAAGGTCAGCCCGCTGCCTTGCAGCAGTTGCTGCAGGGCCTGCTCCGGCGCCAGGTTGCCGGACACCGCCGGGGCCTGCTTGCCATCCACCAGCTCGGGACTGAAGAACAGTTGCAGGTTGGTCTGCTGGCCCAATTGCTTGAGCGCGCCCGCCAATGGCTGGGCCTGGATCTGGATGTTGTCGGCGTAGCTGTTGCCGGCGGCGGCGCTGACCGCCAGGGCCAGCGCCAGGCGGCGCAGCTGGAGAAGGGAATTATTGTTGTTCACGTCTTCGATGGGTCCTGAGAGTCGGGATAAACGCCAACCGCACGCAAATGGAAATGCTTGGCAGTTGCAGCTGGCGGGGAAGACGAACGAACGGAAAAAAACCTGAATCTATTTCAGAACAATTTCGCTGGAGCCGTCCGCAAGGGTCTTCACCCGCACCGGCAGGATGCTCGGCAAGGCCCGCAACAGGGCGTCCGGGTCGTCAGTGCTGAAGGTGCTCGACAGGCGCAGCGCGGCGGCCTTGCCGGGCGCCACATGCAGTGGCCGGGCACGGTAGCGCGAGACTTCCGCCACGACATCGCTCAGCGGCGCGTTGTCGAATACCAGCTTGCCCTGGCGCCAGGCGGTCACCGCGTTGGCATCGATGGCATAGGGCGCGGCGACCTTGCCCTGCGCATCGATATGCGAACCCTGGCCCGCAGTGAGCAGCGCCAGCGACTCGCCCGCGCCCTGTACCTTCACCGAACCTTGCTCCACCGCCACGCGGGTGCTGTTCGGATCCTGGCGTACATCGAAGCGGGTGCCGGTGACGGTGACATCGCCCTGGGCAGTGCTCACCACGAAGGGACGATCGCTGTCATGGGCGACGATGAACATCGCCTCGCCCGCGCCCAGGCGCACATGGCGCTGCCCCGCAGAGAACATCACCTGCACCTGGGTGGCACTGTTGAGCTCCAGCCGTGAACCGTCCGGCAGTTCGACCTGACGCCGCTCGCCCAGGGCCGTAGTCAACGTGTCCTTATGGTTGAGCTGTTGATACTGCCAACCTGTCCAGCCCAGCCCCAGCGCGACCACCGCCACGCCGGCCGCCAATGCCTGGCGCAGCAGGCGGCGGCGCGGCAACTGACGTACCGGCTCGGGCTGGCACAGCGCTTCGAGGCGTTGACGCGGAATGAAGTCGGCGGCGCGCCACAGTTGCGCCACGCGCTCGTACTCTTGCCGATTTGAGGGGTGCTGCGCCAGCCACGCCTGCAACGCCGCCTGCACGGCATTGTCGTGCGGCGCGTCCTGGGCGCGGGCGAACCAGCTGGCCGCCTGCTCGCCCACGGGATCGGGCGCGTGCTGTTTCATCGAAGGGGTCTCCTGACTCATCTGGCCGACACATCCAGGTGCTCACGCAGATGTCGGAGCGTGCGGATCATATACTTTTCGACCATGTTCTTGGTCAAACCCATGCGCTCGGCAATTTCGGCCTGGGTCAGGCCTTCGAGCTTCTGCCAGATGAACACCCTGCGGCAATTCAGCGGCAGCTCGGCCAGCGCACGCTCGACGCTGTCGGCCAGTTCCAGGGCATGTACATACGCTTCCGGGTCGTCCCCTGCGGCCATGCCCCCTGCGAAGGTCTCAAGCTCCAGGGCCTGGCGCCGGTCCTCGCGGCGAAAGCCGTCGACGGCGATGTTACGGGCGGTCTGGTGCAGATAGGCGCGTGGCTGTTCGACCTGCTCGCGCGGGTTTTCCAGCACCCGCACAAAGGCATCGTGGGTGAGGTCCTCGGCCTGCTGTCGACTGCGCAGTTTGCGCGTCCAGGTGCCGATCAGCTCTTGGTAATGGTCGAGGAAGCCTTTGGGTCCGGACACGGTCGGGGTCGTCAGGGAGGCAGATGAGGTCGCGAATAGTAATGTTTCTCATCAAGGACGGCAATCGACATGTCCCTTGCACGACCAATGGCCACGACGGGCTCTGCGTAACAAAAAATTTATGGCTAATTTTGCGGTAAAAACCGGGCTGAGCATGTGGCCATAAATTTGAACACTCCGTAACCATTCGCCGCTGTGCCTCAAACCCCGACAAACGGTCACCCAGGGTTTCCTCCGCCCTTTCGCAGCGAAACCAGAGCCATCATGCAAAGAATGAAGCTGTCAGCCGATCGCGGCCAGATCGCCACCTATTCCACAATTTTTTACGCTGGTGGCCTTTTCAGGAACCTACCGGGCGCACATCAGTCGGTTATCACAGCAGCAGCTCCGCGACAGGCGACGAGCACCCCGGGATTGCCTGTTGATATTGCCGTTTTCACGTCCTAAAGTGCGCGCCGAACGTCCATGCTGGAAACGATCCATCCGGCTCAAGTACTGACGACGAGACAGCAAGGTCATCCGCCTTTTCCGGCACGACTGACCTTTTTGCTTTCGGCGACATGCCTTGGGAAGTAGGCGAACCAAAGTGGGGATACGGAGGACGTTCAGTTGCTGCCACTTATCTTTTCAGTTTGCCCATGGAGCCCCTGAGCATGTCGATCCAGGTCGAAGACTACTTTGCGCGTGACACCTTCCAGAAAATGAAGGCGTTCGCCGACAAGCAGGAAACCCCGTTCGTTCTCATCGATACCCAGATGATCAGCCAGGCCTATGACGACCTGCGCGCCGGGTTCGAATTCGCCAAGGTCTACTACGCGGTCAAGGCCAACCCTGCGGTCGAGATCATCGACCTGCTGAAGGAAAAGGGCTCGAGCTTCGACATCGCCTCGATCTATGAACTGGACAAGGTGCTCGGCCGCGGCGTCAGCGCGGACCGTATCAGCTACGGCAATACCATCAAGAAGTCCAAGGACATCCGCTACTTCTACGAGAAAGGCGTGCGCCTGTACGCCACCGACTCCGAGGCCGACCTGCGCAACATCGCCAAGGCCGCGCCGGGCTCTAAAGTCTATGTGCGTATTCTCACCGAAGGCTCCACCACCGCCGACTGGCCACTATCGCGCAAGTTCGGCTGCCAGACCGACATGGCCATGGACCTGCTGATCCTCGCCCGCGACCTGGGCCTGGTGCCTTACGGCATCTCCTTCCACGTCGGCTCGCAACAGCGCGATATCAGCGTGTGGGACGCGGCCATCGCCAAGGTCAAGGTGATTTTCGAGCGCCTGAAGGAAGAAGACGGCATCGAGCTGAAGCTGATCAACATGGGCGGCGGCTTCCCGGCCAACTACATCACCCGCACCAACAGCCTCGAGACCTACGCCGAAGAGATCATCCGCTTCCTCAAGGAAGACTTCGGCGACGACCTGCCGGAAATCATCCTCGAGCCTGGCCGTTCGCTGATCGCCAACGCCGGCATCCTGGTCAGTGAAGTGGTGCTGGTGGCACGCAAGTCGCGCACTGCCGTCGAGCGCTGGATCTACACCGACGTGGGCAAGTTCTCCGGCCTGATCGAAACCATGGACGAGGCGATCAAGTTCCCGATCTGGACCGAGAAGAAAGGCGAGGCCGAGGAAGTGGTGATCGCCGGCCCGACCTGCGACAGCGCCGACATCATGTACGAGAACTACAAGTATGGCCTGCCGCTGAACCTGGCCATCGGCGACCGCCTGTACTGGCTGTCCACCGGTGCCTACACCACCAGCTACAGCGCGGTGGAGTTCAACGGTTTCCCGCCGCTGAAGGCTTACTACCTGTAATGCACAACGGGGCCGCAAGGCCCCGTTTTCAATTCTATCGTGGGGCAAGCCCACGCCCGTCGTGAATACCCGTGGAAGCGGGCTTGCCCCACGATATGACCGGAACAGACATACTCAAGTACCACGCTGTTCGATCTCTTCGGCATAACGCGCCGCAAAAGCCATCAAGACCGGCCCCGCCCCCTGCAACGTCACCAGCGCACTGCGCAGGAAATTCAGGCTGCCCTCGACCCTGGCCCGGTCCAGCCAAGGCCCGGCCTCGGCTATCTGCCCCCGCTCGACCAGCACCAGCGCCAGGCTGAACATCCCGCGGAAATCCCCCGCCTCGGCAGAACGCCGGTACCAGCGCATGGCCCGCACCGGGCTCGCGGCGGTGGCAATGCCCTGCTCCAGATACCGCCCATACAGGTTCATCGACTTGGCATGCCCCAACTGCGCGGCTTTCTCGTAGCACATCAACGCCTGGGACTGGTTGGCCGCCACCCCACGACCGGTGGCCAACAGGTTGGCCAGGTTGTACATCCCCCAGTCCAGCCCGGCGTCGGCCGCCCGGGCATAGTGAATGGCTGCCTGGGCGAGATCCACCTCGCCCCCCCAGCCGTGCTCGAGGCAACGGCCAAGCATGTTGTGGGCCATGGCGCTGCCGCCCTGGGCGGCAATGGCGAACCAACGGCGGGCCACGGTGGCATCCTCTTCGATACCGCGCCCATCGAGCAGGATCTGCCCGAGCAACAGCTGCGCCTCGACCGCCCCCTGCCCCGCCGCCGTGAGGATCGCCTGCGCGGCCTGCCCCGGGCTGTGCTCGAGCATCGCCTTCAGCCCGGCGACATCCACCACTTCCTCACGGCGCAATTGATAAGACACGGCTCAGACCTCGGCCCAGCGGCGCAGCAGGTTGTGGTAGGTGCCCGTCAGTTGCAGCAGCGACGGGTGCTCCGGCACATCGGCGCCGAGCTGGCGGATGGCATTGTCCATCTCGAACAGCAAGGTGCGCTGGCTGTCCTCGCGCACCAGGCTCTGGGTCCAGAAGAATGCCGCATAGCGCGCCCCGCGGGTGACCGGGTTGACCTTGTGCAGGCTGGTGCCGGGGTACAGCACCAGGTCGCCGGCGGCCAGCTTGACCTGGCGCACGCCGTAGGTGTCCTGGATCACCAGTTCGCCGCCGTCGTAGCTGTCCGGGTCGCTGAGAAACAGCGTCGAGGACAGGTCGGTACGCACGCGCTCCGGGCTGCCCTTGGGCTGGCGCAGGGCATTGTCGATATGGAAGTCGAAGCTGCCGCCCTCGCGATAGCAGTTGATCAGCGGCGGGTACACCTTGTGCGGCAGCGCCGCGGACATGAACAACGGGTTGCGCCACAGCCGCTCGATCAACGCACTGCCGATCTCCTTGGCCAGCGCATGGCCCTCGGGCAACTGCAGGTTGTGCTTGGCCTTGGCCGACTGATAACCGGCAGTGATCTTGCCGTCGGCCCAGTCGGCCTGCTCCAGGGCCTCGCGAATGCGCAGGATTTCGTCGGCCTCGAACAGGCCTGGGATGTGAAGCAGCATGGCGACGGCACCGAGAGCGTTAGGGGCGTCAATGATATTGATTACCTTTTACTCACCACAAGCCCCTTTCACCCCCCTTTCACCAGGGCAAGACGCACGAGACCGTTAAAACCGTAAGGCCAAATTGTAAAGAATGTAAATTCCCGGCGAATGGTAACGCTTCTCAATTGTTCCTTACATTCGCTTACATTAACATCCGCGGCCTTCATACCTTGGGGAAGGTCTACAACAATGCGTCACGTGCCATCTGCTGTGAGTTCACCACGTCTGCTCGCCTCCGCCATCGGCATGGCGATCACCGCCACCTCGGCCTATGCCGCCGACCCGGCCGCCAGCAACGCCATCACCCTCGACGCCACCAGCGTCAATGGCAAGGCCGAACAGGCAAGCACCGAGTACAGGGTCGACAAGGCCTCGTCGCAGAAGTACACCGCGCCATTGGTGGACACGCCGCGCTCGATCACGGTAATTCCCCAGCAGGTGATCAAGGACACCAACGCCATGTCCCTGCAGGACGCCCTGCGCACTGTGCCCGGGATCACTTTCGGCGCCGGCGAAGGCGGCAACCCGCAGGGCGATCGCCCCTTCATCCGCGGCTTCGACGCCCAGGGCGACACCTACCTGGACGGCGTGCGTGACACCGGCGCCCAGACCCGCGAAATCTTCGCCATCGAGTCTGTCGAAGTGGCCAAGGGGCCGAACTCGGCCATTGGTGGCCGCGGTGCAGCCGGCGGCACCATCAACCTGGTGAGCAAGCGCGCGCACCTGGGCAACTCGCTGGACGGCGCCTGGACCTGGGGCAGCGACCAGACCCAGCGTTACACCTTCGACGGCAACTACCAGTTCAGCGACAGCGTCGCCGGGCGCCTGAACCTGATGACCCACGAGAGCAACGTCGCCGGCCGCGACAAGGTCAACTACGACCGCTGGGGCATCGCCCCGTCGCTGGCGTTCGGCCTGGGCACGCCGACCCGCGTCAATCTCGACTACTACCACCTGGAAAGCGACGACCTGCCGGATTCGGGCATCCCCTACAGCGTGCCACGGGCTGGCAGCACCGCACGCACCTCTGCCCATCCGGACAAACCGGTGGACGGCGGCGACAGCGACAACTTCTACGGCTTGACCGGCCGCGACTTCCGCAAGACCCGTGTCGATATCGCGACCTTCGCCATCGAGCACGACCTGTCCGACACGCTGACCATCAAGAACACCCTGCGCCACGGCAACAGCATGCAGGACTATGTGCTGACCCAGCCTGACGACAGCGCCGGCAACGTCAACAACAACGGCGTCTGGCGTCGCGCCAACACCCGTGTGGGCAACACCGCCACCACCACCAACCAGACCGACCTGTTCGGCGAGTTCTACCTGGGCGGCCTGAAGAACAGCTTCTCCACCGGCGTCGAGTTCACCAAGGAAGAGTCCGACCGCCAGAGCTACACTGTCACTCCCAACAGCAAGCTCACCTGCACCGGGCCGGGCAGCGGCGGCAGCTGCACCTCGCTGGACAACCCGAACCCGGACGATGCCTGGGTCGGCACCGTCGCGCGCAACTACGCCGGCACCAAGACCAGCAGCAAGACCCGCGCACTCTACGTGTTCGACACCCTGGAGCTGACCCCGCAGTGGCTGCTCAACATGGGCCTGCGCTATGACCACTTCGACACCGACTACCGTGGCTACAATGCCGACGGCAGCACCGCGGTGAGCGCCAAGGGCGTGCCCGCCAAGGGCCAGGACACCAGCGAGTTCATCACCGGCCAGCTGGGCCTGGTGTGGAAGCCAGCCGACAACGGCAGCATCTATGTGTCCTATGCCACCTCGGCCACGCCGCCTGGCGCCATGCTCGGCGAAGGTACCGAAGGCAACCCGCTGGGCAACACCACCGACCGCTCCGGCAACCTGCTGGGCAGTGACATGGAGCCGGAAGAAACCACCAACTACGAGCTCGGCACCAAGTGGGACCTGCTCGACCAGCGCCTGTCCCTGGCAGCGGCGCTGTTCCGCACCGAGAAGGAAAACGCCCGGGTCCAGGTCAACACCAACACCTACGAGAACGTCGGTGAAACCCGCGTGCAAGGCATCGAGCTGTCGGCCAGCGGCAAGCTGACCGACAAGTGGCAGGTGTTCGCCGGCTACACCTACATGCAGGCCCGCCAGATCGACGGTGGCCCGCTGGGCAAGGCCAACGACGGCAACCAGCTGCCCAACACGCCGAACAACAGCGCCAGCCTGTGGACCACCTACCAGCTGACGCCCAGGTTGACAGTCGGTGGCGGCGCCTTCTATGTCGACGACGTCTACGGCAGCGTGGCCAACACCACCATGGTCGACAGCTACGTGCGCTACGACGCCATGGCGGCCTACAAGCTGACCAAGAACATCGACCTGCAGTTGAACGTGCAGAACCTCACCAACGAGGTCTACTACGACAAGGCCTACTCCACCCACTTCGCCAACCAGGCAGCGGGACGCACGGCATTGCTGACCACCAGCGTCCACTTCTAAAAGCCGCACCCCGGGCCCCGTTCAATCGATTGAACGGGGCTTTTGCGTATCAAGGCATAATGCACGCCGCGCAGTTGCTGGCGGCAAGACAAGGTGATCGATGTGGTGAAGAAGACGCTGTTCCAATTGCACTGGTTGCTTGGCATCACCGCCGGCCTGGTTCTGGCGCTGATGGGCATCACCGGCGCGATCTGGTCATTCCAGGAAGAACTGCTGCGCGCGTTCAACGCCGAGGTGCTCAAGGTCGAGGTACGCCAGGAAGGCGTGCTGCCGCCGGCCGAGCTGGTGCGTCGGGTCGAGGCCGCGCAAGGCGACCAGGTCTCCATGCTCTGGGTCGATACCCGCGACGGCAACGCGGCGCGGATCTTCTTCACCCCGGCCCCCGGCGAGCGCCGTGGCGCGCTGCGCTACGCCGACCCATACACCGGCGAGCTCAAGGGTGAAGTCGCAGGCCTTGGCTTTTTCAACCTCATGCTCAACCTGCACCGGTTCCTGGCCATGGGCGACACCGGCCGGCAGATCACCGGCGCCTGCACCCTGATGCTGATCTTCTTCTGCCTCTCCGGGCTGTACCTGCGCTGGCCGCGCAAGGCCCTGAACTGGCGGACCTGGCTGACCCTCGACTGGGCAAAGAAAGGCCGCGCCTTCAACTGGGACCTGCACGCGGTGTTCGGCACTTGGTGCCTGCTGTTCTACCTGCTGTTCGCCCTTACCGGGCTGTTCTGGTCCTACGAGTGGTACCGCGCGGGCCTCAACCGCCTGCTGGCCGACCAGCCTGCGGCGGGCGAGCAGAAACGCGGCGAAGGCCGTGGCGGTCGTCATGGCCCGCCCAAAGTGGACAAGAACGCCCCGCCTCGGGTGGTGGACTATGACGCCATCTGGGCCAACCTCAAGGCAGCCGCAGGCCCGGACCTGGCCACCTACAACCTGCGCCTGCCGCCGGCCGGCGGCCAGCCCGCGACGCTGTTCTACCTGCTGCGGGGCGCCGAGCACGAGCGGGCCTTCAACACCCTGACCCTCGACCCGGCCAGCGGTCAGGTCAAGCGTCACGAACGCTATGCCGACAAGTCGTTCAAGGCGCAACTGCTGCAAAGCGTCTATGCCCTGCACGTCGGCGAGTACTTCGGCCTGCCCGGGCGCATCATCGTCACCCTCGCCAGCCTGACCATGCCGCTGTTCTTCGTCACCGGCTGGTTGCTGTACCTCGACCGCCGCCGCAAGAAACGCCAGGTACGCGCCGCCCGTGGCGCGGTGGGTGATCAGGGCAACGCCGGCGACAGCTGGCTGATCGGTTTCGCCAGCCAGAGCGGTTTCGCCGAACAGCTGGCCTGGCAGAGCGCCGGCCAGCTACAAGCTGCCGGCTTGCCGGTGCAGGTCCGTCCGCTGGCCGAGCTGGGCGAAGCCCAATTACGCAATGCCAACCGCGTACTGTTCGTGGTCAGCACTTTCGGCGACGGTGAAGCCCCGGACAGTGCCCGCGGCTTCGAGCGCAAGGTCCTCGGCCAGCCGTGGGCGCTGGAGCACCTGGACTACGCCCTGCTCGCCCTGGGTGACCGCCAGTACCCGCACTTCTGCGGCTTCGCCCGCCGCCTCCAGGCCTGGCTCGGCGAGCGCGGCGCCACCTGCGCCTTCAGCCCGGTGGAAGTGGACAATGCCGACCCTGCCGCGCTTGCGCTGTGGCAACAGGAACTGACGCAACTGACCGGCACTCTTCCGGTCGCTGCCTGGCAACCACCGAGCTTCGGCAACTGGCGCCTGCTGCGCCGTGAACTGCTCAACCCGGGCAGCCAGGGCGCGCCGGTCTACCTGCTGGGCCTGCAGGCGCAAATGCCCGCAACCTGGGAAGCAGGCGACCTGATCGAGATCCTGCCGCGCAATGGCCAGCCCCGTGTCGATGCCTTCCTGGCAGGCCTGGGCCTCGACCCTCGTTGCCCGGTGCAACTCGACGGCCTGCAGGAAAGCCTGGCGCAGGCCCTGGCCAGCCGCCAGCTACCGGTCGGCCGCGAACACCTGGTGGGCCTGCATGCCCAGGCGCTGGTCGATGCCCTGATCCCGCTGGCCGCCCGCGAATACTCGATTGCATCCATCGCCAGCGACGGCGCGCTGGAGCTGATCGTGCGCCAGGAGCGTCACACCGATGGCAGCCTGGGCCTGGGTTCCGGCTGGCTGACCGAGTACCTGCCACTCGATGGCAGCGTCAGCGCACGCCTGCGTCGCAACAGCGGCTTCCACCTGCCCGGCGAATCGGTCCCCCTGGTGCTGATCGGTAACGGCACCGGCCTGGCTGGCCTGCGCAGCCTGCTCAAGGCGCGCATCGCTGCGGGCGAGCAGCGCAACTGGCTGCTGTTCGGTGAGCGAAACCAGGCGCACGACCTGCTGTGCGGTGAGGAACTGCAAGGCTGGGTGGCAAGCGGCGACCTGCAACGGCTGGACCTGGCTTTCTCACGGGACCAGGCAGAGAAGATCTACGTGCAGGACGTGCTGTTGCAGCAGGCCGCCGAGTTCAAGCGCTGGGTCGATGACGGTGCTTGCGTGTATGTCTGCGGCAGTTTGCACGGCATGGCTGCCGGCGTTGATGCAGCGCTGCAGGGCATGCTTGGTGAGGTGCGGGTGCAGCAGCTGATCGAGGATGGGCGCTATCGGCGGGATGTGTACTGACTGAATAAAGCATCAGGGCAAGTCGGGGCGCCGTCCCGACTTGCCCTGCGATGGGGTCAATGCAATTCGAAGGTATCGGCATCCATGTTGGCCGGGAACCGCGCCCGATACGCGGCCAGCTCCGCCGCCCGCAGCACCACGGTGAACACCCCGTCGGCCTCGCCCGCGCTGAGCAGGCTCTCACCCTGGAAGTCCAGCACCTGGCTGTCGCCGGAGTAGGCGAAGCCCTTGCCATCGGTGCCGACCCGGTTCACCGCTGCCACGAAGCACAGGTTCTCGATGCCCCGTGCCGGCAGCAGCCGGTTCCAGTGCAGGCGCCGCGCCGCCGGCCAGTTGGCGGTGTACAGCAGCAGGTCGGTGTCCTGGGCATCGCGGCTCCACACCGGGAAACGCAGGTCGTAGCAGATCAGCGGGCGAATCCGCCAGCCCTTGAGCTCGAACTGCACCTGGCGCTCGCCCGGGGTGTAGTGCTTGTGCTCACCGGCCATGCGGAACAGGTGGCGCTTGTCGTAGTGCAGGATCTCGCCATCGGGCCGCGCCCACAGGAGGCGGTTGCGGTGGCTGCCGTCGGCGGCCTGGATGATCACGCTGCCGGTGATCACCGCGCTGGCTTTCTTCGCCTGGGCCTTGAGCCATTTGTAGGTCGGGCCGTTTTCCGGCTCGGCCAGGCTTTCGGACTCCATCGAAAACCCGGTGGTGAACATTTCCGGCAGGACCACCAGGTCCACCTCACCGGCCTGGGTGATCAGTTCCTCGAAGTGCGCGTAGTTCGCCTCCCGGTCGTGCCAGGCCAGGGTGGTCTGCACCAGGGCGATTTTCAGGTTCGGCAGTTGGCTCAAATCGCGCATAGTCTTTCCGCTACCTGGCGCAGCGTCTCCTCGCGTTTGGCAAAGCACAGGCGTACCAGGCGTTGCTCGGGGATGGGTTGCTGGTAGAACACCGACACCGGGATGCTGGCCACGCCATGCTCACGGGTCAGCCACAGCGCCATGTCGACATCGTTCAGGTCGGGGCGAATCTGCGAATAGTCCACCAGTTGGAAATAGGTGCCCGGGGTGCGGGTGAAGGTGAAACGCGAGGACTGCAGTAAATCGCAGAACAGGTCGCGCTTGGCCTGGTAGAAGGCCGGCAGTTCGTCGATGTGCTCAGGGTGCTCGGCCATGAAGTCGGCCAACGCGCACTGCAAGGGCGTGACGCCGCAGAAGTTGACGTACTGGTGCACCTTGCGCAATTCGGCGCTGAGGGCCGGTGGCGCGACCACGTAGCCGGTTTTCCAGCCGGTGACGTGGTAGGTCTTGCCGAACGAGCTGATGACGAAGGCTTTGCTGTACAACTGCGCGTGGGCCAGCACGCTGGCGTGGCGCACACCGTCGTAGATCAGGTGCTCGTAGACTTCGTCGCTGACCAGGTAGATATCGCGGTTGCCGATCAACGCGGCCAGCTGGTCCAGGTCGTCGCGGTTGATCAACGCGCCGCTGGGGTTGTGCGGCGAATTGAGGATGACCATGCGCGTGCGCGGGCTCAACGCATCGCTGAACTTCTGCCAGTCGATGCTGAAGCTGCCGTCGCGCAGCGGCACATGCACGCAGCGGCCACCGGCCAGTTCCACCGACGGCTCGTAGCTGTCGTAGCTGGGGTCGAAGACGATCACCTCGTCACCGGGGTGGATCACCGCCTGGATCGCGCAGAAGATCGCCTCGGTGGCGCCGGGGGTGATGGTCACTTCCTGGTCGGCATCCACTGCCACGCCATACAGCCGGGCGATCTTGGCCGCAACCTGCTGGCGCAGGGCTGGCAGGCCAGTCATCGGCGAATACTGGTTATGCCCGGCGGCCACGTGGCGGCCAACGGCATCGAGCAGGGCCTGGGGGCCGTTGAAGTCAGGGAAGCCCTGAGACAGATTGAGCGCACCGGTCTGCATGGCCAGTTGCGACATGGTGGTGAAGATGGTCGTGCCGACGTTCGGCAGTTTGCTGCGGATCATGGAGCCCTCTTTCCTGGGGTTTGTCCGGCACGGGGGTGGATCCGAGCATAGCGGAACGAGCGGTCAGGAAAAAGGTTGAAACAATAGGGGGATTGCGGTGGATCAAAGAGCCCTATCGCCGGCAAGCCGGCTCCCACAGGTATTGTGGCTTGTGCTTACGCTGTGGGAGCCGGCTAGCCGGCGATGAAGCCAGCACGGAATCAGCGCTTGTCGCGGCGCTTCTTCTCGGCCTTCTTGTGGTGCGACATCAGGCGGCGCTTCTTGTTGACCTGGCGATCGGTGAGGGTGTTCTTCTTGCCCTCGAACGGGTTGTCACCACCCTTGTACTCGATACGGATCGGCGTGCCGACCAGCTTGAGCACCCGGCGGTAGGTGTTCTCCAGGTAACGCGAGTAGGAGTTGGGGATCTTGTCGGTCTGGTTGCCGTGGATCACGATCAGCGGCGGGTTGGCGCCACCGAGGTGGGCATAGCGCAGCTTGATGCGGCGGCCGTTGACCAACGGCGGCTGGTGCACGCTGATGGCGTCTTCGAGGATCTGCGTGAGGCGGCTGGTCGGCCAGCGGGTGACCGCCGACTTGAACGCGGCCTGCACCGACTTGTACAGATGGCCCACGCCGGTGCCGTGCAGCGCCGAGATGAAGTGGATGTCGGCGAAGTCGACGAAGAACAGCCGGCGCTCCAGCTCAGTCTTCACGTAGTCGCGCTCGCCCGGCTCCATGCCGTCCCACTTGTTCAGGGCGATGACCACGGCGCGGCCGGCGTCGAGGGCGAAGCCCAGCAGGTTGAGGTCGTGGTCGACCACGCCTTCGCGGGCGTCCATGACGAAGATCACCACGTTGGCGTCCTTGATCGCCTGCAGGGTCTTCACCACCGAGAACTTTTCGACTTCCTCGTGGATCTTGCCGCGCTTGCGCACACCGGCGGTGTCGATGAAGGTGTACTTCTCGCCATCACGCTCGAACGGAATGTAGATACTGTCGCGGGTGGTGCCCGGCTGGTCGTACACCACTACGCGCTCTTCGCCGAGCATGCGGTTGACCAGGGTCGACTTGCCAACGTTGGGGCGGCCGATGATGGCGATCTTGATACCGTCTTTCTCGCTCGGGCCGGGGATGCGCGTGGCTTCTTCGCCTTCGGCGACATCCTCGTCGAGGGCTTCTTCCTCGGGATCACGGGGAATATGGCCGAGCAGAGACTCCATCAGGGCGTTGATGCCGCGGCCCTGGGAGCCCGCCACCGGGATGGCGTTGCCCATGCCCAGCGGCGAGAACTCGGCGCGGGCGATATCGGGATCGATGTTGTCGATCTTGTTGGCGACCAGGATCGCTTCCTTGTTCCGCTTGCGCAGGTGATCGGCGATCATCTGGTCGGCGGCGGTCATGCCGGCCCGGGCATCAACCAGGAACAGCACGTAGTCGGCTTCCTCGATGGCCATCAGCGACTGCTCGGCCATCTTCTCGTCCATGCCCACCTCGTCACCGGTGATACCGCCGGTGTCGATCAGGATGTAGGAACGACCCTGCCAGCTGGCATCACCATACTGGCGGTCACGGGTCAGGCCCGACAGGTCACCGACGATGGCATCGCGGGTCTTGGTCAGGCGGTTGAACATGGTGGATTTGCCGACGTTGGGGCGGCCCACCAGGGCGATTACGGGAACCATGCGGCTCTCCACTCTTGAATTCTTGAAAATGCAAAGGCCGCTGCAAGGCAGCGGCCGGAGTTCGGGCGGCGTTTCCTACGCCGCAACCTGAGCCCGCGAACGGGCCCAAGCATAGCTTCAGCGGATGGTCAGTGCCTCGAGTTTGCCGCTGTTGCCGAAGACATAGATGGTGTCGCCGACCACCAGTGGGCGGGCGCGCAGGCCATCGCTGTCGATACGCTCACGGCCGACGAAACGGCCATCGACCTGGCTGAGCAGGTGCAGGTAACCCTCGAAGTCACCGACGGCCACATAGCTGGAGAAAACTTCCGGCGCCGACAGCTGACGGCGGGCCATGGAGTCGTTGCTCCACAGCGAGCTGGAAGAACGCTCGTCGACGCTCTGCACGGTGCCCGACGCTTCGCTGACATAGACGTTGCCGAAGCCCTGGGCGACACCCACGTAGCTGGAGGCATCGCGCTGCCACAGCACTCGGCCGCTTTCCAGGTCCAGGCCGGCGACGCGGCCCTGGTAGGTGCTGACGTACAGGGTGCCACCGGACAGCAGCAGGCCGCCGTCGATGTCTACCACGCGGTCCAGCTCGGAACGGCCCTGCGGCACAGCCACGCGGCTTTCCCACACTGGCACGCCGTTGCTGATGTCGACCGCCACCACCTTGCCGGTGGACAGGCCGGCAACGGCCAGGCGGTTGGTCACCACCGGCGCACCGGTACCGCGCAGGGTCAGTACGGCCGGGCTGTTCTCGTAGATCCAGCGACGGTCACCCGTGGCGGCGTCGAAGCCGACCAGGCGGTCGTCCTGGGTCTGCACCACCACCACGTCACCATTGTTGGCGGGCGGTGCCAGCACTTCGCTGGAGACGCGCGAGCGCCAGCGCTCCTCGCCGGTGCTGGAGTCCAGGGCAATGACCTCGCCCTTCAGGGTACCCAGCATGACCAGGCCATAGCCCACGCCCACGGCGCCGGAAACCGGCAGCTCGAGGTCCTTCTTCCACACCACGTCACCGGTGATGCGGTTCAGCGCGAAGACTTCGCCGTTGACGTCGGAAGCGTAGATGCGGTCGTTCTCGATGGCCGGCACCAGGGTGTTGTAGGTCTCACCCTGGCCGTCACCGATCGAACGGCTCCACTGCTTCTTCAGTACCACTTCCTCGGTGAACTTGGTCAGCTCGGCCGGGGGCAGTTCCTTCTTGCTGTTGCTGCTGCAACCCGCCGCCAGGACGGCGAGGGTGAGCACTGCTGCTTGTTTCCAACCCTTCACTTCAGGCGTCCCCTTTGGCCAGGTCATCCAGCTTCAGTTGCAGGCCACCGATCGCGGCGTCGTCGGACAGCGCGGCCTTGGCTTTTTCGTAGGCGCCGTGCGCGTCGTCGGCGCGGCCCAGCTGCACCAGCAGGTCGCCCTTGAGTTCTTCACGGCTGGCCAGGAAGGCCTTGTCGGTGTCGCCGTCGAGCAGCTTGAGGGCGTCCTCGGCCTTGTCCTGGGCCGCGAGCACACGGGCCAGGCGCTGGCGCGAAATCTCGCTCAGGGTGGCGTCAGCCGGCTTGTCCATCACGCTCTTGAGTTCGCTCGCCGCGTCGTCCAGCTTGCCGCTCTCGACCGCCACCTTGGCGACGAACAGGCTGCCGTACTGGGCGTAGGCAGTGCCGCCGAACTCGCTCTTGAGCTTGCCGGAAAGCTCCGCCACCTTGCTCGCGTCAGGCTTGCCATCCGGCGTCAGCGAGGTTTCCAGCAGGGCCTGGTACAGCGCCGAAGCGCCTTGGGACTGGTTGGCCTGGTACTTGTGCCAGGTCTGCCAGCCCATCACCACCACACCGGCCAGCAGGGCGCCGGTCAGCAGTGGCTTGCCGTTGCGGTTCCACCAGTCCTTGGCCGCTGCCAGGCCTTCATCATCGGTACTCGACACCCCAATACTCCTATTCGCCTATTCGTTGTCGGACCGCATCACGCCTGGGCGATCGCGGTTTCCAGGTGCGCAGCAAGCGCATCCCAGGCAATGTTCTGTTGTTCGCCCTGGCCACGCAGGGGCTTCACGCCAATCTCTTGCTTGGCCAGCTCGTCGTCGCCGAGGATCAGGGCGAACAGCGCGCCGCTCTTGTCGGCCTTCTTGAACTGGTTCTTGAAGTTGCCGCCACCGGCGTTGACCGCCAGGCGCAGGTTCGGCAGACGATCACGCAGCTGCTCGCTGATCTTCAGCCCGGCAAGCTCGGCCTGCTCCCCAAAGGCGCACAGGTAGACGTCGATGGTACGGCTGATCGACTCAGGCACCTGGCCGAGGGTTTCGATCAGCAGCAGCAGGCGCTCGATACCCATGGCAAAGCCAACGCCAGCGGTCGGCTTGCCGCCCATCTGCTCGACCAAGCCGTCGTAACGCCCGCCGGCGCAGACCGTGCCTTGGGCACCGAGCTTGTCGGTAACCCACTCGAATACGGTCTTGCTGTAGTAGTCCAGGCCGCGTACCAGCTTGGTATTGATCACGAACGGGATGCCAGCAGCGTCAAGACGCGCCTTCACACCCTCGAAATGCACGCGGGACTCTTCGTCCAGGTACTCTTCGAGCTTCGGCGCGCCCACCAGGGCGGCCTGGGTGCCTGCGTTCTTGCTGTCGAGGATACGCAGCGGATTGCTCTTCAGGCGGCGCTGGCTGTCTTCGTCCAGCTGATCAATGCGCTGGGACAGGAACTCCACCAGTGCATCGCGATAACGCCCGCGGGCTTCGCTGGTGCCAAGGCTGTTGAGCTCCAGGGTCACTGCGTCCTGGATACCCAGCAACGCCCAGAGGCGCCAGGTGAGCATGATCAGTTCGGCGTCGATATCCGGGCCGGCCAGGTTGAACACCTCGACACCGATCTGGTGGAACTGCCGGTAGCGTCCCAGTTGCGGGCGCTCGTGGCGGAACATCGGGCCCACGTACCAGAGCTTCTGCACCTGGCCATTACCGATGATGCCGTGTTCGAGCACTGCGCGCACGCAAGCGGCAGTGCCTTCCGGGCGCAAGGTAAGCGAGTCCTTGTTATCCTGGAAGGTGTACATCTCCTTCTCGACGATATCGGTGACTTCACCGATCGAGCGCTTGAACAGCTCGGTGAACTCGACAATCGGCGTGCGGATCTGGCTGTAGCCGTAGCTGTCCAGCAAGCCAGCCACGGTGCCCTCGAAGTAGCGCCACAGCGGCGACTGGTCGGGCAGGATGTCGTTCATGCCACGGATGGCTTGCAGCGATTTGCTCACGAATAGTCCTTACGAATCTGTGTCTCAGCCGCGGGCGATCAGCGCCGCGTCGGCCTCGGCCTTCTCGGCCGCTTTCTGGCGAATGAGCTTTTCCAGCTCGTCGACCAGGTTGTCGTTGTTCAGCTTCTGCGATGGCTTGCCGTCGATGTACACCAGGTTCGGCGTGCCGCCGGTCAAGCCCACGTGCGATTCCTTGGCTTCGCCCGGGCCGTTGACCACGCAACCGATCACCGCCACGTCCAGCGGCACCAGCAGGTCCTCCAGGCGCCCTTCCAGTTCGTTCATGGTCTTGACCACATCGAAGTTCTGCCGCGAGCAGCTCGGGCAGGCGATGAAGTTGATGCCACGGGAACGCAGGTGCAGCGACTTGAGGATGTCGTAGCCGACCTTCACTTCCTCGACCGGATCGGCGGCCAGGGAAATGCGGATGGTGTCACCGATGCCTTCGGCCAGCAGCATACCTAGGCCGACGGCGGATTTCACCGTCCCCGAGCGCAGGCCACCGGCTTCGGTGATGCCCAGGTGCAGCGGCTGGATGATCTGCCTGGCCAACAGGCGATAGGCTTCGACGGCCATGAACACGTCGGAGGCCTTGACGCTGACCTTGAAGTCCTGGAAATCCAGGCGGTCGAGGTGCTCGACGTGACGCAGGGCCGATTCGACCAGCGCCGCCGGGGTCGGCTCGCCGTACTTCTTCTGCAGGTCCTTTTCCAGGGAGCCGGCGTTGACGCCGATGCGGATCGGGATACCACGGTCGCGGGCGGCATCGACCACGGCGCGCACACGGTCTTCACGGCCAATGTTGCCAGGGTTGATGCGCAGGCAGTCGACACCCAGCTCGGCCACGCGCAGAGCGATCTTGTAGTCGAAGTGAATGTCGGCGACCAGCGGCACGCTGACCAGTTTCTTGATTTTGCCGAAGGCTTCGGCTGCGTCCATGTCCGGCACCGAGACACGGACGATGTCCACGCCGGCATCGACCAGGCGCTGGATCTGCGCCACGGTGGCCGCGACATCGTTGGTGTCGGTGTTGGTCATGCTCTGCACCGCGATGGGCGCATCACCACCCACCGGCACATTGCCGACCCAGATCTTGCGGGATTCGCGACGTTTGATCGGAGATTCGCCGTGCATGAATTACTGTCCCAACTTCAGGCGAGCGGTTTCGCCACTGGTGAACGGGGCGACATCGACCGCCTGGCCGTTGTAGCTCACCTGGGCGCCGCGGGCGAAGCCCAGGCGCACCGCGAACGGTGGCTTGCCGGTCAGTTCCAGGCTGTCGCCCTTGCGCTTGATGGCGCTGAACAGCACCTTGCCGTTGCCGTCGGTGACCTGGGTCCAGCAATCGGCGGTGAATTGGATATGAACCTTGGCGCTGCCGGCCGGGGCCGGTGCGGCTTCAGCGGGTGCAGTCGGTGCGACCGCAGCGGCGGCGGCTGGCGCGGTGGCGGCAGGCACGGCGGGGGTGGCTGGCGCGACAACCGGTGCCACAGGCGCGGCGGCAGTCGGCGCGGCGCTGGTGGCTGGCGTGGCAGGCGCAACGGAGACGACTGGCGCCTGGGCCTCAGCGACCGGCGCCTGCTCGGCACTGCTCGGTTCCAGCGGCAGGGCCTGGCCTTCGGCCTGCTGGCCCTCGCTCACGGCCTGGTCTTCCGGTTCGTCCAGCGGGTGAATCTGCGTGGTGCCGTCGGCGCTCTCGACCTCGACGTGCTCCAGGGCGATCTTGGCCAGGTCCTTGCCGCGCAGGCTGCTCTGGTCCTGCCACCAGAAGAAACCACCGCCGACCACGGCGACCAGCAGCAACAGGCTGACCACGCGCAGGATGTTGTGCGACAGGCGCACCGGCTCTTCGATGCGGCCGAGAGCATGCACCTCACTGCCTTTGGCGTGGGTCCCGGTGATCTGGTCGAAGGCCTCGACCAGGGGCGCCTGGTCCATGTCCATCAGCTTGGCATAGGCGCGGATGTAGCCACGGGCGAAGGTATGCCCGGGCAGCTTGTCGAAGGCGCCGTTTTCCAGGTTGTTCAGCGAAGATACCGTGAGGTTGAGCTTGCGAGCGACCTCAGCCTGGCTCCAATCGCGGTTTTCGCGGGCCTGGCGCAAGACGTCACCGGGGTTCTGGCGAGTCGCTGCTGCTACTTCAGTGTGCGCGGCTTTCATCGTTGCTCCGACAGGTATTGCTGATATTCCGGCGTACCGGGATAAAGTCGTTGTAATTGCTGGCCCAAGCGGGCTGCGGTGCCCTGCTCGTCAAGGGCAAGTGCCAGGCGATGGCCCAGCAGCAGGCTGCGGGCATTCTGGTCGCTCAGCTGGCTGAATCGATCGTAGTAATTCCGGGCCGGCACATAATGCCTGTTTTCGTAGGACAACTCAGCCATTTCGAGCAAAGCCTTCGGTTGCCGCTGATTGAGCCGAAGGGCCTTTTCCAGATATTCGCGGGCCTGAGCGCCCTGCCCGCGCTTCAAGGCGGTGAGCCCGAGGTTCTCGTAGACGCGCGAACGCTCAGGATACAGGGTATCGGCGGCAGCCTGGAGGAACATCGCGTGGGCTTCGTCGAAATGGCCCTGAGCATATAGGAAACCGCCGTAGTTGTTGCGGATTCGCGTGTCATCCTGGCGGATGGCCAGGGCTTTTTCGAAATGCTCGCCGGCCAGGGCGGGCTCATCCTCGGCCTGGAATACCAGGGCGAGCGCGGCATGGGCGTCGGCGTCACGGGCATCGAGGGCCAGGGCCTTGGCCAAGGGAACCTTGGCGCGTTCGGTCAAACCTTGTTGCAAATACCCTAGGCCCAACTGCACATAGGCCTGCCGGGCCGCTTCGCGCCCCTGGCGGTTGCCCAGGGGATCACCCGCGCCGCCGGACACGCAGCCGGCCAGCAGCGAAAGCGTCAGGATCGACAGCGCGGTGCGCAGGCTCATGGGGCAGTGGCTCGTCAGGGGCGCACGGCGCTGTCTTGCGGCTCGTCGGCAGCCAGCTGACGTACGGCGATGTAGCGCTCGCTACGCCGGGTCCGGTCGTTGACCTGGCCCACCAGCTGACCGCACGCGGCGTCGATGTCATCACCGCGGGTGGTGCGCGTGGTCACGTTGAAGCCGCCGTGATGCAGCAGGTCCTGGAAGCGGCGGATGGCATTGTTGCTCGGCCGCTCGTAGCCGGAGTGCGGGAACGGGTTGAACGGGATCAGGTTGATCTTGCACGGCACATCACGCAGCAGCTCGATCATCTGCGCGGCGTGCTCGGGCTGGTCGTTGACGTCCTTGAGCAGGGTGTACTCGATGGTCAGCACGCGCTTGCCGCCGAGGGTGGACATGTAGCCCATGCACGAATCCAGCAGCATCTTCAGCGGGTACTTCTTGTTGATCGGCACCAGCTTGTTACGCAGCTCGTCGTTCGGCGCGTGCAGCGACAGGGCCAGGGACACGTCGATGTGCTTGGCCAGCTCGTCGATCATCGGTACCACGCCCGAGGTGGACAGGGTCACGCGACGCTTGGAAATGCCATAGCCCAGATCTTCCATCATGATCTTCATGGCGGCGATGACATTGTCGAAATTCAGCAGGGGTTCGCCCATGCCCATCATGACCACGTTGGTAATCGCGCGGTCGATCTTGGCCGGGACGGTCCCGAAGGATTTGTTGGCAAGCCACACCTGGCCTATCACTTCGGCGGCGGTGAGGTTGCTGTTGAAGCCTTGCTTGCCGGTGGAGCAGAAACTGCAGTCCAGGGCGCAGCCGGCTTGCGACGACACGCAGAGGGTGCCGCGATCGTCGGTGGGGATGTAGACGGTCTCGACGCAGCTGCCAGAGGCAACGCGGACCACCCACTTGCGGGTACCGTCGGCGGAAATATCTTCGCTGACCACTTCCGGGCCCCGAATCTCGGCAACGGCCTCGAGCTTTTCGCGCAAGACCTTGCCGACGTTCGTCATGGCGGCGAAATCATCGACACCATAATGGTGAATCCATTTCATCACCTGACCGGCACGGAAGCGCTTCTCCCCGATTGAGTCGAAGAACTGTTCCATTTCCGCCAGGGTCAGCCCCAGCAGGTTGATCTTGTCAGTCGATGTCGTCATGGATTCACCCTCACTCGTAAGCCTTCGCTTAGCGAGTGGTTACCTCGGTAGCAGCGAAGAAGTAAGCGATTTCGCGAGCAGCGGCAGCTTCGGAGTCCGAACCGTGAACGGCGTTGGCGTCGATCGACTCGGCGAAGTCAGCACGGATGGTGCCGGCAGCAGCTTCTTTAGGGTTGGTGGCGCCCATCAGCTCACGGTTGGCCAGAATGGCGTTTTCGCCTTCCAGAACCTGCACAACAACAGGGCCCGAAGTCATGAAGGCAACCAGGTCACCGAAGAAGCCGCGCTCTTTGTGCTCAGCGTAGAAGCCTTCGGCTTCGGCTTTGGACAGCTGCTTCATTTTCGAAGCGACGACGCGCAGGCCGGCTTTCTCGAAGCGAGTGGTGATCTCGCCAATGACGTTCTTGGCAACTGCGTCAGGCTTGATGATGGAGAAAGTACGTTGAACAGCCATGGAAAACTCCAGAATATTGAGTGTTGCGAAAAATTAAACCCGCGAATTATACGCGGGTTCCAGGGGATTGCCTAACCTGCAGCTTGCGTTCAGTCGGCTTCGTCGATCCAGGCCGCCTGGATGGCCTCGAGAACCTTCTCACCGCAACGCGACGGATCGTCATCGAATTCAGGCAGCGCCATCACCCAGGCGCGCAGATCGACGAAATTCACGTAATGAGGATCGACCTCAGGCTTGCTTTCCGCAAGCTGGATGGCGATCTCAAGTACATCAACCCATTTCAGACTCATGTACAAAACCTCAGTGCGGCGCTTCTGCGGCGTGGTTGAGCGAGTATTTGGGGATCTCGATGGTGAGGTCCTCTTCGCCGACGACCACCTGGCAACCCAGGCGCGACTGCGCCTCCAGGCCCCAGGCCTTGTCCAGCATGTCTTCCTCCAGCTCATCGGCCTCCTCAAGGGAGTCGAAGCCCTTGCGGATGATGCAATGGCAGGTGGTGCAGGCCTTGACGCCACCGCAGGCGCTTTCCATCTCGATGTGATGGTCGTGGGCCAGCTCCAGGATATTGGTCCCGGACGGCACTTCCACGGTCAGCCCTTCGGGGCAGAACTTCTCATGCGGCAGGAATGTCACCAGCGGCATCGATTACTCCTCGATCTCATTCAGGTTGCGCCCGGCCAGTGCGGCTTTGACCGTCGAATCAAGGCGACGGGCGGCAAATGCATCGGTCACCTGCGACAGACGCTTGGTCTGTTGCTCGATGGCGGCGCCATCGGTGCCGCTCAGCAAATCACGTAGTTCCTGCATCTGGAATTCGATCGCTTCGCGCTCGTCACTGCTGAGCAGGCGTTCGCCATCGGCGTCCAGGGCGCCCTGCACCGCTTCGAGCAGGCGCTCGGCGTCGACCTGGTGCTCGCGCAACTGGCGCGCGTGCTTGTCGGAGCCGGCATGCTCGAACGAATCCTTGAGCATGCGGGCGATCTCGCCGTCGGTCAGGCCATAGGATGGCTTGACCTGGATGCTCGATTCCACGCCCGAGCCCAGCTCGCGGGCCGCGACGCTGAGCAGGCCGTCGGCGTCGACCTGGAAGGTCACGCGGATCTTCGCCGCACCGGCCACCATCGCCGGGATGCCGCGCAGCTCGAAGCGTGCCAGCGAGCGGCAATCGCTGATCAGCTCGCGCTCACCCTGCAGGACGTGGATCATCATGGCCGACTGGCCATCCTTGTAAGTGGTGAACTCCTGGGCGCGGGCCACCGGGATGGTGGTGTTGCGCGGGATCACCTTCTCCATCAGCCCGCCCATGGTCTCGAGGCCGAGCGACAGCGGAATGACGTCCAGCAGCAACAGCTCGCCACCTTCGCGACGATTGCCGGCCAGGGTGTCGGCCTGGATCGCGGCTCCGATGGCCACCACCTGGTCGGGGTCGATCGAGGTCAGCGGGGTACGGCCAAACAGTGCGCCGACCGCCTCGCGCACGCGTGGCACTCGGGTCGAACCGCCGACCATGACCACCGCGCCGACTTCTTCGAGCTCGACGCCGCTGTCACGCACGGCACGACGGCAGGCCTTGAGGCTGCGGGCGACCAATGGCTCGATCATGGCGTCGAAAGCCGCCCGGCTCAGCTCGCCCTGCCAGGCGCCGTGGCTGACACCGACCACGTCGGCGTCGGTCAGGGCTTCCTTGGCTGCGCAGGCAGCCTGCAGCAGCTGGCGCTGAGTGGCTGGGTCGAGGTCGGAGGACAGCCCCGCCTGCTCGATGATCCAGCCAGCGATGGCGTGGTCGAAGTCATCGCCGCCCAGGGCGGTATCGCCACCGGTGGCCAGCACCTCGAAGACACCGCCGGTCAGGCGCAGGATGGAAATATCGAAGGTACCGCCGCCCAGGTCGTAGATCGCCACCAGGCCTTCGGCATTCTGGTCAAGGCCATAGGCCACGGCCGCCGCGGTAGGCTCGTTGAGCAGGCGCAGGACGTTGAGGCCGGCCAGTTTGGCGGCATCCTTGGTTGCCTGGCGCTGGGCATCGTCGAAGTATGCCGGCACGGTGATCACCGCACCCACCAGTTCGCCGCCGAGGGTTTGCTCGGCGCGATGGCGCAGTACCTTGAGAATATCGGCCGACACTTCCACCGGGCTCTTCGGGCCCTGGACGGTGTCGATGAACGGCATGTGCGACTCGCCACCGACGAAGCGGTACGGCAGTTGCTCGCCCAATTGTTTGACGTCGGCCAGGCCGCGCCCCATCAGGCGCTTGACCGACAGGATGGTGTTCAGCGGGTCGCTGGAGGCGGCATCACGGGCAGCCTGGCCTACTTCGCTGCGGCCTTCGAGATAACGCACGGCCGAGGGCAGGATCACCTGGCCCTGGTCATCGGGCAGCGGCTCGCTGCGCCCGCTGCGCACGGCGGCGACGAGAGAGTTGGTGGTGCCCAGGTCGATGCCCACCGCCAGGCGGCGCTGGTGCGGTTGAGGGCTCTGACCGGGTTCGGCGATCTGCAGTAGGGCCATGCTTATCTGAGTACCTTAGGCGTCATCACGGGTGACGCCGGGGTTAATCGTCGAGGCGCTCTTCGAGTTGGCGCACTTCTTGGGCGAGCTTGTCGAGGAACTGCATGCGGCGCATCAGGCGCTCGGCCTTGTCGCGCTGGGCTGCATCGTCCCAACAGTCGGCGAAGTCATTGTTCAGTGCGTCCTGGGCACCCTTGAGGCGCTTCTTGAACACACCGACACCGTCAAGGTCGGCTTCGTCCCGCAACTCTTCGAGCTCTTCGCGCCACTGCATCTGCTGCAGCAGGAAGTCCGGGTCATGCACCGTGACTTCCTGGGGCACTTCGTGGCCACCGATGGCCAGCAGGTAACGGGCGCGACGCGGCGCGCTGCGCAAGGTCTGGTAGGCGTCGTTCAGCGCCGCGGACTTTTCCAGGGCGACACGCTGCTCACGCTCGGAAGCGTCGGCGAAGCGGTCGGGGTGGACCTCACGGGCCAACTCGCGATAGCGAACGGCCAGTTTGTCGAGGTCCAGGCGGAAAGCCGGTTGCAGGTCGAACAGGGCGAAATGGCAAAGAGTACCCACGGCCAGCCTCAAACGTTGAAGCTTTCGCCGCAGCCACACTCACCGCGCACGTTGGGGTTGTTGAACTTGAAACCTTCGTTCAACCCTTCCTTGACGAAGTCCAGCTCGGTGCCGTCGAGGTACACCAGGCTTTTCGGGTCGATGATGACCTTCACGCCGTGGTTCTCGAACACCTGGTCTTCGGCGGCGAGCTCGTCGACGAACTCCAGCACGTAGGCCAGGCCCGAGCAGCCGGTGGTGCGCACGCCCAGGCGAATGCCCTCACCCTTGCCGCGCCCGTCGAGGGAGCGGCGAATGTGGTTGGCGGCGGCTTCTGTCATGCTGATAGCCATCGGAACTCCTTACCTCGCAGTCGACTCAGACCAAGCCTTTCTTCTGCTTGTAGTCGCGAACAGCGGCCTTGATGGCATCTTCGGCGAGCACGGAGCAGTGGATCTTGACCGGCGGCAATGCCAGCTCTTCAGCCAGCTGGGTGTTCTTGATGGTCTCGGCCTCGTCCAGGGTCTTGCCCTTCATCCACTCGGTGGCGAGGGAGCTGGAGGCGATGGCCGAACCGCAACCGTAGGTCTTGAACTTGGCGTCTTCGATGACGCCCTGCTCGTTGACCTTGATCTGCAGGCGCATCACGTCACCGCAGGCCGGGGCGCCGACCATGCCGGTACCGACATCCGGATCGTCGGCGTTCATCTTGCCGACGTTGCGCGGGTTTTCGTAGTGGTCGATGACCTTTTCACTGTATGCCATGGTGCAATTCCTTCCTCATCAGGGAGCCGCTCTTGCCGGCGACTGCTTAGTGGGCGGCCCACTCGATCTTGGAGATGTCGACGCCGTCTTTGTACATATCCCAAAGGGGCGACAGCTCACGCAGTTTGTTGACGGCTTCGCAGACTTTCTGCGCGGCGTAGTCGACTTCTTCCTCGGTGGTGAAGCGACCGAAGGAGAAGCGGATCGAGCTGTGCGCCAGCTCGTCGTTGCGGCCCAGGGCGCGCAGGACGTAGGACGGCTCGAGCGAAGCGGAGGTGCAGGCCGAACCGGACGAAACAGCGATGTCCTTGAGCGACATCAGCAGCGACTCGCCTTCGACGTAGTTGAAGCTCAGGTTCAGGTTGTGCGGCACGCGCTGGGTCTGGCTGCCGTTCACGTACAGCTCTTCGAGGTCCGAGACCTGCTTGAAGAAGCGGTCGCTCAGGGCCTTGATGCGCACGTTTTCAGCGGCCATTTCCTGCTTGGCGATGGCGAAGGCTTCGCCCATGCCGACGATCTGGTGGGTCGGCAGGGTGCCCGAACGCATGCCGCGCTCATGCCCACCACCGTGGATGATGGCTTCCAGGCGCACACGCGGCTTGCGGCTGACGTACAGCGCGCCGATGCCTTTCGGGCCGTAGACCTTGTGCGCCGAGAACGACATCAGGTCGACTTTCAGCTTTTGCACGTCGATCTCGACCTTGCCGGCCGACTGTGCAGCGTCGACGTGGAACAGCACGCCGCGCGAACGGGTCAGTTCACCGATGGCGGCGATGTCGTTGATCGAGCCGACTTCGTTGTTCACGTGCATCAGCGAGACCAAGATGGTGTCGTCGCGCAGGACAGCTTCGACCATCGCCGGGGTGACGATGCCGTCTTCACCTGGCTCGAGGTAGGTAACCTCGAAACCTTCGCGCTCGAGCTGGCGAGCGGTATCCAGGACCGCCTTGTGCTCGATCTTGGAGGTGATGATGTGCTTGCCCTTGGTCTGATAGAAGTGCGCCACGCCTTTGAGAGCGAGGTTGTCGGACTCGGTGGCACCGCTGGTCCAGACGATCTCGCGCGGGTCGGCGTTGATCAGCTCGGCGACCTGGCGGCGGCCGTTCTCGACTGCTTCCTCAGCCTTCCAGCCGAACACGTGGGAGCGCGAGGCCGGGTTACCGAAGTTCCCGTCAACCAGCAGGCACTCGGCCATCTTCTGGGCGACACGGGGATCGACCGGCGTGGTCGCGGAGTAATCGAGGTAGATCGGCAACTTCATTGAGTATCTCCTATCAGGCGGTGGCGTCGCTCGTCGCTGAATTTTCAGTCGACGGCGGACGTCTCAATCTTGTCCAGCTGGGCGGTTCGGCCCGCGACGCGGCGCAGGTCCTGGCGCTGGGCGACTTCCTGCACCTCACGGCGCATGACGAGGTCGGCCAGGCTGATGCCACTGAGGAATTCATGGATCTGCTGGCTCAGGTCACACCACAGGTGGTGAGTCAGGCAGGTATCACCGGCGTGGCAATCCCCCAGGCCCTGGCAACGGGTGGCATCGACCGATTCGTTGACCGCGTCGATGACCTGGGCCACCTGGATGGTTTCCATGCCTCGCGACAGCTGGTAGCCGCCGCCTGGGCCGCGAACGCTGGATACCAGGCTGCTGCGGCGCAGCTTGGCGAACAGCTGTTCCAGATAAGAGAGGGAAATGCCCTGGCGCTCGGAAATATCGGCCAAAGACACCGGCCCCTGCTGCGCGTGCAACGCCAGGTCAAGCATGGCGGTCACGGCGTATCGGCCTTTGGTAGTCAGTCGCATGGCGTATGGGTACCACGGGAGTTACAGGATGTGTGCGAGTATGCGATTCCCGAGCATTTAAGTCAACTATAAGACCTAGTGCTTTAGTCGGGTATGCATGCGGGAGGCGGCCGCGAGTGTAGCAGACAAGGGGCGCAAGCACACGCCCCTTGTATCGGGCCGGCGCAATCAATGCGACCGAGTGTCGCCCTGCTTCAGCTCGACGCAGGCTTCGGCGAAGTCGTCGTCGGGCAGCGCCGGCAGCTCCTTGGCGCAGTAGTCACTGCCCATCCGGGTCAACGCGCCACACATGCCCTCCAGGCGCTCGTCGACGGCCTGCAGATGGTCGAGCATCTGGCCGATGGCGCGCGCCACCGGGTCCGGCATGTCGCCACTGACGCCATAGGCGTCGAAGCCGATCTTCTCGGCCATGGCCTTGCGCTTGGCCTCGACGGCGTCATCCTCGGTCTTGACGATGATCCGTCCCGGGATGCCCACCGCCGTGGCGCCGGCGGGCACCGCCTTGGTGACCACGGCGTTGGAGCCGATCTTGGCCCCGGCACCAACGGTGAACGGGCCCAGGACCTTGGCCCCGGCACCGACCACGACGCCGTTTTCCAGGGTCGGGTGGCGCTTGCCCTTGTTCCAGCTGGTGCCGCCAAGGGTGACACCCTGGTAGAGGGTCACGTCGTCGCCGATCTCGGCGGTTTCGCCAATGACGATGCCCATGCCGTGGTCGATGAAGAAGCGCCGGCCGATGGTCGCACCCGGGTGGATCTCGATGCCGGTCAGCCAGCGGCCGAAGTTCGACACCAGGCGCGCCAGCCATTTGAAATCGCGCTTCCACAGGGCATTGCCCAGGCGGTGCAGCCAGATGGCGTGCATGCCCGGGTAGCAGGTCAGCACCTCGAAGGCATTGCGCGCCGCCGGGTCACGATGGAAAACACTTTGAATATCTTCACGCAGACGCTCGAACATCGTTCAGTCCTTCCGTTTATGCGGCTCGCCCCGGACGACTTTCTGGGTCTCGGTGAGGATGCCGCGCAAAATGCTCATTTCCGTACGCTCGACCGAGCTGCGCCCATACAGCCGGCGCATGCGCGGCATCAGGTGCTTGGGCTTGGCAGGGTCGAGGAAGCCGATGTCCACCAGGGTCTTTTCCAGGTGGTCATAGAACAGCTCCATTTCGTCCATGGTCGCCAACTCATTGGCGTCCGCCTTCTCGACCTTTGGCGCCGTGTCCTGCACCGCCAACGAGGCCATGCGCACCTCGTAGGCGAGCACCTGGACTGCGGCGGCCAGATTCAGCGAGCTGAAGTCGGGATTGGAGGGAATGTGCACGTGGAAGTGACATCGCTGCAGTTCTTCGTTGGTCAGGCCGGCGTGCTCGCGACCGAACACCAGGGCGATTTCCTCACCGCCCAGGGCGTGCTCCACCGCCTTGGTGCCGCACTCACGGGGGCCGATCAGCGGCCAGGGGATGCTGCGCTCGCGGGCGCTGGTGCCCATGACCAGGCTGCAGCCGACCAGTGCCTGCTCGAGGCTGTCGACCACCTGGGCGCCGGCCAGCACATCGTCGGCACCCGAGGCGCGCGCCGAGGCATCGGCGGCCGGGAATTCTTTCGGTTGCACCAGCACCAGGCGCGACAAGCCCATGTTCTTCATGGCACGCGCAGCGCCGCCGATGTTGCCGGGGTGGCTGGTATTGACCAGGACAACACGAATATTTTGCAGCAAGGTGTCGTGCTCTCGGATGCAGAAAAAGGAGCGTTCGATCTTACAGAACCGACCAGCGTAACGCCATGAAAGCAAATGTGACACTTCTGTCGTCAAAGATTTCTGCTAGAATGGCCGGCTTTCCTCTTTAACATCTCCAGGTGACCTTCCCATGCAGCCTATGCTGAATATCGCCCTGCGCGCCGCTCGCAGCGCCAGTGAACTGATTTTCCGCTCCATCGAACGCCTGGACAGCATCAAAGTCGACGAAAAGCAGGCCAAGGACTACGTGTCCGAGGTTGATCGCGCCGCCGAGAAGGTCATCGTCGAGGCCCTGCGCAAGGCCTACCCGAACCACTCCATCCAGGGCGAAGAAACTGGCCTGCACGCCGGCACCGGCGAAGAAGGCAAGGACTACCTGTGGATCATCGATCCGCTGGACGGCACCACCAACTTCCTGCGTGGCGTGCCGCACTTCGCTGTCAGCATCGCCTGCAAATACCGTGGCCGCCTCGAGCACGCCGTGATCGTCGACCCGGTTCGCCAGGAAGAATTCACCGCCAGCCGCGGCCGTGGCGCCCAGATCAATGGCCGTCGACTGCGCGTCAGCTCGCGCACCAGCCTGGAAGGCGCCCTGCTGGGTACCGGCTTCCCGTTCCGTGACAACCAGATGGCCGACCTGGACAACTACCTGGGCATGTTCCGCGCCCTGACCGGCCAGACCGCCGGCATCCGCCGCGCCGGCTCCGCCAGCCTGGACCTGGCCTACGTGGCTGCCGGCCGCTTCGACGCCTTCTGGGAGTCGGGCCTGTCCGAGTGGGACATGGCCGCAGGCGTGCTGCTGATCCAGGAAGCGGGCGGCCTGGTCAGCGACTTCAACGGTGGCCACGAATTCCTCGAAAAAGGCCACATCGTCGCGGGCAACATCAAGTGCTTCAAGGCCGTGCTGACTGCCATCCAGCCGCACCTGCCGGAACACATGAAGCGCTAAGCGCCGACAGCGAGCACAAAAAAAGCACCTCTCGAGGTGCTTTTTTCGTTTTGGCACTGACGCAGCTTCACTGCCCCGGCTGATTCTGACTCAGGATCAGCTTGCCGTTCTTGTCCAGCGGGATGGTCGAGCCCGGCTCGTGATCCATCTTCACCTTGCCGACCTGATCACCAATGGAATAGGTCACGTTGTAGCCCACGACCTTGTCACTGATGTCATTGACCGTGTTGCACCGGGTTTGCGTGGTGGTGTAGGTGTCACGCTCCTGCATGCCCTCCTGCACCTTGTTGCCGGCATAGCCACCACCAACCGCGCCGGCCACGGTGGCAATCTTCTTGCCGGTACCGCCGCCGATCTGGTTACCCAGCAGGCCACCGGCGAGCGCACCGACCACCGTGCCGGCGATCTGGTGCTGATCCTTGACCGGCGCCTGACGCGTCACGGTAACATCCTTGCAGACTTCACGCGGCGTCTTCACCTGCTGCTTGATCGGCTGCACGTCGGTGACCTGGGCGTACTCAGGCCCCTTGTTCACCAAGCTGTAGGTCGCCACAGCACCTCCGGCAGTCACACCGACAGCACCCAGAACCGCACCCACCAGCATTGATTTGTTCACGTGAACCTCCTGATCGTACCTGCGGGGATATGGCCCGCCTTCTCCTTGCCTTGGAGCAAAAAAAAAGGCGCGAGTTCAACACTCGCGCCTTTCTTTACGCCAGGCGGCGCAGGGCCAAGCCTTACGGGCGTTCGTCCACACCCTCGTTCTTGACTGGCGGAATCAGGTCTTCACTGCTCAGGCTCAGCCAGATCAGCACCACGTTGGCGATGTAGATCGACGAGTAGGTACCCGCCATGACGCCGATGAACAGCGCCAGGGAGAAGCCGAACAGGTTGTCGCCGCCGAAGAACAGCAGCGCGGCGATGGCCAGCAAGGTCGACACCGAGGTGGCGACGGTCCGCAGCAGGGTCTGGGTGGTCGAGATGTTGATGTTCTCGATCAGCGAGGCCTTGCGCAGCACACGGAAGTTCTCGCGCACCCGGTCGAACACGACGATGGTGTCGTTGAGCGAGTAGCCGATGATCGCCAGCACCGCCGCCAGCACCGTCAGGTCAAAGGTGATCTGGAAGAACGACAGGATACCCAGGGTTACCACCACGTCGTGGATCAGCGAAATGATCGCGCCCACAGCGAACTTCCACTGGAAGCGGAACGCCAGGTAGATGAGGATGCCGCCCAGGGCCAGAAGCATGCCGAGGCCGCCCTGGTCACGCAGCTCTTCACCCACCTGCGGGCCGACGAACTCGACGCGCTTGACCGTGGCCGGGTTGTCGCCGCCGATCTTCTGCAGCGCCTCGGCCACGCGGTTGCCCAGTTGCGGGTCATCGCCCGGCATGCGCACCAGCAGGTCGGTGGTGGCGCCGAAGCTCTGCACCACGGCATCGTGGAAGCCAGAGCCGACCAGTTCGGTACGCACCTTCTCCAGGTCCGCCGGGCGCTCATAGGTGAGCTCGATCAGCGTGCCGCCAGTGAAGTCCAGGCCGAAGTTCAGGCCCTTGTGCCACCAGCTGAACAGCGCCAGCACGGTAAGGAGCACGGTAATGGCGAACGCGACATTGCGCACGCCCATGAAGTTGATGGTTTTCATCGCAGCTCCCTCAAACCCACAGCTTCTTGATGTCACGCCCGCCGCAGGTCAGGTTGACCAGTGCGCGGGTCACCATGACGGCGGTGAACATCGAGGTGAAAATCCCGAGGGACATGGTGACCGCGAAGCCCTTGACCGGGCCGGTACCCATGGCGAACAGGATGCCGCCGACCAGCAAGGTGGTCAGGTTGGCGTCGACGATCGCCGAGTAGGCCCGGTTGAAGCCTTCGTGGATGGCGCGCTGCACCGACATGCCGGCGGCGATCTCTTCACGGATACGCGAGAAGATCAGCACGTTGGCGTCCACCGCCATACCCATGGTCAGCACGATACCCGCGATGCCCGGCAGGGTCAGGGTGGCGCCCAGCAGCGACATCAACGCCAGCAGCAGGACCATGTTGCCCGCGAGGGCAATGGTCGCCAGCACGCCGAAGGCACGATAGATGGCGATGATGAACAGCGACACGAAGAGCATGCCCCACAGCGAGGCGTCGATACCCTTGGTGATGTTGTCGGCGCCCAGGCTCGGGCCAATGGTACGTTCTTCGGCGAAGTACATCGGCGCGGCCAGACCACCGGCACGCAGCAGCAGGGCCAGTTCGGACGACTCGCCCTGGCCGTTCAGGCCGGTGATGCGGAACTGGCTGCCCAGCGGCGACTGGATGGTCGCCAGGCTGATGATTTTCTTCTCTTCCTGGAAGGTCTGCACCGCGACTTCTTTCTCGACGCCGTCGACCACCTGCTTCTGGTAGCGGGTGACCGGCTTCTGCTCGATGAAGATCACCGCCATGCTGCGACCGACGTTGCTGCGCGTGGCGCGGCTCATCAGCTCGCCGCCATGGCCGTCGAGGCGAATGTTCACCTGCGGGCGACCGTGCTCGTCGAAGCTGGCCTGGGCGTCGGTGACCTGGTCACCGGTGATGATCAGGCCGCGCTCGACCGGAGCGGAGCGGCCGCCTTCGCGGAACTCGAACACCTCGGTGGTGGCCTTGGACGCGCCTGGCTCGGCACCGAAGCGGAACTCCAGGTTGGCGGTCTTGCCGAGGATACGCTTGGCTTCGGCAGTGTCCTGCACGCCCGGCAGCTCGACCACGATGCGGTTGGCGCCCTGGCGCTGCACCAGCGGCTCGGCCACGCCCAGCTCGTTCACACGGTTGCGAACGGTGGTCAGGTTCTGCTTGATGGAGTATTCGCGGATCTCGGCGATCTTGGCCTGGGTCAGTGCCAGGCGCAGCACGGCGAGCTCGTTGCGCTCGGTGGTGGTCAGGTCGAAATCACTGAAATTCTTGCGGATCAGGCTGCGCGCCTGTTCGCGGGTGGCATCGTCGGCGAAGCCCAGCATGATCCCGCCGTCCTGCTGCGGCAGGCTGCGGTAGCGGACGCGCTCTTTGCGCAGCAAGGTCTTGACCTCGCCTTCGTAGACTTTCATGCGCGCGGTCATGGCCTTGTCCATGTCCACTTCCAGCAGGAAGTGCACACCACCGGACAGGTCCAGGCCGAGCTTCATCGGGCTGGCACCCAGGTTGCGCAGCCACTGCGGAGTGGTCTGGGCCAGGTTCAGGGCCACGACATAGTCGTCACCGAGGGCCTTGCGCGCCACATCCTTGGCCGGCAGCTGGTCTTCCTGGTTGGTCAGGCGCACCAGCGCACTGCCCTTCTCGCCCAGGTTGCCGCCTTTGACGGTGATGCCGGCATCGGTCAGCGCCTTGGTGACGCGATCGAGATCGGCCTGGCTGACATGCAGGGCGGAACTGGCGCCGCTGATCTGCACCGCCGGATCATCCGGATAGAGGTTGGGTGCGGAATAAATGAAGCCGACCGCCAGTACAGCCACGATCAGCAGGTATTTCCACAGAGGGTATTTGTTCAGCATCACGCCGCCCGTTCAAGACGCGGGGCGCTTTGCGCGCCCCGACTGGAAAAATGAAACCGGTAACTCAGATAGCCTTGAGCGTACCTTTTGGCAGGGTCGCGGCAATGGCGCCCTTCTGGAACTTCAGCTCGACATTGTCGGACACTTCCAAGACCACGAAGTCATCGGCAACCTTGACGATCTTGCCGGCGATGCCGCCGTTGGTGACAACTTCGTCACCTTTTTGCAAGTTGCTCAGCAGGTTCTTCTGCTCTTTGGCACGCTTGGCCTGCGGGCGCCAGATCATCAGGTAGAAGATGACCAGGAAGCCGACCAGGAAGATCCACTCGAAGCCGGTACCGGCTGGGCCGGCGGCGGGTGCTGCTGCGTCCGCGTAGGCGGCGGGGATAAAGAAGCTCATTGGGCTCTCCTAATGGAATTTTCTAATAATGATTGCGAACAGTCAGTCCAAAGGCGGAACGGGAAGCCCGCGCTTGGCGTAGAAGGCGTCGACAAAGGCGGCCAATTTACCCTGTTGAATAGCCTCGCGTAAACCGGCCATCAAGCGCTGGTAATGGCGCAAGTTGTGGATGGTATTCAGCATGCTGCTCAACATTTCGCCGCACTTGTCCAGGTGGTGCAGGTAGGCGCGGGAGAAGTTGGTGCAGGTGTAGCAATCGCAGGTCGGATCCAGCGGCGATTCATCGTGGCGATGGAACGCGTTGCGGATCTTGATCACCCCGGTATCGACGAACAGATGGCCGTTGCGCGCGTTGCGCGTGGGCATCACGCAGTCGAACATGTCGACGCCGCGGCGCACACCCTCTACAAGATCTTCCGGCTTGCCTACCCCCATAAGGTAACGAGGTTTGTCAGCCGGCATCTGCGCGGGCAGGTAGTCCAGCACCTTGATCATCTCGTGCTTGGGTTCGCCCACCGACAGGCCACCGATGGCCAGGCCATCGAAGTCGATGTTGACCAGCGCTTCCAGCGAGCGCATGCGCAGGTCCTGGTACATGCCGCCCTGGACGATGCCGAACAGCGCCGCGGTGTTGTCGCCATGGGCGTTCTTCGAGCGCTGGGCCCAGCGCAGCGACAGCTCCATCGAGGTGCGCGCCACGTCGTGCTCGGCCGGGTACGGGGTGCACTCGTCAAAGATCATCACGATGTCCGAGCCCAGGTCGCGCTGGACCTGCATGGACTCTTCCGGCCCCATGAACACCTTGGAGCCGTCCACTGGCGATGCGAAGGTCACGCCTTCCTCCTTGATCTTGCGCATGGCGCCCAGGCTGAACACCTGGAAGCCACCGGAATCAGTGAGGATAGGGCCCTTCCATTGCATGAAATCGTGCAGGCCGTTGTGTTTCTTGATGACTTCGGTACCCGGGCGCAGCCACAGGTGGAAGGTGTTGCCAAGGATGATCTCGGCGCCGATGGCCTCGATATCACGCGGCAGCATGCCCTTGACCGTGCCATAGGTGCCCACCGGCATGAAGGCCGGGGTCTCGACCGTGCCACGGGGGAAGGTCAGCCGGCCGCGACGGGCCTTGCCGTCGGTGGCCAGCAGTTCGAACGACATTCGACAGGTGCGACTCATGCTTGATCCTCTGGGCCGCGTGGCGCCGGATTGCGGGTGATGAACATGGCATCACCGTAACTGAAGAAGCGGTAACCGTTCGCGACCGCCGCCGCATAGGCGGCCATGGTCTCGGGGTAACCGGCGAAGGCCGAGACCAGCATCAGCAGCGTGGACTCCGGCAGGTGGAAGTTGGTGACCAGGCAATCGACCACATGGAACGGCCGGCCCGGGAAAATGAAGATGTCGGTGTCGCCACTGAACGCCTTGAGCTCGCCATCGCGCGCCGCGCTTTCCAGCGAACGCACGCTGGTGGTGCCCACGGCGACCACCCGCCCGCCACGGGCGCGGCAGGCCTGCACGGCATCGACCACATCCTGGCTCACTTCGAGCCACTCTTTATGCATGGTGTGGTCTTCGATCTTGTCGACCCGCACCGGCTGGAAGGTACCCGCCCCTACGTGCAGGGTGACGAAGGCGCGCTCGACGCCCTTGGCGGCGATCTTTTCCAGCAGCGCCTCGTCGAAGTGCAGGCCGGCGGTGGGTGCGGCCACGGCGCCGGCGCGCTGAGCGTAGACGGTCTGGTAGCGCTCGCGGTCGGCGCCCTCGTCGGGGCGGTCGATATACGGCGGCAGCGGCATATGGCCGACGCGCTCGAGCAGTGGCAGCACCTCTTCGCTGAAACGCAGCTCGAACAAGGTATCGTGGCGGGCGACCATCTCGGCCTCGCCGCCACCGTCGATGAGGATCTGCGCGCCTTCCTTAGGCGCCTTGCTGGCACGCACATGGGCCAGCACGCGGTGGCTGTCGAGCACGCGCTCGACCAGCACTTCCAGCTTGCCGCCGGAGGCTTTCTGGCCGAACAGCCGCGCCGGGATCACCCGGGTGTTGTTGAACACCATCAGGTCGCCGGGGCGCAGGTAGTCGAGCAGGTCGGTGAACTGCTTGTGGGCCAGCTCGCCGCTGGGGCCATCGAGCACCAGCAGGCGGCTGCCATGACGCTCGGCCAGTGGATGGCGGGCGATCAGGGAATCGGGGAGTTCGAAGGAAAAATCGGCGACGCGCATGATGATGTTCGGGTTCGACAGGGCCGGGAAGTTTAGCCCAATGCGTGAAAATTGACCATGAAAGCCGATTGACCACCTTGGGCGACCTCTCTATACTGCGGCGCCACAAGCCCTGATGGCGGAATTGGTAGACGCGGCGGATTCAAAATCCGTTTTCGAAAGGAGTGGGAGTTCGAGTCTCCCTCGGGGCACCAAGATCCAGAAAGAAGTCGACCAAATGGTCGGCTTTTTTTATGGCCGGATTTTAGTGGTCACCCAGCCTGACGCCTTGAGGGTGGACAGCACGCAAAGGATGGATCAACAGACAGGAGTCCACAGTGTTCGAAGAATGGAATGAAGTACTCAAAGCGTATCGAGCCAGTAGGCCCCGCTACTTCCAGGCACTTTTCACCCAGCCGCTCCGACTCGAGAAGCTACCCATCTGGCTTTGCGCCATCCTACTGACAGTCCTGCTTACACAGGCGCCGGACTTTCATGGCCGCCCCGTCCTCCTACTGGGCTTGGCGGTTTGCGTTGCACTGTGCATGACTGCCCTCTGGCTCTCGCGGGAAATCTTCAGTCTGTCTTACTATCAGGACTTGTACCGCCTACATGCCATCGCATCGCAATCCTCATTGAAAAGCAGCTTCACTCTTCGCTATGCGCTCTTTCTGCAACGCCTCCAGGACAGTGGCATGACCGCCACTCAAGCCGCTCGGCTGGCAGAGTTCGCAAAAATCTGCACGCCACCGCCCAAGTCCCTGAACCTGTCCCAAAGCCTGGTACTGATCGCACTTGTAACCTTTCTCGCTCCGCTCTCGATCGAAGTACTCAAGGCAAGCGAATCCTGGAACTCTGGCGCTGGCAAGATTTCTATCCTAGTCCTCGTGTTGCTTATCCTTATCGTCCTGCTCGTCAAGGCACTGCTAAGTGACCACGCTCATTTCAACCAGCGAATCATCAGATACATCGAGTTGGCGAGTCATGACCTCAAGAAATCAACGCCCTGCTTCCGCGACCGTGGATCCTCTGCCGAACTTTGAATGAGAGTAGGCGTCGCCTGGCGACTTCGAGCTCGTTTCACGCCCAGTCTTTTAAGACTTTCCCCATTCCCTGTAGTCCATTTCCCAAACATACTCCTAACCCCTTTCAAGCCATTGCGATGGTCTGGACCGGCCTCTAGTCTCGACCCGTCGCTGCCAAATCAGCGACCGGCTTTGACAGGCCGCTCCAGTAATTAACTCGCACAGTTTTGCCATCTATGGCGGCTGTACGTGGGGCACCTTCGGGTGCGCCGGGTTTCCTTACTGACCGGTCTGTCAACCCACGTACCGCTGCCACCCTCTTGTTTGACAGCAATGGTGACGGCCCTTCAGTAAGGATCACACCATGTTGAAGATTGTCCCCGACCCACCGCTTTCTCCCGAAACAGCCCACTCGCTCGAAGACCTGCTCATCCAGATCTCGGAACGTCTGTTCTGCGCCCTCTCCGTCACCCACCAGAACGCCCTTACCCAGGTCACCAGCACAGCGCGCGGTATGTCCATGGCAACGATGCACGAAATCGAGGCCGCACGCGGGCTGGTGGAACTGGCACTGAGCAAGCTGCAGATCAAGCACTGAACAGGGAGAAAACACGATGAACGACAAGACTGCCGGCGTGACCGGATTCGGCTATGGCGATGGCGAGCAACCGCTGTTCCGGGTCGAACCGGGGCAGGACGGAAAGTCAGCCATGGAACAAGCCTCCGCGATCATGGCCTGCGTGAAGCGCATGACTTTGCTCGCAGCCACTGATGGTGAGGCCAACCTTGGCTGGGGTGCGCACTTGATGAGCGATATGGCCAAGGCGGTGATGGATGATGTTGAGCTGGGTCGCCAATGGGGCTCGACTGAATAGCCCTGACCCAACGTCTACCGTCTAAATCGGCTGCGCCCGCTCCCACACGCTCGATAAAGCCCTATGGGAGTGGGCTCGCCCGTCTACGCGTTAATGACTTTCGAGCTGCATTACCGCCTCTAGCCAAGCCTTTGCGACACTCCTGACTGCACAGAAAATCACAGTTAGTGCAATTTACTGTAGAGCCACAGCATTGACTTCACGTTACCGGCCGCACAGGGTAAATAGCTTCTGGTCCCATCGGAACATTCCCCGTGCCACTTATCCATCGCCCCGTCCAACCTGCCGACATCGCCACGCTCTGTAGCTTCCCTCAAAGCGCGGACGAACTCTTCTATATGTTCCCCAAAGCCACTTACCCGCTTACCCCCACACAACTAAGCGAAGCTATTGAGCAGCGCAGCGGTTCGACAGTGATCGAGGCCGATGACGTGATCGTTGGCTTCGCCAATTTCTACAAAGCCGAAAAGGGCGGTGTCTGCGCGCTGGGTAATGTGGTCGTGGCGACGACTGCGCGGGGTCAGGGCGTGGCACGTTACCTAGTGGAGCGCATGATCGACTTGGCTCGCGAAGAGTTCGCTGCGCGGGAGGTCTGGGTGTCGTGTTTCAATCACAACACCGCAGGGTTGCTGCTTTATCCACAGTTGGGCTTTGTGCCGTTCGGGATCGAGGAGCGACAGGCACCGGATGGAAGCCGGGTAGCACTGGTACAGATGAAGCAGGTGTTGAGCTGAGGTTGAGGTGGTTTACGAGTGTGCGGTGCAGCCCTGATTGGGACTGTTTTGCAGCCCATCGCGGGGCAAGCCCGCTCCCACGCTGGCGATGCTTGCGACTCTGCTCTCTGCGCGACAGCGCAGCACTAAGCGCTGAGTGACAGGGGATCTCGCTAAACTAGCCTTCTGTATTGCGCAAACGCGCGGCCTGGACATGGGACTGGGCTCGAATGATTTCATCAGCGTCACCTTCGGCCAGTATCTGTGAAAGGTACTCCTGACTCGCTGCCTCGGAATCCAGCAGATCCGCAATCTTGAATGGCGTCAGTTCACTGGCCATGTTCCACCACCTCGCAAGATGAATGTGTCACGAGCCTAAACCATCGTCCTGAGGGAAGCTTTACCGCTTGTTGTAGGCCTCTTCTTTACTGCCGATCAGAAAAACCACGTTACACCCTGCGACGAATCCCAGCGAACCTTGACCCCTCCCGCGACGTCGGAACCTGCATCCCCCGCTTCGAGGTTCCCCCAACGTGAAAGCCCTCCTCGCCCGCAAGTACCGCCTGGTGGTCAAGACCTTCGGCTACATCGGCTGGTCGCTGTTCTGGCTGCTGATCTGGGACGTGCTGGTCACCATCGACTTCATGCTGTTCTTCAACAGCAAGTTCAGCCTGCCGCTGATCCCGCTCACCCTGCTGGGCTCGGCGCTGGTGGTGCTGGTGAGCTTTCGCAACAGCAGTGCCTACAACCGCTGGTGGGAGGCGCGCACCTTGTGGGGGGCGCTGGTGAACAGTTCACGCAGTTTCGCCCGACAGGTGCTGACGCTGGTCGACGACCCGGCTGAGGGGCCGAACCCGGTGAAGGCGACCTTGCTGCGTCGGCATATCGCCTATGTGAACTGCCTGGCCGCCCACCTCAAGAACGAGAAATGCCCGGATGAGCTGATGGCCTTCATACCGCCCGGGGAGTTCGAACGGCGCAATCGCTCCAACAATTTCGCCAACGACATCCTCAGCGGTTCGGCGGCGCTGCTGGCCCAGGAATACCAGGCCGGGCGACTGGACAGCATCCGCCTGGCGCGTCTGGAATCGACGCTGGTGGACATGTCCAACGCCCAGGGCGGGATGGAGCGGATCGCCAATACGCCGCTGCCCTACCCTTATGTGTACTTCCCACGGCTGTTCATCACGCTGTTCTGCCTGATAGTGCCGGTGGGACTGGTGGAATCGCTGGGCTGGTTCACGCCGCTGGCTTCGACGGTCGTCGGCTTCATGTTGCTGGCGATCGAGCGGATCGGCACGGACCTGCAGAGCCCGTTCCGCATCAGCGAGCATCAGATCCCGATGGACACGATCTGCGAGACCATCGAACGCAACCTGGAGTCGATGCAGCGTGAGGCGCAGTGTGCGGCCCGCGTGCCTTGAGCCCTCGGCCCCTGCTTACTCCAGCCGTGCGTACTCCCGACAGCCTTCCCAACCGATCCCGCTCTGGGCCGTGTGCTGCAACAACCACTCCAGCGCCGGCTGGGCCTTGGGCAAGCCGTCACGGAACTGGATAACCCCCTTGCGCCACAAAAGCATCAGCGTCAGCACCCGCTGCGCCGAGGCCTCGGCGCTCAGCGGGCCGTCATCCTGGGCGTCGATGTCCCACAGTGAAACCCGCAGTTGCTGGCTGTCCAGGAACGCTTCGCCATCGGCGCGGCGCTGCCCATAGGGCGGACGGAACAGCGGTACATACTGCTCGGCCAAGTCGGCCTGCACCCGCGCCTGGCTGCGCCGCAGCGAGTCCTGCCAATCCTGCCACTGGGCATGGGAGCGGTATTCCCAGCCCTGGATACCCACGCACTGGCCGGCGTACAGCTCGCCCAGCGGGCCGGCGACGCGCCGTTGCTGCAGGCGATTGCCAAGCACGAAGAAAATCCCGTCGAGCTTCTGCCGGCGCAGGTAGTCAGCCAGCGCATCGGTGCTACCGCCCTGGGGAGCGGGACCGCTGACGAAGGTCAGCAGGAACATCCGGTCATTGAGTTCCTCGCCGTTGCGTTCACGATCGGAGAGCTTGGCCACCTCACTGGTGGTCTGCGGAAACAGCGCAGCCTTGCGCAGCTGCTCATCCAGGTAACGGGTATGGAACTGGTGGCTGGGTTCGACCCACTCGGTATAGAACGAGCCGACATCTTCGGCGAACACAGCGGCCTGTGTACGCAAATCGGCCATGGATTCCACCGGGTAGCAGAACGAGGCATCCTGCTCGCAACTGCGCTGCGCCTGCTGATAGCTTGTCCACAGACGCTGCCACAGGCGCGCCCGCACTGCCCGCACCACGGTCAGGTTGATCTGGCGCAGGCCCAGCCGGGCCTTCAGCGCCGGCTCGTCAAGCATCTCGCTTTCGTGCAGCACGCGGGCGAACGACAGGATCTCCGCCCGCGACGCCACGTCGAACAGAGCCGGGCTGTTCAACTGCTCCGGCCAGCGCTCACGGTCGAAACTGACGAAGTCGGCCGGGGCCGCCTGCGCGCCAAGGCTCAGGAGCCCGGCTAGCAGGGCAAACGCGATACGCACGATGTGCATTCTCCTAGAAGACTTGGCGCGCACTATAACGCGACAGCCGCCGGTTGCCTGTGGCGATGTTCGATGACTATCGTCGCCATAGTTTGGCGTTGCGCCAGCAGCCCCGTAGAATTCGCCCGACGATTCCAGGAGCCGACCCGATGCTGACGGTGATTTCCCCCGCCAAGACCCTCGACTACGACACCCCGCCGGTGACCCAACGCCATACCTTGCCCCAGTACCTGGACGATTCCCAGGAGCTGATCGTGCAACTGCGCGAGCTGTCGCCGGCGCAAATCGCCGAGCTAATGCACCTCTCCGACAAGCTCGCCGGCCTCAATGCCGCGCGTTTCGGCAGTTGGACCCCGGATTTCACCCCGGCCAACGCCAAGCAGGCGCTACTGGCGTTCAAGGGCGACGTCTACACCGGGCTCGATGCCGAAAGTCTGGGCGAGGACGATTTCAGCTATGCCCAGGATCACCTGCGCATGCTCTCGGGCCTGTACGGCCTGCTGCGTCCGCTGGACCTGATGCAGCCCTACCGCCTGGAAATGGGCACAAAGCTGGCCAACGGCCGCGGCAAGGACCTGTATGCCTTCTGGGGCACGCGCATCAGCGAGTGGCTGAACCAGGCCCTGGCCGACCAGGGCGACGACGTGCTGCTGAACCTGGCCAGCAACGAGTACTTCAGCGCGGTGAAGAAAAGCGCCCTGAAGGCGCGGGTGATCGACGTCGACTTCAAGGACCTGAAGAACGGCCAGTACAAGATCATCAGTTTCTATGCCAAGAAAGCCCGCGGGATGATGAGCCGCTTCGTGATCCAGGAGCGGGTCAACGACCCCGAGCAGCTCAAGCGCTTCGATGCGCAGGGCTACTACTATAGTGCCGAGCAGTCGAAGCCAGATCACCTGGTGTTCCTGCGCGATCACGCTGAGGGCTGATGGCCCCGGGGGCGCTTTGCGCCCCCATCCCACCCCTGCCCCGCAATAGGGCACGCTTGCGCCTGAAAATCGCCAAATAACAGACGCCAAAAAACCATCCCCATTATCCTTATCGCAAAACGCCATAAGACCGTTCGTAGTTTTTTGACGGATTTTGAAAAAAATTTTCGCATGCTGGCATATAACCATCGCGCTTCGTTTTCACCCTTTATATACGGGGACGAAACTGCGCCGTGCTATCAGATTGAAAGTATTTCCCTCTGAAAAAATATTTAGAAATCTTTCACCGTGGGGCAACCACCCCAGGAACTTCTACTACGCCCAATGGCTCATAGCACCCGTAACGAGTTTCAAGCGCTGAACGTGAGAAATGACTTACAGATGACAAAGGGCCGCCATCCCTAACCGGCCCGAGAACTTCAACGGCGGTACAGGAAGTGCCTGAAGCCATTATCCATGCAGGAGACAAGCGCCCCTAAAATTCGTCCTAGTGGTTGATTTCAAAGGATTTATCCACTTGAAAAAACAAGCACAGCAATTCGCGAACGGCGATTTGCAATAAAGACGGCTGCATTTCAGGGCACGCCTTTTAAATATTGGCCTTTGACTGCCAACTTTGAGTGCAGAACTTTTTGCGCTCCGGATTTATTCATGCCTGCGTTCGGTGAAGTGTCAATTCGCCATGGAACCGTGCGCCCGAAAACTGCTGGTCAATCAACCCGGTCGGCTCTTCGCTGAAGGGCTGGCGTGATAAACACATGAGGTGAATGCGATGCGTATCAGCATCTTTGGTTTGGGTTATGTGGGTGCAGTCTGTGCCGGTTGCCTGTCGGCACGAGGCCATGACGTGATTGGGGTGGACGTGTCCAGCACCAAGATCGACCTGATCAACCAGGGCAAGTCGCCCATCGTTGAACCGGGCCTGGAAGAGTTGCTGCAGCAAGGCATCGCCAATGGCCGTCTGCGCGGCACCACGGACTTCGCCGAAGCCATCCGCGCCAGCGACGTGTCGATGATCTGCGTCGGCACACCGAGCAAGAAGAACGGCGACCTGGGCCTGGAATACATCGAGTCGGTGTGCCGCGAGATCGGCTACGTGCTGCGCGACACCACCCGCCGTCACACCATCGTGGTGCGCAGCACCGTGCTGCCGGGTACCGTCAAGAACGTGGTAATCCCGATCCTCGAAGACTGCTCGGGCAAGAAGGCCGGTGTCGATTTCGGCGTGGCGGTCAACCCCGAGTTCCTGCGCGAAAGCACCGCGATCAAGGACTACGACCACCCACCGATGACCGTCATCGGCGAGCTGGACAGCGCCAGCGGCGACGTCCTGCAAGCCCTGTACGAAGAACTCGATGCCCCGGTGATCCGCAAGCCGATCGAAGTGGCCGAGATGATCAAGTACACCTGCAACGTCTGGCACGCGACCAAGGTCACCTTCGCCAACGAGATCGGCAACATCGCCAAGGCGGTCGGGGTCGATGGGCGCGACGTGATGGACGTGGTCTGCCAGGACAAGGTGCTCAACCTGTCGCAGTACTACATGCGCCCCGGCTTCGCCTTCGGTGGCTCGTGCCTGCCCAAGGACGTACGTGCCCTCACGTATCGCGCCTCGAGCCTGGACGTGAAGGCGCCGCTGCTCGACTCGCTGATGCGCAGCAACGAATCCCAGGTGCAGAACGCCTTCGACATTATCGAAAGCCACGACAAGCGCAAGGTCGCCTTGCTGGGTCTGTCGTTCAAGGCCGGTACCGACGATCTTCGCGAAAGCCCGCTGGTGGAGTTGGCCGAGCGCCTGATCGGCAAGGGCTACCAGCTGGACATCTACGACCAGAACGTCGAATACGCCCGGGTGCACGGCGCCAACAAGGAATACATCGAATCGAAGATTCCGCATGTGTCCTCCTTGCTCAACGCCAACTTCGAGCAGGTGGTGAACGACGCCGACATCATCGTGCTGGGCAACCGTGACGAGAAATTCCGAGCCCTGGCCCAACAGGCGCCGGCCGGCAAGCAAGTGATCGACCTGGTCGGTTTCATGAACAAGCCGACCTGCACCACCAGCCGCACCGAAGGCATCTGCTGGTAAACCCGGTCGGGCGGCGCGTCCCTCCCCAGCGCGCCGCCCTTCCCACCCCGAATTCTCGACGGATGCCGAACATGCAAAAGTTCCAGACAGTGCTGTTGCAGTGCGCCGGCTGGCTGCTCTACATGAGCCTGCTCATGCTGATCGCCCTGGCCCTGCCCAGCGATATCTTCGATTCGCAGTCGAAGCACTTCATCTTCCTGGTCGGCGCAGTCGGCATCTGGCGCTACTCCATGGGCGCCACCCATTTCATCCGCGGCATGATCTTCCTGTACCTGGTCTACCCGTACCTGCGCCGCAAGGTGCAGAAGCTCGGCCAGGCCGCCGACCCGTCGCATGTGTACCTGATGGTCACCAGCTTCCGCATCGATGCGCTGACCACCGCCCAGGTCTACAGCTCGGTGATCCGCGAGGCGATCGACTGTGGCTTCCCCACCACGGTGGTCTGCTCGCTGGTGGAGAAGTCCGACGAGTTGCTGGTCAAGAGCCTGTGGGCCAAGTACAACCCGCCCGGACACGTCACCCTGGACATCGTGCGCATCGCCGGCACCGGCAAGCGCGACGGCCTGGCCTATGGCTTCCGCGCCATCTCGCGGATGCTCCCGGACGAAAACGCCGTGGTCGCGGTGATCGACGGCGACACCGTGCTGGCCGAAGGCGTGGTGCGCAAGACCGTGCCGTGGTTCAAGCTCTACCCCAACGTCGGTGGCCTGACCACCAACGAGTTCTGCGAAGTGCGCGGCGGCTACATCATGAGCGAGTGGCACAAGCTGCGCTTCGCCCAGCGCCACATCAACATGTGCTCGATGGCCCTGAGCAAGCGCGTGCTGACCATGACCGGGCGCATGTCGATGTTCCGCGCCAGCGTAGTGACCAACCCCGAGTTCATTGCCGACGTCGAGAGCGACTCGCTGATGCATTGGCGCCTCGGCCGCTTCAAGTTCCTCACCGGCGACGACAAGTCCAGCTGGTTCAGCCTGATGCGCCTGGGCTACGACACCTTCTACGTGCCGGATGCGGCGATCAACACGGTCGAGCACCCGCCGGAAAAGAGCTTCGTCAAGGCCAGCCGCAAACTGATGTACCGCTGGTACGGCAACAACCTGCGGCAGAACTCCCGTGCTCTGGGCCTGGGCCTCAAGCGCCTGGGGCTGTTCACCAGCATTGTCCTGCTCGACCAGCGCGTGTCGATGTGGACCAGCCTGCTGGGCCTGACCGTGGCGGTGATCGCCAGCTTCAAGTTCGGCCTGCAGTTCCTGCTGGTGTACCTGCTGTGGATCGGCATCACCCGCCTGATCCTCACCATCATGCTGCTGTGCTCGGGCCACAACGTCGGCCCCGCCTACCCGCTGATCCTCTATTACAACCAGATCGTCGGCGCGGTGATGAAGATCTACGTGTTCTTCCGTCTCGACAAGCAGTCCTGGACCCGCCAGCCCACTGCCCTCAAGCGCGACCTCGCAAGTTTTCAACAATGGTTCAACACCTGGTCCTCGCGGACCATGACCTTCTCGGCCGCGAGCGTCTTCGTCGCCGTGCTGTTCATGGTCGTGTGAGCCCCCGGATCGGATAACAGGAACGAATATCGCCATGAATACCGCCGTGAACGTCAACGTCGTGCATGAATCCGAAGCGCAGCGCCAGCATGCCCGGGTGCGCATCCCCGCCAAACTGCGCTACCTGGACGGCAACCGCGAGCCACACGAGGTGAAGGTTGACGACCTGTCCGCCGGGGGCCTGTCCTTCCATGCGCCAAAGCCCCTGGCCGAAGGCGAAGTGCTGCGCGGCCGCCTGCAGTTCGTGGTCGACAACCTCGGCCTGTCGATGGACGTGGAGCTGCTGGTACGTACCAACAGCCGCGACACCGGCCGTACCGGCGCCGAGTTCCAGAACCTGGAGCCGCGCGACATCGCCACCCTGCGCCATATCATCACCAGCCATCTGTCCGGCGAGTTGATCAGCGCCGGCGACGTACTCAGTACCCTGCAGCGCGACAACTTTACCAAGGCGCGCAAGCAGAAGGACGGTGGCTCCGGCCTGACGGCCTTCGGCCGCCTGCGCGCGGTCACCGTCACCGCCGGGGTGTTCGTGGTCGGCCTGGTGGCGTTCGGCTTCGTCGCCAAATCGCTGTATGGCCTGTACTTCGTCAGCCATGCCGAAGCCGGCGTGGTCGCGGTACCCACCACCAATGTCACCATGCCCCGCGATGGCAGCGTGCAGAGCCTGGTGGAAAACGGTGCCAGCGTAGCCAAAGGCGCGCCACTGGCGACATTCAATACCAGCATGCTCGACCTGCTCAAAGGCCACCTGGACGACTCGCAACTGGAGCCGGCCAAGGTCGAGGAGCTGTTCGGCAAGCAACTCTCCGGCACCCTCACCAGCCCGTGTGACTGCGTGGTCTCGCGCCAGCTAGTGGATGACGGCCAGTACGCCAGCAAGGGCCAGCCGGTGTTCGCGCTGATCCCGCGTACCAGCACCCCGACCATCGAGGCGCGCTTCAGCTACCGCCAGTTCGATGAAGTGAAGCCGGGCACCCGGGTCAACTTCCAGATCGCCGGCGAGGATGAAGTACGCAGTGGCCGGATCACCGGCAGCTCGAGCCTGGACACCGACAACCTGGCCTCCGACATCCGCGTGCAGATCAAGCCCGACGGCGGCCTGCCGGCCGAACTCGCCGGCCGCCCGGCCTCGGTCAACAGCGACCGTGGCCCGTCGCTGAACTGGCTGATCGACAAAGCCGTGGCCCGCGGGCTGTAAGAGGATCATGCCGATGACCAGCAGACACCCCGGCTCCCACAGGGACAGCTTGCGCCTGGGGGCATGCGCCCTGGCCGCCGCCATCACCCTGGCCGGCTGCGCAGGCCTGCCCGACCAGCGCCTGGCCAACGAAGCGCTCAAGCGCGGCGACACCGCCACCGCCGAGCGCAATTACAAGGCCCTCGCCGACCTCGGCTACAGCGACGCCCAGGTCGGCCTCGCGGACATCCAGGTCAGCACCCGCGACCCGGCCAAGCTCAAGCAAGCCGAGGCCACCTACCGCGCCGCCGCTGCCACCTCGCCCCGTGCCCAGGCGCGCCTCGGCCGCCTGCTGGTGGCCAAGCCCGACAGCACCCAGGCCGAGCGCGAGGAGGCCGAAACCCTGCTCAAGCTCGCGGCGCAACGAGGTGAGACGAATACCCTGATCCCGCTGGCGATGCTCTACCTGCAACACCCGCAGAGCTTCCCCAAGGTCAACGCCCAGCAGCAGATCGACCAGTGGCGCGCCGCCGGCAACCCTGAAGCCGGCCTGGCCCAGGTGCTGCTGTATCGCACCCAAGGCACCTACGACCAGCACCTGGGCGAGGTGGAAAAGATCTGCAAGGCCGCACTGACCACGACCGATATCTGCTATGTGGAACTGGCCACCATCTATCAGAAACGTGCCCAGCCCGACCAACAGGCCGCCCTGGTGGAGCAGCTCAAGGCCGCCCATGCCCGCGGCGCCGTGCCCGCCACCCGGGTCGACAGCGTCGCCCGCGTGCTGGCCGACCGCAGCCTCGGCCAGACCGACGAGAAGACCGCCAAGGACCTGCTCGAGCAGGTCGCACCGGCCAACCCGGCGTCCTGGGTGAGCCTGGCGCAGCTGCTCTATGACTTCCCCGAACTGGGCGACACCGACCAGCTGATGACCTATATCGACAAAGGCCGCGAGACAGAACAGCCCCGCGCCGAATTGCTGCTGGGCCGGCTCTACTACGAAGGCAAGACTGTGCCCGCCGATGCGCAGAAGGCCCAGGAACACCTGCAGGCTGCCGCCGATGCCGGCGAAGTCAGCGCCGACTACTACCTCGGCCAGTTGTACCGCCGTGGCTACCTGGGCCAGGTCGAGCCGCAAAAGGCCGTGGACCACCTGCTGGCCGCCGCCCGTGGTGGCCAGAACAGCGCCGACTACGCCCTGGCCCAGCTGTTCAGCGAGGGCCACGGCATCCGCCCGGCGCCGACCAATGCCTGGGTGTTCGCGCAGCTCTCCCAGGTCAACCCGACTCCACAGTCGAGCGAACTGCTGCAACAGCTCGACCAGCAGCTCACGCCCGACCAGCGCAACCAGGCCCAGCAACTGCTGGCGCAGGAGAAGCAGGCACGCGGCAGCATGGCCCAAGGCGCCAACAGCACACTGGCCATCGAAGCGCTGCAGGACGAGAAAGAAGACGTAGACGCCGAGGATTCGCTATGACGCTCAACCCCTTCGTGAAAGCCGGCATCGGCCTGGGCTTCGCCCTGCTGTGGTCGATGCCGACCCTGGCGGCGGAAACCGCGCAGAAGAACTTCGGCCTCGACGTGAAGATCACCGGCCAGTCCGAGGACGACCGTGACCTGGGCACCCGCTCCGGCGGCGACGTCAACGGCCTGGGCCTGGACCTGCGCCCCTGGGTGTACGGCGAACGCGGCAACTGGAGTGCCTTCGCCATGGGCCAGGCAGTTGCCGCCACCGACATCATCGAAACCGACACCCTGCGCCAGAACGACGACGGCACCACCAGCGACAACGGCGACGACAGCCGCAAGCCGGACAAGAGCTACCTGGCCATGCGCGAATTCTGGGTCGGCTACAGCGGCCTGACCCCCTACCCAGGTGAGCAGCTGCGCTTCGGCCGCCAGCGTCTGCGCAGCGACGATGGCATGTGGCGCGACACCAACATCGAAGCGCTGAACTGGACCTTCGATACCACTCTGCTCAAGGCCGACTTGGGCGTTGCCCAGCGCTTCAGCGAGTACCGCACCGACCTCACCGAACTGGCCCCCGAAGACAAGGACCGCACCCATGTCTACGGCAACGTCGCCACGCAATGGACACCCGGCCACTGGGTTGGCCTGCGCGCCCACCACAGCCATGACGGCGGCAGCCTGAAGAGCCCCGGCGAAACCGTCGATGCCCTCGACAAGACGCGCACCGGCGACCTCACCTGGCTGGGCCTGGAAGCCAACAGCGACGCCTACAACTGGCGCAACGACCACACTGTCAACTACTGGGGCAGCGTCACCTGGCTGACCGGCGATCGCGATACGCTCAGCAGCCAGGTGGTGGGCAACGACCAGATCGCCACCGGCAAGCAAAGCGGTGACGTCAACGCCTGGGCAACCGATCTTGGCATCCGCCTGCGCCTCGATCCGCAGTGGCAGGTCGGTGCAGCCTACGCCCGGGGCAGCGGCGGCGGTGGCAGCAACGGCTCGAACAACTTCGAGCAGACCGGCCTTGAGAGCAACCGCTCCAACTTCACTGGCACCCGCTCGCGCGTACATCGCTTCGGTGAAGCCTTCCGCGGCGAACTGGGCAACCTGCAGGCGGCCACCCTGTTCGCCTCCTGGCAGCTGCGCGACGACTACGACGCCAGCTTCATCTACCACAAGTTCTGGCGTGTCGACGGCAAGCAGAACATCGGGTCCAGCGGCATCAACGCCGTGGTCGACGACGGCGGTATCAACCGTCCGCTGGTGCAGGGCGAGAAAGACCTCGGCCAGGAAATGGACGTGGTCGTGACCAAGTACTTCAAGCAGGGCCTGCTGCCGGCCTCGATCAGCCAGTCGATCAACGAACCGTCGGCCCTGGTGCGCCTGCGCGCCGGTGTGTTCAAGCCGGGAGACGCCTACGGCAAAGAGGCCGACTCGTACATGCACCGCGCCTTCGTCGACGTGATCTGGCGCTACTGAGGCCGGGAGAGGATAGCCATGAACCTGCACCCGAACCTTCGCCACAGCCTGCTCGCCAGCGCCCTGCTGCTGGCCGGCGGCCTTGCCCAGGCCGCCGAGCCCGAGATGGCCAAAGGGCTGCAACAGGCCAAGACCTATACCGTCTCCAGCGCGCCGATCGAGCCGCTGAAGATGGACCCGCCCAAGCTGCCCGACCTGTCCGGCTACACCGCCCAGGCCGTGCAGCAGAAGATCGACCGCCAGCACAAGGGCAAGGTCAGCGTCCGCCGCATGCTCCAGGAGGACACCCTCAAGGAGTTCATCGGCGGCGACAACAAGGGCGCCGAGTGGGTCCGCCGCCAGCACGGCATCCCCCAGGCGATCTTCGTCGATGACGGCCACGTCGACCTGGTGGAGCTGAGCAAGAAAGTGCCCAGCCAGTACCTGCGTGAAACCGCACCTGGCGTGTACCTGGCGCGCCTGCCGATCGTGGTCGGGCGCAAGGGCGTGCTGGAGATCGACGGCAAGGTCAAGGAGCTGCGCCTGTCCGAGGAAGGCGGCTCGTTCATCGTCAACGACGGCAAGCTGTTTGTCAGCGACACCCAGGTCACCGGATGGCGCGAGCAGGCCAATGGCCCGGCGACCTTCCGCAAGCCCGATGAATTCCGCCCGTTCCTGCTCAGCTGGGGCGGCACCGAGACCTATATCGTCAACAGCAAGATGGCTAGCTTCGGCTACGCCAAATCCAAGTCCTATGGCGTGAGCATCTCGCAGTACACGCCGAACATGGCCAAGCAGATGGGCCGCCCGGAACCCACCGGCTGGATCATCGGCTCCGAGTTCAGCGACATGTGGTACGGCTTCTACTGCTATGAGACCAGCGACTTCGTGGTCAAGGACAGCACCTACCGCGACAACATCGTCTACGGCATCGACCCCCACGACCGCTCGCACCGCCTGATCATCGCCGGCAACACCGTGTACGGCACCAAGAAAAAGCACGGGATCATCGTCTCCCGTGAGGTCAACGACAGCTGGATCATCAACAACAAGAGCTACGACAACAAGCTCTCGGGGGTGGTGATCGACCGTAACAGCGTCAACAACCTGATCGCCTACAACGAGATCTACCGCAACCACACCGACGGCATCACCCTGTACGAGAGCGGCGACAACCTGATCTGGGGCAACAAGCTGATCAACAATCGCCGCCACGGCATCCGCGTGCGCAACAGCGTGAACATCCGCCTGTACGAGAACGTCGCCATGGCCAACGGCCTGGTGGGCGTATACGGCCACATCAAGGACCTGTCCGACACCGACCGCGACATTGCCCTCGACCCGTTCGATACCAAGGTGTCGCTGATCGTGGTCGGCGGCGAGCTGGCGGCCAACGGTTCAGGTCCGCTGTCGATCGATTCGCCGCTGTCGGTGGAGCTGTACAAGGTGTCGATGCTGATGCCGCGCAAGGCCAACGGCATCAGCTTCAACGGCGTGCTCGGCGAACGCCAGGACGAAATCCTCGACCTGCTGGTGCGCCAGCAGAAGGCCGTGCTGATCGACCCGGTCGAACGCCAGACCGAAATGATCGACTAAGGAAGCCCAGACCATGACTCCACACCTGATGAAACTGCTGGGCCTGTCCGCCGCCATCCTGGCCATCAGCCAGGGCGTGCGCGCCGAAGACGTCCAGGCACCGACCTTCAGCGCCGAACCGTGCTGCCAGCTGTGCCCGGAGGCCCACGACGCCAGCCGCTACACCACGCGCTACCAGCAGAACTTCACCACCCTGGTGCAAGCCCAGGGCGACTGGCTGTTCCGTACCCGTGAGGACCTGCGCACCGAGTTCGACACCACCCCGGGTGGCTACAAGCGCCTGCAGCAGGTGCACGACGCGTTCAAGAAGCGTGGCGTCGAGCTGGTGGTGGTGTACCAGCCGACCCGTGGCCTGGTGAACCGCAACATGCTCAACCCCGAAGAGAAGGCCGCCTTCGACTACCAGAAGGCCCTGCGCAACTACCAGGCCATGCTCCAGCGCTTCAGCAAAATGGGCTACAACGTGCCCGACCTGTCGCCGCTGACCAACGAGCAACTGGCCGCCGCCGACCAGGGCAAGGACTTCTACTTCCGCGGCGACCAGCACTGGACGCCCTACGGCGCCGAGCGCGCGGCGAAGATCGTGGCCGACACCGTGCACAAGATGCCGGCTTTCGAAGGCATCCCGCGCAAGGAATTCGAGACCAAAAAATCCGGGCGCATGGGCAAGACCGGCACCCTGCACAACGTCGCCGGCCAGCTGTGCGGCACGAGCTATGCGGTGCAGTACATGGACCAGTTCGCCACCGAACCGAAGGGCGCCGCCGGCGGCGACGACCTGTTCGGCGATTCGGGCAACGCGCAGATCACCCTGGTGGGCACCAGCCACAGCGGCAAGAACTACAACTTCTCGGGCTTCCTCGAGCAGTACATCGGCGCCGATGTGCTCAATGTCGCCTTCCCCGGCGGCGGCCTGGAAGGCTCGATGATCCAGTACCTGGGCAGCGAGGAGTTCCAGAACAACCCGCCGAAGATCCTGGTGTGGGAGTTCTCGCCGCTGTACCGCCTCGACCAGGAAACCATCTGGCGGCAGATCCTCGGCCTGCTCGACGACGGCTGTGACGACCGCCCGGCACAGATGAGCGCCAGCGCCACCCTCAAGCCCGGCAAGAACGAGCTGATGGTCAACGGCAAGAACGGCGTGATCAAGGACCTGGTCAACCGCAACCACCAGCTCGACATCAAGTTCGAGGACACCTCGGTGAAGGTGCTGCAGGCCACCCTGTGGTACCTCAACGGCCGCCACGAGGACATCAAGATCGAGAAGCCCGAGACCTCCGACACCGACGGGCGCTTCGTCTTCCAGATGCGCGAGGACGAAGACTGGGCAGGCCAGAACCTGCTCGCCCTGGAGGTCCAAGGGCCAGAAAGCGGTACGCAGAAAGTCGAAGCCAAACTCTGCAAACGCAACAACTTCGCCAGCCCCGCGCAGCACACCGCGCAAGCTGGCCAGTGAGGCGACCATGACCACCATAAGCAGCAAGACCGCACCCGCCCTGCTCGCCCTCGCCCTGTTCGGCGGCGCGGCGCAGGCCGCGCTGGTGCCGCCCCAGGGTTACTACGAGGGCATCGACAAGCTCAAGACCGGCGACGGCAATTTCCGCTGCGAAGCCGCGCCCAAGCCTTATACCGGCGCGCTGCAGTTCCGCAGCAAGTACGAAGGTTCGGACAAGGCCCGGGCGACGCTCAATGTCGCCTCGGAAAAAGCCTTCCGCAAATCCACCGAGGACATCACCACCCTCGAGAAAGGCGTCAGCAAGATGGTCGGCCAGTACATGCGCGATGGCCGCCCGGCGCAACTGGACTGCGCCCTGACCTGGCTCGACACCTGGGCACGCGCCGATGCATTGATGTCCACCGATTACAACCATACCGGCAAATCCATGCGCAAATGGGCCCTGGGCAGCATGAGCGGCTCGTGGCTGCGCCTGAAGTTCTCCAACTCGCAGCCACTGGCGGCGCACCGCGCCGAAGCCGAGCAGATCGAGAAATGGTTCGTGCGCCTGGCGCGCCAGACCGTGCGCGACTGGAGCGACCTGCCGCTGGAGAAGATCAACAACCACAGCTACTGGGCGGCCTGGTCGGTGATGGCCACCGCCGTGGCCACCGACCAGCAAGAGCTGTTCGACTGGGCGGTGAAGGAATACAAGGTCGGCGTCAACCAGGTCGACGAGCAGGGCTTCCTGCCCAACGAGGTCAAGCGCAAGCAACGCGCCCTGGCCTACCACAACTACGCCCTGCCGCCGCTGGCGATGATCGCCAGCTTCGCCCAGGCCAACGGCGTGGACCTGCGCAAGGAAAACAACTTCGCCTTGCAACGGCTTGGCGAAGGCGTGCTGGCCGGCGCCCGCGACCCTGTTCATTTCAACACCCGCGCCGGCGTGAAGCAGGACCTCAAGGACCTGAAGATCGACAGCAAGTACGCCTGGCTCGAGCCGTGGTGCGCGCTGTACCAGTGCGTCGGCGACACCCTAGAGCGCAAGCATGACATGCAGCCGTTCAACAGCTTCCGGCTGGGTGGCGATGTGACGCGAGTCTATGACCCAAAAGCCGAAATGAAGCAGTAAGTCGTTGGGAGCGGGCTTGCCCCGCGATGAGGCCCGAATGGGCAATGGTGTTGGCCCTGCTGACGCCATCGCGGGGCAAGTCGCATCGGCGAACCGCCGCTCCCACAGAGGTATAGGTTTCCCCTGCATTTTCGTGGGGGGTTTGGGGGGCGCTGTGCCCCAGGTGCTGTGCATAACTAGGAGAACCGGGATGGTCTTCTCGTCCAACGTGTTCCTGTTCCTGTTCCTGCCGGTTTTCCTCGGCTTGTACTACGTGAGCGGGAATCGCTATCGCAACCTGCTGTTGCTGGTTGCCAGCTACATCTTCTACGCCTGGTGGCGGGTGGACTTCCTCGCCCTGTTCGCCGGGGTCACCCTGTGGAACTACTGGATCGGCCTGAAAGTCGGCGCCGCCGGCGTGCGCACCAAGCCCGCGCAGCGCTGGCTGTTGCTCGGCGTGGGCGTCGACCTGTGCATCCTCGGCTACTTCAAGTACGCCAACTTCGGCGTCGACAGCCTCAATGCGATCATGACCTCGATGGGGCTGGAGCCATTCATCCTCACCCATGTGCTGCTGCCGATCGGCATCTCGTTCTACATCTTCGAGTCGATCAGCTACATCATCGACGTGTACCGCGGCGACACCCCGGCCACGCGCAACCTGATCGACTTCGCGGCCTTCGTGGCGATCTTCCCGCACCTTATCGCCGGCCCCGTGCTGCGCTTCAAGGACCTGGTCGACCAGTTCAACAACCGCACCCATACCCTGGACAAGTTCTCTGAAGGCTGCACCCGCTTCATGCAGGGCTTCATCAAGAAGGTGTTCATCGCCGACACCCTGGCGGTGGTCGCCGACCACTGCTTCGCCCTGCAGAACCCCACCACAGGTGATGCCTGGCTCGGCGCCCTGGCCTACACCGCGCAGCTGTACTTCGACTTCTCCGGCTATAGCGACATGGCCATCGGCCTGGGCCTGATGATGGGCTTCCGCTTCATGGAAA